>Ga0066256_1000215_pt1 | contig 240588 bp, 230 predicted proteins | sample ThiBio_1000_biof_FD_87107 | JGI IMG/M metagenome (GOLD analysis project Ga0066256, IMG submission 87107) | Wastewater bioreactor microbial communities from Cape Town, South Africa - Thiocy_expt_1000_biof (version 2) | ecosystem: Engineered > Bioreactor > Thiocyanate-remediating >...
GCGGGGGGGGGCCGGACCGTCGGGATGGGCGGGCCGACCCGGCAGATCGGGCCCGCCGCCGGGTGCGGGGGGGACCCCCCGCGGGGCCTCGCCTGGGACCCCATGGGCGGGCTCGTGCAGACCCCGTGCATCGAGCGCAACGCGAGCGCGGCCCCCCCCGCCGTCACCGCCGCCCGCCTCGCCCTGCGCGGCGACGGCGAGCACTACGTGTCGTTGGACGCCGTGGTCGAGACCATGCGCCAGACCGGCCTGGACATGTCGACGAAGTACAAGGAGACCAGCGAGGGCGGCCTCGCGGTGAACGTCATCGAGTGCTGAGCTGCCCTGTCCCGCGGGGCATGCGAGGTGAATAATTCATCGCATGAGCGATGATGCGGTGGTGATCGACGGGCTGCGGGTGCGGCGCGGACGCCACGACGTGTTCGACGGGCTGTCGCTGCGCATCCCGCGAGGGCAGGTGATCGGTCTGCTCGGCCCGTCCGGATGCGGCAAGACCACGCTCATGCGCTCGATCGTCGGCGTGCAGCGCACTCACGGCGGCAGCGTCACCGTGCTCGGCGAGGCCGCGGGAGCCCGCGGGCTGCGGCGGCGCGTCTCCTACGGCACGCAGGGCTCCGCCGTGTACACCGACCTCACCGTCCACGAGAACCTGCGCTACTTCGCATCCGTCCTCGGCGCACCGCGAGACGACGTGGACCGGGTGCTGACCCAGGTCGGGCTCGCCTCCCAGGCGAACCAGGCGGTCGATGCGCTCAGCGGCGGTCAGCTGAACCGGGTGTCGCTCGGGGCGGCGCTCCTCGGCGCCCCGGAGCTCGTCGTGCTCGACGAGCCGACGGTGGGCCTGGATCCCGTGCTGCGCGCCGAGCTGTGGACGCTGTTCCGCGAGATCGCCGACGCCGGCACCACCATGCTCGTCTCCAGCCACGTGATGGACGAGGCGCTGCGCTGCGACCGGCTGCTGCTCATGCGCGACGGCAGGATCATCGCAGACACCACCCCGCAGCAGCTGCTCGCCGACACCGGGCAGACGGATGCCGAGGCGGCGTTCCTCACTCTGATCCGCCGCGACACCGGCCACGAGACGCGCCGCTCGCTGCGTGAGCGCGAGAGGGAGCGCGAGAAGGACCACGGCCAGGAGGCGGAGCGATGAAGCGCACCTTCGCCACAGCCGGCCGGGTGCTGCAGCAGTTGCGCCACGACCCGCGCTCGATCGCGCTCATGCTCGTGGCGCCCAGCCTGCTGGTCGGCCTGTTCGCCTGGCTGTTCGCCGATCAGGAGGGGGTTTTCGACAAGTTCGGCGGCGCGATCCTGGCGCTGTTCCCGTTCATCGTGATGTTCCTGATCACCTCGATCACCACCCTGCGCGAGCGCCGCTCGGGTACGCTCGAGCGGCTCATGACCACACCGCTCGGCAAGGCCGACTTCATCCTCGGCTATGCGCTCGCGTTCGGGCTCATGGCTATCCTGCAGGCCGTCATCACGGTCGCGTTCGCCGTGTACGTGTGCGGGCTGACCGTCGACGGGCCGCTCTGGCAGCTGGGTGCGGTGGCGGTGGTGGATGCCGTGCTGGGCACCGCCCTCGGCCTGCTGGCCAGTGCGTTCGCGCAGACGGAGTTCCAGGCCGTGCAGTTCATGCCGGTGCTGGTGTTCCCGCAGATCATCCTCGGCGGGCTGTTCATGCCGCGCGACCAGATGCCCGACGTGCTCTACGCGATCTCCGACTGGCTGCCGCTCAGTCATGCGATCGACGCCATCCAGGCCGTCACGAAGGGCGACATCGGGTGGGACGTCGGCGCGCCCCGGCTGATCGTCGCGGCGTTCGCGGTCGGATGCCTGGTGCTGGCGCCGCTCACGCTGCGCCGCCGCACGCCCTAGGCTACCAATCTTTGGTAATCTCGATCCATGGCGCAGAACACCTCGATCAGCCTGGACGATCATTTCGCCGCCTTCCTCGCGGAGCAGGTCGGCTCAGGGCGCTATCGCTCGGCCAGTGAGGTCGTGCGGGCGAGTCTGCGCCTGCTGGAAGACCAGGAGACCCAGGGCGCCGCGCTGCGTGCGGCGCTGATCGCGGGCGAGAACAGCGGTGAACCCGAGCCCTTCGACTTCGACGCGTTCATCGCGGCGAAGAAGCAGTGAACTCGTATCGGCTCACGCCGGCGGCGCAGCGCGATCTCTCGGGCATCTGGGACTTCACACAGGAGCGCTGGAACGCAGCGCAGGCCGAGATCTACGTGTCCGAGATCCGGGCCGCCATCGAGCGGATCGCTGAGGATCCGCAACGGGGTCGGGCGTGCGACGATATCCGCGAGGGCTACCGCCGCTACCGCATCGGAAGTCATCTCGTGTTCTATCGTGCGACGGCCTGCGGCGTCGACGTGATCCGCATCCTGCATCAGCGGATGGATCCGTCCCGACACATGTGATCAGTCGCGCGCGGCGCGGTTCTTCGTGTGCCGGGTGGGAGCGGCCGCCCAGGGGTCCTCGGGCCACGGATGCTTGGGGTACCGTCCGCGCATCTCGGCGCGCACCTGCGCGTACGGTCCCGACCAGAACGAGGAGAGATCGTCTGTGACGGCGAGCGGACGCCCTGCCGGGGAGAGCAGGTGGAACAGCACCGGCACGCGGCCGTCGACCAGCCGCGGCGTCTCGGCCCAGCCGAAGCACTCCTGCAGCTTCACGGCGACCACCGGCCGCGCCGTCGGGTCGTCCAGCGGCGGGTAGGCGACGCGGATGCGGGAGCCGCTCGGCACCTCGAGGCGCTCCGGCGCCAGTTCGTCGAACCGCACCGCCTCCGGCCACGGAAGCAGACGTCGCAGCGCCGATGCCAGGTCCAGACGGTCCACCGGAGTCCCGCCCGCGAGGGCATCGAGCTCCGGTGCCAGCCAGACGTCGATCGCCGCGAGCAGGCCGGCATCCGACACATCGGGCCATGGCGCACCCAGCTCCCGGTGCAGCAGTGCCAGGCGTCGCCGCAACTCGTCCGCAGCATCCCGCCAGGTGAACAGCCCCAGCCCGTCGCGGCGGAGTGCGCGCCGCACTGCATCCCTGCCCTCGTCGGCCGACGCCCGCACCGGCACCGAGGAGCGCACGATCGCGCCGACCCGGCGCTCGCGTCGTGCCTGCACCCGGGAGCCGGCGAACTCGGCCTCGACCCGGTCGGTCATCAGATGGCTCGCGGCGTGCTCCATCTGCTCCTCCGTGAGCACGGCGGCGGCGCGCACGACCGCACCGGAGCCGGCTGCCGCGCGGCCGGAGGCACGGGCGACGTCGGCGACGGCCAGCCACTCGGCATCCGCGAGCGGGCCGCGCACACCGGCCCGGGTTCCGGATGCCAGCAGGAACGTCGCCCCCTCGGCCGAGCGCTCCATGCGGCGGGCGATCCGCTCCGGGAACGCCAGCGCGATGACCAGGCCGACGCCGTCCAGGGTGGAGCGGATGCCCGGTGTCGCCGCGATCAGGGGTTCGAGGCGTTCGGCATCGCGACTCCAGCGCCGAGCATCCGGCGAGCGTCCGCCGCGCAGAGACGCGAGTGCGTGCGCGACATCGGCATCCGCCATATGCAGGTCCCCGCCCAGCAGCGCAACGACCTCGGCGGCGAGCCGCGCGCCGACCAGCGGGCCGCCGTCGCGCAGTGCGCGTGCGAGACGCGGATCGGTCGGAATGCGCGCCAGCGCCCGACCCTCGTCGGTGACCCGGCCGTCGTCGTCGACGGCGCCGAGACCGTGCAGCACGCGGACCGCATCGGCAAGGCTGTCGGCGGGCAGCGGGTCGATCAGTCGCAGACCGGTGCCGCCCGGCGCGCCCCAGCAGGCCAGCAGCAGCGCGGCGTCGGCGAGATCGGTGGCGGCGATCTCGGGCGCCGGGCGCGCGGGCGCGGCGGCGTAGCTGCGCTCGTCCACGCAGCGGATCACGGTTCCCGGCCCCTGGCGGGTGGCGCGGCCGGCGCGCTGCACGCAGGACGAGCGAGATGCCGCCGAGGTGACCAGTCCGCTCATGCCGCGTGCACTGTCGCGCACCGGATGCCGGGCCAGGCAGCTGTCGACGACCAGGCGCACACCCGGCACGGTGAGCGAAGACTCCGCGAGGGAGGTCGTCACGATCACGCGCGGCGGATCCTGGGGTCGACGTCCGCGGATCACGGCATCCTGCTCGGCCGCGGGGATCTGCCCGTGCAGCTCCCGCACGTCGAAGCCGCCGCTCGCATCGCGGAGGCGGCGGGCGATCTCGGCCACCTCGCGGGCACCCGGAGCGAACACGAGCACGTCGGCGAACGGGTCCTCGCGGGTCAGGTCGCGGGCAGCGGATGCCGCGGTCCGGGCGACATGATCCAGGAACGCCCACGTCACGCCGCGCTCGTCCAGACGCGGCGCCGGGCTCGGCGCCCACCGCTCGGTGAGCGGGAACGCAGGCACCTCGTGGTCGATGACTGGGGCGGGCGCGGCATCCGTGCCGAGGACGGCGGCGATGCGCGCGGCGTCGAGCGTGGCCGACATGGCGATCAGCACGAGGTCCTCGCGCAGCTCGCGGGCCTCACCGAGCAGACCGACCAGCAGGTCGGTCTCCAGCGCCCGCTCGTGCACCTCGTCGATGATCACGGCGTCCACGCCGTCGAGCCCGGGATCATCCAGCATCCGCCGCAGCAGCACTCCCGCCGTGACGAACTCGACGCGCGTGTCACGGCTCACCGCGCGCTCGCCGCGCACGGTGAAGCCGATGCGGTCGCCGAGGGCGGAGCCGTCCAGCTGCGCGAGCCGGCGAGCGGCGGCGCGCGCCGCGACCCGGCGAGGCTGCGTGAGGGCATGGCCATAGACATCTCGCCTCGCCCGCTGGCGTACTGGACCAGGAAGGTGCCGCAGAGGAAGCTATCGATGACGTACCCGACAGCGGCGTTGGGGCCTGACTGCAGAGCGCGGCGCGAACGCGTCGCCCGTCAACCCGGTATCCCCGCCTGGAATCAGAGCATATAGCGCCGCAAGAACTGAACTTGATCCCCCACCGACGCCTTGGCCAGCGCGGACTCGGGGGCGAGTTGATCGAACACGTGGTACGCGCCCGACCAGACGCGAAGATCGACCGCCACGTCTGCCGCGATCAAACGGCTCGCGAACTCGACGCCCTCATCGCGCAGGGGGTCGAACTCCGCGGCGAGCACATAGGTGGGAGGAAGCCCGTACAGCGCAGCGGCACGCGCCGGTGCCGCATAGCCGTCGGCGGAGGCTCCTCGCAGGTAGAGAGACCACATCTCCCGCGTGTTTGCGGCGTCCCAGACGGGAGAGTCCGTGAAGGCCAGCGAAGATCGCGATGCGAGCCTGTCGTCGAGCGCGGGGAACAGCAGTAGCAGAGCCCTCGGGCGCAGGGCATCCGCGTCGCTAAGCCGGAGCGCCAGCCCCGCCGCGAGCGCTCCCCCCGCGCTCACGCCGCCGATCGCGAGGCGCTCCCCGTCGATCCCCGCGAGGTCGGTGCGCATCCACTCGAGCACGGCGAGCGCATCATCGAGCGCCGCCGGATACGGGTGCTCCGGCGCGAGTCGGTACTCCGGTGTGACCACGATGCACCCCGCCTCGGCCGCGTACCTCAGGCTTCTCGCGTGTTCGGCGCCCCTGTCGCCGCCGACGAAGGCTCCGCCGTGGAGCATCAGCAATCCGGGCGCGGTGGCTTCGATCCCGATCGGCGTGTGGACGCGGACGTCGATCGATCTGTCACCGAGGTCGAGGAGACGCTCAGTGACGTCGACTCTGGAGCCGTACAGCTCTTCGGCTCGCGCAGTCGGAAGCCCGACCGAGCTCATGAGGACGCGCGCCCTGTCGAGGTCCTTCGCAAGGTCGGGGCGTTCACCCCCAGCCACGGCGGCAGCAAGCTCAGGATCGATTCCGCGCACGTCAGTCATCGTCACGTGCCCGCCACCGGTCGATTCCCAGGGCGATGATCAGCACGACTCCGGTCGCGATCCCTTGCACGTAGGACGAGACGTTCAGGATCACCAGACCGTTGCTGAGCACCGCGAGGAAGATGATGCCGAGCAGGGATCGCATCACGCTTCCCCGACCGCCGAAGAGCGAGGTACCCCCAAGTACGACGGCAGCGAAGATGTCGAACTCCGCTCCTGTGCCGTTGCTCGGCGCTCCCGAGCCCAACCGACCCGCGAGAAGAACACCCGCCACGGCCGAGAGGGCACCGGCGACGATGAAGATCTGGATGGCCTGTCGGCGCACGCGCAGCCCAGCCGTGCGTGAGGCGCGCGCCGACGATCCGATCGCGTAGGTGCGCATTCCCCATGCCGTCTTGCGCATGACGAACCACGCCACCAGGTAGGCGATGAGAACGAGGAGGACGCTCACGGGGATCGGGCCGATCGAGCCGACGCCGACCCACGAGAGCAGGTCGAACCCTTCGGTGCTGGGAGCGGCAATCGACTGTCCTCCGGTGAACAGCAGCGCCGCTCCTCGGATGACGAGTGCCGTCGCAAGGGTTGCGATGAACCCGGGGATCTTCAGCCCTTCGGTGAGCAGGCCGTTGCCCAGGCCAAGCAGTGCGCCCAGCGACACCGCTGCCAGCATGGCGAGGGCGGCGGGCACACCGGCCTGCATCAGTGACACGCAGACGATGCCGGATGCCGCGATGACGGCGCCCTGGCTGATGTCGAGCCTTCCGGCGATGAGGATCATTGTGGCGCCGATGGCGGCGACGCCCAGCACAGCGGACTGCCGGAGGATGACGAAGAGGTTGTCGACGGTGAAGAACGTCGTCGACAGTACCGCGAACACGACGATCATGAGCACTAAAGCCGCGGGGAGCACGAGGAGGGTCGGATCGATCTTCCTCCGGCGCGGAGCGGTCGGCGCATCGGGTAGAGCGAGAGCGGTGTTCATTGTGCGCCTCCAGTGGCAGCTGACATGAGAAGTTGTTCGGTGGCCTCCCCGGCCGCCATCTGGGCGACTACCTCGCCCCGCCGCATCACGAGGATCCGGTCGCACGCGGCGAGGAGTTCAGGGATCTCGGAGCTCACCATGAGCACCGCGACACCCTTGCGCGTGAGGTCGCCCACGGTCGTGAGCAGGTCGTGCTTGGCGCGGACGTCGATGCCGTGCGTGGGCTCGTCGAGGATGAGTACGCGCAGTTCCTCTGCGAGAAGCCGCCCCAGGAGAACCTTCTGCTGGTTCCCGCCGGAGAGGTCCCGGATGTCGAGGGAGTCGTCGGCCGCTTTGATACGCAGCCGTTCGAACATCTCGCCGACGAGTCGGGTGATCGCCCCGGTGCGGAGGACTCCCGCTCGAGCGGTGTCTCTCGGCGCGCGCACCGCGATGTTCCTCCGGACACTGAGCCCGGGGAGGATCCCTTCGAAGCGGCGATCTTCCGACAGGCACGCGACGCCCATCGAAAAGGCATCTGCTGCGCTCTTCGGTCGGTAGGCGGACCCGTCGATCGTCATCGTGCCGGAGCTGGTCGGCGTCAGTCCGGCGAGGGCTCGCGCGAGGGAGGATTTGCCTGCGCCGACGAGCCCGAAGAGCCCGATGACCTCGCCGGTGCGCAGATCGAGATCCAGCGGAGCACGCCCGTGCACGCCGATGCCCTCCGCGGAGAGCATCACGCGGCCCGGCGTAGCCCTCTCGGCCTCCCGGGTCAATGCCTGCGCACCCGGCACCATCGCTTCAACGACTTCGGACATGCTCGTGTCGTCGACGCCGTACTCCCCTGCGACCTGGCCGTCCCGAAGGACGACGACACGATCGCACAGCGCGGATACCTCGTTGAGTCTGTGCGAGATGAACACAACACCCACGCCCTCGTCACGGAGCGCCCGCATCACGGTGAAGAGACGCTCCGCTTCGAAGGGTGTCAGCGACGACGTGGGCTCGTCCAGGAGCAGCACCGAACCGGCACTGCGCAGCGCGCGAGCGGCTGCCACGAGCTGCTGGTCGCCAATGGCGAGGTCGCCCACCAGCGTCGACGGCTCGAGCTGCAGTCCGACGCGCGCGAGCGCAGCCACCGCGGAGTCGCGCATCTTCCCCCGATCGAGGATGCCCCGACGTCGGAACGCCCGCTCGTCTCCGAGCGCGAGGTTCTCGGCGATGGTCAGGTCGGGCACGAGGTCGAGCTCCTGTCGGACCACGCCGATACCGTAGTGGGCGGCACGACGCGGCGCATCGAGCATTACGTCGCTGCCGCGCACGGACAGCGTTCCCGTGTCGGGGGTCAGTTGGCCGGTGAGGACGTTGATCAGGGTGGACTTGCCGGCGCCGTTGGCGCCTGCGAGTCCGAGGATCTCGCCCTCCCGGATGGTCAGATCGACCCCGCGGAGAGCAGCCACACCCCCGAAGGACTTCCCTATGCCCTGGGCTCGCAGCGCGGGGGCGCCCTGGGTCGTCTCGGTGAGGGGTCCGGTCATGAGAGCGAATCGAGGATGCTCTGCGCGTTGTCGGCGGTGACGAGCTCGACGGGAACGATCTGCTCACGTTCGACGGACTCGCCCCTCGCGAACTTCAAGACGGTGTCAGCGATGACGTTGCCCTGAGCGACCGGGAACAGACCGACGGTGGATACGACCTGGCTGGACAGCACGTAGTCTAGGATCCGCTTGTCCTCGCCGCCGGTGACGACCCCGACGTCCTTGCCTGCGGTGCGTCCGCTGGAGGTGATCGCCGAAACCGCGCCCAGAGCGCTGGAGTCGTTGAGCCCGATGATGAGGTCCAAATCAGGGTGGGCCTGGAGGATCACTGAGGTCTGCGCGTTGCCGGTGTCTTCCTGGTAGGCCTCCACCTCGCTCACGAGATCCCAGTTCCCCTCGCCGAGCACCTCGTCGATGCCGTCGATCGCTCCCTGGTGCCGGTCGATGAGCGGGTCGCCGCCGGAGTCCTGGTGGAGGATGGCAACTTTGGGCTTCTCTCCGGCGCGGTTCTCCTTCAGCCAGTCACCGGCGCTGGTGCCCTCGAGCCTGCCGAAAGCATGGTCGTCGAGGTTGAAGGTGATGTCGGCTTCGGGGATCGACGTGGCGAGTCCGACGACAAGGACGCCCTGATCCTTGAGCCGCTTGGCGATCGGGCTCACGGCTTTCGGGTCGGTCGGCGTCACGATGACCGCTTTCGCTCCGGCGGCGACAAGGTTCTCGATGCCGCTCACCTGCTTGCCGGAGTCGGCGTCCGGGTCGGAGGTGGTCACCGTGATTCCGCACGGCTCGAATCCTTCGGTGAGCCCCTTCTCCACGAAGGGGAAGTAGCCGCCCGTGTTCGAGTACGGGGAGTACCCCACTTTGGTGAGGGTCACACCGTCACATTCGGCCGGTCGGTTCCCGGCATCGGGGGCGGTGGCCTGACAGGCAGTGAGCGCGATGGCCGCAACGGCCACCAAGGCCGCAGCGCCGAGGCGAAGTCGATTGATCACTTGCTCTCCTTTGTGCGAGTGTGCCCGGGGCCGACGACTTCTCCGTCGGATCAGACGATCCGGGCGACGCCACTGACTCTATGTGCGTGCCTATTTTTGCGTCAATGAACAAAAAGGAGCGTTAGACGATGCCCTTCATCAGCACGGCTCCCACCGCCCCGAGAGCCGCAGCTCCTCGCCCGAGAGCGCCGACCCGCACCGGGGTGTCGGCACAGGCGGGCAACGCATGAGCACGGATTCCCTCCTCGACGCGATCCTCGATGTCACGCGAGGCGCGGCTCAATGCGCCACCGAGGATGACGGCGCCAGGGTCGATGATGTTGCACAACGACGCTGTCGCGCGTCCGATCGACTCATAGGCCTCAGCGAAGACTGCACGCGTGCCGGCTTCGCCTGCCGCGAGGCGGCGCATCACCTCTTTCCACTCGGGCGTATGTCCGTAAGACACCGACAAACCGCGCATGATGGCGGGCACACCGACCACGGTCTCCAGGCATCCGCGCCCGCCGCACCGGCACCGCTCCCCCCCGGGGACGAGAACCATGTGCCCGAACTCTCCGGCGACGCCGGTCGCACCGGAGACGATGCGACGGTTCAGCACGTAGGCCCCGCCGACCCCCGAGTGCAGCTTGAGGTAAAGGAAGCTGTCGAAGTCGCGCCCCGCGCCCCACAGCAGTTCCGCGTAGCACGCGAGCCTCGTGTCGTTACCGAGGACGATCGGACAAGGCAGGTACTCGCTGGCGCGAGCCACGACATCCCCAGACCAATGCGGGAGGAGACTGTGCAGTGAGGGGGCGTTGTTCTCGTAGTCGATGGGGCCGCTGATGGCGATGCCCGCCCCGACGATGTCCGACCACTCGATCGCCGCAGACGCGAGCATGTCCTCGATCATGTCGCGTGCGCTGGCCAACGCCTCGTCGGGACCGTAGTCGTCGCCGAGCTCCCGCTCGTCCGATGCGAGGATCGTGTGGTCGACGCTGGCGAGGATCGTTCGCACCGACCGATACCCGAAGTCGATCCCGATGGTGGCAGCGCGGCCGACGACCAGCCGCAACTGCGCAGTGGGTCGTCCGCGGCGGCCGGGCTCGGCGGCCACCTCCTCTCCGATGACCCCCTCGTCCAGAAGCAGCGTCGCCACTCGAGTCACGAGCGTGCGAGACCATCCCAGCTCGGCCATCACCTGTGCCCGGGACATCGCCCCCTTGGCTGCGATGAGATTGATGAGTTCGGCAAGCTTCGTCCGACGACCCTCGGACACGGTACGGAGCCCGCGCAGCGGGTCTTGGTAGCCCGGGTGCTTCGCCATGGAAGCAGCATAGTTGGAGGCACCCGGGCCACGAGAGGTCATCCGAACCAGAACATCTGCAACGTGTCACCGGAGCGGTACGGCATCTGACGCAGCGGCGTTCCCCACTCCGAGTCGGTCACGGTCAGATAGAGGCCGCTGTGTCGATTCAGGATGCGGAATCGCCCTGCGCCGGCGTCCTCGAGGAGCCATTCGTCATTGGTGACGGCGGGGTTGCCGTAATCGTGCTGGATCGCCTTCGCGCCGGGCGAAGCACCCGCATCGAGGATCACGACGTCGCGACCGCTGTGTTGCGCAACGATTCGCACATAGCCATCGCCGAGGGGCAACAGGGAGAAGTAGTTGTTCGTGTCCCCGCTGGCGGGCCACTGCACGATCGCATCGCCGTTCGCCGTGCCAGCGAAGGCGACGTTGACGGCGAGCCCGCTCTGCTGGACACGGATGCGTATCGCCGACGTCGGGACGGACACTGCACGTGTGAACCGCACGGCGTGGCCGCCGTTGGCTACGGCGGTCGGGATACTCAACGTCGATCCGGCGGTGATGAGCTGCGTCGTCCGGCGCAGAGTGCCATTCGGGGCATCATCGACGATCTCTGCGAGCCACGGCCCCGTGCCGAGGAAGGAGGTCGAATAGCTGATGGTTCCTGGGGCACCGACCTTCATGGCGCCGAGGTACCAGCGCTCGTTGCTGCGTCGGGCGACCACGCCGCCTGTTTCCGGTGTTCCTCCGACGAGGCGGGTTTCGTCCCAGACTACGGGGACGGAGCGCATCCACCATTCGCTGATAGGCCGCGCCTGATAGGCGCTGCGGGTTCCTGCCGGTAACAGGAGCCCTGTGTCGAAGAGAACGGTCGCGGCGAGCTCGACGGCGTCGCTGTTCGGCTTGCCGTTCTGGAACCCAAGCGGCGTGTAGTCCGTGCCGCCGAGAGCGCCGCGCGTGAAGGGTGACGCAGCGACGTGAGTGATCGTGCGGTCGCCGAGGAACTCGCCCCCGCGAATCGCCTCCGACGTCAGCAGATGAGGCCACGTCCGCGACGACCCCTGCGGGAGACGCGAGCCGTGGAAGTCGACCATGAGCCGGAACCTGGCAGTGTCGGCGAGGGTCGATTCGTACCAGGCGTAGCGGTTCAGTGAGTCGCTGTCCATGAAGTCGATCTTCACACCCTTGACGCCCCAGTCACGGAACCGCGTGAACGTGGCCTCGCGCTGTGCAGCGGTCTCGAGGTCGGCGGAGTGCACCCACAACAGGATGCCGACGTTACGCTGCGCGGCATAGTCGACAAGCTCCGGAACCCAGGTCTGCCCCTTCCACCCTCCGTCGACGAGCGAGTACGCCCATCCCTGACTCGAGGCGTAGTCCACCCATGCCTTCTGTTGCGACAACGACGCCTGGCCGCTTTCGTATCCGTCGAGCCAGTTCCACGCCGAGACCCCAGGGCGGATCCACGAGATGTCGGAAATGCGCGACGGACGGGCGACGTCGTCCACAAGCGTGGACTGGAAGACGGCGGAAGGTGTGCCGACCGAGACCACCCGCCACGGCGTCATCCCTCCGGCCGCGACGGGGATAGATGCCGTCGCGAGACCAATTTCGAATCCTGACGCACCCCACCTGTTCAGTCCTCCACCCGAGAACGTGCCGTCCGGGTCCCCTTCCGAGATCTGCACCGCCATGCCGTTGGTGCGCCGGAGCAGGCTGCCGAACTCGTAGCTCCCCGCGCTCAGCGCGCCGACGGTGGTCGTCGACCAGGGGGTCTCGTGCGGCCCGGCGTATGCCGCGGTCGTGATCAGCGTGTCGGCGGGGAACTGGAACTCCGTCGCATCGTCGATGACGGTTCCCGCCGCGGGGAGCACGTACCGGAACGCGACCCCGCTCTGCGAAACTCGCACGACCACACTCAGCTGCACCCCACCCCTGGCGAAGGTGAAGGTCGAGATCGTCGCCGCCCTCGACCGCTCCCGCGACTTTCCGGAGAGCATCGTGTAGTTGTCGACGATCGAACGGTCGCTCCGTCCGACGAACTCGAGCTGCTGGGTGAAGTCCGTCGTGGTCGTGCGCAGGGCGAGCTGCCCCGGGTCGAGGGCCGGCGTGCAGTCCCGTGACGCAGCAAGGGTGAGACGTCCGTTGCCGTCCAATGCGAGGGTCGCACGCGTGCCTCCGCAGATGCCGCTCGCACCGGGCTGAGAGACCTCCCAGGACGCGGTCGACGCAGCGGAGGCGGGGGCCGCCTCGCCCGCGCCGACGGCGAGGACACTGAGGAGGACGGCGACGGCTCCCGCCGTCCACCGATGAGAGGGGGTAGGTCTGGGCATGGGAACTCTCCTTACGGCATCGTCGACGAGGAAGGCGGCGCAGCCACCTCGCCACAGGCTATGAGCCGACCGTTTTTTGCGTCAACGAACAAATACCCCTCGCAGCGTACGGACGCAGCCGTAGTGAGGTCGAGCGGCTGGTCGACGCACACCTTCTTCAGTCCGTCCTGACGAGCATGCCCGGAGTCGGCGCCAGGACAGCGGGGCGACTACTCACCGAAGTCGCCGATAAGCACTTCTCCACAGCCGGACAGCTCGCCGCCTTCGCCGGCCTCGCACCCTTAACTTGAAGATCCGGTAATCGATCCGCGGTGGGCAGCCCGTCACGATGCGGGTACAGAATCCTGGAGAATGCCATGTTCCTAATCGGTATCCGCTGCACTCCTTGACCTCGGCTCCCGCGCCTTCGACGGCCACAGGATCGCCCAGAGCAAGCGTCACAACCATGCGCTCCTCGCACTCGCTCGGCGCCTGTCCGACGTCCTCTACGCCATGCTCAGGGATGGCGCCCTCTTGCAGTCACCGGCAGAGCGGCTGAGCGGCGTGATCGGCATTCCCATGTCGGGTGAGTGATTCGGCGCAGTTCCGCCATGTCCGACACGAGGTGAAAGATGAGGAGGAGAACTCACGACAGCAAATCGCTTCAATCCGATATGCATCCGCTGATCCTGTCGCGGGCGACCATAATGTAGAGGTTCACGAGCTCGTGCGAGCGATGGCACTCCGACCTCACGCCACCCCACAAGACGGGAGACATCGGCGTTGTCGGCGAGCTGCAACACCAATGTCTGGGCCCGAATACGTCCTGCAGTGACGGCGTTACTTCCTGCGCCCTGGCGGATGCGGATCAGCGCGAGCCTGGCAGCTCCCCCGCCGAGCCCACCCGAACCTGGCCGTGCAGCGTGACGATGATCTCGTCGTCGGACCACCTCTCCAGGTCGTAACTCCCGTGATCCCAGATCTCGACGTGCCCGGCGCCGTACTGCCCTGCGGGGATTCCTGTGGAAGCCCACATGCGCAAGAGGACTGTCCTCGATGTGGAGGGGGCGAGATGGTTACCCTCAGCGAGAGCGGGTACGCTCAGTTGGCCAGAAGGCCATGGATTTTCCAACCACAGGTCGAAATGCTGGTGCCGCGCAACGTGCTTGCGACCACGATAGACCTGCCGTTTGTGGCAGCGCACTCCCGGGACGAGGCATGTGAGCTGGGGCTCTGCGGGTCTTACTTGGCTGCAAGACCTTGGCTCCGTTGTTCTGACTCCAGACGATCAGCACCCTCCGTTGCGACTGGTCTTGCTAAGGTCCGCGGCAAACAGGTCCAAGTGAGCGCCCGATGTCAGCAGTGTGTCTCGACGGTCCTCAGAACACCGAGCGTCCCGTGCACATGGACGCCCCAATGGCGGGAATCCGGTCAGGATCCACGGCGGCTAGGTGTGCTGTCCAGGCAGGTTGTTTTGGATTCTGCTGATGGGTGGGGCCCCGATTGCGGAGTGGTGCCTGTGATGATTGTAGAAGTGTAGCCAGCCTGGTAGCGCCATGCGACGCTCGGCTTCTGATCCGTAGAACCGGGCGTAGGCCCAGCCGTCGGCGAGGGTGCGGTGGAAGCGTTCGATCTTCCCGTTGGTCTGTGGCCGGTAAGGGCGGGTCTTCTTCGCCGTGATCCCGAGTTCTGCGCAGGCATCGCGCCAGGCGTGGGACTTGTAGGCGGAGCCGTTGTCCGAGAGGACACGCTCGACGGGGACACCCCGGGCGGCGAACCATGAGACAGCACGACGCAGGACGCCGGTCGCCGTCTGCGCTTTCTCGTCAGAGCAGATCTCGGCGTAAGCAACACGGGAGTGGTCGTCGATGACGGTGTGGACGAACGCGGTGCCCAACCGGGGCTCATAGCGGTGGTTCCTGCTTTGCAGACGGGTCGCGGTGGCCTCCCGGTTGCGTTCGCCCTGGACGCGGCCGACGAACCGCCATCCGCCGCCGTCGGGGATGTTGCCGAACTTCGTGACGTCGACATGGATCAGCGAGCCGGGATGGTCGTGCTCGTATCGTCGGATGGGTTCTCCCGTGACCCGATCGATGTGGCTGAGCCTGTTGATTCGACATCGCACGAGCACTGCGTGGATGGTCGAGGCGGGCAGCCCGAGTTCACCGGCGATCTGGGCCGGGCCGAGACGGCCCCGCCACCGCCGCTTCACGATCCGCTTGACCACGGGCAGTGGCGTCTTCGTCGGCATCGATCGCGGCCGACTCGAACGATCGGTCATCCCGGCGGGGCCCTCCAGCCTCAGCCGAGCCGCCCATTTTCGAGCCGTGACGGGAGAGACCATGAACATCTTCGCCGCGACCTGCGGTGACCAGCCGTCCTCGACGATCAGGCGCGCCAGGCGGAGTCGAGCGCGCGGGGTCAGGGCAGCGTTAGCGTGGGACACGAGGGCCTCCTGGTACGTGAAGCGGTTGAACTCAACAGCTCCACTTCACAACCGGAGGCCCTCACCTCTCAGCTATTCACGGCCGTGTCGCCGAAACAACGTCCCTGGACATCACACCTAGGTCAAGGCGTGGGGAGTCTGCTTTCACAGCACGACTTCTCGCCGCATTCGATGATGTCAACTACGCGTGGGGAAGCAAAGGAAGACAACCTCGCCGAAAGCGATACGCAAACCCTAGGCCCTCGAGTGCGCCGGGGCGTGGTCAGATCGGGGCGACGCCCGAACCCCCTCCGAATGCGCGAAGGACCTCGACGAGCGTGTCGGCCTCGCCGACGTTGCCCGGCACGACTACGTAGAGCAGCTCACGGCCGTCGAACGCCGTGAGGCGCCACACCGAGATGCCCGGCAGAACCTGTCCGAGCACGAGAGCGGCGTAGGCCCCGAGGCCGGCACGCGCGACCTCGGCCGACGTGATGCCACCTTTGGCCACCACCACGTCGGCCTCTGGCAGCGCGGTGCGTACGGCGGTCGTGAGTGCGCACATCACCCTCTCACCGTGACCCAGGGTGCCGTGGTCCGCACGGCGCGTGCGCTCCGTGCTCAGCACCGCGAGTCTCCCCCGAGCGAGTACGGCCTTGGCACGCTCGCCCGCCTCGGTGCCGGCTGCGAGCGGATCGGCCAGCGCATCATCGGTTTCGATGACGATCTGCTCACCACTCGCATCTACGCCCGAATTGGGCTCTCCTTAGGTCAGTATCTCGTCGCATCGGACGAGTCGACGTTCGCCTCGCCCAGCCGTCGGCAGGAACGACGCCCAATCAACTACTGGGGTCAGAGATTCCATGTGGTATTACCGGTGCCTGGAGGAGCGCTCACGACGACCGCGGCGCTCGTGTCGAGCGCTTCGGACAGCGCCGGCAGGGCATCGGCGAAGGACAGCCCCGCGCCGATCGCGGCGAGATCGAAGGCGGGCATGCATCCAGTCTGCCGTGCGGGCGGACCTCCTGCCGCGCCGCGGCCTCCGCGCTACATGTTGATGATCACAGCGGCGACGACGAGTGTGACGACGGCGATGACCAGGGCGGTGCCGCATCCGATGGCCATGATCGCGGGGTAGCCCAGCCGGGAGACACGGGCGCCGGACGCGCGCGAGGCCGCGAGGAACTGCGCGCCGCCGCCGGCGCTGAACGCCTGCGCGGCGCCCGCCTGGTTCGCAAGTCGTCCCGCGGTGCTCGCCGCCTCGAGGATGGGGGAGCCGGTGATGTTGCCCGTGAGGCCGGTGACGTTGAGCCTGACGGCGCGGTCGACCGCCGCCGGGTCCGCGAGGATCGGGTAGCTCTGACCGCGCACAACCAGGGTGATGCGCTGGGCGGCCGACTTCACGACCACCTCGCCCGCGGGCACACTGAAATGCTGCACCCAGCCGGCGGGGGTGGCGACCCACAGGGTCACCATGCCCTGCCCGACGACCGCCTGCGCGGGATTCCAGCCTCCGGTGGCGCGATCGACGAGAGCTCCCGAGAAGACGGCGTACGGGAGCTGGTTCGGCATCGTCATGCTTCGAGTGTACGGAGCGGTCTTCGCAGGCATCCGGATGCCCGATCGTGCCCGGTACATTCTGGGGGCCGACACGCCACATTTCGGACGTTCTCGCGGGAAACGTCCGAAATCTGGCGTGTCGACCCCCGATGTGTGTCGCGGATGCCGGACACGTGCGCGCACGAAGATGGGGCCGCCCCGGAGGACGGCCCCATCTCAGACGTGGATCACTCCGCGGCGGGTTCGGCCGCGGGGGCGGCCTTGGGCGCGGCGGTCTTCGGCGCTGCTGCGGTCTTCGTCGCGGATGCTGCGGGTGCGGCATCCGCGGCCTGGGCGACGCCCGCGCCGATGCCGCGACCGACGGCCTGACCCTGGATGATCGCCGCGAGGTCGAGGCCGGTGGCGGCGCCGACGCTGTCGAACACGGCGCGCATCGCCTTGGCGTTGTCGCCGCCGATGACGCTGGACGCGCCGTCCTCGCCGGAGCCGCCGATGATGGACACGTTGCCGATGGCCGCGTATCCCTTGGCGAACTCCGCCATGATCGACGGCAGCACCTCGAGCACGCGCTGCGACAGGAACGCCTCCTGGTTCGAGGCGATGGCCTTGGCCTCGGCCTCGACGGCGGCTGCGCGAGCCTCACCCTCGGCACGGATGGCCTCGGCCTCGGCGTTGGCGCGCAGGCGGCGTGCCTCGGCCTCAGCCTCGGCCTGGGCGCGCAGCGCGTTGGCCTCACCGGTCGCCTTCGCCTCGGCGGCGGCGGCCTCACCGGCGGCGCGGGCCTTGTCGGCCTGGGCCTGCTGCTCGGCGATCCGGGTGCGGGCCTCGGCCTGCTTGACCTGCTCGATGGCGGCCGCCTCGGCCGACTTCTCGCGGGTGAACAGGTCGGCCTGAGCCCGGGTCTCCGCCTCGTACCGCTGGGCGTCGGCGACGCGCTTCACATCGGCATCCAGCTGGGCCTGCTTGTTCTCGGCCTGCTGCTGCAGAACGGCCTGCTCGGCCTGGGCGCGGGCGAGCTGCTCGGCCTGCTCGGCCTCGGCGCGGGCGCGGCCGATGCCGGCGTTGGCGTTTGCGGTGTTGGTGTCGAGCGCGGTCTGCTCGATCAGGTTCGCTTCCTGGTTGGCGATGTTCTTCTGGTTGATCGCGCGGTCGGCGTTGGTCTGTGAGATCTCCGCAGCCTGGCGCTTCGCCTGGATCTCGGGTGCGCCCAGCGACTGGATGTAGCCGACCTTGTCGGTGATGCCCTTGATCTGGAAGGAGTCGAGGATCAGACCCTGGTCGGCCAGCTCGCTGGAGACGTCCGCGGCGATCTGATCGGAGAACTTCTTCCGCTCGCGCATCAGCTCCACGACGGACAGGGTGGCGACGATGCCGCGCAGGGCGCCTTCGAGCTGCTCGGTGGTGAACTGCTCGATGGCCTTGTCCTGCGAGGCGAAGCGCTCGGCCGCACGACGCACGTAGAGGGGGTCGGAGCCGATCTTCACGATCGCGACGCCGTCGACATTGAGGGTCACACTGTCCAGCGACTGGGCCTCGGCGTTCAGCAGCACCTGGCGGGAGCGCAGCGAGATGATCTCGTGGCGCTGCGTGATCGGGTTGACCAGCGACTTGCCGTTGACGATGACCGTGACGGGCGACTCCGCCATCTCGGAGCTCGTGCTGCCGTCGGCGTTGAGAACAGCGCGCTGCACCTTCTGCTTGCGGCCCGAGATCACCAGCGCCTCGTCGGCGCGCGCGACCTTGATCCAGCTGCGTGCGAACAGCAGCAGGATGAGTCCGATGACGATCACGGCCACGACGGCTGCGCCGACGATGACCAGGATGCCGATGATTCCGGCGATCTCCATAGAAGTGCCCTTTCCCCTCAGAAGGTGTGATTCAGTCTCCACCCTGCCAGAAGACGGGGAGAAGGCGCGCTCCTCCGGTCCCTGAGCGAGCGAAGCGAGACGAAGGGCTACCGCCCGCGCAGCTTCTCGGTCAGGGCGAGCAGGGTGCTCAGCTCATCGTCGTCGAGCTTCGCCATCCGCTCCGCGATGGATCGGCCGTGCGAGGCTGCGAGGGCGCGGAAGGCTCGTGCGCCGGCATCCGTCGCCGTCACGACGGCGCCGCGGCCGTCTTCCGGATCGGATGCCTTGGTGACCAGCTCGCGTGAGACCATCCGGTCGATCAGCCGCGAGACGCTGGGCTGGCTGATCAGCGAGTTCGCGGTGATGTCGCGCAGGCGTGCGGTCATCTCGCAGGAGCGCACCACGGTGAGCAGGACGTCGTATTCGGCCTGCGTGATCGGGGCGCCGTCGAAGTCCTCGGTCATCTCGCCGAAGAGCTCGTGCTGTGCCCGGAACAGGCTCTCCCAGGCCTGCAGGGCGAGCTGGCGGTCAGTCATGTCAACAGCGTAGTGTCAGCGGCCGACGTCGTGCCGCGGCGAACAAAGTAAGGGCCGGTCGGAGAGGCTTCCGACCGGCCCTTGTCCCTTGCACCAAGAGTGTCCTGCAATCACATGCGGTTCATGCCACAGCAAACATTCACCGTGCGATGAGTGTATAACGGCGAGGTAACGAATGCAACGGTTTGGTCACGGAAATCGGAGCGGGGGTCTCCGAGCGCTCGCCGGTCGCCGACTAGGCTGGCGCGATGGCTGCCGCTCCCGAGGAGATCACTTCTTCGTTGGTCCGCTCGCTCGTCTCGGAGCAGTTCCCTCAGTGGTCAGAGCTCCCGATCCGCCCGGTGCAGGTGCAGGGGTGGGACAACCGCACTTTCCAGCTGGGTGACCGGATGGCGGTCCGTCTCCCGAGTGCTGACGGCTACGTCGCCGGCCTGGTCCGGGAGGAGCAGACGCTCGCCATCCTCGGCTCCACCCTTCCCGTCGCGATCCCGCGGGTCGTGGCGACGGGTGCCCCCTCCGCGGCATTCGATCGCCCTTGGTCCGTTCGCGAGTGGATCGAGGGACACACACTGACCGAGGTCGACGCGCGCCGGCGAGAGGGCGCCATCGGCGGCGTGGGCGACGCCCTGAGGCAGCTGCAGGCCTGCGACACGGCCGGAGGCCCATGGGCGGGGAGCGCATCCGCCTATCGGGGCTGTCACATCAGCGCGGTCGGCGTGGAGATACCGGACCGGCTCTCCTTGCTGGACAAATCCCAGGCCGACAGATGCCGGGCACTCTGGGATGCGGCCGTGACCACCGTCTGGACCGGGCCGCCGGTGTGGGTCCACGGCGATGTCGCGCCCGGCAACATGCTGTTCGACAGCGGCGGCCGGTTGGTGGCCCTGATCGACTTCGGGCAGACCTGCGTCGGCGATCCCGCCTGCGACCTGGCCTTCGCCTGGTTGAGCTGCAGTTCCCGCGAGCGCGATCTGCTGCGCGAGCGGCTGGAGCTGCCCGAGGATGCGTGGTTGCGAGGTGGCGCCTGGGCGCTGTGGAAGGCCCTCATCAGTTCCCCCGAGGACGTGCTCACCAAATACGGGCGCTCACGTGATGCCGTGCTGAGCGACGTGGCCGACCTGGTCACGGGACCGGTTCCGTGATTCCGACACCGGGGCGGGAACGACCTTTCTGACGGTGCCGACGCTGCGGCGGCGGGGCCACGACGGGCGGAAGCGATCACTGCGAGATCGGACAGGATCCGCCGCGCGATGTCGAAACCGTGGGTGTCTGTTCGTGGTCTTGATAGCCGGACGCTGCGGATCCGGTCCAATCCGAAGGGACTTTCCCGCATGTACATGGACCCGATGGGTGCGATCCTCATTCACCGTATCGAGACGGACCAGAACCAGATGAGGGCTGAACGGCGCCGCGTGATCGCCGAGCGCGATGCGGAGCGGCGTGGTACAGACGAAGGAGCGCAGCACGCACCCCCGGCCTTCGAAGGAGATACCAGCATGGCGAAGCACCGACCGTTCCGCTTCGCCTCGTGATGCTGCCGCGCGGCGGAGCCCCTGACGCCATGGCGGCGCTCACCCAGGTGCATCGCGAAGAGTGGGCGCGTATCGTGGCCGGCCTCACACGACGGTTCGGTGACCTCGATCTGGCCGAGGAGATGGCCGCGGACGCGTTCGCGGCCGCCGTCGAGCGCTGGCCGGACCACGGCATCCCGCCGAACCCGGCCGGGTGGGTCACCACCACCGCGAACCGCAGGGCGATCGACCGACTGCGGCGCGAGGCGCATCGGGAGGACAAGCATCGGGAGGCGATCGCGCTGCACGATCCGGAACCGTCCCGACCGATCGGCATCATCGAGGACGACCGGCTGCGTCTGCTGTTCATCTGCTGTCACCCTGCCCTGGCGCTGGACGCTCGAGTGGCTCTGACGCTGAGGATGGTCGGCGGGCTCACTGTCACCGAGATCGCCCGTGCCTTCCTCGTGCAGGACGCGACCATGGGGCAGCGAATCAGCCGGGCGAAGGCGAAGATCAAGTCCGCCGGCATCCCGTTCACCATCCCCGGGGCCGAGGACCTCCCGCACCGCATCGACGGCGTCCTCGCTGTGCTGTACCTCGTCTTCAACGAAGGGTACTTCGCCTCCGGACCCGACACGCCACCGATCCGGCGCGACCTCACAGCGGAGGCGATCCGCCTCACCCGCCTCACCTGCGCGCTTCTGCCCCAGGATGCGGAGGCCGAGGGGCTGCTCGCGCTGATGCTGCTCACCGAAGCCCGGTCCGCTGCACGCGTCTCAGCCGATGGTGAGCTCGTCCGCCTGGACGAGCAGGATCGTGGTTCCTGGGATCGGGCGCTGATCTCCGAAGGCCTCCACCTGATCGAGAAGGCCGAGAGGACGGCTGCCCGACCGGGCCGGTACGTGCTGCTCGCGGCGATCAACGCCGTCCATGACACAGCCCCGCACCCGCGCGACACCGACTGGGCACGCATCGTGACCCTCTACTCCCGCCTCGAGCAGATCGAGCCGAACCCGATCGTCACCCTGAACAAGGCGATCGCCATCTCCGAGCTCGACTCGCCGGACGTCGCGCTCGCGATCGTCGACCGGCTCGCCGACAGGCTCGACGGACTGCACGCCTTCCACGTCACCCGGGCGGAGCTGCTGCGTGCGGTCGGCCGGTCAGCCGATGCGCGGATCGCCTACGACCGTGCGATCGAGCTCGCTGAGAACTCTGCCGAGACCGCACACCTCATCCGCCGACGCAACCAACTCGTCACATCGAACGGAGCACGATCATGAGCAGCACGTACCTCGTCATCCACATGTCCGACGCGACCGGAACCGAACTGCCGCAGGAGGAGGACCAGGCGATCCTCGAGCGCTGGGCGACCGAGGGCAAGACTGCCGGCCGCCTCGAGATGGGCGGACCGGTCGCGGGCCCCGAGCAGGCGAAGTCCGTCGCCGTCCGCGACGGCCGGACCCTCATCACCGACGGCCCGTTCCCGGAGTTCAAGGAGTGGTTCGCTGGCTACGACCTCGTCACCGCCGACTCGATCGACGAGGCCGCAGCGTTCATGGCGAAGCATCCGGTGGCCGTCCTCGGCCGGATCTACATCCTGCCGCTGGTCGAGCTGCCGTGGGAGCGCGGCTGAGCCTTCCCCTCCGGAACCCGCAGTGCTGGACCACCCTCATGGGCCTGCGCACGTGGTATCGATCGACCGGGGCGGATCTACCGTTCCAGAGCCCGCTGCCCGCGCATCCCGGCGTCGCGATGGAGGGCTATTTCTGGCGCATCACCGAGCCCGCGACCGGCCGGGTGATCATCGCCCTGAACGGCGTCAACCGCGGTCCGCACGGGCTCTGGGCGACACTCGGCTTCGCCGCGCGCCCGGCTGCATTCCTGCGCGTGGACGCGCATCCCAGGGCATCCGCTGATCGCGACGGAATCGGCGCACACGCCGGCGACGCCTTCCACGGCGACGATCGGTGGCTGCGCGTCGACCTCGGACCTGACGCGCGGCTGGATGTGACGATCGGCGATCCGCTGCCCTGGCCGCATCGTGCGTTCGGCGGGTCGCGCGTGTTCCAGTCCGTGCCGGCGCTGAACCAGTACTGGCACCCCTGGCTGCTCGGCGGGCGGGCGAACGGCACCGCGACGGTGGACGACGAGACCTGGGAACTGCAGGACGCCCAGATCTACGCCGAGGTGACGGGCCTGGTCGTGCGGCTGCCCGGAGGTCGCGTCATCCGACTAGGAATCCGGGGATCAGCCCGGTGCATGCGGTCGTCGACGATGAACGATGGATGCTCCATTGCCGGGGTCTCGAGTGGACGATCGACGTCGCGGGCACGGCACCGCGCGCAGCATCCCATATCCTGCCCGTGCCGCTGCCCTCCCAGGGACGCAACACGGCGGGTGCACTCGAGCACCTGGCCGGCACGCTCGAGGTGACTGTGCGCCGTCGAGGGCGCGTCGTGTGGGCCGGTCGCTCCGAGCTGGCGGGCCTCGAGCACGGCGGCCTCGACCGGGCGAAGGCTGAACTGGTGCGCCGAGGACTGGATGCGTCGGCCACGCACGCACCGCCTGTCGTCGGCTGACCGAGACGGCGGCGGCGCCGGCCCTGCGTCCGACACAACTCCGGAGTAACGCCCTCGCTGAACCCGTTCAGGGCTCTGCGAGGGCGTTTCGCCTCCGGATCTCCGGAGTTGTGGCGGCCGACCGATCAGCTGAAGACCGGCACCCCGCCCCGCACGTCGCATCGGATCCGCCGCGCTCGTCGCCGACGGCGTGCACGCCCGCACCGACGGCTTCACCTCGCTGGCCGTCGTGATCGGCGGGATCGGCGTGCTGCTCGGCTTCCCCCTGGCCGATCCGATCATCGGCCTGATCATCTCGGCGGCGATCTTCGTGCTGCTGATCGGCACGGTCCGCAGCGTCGGCCGGCGTCTGCTCGACGGCGTCGAGCCCGAGCTCGTCGACCGCGCGCAGCACGCGCTGGAGCACGTCGACGGCCTGATCGACGTCGAGCGCCTCCGCCTGCGCTGGGTGGGCCACCGACTGCAGGGAGACGCCGTGGTGCGGGTCGAGTCCGGGCATCCGGATGCCGCGGATGCTGCGGAGCGCAGCGTGCGCGAGCACCTGCCCAACGTGGACGACTTCCTGGTGCGTGTGCGCGTCGCAGCTGCCTAGCCGGCCAGGCGGCTGATGAGTACGGTCACGCCTGCGCGGCTTCGCACCGCGCGACGATCGTCTGCACGGCATGAGCGACGACCTCGCGCTTCTCGTCTGCGCTGAGCTCCCATCCGCCGTGCAGCAGCCTCGGCCAGAAGACCACGGTCGCGATCATGCCGAGGAACTGGGCCGCGATGACGTCGCGAGGCGGTGCATCCGCGCCGTCCGCGTACCAGGTTCCCTCAAGAAGGCGGTTCAGCGCAGTGAGCACGGGAAGCGATCCGAAGTCGAAGGTGCGCTCCCGCAGTTCAGGGAACTGCGGGGACTCTGCGATCACGATGCGTAGCAGTTCTGCCATGCCGGGGCGATCCAGGAGGGCGACGTACGCGTCTCCGACGACCTGGAGGCCGGTGCGGAGATCGACGTCGGATGGGACGGTGAACTCGGAGCCGGGCAACCTGCCTCCGACGTCCAGGACGGTCGCCTCGAACAGTTCGGCTTTCGTGGGGAACTGCTTGAACAGCGTCGCCTTGGACACGCCGGCGTCGGCCGCGATGCGGGCGAGCGAAGTGCGGTCGTAGCCGAATTGCAGGAAGGCTCCTGCGGCGGCCGTCAGGATGGTCGCTCGGTTCTCGGCGGCGATCCGGCGGTGGTATGCCGATGTCCCACGCGTCATATGTCGAGTATCTCATGAGGTGAGTCGCTTGACTTGCCTCGACAGTGCAGGTTATCTTAATGGTGAGTCGAGCGACTCGCCATTAGATGACGATCGAGCGGAGCGAAAGCATGTCGAGAGTGATGATCCACGCCACGGTGACGGTCGACGGGTTCATGGCGGACCTGGACGGCGGGATCGACTGGGGGTTCGGGCTGCCCTCCGCGCCTGAAGACGGTGAACTCGTGCGGCGAGTCTGCGAGGAGATCGGCGCCGTCGTCGGAGGGGCGAACAAGACTCAGACCATCGAGGATGGTGAGATTCCCTACGGCGGCGCATTGCAGGTTCCTGTCTACCTCATGACCCACACGGAGCATGAGCCGGTCGAGAGGGACGGGCCCACCTTCACCTTCGTCGTGGACGACATCCGAAAGGCCGTCCGACTCGCGCAACAGGACGCGGGAGACAAGTGGGTGAGCCTTCTTGGAGGACAGATCGGCCGGCAGTGCCTTGCGCTCGGTCTTGTCGATGAGATCCAGCTGCATGTCGTGCCTGTCGTGCTCGGGAAGGGCATCCCGCTCCTCGCGGGCCTCGAGTCTCAACTGCGGCTGGAGCGTCTGGAGACCGAGGCGCACGCGGCAGAGGTGCACCTGCGATATCGCGTGCTCGCTGTCTGAGTGGGCCTTACGCTGATCCCATGAGTGAAGCAGTCGAATACCTCATCACCGCGTTGGACGGCACCGACGCTGCCGCGCCCGATCGTCGTCTCGCCGTGCGCGAGGAGCACCTGGCCGGCGCGCAGAAGCTCGCCGAACGCGGTGAGCTGCTCAGCGGCGGAGCCATCCTGGACGACGGCGGACGGATGATCGGCTCTTCCATGCATGTCGCTTTCGCCGACGAGGCGGCATTCCGCGCCTGGTACGACGCCGAGCCGTACATCCTCGGCGGGGTGTGGCAGGACATCAGCATCCGGCCGATGAGGATCTTCCGACCCGCGCTCTGACCGCGGCGTTCAGCCCTGCCGGGTAGGCGCGCTCATGCCCAGGAGCAGCTCGGGCAGCGTGTGCTTGATGTACGACGACTCCGCGAACGACTGCTCGTTGCGGCCCGACATGATCCACGACTCGAACGAGCGCTCATAGGTGAGGATCACGACGCGCACGCCGAGCGCCGGTGACCACGTGAACCGGTGGTGGATGCGCGAGAGCAGCAGTTCGAACGCCTCGAGCATGGTCGGGAGGAACGCGCGCTCCGATGCGAGCACCTCCTCGCTGTGCGCGCCGGTCGACGCCGCGAGCAGCCGCACCCGCAGGCGGATGTTCAGCGAGCTCCAGTCCAGAGGACGGGCGTCCGCCAGGGCCACTGCGAGGGCGTGCGGAAGCTCCTCGTCCGTGTGCTGAGCGGGGTCGAACCTCTCCGCAGCCGCGCGGACCCGCTGAGCGATCTCCTCGAGCAGCTCGTCGTCCACGGCTCGCAGCAGGTCGCGGTCGGTGGGGAACAGGGTGCGGAACGCGCCATCGCTCAGGCCTGCGTCCTCACGCAGCTCGGCGGTGAGTTCGGAGAGGGCGCCGTTCCACGTCGGCAGCTTGATGCGCGCGAGCGTGATCACGCGCGCCCGGCCCGCCCGTCGGGTCGCCTCGATTCGGGGGCTGGCTTCCGCGGTCATCCTGGCATCCGTCCTTCGTGCTCGGGCGGCGGCATCCGCTCGGGGGAGCCGCCGTGCAGGCGCACGGCGGCGACTGTCAGCGTACCGCCGCACTCCGACCCCTGGATGCCGCGCGCCTCTCCGGCTAGGGTCGGCGTCATGACGGAGAAGCAGAACCTGCAGGGCCGCCGGTGGCTGCTCGGCATCACGCTGATGGCCGCCGAGCAGGCGTCCAGGGTCCTCGAGGTGTGCGCGTCGGTCGAGGGCGATGACGCAGCGCTCAACCGTGCACTGTGCGAGGAATTCGACATCAATCCGATCGACGCCGAGGTGGTGCTCTCGCTGCAGGTGCGACGGTTCACCCCGGCCTCGATCGCGCGGATGCGCTCGGAGCTCGCCGAGATGGAGAGACGGATCGAACTGGTCGAGGAGCACTGACCCTCCCGATTCTAAAAAAGAAAAGACTTGCACTTAGAAGTCGATCGGGTGTCTGATGGAGGAGGAGAGGCACAGGAGGTCGGCGATGACGATGACGGCGATGCAGGACGATGATGCGCTGGAGCTGCGGACGGATGCACCGCAGCGGGTCCGGATCGAGGCCGCGTCGCGGCCCGTGGACCTGGATGCCGCAGAGGAGGCCGGCCGGCTGTTCCTGAAGGCGCTCGGCATCGATCCGGATGCCGCGGATGCCCTGGATCTGGCGCGCACGCCGCGCCGCTTCGCCGAGGCCTACGCGGAGCTGCTGCAGCCGGAGCCCTTCGACTTAACCACCTTCGCGAACTCCGAGGGCTACGACGAGCTCGTGCTGATCCGCGACATCCCCGTGCGCTCGATCTGCGAGCACCATCTGCTGCCGTTCACCGGCGTCGCGCACGTCGCCTACCTGCCCGCCGACCGCGTGGTCGGGCTCTCGAAGATCCCGCGGATGGTCGATCACTACGCGCGTCGGCCGCAGACGCAGGAGCGGCTGACCGTGCAGATCGCCGACGCCCTGGCCGCACGGCTCCAGCCCCGCGGCATCGGCGTGGTCGTCGAGGCGACGCACACCTGCATGACCCTGCGCGGCGCGCGCGCCACCGGATCGAAGACGTCGACCTCGGCCCTGCGGGGCCTGCTGCGGGACGACCCGCGCTCCCGCTCCGAGTTCCTCGCGCTCGCCGCGGACCGCGCGCGCTGATCGCCAGCATCCGCGACGCAGACACAGCACCATCGGGAAGGAAAGAAGATGACCATCGCAATCGTCGGGGGAGGCCTTGCCGCCGCCACCGCAGCAACGGAACTGCGTGAGAAGGGCTACGACGGCGACGTCGTGATCTACTCCGCCGAGGATCACCTGCCCTACGAGCGTCCGCCGCTGTCGAAGGAGGTGCTGCTCGGCAGCAAGCAGGTCGAGGAGGCGCAGGTGCACGACAGCGCCTGGTACGCCGACAACCACGTTCAGCTCGAGCGCGGTGTGAAGGTGGTGTCGATCGACCCGGCGGCGCACACGCTGCGCGCCGAGCCGATCGCGGGTGGGGAGAGCACCGGTGTTGAAAGCACAGTGCACTCCTACGACAGGCTGCTGCTCGCCACCGGCGCCTCGCCCCGGCACTTCCCGGCGGCCGACAAGGTGTCCGATCCGGTCTACCTGCGCACCGTCGAGGACAACGCTCGCCTGCTGGAGGCACTCAAGCCCGGTGCGAAGGTGCTCATCGTCGGTGCCGGCTGGATCGGGCTGGAGGTGGCATCCGCCGCACGCCAGAAGGGCGCCGAGGTGACGATCTACGAGGTCGCCGACCTGCCGCTGGTCGCCGTCCTCGGCCCCGAGGTCGCGCGGCTGTTCGCCGACCTGCACCGCGCGCACGGCGTGGATCTGCGCCTGAGCACTCCCGTGGATGAGGCCGCGATGGCGGGGGCCGACCTCGTCGTGGTCGGAATCGGGGCGGTCCCCAACACCGAGCTCGCCGAGCAGGCGGGCCTCGACGTCGATCACGGCGTGCTGGTCGACGAGACGCTGCGCACCTCCGACCCGGACATCTACGCCGTCGGCGACATCGCCTCGCAGCAGCATCCGGTGCTCGGCCGGCGCATCCGCGTGGAGCACTGGGACACGGCGATCGAGCAGGGCAAGGTCGCCGCGCACAACCTGGCCGGAGCATCCGAGCAGTACACGCACCTGCCGTACTTCTTCACCGATCAGTACGATCTGGGCATGGAGTACTTCGGCAGCGTCGGCCCGGAGGGGTACGACCGCGTCGACATCGAGGGCGACACCGACGTCGCGAACGGTGGCGCGTTCCGCGCCTACTGGGTCAAGGACGGCACGGTCCGCGCGGCCATGCACGCCAACGACTGGGACGCCTCCGACGCGGTCCGGGACAGCATCGGCACGGCTCGATGACGGCGGCCAGCGCGGCGTCCGCCGTCGGAGCGGAAGCCGGCACGGCCGGCGACCGGATGCTGCGCCGCATCGGCATCCGCGACTTCGACTTCTCCCGTCAGGTGGCCGTGATGGCCGTCATCAACCGGACTCCCGACTCGTTCTACGACAAGGGTGCGACCTTCGCGCTGGACCGGGCCGTGGAGAGCGCGCTGCGCGCTGGCGACCAGGGCGCGGACTGGGTCGACATCGGCGGCGTGCCGTTCGGACGCGGGCCGGTGGTGACGACCGCGGAGGAGATCGACCGGGTGGCGCCGGTCGTGGCGGCGATCACGGCCGCCCGGCCCGAACTGGTCATCTCCGTCGACACCAACAACGCCGAGGTGGCCGCCGCCGCGATCGATGCCGGCGCCGCGGTGATCAACGACACCAGCGGCCTGGGCGATCCGCGCATGGCCGACGTCGTCGCTCGCAGTCAGGCGCATGTCGTGATCACGCACAGCGTCGGTCCGCCGCGCGCCGAGAAGCCCGCCGCGCACTACGACGACGTGGTCGGCGAGGTGCGCTCCTTCCTGGTCGAGCGGATGGCGCGGGCCGAGGCCGCTGGCGTGCCGCACGAGCGACTGATCATCGACCCGGGTCACGACCTCGACAAGAACACGCTGCACACCCTGGAGATCACCCGGCGGCTGGACGAGATCGCCTCGATCGAGGCGCCGCTGCTGGTCGCGGTGTCGAACAAGGACTTCATCGGCGAGTCGATCGACCGGCCGCAGGGCGAGCGGCTGCCCGGATCATTGGCGGCCATGACCGCGTGCATCCTGAAGGGCGCGCGGATCGTGCGCATGCACGACATCCCGCAGACCGTCGATGCCGTGCGCATGACCGAGGCCATCCTGGGCTGGCGTCAGCCGGTGCGGCTCGAGCACAACACACATCCGACGCACAATGTCTGACATCGATGTTCTCTGGCCTGCGCCCGCCACCGACCTCGACGACGCGGCACTGCTCGCCCTCAACGCGTTCCCGGCTGATCGCCCCTGGCTGCGGGTCAACTTCATCTCCAGCATCGACGGTGCGGCGACCAGGAACGGACTCTCCGGCGGACTCGGCGACGACGCGGATCATCGCCTGTTCGATCTGCTGCGCCGGCCCGCCGACGTCGTGCTGGTCGGGGCGGGCACGCTGCGCGACGAGGGATACGGCGGTCTGCGGGTCGACGAGGCGTCGGTCGCGTGGCGCACGGATGCCGGGATGCCACCGCATCCGGTGCTCGCCATGATCAGCCGCAGCCTGTCCCTGGACCCGGCGTCCCCGCTGTTCGCGGATGCTCCGGTGCGCCCGATCGTCTACACCGTGGCATCCGCTCCCGCCGATCGGCGTGAGGCGCTGGCGGTCGTCGCCGAGGTGGTGACCGTGGGGGAGACGGATGCCGATCTCATCCGCGTGCGCGAGGACCTGGCCGCGCGTGGGCTGCACCGCATCCACTCCGAGGGCGGTCCGCATCTGTTCGGCGAGCTGCTGGCGGCGGGAGCCGTGGACGCGCTGCATCTCACGCTCGCGCCGACGGTCGACTCCGGCGACGCCGGGCGGATCGCGCGGGGCCCCGTCGCGCCGCGCGGTGCGCGCCTGGCATCCGTGCTCCGATCCGGTGACGAGCTGCTGCTGCACTACCTGCTGTAGTGCCGACCGTGCGCTTGCGGGTGCGAAGACGCGCCATGCTCGTCGCAGAATGCACCGCATCGCCTCCGATGGTCCTGAGGCGGTCGGAGGGCGAGCGATACTGCTCAGCATGGGGAACAACAGGGGGCGCGCATCGAGCCGGCAGAGGGGGCCGGCCGGGCGACGGAATCGACATCGTGACGGCCGCGCCGAGGCCTACTCGACACCGTGGATCCGGCGGGAGCTGGGCGGCGCGCCGATGTGGCTGCTCCTCCTCATCCTGCTGCTCATCGCGGGAGTCGGGGTGCTGTACGCCGTCGTGCGCTGAACGCTCCGCGGCTGTCCGTGCCTGCGGGTAGGTTCGGTGCATGACCTTCCGCGGCGCGATCGAGACGCCGGTGGGCGTCGTGGCCGTCGAGAGCGACGGCGCGGCGGTCACCCGGGTGACCTGGCCGCGCGCCTGCCATAGGGTCGTCGCCAGTGACGGCCTGGGCGGATACTCGGGCGGACGGGACGGCGAGGGTCTGCTCACCAAGCGCTGGCTCCTCGAGCACGAGGGCGCGCTGCCGACAGCGCTGTTCTGAGGGGCCGGGATGACGGGGTACTGGGAGAACGGAGCGTACGGGAGGGGCAGCTCCCGCAGGCGGCAGCATCCGATCGTCGCCGTGGAACCGAACGACGACGCGCCGCAGCCGTCCGCCCAGTGGCCGACCAGCATCCCCGCGGTGGCGCAGCTGCTGCGCGAGGGAATTCGGCTCGCACCCGGCGTCACATTCCTCGTCGGAGAGAACGGCAGCGGCAAGTCGACCATCGTCGAAGGCGTCGCGGTGGCCTACGGGCTGTCGCCGGAGGGCGGATCGCGCGGTGCCAGGCACAGCACCCGGCCGACCGAGTCGCCGCTCTCGGACTGGCTGCGCATCCAGCGCGGCGTCGGCGCCAGCCGATGGGGCTTCTTCCTGCGCGCCGAGACGATGCACTCCTTCTACACGTACCTGGAGGAGAACCCGTCGCCGTACGACTCGCTGTTCCACGAGATGAGCCACGGCGAGTCGTTCCTCGAGATCCTCGGTACCCGGTTCGACGAGCCCGGCTTCTACTGCCTCGACGAGCCCGAGGCGGCCCTGTCGTTCGGGTCGACGCTCACCCTGATCTCGGTGCTGCAGCGCATCGCCGACGACGGCGGGCAGGTGCTGTGCGCGACGCACTCACCGGTGCTCGCCGCCCTGCCGGGTGCGCAGATCCTGGAGGTCGGCGAGTGGGGTCTGCGACCGGCCGCCTGGGAGGACCTGGAGCTCGTCCGGCACTGGCGCTCGTTCCTCGGCGGTCCCGAGCGGTACCTGCGGCATCTGCTGGACTGAGGTGCGTCAGGCGGCCTGCGCCAGGGCGCGCGTCAGCTTGTGCGGATTGCAGACCTGACGGATGCCGCGGATGCGGCCCCGCTCATCGAATTCGAGCGAGAGCACGTCGATGCGGCCAGAGTGGCTGAGCGCGAACGCCGGCTCGCCGTTGACGTCGATCGGCTCGAGGGTGAACGGATGCACAGGATCGAACATCGCCGCCTTCGCCTGCACGCCGAGGTAGAAGCGCGCGATCTTCTCGGCGCCGAAGATCGGGTTGCGGGTCGCGGAGACGACGCCCCCGCCGTCGGTCCAGAGGATCGTCTCATCGGTGAGCAGGCCGAGCAGAGCACTGAGATCGCCACCCTGCACGGCATCGACCAGGGCGGACAGCGCCTGGGGGTCGGCGGCACGCGGCGGTGTCGCATCCTCGTCGAGCCGCAGCCGGCGCTCGCCGCGCGAGATCAGCTGCCGCACCGCCGCCGGGGACTTCTCCAGGATCTCGGCGATCTCCGTGGCCGGCATGCCGTAGGCGCGGTGCAGCACGACGGCGGCCCGTGCGTCGGGCGCGAGCTGCTCGGCCAGATGGAGCAGGGCGAGCGAGAGCATCTCGCGATCGGCGACGGCATCCTCCGGCAGGCGCGAGGTCTCCACGGGTTCCGGCAGCCAATGGCCGGTGTAGTCCTCGCGCACGGCGGCAAGCGATCTCACCCGGTCGATGGAGCGGCGCACGCAGGTCGTCGTGAGCCATGCCGGCCAGGAGCGCACGCCGCCGGCGTCCGTGCGCTCCGTCCGCAGTGCGTCGATCGCGACCTCCGAGACGACGTCCTCGGCGTGGCCGAAGTCGCCCAGCATCCGGTAGGCGATGCCGATCAGCCTGCCGCGCTCCGTCTCCCAGGCGCGCGCGGCAGGTGTCGCGACGGTGGTCATGGAAACAGGCTACGACCCCGTCAGACGATCGGATGCCTGTCGTCGACCGGCGGCTGCATCTCGGTCGCGATCGCGATGCGGTTCCACACGTTGATCGTCGCGATCGCCATCACGATGGCGCCCAGTTCGCCCTCGTCGAAGTGCTCGGCGGCGGCGTTCCAGATCTCGTCGGTCACGGTGTCCGGCCCGAGCTTGGTGATCGCATCCGTCAGCGCGAGGGCGGCGAGCTCCTTCGGCTCGAACAGGTTCTTCGCGTGCTGCCAGGCGCCGACGGCGTGCAGGGTCCGCTGGGGGATGCCGCGCTTGGCCCCGTCGGTCGCGTGCATGTCCACGCAGAACCCGCAGCCGTTCAGGATCGATGCCCGCAGCTTGATCAGCTCGTACAGACGCCTCTCCACCGACTTGCTGGCGTATGCCTCCATCCCGAGCACCGCGGCGTAGCCGAGCTTGTTCGTGCGTGCCATGTCGATCCTGGTCATGATGTTCCTTCCGTGGCGGTCGTTCGCCTTCACCCTCTATGTCGGATGGTGGCGCGGAAGTGTGACATCCGTCATCCGTTCCCTGCTCGTCGCCCATCCTGCGACAATGGAGGACCGAGCGATCGACCCGAGGAGTCCTCTTGCGGTACATCTCCACCCCCGGCGGCATGACGCCGCAGCCGTTCAGCGAGACGCTGCTCGAGGGACTCGCTCCCGACGGCGGCCTGGCCGTTCCCGAGCGGCTGCCGCAGGTCGACGCCGAGACTCTGGAGCGCTGGCGCGCCCTCACCTACCCGCAGCTGGCGGCGGAGGTGCTCGGCCTGTTCGCCACCGACATCCCGCGTGAGGACCTCGCGCGGATGACGGCTGCCGCCTACGCCGACTTCCCCGACGCGGTCGTGCCGCTGCGCTCCATCGGCGACGGCATCACCCTGGTCGGGCTGTCCGAGGGGCCGACGCTGGCGTTCAAGGACATGGCCATGCAGTTCCTCGGCCAGGCGCTGGACTACGTGCTGGAGCGCAAGGACCAGGTGCTGAACATCGTCGGCGCCACCTCGGGCGACACCGGCTCGGCCGCCGAGCACGCGCTGCGCGGCAAGCACCGGGTCTCCGTGTTCATGCTCTCGCCGCAGGGCCGGATGAGCTCGTTCCAGCGTGCGCAGATGTACTCCCTCGACGACGCGAACGTGCACAACATCGCCGTCGAGGGCGTGTTCGACGACTGCCAGAACCTGGTCAAGAAGCTCGCGGGCGATCTCGAGTTCAAGCGCGCGCAGCACCTCGGCGCGGTCAACTCGATCAACCTGGGCCGCATCGCCGCGCAGGTCGTCTACTACTTCTGGGCCTGGCTGCGGGTCACGGATGCCGTGGAGCCCGAGTTCCGGCCCGGATTCGAGGTCTCCTTCACGGTGCCGTCGGGCAACTTCGGCAACATCCTCTCGGGGTTCTTCGCCAAGGGCATGGGCGTGCCGATCCGCAGGCTCGTGCTCGCCGCCAACGAGAACAACGTGCTCGACGAGTTCTTCCGCACCGGCGTGTACCGGCCGCGGTCGGCCGCCGACACCCACGCCACCTCCAGCCCCTCGATGGACATCTCCAAGGCGTCCAACCTGGAGCGCTTCATCTTCGAGCTTCTCGGACGGGAGCCGGAGCGCGTCGTCGAGTTCTTCCGCGCGATCGACGAGCAGGGATTCGTCGACCTCTCCGCCGAGCAGCCGCGCTTCGAGGCTGAGTTCGGCGTCGTCAGCGGCACCTCCACCCACGCCGATCGGCTCACCACGATCCGCTCGGTGCACGAGGCATCCGGTGAGATCATCGACCCGCACACGGCCGACGGCGTCAAGGTCGCCCGGGAGTACGTCGAGACGGACGTGCCGATGCTGGTGCTCGAGACGGCCAAGCCGCAGAAGTTCGCCGAGACCATCACACAGGCGATCGGCGTCGAGCTGGAGTTCTCGCCGGAGCTGCAGCGGATGCTGGCCGCCCCGCAGCACGTCACCGAGATGGCTGACGACGAGCAGGCGCTGCGCGCCTTCGTCGCGGCGAACGCCCTGCACTGAGCCGAGCGAGTCCGTCCCGGGGTGCTCCGCTCCGGTCCGAGCCGAGTCGAGCGACGATCCACGCCGCACCGAACCTGCCCGAGTCCGGGACGGCGAGCACGACCGCACCGAGCAGCATCATCACCGGATACTGCGCGATGAGCTGGTCCGAACCCCAGTAGAGCGCCAGCGTGGCGATGGAACCGAGGGCGACCAGCCGGGTGAGCACACCGGCGATCAGGGCCAGTCCGAGCAGCCCCTCGAGTGCCGGGATGGCGAGGCCGAAGGCATCCGGGAGCGCCTGCATCGTGGCGCGCACGGGGGCGAACCACCACGGCGTGCGCGGATTCGACGCGGTGCCGTCCGCCACCAGCAGGATGTCCGCCGCGCCGAAGCCCGCCCGGTACTTCTCCACGCCCTCGAGAACCCACAGCACGCCGACGGCCACCCTGACCGCGCCGCCGAGCAGCGGCGCAGTCAGGGCGGGCAGGGCGTTCATGAGAGCTTCGCGGCGCCGAACACCGCCTTGGCCTTGTCGCAGTGGATCACGACGTACGAGTACATCGAGGTGTCGATCCCCGCGAGCATGAACGTCTGCGACTCCTTGTCGAACGCGACCGCGTCGATCTCCTTGCCCGCCCCGACGGCAGCCTCGTCGGCGCCGCTCGTGAGGTAGACGTGCAGGTCGGGGCCCTCATCCGATGAGAACCCCGAGAGCTTGAGCTCGCCGTCCGCGACGCTCGCCATGCCCGCGACGGTCTTGCCGTTCAGCCCCTCGAAGGAGCCCGTCATGGGGGCGGCCATGGGCGTCGAGCCGGAGTCGCTGTCCTGACTCATCGGCGCCTTGCTCGGCGTCTCGGCGCCCGGCGTCGAGCTGCAGCCGGCGAGCGTCAGCCCGAGGGCGATCACGGCGACGGGGATCGCGGCGGTGAAGGTGTTCTTGCGCATGATGTCTCCTGGTTCTGCCGACGAGGTCGCGTCGACCTGCCTTCGACGGTAGGGAGAGCGCGGATGCCGTCGGCGGGAGCTTTCAGAATCGTAAGAACCTGCCTCCGACCGGCCTTCGCGCGGTTAGTGTCGAGCCCATGGACAGCAGCCGAGTCGTGGTCGTCGAGGACGATCCGGTCGTCCGCGGCGCGGTCGGCGACTACCTGCGCGCTCGCGGCTACAGCCTCGATGCGTTCGCGGACGGGATCGCGGCGCGCGAGGCGATCGGCGCTGAGATGCCCGACCTCGTGATCGTCGACCGGATGCTGCCCGGCATCAGCGGAGATGAGCTGTGCCGCGCGATCCGCGAGCGCAGCGATGTCCCGATCATCATGCTGACCGCCCTCGGAGAGGTGGAGCAGCGGATCGAGGGGTTCGAGGCCGGCGCCGACGACTACCTCGCGAAGCCCTTCGCGCTGCGGGAGCTCGAGCTGCGCGTGGATGCGCTGCTGCGCAGGTCGATGCGCGCGCCCGCGCCGCCGGCGTTCACCGCGGGCGACTTCGAGATCGACGCGGCGAAGCGGAAGGCCCGCGTGCGCGGCGCCGAGATCGCTCTGACGGGGCGCGAGTACGAACTGCTGGTCCACCTCGTCCGCAACCCGGATCGCACGATCTCCCGGGACGAGATCCTGCGCGAGGTCTGGGGCTGGAGCTTCGGCGAGCCCTCCACGGTCACCGTGCACGTGCGGCGGCTGCGGGAGAAGATCGAGGAGGATCCGCGTGAACCCCGGTACCTGCACACCGCGTGGGGCGCGGGCTACCGGTTCTCGGCGAAGGCGACGGACCTCTGATGCCCGAGATGATCCCGCTCGGCGTCGTCGACGTCCTGCTGATCGCCGGCACCGCCCTGGCATGCACGGTCGTCGTCGCCGCGATCGCCCTGGTCCTGCTGCGGTGGGCCCGCGGCGGCTCGATGCTCGTGCAGATGCTCGTGCTCGCCTCCGTCGCCGCGGTGTCGATGGCGGTCGCGGTGCTGCTCATCTCGGTCGAGATGTACATCTCACCGCACGACCTCAGCGTGCTGGTGTGGGTGATCGGCACGTCGCTGCTGTTCAGCCTGCTCGCGGCCTGGCTCGTCGCGCGGTTGACGCGCGCCCGGCTCGTCCGGATCAGCGAGGCCGTGCGCCGGGTGGGCGAGGGCGACGTGGTCGCGGCGGAGCCGCACGGGCTCCGCGAGTTCGACGATCTCTCCGCGGAGCTCGCCGATGTCTCGGAGCGGCTGCACGCCGCGCGGCAGGAGCTGGAGCAGCTGGACTCCGCCCGCCGCCGGTTCTTCGCGTGGATCTCGCACGATCTGCGTACACCTCTCACGGCCGTGCGCGCGCTGTCCGAGGCCATCGAGGACGGCGCCTCCGCCCAGCCGGAGCGCTACGCGGGCGAGGTGCGTGCGCAGATCGACACGATGAGCCGGATGGTCGACGACCTGTTCGAGCTCTCGAAGCTCACCTCGGGCGCGGTCCGGCTGCGCACGCAGCAGGTGGAGCTGCTCGACGTCGTCTCGGACGCGGTCGCGGATGTGCGGCTGGCGGCGGAGCAGCGCGGTGTCACGATCGTGGAGCGGGGCGTGGGCGGTCACGTGCTGTGGGCCGACCCCCATCAGCTGGGCAGGGTGGTGGTGAACCTGCTCACCAATGCGGTCCGGCATGCACCACGCGACAGCGAGATCCTCGTCACGGCGACGGAGCTGGACGAGCAGCGCCTCGTTCTCGGCATCCTGGACCACGGCTCGGGCGTCGCGACGTCGGATCTGGATCGCATGTTCGAGGTCGGCTGGCGCGAGGACGCCGCCCGCCCGACGACCGCGAACGACCCCGTCGCGTCCGGGGCGGGGCTGGGGCTCGCGATCGCCCGCGGACTGGCCCGCGCGCACGGCGGAGACGTGTACGCCGAGCACACCGGTGAGGGATTCCGGATGAACGTCCTCATGCCCGTCGGCGACGAGCGCGCGCCCGACTGAGTCGCGCCCCTGCCTCGAAGTGCCGCTGCCGCCGTGGAGGAAGGGTGAGCTCAGCGCTTCTTCGGCGGCAGGGCGGAGACGTGCGCGTGCGCACGCGCGACCCAGCCGGCGGCGTCCTCGCCGGCCGGGATGCTGAGATAGCCGCCCATCGGGCGCTCCACCGGGCCGAAGGGCCCGGCCCCGCGGCCGCGAGTTGCTCAGCATCCGCAGCGGCGAGCTTCACGTCGATGTCAGCGCCGAACAGCCCCGCGAACATGTTCCCGTTCACGAACGCGCCGAGCTGGCCGAACATCGGCTTCACCTCGGCGACCCCGCTCTCCGTCAGCGCGTGCAGAGCATCGTGGAACCGCTGTTTGTCGGCATCCGTCGCCTTGGGCATTTTCATGAGCATGATTCTGCACCGTTCTCGGGTCCGTGCACGTCCGAATAGGCTGGCCCGATGAGCACCGTCCGCCCCGGCATCGCCGAGCGTCTGTCCCGGATGATCCAGCTGCCCACGGTCTCGGCCGAGCTCGAGCAGCGCGGGCTCGAGCCCTTCCAGGCCTTCGAGCGGCTGATCGCCGAGCAGTACCCTCTCGTGCACGAGCACCTCGCACTCGAGAAGCACACCGACCTCGGGCTGCTGTTCCGCTGGAAGGGCCGGGACGCGGCGTCCGATCCGGTGGTGCTGATGGCCCACTACGACGTCGTGCCCGTGGACGAGTCCGACCCGTGGACGTATCCGCCCTTCGAGGGACGCATCGCCGACGGCCGCGTGTACGGTCGCGGGGCGCTGGACGACAAGGGCCCGCTGATCGTCGTGATCGAGGCGGTCGAGAACCTGCTGGCCGACGGCTTCACTCCGGCGCGGGACGTGTATCTGTCGTTCGGCGGCAACGAGGAGAGCTTCGGCACCGCAGCGCTCGCCATCTCGGACGCGTTCCGCGAGCGCGGGATCACCCCGTGGCTCGTCGTGGACGAGGGCGGTGCGGTGGTCGACTCGCCGCTCCCGTTCGTGCCGGGCGGCGCGGCCATGATCGGCGTGGGGGAGAAGGGCATCGTCACGCTGCGGCTCTCCACCCGCGGCGACGGCGGCCACGCCTCCACCCCGCCGACGCTCACGGCCGTCCGGCGCATCGCCCGCGCCGTCGACCGCCTGGACCCGTCGATGTTCCCCGCGCGCACACCGAAGGCGATCAGCCGGATGCTGGCGCAGTTCGCCATTCGCACGCCCGGCGCGGCCGGCTTCGGACTGAGGGCGCTGAGCCGGATGCCGATGATCACCGCGCAGCTGTTCGCCCGCCTTGGCGGTGAACCCGCGGCGCTCGTGCGCACCACGGTCGCCGCGACCATGCAGGCCGGCGGTACCGCGGCGAACGTCATCCCCTCGCAGGCGTCCGCCACGATCAACCTGCGCCTCGCCCTCGGCGAGACCGTCGACGGCACCGTGCTGCGCGTGCGCGACCGCATCCGCGATCCGCAGGTGGCGATCGAGGTGCTCGACGGCAGCGATCCGTCCCCGGAGTCTGCGACCGACGGCGCACCCTGGGAGGCGCTCGCCGAGGCGTTGAGCGTGTCGCATCCCGGCATCCCCGCCACCCCGTACGTGATGATGGCGGCCACCGACTCCCGGCACTTCCACCGCTTCGCGCCGGCCGTGTACCGGTTCGCGCCACTGGAGATGTCGGCCGTGCAGCGCGCGGCCATCCACGGAGTGGACGAGTACGTCGAGATCGACGCGCTGGAGCGCGGGGAGCGGTTCCATCGCGCGCTCCTCGAACGGCTAGGGTGATCTCACTCGCCCTTCGTCTCGTCGCTCCGCTCCTCGCTCAGGAACCGGAATGACGAGCATCCTGCTGGACCTGCCCTGAACTGGAGGCGCCATGACGCGCACGGAGACCACTCGCGCGACGCTCGGCGCACTCGCCGCCGTGGTCGGCTTCCTCGCCTTCGTCGAGTTCACCAGCGGCGTGCTGCAGGGGTACTACACGCCCATGCTCACGGACATCGCCCGGCACCTCGGCATCCACGACGCGGACGTGAACTGGCTCGAGGGCGCCCAGCTGATGCTCTCGGCGCTCGTCGTGCCGGCGTTCGCGAAGCTCGGCGACATGATCGGGCACAAGCGGATGCTGCTGGTCTCGACCGCGCTCACCGCGGCGGCGGCCCTCGTGCTGCCCTTCACCGACTCGTTCGCCGTCTTCCTGATCGGCTGGTCGCTGATGGGCTTCTACGTGGTGTGGCTGCCGCTGGAGATCGCGCTGATCTGGTCGCGGTCCCGCTCGATGGAGGGCCGCTCGGTGATCACGGCGCGGGCGGCGGGCATGCTCGTCGCGGCACTGGAGACCGGTGCGATCCTCGGCGCGCTCGCCGGCGGCGCGCTGATCGACATCCTGCCGCTGTGGGTCGTGCTGCTCATCCCCGCGCTGCTGATCATCGTCTGCTTCTTCGTCATCCTGTTCGGGGTGAAGGAATCGCCTGAGCTCACCGGCGGACGACTGGACACGGTCGGCATCGTCCTCATCTCGCTGGCGCTCATCGCGTTCACCGGCGGACTCAGCCTGCTGCGTCTGCCGGGCGGCATCACGAGCTTCTGGTCGTGGGGCGTGGTGGTGATCGGCATCCTGCTGGTGATCCCGTTCGTGCGCTGGGAGCTGCGCCACGACGACCCGGTGATCGATGTGCGGATGTTCCGCTCGCCCGCGCTCGGTCCGGTGTTCCTCACGGCAGGGCTGTTCGGGGTGAGCGTGCTCGGCGCGCAGGCTCCGCTGTCGACCTTCGCCCGCACCGACCCGGAGGTGAACGGCTACGGACTCGGCACGACAGGATTCGCGACCTCGCTGATCATCGGCATCTACCTGATCGCGATGATCACCGGCGCGCTGCTGTTCCCGCTGATCGCACGACTCACCGCGCCGCGACTCACGCTGATGGGCGCCTCGGTGCTGGTCGGCGTCGGGTTCCTGCTCTTCCTGCCGTTCCACGGCACCTACCTGCAGGTCATCACGAACATGGTGATCGTCGGCCTCGGATCGGGTGCGCTGGTGGCCGCGCTGCCCGCCGCCGCGGCATCCGCTGCCCCCTCCACCCAGACGGGCGTCGCGACCGGCCTGACGAACTCGGTGAAGACCGTGGGCGGTGCGATCGCGTCGTGCGTGTTCGGCATCGCGCTGCTGAACGGCGTGGTCGTCGGCGGCGCCGAGGGCACGGCGGGATCGTTCTCGGGTTACATGACGGTGTGGATCGTCTGCGGTGCGACCGCGCTCGCCGCCGCCGTGCTGCTGGCCTTCGTCCCCAAGCAGGCGTTCACCGATCGCGCGGTCGACGACGTTCCGGCCATCTGACCCGCGGTCGCCCCTCGCCCCGTCGCATCCCGCCCCGTCGCATCCCGCCCCGTCGCCGAGAGCACCGGTTGCCGTCGAGTGCACCACCTGTCCACGCGGACAACTGGTGCACTCGACGGGATGTGGTGCTCTCGGCGAGGTGTGCCGAGCTGATGCCGGTCAGTCGCCCTTCACGTTGACGATCTGGCGCAGCGTGTGCCGGATCGTCACCAGGTCGGATGCATCCGCCATGACGGTGTCGATCGGCTTGTACGCCTGCGGGATCTCGTCGATGAAGGCGTCCGTGTCACGGAACTCGATGCCGGCCATCGCCGTCCGCAGCTGGTCGTGCGTGAAGGTGCGCCGCGCCGCCGACCGGGAGTACTCCCGGCCTGCGCCGTGCGGTGAGGAGTTCAGCGACAGGGGGTTGCCCAGCCCCTCCACCACGTACGAGGCGGTGCCCATCGAACCGGGGATGAGCCCGGGCCGACCTGCGTCCGCCTGGATGGCGCCCTTCCGCGACACCCACACCTGCTTGCCGAAGTGCTTCTCCGACTCGGTGAAGTTGTGGTGGCAGTTGATCCGCTCCTGCTCGTCCACCGCAGTGCCGGCGAACTCCGACACCTGACGGATCACCCGGTCCATCATCTCCTCCCGGTTCAGCAGGGCGAAGTGCTGGGCCCACCGCAGCTCCCGGATGTACCGGGTGAACTCGGGAGTGCCCGCGACCAGGTAGGCCAGGTCAGGGTCCGGAAGGTCGATCCACCACTGCTTCGCCAGCCGCTGTGCGACCGCGATGTGGTGCGTCGCGATCCTGTTGCCCACGCCCCGGGAGCCCGAGTGCAGGAACAGCCAGACCCGGTCGAGCTCGTCGAGCGACACCTCGATGAAGTGGTTGCCCGAGCCGAGGGTGCCCAGCTGCAGCATCCAGTTGCCGGCGTACGACGCCGGGTCGAAGCCGTTCTTCTCGGCGAGGCCGTCCAGTTCCGCGATCCTCGGCTCTGCGGTGGCGACGACCTTGCGGTTGTACCGGCCTGCCGAGAGGGGGATGGCGCGCTCGATCGCCTCCCGCAGCGGGGCGAGGTCGCGCTGGGCGAACTCGGATGCCGTGAACTGCGTGCGGACGGCGATCATGCCGCAGCCGATGTCGACACCGACGGCGGCGGGGATGATCGCGCCGAGCGTCGGGATGACCGAGCCGACCGTCGCCCCCTTGCCGAGGTGAGCATCCGGCATGAGCGCCAGGTGCGGGTGGATGAACGGCATGCGTGCCGTGGTGTGCGCCTGATCGAGCGTCTTCTCGTCGATCAGGGACGCCCACGACAGCAGCCGTGCGGAGAGCCTCTCCATGATTCCTTTCCTTCTGTGATGTGCCGGTCACAGGTCACGGAGGATTCATGAAAAATGCCCCGGACCTGACGGTGCGGGGCATGCGAGCAGCGGATGCTGTCACACGGCGCGCGCCGGAGGGTACGACTCGTCGCGGTCGTTGCGCTTCTGGTCGAAGGCAAGGACCGTGGGAAGGGCGCGCAGTGCGGTCATTCCGTCGTCTCCTCGGCTGGCTGCTGCACCGGTCGGTGCAGCCTTGCAACCATAGGGGAGGATCGCGCGGCAGGTCAAGGGCGAATCCGCGGCGAGGTGGGCAGTCCAGGTCCCAGAGGTCAGCGGAGCGGCGCACCGGCAGGCGAGCGGCCGCTACGCTGAGCCGATGACCGAGCGCATCCGCAACATCGCTGTCGGCCTGATCGTGCGCGACGGGCACGTGCTCGCCGAGGAGTACTCCGCGACCGTCCGGTACGGGGGATTCCTGCGTGCGATCGGCGGCGGCATCGACTTCGGTGAACGCGCCGAGGAGGCCCTTCGACGGGAGTTCCAGGAGGAGCTGGCCGTCGAGATCCAGGCGGCCGAGCTGCTCGCGGTGACCGAGAACCTCTTCACGCTCGCGGGGCGCCGCGGGCACGAAGTGGTGCACGTGTTCTCGATCCGCAGCGACGAGCTCGAGCGGATGCCCCTGGACGAGCGGCGCCGCATCATCGACGGCTCTTCGACAGCCGGATGGTGGCCGCTCGACGAGCTCGGCGACGAGACGCTGCCGATGTATCCCGACGGCATCCTCGACCTCGCGCGGAGCCTGGCGGGATGATCAGCCCGCGTCGCGCGGCGGGTTGTGCATGATCTCGAGCCGGATGCCGTTGTCGTCCTCGATGAAGCCCGCGTAATAGCGCTCGGTGAAGCGCGGGTACTCCTTGGGTGCCCGCACCTCGGTCCATCCCGCGGCCAGGGCGATGGCGTGGATGCGCTCGACCTCCTCACGGGAGTCGACGGCGAACGCGAGGTGCTGCCAGCCGACCCGGCCGTGGACGTGCTGGCCGGACTCGCGGGACTTGTAGAGCAGGATCTCGGGCTCGTCGGTGCGTCGCCAGTACGCGTGCTCGTCCGCGTCGTACGAGCGTGTGTATCCGAGAGCCTCGAAGACCGGGTTGAACTGCGCGGACGCCGCGGGCACGTCGTCGACGCTGATGCCGAGGTGATCGAAAGTCGCCATCCCCACAGTGTGCCGGATGCCTCCGACATCCGTGTGGACCGGATGCCGGAGGCTGCGGCGGTTCAGCCGTCGATCGACACCATCCAGGCGATGCCGAAGCGGTCGACGAGCATACCGAACTCCCCACCCCAGGGCGCAGGTGCCAGGGGGATGGTGGCTGTTCCGCCGTCGAGCAGGCCGTCCCAGATGCCACTTCCGGAGGGACACCGGACACGTCCGCCCGACGCAGATCAGTCTGCGACCGGCCACCGACATCGGCAAGGGGTTCTCACCCTGCTGCGGCGTCCCGCCGCGGGTTGTGCACGAACTCCAGGCGGATGCCGCTCGCGTCCTCCACGAAGGAGGCGTAGTACCGCTCGTTGAACCGCGGGTAGAGCTTCGGCTCGCGCACCGCGGTCCACCCCGCCTCCATCGCGATCGCGTGCAGACGGTCGACCTCCTCGCGGGACGCGACGGCGAACGCGAGGTGCTGCCAGCCGGCCTCGCCATGGCGGTGCGGCGCGGCATCCGCTTCGTCCCGGATGGGGAAGATGATGATCTCGGTCTCGTCGCCGTTGTCCCACGAGATGCCGTTCGGCGCCTCGATGCCGAGCGTGTAGCCGAGCGCCGTCAGCACCGGGTGGAACTGCCGCCTGCCCTGTTCGATGTCGAGCACGGAGACGCCGAGGTGATCCAGACGAGCCATGCGTCCATCCTGGCCGACGCGTCCGTCAGTGCGGTGCGTGGTACTCGGCCTCGCCGCGCTTCCAGTAGCCCTTCACCACAGCCTGCGCCGCGTCCACACCCCAGCGCGCCAGCAGCGCGCGACCGGGCTTCACGACCGACTGCTCGGCGGCGATGAAGCAGAACGGGTCGTCGCCCACGGCATCCGCAGACCCGAGCCCATCCAGGAATGCGATCAGCGCGGAGCCGGCGGGAGCGTCGCCGCGGTGCAGCCACTCCACCTCGACGGGAGCATCCACGGCCACCCGATCGGCCTCCGACACGACCTCGATCGCGATGCGCGCCGGGGTCCCGTCGGGGATGGCTGCGGCGAAGCGGCGGATCGCGGGGATCGCCGTCTCGTCCCCGGCGAGCAGCCACGAGTCCGGCGTGCCGGTGATCACGGCGGATCCGCGCGGACCGCCGACCCCGACGAACGAACCGAGGGGAGCGGATGCCGCCCACGGCGCGCCCACGCCCTCGTCGCCGTGCACGGCGAACTCCACGTCGAGCCAGTCATCGCCCCAGGCGAGCGGCGTGTACTCGCGGCTGGGCGATGCGCGCAGCCGCTCGGTCGGGACGGGGCCGTCGGAGAAGAAGAGACGCATGTGGTCGTCGGCGCCAGGGGAGTCGAATCCCTCCAGCTCCGGGCCGCTCAGGCGCACCCGCACGTAGTGCGGCGCGAGCCACTCGCGGGCGGTCAGGGCGACGGCGCGGAAGCGCAGATCGAGGCCGCGGCGCTCGATCGTGAAGGCGGATTTCACTTCGGTCATAAAGTAAGGCTAACCTAATTCGAAGTCGGGTAAGGGTTACCTAAATTCCGGCATCCGCGCATCCGTCGCGCACCTCTCAGAAGCAGAACAGGAGACTCTCCATGTCCGTGCCCAGAATCACCTCGGTCGTCGCCCTCGGCGCCGCCGCACTCCTCGCACTCGCCGGCTGCAGCAGCGCGCCGGCGGGACAGGAAGCCAAGGAGAAGCCTGCCGCGGCGGCCAAGGCCCAGTATCCGGTGACTGTGACGGACATGGCGGGGAACGAGGTCACGATCGAGAGCGCGGACAGTGTCGTCGTCACGGACAACCGTCTCTTCCGGCTCGTGGCGGATTGGGGCATCGACCTGTCCGCAGCGCCTCGCGCCCTGATGAGCCCGGAGAACCCGCTCAAGGCGGATGAGTCGATCCTCGATCTCGGCACCCATGCGGAGCCCGACTTCGAGAAGGTCGTCGAGGCCGACCCCGACCTGATCGTGAACGGCTACCGATACGGCGGGCACGCCGAGGACATGAAGAAGGCAGCACCCGACGCCGCCTTCATCGACATGACCAACGACGAGCTCAGCACCGACGAGTACCTCGTCGACAGCGTCGAGCTGCTGGGCGAGGTGTTCGGCAAGCAGGACGAAGCGAAGGCGGTGATCGACGACTTCCACGCGGCCGTCGCGGCAGCGAAGGACGCATACGACCCCGACACGACTGTCATGGGCTTGGTGACCAGCGGCAACGAGATCCGCTACTCGAGCCCGAAGGACGGACGGGGGTCGAGCATCTTCTTCGACCTGGTGGGTCTGACTCCCGCACTGCAGAGTGAGGGGTCGACGAACGACAAGGGCGATGACATCTCGATCGAGGCCATCGCCCAGTCCGACGCCGACTTCTTCCTCGTGCTCGACCGCGAGGCCGCCTTCGCGGACAGCGAGTCCTCGCCGGCCCTCGAGCTCATCAACAGCTCCAGCGCCCTCGCGAACGTCCCTGCGGTGAAGAACAAGGCCATCTACGTGATGCCCGACGACTTCTACCTCACGGAGGACATCGTGGCGTACACCACCGTGCTCGACAGCCTGACGAAGGCGTTCTCCGCATAACGCGCCACAGCCATGCATGGCCGCGTTCCACCGGATCGCGGCCATGCACATGCCCTATGACAAAGGACCCCCTCATGGCTTCGCCCGGCGCGACGACACCGCGCGTGACGTACGTGGACGCGCTCGCCTCCCGAAGAGCCATCCGCGATGACCGACGTCGGTCGTGGGTGATCAGGAGCATGCCGCTCACGATCGCGATCGTGCTGACGGCGGGTCTGCTGACCCTCTCCGTGTTCACCGGCGTCGCCGATATCACCGACACCGCAGGACGCGGCCACGAGTTCGCCTGGATCACCCGCATCCCGCGCACGGTCTCCCTTCTGCTCGCGGGAGCGAGCATGGCGCTGGCGGGCCTGATCATGCAGCTCCTGACTCAGAACCGGTTCGTCGAGCCCACCACCGTCGGCACGACCGAGTGGGCGGGTCTCGGGCTGCTGCTCACCTACATCGCGCTGCCGATGCCCTCGGTCATGGTGCGCATGATCGTCGCGATCGTGTTCGCCTTCGCCGGAACCCTGATCTTCTTCCTCTTCCTGCGCCGGGTCACGCTGCGCTCGTCCCTCATCGTGCCCATCGTCGGCATCATGTTCGGTGCGGTCGTGAGCGCGGTCTCCACCTTCATCGCCCTGGAGTTCGATCTGCTGCAGACCCTCGGGGCGTGGTTCGCGGGCCGGTTCACCGGCATTGAAGCCGGCCGCTACGAGCCGCTGGGGATCGTGGCGGTCGTCGCGGTCATCGTCGTGCTGGCCGCCGATCGCTTCACGGTCGCGGGGCTCGGCAAGGATGTCGCCACCAACGCCGGACTGAACTACGAACGCGTCGTGCTGCTGGGCGTCGGGCTCGTCTCGATCGTCACGGGCGTGGTCACGGTCGTGATCGGTTCGCTTCCGTTCCTGGGGCTGATCGTGCCGAACATCGTCTCGATGATCCGCGGGGACGATCTCCGCACCAACGTCCCCTGGGTGTTCCTGACCGGGATCTGGATCGTCACGATCTGCGACCTGATCGGCCGCGTGGTGATCATGCCCTTCGAGGTGCCGGTCTCCCTGGTCCTCGGCGCGGTGGGGTCCGTCGTGTTCATCCTGCTGCTGCTGCGCACAAGGAGGACCGTTGCGCTCTGACGTCTCGTTCACGCCCGCCGCCACGTCGGCGGCGCCTCTCGAAGCATCCGCTCCCTCGGCCGACCGTCGTGTCGGGCCGTTCTCCGGGCGTGCGCATCGCCGCCGCTATCTGCTGATCCTCGCAGGCCTCATCCTCGCCTCGCTCGCGCTGGTCGTGCTGGTGCTGACCTGGGGCAACAGTCAGATCCCGTTCACGGAGCGGTGGTGGCGGGTCTCGCGGATGCGATCCGAATCCCTCATCGTGATCGCGCTCGTGACGCTCTGCCAGTCCTTCGCGACCGTGTCCTTCCAGACCGCCACCGGCAATCGCATCCTCTCCCCGTCGATCATGGGATTCGAGTCGCTGTACATCCTCATCCAGACGGCGGTCGTGTTCTTCTTCGGCATCAGCGGCCTGGCCGAGATCGACGGCTTCGCGCAGTTCGTGATCCAGGCCGCGGGGATGGTGGTCTTCGCGGTGCTGCTCTACTCCTGGCTGTTCTCCGGGCGGCACGGCAACCTTCACGTCATGCTGCTGGTGGGGATCATCATCGGCACCGGCCTCGGAGCGCTGTCGGCGTTCATGCAGCGGATGCTGGATCCGAACGAGTTCGATGTGCTGCGCGCCCGTATGTTCGGCAACGTCGGCAACGCGAACACCGAGTACCTGTGGTTCGTGATCCCGGTCTGCGTGGGAGCCGCGGGCGGGATCTGGCTGCTCTCGAGACGCCTCGACGCCGTGGCGCTCGGCCGCGACATCAGCACCAACCTGGGCGTGAACCACAAGAGGCAGGTCATGCTCACCCTGACCCTGGTGACCGTGCTCATGGCGATGAGCACGTCGCTGGTCGGGCCGATGACCTTCCTCGGCTTCCTCGTCGCGACCCTCGCCTACGCCGTGACCGACACCCACAGTCACCGCCATGTCCTGCCGGTGGCCTGGCTGCTCGGTTTCGTCATCCTCGGCGGCGCCTACTTCCTGCTGAGGCACGTGCTGCCGATGGTCGACACCGTCACCATCATCGTCGAGCTCGTCGGCGGGCTCGTCTTCCTCATCGTCGTTCTGAGAAGGGGACGCCTGTGATCCGTCTGTCCAACGTCATCAAGCGCTACAGCGGCGATGTCGAGATCGGCCCGATCTCGATCGATCTGCCCGCGGGCGGGATCATCGCCCTGGTCGGTCCCAACGGCGCGGGCAAGTCGACGGTGCTCACCATGATGGGCCGACTGATGGCGCCGGACTCGGGCACTGTGGAGGTCGGCGGCCTGGACGTGCACCGGATGCCGTCGAAGCAGGTCGCCAGGACGGTGTCGATCCTCCGACAGGAGAACCACTTCGTCACCCGGCTCACGGTGCGGCAGCTGGTCGGATTCGGGCGCTACCCGTACAGCGGCGGCCGGCTCACGCAGCACGACGAGGACAAGATCTCCGAGGCGATCGACTTCCTGAACCTCACCGACCTTGAGCAGCGCTTCCTCGACCAGCTCTCGGGAGGGCAGCGACAGCGCGCCTACGTCGCGATGGTGCTCGCGCAGGACACCGAGTATCTCCTGCTGGACGAGCCGCTGAACAACCTCGATGCGCAGCACTCCGTGCAGATGATGCGCCAGCTGCGCAGGGCCGCGGATCGGCTCGGACGCACGATCGTCGTCGTGCTGCACGACATCAACTTCGCGGCCGCCTGCAGCGACTACATCGTCGCCATGGAGAGCGGGCGGATCGCCGTGCACGGCACGCCGGAGGAGATCATCCGCGACGAGGTGCTGAGCGCGGTGTTCCACACCCCCGTGACCGTGGTCGACGGACCCGGCGGGAAGTTCGCCGTGTACCACCGGTGACGGCCCCGGGTCACCGGTCCCGGTGATCCTCGGGGGCGAGGCGCGCACCGCGGCGCGGCTCGCGGACGCCGGAGGCGAAGATCAGCCGGATGACGCGCTGCCGGTGGCCCGCCCACGGGGCCAGCAGCTCCAGCATCCCGTCGTCATCGGTCCGGCTGCCGGTCAGCGCGAACCCGACCTCGTGCGCGAGATGGAAGTCCCCGACGCTCACGGCGTCGGGGTCGCCGAGTGCGCGGATGCGGGTCTCGGCGGAGGTCCACCGTCCGATGCCGGGCAGGCTGGTGAGCACCCGCTCCCGCCCGTCGCCGTCGGATGCCGCGAGCACGGCGCGCTCGATGCTCGGACCGCGCATCGCCGCGCGGGCGATCGTGCGCGCCTGAGGCGGCTCGAGCCCTGCGCGATGGAACTCCCACGAGGGGATCGCCCGCCACACCTCGGAGTGCGGTGCCGCGAACAGGGGTCGCGGCGTGGGCCCGGGCGCGCGCTCGCCGTTGCGGCTGACCAGATGCCGCCAGGCGCCGAACGCCTGCATGCCGGTCACCTTCTGCTCGATGATCGCGCAGGTGAGCGCGTCGAAGACCCGGCCGGTGCGGGTCAGGCGGATGCCGGGATTGCGCCTCGCGACCTCCGCGAGCCTCGGATGCCCGGAGACGTCGAATCCGCTCTGATCGTCGTCAGCACCGCACAGCGCGGGTACCCGATCGAGCGCCTCGCCCGCGCCCGGACCCCAGGCGGTGGCGTGCACACCGCCGGACGTGGCTCGGAGGCAGAGCGTGGCGACACCGGCATCCGTGCGGAACGCCATCCAGATGCATCCGCCCTCGACGACCATGGTCGGATCGTTGCGGCCGCGCTGCAGCATCCCCACCGTCGCCATCAGATCCAGCGGATGCCGAGGCCGATGGACGGATTCGCGCGGGACCGCGTGCGTGGTCGGCGCGGCATCCGTCAGGGTCATACCGAAACCCTACGCGCGGCGCCTGACATCGCCGACACCCCGTGTCGTCGTCCAGACCCCGTGGTGCCGACGCCGGTATCCCGGGGTCTCGGTGGAAGCCGGGGTCTCGGCGGAACGAATCGATCAGAAGCGGTCGGGCGAAGGGGTGCCGTGGCCGTAGCGGATGCTCACGTCGGCGTGCCGGTCGAAGCGGTAGCCGACGCCCCGGACGGTGCGGACGATGTCCTCGTGACGGCCGAGCTTGGCGCGCAGGCGGCGGACGTGCACGTCGATCGTGCGCTCACCGGGGGCGTCCTCGTCGGTCGACGCCTGCCACAGCGCGGAGACGAGCTCGGAGCGCTCGATCGTGCGGCCCTCGCGCAGCACCAGGTACTGCAGCAGCTCGAACTCCTTGTAGGTGAAGGCGGCGGACTCGCCGTCGAGCAGCACGCGCTTGCGGGAGATGTCGACGACGACGCCGGCCTCCTCGTCCTTCTCCTCCTCGACGGCGGCGTTGGCGCGGGCGATGGCGCCGGGCTCGTGCAGGGCGAGGCGCACGACGTCGAGGTCACGACCGCCGGCGGACTGCGGAGCGAGGGCGACCGTGGCGTGGGTCTCGGCGTTCGGGGCGAGCTCGGCCAGCGTGCGGCGCAGCGCGTCGACGAGGACGGGCAGGCTCACACCGGAGGCGGCCGCCTTGATCTCGTCGATGCCGACGTAGAGGGCGAAGCCGCGCGGGGAGCGGATCGAGGGGAGGTCTGCAGCGGCGTCCGCGGCGGAGATCACGCGGACGGGGGCGGTGACGGGACGCTCGAGGAGGGCGGTGTTCGACATGATGATGGTCCTTGGAGGGATGCGGGAGCTGTCGGGCTCCGGATGCGTTGCATGAAAGACCGGGATGGGCCGGTGGGAATGAGCGCGTCGGGTGGGCGCTCAGAGACCTGCCCCTCAGATGGAGGGACGAAAACAGGTCAATCTGTCTTGTTGCGCCTTAGCAACACATTCGGCAACACATGCCAACGCGACCGGGCATCATCATCCCGGCAGTCCTGTTCGCCTCCTGGGCGGACAAAGGGCTTGCGTTGGTGGTCATGGGGCCGATTATTTCTCATCGTGTCTCTCTATGTCAAAACGGGTCATTCCGGGCGTCGTCATACGGCGTAACGTGAGGGCGTGACCCACCCCGCGCATGCCCCAAGATTCGACCTGAGGAACGAGCAGGATGCCGCGCGCTACACGCTCACCCGCGACGGCGTCCTCGTGAGCGTGCTCGACTACCGGGACGACGGCCGCACGATCGCGCTGACCCGTGCGTTCACGATCCCGACGTTCCGCGGGAACGGATACGCGGCCGACATCGTCGCGGGTGCCGTGGCCGAGATCGAGGCCCGCGGCGACCGGAGGATCGACCCCGTCTGCTGGTACGTGTCCGACTGGTTCGAGGCGCACCCGGATAAGGCGTTCCTGCGGCGCGGACGCTGATCCGCGGCATCCGTCGCGCTTCCTCCCCGGCATCCGTCCGTCACGCGATTTCTGGACTCGGACTCGTGCACCCCGTCACGGGACGGCCCCGGTCGGTCTCCGCCGGGGTTAGTCTCGCTGAGCACGCAATCGTGACGCTGGGGAACGCATTCACAAGATGCTTGAAAAGGAAGAGCACATGACGCTGACGAAGAGATCGCTCACCGCCACAGCGGTGCTGGTGGCGGGGATCCTCGCACTGGGCGGCTGCGCCGCCACAGCCGAGCCGACCACCGGAAACGCGAAGGTCGACCTGGCCACCATGAAGGACGAGTTCTACAAGGCGACCGATCCGAGCAAGAGCCCCGCCGCGGCAAACGCCCGCACCGACGCCTTCGTCACCACCATCAGCAAGCCCGGCGGCGTTTTCCTCCCCGGCTTCTACGACAACGGCTGGGACGGCAACGCCGTGCAGCCGATCTTCGCCTCGCTCGTCGTCGTCGATGACGCGGGCAAGCCCGTCGCCGACCTGGCCGACAAGTGGGAGGTCTCCGACGACGACCTCACCTACACCTTCCACCTCCGCAAGGGACTGACCTTCAGCGACGGCTCGCCGCTCACCGCCGATGACGTCGCATTCACCCTCACGCTGCTGAACGACCCGCAGTACGCCGGTGGCACCGACTTCAGCGACATCGTGATCAAGGGCACGGACGAGTACAAGAACGGCTCCGCCACGTCGCTCTCGGGCATCGAGGTGGAGGACCCGCAGACCATCCGGATCACCACCGAGAAGCCCAACCCGCTGGCGCTGCAGACCCTGGGCGGCCAGGTGATCTCCAAGGCGTACTACGGCAAGGACTACAAGAAGGGGCAGCTCGACTACCTCAAGGCGCTGTACAGCAAGCCCCTCGGCGCGGGCCCCTACGCCCTCGACGAGTACGTCGAGGGCCAGGAGATCCGCTACAAGGCGAACGAGCACTACTACGGCGGCAAGCCCGAGGTTCCGCGCGTGATCTTCAAGGTCGTCTCCAGCGACAGCGCGCTGCAGAACTTCCAGAACGGCGACATCGACTACGGCGGCTTCGGCAGCGACCCGGCCGTGCTCACGCAGCTGAAGGGCCTCGGGTTCGCGAACATCCGCGCCCGCGTCGTGCCCGACATCGGCGCGATCTGGGTGAACAACAAGAAGCCCGCGCTCGCCGCCACCGAGGTGCGTCAGGCGCTGTACTACGGTCTCGACCGTCAGCAGATCGTGGATGCCAGGTACAAGGGCCTCGGCCAGGTCGCCGACGTGTTCGCGGCACCCACCCAGTGGTCGTTCACCACCGAGGGCGTCACCAAGTACGCGTACGACCCGAAGAAGGCCGAGAAGCTTCTGGACGACGCGGGCTGGAAGAAGGGCTCCGACGGCGTCCGCGAGAAGGACGGCCAGAAGCTCAAGCTGAGCTACATCACCACCAAGGACGACGACCCGATCATCCCGATCGCGGAGAGCACGTACACCAAGATCGGCATCGACTTCGTGCCGGAGGTGCTCGACTCCAACACGGCGTTCGATCGTCTGTACAACGGTGACTACGACCTGGCCGGCTTCCGCACCGACGGACTGTCCGACCCCGACGACGCCGTCAGCGAGTTCGGCACCGACGACCCGGACATCAACGTGTCCGGATACCAGAACGCCGAGGTCACCAAGCTCATCAAGAAGGGCATCTCGTCCTTCGACGAGAAGGAGCGGCAGAAGACCTACACCGAGCTGTACCAGAAGCTCAGCCAGGATCCGCCGATCATCCTGATCGACTACCGCAAGTCCCTCTCCGCCTGGAACGCGCGCATCGAGGGCGGCGACAAGTACGTCACCGGCAGCGGCGAAGCGGCGCTCGCGCTGGCGAAGCTGAAGATCAGGAACTGAGGCGGACGCCTCTAGGATGCTTCCGGGACGGGCCGTCGACCCGTCCCGGAAGCATCCGTCGTCGCATGCCCGCCGGAAGAATGATCTGATCGCCCCGCCTTTATGACTCGTTACATCCTCAAGAGACTCGCCGTCATGGTGCTGCTGCTCGTCGGCGTCTCCGTGCTCGTCTTCTTCCTGTTCGCCCTCATGCCGGGCGACTACTACAGCTCGAACCGCACCCTCACTCCGGAGCGCAAGGCCGAGCTGCGCGCCCTCGCAGGGCTGGACCAGCCGGTGATCGTGCAGTACTTCATCTGGCTGGGCAACATGCTGCGCGGGCAGTTCGGGTACTCGCTGGTGTACAACCGCGACGTCACAGACGTGCTGGCCCCGCTGATCTGGAACTCGTTCCTCGTGGCCTTCGCGGCGTTCGTGCTCACCTGGCTGATCGCCATCGTCTCGGGCGTGCTCGCCTCCGTTCGGCAGTACTCGTGGTTCGACAAGCTCGTCACGGTCGGCCTGTTCGCGTCCCTGTCGGTGCCCTCGTTCTTCATCGGCCTGCTGATGATCAAGATCTTCGCTCTCGATCTGCAGTGGCTCCCCACGGGCGGGATGCTCGACACCGCGAGCAGCTCGACGGGTGCCGCTCGCGTGCTGGAGGTCACGCGGCACATGGTGCTGCCGGTCGCGATCCTCACATTCCTGGGCGCAGGGTCGCTGACCCGCTACTTCCGAACCGGGATGCTGGAGGTGCTGCGCGCCGACTTCATCCGCACCGCCAGGGCGAAAGGCCTCAAGGAGCGCTCGGTGGTGTTCTCCCATGCGCTGCGCAACGCCCTGCTGCCGGCGATCACGCTGCTCGCCTTCGAACTGCCGGGCCTGTTCGCAGGCGCCATCATCACCGAGCAGATCTTCAACTGGCCGGGTGTCGGCCGCATCCAGCTGGAGTCCGTGCAGACCCGCGACTACGCGGTGCTGATGACCATCACCATGCTCCTCGCGGCGCTCACCGTGCTCGGGAGCTTCCTGGCAGACATCCTGTATGCCGTCGCCGACCCCAGGGTGCGGCTCGTCCGAGCGGGGAGCAGAGCATGAGCGGCGGCGGAGAGCTCATCGTCAGCCAGGCCGTCGATCCGGAGATCGGGCCGGGACAGCCGCATCCGGATGCCGGGGCCCGATCGGCCCGCGGCGGCAGGCGCCGCTCGCTGTGGGGCGAGTCGTTCGCGCGCCTGCTGCGCATGCCCGCTGCGAGCATCAGCCTCGCAGCCCTGGTCTTCATGCTGCTGTTCAGCTTCGTCGGACCGCTTCTCACCGGGTACACCGGCGACGAGCTGAACCTGCCGATCGCGAACCACATCCCGACCATGGACCACCCACTGGGCACCGACGAATACGGGCGCGATGTGCTCACTCGGCTCATGCTCGCGGGTCGCATCTCGCTGACCATCGGCATCGCATCCATGCTGCTCTCGCTGCTGCTGGGCGCCGTGCTCGGCATCATCGCCGGCTACTACGGCGGCATCGTCGACAGCATCATCATGCGCGTCGCCGACCTGCTGATGTCGATCCCCGGCCTGCCGCTGCTGATCGTGATGGCCGCGGTGCTGTCCGAGCTGAAGGTCGACCCGTCGTCGCGCATCTACATCGTGATGCTGCTGCTCAGCGCCATCGGCTGGCCGTCGCTGGCCCGCCTGATCCGCGGACAGGTGCTGTCGCTGCGCGAGGCGCCGTACATGAAGGCCGCAGAGGTGCTCGGGCTCAGCGCGGCGTCGCGCCAGTTCCGCCACCTGTTGCCGAACGTCATGCCGCTGCTGATCGTGGTCGCGACCCTGAGCACGGCATCCGGCGTCCTGTCGGAGTCGGCGCTGAGCTTCCTCGGCCTCGGCGTAGTGCCCCCGAACGCCTCCTGGGGCAACATGATCAGCGCCGCCAACAACCTCATCGACTTCCAGCAGCACTGGTGGCTGTGGGTGCCGCCCGGTGTCGCGCTGCTGATCACGATCGCCGCGATCAACGTGTTCGGCGACCGCTTGAGGGACGTGTTCGACCCGAGGATGAGGAAGTGAGCGCCGTGACCGCGGAAGAGGCTCTGGGCCGCGAAGAGGCACTGGTCCGCGTGGAGGAGCTGACCGTGCGCTTCCCCGTCGAGGGCGGGCATCGCACGGTGGTCGACGACGTGTCGTTCGAGGTGCGCCCCGGGGAGGTGCTCGGCATCGTCGGCGAGTCCGGGTCGGGCAAGAGCATCACGTCGCTGTCGCTGCTGAACCTCGTCGACGACCCGGGCGAGATCGTCTCGGGGCGCGTGCTGCTGGACGGCAAGGACGTGCTGAAGATGCGCGGCACCGCGCTGCAGCGGGTGCGCGGTGCGGATATCGGGATGATCTTCCAGGAGCCGATGCGCTCGCTGAACCCGGTGTTCACGATCGGCAAGCAGCTGATCGAGACGATCCGCGCGCACGAGGACGTGAAGCCGGCCGACGCCTACGACCGCTCGGTGGACTGGCTGCGACGCGTCGGCCTGCCGAACCCGGAGCGGGTGATGCGCTCCTACCCCCACGAGATGTCGGGCGGGATGCTGCAGCGCGCCATGATCGCGGTGGCCCTGTGCTGCCGCCCTCGCCTGCTGATCGCCGACGAGCCCACCACGGCGCTCGACGTCACGATCCAGGCGCAGATCATCGATCTGCTGCTCGACCTGCGCGACGAGACCGGGATGGCCATGCTGTTCATCACCCACGACCTCGGTGTGATCGCCGAGGTCGCCGACTCCGTGCTCGTGATGTACGGCGGGCACGTGGTCGAGCGCGGCGATGTGTTCTCGCTCTTCGACGATCCTCAGCATCCCTACACCGACGCGCTGCTGAAGGCGCGGCCGATGCCGGGCCAGCGGCTCGACAGGCTGCCGACCATCAGCGACGAGGTACGCCGGATCGCGGCCGCGGGGGTGACGGCATGAGCGGGGCGGCCGCAGTGGGGGAGTCCATGGCGCAGCAGACCGTGGTGCTCGAGGCCACCGACGTCGTGAAGCACTTCACCTCGCGCGGAGAGGGCCACGGCGCCGCGAAGCAGACCGTGAAGGCCGTCGACGGCGTCACGCTGCGGATCCGCGAGGGCGAGATGTTCGGCCTGGTCGGGGAGTCCGGCAGCGGCAAGACCACCTTCGGTCAGTCGGTGCTGCGGATGCACGAGCCGACCAGCGGCTCCGTCCGATTCCGCGGCGAGGAGATCCTCGGCCTGCGCACCCGCGAGCTGCGGCGCCTGCGCCCGAAGATGCAGTACATCTTCCAGGATCCGTTCGGCGCGCTGACCCCGCGTCTCTCGGTGGCGGCGGCGATCGGCGAGCCGATGCGCGCGCACGGTCTCGCGTCCAGGAACGACGAGCGCGACCGGGTCGCGGAGGTGCTGGAGCAGTGCGGCATGGAGGCGGATGCCATGGACCGCTACCCCCACGAGTTCTCCGGCGGGCAGCGTCAGCGGATCGTGATCGCCCGCGCCATGGCGCTGCGGCCCGAGTTCGTGGTCGCGGATGAGCCGGTCTCGGCGCTGGACGTGTCGGTGCAGGGGCAGATCGTGAACCTGCTGACCGACCTGCGCGACCAGCAGCGCACGTCGTTCCTGTTCATCTCGCACGACCTGAGCGTGGTGGAGCACATGTGCACGAGCGTGGCGATCATGTACCGCGGCCGCATCGTCGAGCAGGGCACGCGCGACCAGATCTTCGCGGATGCCCGTCATCCGTACACGCAAGAGCTGCTGGCGGCCGTGCCGATCGCCGACCCGCACCAGCGCGGTCGGCGGCGAGGGCGCACCGTGACGCGGGAGTGGGATGACCCGGATGCCGCGCGCCCCGCTCTCGTCGACGTCGGCGACGGGCACCTGGTCGCACTCTGAGCGATGTGTGAGGATGGCGACGTGAAACTCGCCGAAGCACTTGCCGCCCGCGCCGATCTCCAGCGCCGCATCGAACAGCTCCGTTCGCGCATTGCCGACAACGCCCGCTATCAGGAGGGTGAGGAGCCCGCAGAGGACGCGTCCGCGCTGCTCATCGAGGCCGATGCCGCATTGGACCGGCTGCGCGAACTGATCCGCCGGATCAACGCGACCAACGGCCGGGTCACTGTGGGCGATGGCACGATGACGGATGCTCTGGCTGCGCGGGACGTGCTGCGGATGCGGCACTCGCTGCTGACGGATGCAGCGTCGGCGGCGTCCGGATCGGGCCAGGGCTTCATGCGGCAGATGCGTTCCGAGCTGCGGCAGTTCTCGGCGCTGCCGGTCGGCGAGCTGCGGAGCAGGGCGGATGACGTGGCCAAGGAGCTGCGGGAACTGGACAGCAGCATCCAGCAGGCGAACTGGGGGAACGACCTGGACGAGTAGAACGGAAGTCGGTAGTCGCGACGAAGCGGGCACACCCCCTTGGTCGGCGGGGCAAGTCGACCTGTCCCGGGTGGAGGGCAGCCCATCACCTGCATGATGCAGCCCCGCATTCCGCACCGGTGACAGCGCAGAGCGCAAGGCGCATCACCCCGTGCCGGTCGTCGCGGTGAGGGCGGGTCAGGGGATCTTCCGTTGCCGTATCGGCACGCCTCAGGGGCGATGTCGGTGGCCGTCCGTACGTTGGAGGCATGCGAATCCTGCACACCTCCGACTGGCACATCGGTCGCACGTTCCACGGGCACTCCACGCTCGCGGCGCTGGCCGACGTGCTCGACGCGCTGGTCGTGCAGGTGCGCGAGAACGATGTCGACGTGGTGATCGTCGCCGGTGACGTGTTCGACTCGGCCACGCCCGCGGCATCCGCCTACACGCTGCTCGACGACGCCCTGATGGCGCTGCACGAGACCGGTGCGACCGTGATCATGACCAGCGGCAACCACGACTCGGCCGCGCGTCTCGGCTTCCACTCCCGCCTGCTGCGCGACGGCATCCACGTGCTCACCGACCCGCGGGCGATCGCGACGCCCGTCATCGTGCACGACGAGCACGGGCCGGTGCGCTTCTCCGGCATCCCGTACCTGGAGCCCGCGATCGTGCGCGGGCTGTGGCCGGATGCCGCGCTGCGCACGCAGGCGCAGGTGATGGACCACGCCATGGGGCTGGTGCGCGAGGGCATCGTGGCCGGTGAGGGGCGTTCAGTCGCGGTCGCGCACTGCTTCGCCGCGGGCGTCGATCCGACGGCGGGCCTGGAGCGCGAGGTGCGCCAGGGAGGGCTCGACGTCGTGCCGCTGGCGTCCTTCGACGGACCCGACTACGTGGCGCTCGGTCACATCCACGGGCGACAGCAGCTCAGCGAGCGCGTGCGCTACTCGGGAGCCCCGCTGCACTACAGCTTCGGCGAGCAGCACAAGGAGCGCGGATCCTGGCTGGTCGACCTGGATGCCGACGGGCTGGCGAGCACGCAGTGGCTGGCGCTGCCCGTGCCGCGCGCGCTTGTCACGCTCACGGGCGCTCTCGACGAGATCCTGTCCGACGAGAACGTCGCGGCGCACGCCGACGACTGGGTCTGCGCGATCTACACCGACGCGCTGCCGCAGCACGAGCCGATGCGCCGGCTGCGCGAGCGGTTCCCGTTCTGCGCGCTGGTGCAGCACCAGCCCGAGGGGGCGGACGCCGCCGACGACCGCTCCTACTCGCAGCGCCTGCGCACAGCGGTGACGGACGAGGAGCGGATCGAGGCGTTCCTCGAGCATGTGCGGGCCGGGCAGGGCCCGTCCGAGCGCGAGGCGGAGCTGATCCGTGAGGTGCTCGACGATCGGGTGCGCGCCGAGGCGCTCGTCTGATGCAGCTGCATCGCCTGGAGGTCGAGGGCTTCGGGCCGTTCCGTGCGCGCCAGGTGGTCGAGTTCGACGCCTTCGCAGACGACGGGATCTTCCTGATCGCGGGGCGCACGGGCGCGGGCAAGTCGTCGATCCTCGATGCCGTGTGCTTCGGCCTGTACGGCGGCGTCCCCCGGTACGACGGCGGGGAGAAGCGGCTGCGCAGCGACCACTCCGAGCCCGAGGACCCCACCGAGGTGGTGGTGGAGTTCAGCACGGTCGCCGGGCGCTTCCGGGTGACCCGGTCACCGGCGTACGAGCGGCCGGCCAAGCGCGGCGGCGGCATGACCACCCAGCAGCCCTCCGCGCTGCTGGAGCAGCTGGTCGGCGGGGAGTGGATCGGCAGGGCGGCGCGCGTGGTCGACGTGGCGCACGAGCTCGACGAGATCCTGCAGCTGAGTCAGGAGCAGTTCCTGCAGGTGATCCTGCTCGCACAGAACCGGTTCGCCGACTTCCTGCTCGCCGACAGCAAGGAGCGCCAGGCGCTGCTGCGGCGGCTGTTCGGCACCGAGCGCTTCTCGGATTACCAGGCGCGGTTCGACGAGCGGCGCCGCGCGGCCGAGCAGGGGCTGGCGGGTCGACGGGCGACGGTCGATGCGCGTCTGGACGAGGCCGAGCGGCTCGTCAGCGAAGCCGAGCTGTGGGGCGATGACGCGGATGCCGGCCCCGACCGGACGGATGCCCGCATCGACCTGCTGCGCCGGGCGATCGCCCGTGCGGACTACCAGGCGGAGCGCTTCGGCACCGAGCGCGCCGCCGCCGAGAATGCGCTGACGGCTGCGGATGCCGCGCTCGCCGACCTCAAGGAGCAGAGGCAGGGGCAGATCGACCGCGATCGAGCCCGGTCGGCGCTTGCCACGCTCGAGGCGCAGGCGGAGGAGATCGCGGATGCCGCCGAGCGGCGAGACCGCGGCCGCGCTGCGGAGGGGCTGCGGGCGCTGATCACCGCCGCGACACGCGCCCTGGCGGCGGTCGAGCTGGCGGCGCGGGCCGAGACGGATGCGGTCGAAGCAGCGACCGCTGCCGGCGTGCCCACCGACCCGCGCGCGGATGACCCTGCACTGGCCGAGCATCCGCAGGGAGAGGCGGGACGAGCCGCCCACTACCGCTCCTGGGCCTCCGATCGCACGCGCGAGAGCGGCGGCTGGCAGCATGCCGCTGAACTCGAGCAATCGGCTCCCGCGCGCTCGAAGGAGCTCGCTGCGGCGCGTGAGACCGAGAGCGCGCTCTCCGCCGGCCTGACCTCGATCGATGCCGAGCGCGAGAGTCTTCCCGACCGCATCGCGAAGGTGACCGCCGAGCGGGACGCGGCGCGCACGCAGGGCGCCCTCGTCGAATCCGCCGCGCAGGCGGTTGCGGCAGCCGAGGCCCGGGCCATGGGCGTCCTGGAGCTCGAGCGGCTCACAGCCGATGTCGCCGAGGCCGCTCGGGCGGAGTCGGAGGCGAGTGACGCGCACGCCCGAGCCCAGCAGGAGCTCTCCGCACTGCGCAGGCGACGGCTGGACGGCTACGCCGGTGAGCTCGCCGAGGCGCTGGTCCCGGGCGAACCGTGCGCCGTGTGCGGTTCCGTCGAGCATCCCGCGCCGGCACAGCACGCCGACCCGGTGACGGCCGAGGACGTCGCGGCGGCTGAGAGCCTCCGCGACGCTGCGGCAGGGGCGGAGCGCGAGGCATCCCGTGCGCTCTCGGAGGTCACGGCGGCGCGAGCCGCGGCCGCCGAGAGGACGGGCGGACGCACCGCCGAGCAGGCGGCCGCAGAACTCGAGCACGCCCGCGCGGCGCACCAGGCGGCGGTCGCGGCGGAAGAGCTCGCCGAGACGCTGACCGCACAGCTCGACGCCCTGCAGCAGGACGCGGCCGACGTCGAGGAGCGGCGCGCCGCGGCATCCGCACACCTCAACTCCGCACGGACCGCGATCTCCCTGATCGAACAGCGCATCGAAGACGCCGACCGCATCGTCGCGGACGCGTGCGGCGACCACTCCACCGTCGCCGAGCGCATCGGTGAGGCCCGGCGGCAGATCGCCGCAGCGACCGCGGCGGCCGATGCGATCGACGCGCACGTCGACGCCGCGGAGCGTGCGGATCTCGCCCGTCACGAGCGAGATCAGGCACTCGAGGCGTCGATGTTCACCGATGCGACCGAGGCGGAGCAGGCCCTGCTCAGCGCGACTGAGATCGCGGCCCTCGACGATCGGGTCACCGAGCACGCCGTAGCGGTGAAGAAGGAGCGCTCACTGCTGCTCGATCTCGAGATGCGGATGCTGCCCGAGGAACTCATCGACCTCGAGCCCGCGCAGGACGCGGCCGCCGCCGCGCGCACGTCCTGGACGAGCGCGGTCGACGCCGACAGCCGTGCCCGCGGCGTGCAGGCCGGCCTCACCGCGACGGTCGACGCCGCGGCATCCGAGCATGCGGCCAGTGCGGCGGATGCGCGCGACTTCGAGATCCTCCGCAGCCTCGCCGACACACTCGCCGGCCGCTCCGGCAACACGCGCAGGATGAACCTCGAGACGTTCGTGCTCGCGGCCGAGCTCGAGGAGATCGTCGCCGCGGCCAACCTGCGGCTGCGGGACATGTCCGACGGTCGTTACGAGCTGCGGCACTCCGACGCCGTGGCTGCGCGAGGCGCGGCATCCGGTCTGGGCATCGTCGTCTTCGACGCGTTCACCGGCCAGACGCGGCCGGCCAAGTCGCTCTCCGGCGGTGAGACGTTCCTGTCCTCGCTCGCCCTCGCGCTGGGACTCGCCGAGGTCGTCACGGCCCGCGCCGGCGGCATCCGCCTGGACACGCTGTTCATCGACGAGGGCTTCGGGTCACTCGACTCCGACACCCTCGAGACCGCGATGCGCACCCTCGACGAACTGCGTCAGGGCGGACGCACCGTCGGCGTGATCAGTCACGTCGAGGCCATGCAGGAGCAGATCCCCGCCCAGCTGACCGTCCGGGCGCTGCCCGACGGTCCGAGCGTGATCGACGCTCCTCGGGCCTGACGCTTCGGCGTCAGACGCCGTATTCGCGCTGCACGTGCGCCCACAGCTGCGCGCTGCAGGCCGCCACGACCTCGTCCCACACCTGCGTCGCGCCGTCCTGTGCGCGATCCGAGACCACCCGCAGCACGCGGATCGGCACGCCGAACTGCTGCGCCACCCACACGAGGGCGAAGGTCTCCATGTCGACGAGCACGCCGCCGAGCGAGCGGATGCGTGCTGTGGCATCCGCGTCGTCGACGAAGATGTCGCCGGTCGCGATGGTCACGCCCACACGACCCGTCTCCACCCTCGTCGGCAGGGAGACGTGCTGGCCGAGCACGCCGTCCAGGTCCTGGACGTCGTGCTGGATGGCGGCCGCGACGTCGTAGATGCCGGACTCGACATCATCGCTCACGGCGCCCGCCGTGCCGACCACGACGATCTCCTCGTACTGGTCCGCGAGGTGCGCATCCAGCGCCCTGGTCAGTCCGACGGCGGCCATCAGCTTGCCCGGCCCGGTCACGAGCCGGTCGAAGCCGGGAAGCTCGGCAGGGAAGGCCTGCAGTTCGGAGGCGAGGGCGGCGACGAGAAGTTTCACGCATACATTCTCGCAGTGGGGGAGACTGGAACCCGACGAAGGAGGCCCCGTGACCCTGCAGCAGCAGATCGCCGAAGACCTGGGCGTGAAGCCCGAGATCGACCCCGCCGCCGAGGCGGAGAGGAGAATCGCATTCCTCGTGGACTACCTCCAAGCCGCCAGAGCCAAGGGCTTCGTGCTCGGCATCTCCGGTGGCCAGGACTCCACGCTCGCCGGACGGCTCGCGCAGCTCGCCGTCGAACGCGTGCGGGCGGGCGGCGGCGAGGCGACGTTCGTCGCCGTGCGGCTCCCGTACCGTGTGCAGGCGGATGCTGCGGATGCCGAGGCCGCGATCGACTTCATCGCAGCCGACCGTTCGCTGACGATCAACATCGAGCACGGTGTGGACGGGCTGGAGCGCGACCTCGAGGAAGGCGTCGGCGAGAGCATCAGCGACTTCAACCGCGGCAACATCAAGGCCCGCCTGCGCATGGTCACGCAGTACGCGCTCGGCGGTCATGACGGGCTGCTGGTGATCGGCACCGATCACGCGGCCGAGGCGGTGACCGGCTTCTACACGAAGTTCGGCGACGGAGCGGCCGACATCCTGCCGCTCTCGGGGCTGAGCAAGCGGCAGGGGCGGTCGATCCTGCAGCACCTCGGGGCGCCCGAGCGGCTGTACCTGAAGGTGCCCACCGCCGACCTGCTCGACGGCGTCCCCGGGCGTCCCGACGAGGACGAGCTCGGCCTCACCTACGAGCAGATCGACGACTACCTCGAGGGGCGAGAGGTGCCTGCCGAGGTGTCGTCGCTCATCGAGGCGAAGTACCTCGCCACCCGGCACAAGCGGCACCTGCCGGTGACGCCGGGCGATGACTGGTGGCGGTGACGTCGTAGGCGCCCTCTGGTTCTCGCTCTCGGGTCCCAGATGGCTGCCTCAGCGCCGGTGAGGCAGCCGAACGGGACCCGCGAAGGCCTGCGCGGCCGGCCGTCGGTCGATGTCCGACCCTGCCGATAACCTCGAAGAGGGGCAACGGAGAGGGACATCGTGCGGGTCATCACGTCGGAGAATCGCGTCGTCTGGAGTGCGAGCGACCTGAAGCTCGCGGCGGAATGCGAATTCGCCTGGGCGCGTGCCGTCGACGCCAAACTCGGCCGCGTTCCCGCGGTGGAGGAGCCCGAGGACGCCACTCTCGAACGCGCCGCGAGGCTCGGCGACCGTCACGAGGAGCAGGTGCTCGGCCGGTACATCGACCGACTCGGCGAGTCGGTCGACGGCGGTCCCGGAGTGGTCACCCTGCCGAAGGTGTCGTCGACGGATGCCGAGGCGATGGATGCCGTGATCTCCGACACCGTCCGCGCGCTGCGCTCCGAGGCATCCGTGGTCTACCAGGCCGCGTTCTCGACACCCGAGTTCGTCGGCTTCGCCGACTTCATCAAGCGCGACGAGATCGACGGGCGCTGGCGCGTGCAGGACTCCAAGCTCGCGCGCACGGCACGCGCGACCGCGCTCATGCAGCTGGCGGCATATGTCGACCAGCTCGATCGTCTCGGCATCCCGCGCTCCGATGAGGTCGATCTGATCCTCGGCGACGGGACCACCAGCACCCACCGCGTCCAGGACGTGCTGCCCCTGTTCCACGTGCGCCGGGCGCGGCTGAGGGCGATCATCGCCGACCGTGCGATCGAGACGGGAGCGACCGGTGCTCCGCTCGCCTGGGGCGACGACCGCGGCGACCTGCAGATCACCGCCTGCGGGCGCTGCGCGACCTGCGAGGAGCAGGTGATCGCGCACCGCGACCTGCTCATGGTCGCCCGCATGCGTCCCGTGCAGCGTCAGCGCCTCCGCGCGGCGGGCATCCTCACCATCGACGACCTGGCCGCGGCATCCGCTGCTCCCGACGGGATGAACACCGACACGTTCATCGCACTGCGGGCGCAGGCCCGGCTGCAGGCCGGCCTCGCCCTCGAGCCCGGCGAGGCACCGCCGTTCGAGCTCGTCTCGGCGAATGCGATCGGCATGATGCCGCGCCCGAGCCGCGGCGACCTGTTCTTCGACTTCGAGGGCGACCCGCTGTACACCGAGCCGGTCGCCTCGCCGGCCGACAAGCCGCACTGGGGCATCGACTACCTGTTCGGCTGGACCGACAACGACGAGCAGTACTCCGCCCTGTGGGCGCACACCTTCGCAGACGAGAAGCAGGCGCTGCTCGACTTCCTGGAGTTCGTGAAGCTGCGTCGCCGGACCCACCCCGACCTGCACATCTACCACTACGCGCCCTACGAGACCTCGCATCTCGCGGCCATGGCCGCGCGGCACGGCGTGGGCGAGGCGGACGTGGACCGGCTGCTGCGCGAGGGCGTGTTCGTCGATCTGTATCCGATCGTGCTGCGCTCGGTGCGCATCGGCTCGCGCTCCTACTCGATCAAGAAGCTCGAGCCGCTGTACATGGGCGCCGAGGTGCGCACCAGCGACGTGCAGAAGGGCGACGACTCGATCGTCCAGTACGTGCAGGCGCGGGCGCTGGCGGCGGCGGGACAGGATGCCGAGGCGCAGAGCATCCTCGACGACCTCGCCGACTACAACCGCTACGACTGCGTCTCCACGCGGCGGCTGCGCGACTGGCTGATCGGCCTCGCACGTCAGGAGGGCGTGCTGCCCGCGCCGCCCGACGACCCGGAGACCCGCGCCTACGAGCCCGCGCCGCTGTCGCTGGCTCTGCAGGCCGAGGCGATGCACGCCGAGCGGGAGGGGCGCGGCGGGGCAGAGTTCCGTGTCGCCGCCGCGGCGATCGACTACCACCCCCGCGAGGCCAAGAGCTTCTGGCAGGGGCACTTCCAGCGGCTGCGTGAGCCCGTCTCGATCTGGGAGTCCACCCGCGACGTGCTGCGCATCGACGCATCCTCCAGCGGCGTCGACGAGGACTGGGGCGTCGCCGAGGGGCAGCGTGTGCAGACGCGCCTGCTGAGACTGCGCGGCGAGGTAGCACCCGGCAGCACGATCGGCGTCGGCGGGCGTCCGTTCGCGCTGTACGCCGTGCCGACGCCGTTCTCGGCGCAGGCGCCGTCGCGTGTGATCCACGTGCCGCACGAGGTCGAGGTCGTCGAGGTGCTCGACGACGGCTATGTCGTGCGCGAGCGCACCGTTGGCGGACAGGTCTGGGACGAGCTGCCGCTCGCGCTCGCGCCCGCCGCTCCGCCGAACGCGGCGACCCAGCAGGGTGCGATCGAGGACTGGGCGGCGAGCGTGCATCACGCCACCCCCGGCTTCCCCGCCGATGCGGCCACCGACATCCTGCGCAGGATCGCGCCGCGCACCGTGTCGGGGGCGGGACTGCCGGATGCCGGCGACGACCGCATCGACGCGATCGTGCGCGGCATCCTCGACCTGGACGACAGCTATCTCGCCGTGCAGGGCCCGCCGGGCACGGGCAAGACCTACACCGGCTCGCAGGTCATCGCCCGGCTGGTGAACGAGCACGGCTATCGCGTCGGCGTCGTCGCGCAATCGCACTCGATCGTCGAGAACCTGCTCGAGCGGGTCGTGGCGGACGGGGTTCCGGCGTCGAAGGTCGCGAAGAAGCCGAAGGACGAGGAGGCCCCGGCGGCCTACACCGTCATCCGCAAGGACGGCATGGCCGCCTTCCTCGCCGAGCACGCCCAGGGCGGGGCCGTGGTCGGCGGCACCGCCTGGGACTTCAGCAACACACGACGCGTCGACCGCAAGGGGCTCGACCTGCTGGTGATCGACGAGGCCGGACAGTTCTCGCTGGCCTCCACGATCGCGGTCGCCGCAGGCGCGAAGCGCCTGCTGCTGCTCGGAGATCCGCAGCAGCTGCCGCAGGTGAGCCAGGGCACGCACCCCGAGCCGGTGAACACGTCGGCACTGGGCTGGGTCATGGACGGCGATTCGGTCATCGATCCGGCATACGGGTACTTCCTCGCCGAGTCCTGGCGCATGCATCCGGAGGTCGCAGCCCCCGTCTCGACGCTGTCCTACGCGGGACGCCTCGCTTCGGCTCCCGGTGCCGAGGGGCGCATCGTCGAGGGCGTCGAGCCGGGACTGCACGTCGTCCCCGTGCGGCACCGCGGCAATGCGACGCAGTCGCCCGAGGAGGCGGCCGAGGTGGTCCGCATCGTGCGCGACCTCATCGGCCGCGGATACGTGGACGGGATGGAGGATGCCGCGCAGCGGCCCCTCGGCCAGTCGGACATCATCGTGGTGGCGCCCTACAACGCGCAGAAGCAGCTCATCCACGACGAGCTCGCCGCCGCAGGCTTCGGGGGAGTGGCCGTCGGCACAGTGGACAACTTTCAGGGCAAGGAGGCGGTCGTCTCGATCACGTCGCTGGCGGCGTCCAGCGGCAGGGACGCGCCGCGCGGGCCGGAGTTCCTGCTGCTGCAGAACCGCCTGAACGTCGCGATCTCCCGCGCCAAGAGCGTCGCCTACCTGGTGCACTCGCCGGCTCTGCTCGACGACCTGCCCTGGACGCCCGAGGGCGTCGCGCGACTGAGCGCCTTCGCGCATCTGGTCGGGGCCGACCGCGACTGAGCGCTCGGACGCCAGATGTTAGATTGCTAGCATGCACAGCCTCGACGACATCATGCGGGCCTCGGCCGCCTGGGTCTGGTTCCCGCGTGGCGGCGACCAGGAGCGGTCCGAACTGCAGCTGGTCCGCCACCCGGCGCGGTTCGGCGGCGGCGTGAAGGCCTCGATGGTGCAGTCGGAACTGGATGCTGCGGGAGTGCTCGACCATGCCGTCGAACGCACCCGGTCCTGGGGAGAGCCGAGGCTGACGTTCTGGACCAACGCCTCCGACAGCCCGGACCTCGAGGCGGAGCTGCAGCGCAGGGGCGCCGAGCACGTCGACACGGTCGCGGTGTTCGCGAGGCCGATCGACGGTCTCACGGTCGAGGTGCCGGCGGACGTCACCGCGGAGGTCGTGCGGACGCTCGAGCAGGTGCGCGAGGTGGATGCCGTGAACGTGCCGGTGTGGGATCAGCATCCGCTCGACGAGACGGGTCTGCAGGACGAGCTCGCCGAGGTCACTGCGGGATTGGAGTCCGGAACGGGCGTGCGGGTGCTGGCCCGCCTGGGCGGAGCCGCAGTCAGCACCGGCGGCTGCACCGTCGTCGACGGCTTCCTGCGGCTGTGGGGCGCTGCGACGCTCCAGGAGGCGCGCGGACGAGGCGCTTACCGGGCTGTGCTGGCCGAGCGACTGCGGGTCGGCGCCGAACTCGGTGCGACCACGGCGATCGTGAAGGGCCGCGTATCGACGTCGGCACCGATCCTGGCCCGGGCCGGTTTCACGCACTACGGCGACGAACGCGCCTATGTGCTGAACGTCTGACCCGCGTCATCGGCGAGTGCGCGCGAGGGCTCAGACGGTGCCGTACAGGCGGTCGCCCGCGTCGCCGAGGCCGGGCACGATGTAGCCCTTCTCGTTGAGGCGCTCATCCAGGGCGCCGAGCACGAGGGTCACGTCGCGGTCGCCCACGAGCTTCTCGATCGCGGCCACGCCCTCCGGGGTGCCCAGCAGGCAGATCGCGGTGACATCCTTCGCACCGCGGTCGAACAGGAACTGGATCGCCGCACCCAGGGAGCCGCCGGTGGCGAGCATCGGGTCGATGGCGAAGCACTGCCTGTCGCTGAGGTCGACGGGCAGGCGCTCGGCATAGGTGGTGGGCTCGAAGGTCGTCTCATCGCGCACCATGCCGAGGAATCCGACCTCGGCCGTGGGGATGAGCTTGACGAGGCCCTCGAGCATCCCGAGGCCCGCGCGCAGGATCGGAACGACGATCGGACGGGGCTCGGCGATCTTCACGCCGGTGGTCTTCGTGACCGGGGTCTGAATCTCGATCGGGGCGACCTTCACGCTGCGCGTCGCCTCGTACGCGAGCAGGGTGACCAGCTCCTCGGTGAGCTGGCGGAACACCGGCGACGGTGTCCTCTCGTCCCGCAGCACCGTGAGCTTGTGAGTGATGAGCGGGTGATCGGCCACATGAACGCGCATGGATACAGATTACTGGGATGCCGCCTTCGCGGCGGAACGGGCTTCGCGGCGTTCGCGCCACGCGGCGTTGAGCCGCTTCGCGTTGAGCGCGACCGCGAGGACGCCGATGAGCACGGGAAGGGTCGTGAGCGTGACGACCAGCGCCGGGTTGATCTCCATGCCTTCACGCTAGCCGGGGCGACGGTACGAGGCATCCGCCCTGCGGGGGATCTCCCGGCATCCGTCGGTCGACGGACGCGGCCGGATGCGGCCGGATGCGGGGACCCCGGCGGCGCGCCGCACTAGGCTCGACCGCATGACCTCCGCCTTCGACACCGCGATGAGCCGTGCGCTCGCGCTGGCAGCCGAGGCCGGTGAGAGCGGCGACGTGCCGGTGGGCGCCGTCGTGCTCGATGCCTCCGGGACGATGGTCGGCGAGGGTCGCAACGTCCGCGAGGTCACCCACGACCCGACAGGTCATGCCGAGGTCGTCGCGCTGCGCGCCGCGGCCGAGGTCCACGGTGGCTGGAACCTCGAGGGCCACACCCTCGTGGTCACCCTCGAGCCCTGCGTGATGTGCGCGGGCGCGATCCTGCAGTCGCGCATCGGCCGAGTCGTGTTCGGCGCGTGGGACGACAAGGCGGGTGCCGCCGGGTCGATGTACGACCTGCTGCGCGACCGGCGCCTGCCCTACCGCGCGGAGGTGATCGGTGGCATCCGCTCGGCCGAAGCCACCGCCCTGCTGCGCGACTTCTTCGAATCCCGCCGCTGAGGCCGCGTCCACGCCGTTCACCCCCGGGGCCCGTATGGCTGTCTCCGGAGGCAGGAGGGGGCCATATGGGACCCGGCGAAGTGCACTGCGTCATCGGGTGGTTGTCTGCGGGTCCCGTATGGCTGTCTCCGAGTGCAGGAGGGGGCCATATGGAACCCCGACCACGTGAGTAAGCGGGGTCTGCGACGACATCCGCGACGCGCTCGCCGTCAGCGCGGGGCGACCGCCACCGCGGCATCCGCCAGTCGCGCGACCAGGGTGAGATAGCCCTGCGCGTTCTCGTCGTAGTAGCCGATGTGGCGTCCGCGGTCGTCGACGACGGTCTGCGACGCGTGCCCCTCGACCGCCGTTCCGATGGTCGTTCCGCCGCCGACCGCGGGCGCCTCTCCGCCGTCGCACTCGTAGACGATCGCGCCGGGGATGTCGCGCGGGTCCACCGGATGCTGCCCGAGCCGGCCCAGCGGGGCGATGCTGTCGTTCGCGCCCTCGCTCGCGTACAGCACCAGATCCCCCGCGGCGATGGCCTCGGCAAGTGCGACGCCCGCGGCATGAGTGACGCCGGCCGACGCGATCGAGAAGGCTGTGCGCACGTCGTCGCCGAGGCTCATCGCGAACAGCTCGCCGAGCAGGGTCGACGAGTACGAGTAGGTCGCCAGCGCCACGTGCGCGTGCGCGTTACGCGGCTCCAGACGGTCGATGTCCACGGCCAACCGGGCGGCGCCGACCGTGGCGTGCCTTGTCGCCAGCGCCGACACGTGCGTGCCCGAGTCCCACGCGAACCAGGCGATGACCGCCACGTTCCGGGGCTCGCCGCGCACCACGCAGGAGCGGATCACATCCGCGCAGATGCGCTGCGCGGCATCCGCCCACTCCGGGAACTGGGCGAGGTCGGTGTCTATCCCGTGCAGCAGGAACACGATGAGGTCGGCGCGGTCGACGTCCCCGAACGAGACCACCGCGTGCGGGCCCGGATCGACCATCGTGAGCGACTCGAGGCGCGACTGCGAATCCTTCTCCAGCACCGTCAGCAGGTTGCGCAGCTTCCGCTCCGTCACCGGGGGCAGGTCGGTGCGCGCCAGCTCGGCGCGGAGATCAGCGATCACGGCGCCGTCAGTCGGAGGACTTCAGCACGAAGGTGTCCGTCGGCGGCTCCGGGTCGAGGGCGGGACGGTAGACGTCCGGCTCCAGGTAGATCACCCGCGCCGCAGGAACTGCGGAACGGATCCGCCGCTCGATCTCATCGATGTCGGATGCCGCGTCGCGGACCGACTTGTCCGCGGTCAGCGCGATCTTCGCCGCGACCATCAGCTCGTCGGGCCCCAGGTAGAGCGTCTTGATGTGGATGAGCTTCTCCACCTCAGGACCGCGCGAGATGGCATCCACGATGCGGTCGTAGTCCGCGCGGTTCGCACCCTCGCCGACCAGCAGGCTCTTGGTCTCCACGCCCAGGATCAGCGCGATCGCGACCAGCAGCAGACCGATCATCAGAGTGCCGAGCGCGTCGAAGAGGGGGTTGCCGGTGATCAGCGTCAGCCCCACGCCCAGCAGGGCGAAGGCGAGACCTGTGAGCGCGCCGGTGTCCTCGAGCAGCACCGCGGGCAGCTCCGGCGCCTTGGAGCGGCGCACGAACGAGATCCAGGACTGGCCCTTCTCGCGCACCTGGTTGCTCTCCTTGACCGCGGTGCGCAGCGAGTACGACTCCAGCGCGATCGAGATCACGAGCACGGCGAGAGGCAGCCACCACCAGGTCTTGTCGATCTCATGCGGGTGGACGATCTTCTGCACGCCCTCGTACACGGCGAACAGACCGCCGAGCGAGAAGAGCACGATCGACACGACGAACGCCGAGACGTAGCGCTCGCGACCGTAGCCGAAGGGGTGGTCGCGATCCGCGTCCTTCTTCGCCTTGCGTCCACCGAGCATGAGCAGCAGCTGGTTGCCGGAATCGGCGACCGAGTGGATCGCCTCGGCGAGCATCGACGCCGAGCCGGAGAGCGCCCACGCGACGAGCTTGGCCAGCGCGATGCCCATGTTCGCCAGGAATGCCGCGATGATCGCCTTGCTGCCACCGGATGCGCTCATGCCACGAGTCTAAGACGTGAGCGCAGGACGGTTCCGGGCACACGCCCGGCGGCAGGACGTCGGCTCGTAGGATGGCGGCATGGTCGATTCGCTCCCCTCCCTCGCGTTCCTCGGTGCCGGCTCGATGGGAGGTGCGATCCTGCAGGGGGTCGTGGCCTCGGGAGTCCCGGTCGACGGCGGCATCGTCGCGACGAACCGCACCCGCGAGAAGGCGGATGCCCTGGCCGGACTCTCCGGGGTGAGGAGCATCTCGCTGGCCGAGAACCCGGCGGGCAACCGGGAGGCCGCTGCAGCCGCGCGCATCGTGCTGATCGGCGTGAAGCCGGTGATGGTGCCCGACCTGCTGCGCGAGATCGCCCCGGTGCTGCGTGAGGACGCGATCGTCGTGAGCCTGGCGGCCGGCGTGACGCTGGACACGTTCGCGGATGTCCTGGGTGCCGGAGCGCACAGCATCCGCTCGATGCCGAACACGCCGGCGACGGTCAGTCGTGCCGTGACCGGCATCGCCGCCGGAGCCTCCGCGACCGCGGAGGACATGGCCCTCGTGCGGGCGCTGTTCGAGACGGTCGGTGCGGTGATCGAGGTGCCCGAGTCGCAGATCGACCCGCTCTCGACGGTCTCGGGGTCCGGGCCCGCCTACGTGTTCCTCCTGATCGAGGAGTTGACGAAGGCGGCATCCGGGATGGGCTTCTCGGAGGCGGATGCCCGCCTCATGGCCGAGCAGACCTTCATCGGCGCGGCAGCCCTGCTGGAGGCGTCCGGCGAGGACCCCGCCGAGCTGCGCCGGCGCGTGACCAGCCCCAAGGGGACCACCGAGCGCGCCGTCGCGGTGATGCAGGACGCGCACCTCGACGACATGTTCGCGCGGGCGACCGCCGCCGCGCTCGCCCGCGCGAAGGAGCTCGCCGCCGGCGCCTGAGCATCCGGTCGCAGGCGCGCAGTTCTGCGCAACTCCGCAGAGATCCGCGCCCCGCGTGCGGAGTTGTGCGGATCTGCGGAGTTGCGCGACGGCGAGGCCGAGCGGATGCTGCGCTCAGACGCTCTCGATGTGCGCGACCAGAGCAGCGCAGAATTCCTGCGGGCGCTCCAGGTGAGGGGAGTGACCCACGCCCTCCCAGTTCAGCTCGGTGACCCGCCCGCCGTCCGCCGCATATGCGTCGAGGACGTCGCGGGTCTGCGAGACCATCTCCTGCGCCGGTGCGATGTCGGCGCCGGGCCACCCGGGGATGATCCCCAGGGCGCCGAGGTGGTTCAGGTCGAAGAACGAGGCGTCGGAGACGATGGCATCCGCCGTGCCGTGCACCCACAGCACCGGCGGCTTCTCATCGAGGTCGACGATGCCGGAGGTGTTGAAGTACTGGGGAGCCATCGTGTTCAGCACGCCGTGCGCGCCCGCCGCGAAGCCGGGCCAGTTCTCGCTCGCGACCGCGTCGCCGGGGTAGTTGCCCGTCGCCGTCGAAGTGCTGAGCATGGATGCCACCCAGATGTCCTCATGCGGCGACGAGTACCCTGCCGACACGTAGCTGGAGCGGAACACGCTGCGCGGCGAGGCCTGCGCGTCGGCGGTGGCGTCGGCATCCTGCAGGCGCTGCACGAAGTCGGGGTTGGCGCCCCCGCCACCGCATCCGGCGTCGTCGTCCGTCAGCCGTGAGCCGTCGCGGCGGGTGCCGCCGAAGCCGTAGGGCGAGACCGGCGCCTGCAGCGTGAGGCTCTCCACGCGGTGGTCGAGCGCGTACTGCATGACGACGCCGCCGCCCATCGACCAGCCCACCAGGTGCGCCGAGACGATGCCCAGCTCGGACAGCAGCTCGGCGATGTCGTCGCTGTAGTCGCGCAGACCGCGGGTGGCGTCCACGGGCTGAGAACCGCTGCCGCCGAATCCGCGCAGGTCGACCGCGATCACGCGCAGATCGGCGGGGAGCATCAGCATGATCTCCTGCCAGAAGAGCGCCGAGGACACGTTGCCGTGCACGAGCACCACGGTGCGACGCGGGGGAGCGGAGTCATCGTCGCCGACGCGCTCGAGGATCTGGGTGGCGAGGCGCGGCGTGCTGATGACGCGAGCGGCGATGCCGTCGAAGAGGGTGCTGTCGGAGGCGCTCATCGCCGCTCCTTCGTGCCGTGACGCGGCATCTGCGCCGCGTGCTGGCACGACTCTAACCCGTGCGGATCAGAATGTGAACAGCCTTTCAGGTTTCAGCGGTCGAGGCTCGCGAAGCGCTCGATATCGCTGTTCGTGCCCGAGACGATGATGAGGTCGTGGTTGGTCACCACGGTGTTCGCCTCGGCGTACCGGAACGGCTTGCCCGGGCTCTTCACGCCGACCACGGTCACCTTGTACTTCGTGCGCACGCCGGACTCGTTCAGGCCGACGCCGCGGATGAACTTGGGCGGGTACATCTTGGCCAGCACGAAGTCGTCGTCGAAGCGGATGAAGTCCAGCATCCGGCCGCTCACCAGGTGCGCGACGCGCTCGCCGGCCTCGCGCTCGGGGTAGATGACGTGGTTGGCGCCGACGCGCGCGAGGATCTTGCCGTGCGACTGGGAGACGGCCTTCGCCCAGATCTGCGGCACCTTCAGGTCGACGAGGTTGGCGGTGATCAGCACGGATGCCTCGATCAGCGAGCCGACGGCCACCACCGCCACCTGGAAGTCCTGCGCGCCGATCTGCCGCAGCGCGTCGATGTTGCGGGCATCCGCCTGCACCGTGTGGGTGACGCGCTCGGACCACTTCTGCACCAGTCCGAGGTCCTCGTCGATCGCCATCACCTCGCGGTCGAGGCGATCGAGCTCCCCGGCGCAGGCGGCGCCGAAGCGCCCGAGTCCGATCACGAGCACCGGCGCGTCGCCGCGAACCATCTCAACCATGCTGCTCAGTGTACGGACGATGCGATCTGTTGTCGTGTTACTCTCCCGAATGCCAGCGCGCAATGCACGGGCAGATCCGGAGGGGATTGATTCATGTTCAAGTTGAGTACGGGGCCACGGCAAGCAGGTCGAAGAATGCGACAGTGGTCGTTCGTAGTCGCGGTCGTGCTAGCGGGGGCAACCGCTGCGGTGCCCGCCTACGCCGCCGAGGACCCTGGAAGTGACCCCGGTTCAGAGGCGACCCGTATCCTCCAGCAACAGGGATACGGCACTGCGCCAGAGGACTTCCTGCCGTCCGAGGCTACGCCGTCATTGTCATCGGGGGATTCTTCGTCCGCAACCGAAACTGTCACGCTGCGGTCATCCGCCAGCGGGTATGCGGTTGTCTGCAAAGGTACAACGAGTTCGAACGCCGTACGTGACCCGCATTACTCCAAGGGTGCGGGTGGAGCGATCTTCAAGACAGTACTCAAGTGCACCGGAACTGGCCTGGCGTCGGTGAAGGTTCGGACACAGGGACTCTTGAGCTTCGCGCCGTCGGCAAGCTCGACTAATACGAATGTCATGTTCAGTCAGCGAGCGACAAGTGACCAGACTCAGACCATCACTGTCAACGGGGCCGAGAAGACGTACTACACGCCCAAGACGGGTTCGAATGGTGGCCGAGGCACGGGATACTGGCGCGCGACGTCGACCTGGTACTTCGTCGTGGATGGGAAGTACTCCACGGTCGGCTCGCAGACGAAGACTGTCTGGAAGGCGATCTGAAGTTGCGTGCGTCTTCGGTCGATCCGCGCTACGCCAATCACATCGACGACGACCCTGCGTATCGCGTTGACTTCTGGGATGCGAACGAGAACAGTGATGAATGGCGTATCGAAGCTGCCCGGAATATCGACGAGGTGATGAGCTGGGCGGCTGAGCATGCGTATGGTCGCTCCTATGTCGTCTACTCAGAGGTGCGGAATGAAGCTGGTGTTGCACTCGCCAGGCTCTTCGGAGCTGAGCCTGGAATCGTAGCCGCGGATTCATAGTGATCTGAACTGACGTCGGGGAGGCACATCACCTGCCTCCCCGACGTCATCGTCATTCCCGACCCGTTCGGCGGGAACGACTGCGAGCGTCAACCAACGATCGGCCTTTCCACGGGCAGCGAGTAGAGCTGCGAACGGGACGTCGCGGCGACCGCCGCGGCGAGAGTCACTGTACCAATGCGCCCCATGAAGATGGTCGCCGCGAGGATGTAGGAGCCGGCGTCCGGAAGAGCCTCCGTGACGCCGGAGGAGAGGCCGACCGTGCCGAACGCGGAGATCACGTCGAAGAGCACGTCGATCACCGGCAGCTTGGTGAGCTGCGTGATCGCGACGGTCGAGATGGCCACGATCGTCGCCCCCCAGGCCACGACCGACAGGCCGACCCGCTGCACGTCGGAGGGGATGCGCCGTCCGAAGGCCTCGACGGACTGCCGGCCCTTCGCCTCCGACCACACGGCGATCGCGAGCACCGCGAGCGTGGTCACCTTGATGCCGCCGGCCGTCGACGCCGATCCGCCGCCGACGAACATCAGCATGCAGGCCACGAGCATCGACGAGCCGTTCAGGTCCGACATGTCGATCGCGTTGAAGCCGCCGGAGCGGGTCATCGCCGACAGGAAGAACGCCTGCACGGTGGTGTCGGCCGCATCCATCGACCCGAAGGTGCGCGGGTTGTCGTACTCCAGAAGCAGGAAGACCGCCGCCCCTGCGAAGAACAGCAGCACGGTCGTGACGAGGGTGAGCTTGGAGTGCAGCGACCAGCGCTTGAAGTGCCAGGTGTGCTTGGCGAGCGTGTAGATGACAGGGAACCCGATGCTGCCCAGGAACACGCCCGCCATCAGCAGCACCAGCACCAGGTAGTCGTCGTTGAAAGCCAGCACACCGCCGGCGTTCGGCGCGAAGCCGGTGTTGGTGAACGACATCGCGGCGAAGTATGGTGCCTCCCACAGCGCGGATACGGGGTCGACGCCCGCCATCACGATCGCCGGGTAGAGAAGGACCGCCAAGCCCACTTCGATGATCAGGGCGGAGAGCGCGACCGTGGTCAGCAGCTGGCCGACCTCGCCGAGCCGCACGGTCTGGCTCTCGTTGACCGGACCGCCGTGCGCGCGCAGCGGGTTGGTGTCACCGGCGGCCATGAGCTTGGCGCTCAGGCCCAGCCTCTTGGAGATCACCATGCCCATCAGCGACGCCAGGGTCAGCACTCCGAGGCCGCCGATGTTCACGCCGATGAAGATGACGACCTGGCCGAAGGGAGACCAGTAGGTGCTCATGTCGACCGTGGTCAGGCCCGTCACGCAGATCGTCGAGACCGCGGTGAACAGCGCGTCGCTGAGCGGAGTGACGTGCCCGTCGGCGGACGAGATCGGCAGGGAGAGGAGACCGGTGAACAGCAGGATCAGCGCCGCGAAGATCACGATGGCGAAGCGCGAGGGCGACGAGGTGATGAGGTGCTTCACCAGCCGTGCGGCATCCCCCACGGACCGTCGCGGAGAGGATGCCGTCATCATGCCCGACATCGAGCCCCCTCCTGCTGCGCGCACGACGCCGTTCGCCGGGCTTCCGACATGGTACTCCGTGGGCTCGCATGGTACTCCGTGCCCGCGCCGACTACCCTGATGGCATGACGGACATCTTCGACGTGATCGCGGACGGCACGAGGCGTGACATCCTCCAGCTCCTGCTGAGCCGCTCCACGGACAGCGATGCCGGCACGAGCGTCACTGAGATCGTCAGCGAGCTCGGCGTCAGCCAGCCCACCGTCAGCAAGCACCTCAAGGTGCTGCGCGAGTCCGACCTGGTCACGGTCCGGGAGGACGGACAGCGCCGCTTCTACAGCCTGTCCGTCGCCCCTCTCGAGGCCGTCGACGACTGGCTGGTGCCGTTCCTGGTCGACGCCTACGGCGATCAGGCGCCCGACATCGACTTCCCGATCGCACCACTGCCGGACGGCGCGGCGCACGCAGCCGAGGTGGTGGGTCGCGCCGCGGCGTCGGCGAAGCACGTCGTGGCGTCCGCGTTCAAGCGACTCGGCAGCTGAGCGCGCCCCAGTATTCACATCTGCCACAGCTGTTTACAGTCGTCGCACGTACCCCATATGCTGTGCTTCAGCAGAAAGGGGTACGGGGGATGCCCGATGTCCAAGACGTTCGATTCCTGACGGTGGCCGAGGTCGCCGAGCTCATGCGCGTGTCCAAGATGACCGTGTACCGGCTCGTCCCCACGGGCGAACGGCCCGCGAGCCGCTTCCGCCGCAGCCACCGGGGGCCGGAGGCCGCCGTCGCCGGGGCCCCGCCACAGCCCGTCCCCCACGGCGGGCCCCCCGCCGACGCCCGCTGATCCGAGCCCGCGTCGGGCTGGCCCTGCCCCTCTGCTCCGATCGGCCTCGGGCTGTTTCCCGCCCCGCAGCGGGTGCCCGCCTTCGTGGCATCCAGCCCCTGACTTAGTGAGGTTTCCGTGGGTTCAGTCATCAAGAAGCGCCGCAAGCGCATGGCGAAGAAGAAGCACCGCAAGCTGCTTCGCAAGACTCGCCACCAGCGCCGCAACAAGAAGTAAGCGGCACGACACCGAGCGCCTGTCTCCGGACGGGCGCTTCGTGTTTTCCGGACGATAATGGATGCCATGAAGTCGATCGACATCGCACAGCTCGCCGCCCGTGAGGGAGTGCCCCTCATCGATGTGCGGGAGCGCGACGAGTACGCGGCCGGCCACGTGCCCGGCGCCGTCAACCTGCCCCTGTCCGAGCTCGGTGAGCGTCTCGAGGAGCTGCCCGGCGAGGCGTTCGACGTGATCTGCCAGGCCGGCGGCCGCTCGGCCAGGGCCGTGCAGGCCCTGGAGGCCCGCGGCTACGACGCCACCAACGTCGAGGGTGGCACGGGGGCGTGGATCGCCGAGGGGCGACCGGTCGAGCAGTGACCACCCTCACTCTGATCGGCAAGCCGGACTGCCATCTCTGCGAGGTCGCCGGCGAAGTCATCGACGCGGTGGTCGCCGAGCTTCCGGATGCCGCTGCCGAGCAGATCGAGATCGTGGAGCGGTCCATCAACGACGACCCGGCGCTGTACGAGCGCTGGTGGGAGAAGATCCCGGTGGTGCTGATCGACGGCGAGCTGCACGCGCACTGGCGCGTCTCGCCGGAGCGCCTCAAGGACGCACTCGAGGAGGCGATCGGATGATCCGTCACGTGGTGAGCTGGAAGCTGGCCGAGCCGGATGCCGTGCTATGAGGCGAGCAGGCGGCCGAGGTCGCCAGGCGGCTCAACGCCCTGATGGGCGTCGTCCCCGAGCTGCGCGCTGTGAGCGCGGGCGCGAACGTCGCGCATCCGGATGCCAACTGGGACGTGACCCTGGTCGCCGACGTCGAATCTCTCGACGCGCTGGAGGCCTACCAGGTGCATCCGGCGCACAAGGAGGCCGGTGCGTACATCACGTCCGTCGTCGCGTCTCGGGTCGCCGTCGACTTCGAGTTCTGATCAGCAGAACTCATCAGAGTTGACGACATCTGACCATACTGCCTTGCAGAAATGCGCACGGTCGCAACCCAACCGTGATCCCCGTGGTGTTCAAACATTCCACGATGCGGTAGGGGTCGTGTCAAGATGAAAGCCCTACCCGTCCTCAGGCGCAAGCCCCGTCGCACAGGAGTGACCATGAACCGTCGTCCCCTCATCACCGGCATCGCGATCGCGGCTGCCACCGTCATCGCGCTGAGCGGCTGCGCCAGCAACCCGGGATCCGGCGGCGGTGACAAGGCGCCCTCGGGGCCGGACTATGGTCTGGTCACGGCCGGGCAGATCACCGTGTGCTCCGACATCCCGTACAAGCCGTTCGAGTACGAGGAGACGAGCGGCTCCGGAAAGTACACCGGCTTCGATGTCGACCTGCTCACCGCGATCGCGAAGAAGCTCGACCTCAAGGTCCAGTTCCAGGTGACCAACTTCGACACCCTGCAGTCTGGCGCGGCGCTTCTCGCCGGCCAGTGCGACATGGGAGCGTCGGCGATGACCATCACCGACGAGCGGAAGAAGAACATCGACTTCTCCGATGGTTACTACGACTCGCTGCAGTCGCTCCTGGTGAAGACCGACTCAGGCATCGAGAGCATCAAGGACCTCGCAGGGAAGAACGTCGGCGTGCAGCAGGGCACGACCGGGGAGAACTATGCGAAGGAGCACGCCAAGGGCGCCGAACTCCTGCAGTACTCGGATGACGGCGTGCTGTGGCCCGCCCTGCAGGGCGGACAGATCGACGCGATCCTGCAGGACCTGCCGGTCAACCTGCAGCACGAGAAAGACGATTCGTCGTACAAGGTCGTCGAGACCTACAAGACCGACGAGCAGTACGGTTTCGCGTTCGCGAAGGGCGAGAAGGTCGAACTGCGCAAGGCGATCGACGAGCAGCTGAAGGCGCTCAAGGACGACGGCGAGTACAAGAAGATCTACGACAAGTACTTCGCCACGAACTGAGCGCTGCCTGAACCAAGGCGATGGCTATGAAGAAGCGGACCCGAACGCGGGTCTACCACTACACCGTCTATGCGGTGATCGTCGCGCTCATCGCATGGGCAGCGGCCTCCACCGACTGGCCGACCGTCGCGAAGCAGTTCGCGAACCCCGAGGTCGCACTGAAGATGCTTCCCGGCATCATCACCGTCGGACTCAAGAACACGCTGCTGTTCACCGTCGAGTCATTCCTCGGCGGCCTCATCCTCGCCATCGTGCTGGCGTTGATGAAGCTCAGCAGCATTCCCCCGTTCCGATGGGCGGCGACGGTATGGATCGAGTTCTTCCGCGGTATTCCCGCACTGATGACGATCTTCGGCTTCGCACTCATGCTTCCGATCGCGCTGCACGTGAAGGTCCCCGGCGGCCCCGTCGGGGCCGCGACGCTAGGCCTGATCGTGGTGTCGTCGGCCTATATGGCGGAGACGATCCGCGCCGGCATCCAGGCTGTCCCGAAGGGGCAGACCGAGGCCTCCCGTTCGCTGGGCATGTCTTCGATGAAGACCATGTTCTTCATTGTGCTGCCTCAGGGGTTCCGCATCATCATCCCACCGCTCACGAACGAGTTCGTGCTGCTGTTGAAGGACACGTCGCTGTTCTTCATCGCGGGAGCGACGCCGCTCACGTATGAGCTGACCACCTACGCCCGCAACGGACTGTCCACCTATGCCAACGCGACGCCGATGGTCATGGCGGCGCTGCTGTACCTGGTCGTGACGATACCGCTGACACGGCTGACCGCGTGGCTGGAGCGACGGATGGCGAGAGAACGATGAGTACCGACCTGATCAATCTGAGTGCCCCGGCGATCGACATCCAGGGCCTGGTCAAGCACTACGGCGACAACGAGGTGCTCAAGGGCATCGATCTGACTGTGACGGCCGGCGAGGTCGTCTGCGTGATCGGCCCGTCGGGCTCTGGAAAGTCGACGCTGCTCCGCTCGGTGAACATGCTGGAGGACCCCACCGACGGGAAGATCGTGATCGAGGGAATCGACATCACCGATCCCGACGTCGACATCGATCGCGTGCGCGCCCGCATCGGCATGGTGTTCCAGAGCTTCAACCTGTTCCCGCACATGAGCGTGCTCGGGAACCTGACGATCGCTCAGCGTCAGGTCAAGAAGCGCGGCAAGACCGAGGCGGAGAAGGTCGCGAAGGAGATGCTGGAGCGTGTCGGCATGGGACACAAGGCGGATGCCTACCCCAGTCACCTCTCCGGCGGTCAGCAGCAGCGTGTGGCGATCGCCCGTGCGCTCTGCATGAACCCCGACATGATGCTCTTCGACGAGCCCACCTCGGCGCTCGACCCCGAGCTCGTGGGCGAGGTGCTGCAGGTGATGCGCAGCCTCGCCGACGAGGGCATGACGATGCTGGTGGTCACGCACGAGATGGGCTTCGCCCGTGAGGTCGGCTCCCGGCTGATCTTCATGGACGGCGGGCACATCCTCGAGCACGGCGACCCGCGCGAGGTGCTGTCCAACCCGCAGCATCCGCGCACGCAGGACTTCCTGTCCCGCGTGCTCTGAGCGCTCACGACACGGAAAGAGGCCGCCGACCCACGGGTCGGCGGCCTCTTCAGCGCGTCCGCTCAGTTCTCGACTTCGACGACCTCGGAGTCGGCGTTGCGGCGCACCGAGTCGATGCCGCCCAGGGCGCCGGATTCCGTCGCCCCGGCACAGAGCTAGCCCGACCAGGACACGGCCGGGAAGGGGGAATCCGCGGAGCGGCCCGATCCACGGCTCGCGCATAGACGTCTCAAGGGTGACGCGAAGCCGCTCGGAACTAGCATTGGCGAGCACGGCATCCGACCGTGCGGAACGGGGGAGGCGGATGCTCGCCTGGCTGCTCGGTCTGGACATCATCGCCGGCCCCGCCCCGTGGGTGCTGTGGGGGATCACCGCGGCGCTCATCGTCGTGCTGCTCGTGCGCCGTTACACAGGACGACGGGCGCTGCGGGCGCTGCTGGCCGTGGTCATCGGCGGTCTTCTCGGACTCGCGCTCAGCTGGACGCTCGATGCGATCGACGCCTTCGGCACTCCGCTGCCGGACCCGGTCAAGTGGTGGGCCGCCGGATGCTTCGCGTCCGTCGGCGTCGGCATCGTCAGCCTCTGGGAGTCCAGGGCGCCGCGCAAGATCGTCGCGGTCCTGACAATCGTCGCCTCGCTGCTCTCGGGCACGATCGGCATCAACGCCGCATTCGGGCTGGACCGCAACCTGGGCGACCTGCTGGAGATCTCCACGCTCCAGCCCGTGGGCGAGCTTCCGAAGCCCGTGCACACCGCCGCTGCCGCCGCTGACGCGCCGCTGTACACCACCTGGCACGCGCCGGCAGGCATGCCCGCTCACGGGGAAGTGCGGCAGCTCTCCGATGCCTCGCGCATCCCGTCGACCGCCGGTTTCGTGCCGCGCGACGCCGCGATCTACCTTCCACCGGCGGCGCTGGTCGCCGACCCTCCTGTTCTACCGGTCATGGTGCAGATGATGGGCCTGCCGGGCAATCCCACCCCGACCGCGATCCAGACCGCGGTCGACGCGTTCGCCGCGAAGCACGACGGCCTCGGCCCGATCGTGATCGTCGCCGATCAGCTCGGCTCGTCCCGGCAGAACCCCGGATGCGCGGACTCGAAGGCCTTCGGCGGTGTGAACACGTACTTCAACGTCGACATCCCGGAGTGGATCCGCACTCACCTGCGCGTCCCCGCAGCTCCGGCTGGCTGGACGATCAGCGGGTACTCCAACGGCGGCGCGTGCTCGTTCCTGTACGGCGCGCAGCATCCGGAGATCTGGGGATCGCTCGCGAGCCAGTCCGGCGAGGAGTGGCCCGGCTGGGAGCGACCCGCGCCGGTGCTGAGCAAGGTCTTCGGCGGCAGCAGGGCCGCCTTCGACGCCAACAAGCCCGAGAACGTGCTGGCGGCGCATCCCGGCGCGTATCAGGGGCGAGTGGCGGTGTTCACGGCGGGCGCGGTCGACCACATCTACGGCCCTCCCGCGCGGCATGCCGCCGACCTGGCCCGGGCCGCCGGCTTCACCACGACGTTCTTCTCCATCGCGGGTGCAGGTCACGTGGGACCGGCGCTGTCGGTCGGCCTGGATGAGACGCTGCGGGTGCTGGCGCCGGTCTGGGGGCTCGCCCCATGAGCGGGCGACGGAGTGCTCAGGGCGATGCGCCCAGGACAGCGCACAGGAGGGGCAGGGCGTTGAGCGTCCTGCGCGCTCATCCCGTGACGGCTGGGTTCTCGGTGCTCATCGTGCTGACGGGGCTGGCGTTCGGCACACTGCGGGGCGCTCACCCGTACCGTCTCTCGGTGAGCCCTGCGGGACTCGCGGAAGGACGATGGTGGACGCCCCTGACCGCCCTGCTCGTGCCGGACTCGGTGATCGAGCTGGTGCTGACGCTGACGCTGGCGATCATCGGCCTGGGATATGCGGAGCGGCTTCTGGGCTCACTGCGCAGCGCAGTCGCGTTCGTCGTGACCGGCGTGCTCGGGATGCTGGCGGGTGCCGGCGTGCAGGCGCTCTCCACCGCGGAGGGCGCGGCCTGGGCTCGCATCTCCGGGCCGGTGCTCGACCCCGCGGTCGGCGTCGTGGGCGCGACCATGGTGGCGAGTGCACTCGCTCCGGTGCTGTGGCGGCGCCGTATCCGGCTTCTCGGCTTCTCGGCGCTGATCATGTTCACGCTGTACAGCGGCGATGTGGACAGCGTGTACCGATTGTGCGCTGCGACCGTCGGACTCGTGCTCGGCGCCGCACTCGCGCGCGGGCGGACGCGCACGCCGTGGCACCGCAGCTCGTACGGCGAGGTGCGCACCCTGGTCGCGGCGATCGTCGCGGTCACCGGCATCGGACCGCTCGTCGTGCTGCTCACCGGGCGCGGGATCGGTCCGCTGTCCCCGCTCGTGCAGGGGCTGCGCGGCGCGGGAGTCGACGCGCTGCTGGCGCGCTGCGGCGACGATCTCACCGACCGCTGCACGGTCGGACTGGTCGGGGGTTCCGGCCCGCTGCTGATGAGCTTGGTCCCCCTGGTGCTGACCGTCGTGGCCGCGATCGGCCTGCGCGCTGGGCGCCGAGCCGCGCTGCTGCTCGCCGTGGCAGTGAACCTCGTGCTCGCGGCGCTGACCGCGGTGAGCATCGGCAGCGACGATCTGCGGCATCCGGCCGAGCTCACCGCGATCGACCGCGCATTCCCCGGCTTCGCCATCGTCGCGATCCTCGTCCCCCTTGCCGTCTGCGCGCTGCTGATCGTCACGCGCCGGCGCTTCGCGGTGCGCGCGGAGCGCGGGGCGGGCACTCGGCTCGCCGTGGTCGCGCTGCTGGCCGCGGGTGTGCTCGGCGTCGCCGACATCGTGCTGCTCGTCTCGTCCGATGTCGATCTGGGCGTCGCCGCCCTCGACGCACTGCGCCGGTTCTTGCCGGCAGGCTTCACCCACGCGCACATCGCGGAGCGGATCGGCGGGGTCGGCAACGTCGCTCGGCAGGTGATCGGCCCGTTGTTCTGGGGCGTGTTCACGGCGGCGATGCTGCGCCTGCTGCGTGCGCCGGCCGCCGGTGCGGGGAACGTCGACGACGAGAACTACCGGGCGCTGCTGCGTGTGCACAGCGGCACCCTGGGGTTCCTCGGCACCTGGGACGGCAACGGGCACTGGATCACTCCGGACGGACGCGGCGGGATCGCGTACCGGCTGGTCTCGGGGTTCGCCATCAGCGTCGGCGACCCGGTCGGGGCGGATCCGGATGCCGTGGTGCGCGGCTTCGCGGATTTCTGCGACAGGCAGGGCTGGTCGCCCGTGCTGTACAGCGTGCACGACTCCACCCTGCAGACCGCGCGGGCGCTGGGCTGGCGGCATATGCCGGTCGCGGAGGAGACCGTCGTCCCGCTGGACCGCTTCTCGCTCGACGGCAAGGCCTGGGCGAAGGTGCGCCAGCCGTACCGGCGGGCGGACCGCGACGGCCTGCATGCGGAATGGACCCGCTGGGTCGACCTGACACCGGGGATGTCGGCGCAGCTGGACGCCCTGAGCGAGCAGTGGATCGCGGAGAAGGCGCTGCCCGAGATGGGCTTCACGCTCGGCGGGATCGACGAGCTGAAGGACCCCGAGACCGCGCTCATGATCGCCATCGGACCGCAGGGCGAGCTGCAGGCCGTGACGAGCTGGCTTCCGGTCCACGACGGCGGCGAGCTGATCGGCTGGACGCTGGACTTCATGAGACGTGCCGACGGCTCCATGCCCGGCGTCATGGAGTTCCTGCTGGCCTCCGCCGCCCTGCGGATGAAGGCAGACGGGCTGGCGTTCATGAGCCTGTCCGGTGCGCCGCTCGCGCAGACGGCGGACCCGGATGCCGCAGAGGGGGAGTCGCAGGCCATGCTCGGGCTGCTGACCTGGCTGGGCGGCGTGCTGGAGCCCGCGTACGGGTTCCGGTCGCTGCTGAGCTTCAAGGCCAAGTTCCACCCCGATCGCCATGCGCTGCACATGGCCTATCCGGATCCCGCTCAGCTGCCCGCGATCGGGATGGCACTGGGCAGGGCGTACCTGCCCCATGTCACCACGGCGGAGTACGTCGCCCTCGCCAGGACGCTGCGCGCATAGGCGCGCAGCGTCCGGCGGCGTCCGTCAGGCCCGTGGACGCGCGGCGACCGGCTCGGCCAGCAGCGCGATGCCCACCGCGTCGCCGAAGGACGGACGGATCCCGGGGGCGTGCTGCACGGTGACCCGCTCGCCGGCCTCGGTGCGCACCACCGTGCGGCGCATGCTGCCCAGGAACGTCGACTCCTCCACGGTGCCGCGCACCGAGGCATCCGCTCCCTCGGCGAACACGACGTTCTCCGGACGGAGGTACACGTCGACCGGCCCCGTGGCCGGAGTCTGCAACGGGATGGTCTGGCCCCAGACTTCGACGCTCGCACCGTCGGCGGTGCCGCCGACCACGCTGGAGAGCCCCACGAAGGCGGCGACGGATGCCGTGGCGGGAGCGCCGTAGAGCTCCTCGGGCGAGCCGATCTGCTCGATCCGTCCGGCGCTCATCACAGCGATGCGGTCGGAGACTGCCAGTGCCTCCTCCTGATCGTGCGTGACGAAGACCGTGGTGATGCCGAGGCGCAGCTGGATGCGGCGGATCTCGTCGCGCAGCTGCACGCGCACTTTGGCGTCCAGCGCCGACAGCGGCTCGTCCAGCAGCAGCACCTTCGGCTCGGTGACCAGGGCGCGGGCGAGCGCCACGCGCTGCTGCTGGCCGCCGGAGAGCTGGTGCGGGAACTTGTCGGCGTGCTCCTGGAGTCCCACGAGCGCCAGCGCGTCGAGGGCGCGCTTCGCAGCGTCCGCCTTGCCGACCCCGCGACGACGCAGGCCGAAGGCGGTGTTCTCGACGACGCGCAGGTGCGGGAACAGGGAGTACGACTGGAACACCATGCCGATGTCGCGCTTGTTGGTGGGAATCCGCGAGACGTCCTTGCCGCCCAGCATCACGGCGCCGGAGTCCGAGCCCTCGAGACCGGCGAGCACCCGCAGCAGCGTGGTCTTGCCGCAGCCGGAGGGACCGAGCAGCGAGACGAACTCGCCGGGGGCGATGTCGAGGTCCACGCCGTGCAGCACCGTGTTGCCGCTGTAGCTCTTGACGATGCCCTGCAACTGCACGGCGGTGCCCTCGCCGGCGTCGGCGAGCAGCGCGTTGTCCTGGGTGCGGGGGAGCGGAGCGGTCATGAGCGGGCCTTTCGGTGGCCGCGCGCGGCGCGGCCGATGATGAGCAGCAGGACGAAGACGAGCAGCAGCGCCAGCAGCGTGAAGATGGCGGGCAGGTAGGGGTCCTGGTTGCGGACGACGACCATCGCGGTCTGGAAGACCTGACGGTTCAGCAGCGAGGCGATGGTGAACTCGCCCAGCACAACGGCCACTGAGATCAGTGATGCGGCGAGCAGACCCTGACGCAGGTTGGGGGCGAGCACCTTGATCACGACCGTGGGCCAGCCGGCGCCGAGCGTGCGGGCGGCCTCGGAGAGCGTGCGCAGATCGGCCGCGTCGATGGACGCCTGGATCGCGCGGTATGCGAAGGGCAGCACCGTGATGCCGTACGCGAAGGCCAGCGTCCAGGTGCCGGTGCCCAGCGTCCGGGCGATCTGCAGGTAGATCGGCGACAGGCCGACGACCAGCACGATCGCGGGGATGGAGATGGGCAGCAGCGCGAGGAACTCGAACACCGGGCGCAGCTTCGGGAACCTCAGGTGCACCAGGATCATGGTCGGGGCCAGCAGCACCAGCACGATGACGACAGTGACGACCGCCAGCACGAGTGAGTTGCCCAGGCCTGTCCAGATCGGCTGCAGGGTGCTCGCGAACGCCGGGTCGATCAGCTTGTGCCAGTTGACCAGCGACATCCCGCCCTTGGGGTCGCGCAGAGTGTACAGGAAGGTCGCGATCAGCGGGATGGCGAAGAACGCGCCGACCAGGATGCCGATGATCCAGCGGGTCAGGCGGGAGGGGGCGAGCGAGTTCATGCCTGCCACCTCGCAGCCCGGCGCTGGATGAGGGAGTACAGGGCCATCACGACTCCGACGACGATGATCATGCCGAGCGCGAGCGCGCCGGCCAGGTTGTCGCGGCCGAGCACGGTCTCGCTGGTGAGCGCGGCGCGGATCTGCAGCGGCACGATCTGCGAGCCCTGGCTGATCAGGGCCGCGGCGGTGGCGTAGGACGAGAACGCGTTCGCGAAGAGCAGCAGCAGGCTGGCCAGGAACGACGGTGCGAGCACGGGGAAGCCGATGTGCAGCCAGAAGCTGGAGCGGGTGCCGCCCAGTGTGGCGTTCGCCTCGGCCCATTGCGGCTTCAGCGCGGCGAGAGCGGGCATGAACGTGATCACCATCAGCGGGACCTGGAAGTAGATGTAGGGCAGCAGCAGGCCGGGCACCTCGTAGATCCAGGTGCCGCCTTCGAAGATGTTCATGCCGAAGGAGTCCTTGAGGAACACGGTGACCATGCCCTGCACGCCGATGGTCGCGATGAACGCGAACGCGAGCATGACGCCGCCGAACTGCGCGAGAACGCCGGCTGCGGCATCCACCGACTGTCGCACCGCGCCCTCGGGGTTCATGCCCAGCAGGGCGTAGCAGACCAGCACGCCCACCACGGCGCCCACGATCGCGGTGAGCAGCGACACCCAGGTCGAGCTCGCGAAGGTGCTGAGCACGGCGGGATCGCCGAGCGCGGAGAGGTTGCTCCAGGTGAAGGCGCCGGTCTTCGTGAACAGGCCCGAGGCGAGCGCGAGCACGGTCGGCAGGGCGAGGAACAGCAGCACGTAGGCGGCGAACGGGGTCAGTCCCAGCCATGCCCACGACGCCGAGCGCCGGGACCGCGCGTCACGCGCGGTCCCGGCGGGGACGGGGACGGATGCCATGGCATCCGTCCCCGGGGTGACGGCGGTCGTCACTGGATCGCCGCCGCCCACTTCTCGCCGAGCAGCGTGCCCGCGTCGGTGCTCTGCTTCTCGGTCGGGACGACGGTCTTCTCCGGCGCCTTCGGCAGGGCCGACGCGAGCTTTTCGTCGATGGTGCCGGCCTTGGTCATGGCCTCCATGCGGGCCGGGCGGGCGCCGCCGGCCAGGTACAGGTTCTGCCCCTCGTCGCTGTACAGGAACTCCTGCCACAGACGCGCGGCCGCCGGGTGCGTGGCGTCCTTGTTGATGGCCTGGTTGTAGTAGCCCGCGTAGCCGGTGCCGGGAAGCACCGTCACCTTCCAGCTCTTGACGTCCTTGGAGTAGGCGGTGTTCAGGTAGTCCCAATCGAACACGACCGGGGTCTCGCCGCTTGCGACGGTCGCGGGCGTCGGGTCGACCTTGAGGAAGTTGCCCGCCTTCTGCAGCTCGGCGAAGTAGTCGATGCCGGGCTGGAAGTCGTCCAGCGTGCCGTCGGACTGCACCGTGGCCAGGCCGATCGCGGCGAACGCGGCACCGGCCTGCGTCGGGTCTCCGTTGATCGCGACCGACCCCTTGAACTTGGCGCCCTTCAGGTCGTCGAGGCTCTTGGGCTCGGGGAACTTCGAGGAGTCGTACCCGATCGACATGTACCCGCCGTAGTCGCCGACGAAGAGCCCAGTGGGCTCCTTCAGCTCTGCGGGGATGTCATCCCAGGTCTGCACCTTGTAGGGCGCGAAGACGTCGGTGCTCGACAGCGCGACTGCGAGGCCCAGGTCGAAGACGTCGGGTGCGGTGTCGAGGCCCTTGTTGGTCTTCGCAGCGTCGATCTCCTCCTTGCTGGAGACGTCGGGCGACTGCTCGTTGATCGTGATCTCGGGGTACTTCTTCTTGAAGGCATCCAGGATCGCGCCGTAGTTCGCCCAGTCGTGCGGGAGCGCGATGACGTTCAGCTGACCCTCCTTCTTGGCCGCGGCCTCGAGGTCTGCGAAGGAGCCGAAGTCCTTCACCGACGTCGCGGTCGCGGACTTGGGGGCGTCGCCGCCGTCGGAGCCGCCCGGCGTGCTGCCGCCGGAGCAGGAGGTGAGCAGCAGTGCCGCGGTGGCGGCCAATGCGATGCCGGCGCCCAGGCGCGTGCGGCGGGTGATGATTGCCATGTTTTCCTCTCGGAGTTCCGGCGAAGCCGGTTCGGGACGGCTGGACGCTACGCGTCCCCGGTTACCCCGCAGGGGGACGCCGGTTAACGGGAGGTTATCGGGAGGTGGCACCCGGTGTCGACGGTGACGCGACTGCGTATTTGAAGCCCCGGTGCGAGCCGACGAAGCCGAGACGCTCGTAGAAGCGATGCGCGTCCACTCGGGCGGCATCCGACGTCAGCTGCACGAGGGCGGCGTCGAGCGCCGGCGCCGCGGAGTCCGTCACCCAGCGCATCAGGGCCGAGCCCAGTCCTGCGGAGCGCAGATCGCTGCGCACCCGCACCGCCTCCACGAGCAGACGCAGCGCGCCCCGTCGTGCCATGCCGGGGATGAGCGTGAGCTGGAACGTCGCGACGATACCGCCGTCGATCTCCGCGACCAGGAGGTCGTTCTCGGTGCTGGCCAGGATCGCGCGGAGTCCGGCGGCGTAGAGCCCGCGATCCTCCGGCTTGGCCTGATCGCCGCGCGCTGCGCTGACCGGGTCATCCGCGAGCAGGGCGATGATCGCGTCGGCATCCGCCTCGGTCGCACGGCGCAGCACGGCGTCGCCGGTGCGGAAGGACAGCGGATGCGGCAGGGTGAGGGCGTCGAGCATGGGATCAGTCTGACATCCTTGTGGTGATGGACCTCGGAGCGCTGCTGGGGCTGGAACAGCTGACCTGGGGCATGCTGGTGCTCGTCGTCATCGCGGCGTTCGGTGCCGGATGGATCGACGCGGTGGTCGGTGGCGGCGGTCTGCTGCAGCTGCCGGCACTGCTGCTGATCCCGGGCATCCTGCCGGTGCAGGCGCTGGCGACCAACAAGCTCGCGAGCCTCGCGGGCACTACGACCAGCGCTGTCACCTACTACCGCCGGGCGAAACCCGACCTGCGCACGGCGGTGCCGATGGCGCTGATCGCGCTCGCCGGATCGTTCGGCGGAGCAGCCGTGGCGATCGTGCTCCCGGCGTCCGCCTTCAAGCCGATCATCGTCGTCGCCCTGCTGGCGGTGGCGATCTTCACGGCGTTCCGGCCCGAGATGGGCGCGGCGACGAGACTGCGCTTCCAGGGGCATCGGCATCACATCGCCGCCGGCGCCACGGGACTCCTGATCGGGTTCTACGACGGGCTGATCGGGCCGGGCACCGGCACGTTCCTGGTGATCACGCTCGTGGCGCTGATGGGCTACGACTTCCTGCAGTCCAGTGCCAAGGCGAAGATCGTGAACTTCGCCACCAACCTCGGTGCGCTGCTGCTGTTCATCCCGCACGGCGCCGTGCTGTGGCTGTTCGGCGCGATCCTCGCGGCGGCGAACGTGGGTGGAAGCTACCTCGGCTCGCGGATGGCGATCGCGCGAGGATCCACGTTCATCCGCGTCGTGTTCCTGGCCGTCGTCGTGCTGCTGATCGGCAAGCTGGGTGTGGACGTCTGGAACGAGAACATCGCGCCTGCCCTCGCATCCTGAGTCCGCCACGCACCTCCCGCCCCGTCGCGGAGACCCCCAGTTTGCGCCGAGACCCCTACGTACAGATGACCGTACGCAGGGGTCTCGGCAGAAGGTAGGGTCTCGACGAGCGAGCGGCCCGGTGCGCTCAGGCCTCGGCGGGCTCGTCCTCCGGGACGAAGTCGACGCCGGCCTCGGCGCGCTGCTCGGGAGAGATCGTGCCGGGGGCCTCGGTGAGCGGGTCGAAGCCGTTGCCGGACTTCGGGAACGCGATCACCTCGCGGATCGAATCGGTCTTGGTCAGGTGCTGCATGACGCGGTCCATGCCCAGCGCGATCCCGCCGTGCGGGGGAGCGCCGAACTTGAAGGCGTCCAGCAGGAAGCCGAACTTCTCATCGGCCTGCTCCTCGCTGATGCCCATCACCTTGAAGACGCGCTTCTGGATGTCTTCGCGGTGGATGCGGATCGAGCCGCCGCCCAGCTCGGAGCCGTTGCAGACGATGTCGTACGCGTAGGCCAGGGCGGATGCCGGGTCGGTGTCGAAGGTGTCCTCGAACTCCGGCTTCGGGCCGGTGAAGGCGTGGTGCACGGCCGTCCAGGCGCCAGATCCGACGGCCACGTCACCCGAGGCGATCGCGTCGCCGGCGGGCTCGAACATGGGAGCGTCGACGACCCAGGTGAACGCGAACACGTTCGGGTCGAGCAGCTCCAGACGGCGACCGATCTCCACCCGCGCGGCGCCGAGCAGTGCACGCGACTCCTTGGCGGAACCCGCGGCGAAGAAGGCGCAGTCGCCGGGCTTGGCGCCCACGAGCTCGGCGAGGCCCGCCTGCTCGGCCTCGGACAGGTTCTTGGCGACGGGGCCGCCGAGGGTGCCGTCCTCGTTGAAGAGCACGTATGCGAGTCCCCGGGCGCCGCGCTGCTTGGCCCAGTCCTGCCAGGCGTCCAGGGTCTTGCGGGGCTGCGAGGCGCCGCCGGGCATGAGCACCGCGCCGACGTACTCGGACTGGAACACGCGGAACGGGGTGTCCTTGAAGTAGTCGGTGGCCTCGACGAGCTCAAGTCCGAAGCGCAGGTCGGGCTTGTCGGAGCCGTACTTCGCCATGGCGTCTGCGTAGGTCATCCGCGGGAGCGGCGTCTGCACGTCGACGTCGATGGTCTTCCACATCGCGACGATGAGGGACTCCATCATCTCGATGACGTCCTCCTGGTCGACGAAGCTCATCTCGATGTCGAGCTGCGTGAACTCGGGCTGGCGGTCCGCGCGGAAGTCCTCGTCGCGATAGCAGCGGGCGATCTGGAAGTACTTCTCCAGGCCGCCGACCATGAGCAGCTGCTTGAACAGCTGCGGCGACTGCGGCAGCGCGTACCAGCTGCCCGGGTGCAGGCGGGCAGGCACCAGGAAGTCACGGGCGCCCTCCGGGGTGGACCGGGTCAGTGTCGGGGTCTCCACCTCGATGAACTCGCGCCGGTGCAGCTCGTCGCGGATCGCCTTGTAGACGTCCGAGCGCAGGCGCATCGCGGCGGCGGGTGCCGGCCGACGCAGGTCGAGGTAGCGGTGCTTCAGTCGCACCTCCTCGCCGATCGGGTCGGTCTCGGCCAGTCCGCTGGAGACCTGAAAGGGCAGCGGCGCCGACTCGTTCAGCACCACCACGTCGGTCGCGATCAGCTCGATCTCGCCGGTGGGCAGGTTCGGGTTCTCGTTGCCGGCAGGACGGCGGGAGACCTCGCCGGTCACCTGCAGCACGAACTCGCTGCGGAGCGGGTGAGCGACCTCCTCGTCACGGATGACGACCTGCGCGATGCCCGAGGCATCCCGGAGATCGATGAACGCGACGCCTCCGTGATCGCGGCGACGATCGACCCAACCCGTGAGGGTGACGGTCTGACCGATGTGCTCGGCTCGCAGCGAGCCTGCCGTGTGTGTGCGAAGCACGGAGGATTCCTTCTGATCGGGGAAAGAGGGACCGTCCCAGTCTACGTGGGGTGTCGTGGCGCCCGACTCGCACGGACCGGCGCGCTACGGTGGGTGCGTGACGGCATCCCGACTCCACCTCGTCCGCCACGGCGAAGTGCACAACCCCGCGCGGGTGCTGTACGGCCGGCTGCCGGACTACCACCTCAGCGACGCCGGCCGCGCGATGGCGCGCGCCGCCGCCGAGCACGTGCAGCAGTTCGGGCGCCCGGTCGCCGAACTGCGCTGCTCACCGCTGGAGCGGACGCAGGAGTCGGCGGCGCCCTTCGCCGAGCTGTTCGACCTCACTCCGACGCTCGACGATCGCATCATCGAGCCGACCAACGTGTTCGAGGGGAGGCGGATGTCGCGCGCGCTGCGCGACCCGCGCAACTGGTGGCACCTGCGCCGGCCCTCCGTGCCGAGCTGGGGGGAGCCGTATCGTTCGGTCGCGGATCGGATGCTGGCGGCGATGGACGAGCGGTGGGATGCCGCGGATGACGGGGACGTCGTCTTCGTCTCCCATCAGGCGCCGATCTGGATCACGCACCTCGCGGTCGCCGGCCTCCCGCTGCGCCACGACCCCCGCACACGCCGCTGCGCACTGTCGAGCGTCACGAGTTTCGAGCGCGTCGGCGACGTGTGGCGGGAGATCGACTACGCCGAGCCGGCGGCATCCGGGATCGACCTCGGCGCGGTGTGAGCGCTCAGCCGGCCAGTTCCTGCACGACGGATGCCGCGGCGAGCTGACCCGCGGCGGCCGCCGCGAGCACGGATGCCATGGCGCCGGGAAGGCTCGCCCGGTGAGCGATGTCACCGGCCGCCCAGACCCCGGGACGGGATGTCCTGCCGAAGTCGTCGATCTCGATCGCTCCGCTGGGGAGCATCGTGAGACCCAGCTGGGCGGCGAAGGGCGCGCGCTGACGCGCGGGTCCCGTGGCGACGAACAGTCCCGCCACGTCGACGGCTTCGCCGGCGGTCACGCGCACGCCGTCGCCGTGCTCCGCGACCGCGGACGCACGGCCCGGATGGATGGCCGCTCCTGCTTCCTGCAGTGACAGGCGCTGCCCATCCTCCAGCGCCTCGCCGTCGAACACCACGATCTCCGCGGCGATCGGACGCAGCAGGCGGACCAGGTGCTCGAAACTCGAGCTCTCGCCGACCAGGCCGATCCTGCGGCCCGCGAACTCGTGGCCGTCGCAGAACGGACAGCTGAAGGCACGCAGCCCCCACAGGCTCGCCAGCCCCTCGATGTCCGGGAGCTCATCGGCCATGCCGGTGGCGAGCAGCAGCCGGGACGCGCTCTCGGTCCGGCCGTCCTCGAAGGTCACGCCGAAGCCGCCGTCGACGGACTCCACCTGATCGACGGTGCCCGCGAGCGCCTCGACCGTGGCGTACCCGTCGAGCTGCTCCCGTGCCACCCGGCGGAAGTCGGCCGGCGGCGTGCCGTCGTTGGCGATGACGTTGTGCATGTGGCGCACGGTGCCGTTGCGGTACGCGCCCGAATCGACGAGCAGTGCGGTGCGGTGCATGCGTCCGAGGGTCAGGGCGGCCTGCAGGCCGGCGGGGCCCGCGCCGATGATGATGACGTCGCGCATGGTGATCCTCCTGGGGGTCGGGGTGCTTTCCCCGCCATTCTGTGACTTCATGTCAACATGAAGTCAAGTTCCGATCGTCCGTGGTCCGTCGGCGAGGTCGCCGAGCGGTTCGACCTGCCCACGAATGTGCTGCGGCACTGGGAATCGGTCGGTCTGCTCTCGCCGGCCAGGGACGGCGCCGGCCGGCGCCGCTACGGTCGCGACGACGTCGTGCGCGTGGCCGTCGTGCTGCGCAGCAAGGCGGCGGGCATGAGCCTGGACCAGATCGCGCATCTGCTCGAACGCGACATGTCCGGACGGCACGAGGTGCTGCAGGCCCATCTCGACGATCTCGACCGCCGGATGGCCGAGATGCGGCACTCGAAGGCGATGACCGAGCACGCCCTGCGATGCTCGGCGCACGACATCTCGACGTGTCCGCGCTTCCGTGCGGAGCTCGCCGATGTTCTGGTCGGGTTCGATCCTGCGATCGGTGCGAGTGCGCCCGCGGGCGAATAGCACCGTTCCAGAGCACCCATAGGAAACGCGCGTACGATTCCCAGCGTGTCCTCGCCTGCTCGATCCCGCCGCGATGTTCTGCGCATCGGCGCTGGGGCCCTCGCCGGCGTGCTCGCCGTGGGCCTGAGCGCCTGCGCTCCCGACCCCGCGACCGACGCGTTCCTGAATGGCAAGGAGAAGGCCTACACGGCCGACGATCTCCGCGTCGTCGAGATCCCCGCCGACAAGCGCGGTGAGCCTGTCGTCTTCGGCGGAACCACCGAGTCGGGCGAGAAGTTCTCCAGCGCCGACAGGCTCGGCGAAGTGATCGTCGTGAACTTCTGGTACGCCACCTGCGGTCCGTGCCGTGTGGAGGCCAAGGACCTCGAGGCCGTGTGGCAGAAGCACAAGGGCGACGGCGTCGTGTTCATGGGCGTGAACATCTACGACCAGGCCGCCACCGCCAAGGCGTTCGCCGAGAAGTACGGCGTCACCTACCCGAGCCTGCTGGACGCCGACAGTGGTCAGGCCAAGCTCGCGTTCGCCAAGGTCGCGCCCATCCAGGCGCCCCCGACCACTCTCGTGCTCGATCGCAAGGGCCGCGTGGCCGCCCGCATCATCGGACCCATCGACGGCACGTCGATCCTGTCGACCCTGATCGCCGACGCCCTCGAGGAGAAGGCGTGAATCCGGATGCCGTGATCGGCGCCGGCGCCCTCTGGCTCGCGATCCCGCTGGCGCTGCTCGCCGGCCTCGTGTCCTTCCTCTCCCCGTGCATCCTGCCCCTCGTGCCCGGCTACCTCGGATTCATCGGGGGAGCGGCCGGGGCATCGACGGCCCAGGGCGACGCGTCGACGGGCTCGGCGTCCGGGGCGTCCGGCCGGCGCCGGCTGCTGCTGGGCGTGCTGCTGTTCATCCTCGGTTTCACGATCGTGTTCGTCGCGATCACGGCTCTCAGCGGGACCTTCGGCGCGTTCGTGCTGCAGTGGTCCGACCTGATCACGCGGATCTTCGGCGCCCTGATCATCGTCATGGGGTTCGTGTTCCTCGGCTTCTTCGGGTTCGCGCAGCGCGAGATGCGGCTGCACGTGCAGTCCACGACGGGGCTCGTGGGGGCGCCGCTGCTCGGCATCGCGCTCGGCCTGAGCTGGGCTCCCTGCACGGGACCGACGCTCGGGGCGATCGTGGCGCTGTCGTTCAACGCGGGTGACCCGTGGCGTGCGGCCCTGCTCGGCGTCGCGTACTCGCTGGGCCTGGGCATCCCTTTCCTGCTGGTCGCGCTGGGCTTCGGCTGGGCGACCTCGGCGACCGCGTTCATGCGCCGCCACATCCGCACCGTCAACATCATCGGCGGCGCGCTCCTGATCGTGCTGGGCCTGCTGATGGTCACCGGCCTGTGGACCCAGATCATGTCGAACATCGGGGCGGTGATGAGCAGTGTCATCCTCCCCCTCTGAGGGCACTCCGAATCGGAGGACGAAGGGCGGCCAGGACGGGTCCTCCTCGGTGTCCGATCCGCTGCGGCCTGCCGACCACATCGACTCGGCGGACGCCGCCGACGACGGCATCACGCAGCCGAAGCTCGGATTCGTCGGCTGGCTGCGGTGGGGCTGGCGTCAGCTGACCTCGATGCGCGTCGCGCTGATCCTGCTGCTGTTCCTGGCCATCGGAGCGGTCCCCGGTTCGGTGTTCCCGCAGCGGTCCGCCGACCCGAACGGCGTGCTGAAGTACAAGACCGACAACCCGGATCTCTTCCCGATCCTGGACAAGCTCAGCATGTTCGACGTCTACTCGTCGCCGTGGTTCTCTGCCGTATACATCCTGCTGTTCATCTCGCTGATCGGCTGCATCATCCCGCGCATCAAGCATCATGCGAAGGCGCTGCGCGCGCTTCCGCCGCGCACGCCGGCTCGGCTCGCGCGGCTGGAGGACCACCGGTCCGTCAGCCGTGGCACTTCGGCGGGCTCAGCAACCGCGGATGCGGATGCCGCGGCATCCATCGACGTCGCAGAGAAGCAGCTCAAGGCGCTCGGCTACCGCGTCGCGCGGTACGACCGCGGGCGGGTCTGGTCGGTGTCGGCCGAGCGCGGTTACTGGCGCGAGACCGGCAACCTGATCTTCCACATCGCCCTGGTCGGCGTCCTCATCACCGTCGGCGTGGGCGGCGGGTTCGCCTACACCGGGCAGCGCGTCGTGGTCGAGGGCAAGTCCTACGTGAACGCCCTGATCGACTACAACTCGATCAACCGCGGCCGCTTCGTCCCGGACGATGCCTTCGTGCCCTACGCGCTCACGCTGGACTCCTTCGACGTCACGTACGAGGCGCTCGGAGCCCCCGGCGCCGGTCAGGCCGGCAACTTCAAGGCCAACCTCACTGTGCGCGAGCCCGACGGGTCGAAGCGCAAGGCGGCCGTCGAGGTCAACCACCCGCTGAGCGTCGGCGGCGACAACGTCTACCTGCTCGGCAACGGCTACGCGCCCAGTATCACGGTGCGCAACGCGCAGGGCGTCGAGGTCTTCAGCGGACCGGTCGAGTTCCTGCCGCAGGACAACAACATGACCTCGCTGGGCGTGCTGAAGCTCCCCGACGGGATGCCGGAGCAGCTCGGTCTGGTCGGCTTCCTCTACCCGACGCCGGCCAAGCTCAAGAGCGGGGCGTTCACCTCCATCCGCGGCGATCTGAACTTCCCGCTGCTCACGCTCGACGTCTACCAGGGCGACCTGGGCATCGACGGCGGCAACCCGGTCTCGGTCTACCAGCTCGACACCAATGACATGACCAAGCTCAACGGGCGCGGCACGGATGTGAAGTCCATCCAGCTGCAGCCCGGTGAGACTGCGGACCTGCCCGACGGCCTCGGCACGGTCACGTTCGAGAACGAGTCGCCCGCGGGGGCCAAGGACTTCAGCAAGTCCGTGAAGCGCTACGTCTCGCTGCAGATCCACCACGACGACTCCGTCGTCTGGGTGCTCGTCTTCGCCCTGCTCGCCCTGGCCGGGCTCGGCCTCGCGCTGTTCGTCCCGCGCCGCCGCATGTGGGTCAAGGCGACAGCATCCGACGATTCCATCCACCTGGAGTACGCTGGCCTCGCGCGCGGCGAGGATCCCACTCTCGCCGCAGCCGTGGACGATCTCGTCCGCGGGCACGAGCGGCTGCTCGATGCGGCCGCCTCGCGGCACCCCGTGAAGGGAGCATGACATGCCCGATCTCGATTCCATCTCGCGTCTGACGCTGTGGACGGCCATCGCCATCTACGCGCTGGCCTTCATCGCCTACGCGTTCGATCTGGCGCGGCGCTCGTCGACGGTGAAGGCCGAGGAGCGGATGCTGGTCATGTCCGACGGCACGGTGTCGCAGGCGCCCGTCGACGGCGACGTGGACGCCCCGGTCAGAAAGCGCTTCGTGATGGCGCGCATCGGCACCTCGCTGATGGTGCTGGGCTGGCTGTTCCACCTCGCCGCGACCCTGACCCGCGGCTTCGCCAACGGCCACGTGCCGTGGGCGAACCTGTACGAGTTCGCGATGACCGGCACGCTGCTGGTCGTGCTCGTGTACCTGGTGATGCTCACCCGCATCGACCTGCGCTACCTGGGCACGTTCATCTCGGGCATCGTGCTGGTGCTGCTGGGTGCGGCATCCGCGTACTTCTACGTCGAGGTGAAGCCGCTGGCGGACCCGCTGAAGTCGGTGTGGCTGGTCATCCACGTCTTCGTGGCGTCGCTGTCGGTCGGAATCTTCGCGCTCGCCTTCGCGCTCTCGGTCATGCAGCTGCTGCAGTCCCGGCGTGAGCGCCGCGTCGCAGAGGGCATCTCGAACGCCGGCCCCGGCTTCCTGCGCACCCTGCCCGACACGGTGCGCCTGGAGAACCTGGCCTACCGCTTCGCCGTGGTGGGCTTCATCTTCTGGACCTTCACGCTGATCGCAGGTTCCATCTGGGCGTACTTCGCCTGGAGCAGGTTCTGGGGCTTCGACGTGAAGGAGACCTGGACGTTCATCATCTGGGTGCTCTACGCCGGATACATCCACGCCCGAGCGACGCGCGGCTGGCGCGGCACTCCTTCGGCCTGGCTGTCGATCACCGGCTTCGCCGCCGTGATCTTCAACTTCACGATCGTGAACGTGTACTTCAAGGGCCTGCACGCGTACTCCGGCCTCAGCTGAGCCGGGCGCTAGCATGGCGGCATGATCCGCTTCCTGATCCGTACGGCGATCTTGCTGGGGACCTCCGCCGTCGCCTTGCTGGTGTGTTCCTGGACCCTGCCTGGATTCGGTCTGTCGCTGGGCGGCTTCCTGACCGCGGTCATCGTGTTCACGGTCGCGCAGGCGGTGCTCACCCCGTTCATCTTCAACGTCGCGCGCAAGCACGCCAGCGCGATCCTCGGCGGGATCGGGCTGGTCTCCACCTTCGTCGCGCTGCTGATCGCCTCGCTGTTTCCGGGCGGCCTGCACATCACGGGAGTCGCAACCTGGATTCTCGCGACGCTGATCGCCTGGATCATCACCGCGCTGGGCACCTGGCTGCTGCCGCTCGTCTTCCTCAAGAAGACCGTCACGAAGCGCGGTTGAGGCCGCGATCAGCCGAAGGCTCGGCCGCCGAGGGCGATCGCCTCGCGATGTTCGGCGCCGTAGGAGTACGTGACGAGCTCGACCTCGGCGATGGTCTCCGCAGGCGGCGCCGGGTAGCCGTGACGGGTGTCGGATGCGAGCCGCGCCCAGTCCGCGGCATCCAGCGACTTCGCGTAGACCGTCGACAGGTGACGGCGCCCGTGGGACGCAGCACGACGTACTGCTGTCCCTCCAGGTCTCGCAGCTGCCCGGGGTCGGTCATGAAGTCGCGCGCCATTCGTCGACGCTACCGCCGGCGCCTCGGAAGCGTCGTCACATGCCCGAGAACAGGAGCATTACGGAGGACAGGACGATCTCACGCGAGATCGTCCTGTCCTCGGCAATGCTCCGTCCTGGGAGAGGGGGAGCCGCGAGCGGGCGGATGCTAGGCGGTGGCGAGGACGCGCTTCGCGGAGGTCGTGCGCCGCGTCGCCACGGCGAGGGTCGCAGCGCCCAGGGACAGGGCGGCCCACACCACGAGTCCCGCGAACGCGGCACCGTTGGGAATGATCAGGCCGCCGAGCGCGGGGGCCGTCGGCATCGCGGCGCCGAGGCCCGCCAGCCAGGCCGGGATCGTGGAGATGAGTCCGGTGGCCACCGCCAGCACGCCGATCAGGGCGCTGATCCAGCGCCCGATGCCGCCGAGCACCGCGACGAGCGCCTGGTTGACGGCGGCGAACGCGATGCCCGCGAGCACGGCGAACCCGGCGAAGCCCCACCAGGTGGCCGCGTCGTAGCCGGCGACGATCTGCACGATCAGCGCCACCAGCACGCCCTGGCCTGCGCCGAGCGCCGCAGCCGGCCAGAACCCGCGCATTACCATGCCGAACGACGAGCGCCGCGAGGTCAGCGCGTCACCCGGCACCGCGCGCAGCGCGATGAACGAGGCCAGCGCGCCGAACCACAGCACGACCGCTGACAGCAGCGGAATCGCGGTCGGGCCGAACATGTCGCCGGACGCCGATGCCTTCACCGGGTCGGCGATCACGGAGGCCAGCTTGGTCGACTGCTGCTCGTCGAAGGACGGCAGCGAGGTCGACGCGGTCTTCAGACCGTCGGCGAGGTCGCTCGACCCTGTCGCCAAGGAGTCGATGCCGGTCGCGAGCGTGCCCGCGCCGTCGGCCAGCGCGGTCGCCCCGTCGCCGAGCTGGGTCGCGCCGGATGCCAGGGCACGGGCGCCGGATGCCGACTGCGAGACGCCATCGGCGAGCTGACCGAGCCCGCCGCCCAGCTGGGAGGCAGCGGTGCCGGCCGTGCGCATCTGCTTGGCGATCTCGGTGGGAGCGGCCTTGTCGAGAGCCTGGAGGCCCGCCGCGGTCCCGGCGGCGGCCGCCTTGGCCTGAGTGGCTCCCTCGGTCAGCTCGGGCATGCCCGCCTGCAGCTCGGTCAGACCTGCGCACACCTTGTCGAGGAGCGGATCCACGCCCGGCACCCGCAGCCCGCACGCGGTGACCAGGTCGTCGACACCCGACTTCACACCGGCGACGCCGTCCGCCATGCCGGCGGTCGCCTGCGCGGCGCCGTTCGCGCCGTAGAACAGCTCATCGGGCACGATGCCGTTGCGCTCCAGCTGGGCGGCTCCCGCGGTCAGGCCCTGTCCGAGCTGGGACGCGCCGGCTCCGGCCTCGCGCGCCTTGGACGAGATCGTGCCCAGTCCGCCCGCGAGCTTGTCCGCGCCGCCGGCGAGACCGTTCGCACCGTCGGCGAGCTTGGTCGCCCCGTCGGGCAGTGCAGCCGCGCCGTCTGCTGCGGATCGTGCGCCGTCGGCGAGCTTGACCGCGCCGTCGGCGGCCGTCCCGATCTGGTCGCCGATCGTCGTGAAGCCGACCAGCACGTTGCCGACCGTGGCCTCGCTGAGCATCGTGCCCATGGTCGAGGTCGCGACGGACGCGATCTGGTTGGTGATCAGGTCGTCGGCGACGCGGCCGTCGGGCGGCGTGGTGACGGTGATCTTCGCCTGCTGCGGGGCATCCTTCCCCTTCTTCAGGGCGGTGCCCGCTGAGGTCGCATCGGCCGAGAACGACTTCGGGATCGTCACGACCGCCTGATAGGTGCCGTCGCCGAGGCCCTTCGCGGCGTCCTCCTCGTTGGAGATCACCCAGGTGAGGTTCGAGTCCACGTCGTCCGAGCCCTTCACCAGGCCCGAGGCCAGCTGACGCCCGAGCGGGGTGTACTGGCCGTCGATGGTGACCGGCTTGTCGAGGTTGACGACCGCCGCCGTCATCGACTCGAGCCGTTCGGTCGGGTTCTGCAGTGCGGTGACGAGGATGCCGCCGATCAGCGCCGGCAGCAGCAGCACGCCGATCAGGGTCAGCCAGGTGATCGGGCGGCGCGAGCGCGCGCGTTCGATGGGGAGGGTCATGCGGTCACCTCGGTCGTGTCGGAGGAGGGGTCGGTCTGCCGAGACCCCGTGCTGCCGTCGACACCCCTACCTGCGGATGCCTGCAGCTGGGGGTCTGGACGGGACGCCGGGGTCTCGGCGGAAGAGGAGGAGAGGTCCAGCACGGATGCCGCCCCGCGGCCGGCATCCGTCAGCAGCGCCTGCGCGGCGGCCGGATCCACGGCGGTCGCGAGCACGGCGACGTCGGGGCCCGCATCCCGCAGGCGGGCGGCGAGCTGGTCGCGCTCCGCGGCGGTGAGCCGGTCGACGCCGTCGAGCACGACCAGGCGCGTCCGCCCGCGCAGCGCCTCGGAGGTCTGTGCCGCGGCATCCGCCTCGCCGAGCATGACGACGCCGACGCGCGAGCGCACCCAGGCGGCTCGGCCCGGCAGCAGGTGGCCGTCCACGCGCAGCCTGCCGGCATCCGCCTTGAGGCGTCCGGCGACCATGAGCGACAGCGCGCGAAGCGTGCGATGCGGGGCGCCGGTGACGATCAGCGCGCCACCGGGCTCGAGCCGCAGGCGGGCGCCGGAGATGTCCGCGGAGGAGAGTGTCAGGTCGTCGGCGGCGACGATGCTGTCGTCGCCCGGCCATGCGGCGAGTGACCGCTCGCGCTCGACGGCCTCGCCCTCGATGTCGACGTGCGGCAGGATGCGCTCCAGCCAGCGCGGGATGCGCCAGGCGCGCTCGCCGAGGATCGCCATCACGGCGGGGATCAGCGTCATGCGCACCAGGAACGCGTCGATCGCGATGCCGGCGGCGAGCCCCAGGGCGATCGGCTTGAGCGAGGAGTCACCCTCGGGCACGAACGCGACGAAGACGGCGAACATGATCAGCGCAGCCGCGGTGACCACTCGCGCGCTGCTCGAGAAACCGCTGCGCACGGCATTGCGCGCCGCCTCGCGGCGATCCGTGGACGGGTCGTGCACGTAGTCCTCGCGCATGCGCGAGACGAGGAACACCTGGTAGTCCATCGCCAGTCCGAACAGCACACCCATCAGCACGATCGGCATGAAGCTGATGATCGGCCCGGTGCGGGCCACGTGCAGGGCGTCCGCGAACCAGCCCCACTCGAACACCGCCGCGACGACGCCGAACGCGGCGACGATCGAGAGCAGGTAGCCGACCGCGGCCGTGACCGGCACCCAGATCGAGCGGAACACGATCGTCAGCAGGATCAGCGACAGCCCGATCACGAACACGCCGAACGGCAGCAGGGCCGCGCCGAGCTGATCGGAGATGTCGATCGCGACGGCCGTGAAACCGGTGACCTTCAGGTCGATGCCGAACTCCTTCTGCCACTCGTCGTGGTGGGAGCGCAGCTCGCGCACCAGGTCGGCGGTCTTCGGGTCGTCGGGCGCGGTGGTCGGGATGATCTGCACGATGCCGGTGTCGGCGGTCTCGTTCGGGGTGGCGAGGGCCACCTCCTTCACACCGGGGATCTTCGCGACGGCATCGCCGAGGTCCTTCATCAGGTTCAGCGGGTCGGTCGACGTGACGATCGTGCCGGTGAGGATCAGCGGGCCGTTGAAGCCGGCGCCGAACTCGTCGGCGGTGAGGTCGTAGCTGACGCGGGCCTCGGACCCCTTCGGCAGCACGCCGGCGTTCGGCAGCGCGAGGTTCAGGCTCAGTGCGGGAACGGCCACGACGCCCAGGCCCAGCACCACCGCGACCGTGACGAGGATCGGGCGGCGCGTGACGCCCGCGACCCAGCGCTGCGAGAACGGACGGCGAGTCTTCGGCGCAGCATCCTTCTTCGTCTTCTTCGCCGGGCGATCGGCGCGCACCCGCCCCGCCACGCGGCCCCTCAGGAAGCCGAGGAAGGCAGGCGTCAGGGTGACCGCGATCGCGACGGCGACGGCGACGGCGACGGCCGCGGCGATGCCCATCGTGGTCAGGAACGGGATGCCGGCGAAGCCGAGGCCGATCAGGGCGATCAGCACCGTGACACCGGCGAAGACGACGGCGGACCCCGCGGTGCCGACCGAGCGCGCGGCGGACTCCTCGGGATCGACGCCCGCGCGCACCTGGTCCTGGTGCCTCGCGACGATGAACAGCGCGTAGTCGATTCCGACCGCGAGCCCGAGCATGAGTGCGAGCAGGGGAGTGGTGGAGGAGACGGTGGCGAACGCGGTCGCTGCGAATATGCCGGCCATCGAGATGCCCACGCCGAGGATCGCGGTCAGCAGCGGGAGCCCTGCGACCACGAACGAGCGGAACGTGACGATCAGCACGAGCAGCGCGATCACCAGTCCGACCGCCTCGGTGAGAGTGATGGTGGGGATGGCCATGGCGAACAGGTCGCCACCGAGTGCGACCTGCGACCCCTTCGGCAGCTCGGGTCCGAGCGCGTTCACGGTGTCCTGCAGGGCGGTCTTGACGCTCGCCGGGATGTTGCTGGACTGCCCCTCCAGCTGGATGCGCACGATCGCGGCGGAGTGCTCGGCGTTGATCATCCCGGTGACCGTCTCGTCGTACGGCGATGAGACGGCGAGCACCCGGTCGTCTACGTCCTTCAGCTTCGAGATCGTGTGCTCGATGTCGTTCTGGTACGGCGCATCGCGGATGTCGTCGCCGGGCGCGGCCACGACGATGAACTGCGCGTTCGTTCCGCTGACCTGCGGGAAGGTGCGCTCGAGCTGCTGCAGGCCCGCCTGCGATTCCGTGCCGGGGATCGAGAAGGTGTTGTCGGTTCCCGAACCGAGCACGAGGGCGCCGCCGCCGGCGATGCCGAGCACGAGGAGCCAGCTGACGAGCACGCGCCAGGGGTGCCGGTACGACCAGCGACCCAGCGACGACAGGAGAGTGGACACGCGACCTCCGCACGAGTTCGATACACGGGTGTATTCAATACGTAGATGTATCGTAAGTCAGGAGCGAGGCCGGATGCTGTGCGCGGGATGTGAACATCCAGCGGCCGTCTCGTGAAAGAGTTGGTCCCCAGGAGGAGTGATGTCGACACCCGTCACACGGAGCCGCGAGAACACGCGAGCCCGTCTGCTGGAGGCCGCCGCCCAGGTGTTCGCCGAGATCGGGCTCGAGGGTGCCACGGTCGAGGCGGTCTGCGAGCGCGCCGGCTTCACGCGCGGTGCGTTCTACTCCAACTTCGAGTCCAAGGACGAGCTGTTCCTGACCCTTGCGGCATCCGTCGGCGAGGTGCGGCTGGGTGCGGTGCGCGAGCGGGTCAGCGTGCTGGTCGGTGCGGACGCCCTCGGTGACTGCGATCCCGTCGATCTCGTGCAGCAGATCATGGACTCCGGCGCGGATGATCGGGTTGGCGTGATGCTGATGAGCGAGATCCGCATCCGTGCGCTGCGGGATCCGGACTTCGGGACCGCCTATCTGGCGCAGGAGCGCGAGATGGTGCGCAGCATCGCCGCGATCATCCAGGAGATCGTCGACACCGGGAAGTTCGGCCTGCGCATCGACGCCGAGGAGGCTGCGCGCCTGCTCATGATCGTGTGGGAGGGGATGACCGTGCGCGGCGCGATGGGCGGAGACGACTCCGACCGACTGCGCCGTGTCGGCAGCGAGGCCCTCGGCCGGATGGTGGAGCTCATGCGGGCGTGAACGCTCAGGCGTTCAGGAGGGCGTGGCATCGCTCGAGTCGGGCCAGCCACCATGCGCGCCGGTCGGCCGTCGCCTCCAGGCGCGCCAGTGCTGCGGCATCCGGGGTCACCCGCGCGACGGAGATGGAGCCTGCGACCGGGCGCGCGTCGGCCACATCATCGGCGAACAGCGAGGCGGTGCCGAGACCGCAGTCGTAGTCCAGCTCGGGGAGGGATGCCGCGAGAGCAGCGCCCTGTGCGAGTCCGACGGCGGTGTCGAGTGCGCTGGAGACCACTGCGGGAAGTCCCGCTTCGGCGACGATCGACAGCGCGCGACTGATGCCGCCCAGTGGCTGCGCCTTGATGACGATCAGGTCGGCCGCCTTCGCCTGGGCGACGGCGAGCGGGTCGGCGGCCTTGCGCACGCTCTCGTCGGCGGCGATCGGGATGCCCATGTGCTTGACCCGGTAGCGCAGCTCGGCGAGCTCGTCCACGGTGGCGCAGGGCTGCTCGGCGTACTCCAGGTCGCAGTCGCCGAGTGCGTGGATCGCGTGCTCGGCCTCGTCGACGTTCCAGCCCCCGTTGGCGTCGATGCGGATGCGGCCCTCGGGGCCCATCAGCTCGCGCACCGCGCGCACCCGGGCGACGTCGTCGGCCAGCTCCTGGCCGCGCTCGGCGACCTTGACCTTGGCGGTGCGGCATCCGTCGAACCGGGCGAGCACTTCGGCGACGCGAGCGGCGTCCACTGCAGGGACCGTGGCGTTCACCGGGATGCGGTCGCGCAGGGGAGCGGGCTGCGCCTCCCACGCGAAGTCGATCGCCGCCCGCAGCCAGGTCGCCGCCTCGGCATCCTCGTACTCCGTGAACGGCGAGAATTCGGCCCAGCCCTGCGGCCCCTCGAACAGCAGCGCCTCGCGCACGTCCACACCGCGGAACCGGGTGTTCATCGGCAGGGCGATCACACGGGCGGTGGCGAGGATGTCGGCGAGCGGCGGCGTCATGCGTCCATCATGCCCGGTGCCTCAGCTCAGGCGCTTCTGCAGCTCCGCCATCCGCCCCGTCGGCTCGAATCCCAGCATCGTGTTGACGGCCAGCATGTGCTGGTTCGACTCGGCGTTGAACGTGTGGATGCACGGGATGCCGGCGTCATGGCGCTGCATCCGCCGCAGGTTCTCCAGCTTGATGCGCAGCCCGAGCCGGTGACCGCGGTCCTCGCGACGCACCAGCGTGCCCCACTGGTAGGCGTTGCCGTCGTCGCCCGAGTGGACCAGCTGCGTGTAGGCCGCGATGCGGCCGTCGGGCGCCAGTGCGACGGTGCCGAACGAGGTGCGGTGCTGCTGTGCCATCATCCGCTCGTGGGCGCGGAAGTCCTCCACCTCCGACGACGGCGCCTCCAGGTCGAGGTCGCCCATCGGCGCCTCGACGTCGAGCAGCGCGTCCAGGGCGGCCCACTCCGCGACCAGGTCCTCCGGCACCGGGCCGGTCCAGCTGCGGATCGTGTAGCCGTCGGCCGGCGCCCCGTCCAGGAGCTGGTCGATCACCGCATCCGCGACCGGCAGTGCGAGCCGGTTCTGGAAGTCGCCGAGGGCGATCTCGTACCCGTGCCGGCGGGCGAACTCGCGCCCGGGCTGGCCGGAGCCGTCGGCGGGAGCGGACGCCGGCCACGCCGTCTCGCCGCGGAGCACCCGGCGATCGGCGGCCACGGCCTCGGCCTCGATATGCGCGAGCAGTGCCGAGCCGATGCCGCGGCGACGGAACTGCGGCGGCACGGTGACGTTGATCATCCCGGAGTGAAGGTTGTCCTTGAGCCCCAGCGCGAGCGAGCCCGAGCCGACGGCGACACCGTCGAGCACGGCCAAATAGGCGCGGCGATCGGTCGTGGCGGAGTCCTGCTGCAACTCGGTGCGGCTCTCCTCGAGCGACCAGAGCAGAGCGTTCTCGCCCATCTCCGCTCGTCGTGCACTCGCGTACGCCTCCCACCAGGAGTCGACGTCGGCGTTGTGGAACGGATCGACCCGGCGGATCTCGAGAGCGGTTGCCATGCTCCCAGCCTACGAGGCCGTTGCGTGCCGGATATAACGATGGGTGATTGACAATAGTGTGCGACGCACAATATAGTTCCTAACATGAACGACAGTGAGTTCGACGGACATCTGCAGGAGCTGCGACGCGGCACGGTCGTGCTGGCCAGCCTGCAGCTGCTGCGGACCCCCGGTTACGGATACGGGCTGCTCGAGCAGCTGGCATCCGCCGGGTTCCCCACCGACGCCAACACCCTGTATCCGCTGCTGCGCAGGCTCGAGAAGCAGGGGTACCTCGACAGCGAGTGGAACACCGACGAGGCCAGGCCCCGCAAGTTCTACCGCACCTCGGCATCCGGCATCCGCCTCGCCGACACCCTGACCCAGGAGGTCGCCGCCATCGCGAGCGCGACCGCCGCGCTCCGTGAAGAGGAGAACTGACATGACCGCCACGCTGACCGACCGCTACATCACCGCGACCGTCCGCAGGCTGCCTCAGCAGCTGCAGACCGAGGTGCGGGACGAGTTGCAGACCTCGATCGCCGACGCCATCGACGCCCGCGCCGAACAGGGCGAGCCCCTGGAGCAGGCCGAGCGCGCCGTGCTGACCGACCTGGGCGACCCTGCAGCGCTCGCCGCCGGCTACGCGGACCGGCCGCTGCATCTGATCGGCCCGAAGTACTACCTGTTCTGGTGGCGCGTGCTCACCCTGCTGCTTGCAACCGTGCCTGCCTGCGCCTTCGTCGGAGTGGCGATCGGCAAGGCCGTGGCCGGTGAAGGCATCGGAGCGATGATCGGGGAGGGCATCGCAACGGCTCTCTCGGCGATCGTGCACGTGTCGTTCTGGACCACGCTCGTGTTCGTCATCCTCGAGCGCACCGGCTCCGAATCGACCTCGAAGTGGGACGTGGATCAGCTGCCGCAGGAACCGGGGCGGGGTGCAGGTCGAGGCGATCTGATCGGCTCGCTCGTGATGCTCGCGATCTTCGCGGCGGCGCTTCTGTGGGATCGCTTCCGCGGCGTCACCGTCGTCGACGGCGAGGCGATCAGCGTGATCGACCATGCGCTGTGGCCGTGGTGGATGAGTGTGGTGCTGGTGCTGATGCTCGCGGAGGGGGCGATCGCGATCGCGGTCTACGCGCGCGGCAGCTGGTCGACCGGGCTCGCGGTGATCAACACCGCCGTCGCCCTGTGCACGGCGAGTCTGTTCCTCACGCTGCTGGGGCGCGGGATGCTGTTCGCCCCGGAGTTCGTGCACGCGGTGTTCGCCCGCAATGGCGTGGACTCGGGCGCCCTGGCCGTGCTGGCCGTGCTCACCGGTGTCGCCGTCGCCGGCATCGCCGCGTGGGACATCATCGACGGGTGGATGAAGGCCCGGCGCACGGCGATCGCCGGCTGACGCGCGGCATTCCCAGAGGTCGCGTCCCGGAAGCTCTCCGGGACGCGACCCGCTTCTGTCAGACCGATATCAGCCCTGGGCGATGGACGCGATCGCGACCGGCTTCTTCGGCGCTCCGTCGGGGCCGCCGTCCTCGGTGCCTGCGGAGGCGATGTCGGCCACGATCTTGGTGCTCGCCTCGTCTAGGTGGCCGAACACCGTGTACTTGGCCGGCAGCGGTGTGTCGGCGTAGACGATGAAGAACTGCGAGCCGTTGGTGTTCGGGCCGGCGTTCGCCATGGCCAGCGTGCCGGCCGGGTACGTCTCGGTGCCCTTCAGCTCGTCGGGGAAGGCGTAGCCGGGGCCGCCGGCTCCGGTGCCCGTCGGGTCTCCGCACTGCAGCACGAAGATGCCCTGGGTGGTGAGCCGGTGGCACTTCGTGCCGTCGTAGAAGCCCTGCTCGGCCAGCGAGAGGAAGCTGTTCACTGTGCAGGGTGCGGACTTGCCGTCCAGGGTGATCGCCAGGTCGCCGGAACTGGTCTTGACTGTCACGGGCGCGTCGCCGGTGGCCGTCGGGTCGGCCGGGGGAGGCATGACGTCCTTGGCCGCCGAGCCGTCCGGGGCATAGGTGCAGGCGCCGGATGCCTGGGTCTGGGACGCACTCGGCTGTCCGGAGGACCGCGGTGCGGCGCCAGGAGCCGAGGCGCACCCCGCGAGGGCGAACGCCGCCGCGGCGCTCAGCGCCAGCAGTGCGAGACGGACACGGGACGGGGTCTTCACGGGAGTGCGCACTCGAAGATCGTACGCGACGAGGTTCGGCATCCTTCGTGCCGGAATAGGCTGGATGCCGTGACCGACGACTTCGTCTCCGACATCTTCGACCCGGCGGAATGGGTGCTCGCACCGGGCGCCGCGGACTACACCGACATCACCGCGCACGTCTCGCGCGACGGCGGGGTCGCCCGCATCGCCTTCGACCGGCCTGAGGTGCGCAACGCCTTCCGCCCGCACACGGTCGACGAGCTGTACCGTGCGCTCGACATCGCCCGGCAGGACCCGCGCATCGGCGCCGTGCTGCTCACTGGGAACGGGCCGAGCCCGAAGGACGGCGGGTGGGCGTTCTGCTCGGGCGGTGACCAGCGCATCCGCGGTCGCGACGGCTACAAGTACAGCGAGTCCGACACCGCCGTGCAGGATCCGGCGCGGGCCGGGCGGCTGCACATCCTCGAGGTGCAGAGGCTGATCCGCTTCATGCCCAAGGTCGTCATCGCCGTCGTCCCCGGCTGGGCCGCCGGCGGTGGCCACTCGCTGCACGTCGTGTGCGACCTGACGATCGCCTCCGCCGAGCACGGCCGGTTCAAGCAGACGGATGCCGACGTCGGCAGCTTCGACGCCGGCTACGGCTCCGCGTACATGGCGCGCCAGACCGGCCAGAAGATCGCCCGCGAGGTGTTCTTCCTCGCCGAGGAGTACTCCGCGCAGCGCGCCTACGAGATGGGTGCCGTGAACCGGGTCGTGCCGCATGCAGAGCTCGAGCGCGAGGCGCTCGCGATGGCGCGGACGATCCTGACCAAGTCGCCCACGGCGATCCGGATGCTGAAGTTCGCCTTCAACGCCGTGGACGACGGCATGGTCGGTCAGCAGGTGTTCGCGGGCGAAGCCACCCGCCTGGCCTACGGCACGGATGAGGCCGTCGAGGGCCGCGACGCGTTCCTGCAGAAGCGCGACCCGGACTGGTCGCCGTTCCCGTACCACTTCTGACGATGTCGGCCACTGACACCGCTACGCCGTCGCCTCGCACCGCCGTTCAGGTCGCGATTCGTCCCGCTTTCCGGCGGTCCTGCCCGTCCAGGTCGCGATTCGTCCCGGTATCCGCGGGTCATTACGGGACGAACTGCGACCTGGGAGCGAACGCCACCGGCGAAGCGGGACGAACTGCGACCCGGATCATCCGAGGGAAGCGCCGATGAGGCTGCATCCGATCGACGGCGGCGACGCGCGCGCGGTGCTCGAGGCGCTGCCGGCGGCGCTCGACGGCGTCCGGCCGCTCGCGCTCGGGTTCACCCCGGCATCCGACGACGAGGTGCCGGACGGGACCGCCGCCGTGTTCGCCACCTCGGGTTCCAGCGGCATCCCCAAGCGCGTGATCCTCAGCGCAGCCGCGCTGCAGGCGAGCGGCACGGCGACAGCCGGACGGATCGGTTCCGGACGATGGACGCTCGCACTCCCGGCCGGATATGTCGCGGGTCTGCAGGTGCTGGCGCGCTCCCTTCTCGCGGGCACCGATCCGATCCTCCTCGACGGCAAGCTCACCCCGGATGCCCTGATCGACGCGGCCGACCGCGGGAGCCGGTACATCTCCGTCGTCCCCGCTCAACTGGCGGCCCTGGTCGACGCGGCCGACGATCCGCGAGTGCTCGCCGCGCTGCGCGCCCACGAGGCGATCCTGGTCGGCGGGCAGGCGCTGTCCGACGTCATCCGGATGCGCGCCGCCGAGCTGCGGATCCCGTACGTGCACACCTACGGGTCGAGCGAGACCGCCGGCGGCTGCGTGTACGACGGCATCCCCCTGGGTGGAGTCTCCGTGCGGCTGATCGACGACGAGCTGCGGCTCAGCGGGCCCATGCTCGCCGACGGCTACCTGGGCGACCCGGCCCTCACGGCGCGCGTGTTCGAGGCCGACGAGCACGGCACCCGCTGGTATCGCACGGGTGACCGCGGCGTCATCCTCGACGGCGAGGTCGAGGTGCACGGTCGCCTCGACAACGTGATCGTCTCGGGCGGCATCAACATCTCCCTCGACCGGGTCGAGCAGGTCGTGCGCAGCGTGCCCGGGCTCGAGCAGGCGGTCGTGCTGGGGATGCCCGATGAGCGCTGGGGGGAGTCGTCGATCATCTTCGCCGACGGGGGCGTCGGTGACGGGGGACGGATGCTGGACGAGGCGCGTGCGCGCGTCGCCGAGAAGATCGGCCGGCATGCCCGCCCGGTTTCGCTGCAGAGCGGGGAGATCCCGCTCCTGGCATCCGGCAAGCCCGATCGCGAGCTGCTGCGGCGGATGATCCACGACGTCCCGCCCCGCGACTGAGCCGTCCTCGGCGCCGCCTCGGTGAAACGCGGTGCGACGGGCTCCCGTGGGGCGCCTAGGCTGACCGGCATGGCCGTCTACACCCACGGGCACCACGACTCGGTTCTGCGCTCGCACAACACCCGCACCGTCGCGAACTCCGCGGCCTACCTCGAACCCCTCCTGAGCGCAGACGCGCACCTGCTCGACGTCGGGGCGGGCCCCGGCACCATCACCGTCGACTTCGCGAGCCGCGTGGGTCGTGTCACCGCCACCGAGATCAACGCCGACGCGCTCAGCCTGTCCCAGACGCTCGCGGCCGAACGCGGCGCGACGAACATCGACTTCTCGGTCGAGGACGTGCATGCGCTGAGCTTCGCCGACGGCAGCTTCGACATCGTCCATGCGCACCAGGTGCTGCAGCACGTCGGCGATCCGGTGCAGGCGCTGCGCGAGATGCGGCGGGTCACCAGGCCCGGGGGCCCGGGCGCGGGGCGCGACGCCGACGCCGCCCGCCTCCTCCGGGTCCCCCTGCCGCCCCAGCCCGCCCGGTGGCTGCGGCTGTACCGCGAGGCCGCGCGGGCCAACGGCGGCGAGCCCGATGCCGGACGCCGCCTGCTCGCCTGGGCGCGCGCCGCCGGGTTCACCGACATCACGGCCACGGCATCCACCTGGTGCTACGCCACCCCTGCGGAGCGCGAGTGGTGGGGAGGGATGTGGGCCGACCGCATCCTGGAGTCCGCCCTCGCCCGCCAGCTCACCGCATCCGAGATGGCGACGGATGCCGATCTGAAACGCATCAGCGACGCATGGCGCGCGTGGGCCGCAGACGGCGACGGCTGGTACCTGGTGCCCCACGGCGAGATCCTCGCCCGGGTCTGAGCCGCTTCGGGATACATCTCCAGGCGGATGCCCGCCGCGCACGCGTCCCGTAGCGTGAGAGTGTGATCCGCCCCGTCTCCCGCACCTGGCTCATCGTCGACGTCGTCGGCAGCGTGCTGGGGCTGCTGATCACCCTGCCGCTCTCGTTCGTGTTCAGCGCGAGCATGCTCAGCCCGTGGGTGCAGCCCGAGTGGCTGTCCGCGAGCGTGCTGGTGATCGTCGCCGTCGCGATGTGGGGTGCGGCCGCCATCTCGCGGCTCTCACCGCCGCTCGCGCTCGCCATCGCCTGGGCCGCCGCCGCCATCCAGATGGCCGCTGGTCTCCCGCCCCTCGCCTTCGACATCGCGGTCTTCCCCGTGCTCTTCGCCACCGGCGCCTGGGGCAGTCGCCGCCTGCTGTGGTGGGGCGGGGCATCGGCCCTCGGCGGTGGAGTGGTCGCCGGGCTGTACATCGCGCTGCTGCAGCTGTCGTCCGTCATCACGTCGGACGGGCTGCTGAACGCCGCCGCACGCGTGTCCATGATCGCCGTGCTGGCGGCGACGAGCATCGGCTTCGCACTCGTGATCGCGTGGGGCTCCGGCCTGCTCTGGCGCTCGGTCGCCAACGGCCGGCAGACCCGCCTGGCGCAGCTGCAGGCCGAGGCATCCGCCGCCGAGGAGGCCGAGCGGGTGCGCATCGCGCGAGACATGCACGACATCGTCGCGCACTCCCTGGCTGTGGTGATCGCCCAGGCCGACGGCGCCCGGTATGCGGCCGCCGCGAAGCCCGAGCTGGCTCAGGAGGCGATGGTCACGATCGCGCAGACCGCGCGCGCCGCGCTGTCGGACGTGCGGATGCTGCTCACCCAGCTGCGGCACCGGCAGGGCGACGGCCCGCAGCCGACCCTCGCCGATCTGGAGACCCTGTTCGCGCAGGTGCGCCAGGCGGGGATCGAGCCCCGCGTCACGGTGGATCCGATGCCGCCGGGGGAGCCGCCGGGAAGCATCCAGCTCGCGGTCTACCGCATCCTTCAGGAGGCGCTCACCAACGCCCTTCGGCACGGCGAGGGCGACGTCGACGTGCGGCTGTCGTGGTGGGCCGACCGGGCGGACGTGGAGGTGCGCAACCGCGTCGCGACAGCGCCCTCGGGGCCGACCGGCGGACACGGGCTGGTCGGGATGCGCGAGCGCGCGCAGCTGGTCGGCGGAACGCTGAACGCGCAGCGCGAGGGCGGCTTCTTCGTCGTCCGAGCGACGCTCCCGATCGGTGCGTAGGCGTCGGCGGCACCGCGAACGCGCGGTAATCCTGGACGTCGTGGTCACCGCGACCCGCGAAGATGGATGCCGGGGTTCTTTCCCCGGCCAGGAGGGGTCATCATGATCAAGGTCGTGCTCGTCGACGACCAGGCGCTGTTCCGCGCGGGGGTGCGGATGCTCGTCGGCTCGCAGCCCGACATGGACGTCGTGGGGGAGGCCGGTGACGGCCGCGAGGCGCTCGAGGTCGTCGCGCGCACCCGGCCCGACGTCGTGCTGATGGACATCCGGATGCCGGTGATGGACGGTCTCACGGCCACGGCCGAGCTGCTGAAGCAGCCGAATGCTCCCCGCATCGTCATGCTCACCACGTTTGATCTCGACGAGGCCGCCGCCCGCGCCATCCAGCAGGGCGCCAGCGGGTTCCTGCTCAAGGACGCCGACCCCGAGTTCCTGCTGGCCGCGATCCGCACGGTCGAATCGGGATCCAGCGTCATCGCGGCATCCGCCACCCGCGAGCTGTTCGCGCACTTCACCTCCGAGACGAAGCCGGTGCCGCCGAGCTACGCCGACCTCACCGACCGCGAGCGGGAGATCTTCGCTCTCGCGGCGCGGGGGCTGTCGAACTCCGAAATCGCGACGCGCGAGTTCCTCAGCGAGGCGACCGTGAAGACGCACATCAGCCGCATCCTCACCAAGCTTGCACTGCGCGACCGGGTGCAGCTGGTCGTCTTCGCCTTCGAGCACGGCCTGGCCTGAGCACGGCGTCTCTCAGGGCGCGACGAGCAGTGCGCGGAGCGCCTCCGCGGCGCGTGAGGGCGAGGGACGCCAGGCGATGCCGAGCCGTGAGCGCACATCGGGCGCGTCCACGGGAATGGCCCGGACCTCGTCCCAGCGTCGTCGCGTGGCATCGCTGACGACGCCCACTCCCAGGCCGCGTGCGGCGAGCCGCTCGATGAACCACGGGGTCGACACCTCCCAGCGCGGCTCCAGGCCGGGTCGCAGCTGTGCGAGGGCGGCGCGGTCCCCGGTGCCGAGCGGCAGGGAGATCACGTCGACCATGTCCAGCTCGGCGGGGCGGATGCTGCGCCGCGACGCCCAGGGGTGGTCCCGCGCGACCACGGCGACGAGCGGGTCGTCGAAGAGGGTGATCGTCTCAAGCGCTGCCGGCGGATGCTGCGCCCAGGCGACCACGGCGATGTCCAGCTCGCCGTGGCGCAGCGCGGAGACGAGGCCCTCCGAGGTGTCCTCGTGCAGCCGTACCTCCAGCCCCGGGTGCGCTTCGTGCAACTCCCCGAGGGCGTCGAACAGCCGCGGCCAGGTCAGCCCCGACACGGTTCCGACGCGCAGCGATCCCAGCAGCAGACCGCGCAGGTCCGCAGCGGTCGTGCGGATCTCGCTCAGGGCGCGGAGCGACTCGCGGATCGCCGGCAGCATCCGCTCCCCGTCGGCTGTGAGGATCACGCGGCGGCCGCTTCGATCGAACAGCGCGACGCCGAGCTCCCGCTCGAGCTTCTGCACCTGCGTGCTCACGCCCGACTGGCTGACCTTGACCGCCTCGGCGGCCGCGGTGAAAGAGCCGGTGTCGGCGACGGCGACGGCGTAGCGCAGCTGATGGATCTCCATATTCAGAACAGATGATAGCGATCTTGATCAGCTGTTGGACAGATGATCCGCCTCGCGTGAGGCTGGAGCCATGACCACGACAGACCAGCCCGTCCCCGTTCTCGTCCGCCTCGACATCGACACCGTCGCCCCGCACTTCTCCAAGGCGCTCGCGCATCTCGACAATGCGATGGTGCGGGAACTGGACGCCGTCGGCTTCGACGCCCGGCTCCGCGAGCTGGTGCGCCTGCGGGCCTCGCAGCTGAACGGATGCAGCTACTGCGTCGACCTGCACACCGGTGACGCGCAGAAGGCCGGCGACGCCATCGCCCGGATCGCCGCGGTGGCGGTCTGGCGCGAGTCGTCGCTCTTCACGGCACGCGAGCGCGCGGCGTTCACGCTCACCGAGAGCATCACCCGGGCATCCGAGACCCGCGTGCCCGACGCGGACTGGGCGGCGGCGGCGCTGGTCTTCTCGCCGGAGGAGCTGGGCGCACTCGTCTCGCTGATCGTCACGATCAACGCCTGGAACCTCGTCGGAGTCTCCACGCACGCCTGGGTGTGACGCGCGCCGCCGGGATCATCCTCCAGATGTACGCGGGATGCTCCCCGCGGGCGATGCGGCGCTGCGGAGGCCGCGAATAGCGTCGATGACATGGAGATCACGACTTCGGACCTCGGCCTCGCCGCACGCGTCCAGCACCTCACCAAGTCCTACGGCGCCGGGGCCGCCGGAGTGCGCGCCCTCGACGACATCAGCGTCGGCATCCGCCGCGGCCAGTTCACGGCCATCATGGGCCCGTCCGGATCCGGCAAGTCCACGCTCATGCACATCATGGCGGGCCTGGACGCGCCGACCGAGGGGCGTGCGTGGATCGGCGACACCGAGATCACGGGCCTGAACGACCTCGAGCTGACCATCCTGCGCCGTCGCCGCGTGGGCTTCATCTTCCAGGCGTTCAACCTCGTCCCCACACTCGACGCGCTCGGCAACATCCTGCTGCCCTTCGAGCTCGACGGGCGCCGGCCGTCCGTCATCGAGAAGGCCCGCATCGACGGCCTGGTGGAGCGTCTGGGCCTGGCATCCCGCCTCAACCACCGACCGCACGAGCTGTCCGGCGGTCAGCAGCAGCGCGTCGCGATCGCCCGTGCGCTCGCCACCGCGCCCGACCTCGTCTTCGCCGATGAGCCGACCGGCAACCTCGACTCCCGCAGCGGACGCGAGGTGCTGCAGCTGCTGGCCTCCGCGAGCCGCGAGCACGGCCAGTCCATCGCCATGGTCACCCATGACGCCATCGCCGCCAGCCACGCCGACCGCGTGCTGTTCCTCGGCGACGGCCGCATCACCGCAGACCACCCGCAGCAGAGCGCCGAGCAGATCGCGGCGTACATGCTCGCGGCCGAGGTGGCGGCATGACCGCCGTCGCCTCGGGCACCGCCATCGGCACGGTCGTCCCGGAGACGGCGGCGACCCGCCCTCGGCTGGCGTGGCTGCGCGAGCGCGGCATGGGCGCGAGCGTGCTCGTCGCGGCGCTCGCCGCCGCCTTCGGGGTGTTCCTCGTCGAGGTCACCGCGTACATCGGCGCCGTGCTGCAGGCCGACCCCTTCATCGGCGACAGCGAGACCCTCGCGATCGTCGTGATCATCCTGTCGGTGCTGCTGACCGGGGTCGCGATGTACGTCGCCGCCGTGGTCACCGCGAACACGTTCTCCACGATCATCACCGGGCGCACGCGCCGCATCGCGCTGATGCGGCTGATCGGGGCATCCGCCCGGTCCCAGCGCGCCGAGGTGACGGGGCAGGGCTTCGTCGTCGGAGTGATCGGCGCCGCGATCGGACTGGTCGTCGGGCTGGCGCTGTCCGGCCTCGGGATGCTGATCGGCCAGAGCCTGATGCCGAGCGTGCCGGAGAGCGTCACGCTCGCGCAGCCGGGCATCGCGCTGCCCGTCATCGGTGTCGCGCTCACCACCTGGCTCGCCGCGTACATCGGCTCGCGCCGGGTGCTCACCGTCACTCCGCTGCAGGCGCTGGGCGGCTCCGTCGAGCGCACGCGTGACGAGGTCGCCGACCGCCGCGGCAAGCACGTCGGCGCGCTCGTGCTGCTGCTGATCGGCGCGGCGCTGCTGGCCGCCGGCGTCGTGATCGGCCTGATCACCCCGCTCGGTGTGATCGTCGCGTTCTTCGGCGGCGTCTTCTCGTTCACCGGCATCGTGACCGGCGCGGCGCTGTTCATGCCGCCCGTGCTGCGACTGGTCGGCCGCCTGTTCGGCAAGGGCGCCACTGCGCGCCTCGCCGCGGAGAACGCCCTGCGCTACCCGGAGCGGTCCAGCCGGATGGCGATCGGCGTGGTGATGGGCGTCGCCCTCGTCACCATGTTCGCCGTCGCACTGGAGTCGTCGAAGGCGCTGATGATGCGGCAGACCGACGACGTGCCCTCCGACTTCTTCGCGCCGATGGACGCCTTCGCGAACATCATGATGGTGCTCGTGGCGGTGTCGGCCGTGATCGCCGCCGTGGGCCTGGTGAACCTGCTCACGATCGGTGTCGTGCAGCGCCGCCGCGAGCTGGGACTGCTGCGCGCGATCGGGCTGACCGGCGCTCAGGTGCGGCGGATGGTGCTGCTGGAGGCCGTGCACATCACCGTCGCCGCGACTCTGACCGGGCTCGTCCTCGGCGTCGTGTACGGATGGATCGCCGCGCAGTCCCTGCTGGGCGCGGTGCCCGTGCTGCCGAGCTTCGAGCCCGCCGGGTTCGTGTACCCCGCAGTGCCGTGGATGCCCGTCGCCGCGATCGTCGTCGCCACCGCCCTGCTGACCGTGATCGCCGCAGTGACGCCCACGCGCCTGGCGACCCGGGTCGCTCCGGTCGAGGCGCTCGCCGCGGACTGAGGCCGGCACCGCTGTGCCCACCGGCGCAGGGCGGATCAGAAACGCATCCGTGCCCGCAGGATGGATCAAGAACGCATCTCCGGAGGTGATCGGGGATGCGTTCCTGATCCATGCCGGGCCGCTCGCCCGTCGCGCGAGCGGGGAACGGCATCCGACGGCAATAGGCTGAAGGGATGCCGTCGCCGTTCGATCAGTCGTATTACCAGGTCCGTGTCGAGTGGGGCGCCGAGGGCCTCGCCCGGCTGGCACCTGCCGACATCGTCGTGGTCGTCGACGTGCTGCGCTTCTCCTCCACGCTGGTGAACATCGTCGCCGAGGGAGGCTCAGTCGAGCTGGCGGATGCCCGGATCTGGTCGTCCAACGGCGCCGATGTGGCGACCGCGGCGGCCGAGACCGGCGCGATCGTGCTGGTCGGCGGCATCCGCAACGCCGCCGCGACCGCCCGCGCCGTCATGACCCTGCAGGAGCGCCGCGCCGCACGCACCTCGGTGACCGTGATCGCCGCGGGGGAGAGGACCTCCGCCGGCGACCTGCGCTTTGCCGTCGAGGATCAGCTCGGCGCGGGGGCCGTGATCGCCGCGCTGACCGACCTCGGCATCGACCACTCCTCGCCCGATGCGGCTGTGGCCGCCGAGTCCTTCCGCGCGCTGCGCCGGGCGCTGCGGCACCTGCTCACGGCCAGCGGGTCGGGACGCGAGCTGGTGGACGGGGTGGCCTCGACCGCACGGATGCTCGAGGCGGGCATCCGTCCTGCGACCACGGAGGAAGCAGCGGAACCGGATGCCGTCGATGCCGTCCCCGTGCTGCGCGACGGCGCCTTCGAGCGCTTCGTCTGAAGGCGTTCCCGCGTTTGCGGGCGGGCGCCGCGCGCCGCGTCGTGGCGTCGGCGGATGCGCATAGGGTTCTTGCATGAGGTACCTTCCCGCCTTCGTGCTCGACGCCGTGCTGGTGCTGATCTTCGCCGTCATCGGGCGTGCGTCGCACGGTGAGGACCCGATCGGGTTCCTGATCACCGCGCGGCCGTTCCTCGTCGCACTGGTCGTCGGGCATCTGCTCGCGATGCTGGTGCCGGCACGCCCGCGGCGTCCCTGGTCGCTGGGTTGGGGAGTGGTCGCCTGGATCGTGACGGTGGCGGGAGGGATGCTGCTGCGCGTCGCCACGGGCGACACCGCGCAGCCGCCGTTCATCATCGTGGCGACCGTGGTGCTGGGCGTCTTCCTGCTCGGCTGGCGCCTGATCGCACTCCTCGTGCGCCGCTACCGCGGCCCCCGCGAGCAGGCCTGACCCATCCCGCCGGAGCTCAGCGGGGGAGCTGGGCGGCGCGGCGGTCGGCGGCCGTGATCTCGCGACGGGTCCACGCGAACAGGTAGCGGCTGTCGAAGCTGCGCGAGCATCGCGCGCAGGACGTCTCGCGAGCGGGGCGGCGGTGCCGGTAGGTGACGTGTCCGACGGGGCAGGTGCCCACCCACGGGGCCAGCTCGGTGGCCGTCTCGCCGTGGTGGGTGGTGCCGCCCACATAGCCGAGGTCCCTCGCCACGCGCTTCCACTCCGGACCGTGCGCGGCGGCGTGCCCGGCGACGGCGTGCGCGACCTCGTGCAGCAGCGTCTGGTGGATCTCGTCGTCCTCGAACCGGGCGGCCAGATAGCGGGACACCGTGATGCGCTTGCGCCGGTAGTCGCACAGCCCCGCGCGGCGCTTGGCGTGGTCGAAGTCGAAGCTCCACGTGTCGTCGAGGTGCATGTCGATCAGCGCCTGTGCCCAGACACGCACGCGGTTCAGATCGGCCATGAGATCAGACTAGAGCCGCCGACGGACATCGGGATCGGCTTCGACGGGCGAAGCGGGCCAGGGCGGATCGGGCTCAGGAATCCGGCCTCAGACCAATGCGTCGGCGCCCTCGGCGCTGCGGCGCTCCGCGGCTTCGATGGCGCGCAGCGCCTGCTCCAGCTCGGCGTCGTCGGCACCGGCTTCGCGACGCAGAAACAGTGAGCGCTTGAAGCTCTCCCGCGCCTGCTCGAAGTCGCGTGCCTCGTAGGCGTTCCTGCCGTGGTGCTGGTGGGCGAAGGCCGCGATGCCGATCCAGCCCTGACCCTCCGCCTCGCTCGCGCTGTGGGCGAGCTCCAGTGCGGCGGCGGCATGCGCACCGCGGTGCTGCAGCACGGTGGCGTGCAGAACGCGCGCCCGCAGCAGGTCCTTGCGGGTGCCCGCCATGCGCGCCTGGCGTACGGTCTCCTCGGCGGTCTCGAGGGCCTCGTCGAGGCGGTCGAGCACCTTGAGCAGCCACACCCGTTCGAGCAGCACCAGCAGGCTGCGCTGGTTCTCGATCTCGGCGAGCCGCATCAGGCACTCGCGCTCGCTGACGATCTCACGAAGGGTGTCGGGGTCGTAACCCTGGATCAAATTCACGACTGCTGGCTCCTCTCCGTGCACTCTCCAGTCTGCATCGCCGACCTGGGAACGGGGCGAGGCACGCCCTGCTACGAGAGGACCGGGACGGGAGTTCAGCGAAGGAACAGGCTCGAGTCCGGACGCGGCGAGGCCACGGCATCCGCATCCGTCACGATCGCCGCGCCGCGGGCGAACGCAGCGACCTCGTCGCCCTGCGCGATCTTGGCCGGGTGGGGCCCGGCCGCCAGCATCCGCGGCAGCCAGTCGGTGGGCAGCGTAAGAGCGGATGCCGCGAGCACGAGGTTCCCGAACCGCCGCCCCTTCAGCACCTGCGTGTCGGCGAGCAGCGCCACCTCGGGGAACACTGTCGCCGCAGTGGCGACCTGCCGCCGGGCGAAGGCGAGGCCGGGGCCGTCGGCGACGTTCACGAGCAGCACGCCCGCCGGCGCGAGCAGGTCGGCGATCTCGCGGTAGAACTCGGCGCTGGTCAGATGCGCGGGCGTCTGCGCGCCGGAGAAGACGTCCGACACCACCAGGTCGCACTGTCCGTGCAGTGCGGGCGGGAGCCGCTTCAGCCCCTCGCGGGCATCGCCGATGCGGATGCGGATGGCTGCGCCACGCGGCAGCGGAAGGTGCTCGCGCACCAGCGCCACCAGCGGCGCCTCCCATTCGATCACCTGCTGGCGCGATCCCGGCCGGGTCGCGTCGATGTAGCGGGGGATCGTCAGGGCACCGGCGCCCAGGTGCACGACGCTGAGCGGAGCGGATGCCGAGGAGCCGAGCTGATCGATCACGGCGCCCATCCGCACGATGTACTCGAAGTGCAGGTGCGTGGGGTCGGCCGGGTCGACGTGCGACTGCGGCGTGCCGTCCACGATCAGCTCGAAGCCACTGGTGAACTCGCTCGGTGCGATCTCGGCGATGCCGCCGTGATCCAGCCGCGTACGCGGGTTCTCGGCATCCTTCCCGCGCGCTCGTCCCATGCGGATGAGCCTATCGAGCGCTCAGGCTCAGCCGGTGCAGGTCTGCTGGTTCAGGTCGATGCCGGTGATCTCGGAGGAGAGCACGGTCGTGTCGCCGGGTGTCGACGACGGCGTCGGAGAGGAAGGCGCTGAGGGTGGCGGTGTGGCAGGCGTCTCCACTGTGGCGCTGCCGCCGTGGCTCGCCGATCCGGTGATCTGCATGGACTGGCCGCTCTTGATCGCCTCCCACATCGGCTTCGCTGCGCCGGTGTTCTGCACGACGCGCTGCGTCGGAGCATCCGGGTCGTTGACCGTCGGCAGCTGCAGGAGGAGGAAGTCGTCGTAGCGCACGCCCTTCATGGTCAGTGCGAGCTGCGCGAGGCGTACGGGGTCGGCCAGTTCCTCGCTCGGCTTCACGTTGCTGGCGATGGTGCTCGCCAGGCGGAGCATCTTGGGGATGTCGGTGAGGGTCTCGCTGCTGAGGATCGTGCGGGCCAGGCGCGACATGTACTGCTGCTGGTTGGAGATGCGCGACAGGTCGCTGTTGTCGCCGATGCCGTGCCGCACGCGGATGAACTGCAGGGCCTCGAGCCCCTTGATCGTCCGCGGTCCCGGTGGCCAGTCGATCCCGGTGTACTTCTTGTCGTGCAGGCCCTCGGGTCCGATGCACACCTCGACGCCGCCGATGGCATCCGTGATCTTCATCACGCCGTCGAAGCTGAGCTTCGCGGCGAAGCCGATGTCGATCCCGCTCAGCTCCGACACCGTCTTGGCGACGCAGGACAGCCCGGCGTGCGAGTAGACCGTGTTGATCGGCGCCTTGCGCATGGCGGATGCCGTGCTGCCGTCCTCGCGCGTGCACTGCGGCACCTTCAGCATCAGATCGCGGGGGAGAGAGACCACGGTCACGCGGCGCGGCGCCGCCGACACGTGCACGAGCAGGTTGATGTCGTTCAGGATGCCGTCCTCGCGCTGACAGCGCGGACCGAGCACCTGCTTCGACACCTCGCCGCACTCGTCGGTGCCGATCAGCAGCATCGTGAACGCGCCCTCGAACTCGCCGAGCGAGGGAGGCGGCACCTTCGGTGCGGCCTCCAGCTTCACGGCATCCGCTCCGGCTCGCTGGGTCAGATCCATCACCACGTAGCCGGCGACGGCCACGGCGGAGACGGTCACGACGGCCAGGCCGATCCCGAGCATCCGCAACAAGGATCCCCACGCGGAGGGCGTGCGGTTCGGAGCGTGCTGCGCCAACGGGGTCCGCTTCATGGCATCCGACCCTACCGGCGACTCCTGATCGGACGGCGCGATCGGATGCCAATACCGCAGCTTTCAGGATTGGTCAAGGATTCAGCTTGCCATGTCGCCGATTCGTGCCTATAGTAGGTAGTTGCGCTCGCTTCTCCATGCCCTCATATGGTGGTCGGCAACTGTTGAGTTCTCGAGCGTGCACTCCACCGACGTCTAGGAATCGACCAGCCCCTGCCCGGGCTCACGGAGGTTACTCCCTTGGCTGCTGCTCGCAACGCATCCACATCCACCACCAAGAAGAACGGCCGCGGAGTCTCCCGCCTCTCGTTCGCCAAGATCTCCGACACGCTGACGGTTCCCGATCTGCTCGCACTGCAGACGGAGTCGTTCGGCTGGCTCGTCGGGAACGACGACTGGAAGGCCCGGGTCGCAGAGGCCAAGAAGGCCGGCCGCAGCGACGTCCCCGAGGTGTCCGGACTCGGTGAGATCTTCGAGGAGATCTCCCCGATCGAGGACCTCGGCGAGACCATGCAGCTCTCGTTCACGAACCCCTACCTCGAGCCCGAGAAGTACTCGATCGAGGAGTGCAAGGAGCGCGGCAAGACCTACGCCGCCCCGCTGTACGTCGAGGCCGAGTTCATGAACCACCTCACGGGTGAGATCAAGACCCAGACGGTCTTCATGGGCGACTTCCCCCTGCAGACCGACAAGGGCACGTTCATCATCAACGGCTCCGAGCGCGTCGTCGTCTCGCAGCTCGTCCGCTCGCCGGGTGTCTACTTCGACAAGACCCCCGACAAGACCTCGGACAAGGACATCGTCACGGCTCGCGTCATCCCCAGCCGCGGCGCCTGGCTCGAGTTCGAGATCGACAAGCGCGACCAGGTGGGCGTGCGCGTCGACCGCAAGCGCAAGCAGTCGGTCACGGTCTTCCTGAAGGCCCCCGGCATGCCCAGCGAGGAGATCCTCGCCGAGTTCGCCGGGTTCCCCTCCATCGAGGAGACTCTCGCGAAGGACACCATCCTCACCAAGGAGGACGCGCTCCGCGACATCTACCGCAAGCTCCGTCCGGGCGAGCAGGTCGCCGCCGAGGCCGCCCGCGCGCTGCTGGACAACTTCTACTTCAACCCGAAGCGCTACGACCTGGCCAAGGTGGGTCGCTACAAGATCAACCAGAAGCTGGGCCTGGCGGGTTCGCTCACCGACTCGGTGCTGACCGTCGAGGACATCGTCGCGACGATCAAGTACCTGGTGCGTCTGCACCGCGGCGACGAGTCCTTCGAGGGCATCCGCTCGGGCAAGAAGGCCGAGATCCGCATCGCGGTCGACGACATCGACAACTTCGGCAACCGTCGCATCCGCGCGGTGGGCGAGCTGATCCAGAACCAGGTGCGCACCGGTCTGTCCCGCATGGAGCGCGTCGTCCGCGAGCGCATGACCACTCAGGACATCGAGGCGATCACCCCGCAGACCCTGATCAACGTGCGTCCCGTCGTGGCCGCGATCAAGGAGTTCTTCGGCACCTCGCAGCTGTCGCAGTTCATGGACCAGAACAACCCGCTCGCGGGTCTGACCAACAAGCGCCGCCTCTCGGCCCTCGGCCCCGGTGGTCTGAGCCGCGACCGCGCCGGCGTCGAGGTCCGTGACGTCCACCCGTCGCACTACGGCCGCATGTGCCCGATCGAGACCCCTGAAGGCCCGAACATCGGCCTGATCGGTGCGCTCGCCACGTTCGCGCGCATCAACTCCTTCGGTTTCATCGAGACCCCGTACCGCAAGGTCGAGGACGGCCGGGTCACCGACCAGATCGACTACCTCACCGCTGCGGAGGAGGCCGACTTCAACATCGCCCAGGCGAACGCGCCCCTCACCAAGGACGGCCGCTTCACCGAGAGCCACGTGCTGGCCCGCCCCCGCGGCGGATCGGGTGAGGTCGACCTGTTCCTGCCCGAGGAGATCGGCTACATCGACGTCTCGCCGCGCCAGATGGTGTCGGTCGCGACCTCGCTGGTGCCGTTCCTCGAGCACGACGACGCGCAGCGCGCCCTCATGGGTGCCAACATGCAGCGTCAGGCCGTGCCGCTGCTCCGTTCCGACTCGCCGCTCGTCGGCACCGGTATGGAGGGCTACACCGCCATCGACGCCGGTGACGTCGTCACCGCGCTGAAGGCCGGTGTGGTCAGCGAGGTCTCCGCGGACCGCGTCGTGGTCATGCTCGACGAGGGCGGCACGCAGGAGTACCACCTGCGCAAGTTCGACCGCTCGAACCAGGGCACGTCCTACAACCAGCGCGTGATCGTCAACGCCGGTGAGCGCGTCGAGGTCGGCGAGGTCATCGCCGACGGTCCCGCCACCGACAACGGCGAGCTCGCGCTCGGCAAGAACCTGCTCGTCGCGTTCATGCCGTGGGAGGGTCACAACTTCGAGGACGCCATCATCCTGAGCCAGGAGCTGGTGAAGGAGGACACCCTCTCGTCGATCCACATCGAGGAGTACGAGGTCGACGCCCGCGATACCAAGCTGGGCAAGGAGGAGATCACTCGTGACCTCCCCAACGTCAGCCCCGAGCTGCTGAAGGACCTCGACGAGCGCGGCATCATCCGCATCGGCGCCGAGGTCCGCCCCGGCGACATCCTGGTCGGCAAGGTCACGCCGAAGGGCGAGACCGAGCTGTCGGCCGAGGAGCGCCTGCTCCGCGCGATCTTCAACGAGAAGAGCCGCGAGGTCCGTGACACCTCCCTGAAGGTGCCGCACGGTGAGCAGGGCACGATCATCGCCGTCAAGGAGTTCAACGCCGAGGCTGGCGACGCCGAGCGGGGCTCGGGCGCCAACCGCCGCGTCGGGGTCTACATCGCTCAGAAGCGCAAGATCACCGAGGGCGACAAGCTCGCCGGCCGCCACGGCAACAAGGGTGTCATCGCGAAGATCCTGCCGGTCGAGGACATGCCGTTCCTCTCCGACGGAACCCCGGTCGACGTGGTCCTGAACCCGCTCGGCATCCCGGGTCGAATGAACTTCGGCCAGGTGCTCGAGACCCACCTCGGATGGATCGCCAAGACGGGCTGGAAGGTCGAGGGCAACCCCGAGTGGGCCGTCAAGCTCGCCGACGACGCCCGCGACGTCGCCCCGAACACCAAGGTCGCGACCCCGGTGTTCGACGGTGCCAGCGAGGAGGAGATCGCAGGTCTGCTGGACTCGACCCTCGAGACCCGCGACGGCGTCCGCCTGATCGACCGCTCCGGCAAGACCCAGCTGTTCGACGGCCGCTCCGGCGACCCGTTCCCGGCTCCGGTCTCGGTCGGCTACATGTACATCCTGAAGCTGCACCACCTCGTGGACGACAAGATCCACGCGCGCTCCACGGGCCCGTACTCGATGATCACCCAGCAGCCGCTCGGTGGTAAGGCGCAGTTCGGTGGCCAGCGCTTCGGTGAGATGGAGGTGTGGGCCCTCGAGGCCTACGGCGCCGCGTACGCGCTGCAGGAGCTCCTCACGATCAAGTCCGACGACATCCTCGGCCGCGTCAAGGTGTACGAGGCCATCGTCAAGGGCGAGAACATCCAGGAGCCCGGCATCCCCGAGTCCTTCAAGGTGCTCATGAAGGAGATGCAGTCGCTCTGCCTGAACGTCGAGGTGCTCTCGGCCGACGGCACCGCGGTCAACCTCCGCGACACCGATGACGAGGCCTTCCGCGCGGCGGAGGAGCTCGGCATCAACATCTCCAGCCGTTTCGAAGCCGCATCGATCGACGAGATCTGATCTCGGACCTTCGACAAGCGACAGATTTTTTCTACACAGGAGAACAAGTGCTCGACGCAACAACTTTCGATGAGCTTCGAATCGGCCTCGCGACCGCTGACGACATCCGCGGATGGTCCTACGGCGAGGTCAAGAAGCCCGAGACGATCAACTACCGCACGCTGAAGCCCGAGAAGGACGGCCTCTTCGGCGAGCAGATCTTCGGACCCTCCCGCGACTGGGAGTGCGCCTGCGGCAAGTACAAGCGCGTCCGCTTCAAGGGCATCGTGTGCGAGCGCTGCGGCGTGGAGGTCACCAAGTCCTCCGTCCGCCGTGAGCGCATGGGCCACATCGAGCTCGCCGCGCCCGTGACGCACATCTGGTACTTCAAGGGCGTGCCCTCGCGCCTGGGCTACCTGCTCGACATGGCGCCGAAGGACCTCGAGAAGGTCATCTACTTCGCCGCCTACATGGTGATCTCGGTCGACGAGGATGCTCGTCACCGCGACCTCGCCACGCAGGAGAACAACATCCGCCTCGAGCTGAAGACGCTGGGCGACCGCCGCGACGCCAAGATCGCGGAGCGCATGGCCAAGCTGGAGGAGGAGCTCGCCGCCCTGGAGGCGGAGGGTGCCAAGGCCGACGCCAAGAAGAAGGTCAAGGACGCCGCCGAGAAGGAGATGGCCCTCACCCGCAAGGGTGCCGACGAGGCCATCGCCAAGCTCGAGCGCGTGTGGGAGGACTTCCGCACGCTCGAGGTGGGCGCCCTGCGCCCCGAGGACGACGTGTTCCACGAGCTGCAGGACCGCTTCGGTCAGTACTTCGAGGCCCACATGGGCGCCGAGTCGATCAAGCGCCGCCTGGAGACCTTCGACCTGCAGGGCGAGGCCGAGAACCTGCGCCTGCAGATCTCCGAGGGCAAGGGTCAGCGCAAGATCCGCGCGATCAAGCGCCTGAAGGTCGTGAGCTCGTTCCTGGAGACCGGCATGAGCCCGGCCGCCATGGTGCTGGACGTCGTCCCGGTGATCCCGCCGGAGCTGCGCCCGATGGTGCAGCTGGACGGTGGCCGCTTCGCGACCTCCGACCTGAACGACCTGTACCGTCGCGTGATCAACCGCAACAACCGTCTTCGTCGTCTGATCGACCTCGGCGCCCCCGAGATCATCGTCAACAACGAGAAGCGGATGCTGCAGGAGGCCGTCGACGCGCTGTTCGACAACGGCCGTCGCGGACGCCCCGTCACCGGTACCGGCAACCGCGCCCTGAAGTCCCTCAGCGACATGCTGAAGGGCAAGCAGGGTCGCTTCCGCCAGAACCTGCTCGGCAAGCGCGTGGACTACTCGGGCCGTTCGGTCATCATCGTCGGTCCGCAGCTCAAGCTGCACCAGTGCGGTCTGCCCAAGCAGATGGCCCTGGAGCTGTTCAAGCCGTTCGTGATCAAGCGCCTGATCGACCTCGGTCACTCGCAGAACATCAAGGCCGCCAAGCGCGCCGTCGAGCGCACCCGTCCCGAGGTGTGGGACGTGCTCGAGGAGATCATCCGCGAGCGTCCCGTGCTGCTGAACCGCGCCCCCACCCTGCACCGCCTGGGCATCCAGGCCTTCGAGCCGCAGCTCGTCGAGGGCAAGGCCATCCAGCTGCACCCGCTGGTGTGCGCGGCGTTCAACGCCGACTTCGACGGCGACCAGATGGCAGTCCACCTGCCGCTGTCGGTCGAGGCCCAGGCTGAGGCCCGCGTGCTGATGCTCGCCTCGAACAACATCCTCAAGCCGTCGGACGGCCGTCCGGTCACCCTGCCCTCGCAGGACATGATCATCGGTCTGCACCACCTGACCACGGTCAAGGAGGGCGCTGCCGGTGAGGGTCGTGCGTTCGGCTCGGTGGGCGAGGCGATCCTCGCCAACGACGAGGGCACCCTCGACCTGCAGGCGAAGGTCCGCATCCGCATCCCGGGTCTGACCTTCCTCGAGGGCGAGGCTCCCGAGGGCTACGAGCGCCACGGCCTCGTGGACGCCTCGCTCGGCCAGGCGATCTTCAACGACGCCCTGCCGAAGGGCTACCCCTTCGTGCGCGGCGTCGCCGACAAGGGCAAGCTGTCGCAGATCGTCAACAAGCTCGCCGAGGAGTACCCCAAGGTCGAGACCGCCGCGTCGCTGGACCGCATCAAGGATGCCGGTTTCCACTGGGCGACCCGTTCCGGTGTGACCGTCGCGCTCAGCGACGTCGTCACCCCGCCGAACAAGGGCGAGATCGTCGCGGGCTACGAGAAGCAGGCCGAGAAGGTCCAGAGCCAGTACGACCGCGGTCTGATCACGGACGCCGAGCGTCGTCGCGAGCTGATCCAGATCTGGACGTCGGCGACCGACGAGGTCCAGGCCGCGATGATGGCGCACTTCCCGGAGGACAACACCATCAACCGCATGGTGACCTCGGGCGCCCGTGGTAACTGGCTGCAGATCCGTAACATCGCCGGTATGCGCGGTCTGGTGAACAACCCGAAGGGTGAGCTCATCCCGCGTCCGATCATCTCCTCGTACCGCGAGGGTCTGTCGGTGGCGGAGTACTTCATCGCGACGCACGGTACCCGTAAGGGTCTGGCCGACACCGCTCTGCGCACCGCCGACTCGGGTTACCTGACCCGTCGTCTGGTGGACGTCTCGCAGGATGTCATCATCCGTGAGGACGACTGCGGCACGTCGAAGGGCCTGGAGCTTCCGATCGCTGTCCGCAACGCCGCCGGTGAGCTGGTCCGCGAGGCCAACGTGGAGAACTCCGTGTTCGCCCGCACCCTGGCATCCGACGCGGTGAACGAGGCCGGCGAGGTTCTCGCCACCGCCGGTGAGGACGTCGGCGACGTGCTCATCGACAAGCTCGTCGCGGCCGGTGTCGAGACGATCAAGGTCCGCTCCGTGCTGACCTGCGACTCGGCCGTCGGTGTCTGCGCGCAGTGCTACGGCCGCTCGCTGGCCACCGGCAAGACGGTGGACATCGGTGAGGCCGTGGGCATCATCGCGGCCCAGTCGATCGGTGAGCCCGGTACCCAGCTGACGATGCGTACCTTCCACCTGGCATCCGCGGGTGACATCACCCAGGGTCTGCCGCGTGTGCAGGAGCTCTTCGAGGCTCGTACGCCGAAGGGCGCGTCCCCGATCGCCGAGGCCGACGGCCGCATCACGATCGAGGAGAACGAGAAGGCCAAGAAGGTCATCCTCACGCCCGACAACGGTGACGAGGAAGTGGTCTACCCGGTGCTGAAGCGTGCGACGCTTCTCGTCGAGGACGGCCAGCACGTCACGGTCGGTCAGCCCCTGCAGGTCGGCACGCTCGACCCCAAGGAGGTCATGCGTGTCATGGGTGCCCGCGAGGTGCAGAAGTACCTCGTCGGCGGCGTGCAGGGCGTGTACCGCTCGCAGGGTGTGCCGATCCACGACAAGCACATCGAGGTCATCGTGCGCCAGATGCTGCGCAAGGTCACCGTGGTCGACCACGGCGACACCGCGCTGCTCCCCGGCGAGATGGTCGACCTGAAGCGCTACCAGCAGATCAACCGCGAGGCCGTGTCCGAGGGCAAGCGCCCCGCGTCCGGCCGCCCGGAGCTGATGGGTATCACCAAGGCGTCCCTCGCGACCGAGTCGTGGCTGTCGGCCGCGTCCTTCCAGGAGACGACCCGCGTGCTCACGCAGGCCGCCATGGAGGGCAAGCGCGACCCGCTGGTCGGTCTCAAGGAGAACGTCATCATCGGTAAGCTCATCCCGGCCGGAACCGGTCTGTCGAAGTACCGCAACATCACGGTCGAGGCGACCGAGGAGGCCAAGAGCGAGCGCTACCCGAACCGGATCTTCGCATCCGACGGTGCGTACGCCGACGGCGACTTCGGCTACGTCGACTTCGACGCGTTCTCGACCGACGACATCACGCCCGGCACCTACAACTGATTGAGGCGAGGGCCGGCGAGCTTGCTCGTCCGCCGAGCCGATTGAGGTTGTCGAGCGACGAAGTCGCGAACACAACTGAGTGCTGACGTGAAAGGCCCCGGCCCCTCTTCGGAGGGCCGGGGCCTTTCCCGTTCCCGGGCGGGCGTCAGCCCCAGATCGCCTTCACGATTGCGGACGTGTAGCCCTTCGGCGCGAGGTTGGAGTAGCGCGTGTCGATCATCACGTCGTCGCGCCAGAACAGGGTGCGCCCGTCCGTGACGGGGTACTTCTCGTTCTGCCAGGTCTTCTCGCACCGGGTGCCGCCGGAGGGCGTGAAGCACGAGTAGCCCTCGGTGTCGGCGAGGGCGTTGAGCAAGTCGAGGGCCTTGCCGCGGGGCATCCGCTCGATCCGCGTCGTGAGGCCGGTGGTGTCGGCCTGCGGTGAGCCCCAGATGCACACCAGCGTGCCGTTCTCGAGGGTGCCGCTCTCGCCGAAGGCGGGGTCGTTCAGCGGCACGTCCTTCAGCTGCGCGAGCACGTCCTCGGAGAGGATCGCCTTGCAGTCCTTCGGCAGCGCGATCGCCTTGACGGTCGAGGTGGGAGCGGGCGTCGGCTTCGTCGACGGATCTTTCGTCGGCCCGGGGTCTGAGGACGCAGATGCCGACGGCTTCGCGCTGCCGGACGGCGTGGCCTCGTCAGCGGAGGGCGTGCAGGCCGCGAGGATCACGATGCCTGCGAGGATGAGCGCGGCCGCCGCGCCGTCGCGGAGCTTCATGACCACAGGGTAGGAGCGGCGGGTGCTCGGGGGAGCGCGCCGCGCCGTCCGGTGCGCGCGGCCGGATGCCGTTCATCCGGCGGATGCACTGCCGCCCCGCCCGGTAGTCTCGCCACGTGAGCACTGAACACCGTGGGGTCGTCGTCATCGGCGACGCGCTGATCGACGAGATCCGGGACGCTTCGGGCGTCCGCGAGCTGGTCGGCGGTGCCGCCTTGAACGTCGCGGTCGGGCTGCGCCGACTCGGCGTGCCGGCGACGCTGATCGCCATGGTGGGGGCGGATGCCGCGGGCGACCACATCCGCGAGTACCTCGCAGACCACGATGTGGCACTCGTCGAGAGCCCGTCGGCGTACGGCTCGTCGCGCGCGATCGTGCAGCGCGCGGCGAACGGCGAGCCCGAGTACGTGTTCAACGAGGCCGCGCAGCGGCGCAGCATCCGCTATTCCGATGCCGCGCGCGATGCGATCGCCGCGGCGGCGCTGGTGGCCGTGAGCTGCTTCCCGTTCGACGTCGAGGCCGAGGTCCGGTCACTGGCCGATGCCGTCGGCGAGGCGCGCCTGGTGATCGACCCGAACCCTCGCGCGGGCATGCTGCACGACCGCGCGGAGTTCGTGCGCGGTTTCGAGACGCTCGCCGCGCGATCCGAGCTCGTGAAGGTGGGAGCCGACGACGCCGCACTGCTGTACGACGGCGACCTGGACGCCCTGCGCCGACGGCTGCGCGATCTGGGCGTGGACGCGGTGCTGGCCACGGCGGGCGCCGACGGTGCGGTCCTGGAGACGGATGCCGGTGAGCTCACCGCCCCGATCGCCGCGCTGCCCGGCCGTGTCGTCGACACCGTCGGCGCGGGCGACGCCACGCTGGCGGGGGTTGCCGAGGGGCTCGTCGACGGGCATCCGTCGTCGGCCGAGGAATGGCAGGCGCTCCTCGATCGCGCGATGCTGATCGCCGCCGCGACCGTCCGCGCAGAGGGGGGCCTGCTGCGCACGCCCGAGTCACTCGCCGAGTCGGAGCGCGGCGTCTTCGGCAGCTGAAGCCGACAAGCGGCCGCCCGAAGCAGCGGCGCGCGCGGGATCGGCGTTCGATTTCTTACCGGGCGACTCCGGCAGGTATGCTTGATCTTCGCGCCCCCGGTTGACTGGACAAGCCGGACGGGGGTGCACTGGCAAGTTGCCCGAGCGGCCAAAGGGAGCTGACTGTAAATCAGCCGCGTAAGCTTCGGGGGTTCGAATCCCTCACTTGCCACCATGTGACTGAAGGCCCTCGCGAAGCGGGGGCCTTCAGTCGTTCTCGGCGTCAGGCCGCGTTGCGCACCAGGATGCGCCAGCGCTCGGGGCCCTCGTCGAGATAGCGGGTCCTGAATGCGCCGCCGTGCTTGGCCTGCAGCTGCGTGAGCAGCGGGATGGGGTTGTGGGTGGCCGATATCACCATGGCCGCACCCGGGCGCAGCGACTCGATCGCGCCGAAGATGGCGGCGTGGCGCACGGCGTGCGGGATGGTCTGCACATCGAGTTCGGGCAGTTCCTCGTCGGCCTCACCGCACGTGCAGCCTGCCGTGGGGGACTGATCGGGGGACTGGTTGGTCGCCTCTGACCGCGACCGGTGGATCTCGATGTGGCCCATGTTCTTCTCCGTCTCTGCGGGTGGGGTTTTGTCCCCGATTTTATTACAATGAACACCGTGGAAAAGGATCGAGTCGCCGGAGAAAAGTCGCGACGAGAGAAGACCCGGCGCGGCGCCGACGGGCGGCGGTACTCGCCCACGCGTGAGCGCATCCTCCTCGAGATCGAGGCCAACGGTCCCGCCACCACCGCCGAGGTGGTCAGCGCGACGAGCCTGCACGAGAACACGGTCCGCGAGCATCTGGAGCGACTGCGTCAGGACGGTCGACTCCGCCGCATCCGGGCCCGGGCGCAGGGTCGAGGCCGCCCGGGCTGGCGCTGGGAGGCTCTGCGGCCCGACGTCGTGAACCCCTATGCGGGTCTTGCGCTCGCTCTCGCCGACTCCCTCGCCCACGCCTCCGCTGATTCGGTCGCACACGCGCGAAGCGCCGGTGTCCGATGGGGTTCGACGATCGCCGCCGAGCGCACGGATGCCGAGGAGCAGCCGCGTGCGCTGGTCATGGACCTCATGCGCGAGCAGGGCTTCGACCCCGAGGACTCATCGCGCGACGACGCGATCATCCTGCGCCGCTGCCCCCTGCTGGCCGCAGCCGCGCGGCGCACCGACGTGGTCTGCGCCGTGCACGAGGGCATGGTCACGGGCATCGTCCGTTCCCGCGACGCCGGAGCGGATGCCGAACTGCTGCCCCTCCGCCCTGAGGGCGGCTGCCTGCTGCATCTGCGTGCCGCATCGTGAACGCCAGCGCTGTCGTGAACACGCCCCGCGAGCCGAACGCCGGCAGGCGCGTCCCGGTGCGGATGGTGTGGATGCTCCCCGGCGGTCTCGCCCTGCTCGCCGGCCTGGATGCCGGCCTGCTGCTGCTCGGGCTTCCGGCCCCGGTCACCACCGAGCGCCTCCCCGACGTGCACGGGATGCTGCTGGTTCTGGGATTCGTAGGCACCCTGATCAGCCTCGAGCGCGCGACCGCCTACGCTCGCCCGCTCGGATTCGTCGCGCCCGCGCTGCTCGGGTTCGGCGGCATCCTGCTGCTCGCAGCCCCCGTGCCCCTGATCGCCGGCAAGGTCGTGCTCGCCGCAGGCGCAGCATCCTTCGTCCTGCTCTACATCCCACTCTGGCGACGGCAGTACGATGCGGCCCTGCTCACCCAGCTGCTGGCCGCGGGACTCGCCATGTGCGGCACGGTGATCTGGATCGGGCAGGACGAGCTCACCCGGGTGATCCCATGGCTGATCGGCTTTCTGGTGCTCACGATCGCTGCTGAGCGCGTGGAGCTCGCCCGCATCACGATGGGTCCGCAGGCCGGCGTCCGCCTGTTGCTGCACGCATGGGCGGTCGCCGCTGCGCTGGCTGTCGGTATCGCGTCCCCGGATGCCGGTGCGATGATGCTCGGCATCGTGCTGCTCTCGCTGGTCGGCTGGCTGGTGGTTCATGATGTCGCGCGGCGCACCATCCGGGCATCCGGGGTCACTCGGTACATGGCCGCCTGCATCCTCGCCGGATACGTGTGGCTGGCCGTCGCGGCCCTCGTGCTCCTGCTCGGCTCGCCCGATGTGCAGCCCGCCTACGACGCCGTGATCCACTCGGTGTTCCTCGGGTACACGTTCTCGATGATCATGGCGCATGCGACCACGATCCTCCCCGCGGTGCTGCGCATCGCCCTGCCGTATCGCCCCGCGTTCTGGGCACCGATCACGACCCTGCAGATCGCGCTGGTCGTGCGGGTCTGGTTCGGCGACGGACTCGGGATGCCTGTGGTCTGGCGCATCGGAGGGGTACTCGGCGTCCTGGCGCTGCTGCTGTTCGTGGTGACTGCCGTGGCCAGTGCCGTCATGGGGCCTGCCCGCCGAGCCTTGGCTCTTCCGGTCCCACCCGCTCGGGAGGAGAAGTCACGCTCGGGAGGAAGGATGCCGCTGAGTTCTCCTCCCGAACGTGAGAACTCCTCCCGGACGGGCGTCGATCCCCAGACCCGAGAGGTTGCCGAAGGAACCACAGCATGCCCCCGAACTTGGGCCCCGCTCCCGGCCCGGGCAGCAGTTCTGGCGCGAAGAATCGCGGGTTCTGGCCGATGCGCGACATCCCGACCCTGGCCTGGCTGCTGCTGACAGTCGTCGCGGTGATCGCCCACAAGGCCCTGCCGATGCCGGGCTGGCTGATGATCCATCTGCTGCTGCTCGGTGCGATCACGCACGCGATCCTGGTGTGGAGCCAGTACTTCTCCTTCGCGCTGCTGCGCAGCCGCGCGACTGAGGCCGAACGCCGAACGCAGACGGTCCGGCTGATCCTCTCCAACTCCGGTGCCGCAGTGGTCGTCGCCGGCGTGCTCTCGCATGTCTGGCTGGTCACGCTCGTCGGCGCCGCGGCACTCATCGTCGCTGTGGTGTGGCACGGGGTCGGCCTGATCCTCCGTTCTCGCCGCAGCATGCCGGGCCGGTTTGGACGCACGATCCGGTATTACATCTCCTCGGCCGCCCTGCTGACGATCGGCGCCGGACTCGGCGCGTGGCTGGCCCGTGGCGACGGCTCCGAGAATCTCGTGCTCGCGCATGCGTTCCTGAACGTGCTGGGCTGGATCGGCCTGACCGTCGCGGGCACCGTCGTGACCCTGTGGCCGACGATCCTGCGCACTCGGGCCGACGAGCATGCCGCAACCGGAGCCGCCCGCGCACTGCCGCTGATGGCCGCGGGCGTGCTGGTGGCGGCCGCGGGCGCTGTCGCGGGACTGCTGCCGGCCGTAGCACTGGGCCTGCTGGCGTACCTGGCAGGGCTCGTCGTCATCGGTGTTTCGCTGTTCCGCGCCGCCCGGCAGAAGGCGCCGCGCAGCTTCGCCGCGCTGTCGGTCGGCATGGCACTGGTCTGGTGGGTCGGCGCGGTCGGGATGCTGGCTGTCGGAGCCGTGGTCGCCTTCACCGACGGCACCGGTTTCGACGCCCTCGCGCGGCTCGTCGACCGCGTCGTGCCATACCTCGCCGCCGGTTTTGCCGCCCAGGTGCTGGTCGGCGCGCTGAGCTACCTGATCCCGGTCGTGCTCGGCGGCGGACCTACGCCCGTGCGCACCGGTACGACTGTCTTCGATGCAGCAGGGCCGCTGCGCGTGACGGTCGCCAACGCGGCGCTCGTCGTGTGCGCGCTGCCCGTGTCGAGCACCCTGCGCGTCGCGGCATCCGTGATGTACCTGCTTGCCATGGGGTCCTTCCTGCTCGTGATGCTCCGCGCGATGCGCGCGCAGCGCCAGGCCAAGGCATCCGTCGCCGTCACCGCCCCCGGCGTGGATCAGAAACGCGCCGCGAAAGCGGGTTCCAGGGGCGCTGTTGATCCAGCCCGCCGGATGGAGGCGACCGGCGCCGTGACTGCGGCGGATGGTGGGGTCGTGCCCGAGGGTGTGAAGCCGCGCGGGCGCCGCGCAGGGCAGGCGGTTGCGGGGCTCCTTGCCGTGCTGCTGGTCACGGCCGGCGCCGCAGCGATCGATCCGGTCGGTCTCGGCCGTGGCGCACCGCCGGAGAGCGATGCGGATGCCCCGGTCAAGACGGTCCAGGTCGAAGCGGCGAACATGCGGTTCACTCCGAATCGCATCGAGGTCCCGATCGGCACCCGGCTGGTCATCAAGGTCACCAACACCGACCCGCAGCTCATGCACGACCTCGTGATCGCCAACGGCGCGACCAGTGAGCGGCTGCTGCCCGGCGACTCCGACTCGGTCGACGTCGGCGTGATCACCGGCGACCTCGACGGCTGGTGCTCGCTCCCAGGGCACAAGCAGATGGGCATGACGCTTCAGATCATCGCCACGAGCGCCGCACCCGCGGCGTCCGCCTCGCCAGCACCCGCAGCGACCCACGACATGTCCGGCGTGCAGGCGAAGCCCGGCAAGGAGTTCGCCCCGTACCAGGCCGCGCTGGCTCCGCTCCCGGCATCCGCTTCGCCCGTCACCCACGAGCTCACGCTCACCGTTCGCGACGAGAAGAAAGAGGTCGCCCCAGGGATCACGCAGACACTGTGGACCTACAACGGCACCGCACCGGGACCGGTCCTGCACGGCAGGGTGGGCGACAGGTTCGTGATCACGCTCGAGAACCGCGGCTCGATGGGGCACTCGATCGACTTCCACGCGGGGTCCCTCGCGCCCGACAAGCCGATGCGCACGATCGATCCCGGCGAGAGCCTCACCTACGCGTTCACAGCCACCCGCGCCGGCATCTGGATGTACCACTGCTCGACCATGCCGATGACCGCGCACATCGTCAACGGCATGTACGGAGCCGTGATCATCGAGCCCCGCGACCTGCCCGCCGTCGATCGCAGCTACGTTCTGGTGCAGGGGGAGTACTATCTCGGCGACCACCGTGGCGGCGAGGTCGACGCCGGCAAGATCGCCGCCCGCAACCCCGACCTGGTCACCTTCAACGGCTACGCCAACCAGTATGATCACGCTCCGCTGGAGGCGGAGGTCGGCGAGCGGGTGCGGATCTGGGTACTGGATGCCGGCATCGAGCGCCCCACGAGCTTCCACGTGATCGGCGGTCAGTTCGACACGGTGTGGGCGGAGGGCGCGTATCTGCTGAACCGCTCGAGCGACACGGGTTCGCAGGCGCTCGGGCTGCAGCCTGCGCAGGGCGGGTTCGTGGAGCTGGCCTTCCCCGAGAAGGGCACGTATCCGTTCGTGTCGCACTTCATGATCGACGCCGAGCGCGGCGCGCACGGGCTGTTCGAGGTGAGATAGCCGCCCGGGCTCATCTTGACAGGCATGGGTCTCTGAGAAGCCATGCAACCTCGGTCGATTCGGTATACCGTTTGTGGATGACTGGGTATCGCGCCGTCCGAACGGGCGTCTTCCTGCTAATCACCGTATTCACCGCCGGTGTGCTCGCGGCGTGCACTCCGGCATCCGGCCAGTCAGGCGACGGAGAGGCCGACCCGACCAAGGCGTTGTGGAGTGCGGTCGACTCGTCGGATGCGGATGCCGCACGGCAGGCCATAGCCGATGGTGCAGATATTGAGTCGCGCGGCCCGGACGATGTCACCCCGGTGATCGCGGCGACCAAGAACAACGACGTCGATGTTGCACACGTGCTCATCGATGCGGGAGCCGACGTGAACGCGAAGGACGGACTCCAGGACTCCGCATTCCTCTACTCCGGAGCCGAGGGCTTCGACGAGATACTGAAGATGACGATCGAGGCCGGCGCCGACGTGAGGAGCATCAACCGCTACGGCGGGGCCGCACTGATCCCGGCGAGCGAGCACGGGCACGGCCGCACCATCCCCCTCCTGGTCGCGGCCGGGGGACCGGGCGACCACCTGAACAGCCCGGGCCGGGCGGCCCCGCCTGAGGCGGGCATCCTCCACGACGGCCGGCCCGACCACGCCGGAGCCCCCCCGCGGCCGCCCGCGGCCGGGGCGGACCCGAGCATCACCGAGCATGGCGGACTCACCGCACGTGAGCTGGCCGAGCAGAAGGGCTACGACGAGATCGTGGCCGTGATCGATGCGGCCGCATGAACGCGCCCTGTCTTGACTGAACGTCCCCACGGACTCGCGCGGCCGGCTGTTGCGTCCCCAGCCGCGCGAAACCCCTTCGCAGCGGATCCTTCTTAGACTGAATCGATGCGACCACTCACCGAGGACCAGATCCGCGCGTCGATCCGCAACGCGGATGCCGATGAGATCGCCCAGATCGGGATGCCGCACGATTTCATCCTGACCGACTGGGACTATCTCGACTTCCTCGCCTGGCGCGACCCGGAGTCCAGCCGCCGTGCGGTCGTGATCGTGGAGCACGAGGGCGAGTCGATGGGCATCGTGCTGCGTGCCACCGACCCCGCGCGGGTGCGGTCGGGCATGTGCAACATCTGCCACACGCTCCAGCCAGGCAACCAGGTGGCGCTGCTCACCGCGCGCCGTGGGGGAGCGAAGGGCCGCCGCGGCGACAGCGCGGGCACGTACATCTGCGCGGACCTCTCATGCCACGACAACGTGCGCCTGGCGCATCCGCTGGCTCCGAACGAGGTGCGCGCGCCCGGACAGGCCGACATGCGCCTGGACGGCACGCGGCACCGCATGGAGGCGTTCGTCGTGCGGGTTCTGTCCGAGGACTGACATGAACCTCAGTCCTAGCTAGGCTGAGACTCAAGATCTGCGTGTCGGAGCGTCGAAGGAGAGCCATGACCGATCCAATCCTGTCCACGGTCGACCACGGGCTCGCTCGGCTGACGCTGAACCGTCCGGCCAGCTTGAATGCGTTCGACGCCGACCTCGCCCATGCCTGGCGTGACGTCACCGCCGAGGCCGTCGCCCGCGACGACGTGCGCGCGATCCTGCTCGACGCCAGCGGCCGTGCGTTCTGCGCCGGCGGCGACGTGCTCGCGATGGCGAGCGGAATGGGCAGCGGTGAGGACATCACTGCACTGGCGCACGTCATCAACGAGGGCATCCTGTCGCTGACCACCTCGTCGATCCCGGTGGTCGCGGCCGCGCACGGCACGACCGCGGGCGGGGGCCTCGGCATCCTGATGTGCAGCGATTACGCCGTCATCGGCGCGGGGTCGAAGATCGGCAGCCTGTACGCCAACATCGGGCTCACGCCCGACCTGTCGGTCACCGCGCAGCTGGCGCGGGCGATCGGCGAGCGCCGCGCGCTGCAGCTGGTGCTGCAGGACCGGATGCTGTCCGCCGACGAGGCCGTGGAATGGGGCCTGGTCGCCGAGGCCGTCTCCGGCCCCGAAGGAACGGATGCCGACGCGGAGGCGGATGCCGTGCGCGAGCGCGCCGAGCAGGTCGCACGCTTCTGGCTCAAGGGCGCCGCCGGCGCGTACGGCCAGGCCAAGCGCCTGATCCGCTCGCAGCCCGCGCGCACCTTCGCGGAGCAGGTCGCGGAGGAGGCGCGCTCCATCGGGGAGGCGTTCGACACGCCTGATGCCAAGGCGCGCGTCGCCGCGTTCGCCGCGGCGTCCAGCAAGTCCGCGCGCTGACCCGCACCGGGCACGGGTTATCCACAGCCGGCGGGCCGTCATGGCGCCGCATGGCAGGATGGGATGACCATCGCCGGGAGGATCAGCATGTCCGACAGCACGCCACGTTCCGAAGTCCAGCAGATGTCGTCGAAGCTCATGCGCTCGGCCATCTGGATCGCGATCGGATCGCTGATCGCAGCGGCCCTGGTCTGCGTCGTCTGGGTGCTGATCGGCGATCAGGACGGGATCATCGGCCGCGCGTTCCTGACGATCCTGCTGCTCGCAGTGTTCGCCGGCATCGCCATCATGGAGTCGCATCTCGCCGAGCACCGGCCGGAGTGGCTCGCCCTCTCGAGCATGATCACGTGGATCGTCGCACTGCTGGTGGGTGCCGTGAAGATCTGGATGCCCGAGCATGACCCGTTCGGCGGATGGTCGCTGCTGCGCTTCTGGCAGCTGCTCCTCGTGGTCGGGATCATGCAGCTCGCGCTGGTGCACGTGCGCCTGTTCCTGCCGGCATCCAAGCGCTACGTCACCACGTTCACGCGCGTGATCGCGATCGTCACCATCGCGCTGCTCGTCCTGCTGGTGGCCCTGCTGGTCTTCTACCTGACCTTCCCCGACCTGTTCCACTACAACGACCTGTACTGGCGCATCGTGATCGCACTCGCGATCCTGGTGGCGGTGGGAACGACGCTCATTCCGCTGCTGAACGCCCTGTTCGCTCCGAAGAAGAAGCCCTCGTCTCCCGTCGCGCCGCACACGGCTCTGGCAGGTCCGCAGCAGGGTGCGGCGATCGCTCCGCAGGCAGCTCAGGGCGTCAGCGCGTGGCCGACCTACGCCGACGGGCGCACCCCGCTGCCCGTCCTGCCCGACGGCTCGCCGGACTGGAACGCCTACTACACGGGCCACCCGACCTACACCGCACCGGCGCAGTCCTTCCCGACGCTCCAGCCCGCAGCACCGACGGCTCAGGCGCCGGATGCTGCGGCGCCGGCCGCCCCGGGTGTCGCTGCTCAGTCCTTCCCGATCCAGGACGCGACGCCTCCGGCCGCTCCGGCCGAGCCGTTCCAGGCGCCCGTCGCACCGGCATCCGCTGAGCCGTCCCCGCAGGACCCTTCCGCGCCGCAGTCGCCACCATACGGCGCGTTCCCGCCGCCGCCTCCCGCGGCTCCGGGGGCGGGTCTGTGAGCGCGGTCGAGCTCGGCGCACTCGCGGCCGACATCGCCCGCGAGGCCGGAGAGCTCGCGAAGCGCCGTCGCGGCGAGGGGGTCTCGCTGGCGGCCACCAAGTCGACGCTGGCGGACATCGTGACCGAGGCGGATCGTGAGGTGGAGCAGCTGATCCGCGAACGTCTGCGCACCGAGCGCCCGGGCGATGGATTCCTGGGGGAGGAGACCGGTGCGGAGCGCGGCTCCACCGGCCTGACCTGGGTGGTCGATCCGATCGACGGAACGGTCAACTACGCCTACGGCATCGGCGCCTATTCGGTGAGCATCGCCGTCGTCGAGGGCGAGCCCGATCCCGAGCGGTGGGACGGCGTCGCAGCCGCGGTGTCGGCTCCTGCATTCGGCGAGCTCTTCACGGCAGCCCGCGGCGAGGGCGCCTGGCTCGACGGCCTCCGCCTTCGAGTGACCGACGAGACGCCGGCCGGAGCCCTCCTCGGCACCGGCTTCGGCTACGACCCCGCGACGCACGACGGCGACCTGGCGATGGTGCGCCGGGTGATGACCATGGCGCGCGACCTGCGCAGGATGGGATCCGCCGCTATCGACCTGTCCTACGTGGCCGCGGGCCGGCTGGACGGATTCTTCGAACGGGGTCTCAACCCGTGGGACTTCGCGGCAGGAGCGATTCTCGTCCGTGAGGCCGGCGGTGCGGTGAGCCGGCTCGAGCTCGACACCGCACGGCCGATGCTGGTCGCAGGCGGCGCGGCCGTGCACGATCGGCTGCGGTCGATCGTGGCCGGTGCCGGGACGGGCGCCTGACGCGAGTTTGTTCAGACCCGTGGCTTTCCCGGCCATGTGCCTGTACAGTGTTTATCTGTTCGTTACTTTCGTCGCCCGAAGGCGGAAGTGACCAAGAGCCCCCGAGCTGTGAACATGACCCGAGAGATCTGACTTGTCACCTGTACGTCCTGAGGTTGAAGCCGCGCCCACGCGTCGTTCCAACCGGCTCCGCGTTGCAGCACACGAGACTCCGATGACCCCCGATGCAGCGCAGGCGATGTCGCCGGCCGCACAGGTCGTCACCCCCACGGATACCGCCACCCCGGCCGACGCCGTGACCGCTGCTCCGCTGAGCCGCCGTGCGCGCCGCCTGGCGCAGTCCACCGAGACCCCGATCATCCCATCGCCTGCCGGCCCGCTCGCCGAGGAGGACGTCCGCTCCCTCTTCGAGCCGACGCCGAAGCTCACGCAGGATGCCGACGCCGCGGTGCCGGTCGAAGCGGACCCGGCCGCCGCGACGGAGTTCGTGATCGCCCCCGAGGTAGCCGTCGCCGAGGAGCCCGTGCTCGCGGAGGCGACCGTGCCCGTCGACGCAGAGACGTTCGTCGACGCACCCGTGCAGCCCGTCGCCACGAAGCCCGCATCCTTCTCCGACGAGGACGTCTTCGCCCGGGCATCCGACGCCTTCGGCTTCTCGCCCGTGGAGGACTCGCAGCAGGCACCCGCGGCGAAGGCGAGCCGCCCGGCCAAGGCGCCCGCGCACATCGCTCCCCGTCGCATCCGCCGTCGCATCGCCGCGGCGGGCGCGTCCCTCGGCGTCATGGGCGTCGCGGGGCTGATCGCCGTGTCGATGACGCTCCCCGCGAGTGCGGTCGCCGCGGTCCAGAGCAACGGCTCCGGCGCGACGGCCTCCCTCGTCGCCTCCGCTGCACCGGCCAAGAAGGTCGCCGACGACGAGATCCAGGCCTACGTCGCCTCCGGCGCGGTCGTGGACGAGGACCTGGCACGTGAGGGCGAGTACTCCACGGTCTCGCTGCTCGACGTCGCTGCTGAAGAGGGCATCAAGCGCGTCTCGAACAGCCTCTACACCAACGACCCGAATGCCGCTATCCAGTGGCCGTTCATGGTCGGCGTGGCCATGAGCTCGCCCTATGGCATGCGCAACGGCCGCCTTCACGCGGGCATCGACCTCGTGCCCGGCGCGGGTGCGACGATCCAGGCGATCGCCGACGGCACAGTCCGCATCGCGACCGAGTCGGGCGGGGCCTACGGTGTGACCGTGTACGTGGATCACGTGATCGACGGACAGGTCGTCACGAGCCACTACGCGCACATGCAGCACGGCTCGCTGGCGGTCAAGACGGGCCAGAAGGTCAAGGTGGGGGACACCATCGGAAAGGTCGGGAACACCGGCCGCTCCTACGGTGCGCACCTGCACTTCGAGATCATCATCAACGGCTCGACCGTCGACCCGCTTGCGTGGATGCGCAAGAACGCGGGCCGGTACTCGTACTGACGGCTCGCGTCCGCCGCGCAGGCGCGCCCGGCCGACGCGAACTGCCGTCACGATTTCGTGGCTGGCCGTCGCGGATGATAAGCTCATCTGGTTGTCCTGAAGAGGGCAGCACGCCCCGATAGCTCAGTGGCAGAGCACTTCCATGGTAAGGAAGGGGTCGTCAGTTCAATCCTGACTCGGGGCTCGCAGCATTCGATTTCGAAGCGGATGCGCTGCGGCAGGGTAGCTCAGTTGGTGAGAGCGCACGACTCATAATCGTGAGGTCGCGGGTTCAAGCCCCGCTCCTGCTACAGATGAAAGCCCCCGGTGAAGCTGGGGGCTTTGTCGTACCAGGAGCCCGAGCGGATCAGGGATTCGAGTGCCATGGCAGCGGGATCGAGCGCTGCGTCGTCGATGTCGAAGTCCGATGCGTGATGCGGCGCGGGCGCGCAGGTCCCGAACAGGGCGTACATGGCGTGGCCACCGGCGGCGGAGACCTTGTTCATCAGGATGCTGGCATCGTCGCTGGCCCCGAACGATATCGCTCCGGCGAAGTCCAGCCCTGCCGACGGGACAGAGTCTGCGAACGCTGCGACGAGCTCGGGCGCATTCCGCGTTGTCTCGGCTCGGCCCGTCTCGTCGATTCTGACGCCGACGTCGTGCGCAGCGGAGACATCGGCCAGGATGCGCCTGACGTCCCGGTCGAGACGTGCGAGGGCCGCGGCATCCCCGCCGCGCACCTCGGCGAGCAGGGTGGCGAGCGCCGGGACGATGTTCGAGGCGCCGTCCGCGCGCAATGCGCCGACGTTGACGCGCGTACCCGTGTCAGCGGTTCCGATCAGCCCGTGCACGCGCACCGTCGCCTCCGCGGCGGCGAGCAGGGCGTGCCGGCCCTGTTCGGGCGCTCGGCCGGCATGGGCGGCCCTTCCGGCGAAGTGGACTCGGTACTTCGTCGTCGCCATGAGCCCCTCCGCCACCCCCGCGGTCCCGACGGGCGCGCCGAATCCCAGATGGTAGGCGATCAACGAGTCGAGCCCGTCGCAGGCTCCCGCTTCCGCCATCGGCAGCGCCCCGCGGACCCCCTCCTCTGCAGGTTGCAGGATCAACCGGACCGTCCCGGGAAAGTCGGGCTGTGCAGCGAGCCCCGCCGCGACGCGCAACGCGATCGCGATGTGGCCGTCGTGCCCGCATGCGTGCATGATCCCTGGATGCCGTGAGGCGAATCCGTCCCTCGTGGGTATGTGATCTTGCGCCGTGGACTCCCTGACGGGTAGCGCATCGAGATCGACGCGCAGCCCGGTGACCGGCCCCGGTCGCCCTCCGTGCAACTCGGCGATGAACCCGGTGCACCCTCCGGAGAACCTCTCGACCGACGCCTGCGGCACGCCCGCGGCATGTGCGCGACGGGCGGCATCCTCCAGTTCTGCGGGGTCGAGCAGGCGTCCTGCCGCCTCTCCCAGCTCCTCGAAGGGCCTGGTGAGTGACCAGCCGAGGTCTTCGAGCGTGCGCCAGATCAGATCGGCGGTGATGATCTCGGTGAAGCCGAGTTCCGGCTGGGCGTGGATCGCACGCCTGACCAGTGCCGACGAGAACGGTGAGGGAAGCGTCCGGTCCCTCACCGCGCTCCCATGGGCACGTCGGGACCGCGGTCGCGGAAGTCGGCGGCGACCTCGTCGCGGAAGACACCATCCTCGAGGAAGTCGCCTCCGGTGAGGGCGAGCGCTCGGGCTGCGGCGACGGTCGCCTCGAAGGCCTCGTCCGTCGCGGCGTACTCGGTCATCTCGGCGGTGTGGGTGGCTGTGCCCCGAGGCATGACCTGCACATAGGGATGGACTGCCGGGATGGCGAGGCTCACGTTCCCGATGTCGGATGAGCCAGTCCCGCCGGTGAGCAGAGGCGGTTCGGGAGGCATACCCTGCGCGCTCAAATAGGCGCCGATCCGCTCGGCGAGGGGGCGGTTGTTCTTCCGCTCGGTGTACAGGCTACCGAGGGTGAGCTCGCCGTCCGTTCCGGTGGCGAGCGCACTCGCTTCCACCGCGGCGCGGAACCGTTCCAGTAGGTGCTCGACGCCTGTGGAGGTGACATCCCGCAGCTGGAATTCGGCGGCGGCGAAGGCGGGCACAACGTTCGCGGCCTGTCCTCCGTCGGTGATCACTCCATGTATCCGTGCGGTCTCTGGGACGAACTGTCGCAGCGCATCGACTGCGACGAACAGCTGGATGACAGCGGCGAGCGCGCTCCGGCCGTGCTCCGGACTCGCGGCGGCATGTGCGGCGATGCCGTGGAACGACACCTTCACCTTCCTGCTCGCCGTCGCATGCCGGATCATCCGGGTGTGGTCCGATGGGTGGAACATGAGTGCCGCGTCGACCTCATCGAAGACGCCCGCCTCCAGCTCGACGATCTTTCCCCCGCCCCCTTCCTCCGCCGGCGTGCCGACGACCTGGATCGTGCCGGCGCCGCGGAAGGCTCTGGCGAGGGCGAGGCCCGCCAGCATCCCCCCTGCCGCGATCAGATTGTGCCCGCAGCCGTGCCCGATCTCGGGGAGGGCATCATACTCGCAGAGGATCGCGAGCGTCGGCCGGCCTTCGCCGATGCTGGCCCGGAACGCGGTCGGCATCCCCGCGATGCCGCGCTCGAGCCGGAATCCCGCCTGTTCCAGGCGGTCGGAGAGGATGGCTGCGGCGAACCGCTCCTCGAACCTCAGCTCGGGGCGCGCATGGATGGAGTCGCTCACCTGCCGCGCGTCCGCCCGGAGGTCGGCGAGTGCCTGCTCGATACGTTCGGTCAGTTCGGGACTGGGCATGGTTGCAGGATCTCCTTCGTCACGCGGATGGCGTTCTCGCCGAGCACCGCCGCGATGTCCCCGTCGCGCCACCCTCGCCGGATGAGTGCGGCCGCGACCTGACGCGGCGTCTCGGTCGGGTTGTCGGCTCCGGCCACGAACCGGATGTCGATCGGGCGTGCACCGGGCAGCTGGCGCATGGCCCAGCCGGCCGCCGCGTACAGCCCGACATGATCGCCGTAGAAGGTGTCGGGCCCCAGCGCGACGTGCGCGACGCCGACCAGCTCGGCACAGTGCTCCAGGTGTGCGATGACGTCGTCGATGTCGTGCCCCGGATGTCCCGGACCGCGCCTGGTTGACCCGGGGGCCGCCTCGATGCCGATGAGCCCGCCGGTGTCGGCCACCGCACGTATCACCTCGTCGGGCTTCATCCTGTCGCTCGGCCACACGGCTCTCGCTCCGGCGTGTGTGATGAGCAGGGGCCGCTCGGTGACCTCCGCGGCCTCGATGCCGCACCGATCGCTCGCGTGCGAGACGTCCACCGCCATCCCGAGCTCGTTCATCCGGCGCACCGCCTGGGCGCCGAGCGACGTGAGACCGTCGTCCTGAACCTCGGCGAGCCCCGATCCCAGTGCCGAGCCAGTGTTGTAGGCGATGCCGGCGGAGCGGACACCGTGGGCGGCGAGTTCGTCGAGGCCGCGGAGGTCGGTGCCGATGGGCACCAGATCCTCCAGCGCGAGGACGACGGTGCGCCGTCCCTCGGGGAGAGGGTCCTCCGCATCCGCGATCCTGAACCCCGCCTGCTGCACCTGCCGGGCGAGCGAGCGGGCCCAGCGCAGCACCACCTCCCAGCGGGGCTCGGAGAGGCACGAGGCGTACACGAGCTCCAGTCCGGACGCCACCAGCTCGGTGTCAGCGAGCACGTCCTCGCCGATTACGGAGTGCTCGCCCCAGGCGTCGGCCGTCAGCGGCTCCGGCAGCCGCACCGGATGATCGTGCAGCGTGGCGAGACGCCCGCCCAGCAGACCGCGCCAGCGCGCCTCCTGCTCCTCATTGAGGACGATCCGACGGGTGTCCCCGTCCGCGCCGCTGCGGTATCGCGGGCTCATTCGAGGTCCTTGCCTTTGGTCTCGGGCATCCGGATGTACACGACCGTGGAGATGGCCGTGAGTACCATGATGTAGATCGGCGCGAAGGCGAAGACGCCGCGGGATCCGAAGAACTCCATGATCAGCGGTGTGGTCCCGCCGAACAGGGCTCCGGTCAACGCATAGGCGAAGCCGACGCCGACGCTGCGCACCCTGCTGGGGAACAGCTCCGCGTACAGAGCCGTCAGCGTGCCGCTCGCGAACGCCTGCAGGATGACGCCGACGAGGGCCACCGTGAGCATCGCCCAGAAGGTGCCCACCCGCAGCAGGAGCAGCAGCGGGAGGATGAGCACGAACGTCCCGATCGAGTAGACGAGCATGGTCGTGCGTCGGCCGACCCGGTCCGACAGCCGCGCGATCAGCGGCAGCAGGCAGATGAAGACCAGTAGCGAGATCGAGGTCGCCCCAGTCGCCTGCTCGAGGGGGAGGCCGGTGGTGAGGTTGGTGTAGGCGGGCAGATAGGTCAGCCACATGTAGTACGTCACGAAACTGCCGATCGACACCCCGGCGAGCAGCAGCGCCGCCTTGCGCTGGGTGGTGAGCATCTCACGGAACGGCTTCACCGAGACCGTGGCGGTCTTCTGCAGGCGGATGAACGCCTCCGGCTCGCTCGCGCGATACCGCACCACGAAGCCGATGATGCCGAGCACCGCGCCGATCGCGTAGCCGATGCGCCAGCCCCACTGCTCCATGGCGTCGCGGGCGATCGCGGAGGCGAGCACGGTGACGGTCAACGATGCGGCGAGGCCGCCGATGCCGACGCTGACCTGCTGGAAGGACGCGGTGAACGCGCGGGTGCGTGCCTGCGACTGCTCACTGAGGTAGGCCGTGGATGCGCCGTACTCACCGCCGGTGGCGATGCCCTGCACGAGCCGGGCACCGATCAGCAGCGCCGGAGCGAGGAGGCCGACCGTCGCATAGGTCGGCGCGACGGCGATGACCAAACTCGCACCCGCCATGATGAGGATCGTGAGCATGAGCCCGGCCTTGCGGCCATGACGGTCGCCGTAAGAGCCGAGGATCGCGCCGCCGAGCGGGCGCATGAAGAACGAGATGGCCAGCACGGCCAGGCTGGAGAGCCGGGCGGCGCTCTCGCCGCCCGGGAAGAACGATGACGCGAAGTAGGGGAACAGGAACCCGTACAGACCCCAGTCGTACCACTCGACGAAGTTGCCGATGACGGCGACGATGACCGACTGACGGCGGCCGATCGCCTTCTTGCTCGTGACGCTGACCACGATTCCTCCTTGTACGGTTGTTGCGCTAGCGTCATTCTTGCCGCGGCAGGCTGATTCAGCTTGATGGGAGGTCAAATCAAGATGAAAATGCTATTGGTGCGAGTCTTGTGGGCTACAGCTGCTAGACAGGATGATGAAACATGACGTTCGACGATGAAGACCGCCGGATCGCCGCGGGGCTGCTCGTCCACCCCCGGGCGGGCTGGCCGCTGCTGTCCGAGACCCTGGGCATCCCGCTGTCCACTGTCGCCCGCCGAGGAAAGCAGCTGATCGACGACGGCCATGTGCGGGTCATCGGGAACATCGACGTCATGGCCGCGCACACCGGATTCCCCGTGCTGCTCCGGGTGGAGTGCGAGCAGGCCTCCACGGACGCTGTCGCCACCGAGCTCGCGGCTAGGGTGTCGATGCGCGGCGTGACCACGACCGCCGGGTCGTTCCAGGTGCATGCGGACGTCATCGTCTCGTCGCTCGATGAACTCAGCACGCTGATCGTCGGCGATCTTCCCCGCACTCCGGGCATCCGCAATCTCAGCACCCACATCGTGCTGCGGCGATTCACCACGGCGCACTCCTGGGACAGCGGCATCCTGACCCGGTCGCAGGTGGACCGGCTGCGTCAGGCCCGCCCTGATGCCGGCACCGCCGACGGGGAGGCCCGGAGGATGGACGACACCGATGTCGCGCTGATCCGCGCGCTGGAGGATGACGGGCGCGCGACCTGGCGCGAGCTGGCAGCGCACGCGGGCGTCGAGCAGCGCACCGCGCAGCGCCGCATCCTCGACCTCATGACGCGCGGGATGCTGCGCATGCGCACCTTCGTCCGCCCGGCCGACATCGGGCTGCCGCTGACCGCGACGCTCTGGATCGGCATCGATCCGGCGAAGCTGGAGTCGGTCGGGCTGCAGCTGGCGCAGCATCCGGCCGTGACCCTACTGGTCGCGACCACAGGCAGCTTCAATCTCTGCGGCTCGGTGGCCGTCGCCGACAACCGGGCGCTCTATGACTTCATGACCGTCATGCTCGGCCGCATCCCAGGGATGCGACAGATCGACGTGGCCGTGGAGATGACCACACTGAAGCGGATGGACATCATGCATCCGTACAACGAGAGGAGTATGCCATGACCGCGGTGATGCCGCTGTTCGCCCCGCTGTACACGGTCGGTTCCGAGCGCGCCGAGGTGCGCTGGCTGAGCATCGTGTACGAGACCGACCCCGCCCGGCTGGACGAGGTGCTGCCGCGCCCACTCACGCTGTCCGACCGCGCAGAGGTCATCGTCTGGGGTGCCGACTTTGTGCGGGCGAAGTTCCAGGGGGAGTCCGGAACGCGGGAACTGCCCCGGTACACCCAGGGTGGGATCGCCGTACGGGCGAGGCATCTCGGTGAGGAGGTCGCGTACCCGCTCGTCTCCTACATCACCGGACCGAACCACGGCTTCACCGGGCGGGAGCTGTTCGGGCTGCCGAAGAAGCAGGCGCGGGCCGTCGAACTGACGGAGCAGGACGACGAGGTGACGATGTCGATCACGACCGCCGGTGACATCGAGATCGTCCGGGCAATAGGACGGATCGGTGCGACGTTGCCGGCGCAGGAGCTCGTCCCCTCGTGGTTCGGCAGGCAGCGCACGGTGAAGCTCATCCCCTCCGCGACCGGCACCGGCTACGACGTCAGGCAGCTGACAGCCGTGCCGTTCACATTCGACGAGCAGCGCGACGTCCGTGCCGTCGATGCCGAGCTAGCCCTCACACACGCACCCGCGGATCCCGTTGCGATGCTGCCGTGCCTCCGCGTTCAGCACGCCGCGATCGGCGACATGCTGCTCGGCGTCGGATACGGTCGTTACCTCGGGGAGCCCGAGACTCTCCCCGTCTGGGGGCGTCTCTGACCTGGCCCCGCGCTGATACCGGTCGTCGTGGGACTGCTGCCGCACGGAGCGCCGAGCAGCGGATCGGGGACGGGCGTCGGGTGACAGGCGCGGATGCGGGTCGCCACGCGCCCGCCCGATAAACTGGAGCCGATGACTGGTACGCGCGCCGAGGCGGCATATTCCCGCTCACTGGCAGCGTTCAGAACGCCGACCCTGGGGCTGCTCCACGGGCGCCAGGCGCCCTTCGTGATCGCGGCGCTGTCGATGCTCTTCTCGGCCGAGCGTCCTTCTGTCCCGATCGCGGATGCCCACGCCGAGGTCGCCGAGGCGCTGGACGAGCTGCGGGCCGCGGGTTATGACGATGACGACCGCCGCATCCCCGCCGGCACCGGCCGCGAGGTGTGCCGCACCTGGGCCAAGCAGGGCTGGCTGGTGCAGCAGATCGACGACGACGTGGAGGTCTACCGGCTCTCCGCCCACGCCGTCGAAGCGCTCGAGATCACCGGGCGCACCGGCGGCGGACGCACCCGCGTCTCCAACTCGCGGGTGCGCACTCTGCTCGAGGCCGTCGAGCGGCTCTCGGACGACGCAGAGGCGGATCCGGTCAAGCGCATCGCCCGGCTCACCGCCGAGCGGGATGCCCTGGATGCCGAGATCCTCAACATCCAGGCGAACGGCGCCGTGCCCCTCGACGACGAGGAGCTGTACGAAGAGGCCGAGAACGTGCTGCACCTCGCCCGCGAGCTGCCTGCCGACTTCACGCGCGTGGCGGAGTCGCTCAAGCAGATGCAGCGCGATGTGGTCTCCCACCTGCGCCGAGACGACCGGCCGACCGGTGACGTGCTGCGCGAGTACCTGCAGCGCGCGAAGGACGTCATGCAGTCCACGCCGGAGGGCCGCGCCTTCGCCGGCGCCCTGCGCCTGATCGGTGACGCCGACCGCATCGACACCCTCACCGAGCAGCTGCACGGCCTGCTGGCGCAGCCCTTCGCCCGCTTCCTCGATCCCGCGCAGCGCATCGAGTTCGACGCGATCGGGCGCCGGGTGGAGCTCGGCGTCGAAGAGGTGCTGGCGGCGCAGCGGCGGGCATCCCACGTCATCACCGGCCAGGTGAAGACCCACGACCCGCTGCGCGACCGGCAGATCGACGAGCTGCTGCGCGATGTGATCGCCGGCCTCCACGAGTGGTCCAAGGACGCGCCGTCATCTGCATCCGTCGATCCGGTCCGCAGCCTCCCGCTGATCGACCTCGGCCGGCTGCGGCAGACCGTCGGCGACGTGCGTCCTCCGGGCGCGCCCGCCCCGCTCACGGATGCGGACGACGTGGAGTACCTCGAGGCCGATTCCCGCTCGTGGGGCGGCCCCCACTACGCCGAGCTGGAGGCGTTCGTCGCCGGGCTCGGCGCAGAGTTCGACCTCGGGGAGGCGTTCGCCCACGCCCCCGATGACACCCGCCGGCCCGTCGACCTGGTCGGCCTGCTGGAGATCGCGCACCGCAACGGCATGACAGAGCACGACGCGATCTCCACCGCCGACACCCTGCGTCCGGACGGCACCACGCGACGATTCGCGTTCGGGGCGGTGACGGCCCGCTCTGCGGCCGCCGCGTCCGACGCGACCAAGGAGGATCAGGATGCCTGAGATCACCGAGCCTGTGGATGCCGGCGAGCTCCGTCCCACCGAGATGCAAAGCGCCGGTGGGAGCGCTCTGGACCAGGCGGTTTCCATCCGGGACGCCGACACCCCGGCATCCGACGACGAGCCCGACCTCCCCGACGACCCGTTCATCGCGCCCGTCGCGATGGAGGACGACCTCGACGAGCTGTTCCCCGGCGACCGCGGCACGCTCGACGCCGAGATCCGCCGCGTGCTCGTGCACGTGCTGCAGCGCCGCTTCCTCAGCGCCGAGGGCAACCGTGCGGAGTGGAAGCTGCTGCTGGAGCACCAGCAGATCATCGAGTCGCGCATGCACGACCTCTACCTGCGGCTGGTGGTCGACCTCGGCCGAGGGCTGGCGTACAAGCAGCAGGTGCGCTCCGATGAGTTCGAGGTGCCGATCCTGCTGAAGGACGCCCCGTACAACCGCACCGAGACCCTCGTGCTCGTGCACCTGCGCACGGTGTTCCAGCGCGAGTCGGCGGCGGGGGAGTCCGCCCCTCGTATCGACATCGAGGACGTCGAGCAGACCGTGCTCAGCTACCTGACGGATGCCGACGGCAGCCCGGCGCGTCAGCAGAAGGCGATCCGCGCGGCACTGGACAGGCTCGACCGCGAAGGCGTGATCGACGAGGAGACCACCGGCCGCTACCGCATCAGCGCGCTGGTCGAGGTGGTGCTCAGCGCCGAGAAGCTCGCCGAGCTGCGCGCCTGGCTGCGCCGCCAGCAGCAGGAGCAGCAGGAGAGGGAGAACGCCTGATGACCATGGTCGACACGCTCTTCGGCCTGATCCCCGCCGAGTCCCGCGGCCAGCAGTGGGTCGCCGAGGACCTGCAGCTCGTGAACTGGGGCGGCTACGACGGCGGCCCGCACCGGGTGCGGTTCTCGCCGAACGCCACCCTGCTGTGCGGAGGCTCCGGCTCCGGCAAGTCCACGCTGATGGACGCCTACATCGCCCTGATGATGCCGCACACCACGCCCTTCAACGGTGCCTCCAACGGCGGCGTCACCGGCCGTCCGCGCGGCGACGAGCAGCGCAACATCCTCTCCTACGGCCGCGGCAAGATCGACGAGTCGCGAACCGAGGAGGGCACCAAGCTGCGCGTGCTGCGCGGCGACGGCGAGGACACCTGGACCGCCATCGCGATGACCTGGCGCGACCATGACGACTCGCGCTTCACCGCGATCCGCGCCTGGTACATCCCCGCGGGCGCCCGCATCCTCGAGGACACCGTGCGCGTGCGCGCCACGATCGACGGCGACTTCGACCTCGCGAGGCTCGAATCCGCGGCATCCCAGCGCCTCAGCGACGCGAGCCTGCGTGAGCTGGGTCTGGAGACGCTCGGCACCGATCGCGAGTTCTCCGCCCGCCTGCACGCCGTGCTCGGCATCGGCGCGGCGGGATCCGGCGCGAAGGCGATGAGTCTGCTCGCCCGCATCCAGGCCGGCCAGCAGATCACCACGGTCGACGACCTGTACAAGCGTCTCGTGCTCGAGGAGCCCGAGACGATGGCGACGGCGGATGCCGTGGTCGCGCACTTCGACGAGCTGGAGAGCACCCGCACCAGCATGATCACCGCGCGGCAGCAGGTGAACGCTCTGGAGCCGATCGCCGGCATCCGGGAGCGGATCGCGGATGCCGCGGAGCAGACCCGCCTGATCGATGAGCTCGGCGACTTCTCGGACCCGGCATCCCGGGCGTCGCTGTGGCGCGCGCAGCGCCGGCTCGACCTGCTGCGCGAGGTCGAGAGCGAGCTCGGCGACCGGAAACGCGCGCTGGATGCCGGCATCCGCGAGAAGAAGGCGCTCGTCGACGCGGCCGAGGTCGAGCGCGACGGCCTGCTCGACGTGCTGCGCCAGTCCGGCGGCGACCGGCTCGAGACCGCGCAGCGCGAGCTGCGGGCGGCCGAACGGCGGCTGACGGAGGTCCAGCGCGAGCGCGCCCGCGTGGATGCCGTGCTCGCCGAACTCGTGCTGTCGGCCACCACGTCCGAGGAGTTCGCGGCGGGGCTCGCATCCCCGCACGAGACCGAGGGCGAGGGCTCCGCCCGCCGCGCCCCCCCTGCAGCGTTCGCCGACGCCGCAACCCCACGGCGCTCCCCGATGCGTCCTCGCGGCGAGGCCCACAGGGAGCGGCAGAAGGCGGATGCCGTGCACGGCAGCATCCCCTCGCCCCTGCACGAGGCTCGGATGCTGCTGGCCCGCGCGGCCGGGCTGGATGCCGGCGACCTGCCGTTCGTCGGCGAGCTGATCGAGGTGCGCACGGAGTTCGAGCCCTGGCGCGAGGCGTTCAACCTCGCACTCGGCGGGTTCGCGACGACGCTGCTCATCGACGCGGCGAACGTCGGCGCGTTCCGGGCCGCGATCGACCAGGTGCGCACGCCGATCCGCCTGCGCTACGAGGGCGTGCACACCGGGCTCGCGACATCGCCTTCGGCGGACGGGCGCACGCTTCCGGGCCGTCTCGACTTCCGTGACACGCCGTTCACGGGCTGGCTGCAGCAGCGGCTCGACGAGCGCTTCGGCTTCGTGTGCGTTGACTCCTCCGCGCAGCTCTCCGCCCACAGCATGGCGCTCACCATCACCGGTCAGATGTCGCAGGGCAACCGCGGGGCGCACGGCGGACACGGGCGCGACAACGTGCTCGGGTTCTCGAACGAGCGTCGGCTTCACGACCTCGAGCAGCAGCTGGAGCAGCTCGACGCGCAGATCGTCGCGGCGACGGATGCCGCGGATGCGGCAGAGAAGGCGATGGACGCCATCGAGAACCGGCTCACCGCGTTCGCGAAGATCCAGGACGTGACCTGGGAGCAGATCGACGTCGACGCCCTGGCTCAGGAGGTGGAGCGCTGGGCATCCGTCGAGGCCGAGGTCACCGGGGCGAACCCCGAGATCGCGCAGCTGAAGGAGCAGGCCGAGACGCTCAAGCTCAAGGCATCCGTGCTTCGCGACGAGATCGGCTCGCTGAGCGCGCAGCGCGACCAGGTCGCGGAGCGCTGGGGCGACGTGACCGACGACGTCGACGACTGCCAGCGCGTGATCGATGCCGCGGACGGCATGGAACTGGATGCCGGCCAGGCTGCGTTCCTCGACGACCGGTTCATCCTCGAAGGCGAGTCCGAGGATGCCGCCAGCGACCGCCTCGCGCGCCTCGACGTCGCGTTGAAGACGGCCGCGGCGCGGCTCGCGGGCGACCGGCGAGCAGCATCCGAGGCGCATGAGGAGCAGCGCGAGCGGATGCGGCAGCTGATGGCGTCCTTCCTGGAGCGCTGGCCGAACCTGAACCTGCTGCCCGACCCCGACGAGTCGGTCGCCGAGTTCGAGGGCATCCTGGAGGCGCTGAAGACCAGCGGCCTGCACGAACTGGAGAGCGAATGGCGCGACAGCCTGCTCGGGCTCTCCGGCAACGACCTGACCAGCCTGGACTCCACGCTCAGCCGGTCGGTGCGCGAGATCAGGGAGCGCATCGAGCCGATCAACAGCATCATGCGCGAGCTGCCGTTCTACGATGACGACCACCGGCTGCAGATCTCGCCGCGGGAGAACCAGTCCGAGGCGCGGAAGCGCTTCCGTCGCGACCTGCGCGAGGTGCGCGGTCTGATCGAGGCCGCCTCCACGGATGACGAGCGCGAGAACGCGTACCGCCGCATGAGCAGGCTGATCGGCCGCATGCGGCGCACCGCGCCCGACTTCGCCGAGCTGATCGACGTGCGCAACCACGTGCGGGTGTCGGCGGAGCGCGTCGTCGCGGCGACGGGCGAGCATGTCGCCCTGTACGACCACATCGGCGAGAAGTCCGGTGGCGAGTCGCAGGAGCTCGTCGCGTTCATCGTCGGTGCCGCACTGCGCTACCAGCTGGGGGATGCCGGTGCCGAGCGCCCGCGCTACGCGCCGGTGTTCATGGACGAGGCGCTCATCAAGGCTGACGCGCACTTCACCAAGCGCGCCATCGGCGCCTGGCGGGGGCTGGGCTTCCAGCTGGTGATCGGCGCCCCGAACGACAAGTACAGCGCGATCGAGCCGCACGTGGACGTGGAGTACACGATCCTCAAGGACACCCGCGGACGTTCCTGGGCGAAGCCGAAGGTGGCCGTCGAAGCGGCTGCGGACTGATCGTCATGGGTGGTTCGCGACTGCTCAGCCCGTCGGATGCCGTTGAAACTGCATGCAAGCTGCTCACGAGCTCGTTGACGAGCCGGATCGCAGCAGAATTGCGTGGATCATCGTTCTCCGAATTGGAGATCGCGTTGCGACCCAAAGCATTGAAGTCAGCGGATGTGATCCGCATCGGTACGGAGCGTTGGGAAGCGTGGGCCAGGTCCTGGCGCCATTTCGACATTGAACAGCAGACAGGAGTCTTCGTCCTGACTTCTCCCGTCGTCGTGAGAGGAATCCCTCGAGACGTTCCCTCCGCTCTTGTCGTGCGGAACTGGTCTGGGGCCGGCGCGCTGCTCGCGAAATTCGACCGTCATGATGTGCTGGCGGGAGCGGAGCGGGTCAGAGTTCTGGCCGCACGACTGCATGAAGCGACAGGACGTGTCGATGAGACGCTCCTGAGTCGAGCGCGCGGTTTGAGAGACGTCAACGTCGAAAGTCTCATGTCGACGCTGACGTGGTTGCGTGAACACCCGAATCTCGGTGAATGGACCGCCCGCCAGTTGCCCGTCCCCGATGTGGACACTAAGTGGCTCGAGGATCACGAGGATCTGGTCAGAAGTTTCATCGACCGCGACGTCGCGGCGGAGCTGAAACCTCGCCCGGCGGTCGTGCATTTCACTTACGCCGATCCCGCGTATCGCGCCACTGGTGGACGACGTCATGACGCGTGGACTGAAGGCGACACGCATAGCCCGGCATATCTGCCCAGCAACGTCGTGATCGTCGAGAATCGCGACTGCAGGCTGCACTTCCCGCCGATCGAGGACACGATCATCGTCGAAGGCGAGGGCAAGGCTGCGGGCACTCTTGTCAAGGTCGATTGGATTCGGCAGGCCGAGCGGATCATCTACTGGGGCGATCTTGACAGCGATGGGTTCGCAATTCTGAGTCGATTGCGGAACGACCTCAGGACGCGAGGGCTCGCTGTCGAATCGATGCTCATGGACTCGGTGGCGTGGGCGAAGTATGCGCGATTCGCCGTCAACCGCGACAAGGATGGCAACCCCCTGAAGCCTTCTACGGTTGAGCTGCCACATCTGGTCGGAGGTGAGAAGGATTGCTACGCGATCCTTGCTTCCCAAGGTCGCGGGGCTGACGCTCGACGCGTTGAACAGGAGCGGATTCCGATGGGAGATGCGGAAGCCGAACTGCGGCGTCTGCTCGCTCGTTGACCAGGGCGAGTTCCCTCTGAGCCGCTCACCCGCCTCCGTTGCGGCCGCGGATGAAATCGCGGATGACGGTCGCGACAGGCACTGCGAGGAAGATCCCTGCTGCGGTGACCCCGATCCCGTTCTGCAGCGTCAGCACGCTGGTCAGCGCAGCGATCAGGCTGCCTCCCATGATCAGGAACGCGTTCCGGCGACCGTTGCGCGACTCGCTGATCTCGGCGTCGACCAGCTGGTCGCGTCGTCGGGACTCATCTGTCGTGAACGCTTCCGACATCCGGAGTATGCGCTCGCGGGTTTCAGGATCGAAACGCTCCCAATGCGCCGGGTGCGGGATGAGCCCGCTGTAGTTCTCCGAGCGCGTGAGCTGGATCTCACCGCGCTCGATGAGTTCGATCAGTTCTGCTTGGACCTCTGGGGCCTCAGTGGCGTCGTCTCCATCTGGTGGCGGAACTGGCTCAACCTCGTGGCCGAGTCGAGTGTGATCCCGCTGTTCAGGCGCGGCAGGGCCGGGAACCGGTCGAGTTCCTTCCGGGGGTGCGGCGTCATCAGGCTCATGATTCAACTGTAGGTCCTCTCGTGTCGGAGCTGGCGAAGAAACCTCACCTTGGCATTGCCCTCCGACATCGAGACGAGAGTTATCCACAGGCGGCCGGACTTGCTTCGCGTGCTGGCGCATTTCGTCTCGCTGCGCTCGCTCAATGACCGGGGGGGGGAGCGCCCTGTTCGTGATGTCGGGTGCACTTCGACGGGCTCAGAGACCCGATCGGCCGCGCTACAGAACGGGCTCCGGCGTGAGCCGCGGGCGGGCTGCGCGCTCGGCCTCGGCGTCGCGGATGCCCTCCTCGACGACCTCGGCGAAGATGCGCCCGCCGGCGTCGCCGGGGTGGATGCGGTCGCCGGTGAGCAGATCCTCGTGCGGGGCGATGGCGCCGGCCCAATCGGCGACGACCACGCCGGGGCGGCCCGCGGCGAACGACTGCAGGTCGCGGTTGACCCCGGGGATCCAGTCGCGCGGGGCGTAGGCGTTCACGAGCACGAGGTCACGGTTGCGCCCGACGGTGTCGGCGATCTTCTGCAGCACGTCCTCGTCGACGGAGCCGTTCGTCCCGAGCGCCACGACCACGTGCTCGCGCAGATTCCCGGAGGCCTCGAGCGCGTCGATGATCCGCGGCCCCGCCCAGACCGAGCGCGATACCTTGGCATCCACCTCTATGCCGGGGAACTGCTGCTGCAGGGCCGGAGCGGATGCCAGCATCACCGAGTCGCCGACGGCGGTCACATCGGTGCCCGCGATCGCGGCGGGCGCCGTGGGAGCGGGAGTCGGCGCGGCCTTCTTCAGTGCCTGCTGACCTGCGCGGATGGCCATCTCGGAGCTCGTCATCGGCGGGGCGCCCGCCGCCGCCCCGGCCGTGCCCCCCCCCGCGGGCCCAGCCGCCCCCCCCCCCCCCCGCGAGGCCAGCCCGCCGACCCGCCCCCGCCCGCAGCGCGACCCCCCGACGCCCACCCCCCGGGGGGATCCCGGCCGCCCCCGCCGCCGCCCCCCCCCCCGGGACGGCCCCGCCCCCCCCGCCCCCCACCGCTCCCCCGCCGGGCGCCCCGCCCAGACCGGCACGCGGGCGAGCTGACCGGAGACACCCAGGCCGCTCGCGGCGGAGACGAGCACGAGTGCAGGCCAGTGCCACAGGTAGATGCCGTAGGAACGGTCGCCGATCCAGCGCAACGGCTGCGCGTCGATGGCGCGGCCGAACCACGACCCGGGCATGACGCCCGCGAACACGGCGAGCACTGTCCCCGCGGATGCCAGCAGCAGAGTCCCCGGGAATCCGGCTCCTGCCTGTTCGGACGGCTGGGACGCGGCGAAGACGACAAGACCGACCCCGAGCATCCCGAGCAGTACGCCAACGACGCGGACGCTGCGGCGCAGCATCCATTCCCGCTCAGGCATGCCCCGGATGCCGAACGCCAGGGCGATGCCGAGCAGCAGCCCGAACGCGTGCGAGTCGGTGCCGAAGTACGCGCGCGTCAGTGCACCGGAGGAGACCAGCACCGACATCCACCATGCGGAGGCACCGGCCGCGATCACGGCGAACGCGACGAGAGCCCAGCGCACCCGCAGCACGACCAGCAACAGGGGGAGGAGCAGCGGCCAGAGCAGGTAGAACTGCTCCTCGACGGCGAGCGACCACACGTTGCGGAACAGCTCCGGCTCGGTCGCGGCGAAGTAGTCCGAGCCACCCGCGAGAGCCACCCAGTTGTAACTGAACGTCGAGGCACCCAGCAGCTGCCGGCCGATGCCGACCAACACGTCGCCGCCGATCAGCCAGGCGACGGTCGCGCACACCGTGAGCATCACAGCCAGCGCCGGCAGCAGCCGGCGTGCCCGGCGACGCCAGAAGTCCAGCAGACGGTGCCGCAGCGGATGCCGCGTCGGCCGCAGCATGAGCGAGGTGATCAGGAAGCCGCTCACCACGAAGAAGACGTCCACGCCGACCAGCCCGCTGCGCAGGCCGAGCCCGGGGAAGAGGTGGTAGATCAGCACCAGCCCCACGGCGATCGCGCGGAGCCCGTCGAGCCCCGAGTACCGCGGCAGGTGGGGCGAAGACGGAGACATCACAGCTGAGGAGGGCGCATTTCGAAGGAGGGGGGAGGCTCCAGTTTAGGCTGGACGGGTGCGCATTCGCCTGGACATCGCCTACGACGGCACCCATTTCCGCGGGTGGGCGAAGCAGCCCGGCCTGCGCACCGTACAGGGCGTGCTCGAGGCGGCGCTGGCGCGCATCGTCGGGTCCGACGTGCAGTTCGTCGTCGCCGGACGGACGGATGCCGGTGTGCACGCCTCCGACCAGGTGGCCCACGTGGATCTCGACGAGGCGCAGTGGTCGCGGGTCAGGGCTCGGCACGGACAGGCGGCCTCCGACCCGGCGGGGTCGCTCGCCCGTCGCATCCGCGGGGTCCTCGGTCAGTACCCCGATGTGACCGTCACCCGCACAAGCGTCGCGCCGGAGGGTTTCGACGCGCGGTTCTCGGCGGTGTGGCGCCGTTACCGGTACCGGCTCGCCGACACGACCGTGGGCTACGACCCCATGCGTCGCAACGACACCACCACGATCCGCGCCGCATTGGACGTGGAAGCCATGGATGCCGCCGCCCGCACCCTGATCGGCCTGCACGACTTCGCGGCGTACTGCAAGCCGCGTGAGGAGGCGACGACCATCCGCACCCTGTTGGACTATCGCTGGGCGCGGGATGCCGACGGCGTGCTGGTCGCCGACGTGAAGGCCGACGCGTTCTGCCACAGCATGGTGCGCGCGCTGGTCGGCGCCTGCGCGGCCGTGGGGGAGGGCAAGCTGTCCGTCGACGACGTCGTGCGGCTGCGCGACGAGCTGACCCGCACGAGCGCGTTCAAGGTGCTCCCTGCGCGCGGCCTGACGCTCGCCGAGGTCGGCTATCCGGCCGATGAGCTGCTGGCGGCCCGGGCTGAGCAGACCCGCGCCCGCCGCGACAGCGAGTGAGGCGCGAGACCGCTGAGGGCAAAGAAGAAGGCGACTAGCCGAAGCCAGCCGCCTTCACGAAACGGGCTATAGGCCAGAGGCCCACACCCGATTGGTTTATCTTACTTGATCTGGCAAGTGGATGTCTACGCCTCGGGGACCCAGGATCCGTGTTCGTAGATCTTGAGAGAATGTTCGCCCTCGTGAAGCCCTTCCAGTAGAGATTCCACCCCGAGTCGCATGCGCACATGCGCTGCCAGCAGCCCCTTGGGGGAAGTGTGACTTGCGAGACCGTGATGCGCGCGGAACTCGAACGCGGCTGCCGAGGTGAGCATGTCCACGATCTGCAGCCCGTCGGTGGCGCGCGAGTCCAAACGCACGACCGACGCCAGCGCCATGCGTTTCGTCCGGCGGTTCACGTCGTTTCGCAGGTCTTCTTCGAACTGGACGTGGTCTGGGGTGGAGTAGTTGTCGGCCAACACGACACCGACCTCCTTGTACGACAGCGCCCCGATCACGAGTTGCTCGGCCATCTTGAGGTAGGCCTGCCACTGGTCACCGAATCGTTGGACGGGGTCAGCGACCTTGCGATCGGCGAGGAAGCAGCGGAACGAGATGTCGCCGCACTGAAGCGCTTGGTCTATGACTTCCTGATACAAGGGGAGCGACGTGCGCGTGATGTCTGAGAACTTGAACTCACCGTAGTAGTGCATGCGATCTCGAAACTTCTGGACAGTTCGCAGAAGCACGGATGGCGTGGAGCACTTCACAAGGCCCACGGCGAAAAACCGGTCGTTCGCAATCGCTCCGGTCTCGTCGATCAGGAGCGTACAGGTCGGATGCTTCCGGCCAAGCGCATCTCCGTATTTTCGCGACATGCCTGAAAGAGTAGTGAGGGGCGCCGACATGAGCTGCGAGCCTCGGGCCCGGACCATGACGACGAGCAGGCATAACCGGCCGCGCACGCCTTTTCAACCCCACGACGCGTTCAGCGTGCGGCGGTAACGTGATCGCATGAGGCTCATCTCGTACAACCTGCGCAAGCATCGGGCGGCATCCGAGCTGGTGGCGCTGGTCGGCCGACATGACCCCGACATCCTGTGCCTTCAGGAGTGCGACACCGCGGCGCTGCCCGAGTCGATCGACGGTCTCTCGCTCGTGCGGGCCACCAGCGGCAACCGGCTGGGCCTGGCGATGTACCTGCGCAGCAACCAGTTCCGGGTGGAGCGGGTGCGCACGATCGGCCTGAAGAAGTCCCTGCACGATCGCGTGCTCAAGCCCGCCGAGGAGCGGGTGCTGGGGGCGCTCCTGACGAACATCGACACCGGGCGCCAGGTGATCGTGGCGTCCTTCCATGCGGCTCCGCTGACCGCGCTGAACTCGTTGCGCCGCAACCAGATCCGCGCCGGTCTCGACGCGCTGCAGGCGCTCGCCCCGGGCAAGCCCGTGCTGATGGTCGGCGACTACAACTACCCGGTGTTCAAGGAGAATCTCGGGCAGACGGTGCGCGATCACGGCTACCGGCTGACCCTCAGCGACGACCGCACCTACACCCGGTACCGCGTGTTCCGCGGGCACTACGACTTCGCGACCTCGAACGGCTTCGACATCGCCGACATCACCACGCTCCCACAGGGCACCAGCGACCACCGTCCGATCCTGATCACGGCAGAGGCCGCGTAGACCATTTCGCACTTGGGGGATCCGCGCCGCACTTGGGGGATCCACGTCGCTGCGGGTCCCATGTGGCTGTCTCTGGTGGATTGAGGGCGTCATCTGGGCCCCGCGGGTTGGGCGTGGGTTGCGGGGTTTGTCGCTGCGGGTCCCATGTGGCTGTCTCTGGTGGTTTGAGTGCGCCGTTCGGGACCCGCGCATGAGGAGGGCCGGATGCCTAAGTGTGCGCTCGCCGCCGTTCGAGCACCTCGCGGACGATCCTCGTCGCGTTTCGTCTCGTGCGGATGTTCTCCGATGTGAGCCGGATGGTCTCCCAACCCGCGGCGGCGTAGTCGCGATACTTCTGCAGGTCGCGATTCCACTGAGTCCTGGATGTCCGGTGGTGGTCGCCTTCGACTTCGACAACCGTCTTGAACAATAGGTACGCGAACTCCGAGATGCCCAACAGCCGTCCCCGTCGATCCCGCACTTCGTAGTCGAGCTCGGGACGCGGCAACCCGGCATCCTCCGCATCCAAACGGAACTCGGTCTCCAGCGGCGATGAGCTTCCCACGCGGATCCTGTCGAAGGCTGCGCGCAGCTTCTTCACACCTGGGCGAAGTCCGGCCTCCATTGCGTCGAACAGATCGTCGATCGTGGCATCGGCCTGCTCCGGATGCTGGATTCCGTAGCGGTCACGCGGGATCTGTACGACTGCATCTCCGAGGATCACGAGTTCGCGCACGCTCAGCTCACGTCCGAGCATCGCCCACGTCGTCGCCGCCGAAGAGATCGGGATGCCGTCGAGATCTTCGATCTCGACGAGTCGCGGCTCAAGTCGTCGTCCTCTGACACCGGCGCCTTTCGGCGCGCGCCTCGGGGAGAGCACACCGACAACGAGCTCATCAGGCAGGTCGACAGGGTGGCCGCGCAGCACCGCGGCACTCTGACCGCAGATGAACCCGCCCGGAGACATGACCGTCAGGAACGACCTCGCCTTCGACATCATGCGACGCTTCGAGGCGCGCCCGATCGAGGCGGGCCCGGTGTCGGCGTCGATCACTGCGTTCTCGGCTCGCACATCGGATGCTGCGCGTCGCGCGCCGTGGAAGGGCGAGACCAAGTCCTTCGCCCTGAGTCGCGCGCGGGCGACGCCTGCGTCTCGTGCCTCGGCGACGCTGAAGTGCGCGCCGAGGTCATGCGGCAGCGGCGCGGGGGAAATGGGCATGCGATCCACGATGGGCCACTCTGCAGACACCGGATGCCTGAATCCCGGTGACTGTGGAAAATCTGGTCGACCTCCCGAACTGTGCAGACGAGTGGACGTGGGGCTGCGTGTCAGCGTGCGGGTCCCGTGTGGCGGTCTCAGTGCCGTGGAGGCAGCCTTCTGGGACTCGCCGGGCGGGGTGGGCTGAGGCGCCGTCGTGGGCGTCGGATGGCACGTCAGCGTGCGGGTCCCGTGTGGCGGTCTCGGTGCCGTGGAGGCAGCCTTCTGGAACCCGCAGATAGGTGAGCACCACAGGATCCGGGGCGAAGCCCCAGGCATACTCAGTATCCTGAGGGGGCGTGCCGACTGGGTGGCGCGCGTCGAGGCGACCGAGGGGGCTGCCATCACCGATTCGAACGCACCGCGCAGCCGACGCGAGCGACGCTACGACGGGTCGATCAGCGACCTCGATCCCGACTTCGAAGTCGACGAGTACGTCGAGGGCCCGCGCAAGCGCCGGGTCTGGCCGTGGATCGTGCTGGTCATCTTCCTGCTGCTGATCGCGATCGTCGTGGTCGGCGGCGTGTTCGCGATCCAGGCGCTGAAGGTCAAGGACGACCTGCAGGCCGCGAAGGGCAAGATCTCGGCGGTCGTGCCGCTCATGAAGAAGGGCGACACTGCGGGCGTCGAGGCGCTGAGCAAGCAGGTGCTCAAGCTCACCAGCGACGCCGACAAGATCGTGGCCGGTCCGCTCTGGGACATCGCGAGCATCGTGCCGGGCGTCGGTGCGAACGTCGTCGCCGTCAGCGAGACCACCAAGGCGACGCACATCCTGGTGCGCGACGCCCTGCCGCTGGCATCCTCGCTGCTCCCGCTGGCCGACCCGGCGAACTTCAAGGTCGAGGGCGGTGGCATCAACCTCGCGCCGTTCCGCGACGCCGAGCCGAAGCTGCCGCAGCTGAGTGCGATCTTCGACAATGCGAAGACGCACATCGACAGGATCGACATGAAGGCGATCCACCCGTACATCAAGTCGAACATCAGCCAGATCGTCGACATCGTCGACACGGCCGCACCCACGCTCTCGTTCGCGCAGGAGAACCTGCCCGTGCTGCTGTCGACCCTCGGTGCCGACGGCCCGCGCAACTACGCGCTGCTGTTCCAGAACAACGCCGAGATCCGCGCGACGGGCGGTAACCCGGCCGCGGGTGCTGTGCTGACGGTCGACAACGGCAAGGTGACGATGCGCACCGACCCCGCGGCGCTCGCGTTCGTCGCCGCCGGACCTACCGGCCGATTCCCCCAGCATCTGGCGAACCCGGAAGAGGAGAAGCTCTTCGAGTCTGACACCTGGGCGTATGCGCAGAACTACACCCGCACGCCGGACTTCGCCGACACCGTGCACTTGGAGACCGGGCTGTGGGCGAGCACCGTCGGCGGCTCGTTCGACGGGCTGATCACGATCGACCCGTCCACGCTCGCGCACATGCTGAAGGTGGCAGGCCCCGTCGCCATCCCGGGCACGAACGAAACCGTCACGGCCGAGAACGCGGTGAAGCTGCTGCTGTTCGACACCTACGAGAAGGTGAACGGCAACGGAAAGCTCGCTGACCTGTTCTTCGCACAGGTCTCGGCGACCGTGTTCTCGAAGGTGATGGGCGGTGGCTGGGATCCGTTGGCGATGCTGACGCAGCTGCAGGACGCGGTCAAAGAGCAGCGGATCTACGCCTGGTTCGCCGATCCGAAGGAGCAGGCGATAGCGGTGGACCTCGGTATCGACGGCAAGGTGACCACCGACAACAAGACGGTGACGCAGACCGGCATCTACCTGAACGACTCCTCGCACTCGAAGCTGGAGTACTTCCTCAGCACCAAGATGATGGTCACCTGCTCGGCTGAGAAGCGCACCGTGACGACGACGATCGAGATGCACAACTCGATCCCCAGCGCGGATCTCAACAAGTACACGCTGGGCGCCCGCAACGCTCGTTGGGGCTACCCGCCGACGACCATGCTGCTCGACGTCATCGGCATGGCGCTCCCCGGTGGCGAGCTGGTGAACTCCACGCCGGCGAAGGGCGTTCGCAAGGACCAGGAGCGCAGCGGCCTGTACAAGGGGCGTCAGACGAAGAGCATGCTGATCGCGGTCGGCAAGGACGAGACGAAGTCGGTCTCGTTCACATCGACCATCCCGAAGGACGCCACCAGCCCGCTGCAGGTGCGCTTCACTCCCACGGTGACCGACACCCCGGTGACCGTCGATGAGTCCTGCGCGTCGATGTTCCCCGCCTCCTGAATTGGGGGAGCGACGGCGGATGCTGTAAGCTAACCCTTTGGTGCCTGTGCTTCGGCTCGCCGAGACACCGGTACGACGAACGTGAGCCCTCCACTGGCGTGTTCCCGGTCTCGATCAGAGGCAGGAACCACCCCGGAGTGGGATTCACGAACCTCTCCGTTCGATTCAAGAAAGCAGCACTATCGTGACGCGCACTTACACACCGAAGGCCGGGCAGGTCCAGCGTGACTGGATCGTCATCGACGCCACCGACGTCGTTCTCGGTCGCCTGGCTTCGCACGCCGCCGCAATCCTGCGCGGCAAGCACAAGCCGACCTTCGCTCCCCACGTCGACACCGGCGACTTCGTCGTCATCGTCAACGCCGACAAGGTCGCACTGACCGGTCAGAAGCTCCTGCAGAAGAAGGCCTACCGTCACTCGGGTTACCCGGGCGGTCTGACGGCCACCTCTTACGCCGAGCTCCTCGAGAAGAACCCGGTTCGCGCCGTGGAGAAGGCCGTCCGCGGCATGCTCCCGAAGAACACCCTGGGCCGCCAGCAGCTCTCGAAGCTGAAGGTGTACGTCGGTGCCGAGCACCCGCACGCCGCTCAGCAGCCCACGCCGTACACCCTCGACCAGGTCGCGCAGTAAGCGCCCCTTAGATTTCAAAGGACATACTCGTGGCTGAAATCCAGGACACCACCGAATTCCCGCAGAACTTCTCGACCGAGACCCCCGAGACCGAGGCCGTGGAGTCCGCTCCCCGCCCCGTGCTCTCCGTGCCGGGCGCGGCCGTGGGCCGGCGCAAGCAGGCCATCGCCCGCGTGCGCCTGGTTCCCGGTTCGGGCACCATCACGATCAACGGTCGCACGATCGAGGACTACTTCCCGAACAAGCTGCACCAGCAGCTCATCAACGACCCGTTCACCGCCCTCAACCTCGTGGGTGCGTACGACGTCATCGCCCGCATCTCGGGTGGCGGCGACTCGGGTCAGGCCGGCGCCCTGCGTCTGGGCATCGCTCGCGCGCTCAACAACATCGACGCCGAGAACAACCGCCCGACCCTCAAGAAGGCAGGCTTCCTGTCTCGTGACGCCCGCGTCATCGAGCGCAAGAAGGCCGGTCTCAAGAAGGCCCGCAAGGCTCCTCAGTACTCCAAGCGCTGATCCGCACAGTCCGTCATATGGCACTGTTCGGTACGGACGGCGTGCGGGGTCTCGCCAATGGCGAGACCCTCACCGCCGGACTTGCGCTCACCCTGGCCCAGGCGACTGCCGTCGTCCTGGGCCAGGGCCGTATTGCCGAGGCTCGCAAGGCCGCAGGCAAGCGTCTCACCGCGGTCGTCGCTCGCGACCCGCGGATCTCCGGTCACTTCCTCAGCGCCGCCGTCGAGGCGGGTCTGGCCTCTTCCGGTGTGGACGTGCTGGACGCCGGTACGCTGCCGACTCCGGCCACGGCATTCCTGATCTCGGACATCGACGCCGATTTCGGTGTGATGATCTCGGCATCCCACAACCCAGCGCCCGACAACGGCATCAAGATCTTCGCCCGCGGCGGCGTGAAGCTGCCCGACGAGGTCGAGCAGCGCATCGAGGCGACCATGCTCTCGGGGACCAAGCTGCAGCCCACCGGCGGCGACGTCGGGCGGGTGAGCCGATTCTCGGACGCCGAGGATCGCTACGTCTTGCATCTGCTGGCGTCGCTGCCGCACCGGCTCGACGGCATCCACGTCGTGCTCGACTGCGCCAACGGCGCCGCATCCGGGGCGTCCCCCGAGGCGTTCCGCAGTGCGGGTGCGAAGGTGACCGTCATCGGGGCGGACCCGGACGGGATCAACATCAACGACGGCGTCGGCTCCACGCATCTCGACAAGCTGGCCGCCGAGGTCGTGCGCGTCGGCGCGGACGTCGGCATCGCCCACGATGGCGATGCCGATCGCTGCCTTGCGGTGGATGCCGAGGGTCGTGTCGTCGATGGCGATCAGATCATGGCGATCCTCGCGGTGGCGATGAAGAGCCGAGGCAAGCTCGCCGACGACACCCTGGTCGCGACCGTGATGAGCAACCTGGGCCTGCACGTCGCCATGCGCGAGCACGGCATCACCGTGCGCCAGACCAGCGTCGGCGACCGCTACGTGCTCGAGGACATGAACGCAGGCGGCTTCTCGCTGGGCGGCGAGCAGTCGGGCCACGTCATCATGCGCGCGTTCGCCACCACCGGCGACGGCGTGCTGACCGGTCTGCACCTGGTGGCCGAGATGGCGCGCCAGAAGAAGTCGCTGGCCGAACTGGCGTCGATCATGACGGTCTACCCGCAGGTGATGATCAACGTGAAGGGCGTCGACAAGGACGCCGTCTCGGATCACGCCGGTGTGCAGGACGCCGTGAAGGCCGTCGAGACCGAGCTGGGCGACTCCGGCCGCGTGCTGCTGCGCAAGTCGGGCACCGAGCCGCTCGTGCGGGTGATGGTCGAGGCAGCGGATGCCGAGACGGCGAACGCCCACGCCGAGAACCTCGCCGACGTGGTGCGGAAGCACCTGGCGCTCTGATGCATTATGCGGCGGCTCACAGGGCCGCCGCATAGGCTCGTCGTGGGGATGACGAGCCTGGGGAGGGGGATCCGATGGTCGCACTGCCGTTCGACGGCTCCGGGTTTCCGCCGCCGCCTCCCGCTGCACCGCCGCGTCCGGAAGGTCTTCCTCCGGTGCATGCGCTGGTGATCCCGCCTCGACCGCCTCTGCCCGCCGGAGCCGGGACACCGGCATCGGCTGGCGCGACGGCACGATTGGACATCGATCTGGCCGCGCTGGGACTGAGCGGGATACCTGTGTTCGATGCGGATGCGCCCCGGCCCCCCGCCCCGCTGTGGCGGCGGATCTCCACCTGGGTGGGTGTGTACAGCGTGGCCCTGGCGCTGATCGCGTTCTGGCCCGTCCCGGTCGACTCCGGTGCAGGGGGTTTCCTGCGCTGGGTGACCGCGCATATCCCCATGCTGACCTACTCGAGGATCGAGTTCGGCTCGAACATCCTGCTGTTCGTGCCGTTCGGCCTCGGCCTGGCGCTGCTGCTGCCGAAGCTGCGCTACCTCGTTCTGCCCGCGGCTCTGCTGGTGTCGCTGACCATCGAATCCGGACAGGCGGTCTTCCTCGCCCAACGCACGCCGAGCCTGTACGACATCCTCGCGAACGTCTCGGGTGCGGCCCTCGGGCTGATCGTGTTGGTCGTGTTCGAGGTACTGAAGGGGCATCATCGCCGTCTTGCAGAGGCCTCAGGCTGATCTTCCTGTGTCGTCGGACGTGCGCGCCACTCCCGACTCACGGTATGACGGGTGCTCTCTGGTCCGGCGTGCTCCGCAGAGTCAGATTCTCCCGATCTCCCCGCGGCGCAGTTCGCGCAGCAGCTCCTGAGAGGGACGCTGCGAGCCAGGGAGGGAAGCGATAGGCCGCACAGCGGCGATGCCCGCCACAGTGGGCCGAAGAGTCGTTCGTTCGCGGCGCACGAGCCCACTGCGCAGAAGACGGGTCAGGCGCCGCTCGAAACGCGGACCACGGAGGAGGCCGAAGATCGGCACGGCTTCGAGCAGCTTCAGCTCGTTCGTCGCCCCTGGATGGCTGATCTCCCGCTCCACGAGCACATTCAGCACGTCCCACAGTCGACTAGGCAGAGACATCCCCAGGGTGGCGCCGTGACGCAGCTCGCGCTCGATACTGGCCTCGAAGGACGTGCGGTGGTTGGCGATGGAAGCGCGCGTCCGGGCGCGCGTGGGCGCGTCGGTGTGTCCGGCAAGGATGGTCATACTTTATGAGAGTCCTCAGGACGCGTTTCATCACGCGGTTTTCTTCGATCTGTAGCCGCGCGGCCGATATCAGTTGGGCTCGTCCCAGCTATTCGGTATTGGTCAGTTGCGCGAGTTCAGGTAGTCGACGAGCGCAGAGGCGCCGGGGACTGCTGCACGGGTAGGTGACAGGTTGTAGTCACGCCGCGAGTGCGACGGTCGTGTTCATGATGGTCTCGAACTCGATGGGCGTCAAACGGGCTCTTCGGACATTCGGTGGGGGTGAGGCTCGCCGGGTGATGGTCGGCGGGTAGGGGTTGAGGTCCTCGAGGATCAGTAGCGCCAACTGCTGTTCCATCACGAGGACCTCAACGTGTTTCACCATAGTTCGGGGTGCGCTGACGCGCGCTCTGCCACCTGCCCGTGTTCCCGCTGTGATCTTCTATTCGGCCTGGACGGTGTCCACGTTGAGCACGTCGACCGTCGCGACGATCTGCTGATCGTCACCGTCTCGACACCGGCGGCACCGACCGGGTGCTCGTCGTGCGGGGTCGTCGCGACCGCGCGTGGACGTCGCTACCGCGTGCTTCACGACGTGCCCGGCGTGACGCGGGTGCGGATCGTGTGGCGGCAACGGGTCTGGCGATGCGGCGACGTGGACTGCGCGAAGAAGACGTTCGTGGAGCAGCTGCCGTCCCTTGTCGCCCAGCGTGGGTCGCTCACCCGGCGTGCGGTCGTCTGGGCGGTCGGGCAGCTGCGTCGAGAGCACGCCACGATCGAAGGACTACGTCGTCAACTCGGGACATCGTGGAAGACGGTGTGGCGGGCTGTCGAGCCCGAGCTGGTCAAGCTGGCTGAGGACGAGTCACGATTCGAGAATGTCACCACGCTCGGTGTCGATGAGCACATCTGGCATCACACAGACCCCCGCAAGCGGGGACCGAAGGAGCTGACCGGGATGGTCGACCTCAGCCGCGACAGCACCGGAAAGACACGGGCCAGGCTGCTGGACCTCGTGCCCGGCAGATCGGGGAAGGCCTACGCGTCCTGGCTCGCCGACCGTGGCGACACCTTCCGCAACAACGTGAAGGTGGCAGCGCTCGATCCGTTCGCCGGCTACAAGACCGCAATCGAAGACAAACTCGAGGACGCCACCGCGGTCTTAGATGCCTTCCACGTCGTCAAGCTGGGTACCGCCGCCGTCGATGAGCTCCGCCGACGTGTTCAGCAAGACACCCTCGGGCATCGCGGACGAAAGGGCGATCCGCTCTACGGGATCCAGACCATCCTCCGCGCCGGAGCCGAGAACCTCACCGACAAGCAGCGCGCCCGCCTGGTCGCCGCGATCGAGGCCGATGAAGCGCACGATGAGGTGTTCGTTGCATGGCAGTGCGCCCAGCAGCTCCGCTCCGCCTACCACGCGAAGGACCTCACCGAAGGGCGACGGATCGCCGAGAAGGCCGTCGATTCGTTCCATACCTGTCCGATCCCCGAGATCGCCCGGCTGGGCCGCACGCTGCGCCGCTGGCGCTCAGCGTTCCTGGCCTACTTCACCACCAGCCGGGCGAACAACGGCGGCACCGAAGCAGTGAACGGCATCATCGAACTCCACCGCCGCCTCGCCAGAGGGTTCCGCAACCGCGACAACTACAGGCTCCGCATGCTCCTCGCCGCCGGCGGCCTCACCCCCTGACCCCACCGAATGTCCGAAGAGCCGTCAAACGGCCCAGGCGGGCCTGGCGTCGTCGGCGGTGGTAGGTGCGTTCGATCCAGGTGACGATGGCGATGCGCAGTTGCTCGCGGGTGGTCCAGGAGCGGCGGTCGAGGACGTTCTTCTGCAGCAGCGCGAAGAAGCTTTCGGGTCTGATGCAGGAACAGGTGACAGTTCTAGTTAGGCCGCGAGGGCCAGGTGTTCGTTCATGATGGTCTCGAATTCGATGGGCGTCAAACGGCCCAGGCGGGCCTGGCGTCGGCGGCGGTGATAGGTGCGCTCGATCCAGGTCACGATCGCGATCCGCAGCTCTTCGCGGGTGCCCCAGGAACGCCGGTTCAGGACGTTCTTCTGCAGCAGGCTGAAGAACGATTCCATCGCGGCGTTGTCGCCGCATGACGCGACTCTCCCCATCGATCCCACGAGATTGTGGAGGCTGAGTTCTCGGCGCAGTTTCCTGCTACGAAATTGCGATCCTCGATCCGAATGGACGACGCAGCCGTTCACGTTCCCGCGCATCCGGGCGGCATTGCGGACAGCGCGGACAGCGAGCGACGCCTTCATCCTCGAGTCAATCGAGTAGCCCACGATCCGGCCGCTGAACGCGTCTTTGACGGCGCAGAGATAGAGCTTGCCCTCGGCGGTCTTGTGCTCGGTGATGTCGGTCAGCCAGAGCTGGTTCGGTCCGTCCGCGATGAACTGGTGACGCTCGCGCCCGTGCTCATCGATGACAACGCAGAGATCGTCGTGAACGGCGGGGCCGGGCTTCTTGCCGTTCTTGCCGCGCTTCTTCCCGAACACGCTCCACCAGCCGTTCTCGGATGCGATCCGCCAGGCCGTTCGATCCGCCATCGCCTCGCCCTCATCGCGGCCCTCATCGGCGAGGAGCCGATACCCGAACTCGGGATCGTCGCGGTGAGCGTCGAACAGCGCATTCGCCCGATAGGCTTCCTCGAATTCCCGGCGCGTCACAGGATCGCGCAGCCAGCGGTAGTAGGGCTGGCGAGCGAGCTTCAATACCCGACACGACACCGCGACGGGAATACCACCGGCGGCGAGCTCGCTCACGAGCGGGTACATCATTTTCCCGGCAGATGAGCCTGAGACAGATACGCGGTCGCACGACGCAAGACCTCGACCTCCTGCTCGAGGAGACGGTTGCGCTTGCGGAGCTCGCGCAGCTCCGCGGATTCCGACTTCGTTTCACCCGGCTGCTCGCCGGCCTCGATCCGCGCCTGACGCATCCACTTGTCAAGAGTCCCGACATGAACTCCGAAGTCCTTCGCGATCTGCGCGAGCGTCACTTCCGGATCACGATTCTCCGCGACCCGGATCACGTCGTCCCGGAACTCGTTGGGAAACGGCTCGGGCATGATGACATCCTTCCAGGCCAGCCCTCTCGGCTAGCCACGTTCGATGTCACCTGTTCCTGCATCAGACCCGTACAAAATTCTGCTGGATTGCCACACTCAGTACGCGCCATCGGAGCCGACTACTGCTCGTACGGTCTTCCAGAGAATCAGGAAGTCACCTGCCAATGACCAGTTCTCGACGTAGTAGAGGTCGAGTCTGATGCTGTCATCCCATGAGAGGTTTGAGCGACCGCTCACCTGCCATAGCCCGGTGAGTCCCGGGCGAACGAGGAACCGGCGGAAGACGTGCTCCTCGTAATGCTCGACTTCGCGAGCGAGAGGAGGGCGCGGGCCGATTAGCGACATCTCCCCGCGCAATACGTTGACTAGCTGCGGCAACTCGTCAAGACTGTAGCGCCGGAGGAATCGGCCCAGGCTCGTTACACGAGGGTCACTCTTCATCTTGAATAGCACGCCGTTGCCCTCGGAGCTGTCCAGTAGTCCGGGGAGCAGATCCTCGGCATCTGCAACCATCGAACGGAACTTGAGCATCTTAAAGTGCTTCCCGTTTAGGCCGACTCTCTCCTGGGCGAAGAACGCGGGACCGCCATCCTTTCGGATGAAGAAGATGAACAGTACGAACAGCGGGCTCAGGAGTGTGAGTGCGATGGCGGATGTGACCAGATCGAAGGCTCGCTTTGTCAGACGGCGGCGTCCCGAGAATGCGGGATAGTCGACCTGGATCAGTGGGAGTCCCGCGACTGGGCGGGTATGGATTCTGGGGCCGGCGATATCAGTCAGCGCGGGAGCTACGATCAGATCAATGCGTTTCTCGTCGAGGGCCCACCCGAATCTCCTGGTCTGTGTCGGTGAGATCGCATCGGCAGTGGAAAGAATCACGGTGTCGGCATCCACGCGATCCAGAATGTTGAGCACTTCATCGAAGCGTCCGAGGACAGGGACGTCACCTGCGATTGGATCGTCTGATCCGTGAGTGGTGACGGCACCGATGATCATGATGCCGCAGTCCGGCTCACGCTTGATCTGCTCGGCGACGTGTGACGCCTTCTCACGATCTCCGATGACGAGGGCATGGTGAAGATGGGAACCAGCCAGACGACGTCGGCGCAACCACTGACGCCACGCCCATCGGCTGAGGAGCAGCAAGACAAGACCAGATGGTAACGCGATCAGCAGGTACCATCGTCCGAATTGCACCTGGAACAAGAGTGAGACGATCGCTAGTGCGCCGAAGATCCGGACTGTGGCATCGATTACCCGGCGGTACTCGATCGAACCGGAGCCGATGATCTTCGGGTCGCGCGTGTTGAACATCGAGAGCGTAATCAGCCACCCGAGCACGAACATCGCGGATGTGATGCCGTAACCAATCTCGATGTCAAAAAGCTTCTTGCTGTCGATTACCAGCCGCTCGTTGTCAAACCCGTACCGCAGGAATTGGGCGCCGAACACAGCTACGACTACGACTATTGCGTCGGTCATCAGAAGACGGAGCGCGAAGCCCCGACTCCAGCGCTCAACACGACGCGTCGCCAGAAGTTTATGCGAATGCACGGCTACTCAGCCCCCTCAGACTGCAGCTCGACGATCGCGCCCGGCGGTCAGTCCCCAGTCCTACGGCGCGCATGTCGTCCTATGCCTATTGTTGCACGCACAGAGCTCCTGTCGATGTCTCAGGTGCTGGCGTTCTCAGCGCCCTGCTGCGATGACACGGTCGCAAAATTGCGCGAAGGCCTCGGCGGCCGCGTCAACGGTGTAGCTCTGGAGTGCAACCTCCCGTGCTGCCTCCCCGGCTCGCTGGCGCACCACGGGCGACGTGAACTCTCTCAGGGCTTCGGTGATCTCAGCCACGTCATCGGCGGAAACCACTCGACCAGCACCGGCCAAGCCCCAAGGAGCAGCAGGGACATCGCTGACCACGACTGCCCTACCGGCCAGCATCGCATCCATGAGTTTCGCGGGCAGCTGCCCCCGTGCGTCGGCACGATCGCTGCTCGCAATCACGGCGATATCCGCTTCGCTCAGAAGTCGTAGGCCCTCATCCAGAGAGGTCGGTCCCGTCCACTGCTCCCAAGGGTGCGCATCGGCAGGAGCAGTGTCTGTCACCAGGAGCGTGAAGCCCTCCTGCTGCAGCTGCGCGACCGCTTTCCGGAGTGCTGGGACGCCCTTGTGAGGCTTGTTGGAGCCGATGAAAGCAATCTGTGGAGTCGTAGATGTATGCGGTCTTCCAGCTCCTAGATCGGAGCGAACATGAGGAATGATCGTTCCGCCGTATCGGTCCTGCAGCCAGGGGTTGCTTACCGTGGTCGGCAAACTTCGGGCGAGCCTGCGCAGACGGCGGAAGCGCAGAGTCTGCCGAGGCCTCAGAAGTGACTTCCCCAATTGTTTGAGGGGCTCGTCAACGGAGATCCGATACTCGAGATCGGGGTCGTCGACGTCGAGCCCGACTGGCGCGCGGGTGCTTCTCGGAACCTGCCACACCTTGCCGAGGGATTCCGGGAGCGGCTTGCATGCCAGGATCAGATCGGGTGAGCGCCAGAATAGATCGTCAGGGTCAACTGTGAGCAGAGTGCATGCTTCAGCGAAGTCGCTTCCGGCGAGAGGCCCCCACATCCCAGCAGCGCCCTTGAATGAAACGACCTGAGAGTCGTACCCGAGATGGGTTGCGAGCAGCCACAGACAGTATGTTCGTCCAACCGAGTTGGACGAAAGGTCCTCGCACACGAATAGCAGGCGTCGATTGGTCATCAGTGTTCCTCCGGCTCGGCGCAGATCGCCACGAGCTTATACGAGACTCACTAAACGCGCCCTGACGGGCAACCTCGCAGTCCTCTCTTCGACGTGGGTACGGTTGTGAGACCATGATCCGATCGTTCGGTAGTCTCTCTTCGAGTCTGTCTCGGACCTGAGAGATCTTGAGTTGAGGAGCGTCCGCCTGTGCCTTTGGAGATAGTGCTTGGCGGGATCGGGGTGTTGGGGCTCTTCGGAGTCATCACCGTCGTGTTCGGGCCTGCCGATAGGGCCGCGCGTCGAGCATTGGTCACGGGGATCATCCTGATGCCGTTACTGCCGCTGAACGGCGCGATTCCCTCGGCCATCGTCATCGGCTTCGGGGCGATTCTGCTGTCCTTCGTCGCCGCGATTCTGAAGTCTCACCCCCGCCCCCGGCGGATGAGCATAGTCGTCAGCGCGCTGTTGGTTCTCGTGGGCATGCGAGTAAGCACTTATTTCACTGAGGGAAACATTGGTTTGCTGGCGAGTGCGCTCACAGTGATCTTGTGCCTCGGGATCTTCGTTGTCGGACGATTGACCGAGGACGATATCCTCGCGCTGGCCACGGCGTTCTCCGTGGTGATGGTTCTGCACATCGCCTACGCGACCCTTGAGGTGTCGCTGCGCATTCCCGGCATCTGGCCCATGTCCGATGGCTCGAACGAGATCACACAGCGCGCGCACGAGATCCTTCCTTGGCTCCCCGGAAGGCCGATGACATCTTTCTCGCACCCGATCCCGCTCGCCTACTTCATGTTGGTCTCGGTGGCCTTCGCGGCATACGCCGGCATGCGGAAGCGGAGGTGGCAGTGGATCAGCGTGTTCGTCGGGATCGCGGGCATCGTGCTTACGGGGACGAGGAGTGCTCTGATCGCGCTGGCTGTCATCGTAGGCATCGCCTTCGTTTCGACTTTCCGTTTGCGCCGCGTCGTCGTCATCATCGTGATGATTGCATTGGCCCTCGTCGTCTTGCGCAGCCAGTCATTGGGGAACACGCTGCGGTTAGTAGGCCTCGGGGAAGACTTCAGCGGCACAGCATCATATCGACACAGGGCGATGGTGTCGGCATCTTTCCCCGGTCTGTTCAACCATGACGCAGGGCACGTGCTGTTCGGATGGGGTACCGATATCCATTGGATCTTCGACACGGGGATCGTGCCACGCTACTCATCGACTTTTTACTTCTTTGACAACCAATTTGTGGCGTCCATGGCACAGTTCGGATTATTCGGTCTTCTGCTCTTGGCGGTCGCTCTCGTACTTGCGTTCGCGTACGGGAATTCCCTCGCTCGCATGTTGGTAGGAGCGCTCGTTGCTATGTCGTTCAGCTTCGACGGCCTGACCCATTTTGTGGGCCTCTTCTCTTTCGTTCTGTTGATCGGGCTCGCTAGCGTGAAGCGGGCCGATGAATCAGCGCAGGAGCCTGTAGAACTGGCCGCCGATTCTTCCGCATTGCCCACCCGTGTTCGGGGTTATGCGGATCGACCTGCTCGTAGAAGGCCTCTAGCCTGAACCGCGAGCACAGTGCCTTCCGCTGCCACTTCACCCAGCACGCCCCCGACGGGGCCGAGCACGAGACCTCCGAGCAGGATGGCAGGAACACCCACAAGCGCACCCGCAGAGGCACTGCGTGCGATAACGTCGATGCGGCGAATCGAGACCAGCGCGATACTCCCTGTAGCGCGCGATGTCGCGACGAGTGTAACTACTATGGCGAACGACCAAGCTAGAGGGGAAGGAATCGTTGCAGATCCCGTGAAGATCAGTGACGATGCGAGGGGTGCGGCCACTCCGAACGCGATCGCCGCAATAGCTCCGAACGTGGCGTTGATCATGACGGCAAGGCGCACACGGCGTCGGCGTTCCCCTCGCTCTGGCGAGGATCCGATCCACCCCTGCATTGCGCTCGGCACAATCGACATCGCAGAGAGTCCCAGTCGCATCAGTCGCTCTCCGGCAGCGAACACTGCGACGCTTCCGGGAGCGACGATCCCGATGAGCGTGACAGGAAGAGCGATATAGAGCGCGCTGACTCCGCGTGCGGAAACCGCGTGCCATTGAGCACGCAACGTCCAGTACAAAAGGCGTCTGGATGTACGAGCCGTCACTCGACCGGCTTCGCGTCGCAGAATGAAGAGAGCGAGTGCTGGGGAAAGGGTTCCTGGCAACGCGATGCCGACCACCGCATACACCCACAAATCGGCGCCGGCGACCAGTCCCGCTGTCGCGGCGACGATGCCGAGCAGCCGTAATCCGTTGTCCGTCGCGATGACACGCCCTGGTGCAGTCTTTCCAAGAAAGACCCACGTGAGGCTGAGTGCTGCGATCGCAGTCCCCGTTGAGACCAGTGCGGCATCGAACCGGTGGGTGGGCGCCAGCAGCCAGGACAGAGTGAAAGCGACCGGCGCAGTCGGCAGGAGCACGAGGAGCTTAGCCCGCAGCGAAAGCACTGCCGCACGGTAGGTGCCGCGCGGCGTCATGCGTGCGACCTTCTGAGGGCCGTTCAGCCCCCAGCCCAGTTCGACCAGTGTCGCAACCGCGGCTCCGAGCGATTGCCCGATGGCGACGGCTGCCCAGCCGTCGGCACCGAATCGTGTCGTCACCGCGGGCAGCCCAAGGAGGGGGGTGACCAGCCCGAATAGAGGGATCAGCATGAACGCGATCCCTCGCAGCGGGCGCATCATGTACGCATCCTGAGTTCTCCGCAATCGTTCTTGTACGATGCGATCGCAGCAGGTGGCTCCATAGCGATGCTCTCGTTCTGCAGACGACATTAGCGTGATGCGCTCTCAGAAAGCGCATCGGCGGCGAGGGTTGACTCTTGGGAGTTGGATACGATGATGTGGGCAGCTGGGGGCTGCTATCGAAGGTCGATTCGCCAACGGCGATCGGAACGGGGGATACGAGGATGGTAGACACCCAGGCGCGAGCCATGGAAGCATTGGTGCGTAACGCCGCACGCAGACAGCGGTATGCAGCGCTGGCCGTCGAGTCGATGGCAGCTGGCGTCGTCGAAGCGGCTCATGTCATCGCCACGTCATTGGAGCAGGGGGGTAAAATTCTCGTCTTTGGCAACGGTGGAAGTGCGGCGTGCGCTCAGCATTTCGCGGCAGAGTTCACGGGTAAGCTGAAGATGGATCGTGTGCCGATGGCGGCGATCTCGCTCACAACGGACACATCGGCTCTGACAGCGATTGCAAACGATTATGGGTATGACGTCGTCTTCGCGCGTCAGGTCACAGCACTCGCCCGGCCCGGTGACATTGTTGTAGGGCTGTCTACGAGCGGGGCCAGTCGTAACATCATTCTCGCTTTCGAAGCAGCGAAGGCCGTTGGAGCGGTGACTGTAGGCTTGACCGGTGCGATCGATCAACTCGGAGGCGATCACTCGTTGAGTGTGCCGCTGCGCGAGACTGCCCGTGTCCAAGAAGCGCATGACCTGATCCTGCATGAACTCGCTCAAGTCTCCGAGCGCATGGTGATCTCTGATCTCGCTTGGGACGCCAGCGCTTGTCCATTCGATTTCGAGATCGAAGCCGATCAGATCGCCGGTTTTCGTGACTGGGTCACTGACACCGGCGAGGTACTGGTGACGACGAACGGCGTCTTCGATCTCTTTCACGAAGGCCACGCCGTATCGCTGGCATCTGCACGCACGCATGGTGACCGTCTCGTCGTTCTTGTGAATGACGATGCCTCGGTGAAGCGACTCAAAGGTGAGTCCCGGCCCATTCGTAACGACAGGGCACGCATGGCGGACCTGCGCCGATCCTCTGTCGCCGATCATGTAATCCTCATGGCGGATGACGATCCTCGCCGAATTCTTGAGTTGCTGAGACCGGATGTGCACGCCAAGGGGCGGGACTACTCCGGTCGTGGGCTCGTCGAAGCTGAGACGGTCGAGCGACATGGCGGTGTGGTCGCGTACATCGACCTTGTTCCCGGGCTGTCGACCACCGAGACGGTCCGCAGAGCGTCAGCGCGATGACTGTGACTGTGCCCCAGGTGCTCGTCATCGGAGATCTGATGCTTGACGTCTTCAGCGAAGGGCACGCCTCCAGACTCAGTCCAGAGGCCCCCGTCCCCATCCTCGCGAATCCGCGTCACCGACGAGTGTTGGGCGGCGCAGGGAATACCGCCCTGAACGCTCACCCCCTCGGCGCATCCGTTGCGCTGGCCACCTTCGTCGGCAACGACGAGGCAGGCCGTACGTGCGCTGCCTTGCTGGATGACAACCAGATCGGAAGTGCGCTGATCCTCGCACCGGAAAGCGTCACGACAGTAAAGACTCGATTCGTCGCAGCAGGACAGCAGATAATGCGGCTCGATATCGAATCCCCGCTCATATCCGATGCGTCTCACGATCGGCTTCTTGCAGCCGTTGCAGGAATGGTCGACACCATCGGCTGCATCGTGATCTCGGACTACCAGAAGGGCGCGATCGCCGGGGCGGTAGCACGGGGTGTGATCGATATCGCCCAGCACCTGGGAGTACCGGTGACGGTTGACAGCAAATGCCGGGACTTCACGATGTATCGTGGTGCGTCGGTGATCACCCCAAATCACCTTGAGGCCTCCAACGCAACAGGGGAGGCCGATCCTGAACGAGCGGCGAAGGTTCTCTCCGACGTGACGCAGGGGGAAGTGATCGTGACACTCGGCGCCGATGGCATGTTGGTGCACACCGGTGAACGGGTCGAGAGGATTCCCTCGCAGGTGCGCGAGGTGGCAGACGTCACCGGCGCAGGTGACACAGTGACCGCAGCTGTCGCCGTCGCACTCGCGGAGGGGGCGACCGCTGTCGAAGCCGCTCGATGGGCGACCGCTGCTGCAGCCGTCGCCGTTGAGCACCGGGGTACGTACGCCGTGAAACGCGAACAGGTGGAACAAGCGCTCACAGAGCGCGGGAGGGTCTTACCGCTGTGACCAGGATTCTCATCATCCGTCACGGTGAGACCTCATCGAGCCGTCTCGGTCAGTTCACAGGTCGAGAAGACGTGCAGCTGACAGAGAAGGGCCGGTCGCAGGCTCGGCAGTGGAGCGGACAACTCGGTGAGTTCGTCGCGGCCAGCGCGACCGAGGGTACCTTCTTCTCGTCGCCGCTTCACCGCTGTCGAGAGACCGCTCAGCTCGCGATCGGTAGCGAAGCGCGAAGCTGCGAGGATCTCATCGAGTGGGATCTCGGTACGCTCCACGGGGTCTCAGCCGATGACTTCCGCCGGGATCATCCGAACTGGAATCTTTTCAGCGACGGCCCTCCAGATGGATCTGGCGAGTCTCCGGTGGACATCCGGATGCGTGCTTCGAGAGTGCTGGAACGGTTGCGTGAGAGCCGAGGAGACGTCGTCCTGTTCACCCATGGCCAGTTCGCGAAGGTGCTCATCGCGTTCATGCTGGGCTTGCCGCAAGCGACCGCTTCAAGATTCGCCCTGGGGCCGGCACGCGGTGCCCTGGTGATGGAGCGAACTTCGGGCCTCAGCCTCGCTGGGTGGAACCTCGCGCCCAACGCAGACGGGCTCTGGAAGGCGTTGACCTGATGCTCAGTCAGAGCCGACTTCGATTGATCGACGCGATACGACTCACCGCCCCAAAGGCTCATTCGCATGTGTATGAGGACATCGCCCACTTGCGGGCGGAACTCGAACATCCGTTGCGCGTCGGCGTAGCGCGGATCGACGGGATCGGCGACTGGCTGCTGACGCTTCCTCTCGTGCTGGCATTGCAGGGACCCGCCCACGTCGACTCGGTGACGCTGCTCTCCTCTCCTGTACACCGGCCCCTTCTCGCGAAGCGCGAAGGGGTCGGTTTTGAAGCGATCGATCTGTGGGCGGCGCACCATACGCCGTGGCCGCATGGCTCGCTGGGGAAAATCCTTGCCATCAGTGCTCTGGGGCAGAGGCGCGCATACCGGATGGGCAGGCTGTTCAAAGGTAGGTTCGACCTTCTGGTGTTGCCGCGCTGGGATACCGACCGAGGGCAGAACCTGCGATTCTTCGCGGCAGGAGTGGGGGTGCCAGTGGCCGGCCACGATCCGTCTCTGCAACCACAGGCCTCACCGAAAGAACGCCGGGAAGGGCGGTTGCTCTCGATCATTGCTCGGGACGATCGCGAGCACGCTCACGAGTCCGAACGAGTCGCGACCATGGTCGAGGCGCTCGGCTTGCCATTGCCGCTTGACGACGGCGGCACCAGGGCGTTCTTCGGGCTGAAGAAGGTCCGCGACTCTCGGCCCGGACCTCGGCGGGTCTTCATACATACCAGCGCGCACGACGACTTCCGTCAGTGGCCGCTCGAATCCTGGATGCAACTGATTCGGTCCCTGTTGCACGTGGAGGGCGTTGAGATCGTACTCGTCGGTGGGCCGGGTGACTGGTCGGCGCATCAGCCGCTGGTCGCGGTGAATCCTACGCGAGTTCGATCAGTGGCGGGCGAAGTCGGCCTCGACTCTCTGCCAGCGCAGGTTGACGAAGCCGCGCTGTTCATCGGGAACGACAGCGGACCGGCTCATATTGCAGCGACCCTCGGCGTGCCAACGCTGGTCATCTCCTGCTTCCCGGAGCGAGACGACCCGGGGCACCCCAACAGCCCTGAGAGGTTCGGCGTGCGCTCGACAGGCGGGAGCGCGGTGCTGCGCCCCCCCGCACAGTCAGCAGCCTTCGATACGCTTGACCGGGAGGGGAGGCGGCTGATGATGAGAAGAGTGACACCTCACGCCGTCGAGGAAGCCGCCTACGAACTGACAGCCTGGGGGGTGACGCAGTGACCGAGGAGTTTCGTCTCGCCTACGTTTCTTATGGCGATGCGAACGACAATATGCGAGCCTCGGGGGTGCCGCACTACTTGCGTCGAGGGTTCGATTCCATCGCTTCCGTGCGCATCTATGAGATCAATGCTCGACCGCAACAGTTGGTGCGGTTGGCGATCAAGGCATTGAGTTTTCGCCCCGTTCGTGCGGACTGGGAGCGGAACTACCTGCACGGCAGGATGTTACCCAGGGCGCGATCATGGAAGCGAAGCAGGGGTGTGCGCGCTTTGCGGTCGCCCGACGCCACGCTGCATGTACGCACATGGTATTCACCGCTGAAATCTGTGCCATATGCGTCTTTCATCGATGCCACCGTGACGATGGTTCGTGGGTACGACGACAGCTGGGCGCTCTCTGATCGTCAGTTTGCGGGCGAGGTCGAGGTGGAAGGGGAGTTCTACCGGCGTGCGGTCGCGGTCTATACGGCTTCGAGGGCTGCGACGCGAAGCCTGATCGAGGACTACGGCGTCGACGCGGGGAAGATCACGCAGGTGGGAGCCGGAACCACGCTACCTGGCCTCGCGGACTTGACTATGCAGGCCGTAGCAGATCGTTTTGCCGCCCTGAACATTCTTTTCGTCGGCAAGGATCCTGTCCGCAAGGGCCTGCCGGAACTGCTCGAAGGATTCCGGCTGGCGAGGAGAGCGTTCCCCGGGCTTACACTGAGCATCGTCGGCCCATCGGAGGACGCGCCCGAGTACCATGCAGAGGGAGTGCGCTGGTTCGGCCTGGTGAGAGACAAGGCCCGGATGGCTGAGTTGTACGCGCAGGCGACGGTCTTCGCGCTCCCTGCCCACAGAGAGTCCTATGGCCTCGTCGTGCCCGAGGCGATGGCCTATGGTCTGCCTTGCATCGTCAGTGACTCGGGCGAGCTTCCCCACCTCGTAGAGCATGGACATGATGGGCGCGTGCTGACGGAGGTCAGTCCGGAGGCGATCGCCAGTGCCATCACTGCGTTGCTCCGTGACTTTGACGAGTATGCCAGGTTCGCGAAGAACGCACACGTGAGGAGCAATGATTTCAGCTGGGAGCGCATTGCTCAGATGATCGTTGATGACCTCGCAGCCCGAATCCCGACACAGAACCGGACTGGGCGGCGCTCAACGACCACTGCTGACGAATGAGCTGATGCGCTGAGCAAAAGTTCTTTCCGTGAAGTGGGCTGTCTGCGCTTGCGGATCAAATCTCGGCAGCATCATGGCAGTATTGGTCGCGCGTGCAAGATCGTCGACGGCAGCGGAGTCCGCGCTGATCCCGCTGACCCCGATCTCAAACGTCTCCAACTGTCCACCCACCGGGCCGGTCACGACCGGCGTCCCTGCGGCCTGCGCCTCGACGGGGACGATTCCGAAGTCCTCCACCGGAGGGAAGACGAACACGCTGGCGAGCTGCATGAGCGCGTAGAGCAGTGCATCCGAGGGGGAGACGACGATCCGCACGGGAACCTTCGCCGTCTCGGCGATCGCGCGAAGCCGTTGCTCCTCCGGGCCGCGACCCGCGATCACGACGGGCAGGCCCGTCCGCTCACCGGCCGCGATCACCAGATCCAGCCGCTTGTAGGGGATGAACCGGGAGGCGCCGAGAATGAACGGGGTCGGCAGCTGCTCCAGCAGGTGCAGTTCATCGGCATCCGTCACCTCCGTGCGCCAGTCGCTCTGCGAGAAGATGCGCTCCACAGCCACCGGCGGGTGGATCACCACGGCCTCGCGCTCCCAGGCCTCGGCTATCCTGTCGCGCACGAACGCACTGTTCGCGGCGATCGCCGTGGCCTCCTGCACACGCCGGCGGTCGATGCGCTGGAACAGCGGCGAGACGGCCTTCACCGCAATGCTGTTGCCCCGCTCATCGAGCTCGGGGTTCCAGATGTACCTCGCCGGTGTGTGCGCGTACACGTACTTCGGAACGTCTCGGCGAGCGAGCGTCGCGTGATGCGCGAACAGGTGCGAGCTCACCAGCATCCACTCGTAGTCGTGCGGCGCGGAGAGTCCTCGCCACGCACCCAGGGTGAACGGCAGCGCCAGCGCCTTGTGCCGGCGCAAGGGGGTGCGCGCCAGCCACGTCTCGCGCACGGTGCGATCGGCGAAGCGGTGCGGAGCGTCGTCCCAGAGGCACTGGATGTCGGCATCCGGGAAGGCTCGAGCCATCGCCTCGAGCACGTTCTCCGCCCCGCCCGAGGACTCGATCCACTCGTGAACGAGCAGGCCCGTCACTATGGCCGTCCCATCCCGTAATACGACCAGCCGGCCGCACGCCACGCAGCCGCATCCAGGCCGTTGCGACCGTCGACCACCACGCGTCCGTCAGTCAGCGTGGCGGCGTGCTCCGGCGACAGCTCACGACGGTATTCGTCCCACTCGGTCACCATCACCACGGCCGCGGCATCGCGGATCGTCTCGTCGCGGTCCGCTTCGAAAGTCAGCTGCGGGTGCATCCGGCGCGCGTTCTCGATCGCCTGCGGATCGGTGACGACCACCTCCGCACCCAGCCCATTGAGGCGCACGGCCACATCGAGGGCAGGGGAGTCGCGCACGTCGTCGCTGTGGGGCTTGAACGCCGCACCCAGCACGGCCACCTTCTTGCCGTGCACGCTGCCGCTCAGTCCGTCGACGACCAGCTGGACAGCCCGATCGCGCCGGCGCAGGTTGATCGCGTCGACCTCGCGCAGGAAGTTCACCGACTCGCCTCGGCCGAGTTCCTCGGCTCGTGCGGCGAAAGCACGGATGTCCTTCGGCAGGCATCCGCCGCCGAACCCGATGCCTGCGCCGAGGAACTTGCGACCGATCCGGGCGTCGTGGCCGATCGCGTCGGCGAGCTGCGTGACATCCGCCCCGGTCGCCTCGGCGATCTCGGCCATCGCGTTGATGAACGAGATCTTGGTCGCGAGGAACGCGTTGGCCGAGACCTTCACCAGCTCCGCGGTGGCGTAGTCGGTGACGATGAACGGGGTGCCCTTCGCGACAGCCGGGTGATAGACCTCGCGCAGCACCTCTCCCGCGCGCTGCCCCTCCTCGCCGGCGGGGACTCCGGCGACCAGGCGGTCGGGGTCGATGGTGTCCTGAACGGCCCACCCCTCCCGCAGGAATTCCGGGTTCCACACGAGCACAGCGCCGGTGGCCGCGATGCGCGGCGCCAGCTCGGCCGCCGTGCCGACGGGCACCGTCGACTTGCCGGCGACGATGTCGCCCGCGGACAGATGGGGGAGCAGGTCGTCGATCGCCGCGTTCACATAGGTGAGATCGGCCGCGTGGCCGCCGGCCTGCTGCGGCGTGCCGACTCCGACGAAATGGACCTTCGCGCCCGCGGCGGCGGAGGCATCCGTCGTGAACGACAGCCGACCTGACGCGACGCCCTCGGAGAGGAGCTGCTGCAGACCAGGCTCGAAGAACGGCGCCTCGCCCCGGGCGAGCGACTCGATCTTGCGCGGGTCGACGTCGACTCCGACCACCTCGTGGCCGATGGACGCCATCGCGGCCGCGTGCACCGCACCGAGATAGCCGCAACCGAACACAGAAAGACGCATGTACTTTTCCTCCCCAGATAGCAACGCCTCCATCTTCCCCTATCCCGGTGGCGAGCATTGCCACCAGGCGGACGAGAGGCGCACCCGCGGCCGCGGATGCGCCTCTCGTCAGACGAACGAGATCAGAGGATCCCTGCGTTGGCAAGCACGCTGATCGACGATGTGGCCAGGTAGGAGGAACCATCTGCGAACTCCACCGTCAGGTTCACGGGGAAGGTGGCCAGCAGCGACACATCCAGCAGCGAGGTCGACTCGCCCGCAAGACCGAACACCACGGGGACGACGAGCGAACCGTTGCTGGCGATGTTGACCGTACGGGTGCCGGTCCAGGTCGTCGTAGGGAAGCCGAACGCAGACGCATAGTTCACGTTGCGCTCCGCGTCAGACGTGGCGATTCCATCCACCGAGACGACGCCGAAACCGCGGACATGCCCGAGGCTGATGTTGATCCCGCTCGGGGTCCCGACGGCGATGGTCACCGTGGCGACCTCGTTGCTGATTGCCCCGGTGCCGTTGGTGATGGTGTACTCGTCGGGCACCGTGACCACTGCCGCGGCAGTGATGACGCCGCCCTCATCGAGCAGGTCGAGCTGCAGCAGGCCGGAGTTGTTACCGGTCCAGTCGACGTTGGCGTTCGACGTCGAAGCGGCAGCCAGCGGGGTGGCTGCTGCGACGGCGACGACGGGAAGCGACCAGGCGGCGCCCTTGACGAGGGTGCGGCGCGAGACGTTGGTGTTTTCGATGGTCATGTTTCTCCTGGAATTCGTACGCAAGGCACTGTGAAAGCAGAGCAGTGCCGCCCGGGGGAGCGGCGAGATGTCAGATGACAATTCCGACAATGGCGGAGATGTCGCATAGTGAACCCGATCATGTCGCTGACTGATCGAAGAGCGACGGAAAACGATCGCCGAGGCGCTTCGGCAGGCTCAGCGCCCCACGGGCAACGACTCAGCGCGCGGACCTCGCGGGACGCATCGTGCGAGACAATGACTAGGTACTACGGGCCCTCGCTGCCGCCGAACTGCTCACGGTCGATGGGGACACATGATCTACTTCGCGTTCGCGCCCGCGCCCGCGCTGATCGTCGTGGCGGTGCTGCTCGTCAGTGGCATCGCGAAGCTGCGCACACCCGACGATGAGGCCGGATGGGCGGAACTCGGCGTACCTGCGGCGCTGCGACGCCATTGGCTGATGCGGCTGCATCCGATCGCCGAGATCGTGCTGGCCGCGGCGCTGCTTGCGCTCGGCGGCGTGCTGGGCGTCCTCGCGGCGGTCGCCGCCACTGTGCTGTTCGCGATCTACCTGGTGATGGTGTGGCGGGCGAAGCAGCGCACCCCGGATGCATCTTGCGCGTGCTTCGGCGAGCGCAAGCCCATCACCACGCGCACGCTGCTGCGCAACGGCTGGCTGGTGGTGATGGCGGCGTTGGCGGCAGTGGGCGTCGGCTCGACGCCGCTGCTGGGCGGGGTCGCTGCGGTGGCGACGTGGATGTGGCCGTGGACCCTGGGCCTCGCCGCCGTCGCCTTCACGTTCGTGCTGCTGAACCAGCCCACCGCCTCGATAGCCGCTGCTGCTCCCTCCGACGTCGCCGACGAGGAGCTGGAGGACTACCTCCGCACCCGCACGCCGGCCGTGCCGGTGACCCGCGGCGACGGAGCCGTCATGAATCTGCGGACGTTGTCGATGCAGAAGCCCATCCTGCTGCTCTCGGTGTCGGAGACCTGCGGCTCGTGCAAGCCGGTGATCGAACGCGCCGACGCCTATCGTGAGCTGCTGCCCGAGGCATCCGTGCAGCTGCTGGTGCGCACGACGCCCGACGTGAGCCCGATGGTCAGCACTGCGGCGCCGTTCACCCTGCACGACCCGGACGGACACGTGCGCGATTCCCTGGACATGCCGCGCACACCCAGTGCGGTGCTGCTTGGCGCAGACGGCCTGCTCGCCGGCGGGCCCGTCGTGGGACATCCCGATATCGAAGCGTTCGTGGGCGACGTCTACGAGTCGCTGCACGGTGAGCGCCCGCCCGCCTGACCCCAGTACGTGTCGAGAAGACGCCTCGGGGCGTCAGAGCCCGCTCCACCGGCCGATCGGCCAGAGGATCACGACGGCCTTGCCGACGATCTCATCGCGTTTCACCCAGCGGTAGCAGGTGGCAGCATCTGCACCCGGGAGCCGGCAGGGATACGCGCCGTCGGCCGAGTTCGATCGGTGGTCGCCGAGCACCAGATACGAGCCGGCGGGCACGGTCACCTCGGGCAGGCAGCGCGGAGAGGCCGGAGTCGTGGAGCAGTCCAGCGAACCGGGCGTGAACGGGAGGTCCTCGAACACGTAGGGCTCGTCGAGGGGCTTGCCATCGATCAGAAGGCGCCCCTCGGCGTCACAGCAGGAGACCGTCTGGCCCGGGCCCGCGATGACCCGCTTGATGAGGGTGTGCGGGCCGGACGGGCCGAATCCGGTCACTTCGCCGATCCAGCGCAGCACGCCCTTGATCGGCCCGTCATCGGCGGTGCCGTCCGGGCCCCAGGTCTCGTCGGCGTCGAACACCACGATGTCCCCTGTGCCCGGCCCGCCGCCGAGGTAGGCCAGCCGATTCACCAGCACTCGGTCACCGGGCAGCAGCGTCTGCTCCATCGACCCGGACGGCACGTAGTACGGTTTCGCGACGAAGGAGAGCACGGCGCCGACGACCACGAAGGCGGCGATCAGCTGGAACCAGAAGCTCCCGGTGATGCGCCGCCAGAGCGGACGGGGTGCGGCTGCGGTGGCGTCGGAGGTCACCCCTACATCCTCGCCCACGTTGCAGCGCGATCCGCTCAGGGAAGCGGCAGGACACCCCGGATGAGGCTGCTCCAGTCGATATCGGGCAGGAGCGGTGACACCAGATCGTAGAAGGCGATGGCGTCGTCCAGCAGCTGCTGCCATTCGCCGAGTATCGCCTGCACGTCTCCGGTTGCGACATCCAGGCGCACACCGATCGGGGACACCGCCAGATCGCCGTTGTCATTGAGATCGGTGTCCTGACTGGTGGGCGAGAGCATCGCCGTTACGGACGATTGCGTGACCTGTCCTGTGATGTTCAGCGTCACGGACGCAGGGTTGTACACGAGCGGCTGGGAGAACACCTCGCCGCCCACCGGCACAGTGCTCGAGGTGGTGTAGCTGAGCATCGTCGTACCACCGGTCTGGCCGATCTGGACGGGTCCGGTCGTCGGCAGATAGGCGTTGACGATCTTGGCATCCGTCGTCACCTGCACCGTGACCAGAGTGCCTGCGGGGATCGCCTGCGGGCCGTTGTTGGAGACGGAGAGCGAGCGAGGGTAGGTCGCCGATGCGAAGAACAGGCCTTCGCTCTGCACGGCTGCGGCCCGAAGACGATCGATGATCGTCTTCACCGCGAGGTCCCACGCGGAGTAGGTCGCGAGCTTCTGCAGATAGTCGGCGGTCTCCTGCGCGAAGTCCGCGTTCGCTGCCGCGACATCCAGCCCCCACTGCGCGAGCGCAGCAGCGTACGCCTGCCAAGCGGGATCGAACGGGTTGGGGAAACCAGAAGGGCGCACGGGCTCGGGCGGCAGCACGAGTTCGGGAGCTGTCGGCTTCTGCGGACCCAGTGAGCGGATCGTGCGATCGATGAAGTCGACGACGGCGAACGTGATGTCGCGAGTCGATCCGCCGATCGGCGTTCCGAAGCTCAACACCAGATCGCTGCTCGTGCGCTGACTCGCGGCAGCCAGGGGCATCGCGACTCCTACCGCGATCACGGGAGCCGACCACGCCGCAGCGCGCAGCACGGAGCGCCTGCTCGGAGCGTTCGAAGGAGAAGGGCTGATGAGAGCAGGTGCGTCGTGCATTGGGGCTCCACGGGAATAGGGCGCGGGCGCGCGAGTGAGGCCGACGGGTTCGGTCCGAGACCAGGCTCCTGCGCCCGATCGACAACGGGCGTACTTGTGTCGCGAAAGAGAGCAGAACTGTCGCCAGAAAGCCTCTTGTCGATGCGGCTCGCAGGAGAGCTGGGACATGTCGCAGAGTTGTTCGGTGGTGTCGCAGAACGCGCGTTCGGGCTATCCTGTCGCTGGGAACAGAACGTCAACGGGTGGGGCCGGGCGTTCGTCGAAGATCTGGGGAGGTCCGTCTTGGGGAACGTCATCGACGTATCTGCTGTCATGCGACTGCTGGGGCAGGGGAACGAACATCCGACGGTGGCTCGTCGCCATCGCAGCACTTTGGCCACCAGGCACGCTTTTGACAGGGGCGCGGTCTGGAATTGGGAGCGTCAGCCTGACTCGCGCGCGGTTGTCGCGGGGCTCGCGTTCGCCGATGTGCCGATGCGGGTTCGCGGTGATGTGGGCGAAGAAACTGTCCGAGTCGGAGAAGCGGCTTTTCTGCATCCGTTCCGTCGGACTTTGGTCGAGGCGGACGCGGCTGGGTCCGGAATCTGCATCTGGTTACCGTGGGACTCGCTGCAGGAGGTCGAGGACGGGGTTCGGGCGCCGGGTCAGATCATGGCGTCGACGCCGCTCACCGCGGGGCTCCGCGCCTTCTTGACATCTCTGGTCACACAGCAGGCGGAGCCAACAGCGTACACCGACTATCTGGTTGAGCGGGTCGTGCTGGAGATGGCGTTCGGCGTGCTGCTGGAGTCGGTTCCGGGCAACATTGCCGCTGCACGCGAGGACAGGATGATCGATCGGGCGCGTTCTCTGATGTTGATGCGTCGGGCCGAACCGGACTTCGGAATCGCGGAGCTTGCCGCAGAACTGCACATGTCCACGCGGCATGTGCAGAGGATGTTCGCGGCCGAGCACAGCACCCCGGCTGACGAGCTTCGTGGCATGCGGATCGATCTGGCGAACGAGTTGCTCGGGGATCCTGCCTACGACCCAATAGGCATCGCGGAGATCGCCGTGCACGCGGGATTCCGCACGGCGGCGGCGCTTCGACGTGCTTTCGCATCGCGCGGGCTCCCTCATCCGAGCCGTGCGCGCCAGGCTCGGATGTTCTCTGCCTGAGGAGTTGTCGGCAGCGGAGCATGTGTTTTGCGACCGCTTCGAGTAATTATGCGACCTGAGCATTGAGGTGTTCTGACTCCACTCAGATGATCGAGGTTGTGGCCATTCCGGCCGCGCAACACGCATTTTGCGACACCACTGGGAATCTTCTGAGGGGCAGAACTATGCAGGACGAGAACACCAAGGCACCGCGTCAGATCGAGCGCCGCACCATCCTGAAGGGCGCCGCTTGGTCGGCTCCTGTGATCGCAGCCGCAGTCGCTGCGCCGGCCTACGCGGCGTCGGGGCAGACCTTCGACGTGCGCGTGCAGCGCGAGTCGTGCGTCCTGGCGAGCGTCACCGTGAACAAGAAGCCGTACTTCAACATCTACGCCGACAGCGGTACGATTCCGGCGGGGTCGGTGTTCCAGCTGACGGTGACCAACGGGCTGGTGAACCTCGGCCTGTTCCAGAGTGACCCGAACGCGGGTTACAACGTGGTCGATCTGGGCATTCTCAGCGGAAAGCGCGTCTACCAGATCACTACCGCGCAGGACATCACGCCGACCACCCCGATGCGAGTGGACTACCTGCCGGACTCCTTCGCTTCCGTCTTCGCGGGACAGAATGCACAGCTGACCTATGTCAGTTCTCCGTCCGGCACTGAGTCCGGGCCGGGCCGTAACTCCGACACCATGAGCGTGTCCGGCGTTGCGCTGACGATTCCATTCCTCGGAACTATCCGCGCTTACAGCTGCAGCGCCTGAGTCTGGTTACGATCGAATAGTCCGCGGTGGGCGTCGCGCCAGTAACGACCATCGCGGACTTACCTTGTTCTCATGCTTCTTGCTTCGATGCTGTGCGCATTCGTTCTCGTTTGGTCAGGAATATCAAAACTGATCAAGAGGGAGAGCGCGAATCTGACGTTGATCGGTCTGGGTCTTCCACAGACCGATCTGTTCCGTCTGGGCGCACGATGGTTGCCGGTGGGTGAACTCGTCATCGCGTGTGCATGGTTGATGACGCCATCGCCGTTCTGGCTGATCCCCGCGGCAGCTGGCGCGGCTCTTTTCCTGGTGTTTCTGATCGTGGTTGTGCGTGCGCACGCGCGCAAATCTGATGCTGAATGCATGTGCTTTGGAATGCGTAGAGCCGTCGGCCCGGCCACAATCGTCCGCAACGCCGTGCTACTGGCCAGCGCATCCGCGGCGCTGATCGGGATCCTTGTGCAGACCACCCCGGCATCGGCGAACCTGAACATTCTCACGCTCGTCTTCGAACTCAGCATCCCGGAGATTCTTGCCGGTGCGTTGCTGCTGGGCGGGATGATCGCGTTGCTCGTCGCTGCTGAATCCGGTGGTACAAGTGATCCGCAAGTAGCTCCTGACGTTGATCAGCATCAGAGTCACGCCCTCGGTGGCGGGGTGCCGGCTCCGGTCGCATCCCCGAGAGTGGCTTTTCTGGATGCGACGGGCCGCTACGCGACGATCGATGAAGTCGCTTCGCCGCACGGCGTTCTGCTGCTCGTGCTGAGTGAGACCTGTTACCTCTGTGACCTGGTCCGCGAACGGCTGGAACACTATCGGGCATCGCTCGCGCCAGTCCGCGTGGCTGTCGTAGGGGCGATAGAGCAGTACGGGGCTTTGCCGCCGGATGTCGACCTGGGAGACCTTGCGATGATGGCTTCCGAACGGCTCGGCGCGACGACCTACCCCGCCGGATTAATTGCGCTACCCAACGGCACGATCCCGGTCGGGCCCGTTCTCGGACCCGACGCGATCGACGCGCTTGTCGAGGAGCTGGCCTCCGATCTCAAGGTCGCCCGGGGTGAGGCACATGATCTGAATGCCGATGGGTTCACGCCCCACTCGAGCCAGTAGCCAGTCGGAGTCAGTCCAACTGCTAGATTCGAAGGCACTGTTGCGTTGTCAAGACTGAGGGGTGCGCACGCACATGGAGTTGAAAGACTATCTGCGCATCTTCCGCGCACACTGGCTGGGCATGCTGGCCGTCATCGTTGGGGCTGTCGTGCTCGCCTTCGGGTGGACGCTGACGCAGCCCAAGGTGTACACGGCCGACTCGACCGCGATCGTGCAGGCGAACACCGGATCAGAAGACCTCGGTATGCAGTCGGTCGGCAACAACATCGCCAACCAGAAGGTGAAGACCTACGTCGAACTCGGCAGCTCGCGCAGTGTCGCCAGCCGCGTGATCAAAGAGCTCTCGCTCGACGAGAAGCCTGACACACTGGTCTCCGCCATTAACGTCACCAACCCGCTCGACACGACCTCGCTACGCGTCACGGCCAACGCGTCGACGCCCGAAAAGGCCCGTGACATCGCTGAGGCGTGGGTGCGTGGCATGGCTGCCGAGGTCAACGACATCGAAGCAGGCGACGCGACCAAGCAGGGCGCCGTCTTCCTCCGTCCCATCGACTCGGCCCGCCTGCCCAGCAGTCCGTCGTCGCCCAACACCAAGCTCGCTCTCGCGATCGGTGCGCTCGTCGGCCTCGCCCTCGCGATCGGCTACGGCCTGCTGCGCTACACGCTCGATCGCCGCATCCGGTCTGTCGAGTCCGTTGAGCGCGAGACCGGCGTCGCGGTGGTCGGGACTGTCCCGGAGGAGAAATCGTTCACCGCGGACGACCGTCTCATCCCGTTCGACGGCGGCAACTCCGCCAACAGCTCCAAGGCGCACCTGTTCGCGATCGCCGAGGCGATGCGCGAGCTGCGCACCAACATCCAGTTCATGGACGTCGACAACCCGCCGCGGGTGATGGTCATCACCAGCCCGCTTCCCGGCGACGGCAAGTCGACCACCGCCTCGAACCTGGCGATCACGCTCGCCTCCAGCGGTCAGAAGGTCGTCCTGATCGACGGCGACCTGCGCCGCCCGATGATCGACACTGTCTTCGGCCTGCCCAAGGGCGCCGGCCTGTCCGACGTGCTGGCCGGACGTGCCGAGCTGGCCGAGGTCGCGCACCGCGTCGGCGGCAACGGGCGACTGCTCGTGATCGGCGCCGGCAAGATCCCGCCGAACCCGAGCGAGGTGCTCGGCTCCGCACGCATGAAGGAGCTGCTCGAGGCGATCTCCCGCGAGGCGATCGTGATCATCGATGCGCCGCCGCTGATCCCGGTGACCGACGCCGCCGTCCTCGCCCACAGCACCGACGGCGCGATCATCGTCGCCACGGTCGGCAAGACCACCTTCGAGGTGCTCGGCAAGGCGCTCAGCAACCTCGAGCGCGCCGGCGCACGCGCCCTCGGCATCGTGCTCAACCGCGTCCCGCGGCGCGGAAGCGGTGCCGCCTATTACGGCTACCAGTACCACGGCGACTACTACCGCGTGGAGAAGCCCGAGGACGAGGCCGCCGAGCTGCTCGCGAGCACGCCGAGCAGCGAACCTGTGCGTGCCGAGCCGTCAGCGCGCGATGACGACGGGACTCCGCCGCGCAGAAGCACGCATCGCGCGTCATGACGGCGGACCTCGTCGTCGACGTGCTCGGGCTGCGCGTCCTGATCGCGCCCGGTGACGCTCTCGACGACGCGCAGCGCGAGCGGCTCCGCGCGGCATGGAGCGGAGCGGCCAGCGCGGATGCCGTGACCATGCCCGACCTGACCGTCTCGTTCTACGCCGGGAAGTCCTTCGACCGCGGAATGGAACAGCTCACTGTCGACGTGACGCTGGCCGCGCTGGAGGCCCTCCGCGGACGCGCGCTGATGTTCCATGCGGCGGGTGTGGCGGATGCCGATGGACGCGTCATCGCGTTCGTCGGGCCTTCCGGCCGTGGCAAGACGACCCTCAGCCGCGCGCTGGGCCGTCGATTCGGCTACGTCTCCGACGAGACCGTCGCCGCGGATGAGACCCGATCCGTGCATCCGTACCGCAAGCCGCTATCCGTGGTGCGCAAGGATCTCCCCAAGGAGCAGGTCTCGCCCGTCGACGCGGGGCTCCTCCCGGTTCCCTCGGCCCCCCTGCGGCTCAGCGGGCTCGTGCTGATCGATCGTGATCCGGAGCTGGCCGCCCCGCAGCTGAGCACCGTGCCCCTCGCTGAGGCGCTGCCCGAGCTCGTGACGCAGATGAGCTACCTGCGCGACCATCCGGCTCCGCTGCAGTCGATCGCCGGCCTGTGCGATGCGGTCGGAGGCGTGCGGATGCTGCGCTATCCGGATGCCGAGACCGTTCCGGCGATCATGCCCGAGATCTTCGGCGCCGAACCCGCAGCATCGGCGCGGGACGCCATCCAGACCGACGAGTACCTCATCGTCATGGTGGAGTCCGAGCTGAAGGTGCTCGACGGCATCGCGCCCGTCATCTGGCAGGCGGCAGCCGACGGCGCCGACCTCGAGGGCATCATCGCCGCCGTGGTGCACGCGCACGGAGAACCTCCCGCGGGTTCGGCCCGGCAGATCGTCGAAGACGCCGTGGACGAGCTCGTCGTCGCCGGCGTGATCAGCCGCATCTGATCGGTCGCACTCCGGTATCCGGCCACCCAGCGGCGGGAAGCCCACGCGCGCTCAGACGCCGCGTTCGGCGTTGCGCAGCTCGACCGGAGCCGGCGACCCCTCGGCGTGCAGCGCCCGGCGCAGCTGCAGGGCCGAGGTGAACCCCGCGTATCGCGAGATCTCCTCTACGGTCAGCCCCGTGTACAGCGGGTTGCGCAGCATCGACTCCGCGAGCTCGACGCGCATCCGGCGCAGCATGTCTCCCGGACGGAGGCCCGCACCCGCGAAGGCGCGCTGCAGCTGCCGCGGGGAGATGTGCAGCTCGGCGGCTAACTGAGGCGTGGAGAAGCTCGGGTCCTCGCGGTGCATGAGCATGATCGAGCGGGCGCGTTCGACGAGCGAACTGGGGCGAGGACCGGTCGCTATCGACTGCTGCTCCACCAGCGCGCCGAACAGCATCTCCGCCACGAGGCGCTCGATCGCATACTGCGACATCGACGAGCCCTCGTCTCCGTGCCGCACGACCGCCTGCGCGAAGGTGCGGAAGCCGATCGTGAGCGGCGAGGAGCGCAGCACGGCGGCCTCCGGGGTCCTGCCCTCGGTGAACTCCTGCAGCAGCCGCTCAGGCACCCACACCGCCAGCACGTCCGAACCCGGCTCCCAATCCAGGTTCTGCTCGGCGTCGGGCGGCAGGAACAGGCCGAGCGGCGCGGGGCCCGAGGCAGCAGCATCCGCAGTCGGCACCCTCCGTCCCTCACCAGGAAAGAGCACCACGGTGCTGCGCTGCGTTCCCACCTCGATCGGCGACCAGCGCCAGGCCGTCTCGCGGGCGCGATGCCAGGTCATGGTGATCGACCGGAACGAACGCGCGACGACCAGCCCTGCGACGTGGGTGGGGATGCCCAGGTGTGCAGAGATCAGCGAGGTGACGCTGGAGGATGCCATGGGGAAGATGCACTCCGGTTGCCGTGCCTGCCACCGGGGCTGTGACCTGCACAGGCGCTAGGCTACCAAGCGTGACGGGGTGGGGGAGTGCATCGGTGCGCATCGGCGACGATGTCGCCTGGACCGCGGATGAGTCGCGCGTCGTCGCGCTCGACCTCACGCAGCCGGGCGCGAGCCCCCTGGTGCTGGAGTCGACCTCCGCCGTCGTCTGGGAGGAGATCGCAATCCGCGGCCCGATCGAAGTCGACGAGCTGCTGGAACTGCTCGCCCAGGCCTTCGACGTGCGGGCCGACGACATCCGCCGGGACGTCGACAGCCTGCTCGCCGAACTGCGATCGCGTCGGCTGCTGGCCGGCTGAGTGGAAGCACGCGGCGCGCCGCGTCGGTATGGTCGAGAGGGAATGGGGGTGACGTGGCGACTGTCATGAACTTCGGGCTGGGCGAGGCGAACGAGCTCGCGCACGCGATGCTGGCGCGGATCGGCCGCGACCACGGCATCCGCACCCTGTCCATCAAGGGTCTGGTGGCCGACCGTTACGGCCTGCGCCGGCCGCGGGTCGCCGCTGACGCCGACGTGATCGTCGACCCCGCTCGCTTCGACGAGTTCTGCCGGCTGCTGCACGACTACGGCTGGCATCTGCGCGTGGAACGCGAGGTGCCTTCGCTGCTCGGACCGCATTCGGTCACGCTCATCCGCGACGACTGGCCGAACGACATCGACGCGCATGTGCGCTTCCCCGGATTCTTCGCCGACGACCAGACCGTCTTCGAGCGGCTGTGGAGCACGCGCTCGACCATGGAGGTGGCGCACTGCGAGGTGACGGTGCCCTCGCGGGCCGCGAGCGCCGTCATCGCCGCACTGCACGCGGTGCGCTACACGAAGTCCGTGCGCCACGCCGGAGAGCTCGAGCGCGTCGCGGAGCTGCTCATCGATGACTTCTCGGATGCCGAGCGCGAGGAGTTCCTCGACGTCGCATGCGTCGGAAGAGCGCAGTGGGTGCTGCGTGAGCTGTTCGACCTCGTCGGACGCCCGCACGAGATGGACGCCACGCCGCGCCAGATGCAGTTGTGGGAGACCAACCGGGCGACCGTCGAGGACGGCGCGGCCGTCTCCTGGCTGAGCACGCTGCGCTCGGCGCCGCTGCACCGCAAGCCCGCCGTCCTCGCACGCGCTGTGTGGATCTCACGCGAGGAGATCCCGCGCAACGACGTGAACCGCCTGCCGACGGTGCGCGAGGCGTGGGCGCATCGGATGCTGCGCTGGAGACGCGGCGGCGTGGCCCTCTGGCACTACGCCCGCTGGCGGCGCTGACCGATCCGGAGCGTCAGGCCAGGGCGATGCGGACCACCCGCTCCACCTGCGCCAATGCGGGAAGCAGCTGCGCGGCGGACTGCTCGTACACCTCGAAGGACTGGCGGTAGGGGTCGATCACGTCCTCGTCGCCGGTCGCCCTCGGCGCGACGCCGCGCTGATCGGCGACGGCCTGCACCAGCACGCCGAAACGGGACCGCGGGTTGCCTGCGCTGCGGGCGATGCGCCGCAGCACGCCGTCGTCGAGCGAGGCGGCCAGACGCGCGAACTCGCGCACCGTGAAGGTGCTGTGCATGCGGCGAGGGGTGAGCTGCATGGCGGCGGTGCTGTGCTGAGCCGTCATGGTCAGGATCAGATCAGCGTCGTTCATCAGCGTCTCGGACAGCAGGCGCGCGCGATGGGCGGCGGTGCGTTCCGGGGAGACGCCGTTCCGCTCGGCGAGGGCGCGCGCCTCGGTCGGCATCCCGTGCCCGACGAGGGCCTGCGTCCCCGCGCTGTGCACGCGGAGATCGAGGTCGGCGAGGCGCGTGGCCAGCACGGTCTCGGCCAGGGGCGAGCGGCAGATGTTGCCGGTGCACACCGTCATGATGTTCGGCTGCACGTCGGGGACGTCCTCATGGGTGCTCGCGAACAGGTCTGCCAGGGAGAACTCGGATCCAGCGGTCATGGTCGTCTCCGGGGGTCTCGGCGACCGCCCGTCGGAGTCGAGGGCCGGCAGCGGCGTTTCGGGGTCCGCACGCAGCAGACGACGCTCACGGCGAGTCCTCGCCATGGGTGCGTCGATTCCGTTGCCTGGCCTCCCCAGACGGCCGCGATCCTCAGATCGATGCATCATCACACTCTAGTGGTGGCTGCTTTCCGGGCCACCATCGATTCCGTGATCGCGCCCTCGGGCGTGAGGTAGCGCATCAGGCGCAGCACCGTCCGGTCGCTCGCCGTCGCCAGCGGGCGTCCACCGGGGTGGATGTCGGCGGCCAGCATGTGGACGGTGTTGGAACCGATGTCGAGGACTCCCAGGCGCACGGCACGAGATTACTCGTGCGCGGACGCTGCGACATCCCTCGCAGATCGCCGCGACATCCGCTGTTCACCCGACGGATACGATGTAACGCGTGACCGCCGCCACCAACCTGCCGCTGTCCCAGTACCGCGAGATCGACCGCGCCGATTGGGCGCGCCTGTCGGCAGGCCTCGATCAGCCGCTCAGCGAGACCGAGGTCGTCGGCATCCGCGGCATCGGCGACCGGCTCAACCTCGACGAGGTGCGCGAGGTCTACATGCCGCTGAGCCGCCTGCTCAGCCTGTACGCGTCGTCGATCCGCAAGCTGGGTGCCGCGACCAGCGAGTTCCTGCAGGAGGACGACTCCACCACGCCGTTCGTGGTGGGCGTCGCCGGTTCCGTGGCTGTCGGCAAGTCGACCATCGCCCGCCTGCTGCGCGAGCTGATGAGCCGCTGGCCGGGGACGCCGCGGGTCGAGCTCGTCACCACCGACGGGTTCCTGTACCCCAACGCCGAGCTCGAGCGCCGCGGGCTGATGGACCGCAAGGGCTTCCCCGAGTCCTACGACCGCCGCTCGCTGATCGAGTTCCTCACCGAGGTGAAGAGCGGGGCATCCGAGGTGCGCGCGCCGTTCTACTCGCACATGCGGTACGACATCGTGCCCGACGCGCACGTGGTCGTGCGCCGCCCCGACGTGGTGATCGTGGAGGGGCTGAACGTGCTGCAGCCGCCGCCCGCCCCGAACGACGTGGCCGTCAGCGACCTGTTCGACTTCTCGATCTACGTCGACGCCGATCCCAAGCACATCGAGCGCTGGTACATCGACCGCTTCCTCGCGCTGCGCAAGGGCGCCTTCGCGAACCCGTCGTCGTACTTCAACGTGTTCGCGCACCTCACCGACGACGAGGCGGTGACCACGGCTCTCGGGTACTGGAACGAGATCAACATGCCGAATCTGCTCGAGAACGTCATGCCCACCAAGCACCGCGCGACCCTCGTGCTGCGCAAGGGCGCCGACCACGCCGTCGAGAGCGTGCAGCTGCGCAAGGTGTGATCGCCTCTGACGTTCGTTCAGAGGCCTCGCAAAAACCCCCGTTTATCCTTGAATCCATGTGTGGAATCGTCGGATACGTGGGCCCGCGGCCCAGCCAGGACATCCTTCTCGCGGGCCTGGCCCGTCTCGAGTACCGCGGGTACGATTCGGCGGGCATCGCCGTCATCGACGAGGGCGGGCACCTCGGGATGCGCAAGAAGGCCGGCAAGCTGAAGGTGCTGCGCGACTCGCTGGCGGATGCCGCGCTCGCCGACGGCACGACCGGCATCGGCCACACCCGCTGGGCGACGCACGGCGGCCCCACCGATGGGAACGCGCACCCGCATCTCGCCGACGACGGCAAGCTCGCACTGATCCACAACGGCATCATCGAGAACTTCGCGGTTCTCCGCGACGAGCTGACCGCCGAGGGCGTCACCTTCCTCAGTGAGACCGACACCGAGGTCGCAGCAGCTCTGCTCGGGCGCGAGTACCGGCGCACCGGCGACCTGGCTTCCGCCTTCCGCAACGTGGTCAACCGCCTGGAGGGCGCGTTCACGCTGCTGGCCGTGCACCAGGACGAGCCCGGCCTCGTGGTCGGAGCCCGTCGCAACTCGCCGCTCGTGATCGGCCTGGGCGAGGGGGAGAACTTCCTCGGCTCGGACGTCGCGGCGTTCGTCGAGCACACCCGCAGCGCACTCGCCATCGGGCAGGACCAGATCGTCGCGATCACCCCCGACTCGGTGACGGTCACCGACTTCGACGGCAACTCCGTCGAGGCCCAGCCCTTCGAGGTCTCTTGGGACGCCGCTGCCGCCGAGAAGGGCGGCTGGTCCTCGTTCATGGCCAAGGAGGTCGCCGAGCAGCCCGAGGCCGTCGCGAACACCATCCGCGGCCGCATCCAGGGCGACCAGGTGGTCATCCCCGAGCTCGACGGACTCGATGACCTGTTCACCGGCATCAACCGCGTGATCATCACCGCCTGCGGCACCGCGTCGTATGCCGCGCTGGTCGGCAAGTACGCGATCGAGCAGTGGGCGCGCGTGCCCGTCGACGTCGAGCTCGCGCACGAGTTCCGCTACCGCGACCCGGTGATCGGCGACGACACCCTCGTCGTCTCGATCAGCCAGTCCGGCGAGACGATGGACACCCTGATGGCGGTCAAGTACGCGAACGAGCGCGGTGCGAAGACCCTGTCGGTCTGCAACACGCAGGGCGCGACCATCCCGCGCGAGTCGGATGCCGTCGTCTACACGCACGCGGGCCCGGAGGTCGCCGTCGCGTCGACCAAGGCGTTCTCCGCTCAGATCACGGCGCTGCTCCTTCTCGGCCTGCACATGGGGCGGGTGCGCGGCACCGCCTCGGCATCCGATGTCCGTGAGGCCGTCGGCGAGCTGCAGTCGCTTCCCGAGAAGGTCGCGCAGGTGCTGGCCGAGGAGACCGAGCACGTCTCGCAGCTGGCCGGCTGGATGGCTGACACCCGCTCGGTGCTGTTCCTGGGCCGTCACGTCGGGTTCCCGATCGCGCTCGAGGGCGCGCTCAAGCTCAAGGAGATCTCGTACATCCACGCCGAGGGATTCGCCGCCGGCGAGCTCAAGCACGGGCCGATCGCGCTGATCGAGCCCGGTCAGCCCGTGTTCGTTCTCGTGCCCTCGCCGCGCCACTCCGCGCTGATCCACTCCAAGGTGGTCTCGAACATCCAGGAGATCCGCGCCCGCGGCGCCCGCGTGATCGTCGTCGCGGAGGAGGGCGACGCCGCCGTGCTGCCCTACGCCGACGAGGTCATCCGCATCCCGCTCGCCGGACCGCTGTTCGAGCCGATCCTCGCGGTCGTCCCGCTGCAGATCTTCGCCATGGCGCTCGCCACGGCCAAGGGCCTGGACGTCGACCAGCCCCGCAACCTCGCGAAGTCGGTCACGGTGGAGTGAGCTGACCGCTCCGGGCTTTCGTGTTCGGTCTTTCTTCTTTCGTCCGCAGGTCGAGGTGACGTCCCGGATGCCGAAGCGTCGGTTCCCGGCATCCGGATGTGTGAATCGGCCTGCGGATGGAGCGGATAGGACGGGGACCGGACTGGTCGGCGACGCGAAATCAGGCGTGCGCGCGCCGTAATGCCGCGAGGATCGCCTCGAGCACGGTGTCCCAGGCCCTCAGGATCTGGACGTAATCAAAGCGCAGCGACTCATAGCCCAGGGCGGATGCTGCCGCATCGCGCCGCAGATCCCTGTGGCGCTGCGGACCGGTGTGGTTGTCCTCGCCGTCCGCTTCGACGATCAGTCGACCCTCGATCACGAAGTCGACCCGGCCTACGCCGTCGATGTGGACCTGCGTCCGGACGTCGTCGATGCCCTGCAGATGCAGGCGGAGGCGCATCAGAGACTCCAGACCGCTATCGGCGTCGGGGCGGGCGAAGTCGACCAGCCACTGTGCGGAGCGAGGCAGGGTCGCGCGGATGCGCGCACGATCGCCGGCACCGATCAGTCGCTTTCGCCATGCCGACTCGAGCGCGCAGAAGAAGAACTCCTCGCCATGACAGAAGTACCCGTGGATGAGGGCATCTCGCACATCGGCGACCCCGAGCGACATCCTGCCCGGGTGGTAGTGGGCGACGCACGAGCATCCAGGATGCGGGTGCACCCGCCCGGTGGACCCGAGCCACACGTGCGGTTCGTCATCGTCCTCGAGTGTCCAGACCTCATGGTGCTGCAGCGCTCCGGCGCATGTGAGCGCCCCGCCGTGCCGTGCGGCGGCGATGGCGGCGTCCGTCGCCTTCGTGCTCGCGTACACGCCGCGTCGAAGCCGCCGGATCTCGCCTCGGTCAGCCGCGCGGGCGAGTTCATATCTGCTGAGCCCGAATGCCGTGAGCTGTCTGCCGCGGGCGAGGCCGTCGAAGCGGTCGAGAAGCTGGCGGGGCGTGATGAGCATGCTGCGATGCTGGCGGGAATCCGAGTGCCGTGGGTTCGCGAACCCAGTGGATGGGGACAACTCGTTGGATTCCCCGACTGTGCAGGGAGTCGCATCCCTTCGTCTGCAGGTCGGCGCGACGTCCCGGATGCCGGTTCGGTTGTTGTCTGCATCCAGACGCGCGAATCGGCCTGCAGATGAAAAGGTGTGGCAAAGATAAGAGAAGACTTATATAGTCAGGGCGTGCACGAATTCGAGGTTCTCGCGGATGCTGTCCGTCGGCGGCTGCTGAGCGTGCTCGCCCTGGGCGAGCAGTCGGCGGGGATGCTGACCGACATCGCCCGCGAGGAGTTCGGCATCTCGCAGCCTGCAGTGTCGCAGCACCTGAAGGTGCTGCGCGAGAACGGCTTCGCGACGGTGCGGGCCGAGGGGACGCGTCGCGTCTACGCCCTGGATCAGGCGGGACTGGATGCCGCCTCCCGCGCGCTCGCGCGGCTGAGCGATCCGCTCGGCCAGCGTCTCGACGCCCTGCACACCGAGGTCGCGCGGGGACGCCGCGCGGCATCCGGGAAGAGTAGCACGAAGATCACGGAGAGGAACGCATCATGAGCATCACCCGTCCCGTCATCGAGAAGCATCCGTCCGGCTTCCGGCTCGTCTACGAGGACGTCTACGCCACCGACATCGACGACCTCTGGCAGGCGATCACCACGCCAGATCGCCTCGGGCGCTGGATGGTCGACCTGACCGGCGAGTTCCGGCTCGGCGGCACCTGGGCGGTCGTCGCGGAGGGCGATGAGCCGTCCTGGGCGACCGGCACCGTCACCTCCTGCGACGCACCGCTCTCGTTCACCACCACCTGGCATGCCGTCGAGGAGGAGCCGACCGAATTGACCGTCACGCTCGACGAGGTCGCCGGCGGCACCCGCATGCGCCTGGTGCACACCGGCATCCGCTCGATCTTCTACGGTGCCGGATGGCAGACCTATCTCGAGCGCCTCGCCGCCCACGTCGCAGGCGAGGCCTTCGCCCACGAATGGGCTGCCCGGTTCGCGGAGCTCTCGCCGGAGTACGAGGCGCGGTTCGGGTCGCTCTGAGCTCGTTTCCCTTCGTCTGCAGGTCGGGGTGACGTTCCGGATGCCGGTTCGGTCGTTCTCGGCATCCGGACGTGCGACCCGGCCTGCGGACGGAAGAGCACGGCAGCGGAAGGAAGCCGCGGATGCCGGGCATCCGACGCCCCGAGTAGGCTGAACGGGTGATCATCGGCACCGGAATCGACCTCGTCGACGTCGCGCGGTTCGAGCGCTCGGTGACCCGCACTCCCCGGCTCCTGGCACGTCTCTTCACGCCATCCGAGCAGCAGCTGCGTCTGCGTTCGCTGGCCGCCCGGTACGCCGCCAAGGAGGCACTGATCAAGGCGCTCGGCGGCAGCGACGGCGTGTACTGGACCGAGATCGAGATCGCCTCCGAGGCCTCCGGCCGTCCGCACTTCGTGCTGAGCGGCTCCACTGCGGCCGTCGTCGCCGAGCGCGGCATCACCGCCCTGCACCTGAGCCTCACCCACGACGCCGGCCTCGCCGCGGCGTACGTCGTCGCCGAGAGGGCGGATGCATGAGCAGCCTCGCACGAGACAGGGACCTCCGCATGACCCGCACCTTCCCGTTCCGTCAGGCCACGATCGACCTCGGCGCGATCGCCGAGAACGTCCGCCACCTGCGCAGTCTCACGGGCGTGCAGGTGATCGGCGTGGTCAAGGCGAACGGCTACGGGCACGGCGCCGCCGCCGTCGCCACGGCCGCGCTCGCCGGAGGCGCCTCGCGAATCGGCACGGCGACCCTGGAGGAGTCCTTCGCGCTGCGCCGCGCGGGCATCACCGCGCCGCTGATCGCCTGGCTGCATGAACCCGGCCGGCGGTTCGATGACGCGGTCGAGGCCGAGATCGAGATCGGCGTCTCCTCGTTCGCGCAGCTGAACGCGGCATCCGAGGCCGGATCCCAGGCATCCGTCCACCTCAAGGTCGACACCGGGCTCTCCCGCAACGGCATCCCCACCGAGCAGCTCGAGCAGGTTCTGGCCGAAGCCGCCCGGCTGGAGCGCATCGGACGCATCCGCATCGTCGGGATCTTCAGTCATCTCTCCGGTGCGAGCCCCGACGACGACCGGGCGCAGCTCGCCCGGTACCAGGAGATCCTCGCGCAGGCCGAGTCCTTCGGCATCCGTCCGGAGATCCGTCACCTCGCCGCCACCGCAGGCGCCATCTCGCTGCCCGAGGCGCGACTCGACGCGGTGCGCGTGGGCCTCGGCATCTACGGACTCTCACCCTTCGCCGACCGCACCTCGGCCGATCTGGGGCTGCGTCCGGCGATGAAGCTCAGCGCAGCTGTCGCGAACGTCCGCCGGGTCGCCGCCGGCACCGGCGTCTCGTACGACTACGCGTACCGCTGCGACCGCGACACCACGCTCGCGCTCGTGCCGCTCGGCTACGCCGACGGCGTGCCGCGTCAGGCATCCGGCCTCGGGCCGGTGCTGATCAACGGCCGCCCGCACACCGTTGCGGGCCGCATCGCCATGGACCAGTTCGTCGTCGACGTCGGCGACGAGCCCGTCGAGGTGGGCGACGAGGTGGTGCTGTTCGGCGACCCGACGCTCGGTCATCCGTCGGCGACGGACTGGGCGGACGCCGCGGGCACCATCAACTACGAGATCGTCACGCGCATCGGCGACCGCGTCCCCCGGCGGACCGTGTCATGAGCATCGATCCCGCGTTCCTGGGGCGGCACGAGATCGCCACCTCGGATGCCATGGAGCGGCTCGGCCTGCACATCGGCGAGCAGCTGCAGGCCGGCGACCTGCTCGTGCTGACCGGGCCTCTGGGCGCCGGCAAGACGACCTTCACGCGCGGCCTCGCCGAGGGGCTCGGCGTGCGCGGGCCCGTGCAGAGCCCGACCTTCGTGATCGCCCGCACGCATCCCTCGCTGGTCGGGGGAGCGCCGCTCGTGCACGTGGACGCCTACCGTCTGGGGTCGGCCGCCGAACTCGACGATCTGGACATCGACTTCGCCCGCTCGGTGGTGGTGATCGAGTGGGGGCGGCCGATGGCCTCGTCGGTGGCGGATGCCTGGTGGGACATCGAGCTGGAGCGTCCGGTCGGAGGCGTCGCCGACCTGGCGGACGAGGACCTGGACGCCGATGCGCCGAGGTTCGTGACGATCGAGCGCGTCGAGGCCTGAGATCGTGCGGGCGCCGCGCGTCAGCGCGTGATGCCCATGTCGTCGAGGGATCCGTCCACGTCGAAGCCGAGCTCCTCGGCCGTGGCGAACTGCCCCTCGGCCGCATCCCGGTCCGGGGTGAGCCCGTCGTCCCCGCGCAGCAGCATGACGCCGGCGATGAACGCGGCGCGGGCGTGGCCGTTGTCGCCCGCGCGGCTGTACCACTCGACGGCCTTCCGCGCGTCCTGCTCGACGCCCCGGCCGGTCGCGTACATGCCGCCGAGATTCGCCTGCGCGCGTGCACTGCCCAGGTCGGCCGCCCGGCGGGTCCAGTCCGCGGCGGACTCGGGGCGAAGGATGCTGAGCTCGAACGCGGCATCCGCGTCTCCCCGCGCGGCCGCCGCGTCGAAGAACGGCAGGGCCGCGGCGACGTCCTGCGCGTACCCGTACCCCTGGCTGATGAAATAGCCCAGCAGGAGCTGCACGCCGGCGTCCTCGGGATCGGCGGAGTACAGGGCACTCAGGCGCTCGACGGCCGCGGGGGCCATCGACTCGTCCCGGGCGAAGTAGGCGGCCCGGATCCAGCCGAGCGCGCCGGCGGCGGAGCCTGCGTCATCGGCTCGGCGCAGGAGTGCGATGCCCTGTGCGAGATCCTTACCCGGGTACGGCGCCCACGGCGCCACCTCGCCCGAAACGTACAGTGCGCCGAGGTCGAGCATCGCCCTCACCAGGCCGCGGTCTGCGGCGGCCCGGTACGCCCGGATCATCACCTGGTCGGCGTCGCCCGGGAGCAGGCCGATCGTGTGCTCTGCGCGTTCGAACGAGCCGCGCAGCTCGACCGCGGCTCCGTACAGCTGCTCGGCGGTGGCGTCGGGGTCGATCAGGAGGCGGGAGGCGGTCTCGTAGCTCACACCATGACCGTACCCGCCGGTGCACGGCTCCCGGCCGAGGCCCAGCGGCCGCCGACTAATCTGGAGGGGTGATCCTCGCCGTCGACACCTCCCTGGGCACCGCCGTCGCCGTCATCGACGCCGACGGGCGCACCGTCGCCGAGGCCTCCACGCCCGACCCGCTCGGACACGCCGAGGTGATCGGCGACCTGCTCGCCCAGGTGGCGCAGCCGGGCATCACGCACGTGATCGCGGGAATGGGCCCCGGGCCCTTCACCGGCCTGCGCATCGGCATCGCCGCGGCGCGCACGTTCGCGCTCGGTCGCGGCATCCCGGTCATCCCGATCCCCAGCCATTTCGCGATCGCGCAGGCGGCGGACATCCAGGGCCGATTCGCGGTCGTCACCGACGCCCGCCGTCGTGAGATCGCGGTGAGCGTCTTCGACGGAGCGGATGCCGACGGCATCCCGCACCTGGTGCTCCCCACCCGCCTGGAGAAGCGCGGTGCCGAGCTCGCCGAGCCGGTGCACGAGGTCACCGAGCTCTCGGCCTCCGCCCTCGCGCTCGTCGGCGCCCGCGCCATCGCCGCCGGACGGACCCTCGCCGATGCCGAGCCGCTCTATCTGCGCTCGCCGGATGTCGTGCAGCCCGGCGCTCCGAAGCGGGTGAGCGCATGACCCTCCGCCTCGCGACCGGCGACGACCTCGCCGCGATCATGGACCTCGAGCACCGCAGCTTCCCCACGGACGCGTGGAGCGAGGACACCATGCGCGCCGAGGTCGCCAGCGCTCACAACCACTACCTCGTCGACGAGGAGGACGGCCGCGTGGTGGGCTACGGCGGGCTGCGCGCCCTGCGCGGCGGATCGGATGCCGACATCCAGACCATCGCGCTCGATGAATCGGTCCGGGGGCAGGGGAGGGGCCGTGCGCTGCTGCGCGCGCTGATCTCCGAGGCGGCCGCCCGCGGCGCCCGCGAGCTGTTCCTCGAAGTGCGCGCCGACAATCCCGTGGCCGAGGGCCTGTATCGGTCGGAGGGCTTCGCGGAGCTGGGCCGCCGCCCGCGCTACTACCAGCCCGACGACGTGGACGCCGTGGTGATGCGGCTCGACCTGCACGCCTGGACCGTCGGCGCAGCATCCGAGGAGGAGACCTCCGCATGACCACCACCGAACCCCTGGTGCTCGGCATCGAGACCAGCTGCGACGAGACGGGCATCGGCATCGTGCGCGGCCGCACCCTGCTGTCGAACACCATCGCGTCGAGCATGGACGAGCACGCCCGCTACGGCGGCGTCGTGCCGGAGGTCGCCGCACGCGCGCATCTGGAGGCCCTGCAGCCGTCCATCGAGCGCGCCCTCGCCGAGGCGCAGGTGAACCTCGATGACCTGGACGCCATCGCCGTGACCAGCGGTCCGGGCCTGGCCGGCGCGCTCATGGTCGGCGTGGGCGCCGCCAAGGGGCTCGCCGTGTCGCTGGGCAAGCCGCTGTACGCCGTGAACCATCTGGTCGGGCACATCGCCGCCGACATCGTCGCCGGGGATGCGGAGCCCATCGAGTACCCGACGATCGCCCTGCTCGTCAGCGGCGGCCACACCTCGCTGCTGCATGTGCGCGATCTCACGACCGACGTCGAGCTGCTCGGCGAGACCGTGGACGACGCGGCCGGTGAGGCCTTCGACAAGGTCGCGCGTCTGCTGGGGCTTCCGTACCCCGGTGGGCCGCAGATCGACAGAGCCGCGGCCGGCGGCGACCCGAAGGCGATCCGCTTCCCGCGCGGACTGTCCAAGGCGTCCGATCTGGAGAGGCACCGCTACGACTTCTCGTTCTCGGGGCTGAAGACGGCGGTCGCCCGCTGGATCGAGCGCGCCGAGGCGAACGGCGAGGAGGTCCCCGTCGCCGATGTCGCCGCCAGCTTCCGCGAAGCGGTGGTCGACGTGCTGGTGACCAAGGCGCTCGCCGCCTGCCAGGACCGCGGAGTTCCTCGCCTGCTGCTGGGTGGCGGAGTGATCGCCAATCGGCGTCTGCGCGAGGTGACGCTGGAGCGCGCCGCCGCAGCGGGCGTCACCGTGCGCATCCCTCCTCTGAGCCTGTGCACGGACAACGGCGCGATGATCGCCGGTCTCGCCGCGGAGCTGATCTCGAGCGGCCGTGGCGCGTCGACACTGGCGTTCGGGGCGGACTCGACGCTGCCCGTGACCGAGATCCAGGTGAGCCCGGCATGACCGATCCGCGCATCGAGGGGCCCACTCCCGAGGTCGAGCGACCGGAGGGGAGCGCGGCGCTGCCCGGTGCGTCGAAGGGGTACGGCAAGCTGCCGACGGCGCCGATCCCGGTCGAGCGGACGAATCACGAGCCGGATGCCGAGGATTTCGCGGCCCGGTCGGACTGGGAGCCGCACGCGGAGTCGGACGCGGCGCCGGTGGATGATGCCCGGCTGGCGCCGTGGGCCCTGTTCGCCGCGATCGTCGCGCTGGCGACGTCGATGTTCGTGGGCTGGGGGATTCCGGTGGCGGTCGTCGCCGTGATCTCCGCGATCATGTCGCTGCGCCGCCCGCTGGAGAGCCGCGCCATCGCGATGTGGGCTCTGGTCCTCGGACTGTGTGCCACTCTGTTCAGTGCGGGCTGGTTGATCTGGGCGACGATGCAGTTCGAGAGACTGGGGTGACGGATGCTGGAGGGGGCGGAAGCTGCACGACGACGTGAGCTTCAGCTGCGGGCCTACGCGCCCGGGGGCGCGCTGACGGATGCCGAGGCCGCGGAGCTGCGGGATCTGGACGCGCGCAATCTGACGGCTCCCGTGGTCTCGCCCCCGATCACCGAGCCGACGTCGGCTCGTGATGACGGGTTCCGAGCCTCCGCGCTGTGGGCGGGATCGTCCACTCGGACGGAGTCACCTGCTGAGCACGCGGAGACGCCTGACGTCTCGGAGTCCAAGAACGTGCTGCCCGATGAAGCTCCCGCCGCAGGCCGGACGACGATGAGCCTCCGCCGATTCCCTCGCCGCATACTCCTTCCCGTGGTCGCCGTCTTCGCGATCGTGGTGGGACTGGTCGCAGGCCGCGCCATATTCAGCGACCACGGGCCCGTTATGACAGCCGAACAGCAGGACACCTGGGCGAGGCTCCAGTCGACGACTCAGTACGACGCAGGCTCTGTGGAGCTCGTCGGCAGCAAAGACGGCGTGGACGTCTGGAAAGCGACGCAGAACGACGGGGCATCGGACTGCCTGCTTCTCACGCGGGGCCGCGGCTCCCCGGGGCTGCCCGGTGGCACCGGCGTGAACTGCCTCAACCCGAAGACCGCTTCGGGGGAGACACTGGGGGCGAGCCTGACCTACGTCGAGAAGGGCGTCGAGTATTCGGTATGGGCATCTTCGGCGGAGGACATCAACGGCAACCCGTTCATCGCCGTGCAGCGCGAAAGCATGTCTGAGGAGTGGGACTGGCGTGTGCAATACGACGAAGCGGAGCTGAAGACGATCAGTGCGATCGAGGCCACCGGGATGGACGGACAGACCCTCAGCATCCTCGGCTACGACGGCGACACTCCCGTGTGGCTCGGCTTCGACAGCGAGCCTTGCATCGTGATCGTGCAGCCGCACGATGTGGTCACCAAGAAGTGCGGAAACCTCTCGATCGGCTCACCGCCGCTGGAGCTCACCGTGGGGGACAGCACCTACTCGGTGCTCGCCGGCGACATGAACAGCCCCGGGAGCGGCAACGTCCTCACGATCTATCGCGCCGGGGGCGCGGCCGGGGGACAGGGATGAGCACAGCGGACGACACCCGCCGGCGCGAATTGCAGCGCCGCCTGTACGCTCCCGGCGGTGCTCTGACGCCGGAAGAGGCCGAAGAGCTGCGGATGCTCTCGGCTCCCACAGCAGTCGAGCCCGCGACCCCGCGTGCGACGGGCGGCGTTGCGCCGGGACGGGACGATCCGCCCGTCACATCCTCTCCAGATCCGATGCCCGACTCTCCGCGCGCCGAACCGAGCCTGCGTGCACTGCAGGACTCGGGCGGCGCGGAAGGGCAGCAGGACGAGGAGAGTCACCTATCCACCGTCGCCCCCGCCCACCGGCGGCTGATCGCGATCGTGACCGTCGCAACACTCGCGTTCGGTCTCGGCATCGGCTGGCTGACTGCGCCGCGGTCTGAGCGGATCTCCGTCCCGTCGATGACTGCGGCGCAGCAGAAGTCCGAACAGGCGATCGCGAAGACGGGAAAGGTCGATCCCGACTCGCTCGAGTTCGCCGGTACGAAGCACGGTGCGGCGGTCTGGACGGCCACTCATGGCAAGGAGGCATGTCTCGTTCTCGTGCTCGACGGCCAGCAGAGCATCGGCTGCGCCGACCCCGCCAAGGGGATGTGGGGTGCGGGCATGATCGGCGTCGGTGCGGAGACCACGCTGGACGACGGCATCAAGCGCTCTGTGTCTGCGACGATGATGAAGGATCTGCGCGGTGAGCGCGTTATCGGAATCGACTACTGGGACACCGACCCGGACGACACCTCTTGGGAGCAGCAGTACTCGCAGGAGGACCGGCGCCTCATCGGCGCGCTGAAGAAGGTCGATCTCGCCGGGCCGAACCTGATGCTCGTCGGCCGGGACGACGGCGTCGCCATCTGGGCGCACTTTGTCGACGACAAGTGCGTCGCGGTCGTCGATCCTGACACTCTTCAGGTGTCGAAGAGCTGCGAGCCCGGCGATTCGTCCCGAGCCGTGCAGGTGCGGTACCGCGAAGCGACCTACAGCGCGAAGTGGACCGAACGAGGCGGGGTCACCCTGACGATCTTCCGCGATCCGCTCGACAAGAAGAGCTGATCAGACCGGCCGCCGCTCAGACCCGTGGTGGATCGGAGGAGGGCTGATCAGACCCGGTCGGCGAGGATCGCCACGCGTCCGGCCGGTGTCCGGGTGAGGATCAGCGTCGCCTGCTGCGAGCCCTTCAGCGTCAGCTTCTTCCGGAAAGCCGCAGGATCGATGTCCATACCGCGCTTCTTGATCTCGAGTCGCCCGATGTCGTTCGCCCTGAGCGCCGCGTTGATGGTCTTCGGATGCACGGGCATGGTCTCCCGCACCCGGAACGACTGCACGAACGGGCTCGTCACGGCGGCGTCTCCGGTGAGATAGGCGATCTGCTCGTCGAGCATCCCGGCATCCAGCATCCGTGCCGCGTCGCCGATCAGCCGCGCACGGATCACGGCCCCGTCGGGCTCGTGCACGAATGCGCCGAGCTCGCGGACCGGCACGTCCTCGGCATCCGCCTCCGCGGTCAGCTCGTGGGTCTGCCCGCCGGCGACGATCAGCGCCGAGCGGCGGATGCCGTCGCGGGCGAGCGCGCCGCTCCACAGCACCAGCTCGACCACGCTGCCGTCGGCGCTGACCCACTGCGCCTCGACGTCGTCGGGGATGAGGTCGCGGTCCAGCCCCGGGCCGAGCTTGATCCCGGTCGGGCGGCTGCGTGCGACCTCGAAGCACCAGTCCAGAGACGGTGACCAGTCGGATGCCGACAGCCGGCGCGTCTCGCCGTGCCCGGCGGTGCGTCGGGCGGGGTCCAGCCACACCGCGCCGTCGCCCACCGAGCGCTTCGCGCGGGAATGTGCGCTTCTCGCGGACGAATCCGCGGATTCTGTCCGCGGCAAGCGCACATTCCCGCCGCTGGCGCTCAGGAACTCCTCGGCCTGGCCGTGGCGTACTGTCGCTCCGAACGGCGCGAGGTTGTAGGCCGCGATCCCGGCGGTCACCTCGTCGGCGTCCACGGCAGTCACGGTCAGGCCCGCACCGGCGAAGGCGAGGCTGTCGCCGCCGATGCCGCAGCCCAGATCGGTGACCGCGGTGATGCCTGCCCGTCGCATCCGCACGGCGTGCAGCGTGGCGACGTTCAGTCGGGTGGCCTGCTCGAGGCCTGCCCGGGTGAACAGCATCCGCTCCGCGAACTCGCCGAACTTCGCCGCCGCCTTCACCCGCAGGTGCGCCTGCCCGACCACGGCCGACACGAGCTCGGGGGAGTGGCCGGCCGCGCGCAGCCGTGACACGGCGCGCGCGACGTCGCCGGACGACTCGACCGGCCCGACCTCGTCGAGCAGCGCGAGGCCGTCGCGGGTGAGCAGGGCGGTCAGCTCGGACATCTCCACCCGACCAGCCTACGGTCGTGCGTCCCGGCCCGCCCGATTGGCACTCGCATTGCATGAGTGCCAGCCGTCGGCATACACTGGAGTTAGCACCCTCGGCATGAGAGTGCTAACAGTCTTCTGATCTCAGTCACGAAAGAAGAGGTACACCGTGTCGGTTTCCATCAAGCCGCTCGAGGACCGCATCGTCATCCAGCAGGTCGAGGCAGAGCAGACCACCGCAAGCGGTCTGGTCATCCCCGACACCGCCAAGGAGAAGCCCCAGGAGGGCCAGGTCGTGGCTGTGGGCCCCGGCCGCATCGACGACAACGGCAACCGCGTTCCGCTCGACGTCGCCGTTGGCGACCGCGTGCTCTACAGCAAGTACGGCGGCACCGAGGTCAAGTTCGGCGCCGACGAGTACCTCGTGCTCTCGGCTCGCGACGTCCTCGCGGTCGTCGTCCGCTGACGCTGACGTTCTCCAGGGCCCGGATGCATGGCATCCGGGCCCTTCGTCGTTCCAGGCGCCACTAGGCTTGATCGGTGAGCACGAAGAGCGCGGGGACGCTGTACACGATCGGGGCATACCTGCTCTGGGGCGTCTTCCCGCTGTACTTCCTCCTGCTCGAACCGACCGGCCCGTTCGAGGTCGTCGCATGGCGGCTGCTGCTCACGCTGGTGTTCTGCATCCTGCTGCTGGTCGTGACCCGCGGATGGGAGAAGCTGCGCATCATCTGGCGCCAGCCCAAGCTGCTGGCGCTCACCGCGCTGGCGGGCGCCCTGATCTACATCAACTGGCAGGTCTTCGTGATCGCCGCGATGAGCGGGCACGTGGTCGAGACGAGCCTGGGCTACTTCATCAACCCGATCTTCACGGTGCTGCTGGGCGTGCTGGTGCTGCACGAGCGCATCAGGATGGCGCAGTGGGTCGCGATCGGCATCGCCGCGGTCGCGGTGGGCGTGATCATCGTCGCCTACGGGGCGTTCCCGTGGATCGCCCTGTCGCTGACGGCGTCCTTCGGCCTGTACGGGCTGGTCAAGAAGAAGATCGGTCCGTCGGTCGACGCGGTCAGCGGCCTCACGCTGGAGTCGTTCTGGATGATCCCGATCGCCGCGGTCATCCTCATCGTCGTGGCGCAGGACGGCCACGGCATCACGATGGGCGCCGTGAGCCCGCTGCACACCGTGCTGCTCTCCTGCGCGGGCATCGCGACCGCGGTGCCGCTGCTGCTGTTCGCCGCCGGCACGCGTCGGGTCGACCTGTCGCTGATCGGCATGATCCAGTTCATCACCCCGATCATGCAGTTCCTGCTGGGCTGGGCCGTGCTGGGGGAGCCCATGCCCGCCGAGCGCTGGATCGGCTTCATCCTGGTGTGGATCGCGATCGCCGTGTTCGTCGTCGACCTGCTGGTGCAGAAGAGTCGGGGCCGCCGCCAGGCCGCCGCCGAGCTGGTCTGAGGGGATGCGCGGGATCGTTAAGGGACCGAGACCCGCACGCCGACCGCCGGAGTCCCACACCGCATAGGGTAAAGGCATCCGAAAGTGGTACTCCACGTTCAGTAACGCAAGGGAGCAACATGAACGCATTGAAGGGCTCGCGTCCGGCGAGGATCTTCGCAGGGATCGCGCTGATCAGCGCATCCGCACTCGTCATCTCCGGCTGTGCCAGCACTCCGGCATCCGAGAAGCCGACCGACGGGGGCGAGAAGCCCGCCGCCGACCTCACCCTCAAGCTGGGTTCGCTGCTTCCCGAGACGGGTTCGCTGGCCTTCCTCGGCGCCCCGATGGAGGCGGGCGTCCAGCTCGCCGTCGATCGCGTCAACGAGGCGAAGGCCGGCGTCACGATCACGCTCTCCACGGGCGACGAGGGCGACACCGACACCAAGGCCTACGAGACCTCGATCACCAAGCTGCAGAGCGAGGGCATCACCGCGATGATCGGTGCGGCGTCGTCCAGCGTGACCAAGCTGATCCTCGACGGCAACGTCGGCGCCGGCATCCTGACCGTCTCGCCGTCGAACACCTCGCCCGACTTCTCGGGCCTGAACCCGCTCTACTTCCGCACGGCGCCCAGCGACCTGCTGCAGGGCGAGACGCTCGGCAACCAGATCTCCGAGGACGGCAACAAGACCCTCGGCATCATCTACCAGAACGACGGCTACGGCACGGGTCTGGCAGAGGCCATCGAGAAGACGTTCGGCGAGTCCGGCGGCAAGGTCGTCGCGAAGTCCTCGTACAACGTCGGTGACGGCCAGTTCAACGCGCAGGTCGCTGAGGTCGCGGCCGCGAAGCCGGATGCCGTCGCGGTCGTCTCGTACGACCAGTTCGCGACCATCGCACCGCTGCTCAAGAACGCCGGCGTCAACACCGGCAAGCTGTACCTGGTTGACGGCAACCTGAAGGACTGGAAGGACCAGATCCCGGTGGATCTGACCGGTTCGAAGGGAACCCGCGCGGGCGCCGACCTGCCCAAGACCTTCATCGACGACCTGAACAAGGTCTGGGAGGCCAAGGGCAACAAGCCGATCGACGCCGTGACCTACTCCGCTGAGGCCTACGACGCGGTGACGCTCATCGCACTGGCGGCGCTCGAGGCGAAGTCGGTCGAGGGCAAGGACATGGCTGCCAAGATGCGCTCGGTCTCCGGTGGCGCCGACAAGGGCACGAAGTGCAAGACGTTCGCCGAGTGCGCGAAGCTGATCAACGACGGCAAGAAGATCGACTACGACGGTCTGTCCGGCGAGATCACGTTCGACGAGAACAACGACCCGAAGGGCGCCGCCATCGGCGTCTACGAGTTCGAGACGGGCAACGTGCTCAAGCGCATCAGCTGACACGCACCGTCCCACGGAGAGCCCCGGATGCCTGGCATCCGGGGCTCTCTCCGTGCGCTCGCATGCGCTGTCTAGGCGGCGTCCTGCCCCAGCGTGCCCAGGTACAGCCCGATCACCTTCGGGTCGTTCAGCAGATCCCGCCCGGTGCCCTCGTAGGCGTCGCGGCCCTGGTCGAGCACATAGCCGCGGTCGCAGATCTGCAGGCAGCGGCGCGCGTTCTGCTCCACCATGATGGTCGTGACGCCTGCCCGGTTGATGTCCGAGACGCGGATGAACGCGTCATCCTGCCGCACGGGGGAGAGGCCCGCGGAGGGCTCGTCGAGCAGCAGCACGGACGGATCCATCATCAGGGCGCGCGACATGGCGACCATCTGGCGCTCACCGCCGGAGAGCGATCCGGCGCGCTGCCCGAGACGCTTGCCGAGCTCGGCGAAGATGCCCGTCACGAACTCGAGCCGCTCGTTGTAGATCCGGGGGTTCTGATACAGCCCCATCTGCAGGTTCTCGGCGATGGTCAGCGACGGGAAGACGTTGTTGGTCTGCGGCACGAAGGCCACACCGCGCTTGACGAGCTTGTCGGCCTTCAGGCCGACGATGCTCTCGCCGTTGACGGTGATGTCCCCCTCGCGCACGTGGACCATGCCGAAGATCGACTTCAACAGCGTCGACTTTCCGGCGCCGTTGGGGCCGATGATGCCGATCAGCTCGCCCTTGCGGGCGATCAGGTTCGCGCCGTTCAGGATGTTCACCCCCGGCAGGTAGCCGGCGTGGACCCCGGTCAGCTCCACCACGACGTCGTCGGTCATGACCGGTCCTCCTCTTCCTTGTCGAGTTCGGCTTCGGCCTCGGCCTCGATCTTCTCCCGGATGCGGGAGGCGAGCTCATCCGAGGAGGTGGCCGCACCGCCGTCGACGACGGACAGGCGTCCCGTGACCACGCCCAGGTCCACGTCCTGGTGCGCGCCCAGATAGGCGTCCACCACGGCCTGGTCCTCCATGACCTCCTCGGGCGGGCCCTCGGCGACCACGCGGCCCTCGGCCATCACGACCACCCAGTCCGCGATGTGCCGCACCATGTGCATGTCGTGCTCGACGAAGAGCACGGTCATGCCGCGGTCCTTCAGATCGAGGATGTGATCCAGCAGCGACTGCGTGAGAGCCGGGTTGACGCCGGCCATCGGCTCGTCGAGCATCACCAGGTTCGGATCGCTCATCAGGGCTCGGGCCATCTCCAGCAGCTTGCGCTGTCCGCCCGACAGCGCGGCGGCGAAGTCCTTCTCCTTTGCGTCGAGCTTGAAGCGCGCGAGGAGCTCGCGGGCCTTCGTCTCGATCTCGGCATCCTGCTTCCGCCAGAGGAACGGGAACATCGCCGCGAAGAAGCTCTCGCCCCGCTGATGCGGTGCGCCGAGCTTCATGTTCTCGAGCACGGTGAGCAGCGACAGCGCCTTGGTGAGCTGGAACGTCCGCACCTGACCCATCCGCGCCACCTTGAACGACGGCACCCCGGCGAGGCTCTTGCCGTCGTAGGACCAGGTCCCCGAGTTGGGCTTGTCGAACCCGCAGAGCAGGTTGAACAGGGTGGTCTTGCCCGCGCCGTTCGGCCCGATCAGGGCGGTGATCGCACCCCTCGGAATCTCGAGATGGTCGACGTCGACCGCTGCTAGACCGCCGAACCGGCGCTCCACCCCGTCGACGATCAGGATCGGGTCGACCTTCGCCACTCCCGGCGCTGCCGGTCCCTTGGTCAGGCCGGTTGTCTTCTGCCGCTTCACACTCTCGGTGACGGGCTGGTTCTCACTTGACAAAGGTCATCTCCCTCTTGTCTCCGAGGATGCCCTGCGGGCGGAAGATCACGATCAGCATCAGCACCACACCGGCCAGGATCCATCGCACGATCTCAGCCTGGATCGAGGTCATGGGCAGGTATCCCGCGGTGGCCATCTGCGGCAGGAGGTTCCCGAGGAACGAGAACACGATCCAGAACAGCACGGCGCCGAGCGTCGGGCCGAGCACTGTGGCGGCGCCTCCCAGCAGCAGGATTGTCCAGAGGAAGAACGTCAGCGACGTCGAGTAGCTGCCCGGCACCACGGCCGAGGGAACCGCGAACACGATGCCGCCCATGGCGCCGATGACGCCGCCGATGATCAGCGCCTGCATCTTGTACGCGAACACGTTCTTGCCGAGCGAGCGCACGGCGTCCTCATCCTCGCGGATGCCCTTGAGCACCCGGCCCCATGGGCTGCGCATGAGCGCCCAGACGACCAGCACCGCGATGGCGAGCATGATGAGTCCGAATACGCGGTTCCACAGCTCCACCTCGGTGTACGTGAACGGACCGAATCCGTACGTGCCAGGCGGGAACGGGTTGATCGATCGGAAGCCGTCGCTGTAGCCGCGCAGACCCGCCGAGGAGTTCGTGTACTCCTTGAACAGCTCGGTCTGGAACAGCAGCCGCACGATCTCGGCGGCCGCGCGCGGCGCGGTCGCGAGGGAGTCCGCGCGCGGCCGGAGCGTCGGGGTGCCGAGGGTCGGCGCGGACCGCGCGACGCCCAGCAGACCGATGAGCATGCCCATCCACCACGGCAGGCCGAAGCTGAGCACGGAGATCGCGTACCCGTATCCGCCCACGGCCATGAAGGCCGCCATGCCGAAGTTCAGCAGGCCGGAGTAGCCGAAGTGCACCGCGAGACCGGTCGCCGCCAGCGCGTACGCGATGGTGGTCGGGTGCAGGAGATATGTGACGGTGTTGCCGAAGATCTGTCCCCAGTCCATGCGTCAGCCCAGCCTTTCCTTGCGGCCGAACAGGCCCTGGGGCCTGACCAGCAGCACCACGATCAGCGCGATCAGCGCGCTGGCGTACTTCAGATCCGACGGGATCCAGAGGGTGGAGACCTCCACCGCGATTCCGACGATGATCGATCCGATCAGTGCGCCGAAGGCCGATCCGAGGCCGCCGAGCGTGATCGCGCAGAACATCAGCAGCAGCATCTGCATGCCCATGTCCCACTTCACGCCGGGGCGGAAATAAGCCCACAGGATGCCGGAGATCGAGGCCAGGATGCCGGCCATGATCCACACGATGCGGATCACCCGGTCGACGTCGATGCCGGATGCCGCCGCGAGCTGCGGGTTGTCGGAGATGGCGCGGGTCGCCTTGCCGATGCGCGTGCGGGTGAGGAAGTACGCGACGCCGAGGATGACGACCAGGCTCACACCCATGCCGATCAGGTCGATGTACGACAGCGAGATCGGCCCCAGCTTCATCGGCTCCGGGCTCGCACCCGGCAGCTGGTACGTGCCGCCGCCGATGATGTACTGCAGCACGAATCGGAGCGTGAGCGACAGGCCGATGCTGACGATCATGAGCTGCACGACCCCGAGACCGCGTCGGCGCAGCGGGCGCCACAACCCGGCGTCCATCGCCCAGCCCAGCAGAGCGCCGGCGGCGATGGAGGCGATCAGGCCGGCCCACAGCGGCAACTGCCAGACCGAGCTCACGAGCAGCGCGGCGACACCGCCCCAGGTGACCATCTCGCCGTGCGCGAAGTTCGACAGCCTCGTGGTCCCGTAGATGAGCGCGGCGCCCATCGAGGCGAGGCCGAGAAGCAGACCGAAGTTGATGCCCCCTACCGCGCGGGAGAGCAGCTGCTCGGTGAACGAGACCGTGACGCGTTCGCCCTGGCCGAGGAAGAGGTTGACGATCTTGGTGCCGGTCAGCCCGAACGCGGCCTCGAACGAGCCGCTCGTCCCGGCGACCGCCTTCACGCCCTCGGGGAGCTGCGCGGCGTCGACGATCACGCCCTTCGGCAGGGTGTCCTCGTCGATCGAGATCGTGTACGCGGCCTTCTTCGGCACGTACAGGCGCCACTTGCCTTCGGCATCCGTCTTGGTCTTGCCTTCGAAGCCGTTCCCCTTGACCGAGAGCTTCACATCAGGGATCGGCTTGTCCTTGTACGTGATGTTCCCGGCGAAGTAGAACTGGGTGATCTCCTGGCCGTCGGGTGTCGTGGCGGCCTGTGCTGAACCGGCGGGTACGCCGAGCACGATGAAGGCGGCCAAAAGCGTCGCAAGCAGCGCGATCAGCCCGTTCTGGGGGCGCCGAAGCGCCGGGGTTCTGAGTCCCACGCATCCTCCACATCGAGTGCTGAAGAACCGACACCGGGTAGCGGTCGGTTCTGGACGTCGCACTGAGCGTATCTCGCTCCGGGCCGCATCCGCACAACCGTGTCCGGATCGGAACGAAGCCCGGGAGTGTCGGACGGTCGCCGTCGTGCAGCGCTCTCGGAATATCCGCAGGCGCCAGACGTTTAGAATCGATACACGACGGACACCGCTCCCGTCCCCGGCTGCAGTCGTCCCGCGCACTCTCGACAATCGATCGCGCCCCCGGCGCAGAGGAGCCAGTTTTCATGCCCCAGCACGACCCGTTCGGTTTCGTCGGACTCACCTACGATGACGTGCTGCTTCTGCCCGGGCACACCGACGTCATCCCCAGCGAAGCGGACACCTCCTCCCGCATCACGCGCCGCATCTCGGTCGCGACCCCGCTGCTCTCCAGTGCGATGGACACGGTCACCGAAGCGCGCATGGCCATCGCCATGGCGCGCGAGGGCGGCATCGGCATCCTGCATCGCAACCTCTCCATCGCCGACCAGGCCGCCGACGTCGACCGGGTCAAGCGCAGCGAGTCGGGCATGATCACCGACCCGATCACCACGACCGCTGACGCCACCGTCGACGAGGTCGACCAGCTGTGCGCCAAGTACCGCATCTCGGGTCTGCCGGTCGTCGACGACGAGGGTCGCCTGGTGGGCATCATCACCAACCGCGACATGCGCTTCGTCTCCGGCTTCGAGCGCAAGACCACCCTGGTCAAGGACGTCATGACCAGCGAGAACCTGGTCACTGCTCCCGTCGGCGTCGCCGCCGGCGAGGTGATCGCGCTGTTCGCCCAGCACCGCGTCGAGAAGCTGCCGCTCATCGATGAGAACGGCAAGCTCGCCGGGCTGATCACCATCAAGGACTTCGACAAGAGCGAGAAGTACCCCCTCGCCACCAAGGACGACCAGGGCCGCCTGCGCGTGGGCGCCGCGATCGGCTTCTTCGGCGACGCCTGGGAGCGCGCCGAGGCGCTGCGCGACGCAGGTGTGGACGTGCTGGTCGTCGACACCGCCAACGGCCAGTCGCAGGGCGTGATCGACCTGGTCAAGCGTCTGAAGGCCGACCCGACCTTCGAGCACATCGACATCATCGGCGGCAATGTCGCGACCCGCGAGGGCGCACAAGCGCTGGTCGACGCCGGCGTCGACGCCGTCAAGGTGGGTGTGGGCCCGGGCTCGATCTGCACCACCCGCATCGTCGCCGGAGTCGGCGTGCCGCAGGTGACCGCGGTGTACGAGGCCTCGCTGGCCGCAGGCGCGGCAGGCATCCCGGTGATCGCCGACGGCGGCCTGCAGTACTCGGGCGACATCGCCAAGGCGCTGGTCGCCGGAGCGGACGCCGTGATGCTCGGCTCCCTGCTCGCCGGCACCGACGAGTCGCCGGGCGAGATCGTCTTCCAGTCGGGCAAGCAGTTCAAGCTGTACCGCGGCATGGGCTCCCTCGGCGCGATGCAGACCCGCGGCAAGCAGACCTCGTACTCGAAGGACCGCTACTTCCAGGCCGACGTCCCCAGCGACGACAAGCTCATCCCCGAGGGCATCGAGGGCCAGGTGCCCTACCGCGGCCCCGTGTCTGCGGTGGCGTACCAGCTGATCGGCGGCCTGCGCCAGTCGATGTTCTACGTCGGCGCGCGCACCGTCGAAGAGCTCAAGGCGCGCGGGAAGTTCGTGCGCATCACGTCTGCGGGCCTGAAGGAGTCGCACCCGCACGACGTGCAGATCGTGGTCGAGGCCCCGAACTACAACAAGCGCTGAGACACGCGTCGAAGAGGGCGGATGCTGCGGCATCCGCCCTCGTCGGGGCGCTACGCGGCCTGAGCATTGCGTCGTGTGACGCGGCGTTGCGAGGTGTGACGGCGCGCGAGCGCGGCATCCGGCTGCCGGGTTACCGTCGCCGCATGACACTTCTCAACGACCAGTTCACCGCCATCGCAGACGTCACCGCCGACGAGCGCGCCCAGCGCCTCACCGACGCCGGGATGACCTGGAACGAGCGCATCGCCCGCGACGCCTCCAACGCGCAGCTGACCTACCGGGTCACCGGTCGCGGGGTCGGTTCCGTCGGCACGGAGATCCGTGCGGGCAAGCACCGCTTCCTCGTCGACGAGCCCGCGGCGCTCGCGGGCGACGACGCGGCCGCGAGCCCCGTCGAGTACGCGCTCGGAGCGCTGATCTCCTGTCAGGTGGTGGTGTTCCGCCTCTACGCGCAGGCCCTCGGCCTCACCATCGACGACATCGAGGTCACCGCCGAGGGCGACCTCGACGTGCGCAAGCTGTTCGGCATCGACGAGTCGGGCCGCGCCGGCTTCCACGACGTGCGGGTGAAGGTCGACATCACCGGCCCGAACAAGGCCGAGGAGTACGAGAGGCTCCGCGCCGTCGTGGAGGAGCACTGCCCGGTGCTGGACCTGTTCGCGAACCCCGTGCCGACCTCGGGCGCGCTGGTCTGAGGCATCCCGCCCGCCTCCCGCCCCTCCCGCTTCGCGGGTCGCGACACCCCGCTTCGTCCAGTGCGAGGCGGTCATCTGCGACCCGCGAGGCGCGGTCATCCCACCACTAGAGTGAGCGGCATGGGTTCACGGTCGAATTCGCTCAGCCGCGGGCAGGTCACCCGCTACGCGATCGGTTCGCTCGGCACGGGCGGTTTCGCGACGCTCCCCGGGCTGGTCCTCGTCTACTACCTGACCGACTCGCTGGGCGTCACCGCGCTCGCCGCCGGCGCGATCGTGACGGCCGCGAAGGTGTGGGACGTGCTGATCGATCCCGTGATCGGCGGCATCAGCGATCGCGCCCTCGCGCACACCGGAAGCCGCCGCCGCACCATGCTGATCGGCGGCATCGGGCTGCCGATCGCCTTCATCCTCACCTTCGCCGTGCCCGCCGGGCTCGGACCAGTGCCCGCGGCGCTGTGGGTGCTGGTGGCCTTCATTTTCGCCGCCACCTTCTTCAGCCTGTTCCAGGTGCCGTACATCGCGCTGCCCGCCGAGCTGACCGACGACTATCGCGAGCGCACCCGGCTGCTCAGCTGGCGCGTGGTGCTGCTGACCGTCGCGATCCTGCTGTTCGGAGCCGGCGGTCCGGAGCTGCGGGCGATGTTCCCGCAGGATCCGCTGCTGGGCTATCTGGTGATGGCGACCGTCGCCGCGGTGATCCTCGGGTTCGGGATGCTGACCTCCGCCTCGGTCGCTCCGCAGCGGCCGCTCCTGCCGGTGCGGCCCGGTGCGAGCATCGCCGAGCACTACCGCGACGGCATCGCGGTGCTGCGCGAGAGCCAGCCGTTCCGGGCGCTCCTGGCGACGTTCCTGCTGCAGGGACTGGCGACGGGGATGATGCTCGCGGCCGCGCAGTACGTGGCCCGCTGGGTTCTCGGCGACGAGACCGCGGTAACCCAGCTGTTCGTGGCGCTGATCGCGCCCGCGCTGCTGATGGCGCCGGTGTGGAAGCTGATCGCCGACCGCATCGGCAAGGAGCGCGCCTTCCGACTGGCCAGCGCGGTGTTCGTGCTGGCGACGCTCGTGCTGGGCGCGATGGTGTGGATGCCGGGCTGGTGGATCCTCGCCCCGGTCGCCCTCGCAGGCTCCGCGTATGCGGGCATGCAGACGCTGCCGATGGCAATGCTCCCCGACGTGATCGCCTACGACCGCACCCTGCGTGCGGGGGAGGGGCAGGAGGCGAAGGGAAAAGGCGGCGCGAACCGCTCCGGCATCTTCGGCGGCGTGTGGACGGCAGGAGAGACGACCGGCATGGCCCTGGGCGGCACGGTGCTCACGATCGTGCTGGCCATCACCGGGTACCTGGAGACCACGGTCGGGAAGACGGTCGAGCAGCCCGAGTCGGCCGTGGTCGGCATCGCCGTGTCGTTCAGCATCCTGCCCGCGATCCTGATGATCGCGAGCATGGTCGCCCTCGCCCGGTACCACCTGCGCGAGCATGACATCGTGGGCACATCCGCATGACCGGTGGCAGCACGAGCGACATCCTGACGCGGCTCCGATCGCTGCGCGAGGGCGACGCGCCGACGCACGGCGGTCGCGTGCTGTCGTACGTCTACGACTCGGGCCTCGAGGAGCTCGACGAGCTCGCGGATGCGGCGGCGCGACTCGCCCGCCCGCTGAACGGACTCGACCCGACCGTCTTCCCCTCCATCTCGGCGATGGAGCGCGACGTCATCGGCTTCACCCGGCGGATGCTGCACGGCGGCCGCTCCGTGGTGGGATCGGTCACCAGCGGCGGGACCGAGAGCTGCCTGCTCGCGGTGAAGACCGCACGCGACCTGTGGCGCGAAGCGCATCCGGACGGCGGACGCCCGCGGCTGCTCACGGCGTCGACCGTGCACGCCGCCTTCCAGAAGGCCGCGCACCTGTTCGACCTGGACTGGGAGCCGGTGCCGGTCGGGACCGACGGCGCCGTGCGCGCGCAGGGTCTCATCGACCGGATGGACGACGATGTCGCACTGGTCGTCGTCAGCGCCCCGGCGTACCCGAGCGGCGCGCTGGACCCGGTCTCGGCGGTCGCGGGCGCCGCGGCGGATCGCGGTCTCTCCTGTCACGTCGACTCCTGCTTCGGCGGGTTCGTGCTGCCGTGGTGGCGTGATCTGCCCGCCTGGGACTTCCGGGTGCGTGGCGTCACCAGCATCTCCGCCGACCTGCACAAGTTCGGCTACGCGCCCAAGGGCGTCTCGGTGCTGCTGCATCGGGGTCGACGCCGGCATCGGGCGCAGTTCTTCGCGACCACGCGCTGGGCCGGGTACCCGGTGGTGAATCCGACGCTGCTCGGCTCACGGTCGGCTTCCCCGCTGGCCGCGGGCTGGGCGATCACGCAGCACCTGGGATCGGAAGGCTATGCGGAGCTGGTCGCGTCGATCCGACGCATCGCTGTCGCCGTGCGCGCGGCGGTCGACGGCATCCCCGGTCTGACGGTGATGGGCGATCCCGTGGGGCCCGCGATCGCCCTCGTCGCGGATGCCTCGGCGCCGGAAGCGACCCGGGTCGACCCGCACCGGCTCGCCGACGAGCTGGCCGGGTACGGCTGGAAGATCCAGCATCAGCCCGGCCTCGTGCAGTCCGACGGCGTGCGCATCCCGCACAGTGCGCATCTCACCCTCACGCCGGTGCTCGAGCAGCGGGTGGGGGAGTTCACGGACGCGCTGCGTGCAGCATCCGATGCGGTGCGCGGCAGGCCGCAGGCCGACGCGCGGATTCTCCTCGCGGGCATGCGCGTGCTCGGCTACGGCGAGGGCGGGCGCGTGCCCGGGCCGAAGGCGGCATGGAGGCTGCTGCGCCTCGCCGGCGCGGGCAGCGTGTCCGCCGACCAGCCCATGTCGGTGCTGATGGCGCTGATCGAGGCGCTGCCGCATCCGGTCGCCGAGGCGCTGCTGACCGAGCTGCTCGCGAGGCTGTCCGAGCCCCGCTGACGGCGCGCGGGACCCGTCCTCGACCGATGCAAGAAGACAAAGGACGGTTCTGGAGCCCGATGACCGGCATGAAGCTCCTCTCATGGAGGCGGAAGGTCCGCGAATCGGCAGCTGTGCGGGCGTGCGCATCAGGAAGCTGATAGCCTGGTCGGCTCGCTGCTCGACAGGGCGGGCGGAAGGAGCCCGCTGTGGGCCACATCGACGTCAACGCGATCGCGCTGACCCTCCCCGACGGACGCCCCCTGCTCGACGAGACGACGTTCCGCGTCGGCGCCGGATCCACGAGTGCGCTGATCGGGCCGAACGGGGCAGGGAAGTCCACTCTGCTGCGGATCATCCGGGGTGACCTCGCCCCCGACGGCGGCGCCGTGGTGATCGACGGGTCACTCGGCGTCATGGACCAGTTCGTCGGACACGGCGACGCCGGAACGACCGTGCACGACCTGCTCGTGCGCGTGGCGCCCGCTCGCATCCGGGTGGCGGCCGAGGCGCTGGATGCCGCGGAGAACGCCCTCATCGAGGACGACACCGAGCGCACCCAGATGCGGTACGCCACCGCGATCGCCGACTACGCGGATGCCGGCGGCTACGAGCACGAGACCGTGTGGGATCAGTGCACGATCGCCGCCCTGGGCGTCCCGTTCGAGCGCGCCCGCTACCGCGACCTCGACACGCTCTCCGGCGGTGAGCAGAAGCGGCTCGCCCTCGAGGCGCTGCTGCGCGGTCCCGATGATGTGCTGCTGCTGGACGAGCCGGACAACTACCTGGACGTGCCGGGCAAGCTCTGGCTCGAGGACCGGCTCCGTGAGACGCCCAAGACCGTGCTGCTCGTCTCGCACGACCGCGAACTGCTCGCCCGCGCCGCCGATCGCATCATCACCCTCGAGCCCGGGGGAGCGGGGGCCACCGCCTGGGTGCACGGAGGCGGTTTCGCCACCTACCACCGGGCCAGGGAGGACAGGCTCGATCGGCTCGACGAGCTGCGCCGGCGCTGGGATGAGCAGCACGAGAAGCTCAGGACGCTGGTCGCGACGCTCAAGGTGAAGGCCGCAGCGAACGACGGCTTCGCCTCGCGCTACCGTGCGGCGCAGACCCGACTGCGCTGGTTCGAGCAGGCGGGACCGCCGGAGGAGCGTCCGCCTGCCCAGGACTTCGACATGCGCCTGCGCGGAGCCCGCACGGGCAAGCGCGCCGTCGTGTGCACCCGCCTGGAGCTGACCGGGCTGATGAAGCCGTTCGACGCCGAGATCTGGTTCGGCGATCGGGTCGCGGTGCTCGGCTCGAACGGCTCGGGCAAGTCCCACTTCCTGCGCCTTCTCGCCCGCGGTGGCACCGACCCCGACCCCACGCTGGGTCACCTGGTGGCGGCATCCGAGGCCCTGGAACCCGTCGCCCACACCGGCGCCGCCGCGCTGGGCGCGCGGGTCGTGCCGGGTCTGTTCGCGCAGACCCACGCGCATCCGGAGTTCGCCGGCCGCACCCTGCTGGAGATCCTGCACCGGGGCGACGACCGTCGCGCCGGGATGCCGCGCGACGCCGCGAGCTCGGCCCTCGATCGATACGGGCTGGTGCGTCAGGCCCAGCAGGCGTTCGACCAGCTGTCCGGTGGGCAGCAGGCGCGCTTCCAGGTGCTGCTGCTCGAGCTGAGCGGTGCCACCCTGCTGCTGCTGGACGAGCCCACCGACAACCTCGACCTGGAGTCGGCCGAGGCGCTCGAGCAGGCCATCGCCCGCTTCGAGGGGACCGTCGTCGCGGTCACGCACGACCGCTGGTTCGCCAGGTCCTTCGACCGCTTCCTGGTGTTCGGCCAGGACGGCGAGGTCTACGAGTCGGACGCGCCGGTGTGGGACGAGCGACGTGTCGTGCGGGCGCGGTGAGCGCGTCGACGGCGCCGGGTAGTCTGGTGGGGTGAGCATGGACATCGAGATCGGCCGAGGCAAGCGCGCACGTCGCGCGTACACGTTCGACGACATCGCGGTCGTGCCATCGCGACGAACCCGCAACCCGGAGGACGTCTCCACCGCCTGGACGATCGACGCGTTCTCGTTCGACATCCCGGTGCTCGGCGCGCCCATGGACTCCGTGGTCAGCCCGCGCACCGCGATCATGCTCGGTCAGCTCGGCGGCCTCGGGGTGCTCGACCTCGAGGGCCTGTGGACGCGTTACGACGACCCGCAGCCGCTGCTCGACGAGATCGCGGCGCTCCCCGCCGAGCGCGCCACGACCAGGATGCAGCAGCTGTACTCCGAGCCGATCAAGCCGGAGCTCATCAAGCAGCGCCTGGCCGAGATCCGCGAGGCGGGCGTCACCGTCGCGGGCTCCCTCACCCCGCAGCGCACGCAGGAACTGTATGAGACGGTCGTCGCCGCCGGCGTCGACCTGTTCGTGATCCGCGGCACCACGGTGTCCGCGGAGCATGTCTCGAGCGTGGCCGAACCGCTGAACCTGAAGAAGTTCATCTACGACCTCGACGTGCCCGTCATCGTCGGCGGTGCCTCGACCTACACCGCGGCCCTCCACCTGATGCGCACCGGCGCCGCGGGCGTGCTGGTCGGCTTCGGCGGGGGTGCGGCGTCCACGACGCGCGTCACCCTGGGCATCCACGCCCCGATGGCCACCGCCGTCTCCGACGTCGCGGCCGCGCGCCGCGACTACCTCGACGAGTCGGGTGGACGCTACGTGCACGTGATCGCCGACGGCGGCGTCGGCACGTCCGGCGACATGGTCAAGGCTCTCGCGATGGGTGCGGATGCCGTGATGCTGGGCGTCGCGCTCGCGCGCGCCACGGATGCGCCCGGCCAGGGCTTCCACTGGGGTGCCGAGGCGCACCACCCGCAGCTGCCCCGCGGACGCCGCGTGGCAGTGGACGGCGTCGCGAACCTCGAGGAGATCCTCTACGGTCCCGCCCCCGTCGCGGACGGCACAGCCAACCTGATCGGCGCGCTGCGCAAGTCGATGGCGACGACCGGATACTCCGACCTGAAGGAGTTCCAGCGCGTCGAGGTCGTGCTCGCGCCCTACGAGCTGGGATGACGAACAGCGCGCCGCTCGCGCCGCAGGAGTTCCCGCCCACCCTGCGCGAGGTCATGCTGCGCAGGCGCTGGATCGGCGTCCTCGCGCTGTGCCTGGTCGTCGCGGGCGTGTTCGCGTGGCTCGGCCAGTGGCAGCTCGAGCGCGCCATCGACACGACGCCTCCCGCACCGGGCGCGACCGAGAAGGTGCGTCCGCTGACCGACGTGATCGAGCCGGGGAAGTACCTCGACCAGAGCCTCGGCGGGCAGCGCGTCCGGACCTCGGGGACGTGGGTCGCGGGGGACTTCATCGTCATCTCGCAGCGCATCAACGACGGCACCGAGGGCTACTGGGTCACCGGTCAGCTCCGGGTCGCCGACCGCACCTCGATCGCCGTCGCGGTCGGCTGGGCCGCCACCAGGAGGCAGGCGGATGCCGCGGTCGCGGCGCTCGAGAAGCAGGGTGCCGTCGAAGCCTCGATCACCGGGCGGCTGATCGACGATGAGGGCGTGGAGGTGCCCCCGCGCTCCGATCCGATGGAGCTCAACCGGATGTCGCCCGCGGCGCTGCTGAGCCGCTGGCACGACATCGACGAACTGAGCGTGTACCGCCCGTACCTGGCATCCGCCACGGCGTCCGCCGGACTCGTCGACATCAGCTCGCGCCCGCCGCAGGAGCAGTCGCCGATCAACTGGCTGAACATCTTCTACGCCGCCGAGTGGGCCGTGTTCGCCGGCTTCGCCTTCTACCTCTGGTACCGGCTGGCGAAGGATGCCTGGGAGCGCGAGGTCGAGGAGTTCGAGGACGCGGTGACCGCCGCTCAGGACGACGACCTCGACTGACGTCTCTGCCGTCGGGCGGCACCGGAGTGCACGTTCGGTGACCATTCGGTGGCGGATCGACCAACATCCGCGATCGGGCTTGCCGGGTGTCGGATGCTGGCCATAAGGTCACATCTATGTGTGCGCGCTGAGAGTGTGCACTGTGCGCGCTGAGAGTGCGCACAGCGACCGGTTCACAAGACCGAGCGCTCGACTCATACCCGAGGAGACAGCTGATGACGTTGCCCGCCCCCGGTGAGAAGAACCAGAGGGTTCCGCTCACACGACCTAGAAGCCGAGGGCGCGTCTGCGCTCTCGCCATGACCACCGTGTTCGCGCTGGGCTTCGGCTCGCTGATCGCCGCGCCCGCATTCGCGAGCACCGACGGCACCGGTGTGGTCATCAACGAGGCGTATCTGTCCGGCGGCAGCGCCGGCGCGGCCTTCAAGAACAAGTTCGTCGAGCTGTACAACCCGACTGACGCCGCGGTCGCGCTCGACGGGATGTCGCTGCAGTATCGTTCCGCGACAGGGACCGGCAACTTCGGAGGCATCGTCCCGCTCACCGGGACGGTCCCCGCGCACGGCTACTTCCTCGTTCAGGGCGGCACCAACAGCGGCACCTCGACTGCACCGGCGCTTCCGACGGCCGATCAGACGGGCACGGCGCTGAACCCCTCCGGGACCACGGGCACCGTGGCTCTCGTGCAGGGCACTGCTCCCCTCGCGCTCGCGGCCGGCGATGCGGCCGGTGCGGAGGGCGTCGTCGACCTGCTCGGCTACGGCACCTCGAACACCTTCGAAGGCTCCGTGGCCGGCGCTCCGGCGGGCAACACCGACGTGAAGTCGCTGAACCGCACCGACGGCAAGGACTCCGACGACAACAGCGCGGACTTCGTGCTGTCGGCATCCGTGACCCCGACCAACTCCAAGGGCGAGACGGGCGCGACCGATCCGGGCACCGACCCCGGCCCGCAGCCGGGTGAGAAGGTCTCCATCGCCGAGGTGCAGGGCACCACCGACACCTCCCCGATGGTCGGCAAGACCGTCACCGTCGAGGGCGTCATCACCGCCGATTACCGCACCGGCGGATACAACGGCATCGTCATCCAGACCAAGGGCACCGGCGGCGACAAGAAGACCGCTGGTGCATCCGACGGCATCTTCGTGTACCTGAACGGCAAGAGCGTCCCCGGCCGGATCGGCGACCTCGTCTCCGTCAACGGCGCCGTCAGCGAGTACTACGGCCAGACGCAGATCACCCCGGCATCCGCCGGCGATGTCACCGTCGTCACGGCCAGCGTCGGCGTGCCTGCGCCGGTCGCACTGCCGACCTCGGTCGTCGGCGCCGACCGCGAGCAGTACGAGAACATGCTCGTCGCCCCCACGGGCGACTATCTCGTGGCATCCAGCCATCAGCTGTACAACTACGGCACGCTGTGGCTGAACCCGGGTGAGCTCAATGTCAAGAACACCGAGCAGAAGCGTCCTGGCGCGGAGGCGGATGCCATCGCGGCAGCCAACGCCGCCTCCCGCATCCTGCTCGACGACGGCTACAGCGTGGGGATCGGCAAGCCCGGGCACACCGGTGACCAGCCGTACTTCACCAAGGACGTCGTGGTGCGCAATGGCGATGCCGTGGACTTCGGTGGCAAGGGCTTCGTGCTGCAGTACGACCACGATGACTGGCGTCTGCAGCCCGTCACGCCGCTGAACAGCAACTCTCCGGCATCCGAGAAGGTCACGTTCAAGACGAACAACCCGCGTCCTGCAGTCCCGTCGGTCGGCGGCGACGTGCAGATCGCGTCGTTCAACGTGTACAACTACTTCACGACGCTCAGCTCGGTGGACTCCAACGCGCGCGGCGCGAAGGACGCGGCTCAGTTCGCGATCCAGAAGTCGAAGATCGTCGCGGCCATCAACGGCACCGGTGCTGAGATCGTCTCGCTGATGGAGATCGAGAACGGGCCCAAGCTCGGCAAGCCGATCGACACCGCCCTCGCCGATCTGGTGAGCGGGCTGAACGCCGCCGCCGGCTCCGACGTGTGGGCGTACGTGCCGACGCCGAAGGCGCTCGACGACGCTGCGATCACCGACTACATCACCAGCGCGATCATCTACAAGAAGGCCGCCGTCACGCCCAAGGGCGCAGCGCAGACCATCATCGATGAGACCGTGTGGGGCAACGCCCGCGAGCCGATCGCCCAGGCGTTCGACATCGACGGACGCACCGTCACGGTCGTCGCGAACCACCTCAAGTCCAAGTCCGGCACCGGCACCCAGCCGGCCGACGGCCAGGGCTTCTTCAACGCCGACCGCGTGAAGCAGGCGAAGTCGCTGCTGGCCTTCACCGAGAAGCTGAAGGCCGACTCCGGCAGCGGCGACATGCTGCTGATCGGCGACTTCAACGCGTACGGCCAGGAGGACCCGATCGACGTGTTCACGTCGCAGGGCTGGCTCGACACTGTTCCCGCCAAGGCCAAGGGGCAGTACACGTACTCCTTCGACGGTGAGCTCGGCTCGCTCGACCACGTGATCGCGTCGCCTTCGCTCGCGGCATCCGTCACCGGTGCCGGTGTCTGGGGCATCAATTCGCCGGAGTGGAGTGACCGGGGCTACGCGTTCGCTGCGACGGAGTCGGGGACCCCGTTCCGCTCCAGCGACCACGACCCGATCCTCGTCGGCGTCTCGGCCACGGTACCTCCGATCAGCATCGACATCGCCACGATCAACGACTTCCACGGTCGCATCGAGGCGGACAATGCCTCGGCCGGTGCGGCAGTGCTCGCCGGTGCTGTCAAGGACGTGCGTGCGAAGAACCCGAACACGATCTTCGCCGCGGCCGGCGACCTGGTCGGCGCGTCGACGTTCACCTCGTTCATCCAGGACGACAACCCCACCATCGACGCGCTGAACGCCGCGGGTCTCGAGGTCAGCGCGACGGGCAACCACGAGTTCGACCAGGGCTGGGCAGACCTGCGCGACCGCATCGTCCCGCGGGCTGACTGGGAGTACATCAACTCCAACGTGTTCATGAAGGGCACCGACAAGACCGCCCTCGCACCGTCCTGGGTGAAGGAGGTCGACGGGGTCCGTGTGGGCTTCGTGGGCGCGGTCACCGAGGATCTCGACAACCTCGTCTCGCCGGCCGGTATCGCCGATCTCGACGTGCGCGACATCGTCGCCTCGGTCAACAGCGCCGCCGCGGCGCTGCGCGACGGCGACCCGAGCAACGGCGAGGCGGATGTCATCATCCTGCTGGTGCACGAGGGCGCTTCGACGACCTCGGTCGACAGCATCACGCCCGACTCGGCACTCGGCAAGATCGTCTACGGCGTCGGCAAGGACGTCAACGCGATCGTCTCGGCGCACACCCACCTCGCCTACAATCACGTCATCGACGGCCGCCCGGTCGTCTCGGCGGGCCAGTACGGCGAGAACATGGGCCTGATGAACCTGCAGGTCGACCCGAAGACGCACAAGCTGCTCTCGATCTCCAACGAGATCAAGCCGCTGGCGCACCAGAACCCCGACAAGACGTGGACGGCGAACTACCCGGCCATCCCCGAGGTCCAGACGATCGTCGACACCGCCAAGAAGGAAGCCGACGTGCTCGGCAACGTCAAGGTGGGCGAGATCACTGCTGACTTCAACCGCGCTCTGCAGAGCGACGGCAAGACGGAGAACCGCGGTGGCGAGTCCACCATCGGTAACTTCATCGCCGACGTGCAGCAGTGGTCCACGGGTGCGGAGATCGCCCTCATGAACCCGGGCGGCATCCGCACGGTGATGGCGTACAAGGGCACCTCGGACAGCGACCCCGACGGCAACCTCACCTACCGTGAGGCGGCATCGGTCCAGCCGTTCGCCAACACGCTGGTCACGCTGAACCTGACCGGTGCACAGCTGAAGGCGGTGCTCGAGGAGCAGTGGCAGCCGGCGGGGTCGGCGCGTCCGTTCCTCAAGCTCGGCGTCTCGAAGGGTCTGACGTACACGTACGACCCCACCGCGGCACAGGGCTCGCACATCACCTCGATCACGGTGAACGGCACCGTCGTCGACCCGGCGAAGTCGTACCTGGTCGCGGCGAACTCGTTCCTCGCGGCGGGCGGGGACAACTTCTTCACGCTCGCCAAGGGCACCGGCAAGAAGGACACCGGCAAGGTCGACCTGCAGTCGATGGTCGACTGGTTCACGGCCAACAAGGTCGCGACCCCCGACCTCGGCCAGCGCGCCGTCGGTGCGGTGTTCACCCCGGTGGCAGGCACGACCGGCTATATGGTCGGCGACCAGGTGAAGGTGGATCTCTCCTCGCTGGCGTTCAGCGCAGGCGAGAAGGCCCCGACCGAGGTGGCGTTCTCGATCGGCGGCACCCAGCTGGGCACTGCTCCGATCACCGTCGCCGTGAAGGACGCGTATGACGAGGCCGGTGCCGCGTCGTTCACCTTCACCGTTCCGGCGGATGCCGCGGGCAAGACGCTCACGGCGACGCCGAACGTCGGTGTGGCTGTCACCCTGCCGATCACCTTCGCTGGTGGCGAGCAGCCGAAGGCGACGTTCGCGGTCGGCACCCAGTGGGTGCGCTCCGGGGCGGACCTGCCGGTCAAGGGCACGGGACTCCTCCCGGGTGAGAAGGTCTCCATCGAGCTGCGCAGCACTCAGGGCAAGGCGGAGACGATCGCTCTGGGCGAGGTCACGGTCGGCGGGAACGGCGCGCTCGACGTGGCTCTCACCGTTCCGGAGAAGACGAAGCCGCACTCCTACGATGTCGTCCTCGTCCGCGCGGACGGCAGCGAGCTGAAGGGCAGCGTGTTCGTCTATCGCGGTAACGGGCAGGTGAAGGCCGACAAGAAGAAGGCCGCCGCCGGCTCGACGCTCACCATCACCGGCGACGGCTTCCACGCGGGCACCACCGTCGTGATCGAGCTGCATTCGACGCCGGTGAAGCTCGGCGAGGCGAAGGTCGCCGTCGACGGCACGTTCAGCGCCACCGTCACGGTGCCGTCGAACACCGCGGCAGGCACCCACGCGATCGTCGTCCTGCAGAACGACGGCAAGCAGGTCTCCACTCCGCTGGTCGTCACCGCGGCCGCGGGCCTGGCGACCACCGGTGCGGACTCCCTGCCATACGTGCTGCTGGCGGCTCTGCTGCTGATGGTGGGCCTCGGTCTGGTCGTGGTGCGTCGCCGGCGCGCTGAGCGCTCCTGACCTTCAGCGCATCGAATGCAAGGGCGCCCGTCATCTCCTCGGAGGTGGCGGGCGCCCTTGCCTGCACGGAGAGCGGTCACCGCGTCCCCGCATCCGCTCGCGTCAACGGGCGCATCCGATTCCGGCAACCGATGCTGCCGACGACCGGCAGGACACCGACGCGCCGCCCAGTAGACTGGTATCCATGCCCGAGCCGAAAATCGCCAGTTTCCCGGCGATCCGCGGCGCGCTGAAGTTCTATCAGATCGCGTCCATCATCACCGGTGTCATGCTGCTCCTGCTGCTGACCGAGATGATCGTGAAGTACTCGCCCATCCACCACGAGCTGTTCCTGGGCGGCTCCGGCGGGTTCCTGTGGTTCGCCGATGTCATCGTCGGCGACGGATGCCAGTGGTACTCGCTGTTCGTCCCCGGCGGCATGGGCTGCAAGCTCACCAGCGTGGGCGATGGGCTGAACCTGTCGCTGGGCATCCTCGTCGCGCACGGCTGGTTCTACGTCGTGTACCTGTTCGCCTGCTTCCGTGTATGGAGCTTGATGCGCTGGCCGTTCCGGCGCTTCATCCTGCTCGCCCTCGGCGGTGTGATCCCGTTCCTGTCGTTCTTCATGGAGCTGAGCGTCTCGCGCGAGGTGAAGAACTACCTCTCCACCCGGGAGGCCGCCGACGCCTCCATTCCCGCCTCGGAAGGTGCCCGTTGACCGAACAGAACGAGACCCAGCAGCGCCCCGCGCTCGTCGTCGACTTCGGCGCGCAGTACGCGCAGCTGATCGCACGCCGCGTCCGCGAGGCGGGCGTGTACAGCGAGATCGTGCCGCACACGGCGACCGCTGAGGAGATCGCCGCGAAGAACCCGGTCGCGCTGCTGCTCTCCGGCGGCCCTTCCTCGGTCTACGAGGAGGGCGCCCCCAAGCTCGACCCGGCCGTGTTCGAGCTGGGCGTGCCGACGCTGGGCATCTGCTACGGCTTCCAGTACATGGCCCAGACCCTGGGCGGCGAGGTCGCCAACACCGGTCTGCGGGAGTACGGTGCGACCGACGCGCACATCCCCGAGAACGGCAGCTCGCTGCTGGCCGGACAGCCCGCCGAGCAGAACGTGTGGATGAGCCACGGCGACCAGGTCGCCCGCGCCCCCGAGGGCTTCGAGGTGCTCGCCACCACCGACGCCACCAAGGTCGCCGCCTTCGCGAACGAGGAGCGCAAGCTCTACGGCGTGCAGTGGCACCCCGAGGTGAAGCACTCCGACCACGGCCAGGAGATCCTCGAGAACTTCCTGCACAAGAGCGCCGGGCTGTCCGCGGACTGGAACAGCGACAATGTGATCGCCGAGCAGATCGAGCGCATCCGCGAGCAGGTCGGTGACGCTCGCGTCATCTCCGCCCTCTCCGGCGGCGTGGACTCGGCCGTGTCGACGGCCCTCGTGCACAAGGCGATCGGCGACCAGCTCACTGCGGTGTTCGTCGACCACGGTCTGCTGCGAAAGGGCGAGCGGGAGCAGGTCGAGAAGGACTACGTCGAGTCCACCGGCGTGCGCCTGATCACGGTCGACGCCGTGGACACCTTCCTGGGCCACCTCGCCGGCGTCACCGACCCCGAGACCAAGCGCAAGATCATCGGCCGCGAGTTCATCCGCGCGTTCGAGCAGGTGCAGCGCGACCTGGTCGAGGAGGCCAAGGCCACCGGCGGCGCGCCCGTGAAGTTCCTGGTGCAGGGCACCCTGTACCCGGACGTCGTCGAGTCCGGCGGCGGAGCGGGCACCGCGAACATCAAGTCGCACCACAACGTGGGCGGCCTGCCAGACGACCTCGACTTCGAGCTCGTCGAGCCGCTGCGCGCCCTGTTCAAGGACGAGGTCCGCGCGATCGGCCGCGAGCTCGGCATCCCCGAGGCGATCGTCGGACGCCAGCCCTTCCCGGGCCCCGGCCTGGGCATCCGCATCATCGGCGAGGTGACCCGCGAGCGCCTCGACATCCTGCGCGAGGCCGACGCCATCGCCCGCGAGGAGCTGACGAAGGCCGGCCTGGATCAGACGATCTGGCAGTGCCCGGTCGTGCTGCTCGCCGACGTCCGCTCGGTGGGCGTGCAGGGCGACGGCCGCACCTACGGTCACCCGATCGTGCTGCGCCCGGTCTCGTCCGAGGACGCGATGACCGCCGACTGGACTCGCCTGCCCTACGACGTGCTCTCGAAGATCTCGAACCGCATCACCAACGAGGTCAGCGAGGTCAACCGCGTCGTGCTCGACGTCACCTCGAAGCCGCCGGCGACGATCGAGTGGGAGTAAGCACTGTGAGCGACGCCGCGCCGGGGGAGGGCATCTTCCCCGACGCGGCGTTTCTCGTCCTGTCGAGCCGGCTGATCCCCGGGCTCGACGGCGGCTACACGATCGCCACGGCCGCGCGCGCTCGGCAGATGGCTGCGCGCGGCGCCGACGTGCAGGTGCTCACGGTGGATCCAGCGGATGCTGCAGCGCACGCCGCGCACCGCGCGGAGTTCGCACGCCTCGGGATGCTCCCTGCCGGCATCCCGCTCCGGAACCTCTTCGACGAGGCGTCCGCCCCCGGCGGCGGAGCTGCGCCCTGGCTGCGCGCCGCAGCATCCGCCCCTGAATCTTCTCGAGTGAACCACCTGCCGCCGAGTGCACCGGTTGGCGACGTCGATATCCGGTTCCCTCGTCAGGAAGTGGTGCACTCGCAGGAGGAGGCGGACTCCTACCGCGAGCTGACGGATGCCGAGGGGCGCGCATACGCGGCTCTGCCCGTGATCCAGGGGAACCCGGACTGGCATCTGAGCACGGTCCCCGTGCGGGTGTACGACGAGGCAGGCGAGACCGTCGGCACGCTCGCCGGTTTCGGGGGACTGTACCGCGCATGGCTCGATCACCTCGTCGAGGGGGCCGACCGCCCGGTCGTCGTGATCTGCGAGTCGCGCCAGCTCGGCGAACTGCTGGCGGGCTGGTCGAACCCGAAGGCGCGCATCGTGCACGCGATCCACACCATGCACCTCGAGCCGCCGTACACCCCGGATGCTCCACTGAACGCGCTGTGGACGCGCTGGTTCGCCGTCAGCGACCGGTTCGACGCCGTGATCTGGCCCACTCAGGCGCAGCGCGACGACGTGCAGTCCCGGTTCGGCGGTGACGCCGTGAACCTGGTCTCGCCGCACGGCATCCGCCTTCCCGAGGTGAGCGACCACGCGCGCGAACCGGGACTGGTGGTCAGCGTCTCGCGACTGGCTCCCGGCAAGCGCATCGACCACCTCGTGCGCGCCTTCCTCGCCGCGGACGTCCCCGGCACGCGCCTGGAGATCTGGGGCGACGGGCCGTCCACGGCATCCGTCGCCGAGCAGATCGCGGCCCTCGACGCGGGGGACCGCATCGCGCTGATGGGTCGCACGGACGATCCGGCCGCAGTGCTCCGCCGCGCCTCGCTCATGGTCACCGCCACGGCGTACGAGGGGCAGGGCCTGTCCATCGTGGAGGCGCTCGCAGCAGGCTGCCCCGTGGTGTCGTACGACGTGCGCTACGGCCCCGGCGACGCGCTGCGCCGCGGAGGCGGTCTGCTGGTCCCGGCCGGCGACGAGCGGGTGCTGGCGGACGCGATCCGCCGGGTGCTCACGGACGCCCCGCTGCGCGAGCGCCTGGCCGCCGACGCGCCCGTGGCAGCATCCGCCTGGAGCGAGGACGCGGCCATGACCTCCCTCGCTGCCGCCGCCCGCCTTGCGCTGTCCGCGCCGCCTCGTCGCTGACCGCACTGCTGCCCGGTGGCCGAGTCGCCGTCGGCTGCGCACCTTCGCAGTTCTGCACATTCCCGCACCTCACCGTGCGGCAGAACGGCGGAGATCTGCACGATCGCGGAGTCTTGTGGGCTGGATCCTCCGCCACGGTGATGAACTCCGCAGATTCGGCCTGCCATCAACCCTTGACCGCGACCTGTGATTGCTGAGGATGACGTTGTCGTAACCTGCAGCACGCGTCAGCTGCAGGGCATCCGCAGCACCGGCAATCAGACTCCACGGATCGACGCGGTAGTACTCGGTCAGCGCACGAGCGGATGCGGCGGTCGCGAGGTCTTCCGGGATACCGTTCTTCGTCAACGCGCGCGCGAACACCGGCACCAGGCGCCGACTCCATGCGGTCGCCGACAGCGGCGGAGCGTCGACGATCTTCGGAGTGTGCCAGGGGAATCCCTCGCCGAGATACGGACGCACCTGGGCGGCGTCGAGCGCAGTATCTGGATCCACTGACCGAAGTGCGTCAATGACCGCGCCCGACCACATCCCGTCCCGTACGGCGAGCGTGCCGTCGAAATCCCAGAAGACGACCCGTCGCAGCCCCGATCTCACGACCTCAGGATAGGCGTCAGCTTGACCCATCGCATCCTCATCCGCGGCCGGGGAGCAGCACCGGTGCGGGCGCAGTCAGCCCAGGTGCTTCAGCGCCTCGCGACGGGACAGTGGGGAGAGCGGATGCTGTTCCGCGAACGCTCGCACCCAGTCGGGGTCGCTCTTGCCGAGGTCGCGCAGGGCCCAGCCGATGGCCTTGCGGATGAAGAACTCGTCGTCGTCGATGTTCGTGAGGATCGCGTACTCGAGCAGGTCGCGGTCGGTGGCGTCCTTCCGTCCGAGCTGGCAGATGATCGCCGCCCGCCGCACCCAGAAGTCCTCGTCATCGGCCCAGATGCGCATCTCGAGCGCGAACCGCTCGGGATCGGCATCCAGCAGGTCGCGCAGCCGGTGCGCGACCTCGTCGACGTAGTCCCACCACGCGCCGGAGCGGATCATCTCCTCGTGCACGGGCAGCGTGGCGGCGTCGCCGCGCAGGGCGGGCAGCGCCATCAGGGCGAGCGCGGCGTAGCGCTCCTCGCGCGCGTGCGCCTCGCGCCACAGTGCGAGCGCGGATGCCTTCAGCAGCGCGGCATCCGTCTCGCCCTTCGCAAGCCGCCGCACGAGCGCGCGCACGGCGGGCACCCGGACACCGAGGAACGGCATCGTGGACTTCATGTACGCCTGCTGACCCGGCGCGAGGGCCGGATCGGCGATTTCGCGCAGCTCCGCGCGGATGCCGTCGACGAGCGATGCGGTCATGGCACCAGGGTACGTCGTGTCGCAGAAGAGGTGGGTCGGATGCCTCGGCACCCGCGTGTTCTGGGACGGGGGCGCCGACGGGTCTCAGAAGGGAACGGTTCAGGGCCCTGCACCCACCCCTTGCGGGACACGCGGCCCGCCCCGGTGACCGGGCGCGCCTCAGAAGCGCCGACCGCCGGACCTCCCGTACGAGCGGCTCCCGCCGGACCTCCCGGACGAGCGGCTCCCGCCGGAGGACCGGCTGCTGAACGATCGTGACGAGCTCGACCGCGACGAGCGCGAGGAACCGCCCCACGAGGAATGCGACGACCCGCCCCACCCCGAGGACGATCCGCCGCCGCCGTTGCCGCCGAAGGCCCCGGACAGCGCGCCGAACACGGCGCCGAGCACGACGAACAGGATGATGAGGCCCGCGCTGCCGTCCGCGAGGCTGAAACCGCCGACCAGGCCGAGCAGGCCACCGCCGAGCGCCCCGGCGATCGCCTTCCCGCCGCGCCCCTCGTCGTCCGAGCTCGGCGCGGCGCGGATGGACTGCCAGCTCTGGCGCGACGAGGGTTCGTCGTACATGACGGGGCGCTCACGCTCGGAGCGACCGTCGTCGGCCGCCGCCCTGCTGAACCTCGCGCCGGCCAGCGCGGTCGGAGCGCCGGTCAGCGCCTGCACCTGCGCGGCGACGTCCGATGTCGATGCGGCCAGACGCGCAGCCTCCTGCGGGTCGCCGGTTGCCGTGGCCGCCGCCAGCTGCCGTTTGGCCAGGTTCAGGCGGGGCAGCGCCAGCGCGTTCACCTCGCCCGGTCGGGCCTGCACGGATGCCTCAGCGGCACGCACGGCGGCCTTCGCCAGCTCCAGGGCATCGGCGCCCGTCTGCCCAGGAGCCGCCCCCGCAGCCAGGGCATCCGCCTGCGCCTTCACCGCATCCCGCAGGTCGCCCGCCTCGGCGAGCAGTCGTTCGATCTCGTGCACGGCCTGCGAGATCGCGCTCGGCTTGTGCGCCTGCACGGCCTTCTCCAGCGCCGCGAGCTGGGCATCGGCCGCGGCCAGGCGCCGTCCGATCTCGGCGGGGGTGCCCCCCACCCCCACCCGCGCGGCGGGAGGGGAACCCC
>Ga0066256_1000216_pt1 | contig 239679 bp, 205 predicted proteins | sample ThiBio_1000_biof_FD_87107 | JGI IMG/M metagenome (GOLD analysis project Ga0066256, IMG submission 87107) | Wastewater bioreactor microbial communities from Cape Town, South Africa - Thiocy_expt_1000_biof (version 2) | ecosystem: Engineered > Bioreactor > Thiocyanate-remediating >...
CCCCCCCCACCCGTGTGGGGGGCCCGCGGCGGCGGCGCTTCAGGGGAATGCCCGCGAGGCCAACCCCGGCCCCCCCCACCACCCGGGGCCCGGGGGGTGGCCCCCGGGGGGGGAACCCCTGGGTTTTTTTAAAGCCAGAGGCCCCTCCCTTTTGAAACCACCCCCGCCACAATCAGGATGAACCAGTCCATTGCACTCCTCGTCACTGCCTGGGTGTCGCCGGCGGGCGTGCGCCGCCGGGTTCAAGGCTTCGGTGGTTTCGCCGGCTTGTCCGAACGCGTCTCTTCATTGCCCTTGGCTGCGCGCGTGGCGGCGGCCTGGCGCGACCATTCCTCGATCAGTTCGGCGCGCGCGGCGCGGCGACTGGGCGGTTCCACGGATCCTGCTGCCTCTGCTGCGGGTGCTTCGTCGGCGCTGCCAGTGTCGATGTAACGCAGCAAGCGATCGATCTGCATGGCCAGCACATTGTCGACCGCCGGCGCAATCTGCTCGAGGCCGCTGCCACTCGCTGCATTGACGCGGTAATCGACATCGAGGCGGGTGGCTTCGTCATCCATCGGCTGCAGGCTGAAGCTCAGCACGCCGGTGACGGCGCGTTCCTGCAGCGGCCCGAGCGCGGCATCCAGGCGCAGCAGTTCATTCTTCAGGGCCATGACGACGCGACCGTGTTCGGCACTGCCACCGGCCCAGCGCTCGCAAAAGCAGCCGCCCGCCTCGGCCTTGAGGCTGAGATTGGCCGCCGTGCCCGACCAGGTGTGCTCGGCGCTCCACCAGCGCGCAACCTCGCCCAGGGCGACATAGACCTTGGCCGGCGGTGCCTCGACCCGCGCCGAGAATCCAATCAGGAAATGGTCGGCGGCTGCCTCGCTGACCTCGGCACGCGCGCTGCACGCCATGAGGCCGCCAAGGGCACAAAGCAGGAGCATGGCTTTCATCAAACGGATCCTTGCCCGCGCGGCACGCGGCGATGCGCCCTTGTGGCAGCCCGCAGCAGTTCCGTCAAGCGCTCAGGCGTCGGCGTCGGTGGCCCAGCCTTCGCCGCTGCCGCGATGGATCAGCGTGTCCGTATCGAGCACGGCACCGGCCGGATACGCCGGTTGCGCGGCGAGTTCGGCATAGATCGGCACGAAATCCGGGCGCGTCGCCTCCATCAACTGCTCGAAGCTGTCGATGACGAAATAGGTTTTCTGGAAGGTATCGATGCGATAGCGCGTGCGCATGATGCGCTTGATGTCGAAGCCGATGCGGTTTGGCGCAGCCGATTCGAGGCAATGGATGGATTCGCCCTTCGAGGAGACGATGCCCGAGCCATAGATGCGCAGTTCACCCTTTTGCCGGATCAAGCCAAACTCCACCGTGTACCAGTAGAGCCGGGTCAGGTTGACCAGGGCTTCGGCGCTGACCCCGTGTGCCTTGACGCCGCCACGACCGTAGGCGGCCATGTAGTCGGCAAACACCGGATTGAGCAGCAGTGGCACGTGCCCGAACAGGTCATGGAACATGTCCGGTTCGGCGATGTAGTCGATCTGCTCCGGGCGACGGATCCACCAGGTCACCGGGAAGCGCCGATTGGCCAGGTGCTCGAAGAAATCGAGTTCCGGCAGCAGGCCTTCGACGCCGATCAATCGCCAGCCGGTGGTCTTCGCCAGCAGCGCGTTGATTTCCTCGAAACGCGGGATCTGCCCGGCGGACATGCCGAAGCGCTCCTGGTTGTCGATGAACTCGGCGCAGGCGCGGCCCTTGAGGATTTCACGCTGGCGCGTGAACAACGTCGACCAGGTGGCGTGATCCTGTTCGGTGTAGCTGTCCCACGGCTGCTCGACAATGGCGGTGGTGTAGACCGGCACATAGCCCTTGTCGGTCAGCTGGTTTTCGACGCGGCGCGGCTCGGCAGACATGCGTTCAACCCGGTGGATGCGACCCTTGATGCTAGCGGGTTCGGTGCGCAACAGGCTTGCAAACTTGCCTGATCCTTGCTGATTGACGCATATTTGTTGCGTCAAACCACCTTCCTGCACATGAAACGAGCGAATCCGTGAATTCCAGCCTCGATCGCACCGACTTGCGCATCCTCGCCCTGCTGCAGGCAAACGGGCGCGCGACCAATGCCGAGATTGCCGAAGCAGTCAATCTTTCCGCCTCGGCCTGCCTGCGCCGCGTGCAGAAACTGGAAGCAGACGGCGTCATTGCCGGCTATGCCGCCCTGGTTGATCCGCAAGCCCTCGGCCTCGGCCTGCAGGCATTCGTCCGCGTGCAACTGGAAAAGCACGGCAGTGCCGCCGTGCAGCATTTCGTGCACAGCGTGCAGAGCTGGAACGAAGTGGTCGCCTGTCATGCGCTGACCGGCGAGATGGATTACCTGCTGCAGGTCGTGGTCAGCGATCTCGATGACTTTTCCCGCTTCCTGCTCGACAAGCTGCTCAATGAAAGCGGCGTCGGCGATGTCAATTCGAGTTTTGTCCTGCGCACGGTCAAGCACACGCGCGAATTGCCGATCAAGCTGGCCTGAGGCGGTTCAGTGCAGGGTGTGGCGCTCGCCCTTGTCATCCACGCGGGTTGGAAATTGCAGGATGCGCGCGCCTTGCGCCGACTCCGGATCGCGCTTCCACAGCACCGGCACGTCATCCGGTCGCGGCAGGTCCAGCTCGTCATCGGCGGCTGCGTGCGCGTCGTCCTCGTCCTCCCAGCTGTAGCGCTTGCGCGGCGGCTTGGGATCAAGACGGAACAGGAGAATGGCGGCCAGCGCGCCGGCGGCGGCACCGGCCAGGTGATACTCGAAGGAGATGTTTTCCTCGCGCGGCAGCACGGTCAGGAGCATGCCGCCGTAGAAAAAGAAGACGACCAGGGCGATCGCCACGCCCAGGCGATCACGCCGGAACAGGCCGGTGAGGAAGAGGAAGAACATCAAGCCGTGGTTGACGCCGCTCATGCCCACATGCACGGAATCGCGCGCGAACAACCAGACGCCCAGGCCCGAGAGCAGCCAGATCATCGGCAACGCCCATTGCGCCGCGCGCGGATATGCATACAGGGTCAGGGTCGCCAGCAGGGCCAGCGGCAAGGTGTTCGACATCAGGTGCTCGAACGAGGCGTGTGCGAACGGCGCACTGAGGATGCCGACGAGTCCGCGCAATTGCCGGGGCTCGATGCCGAGGTCGCCCATCGACCAGCCCAGCAGCCAACTGCCAAGCCAGACCAGCCAGATGCCGACGAGCAGGACGGCGGCGCTGAAGACGGCGTAATTGATGCGCTCGCGGTCGAACTGGACGGCGGCGCTGCCGGGATCCGGCGTCGGGGGTGCGATATCCATCGTCACGAGGTTGGGTCGCGGCGCGTGGGTGCAAGGGCGCTGGCGGCGGATGGGATCGGGCCGATTGATGGCATTGCCGAATGGCGATCCGACATTCGGCAATGCCGGCGACTTGCGCGCGGGGCTCCGGCCATCGGGGGTGTCGCGCAACGGCGGATTGTTTCGCGTGCAGCGCTTCGATGGGCATTCCAGGCTCTCGCAGCCTGCGCTGGATGGGCGCTTCACGTCCTCGCAGCCTGCATTTGATTGCGCACCCCAAGCCCTCGCAGCCGATTGCTGCCGGCCCGGCCGAAGGTTTCCCGCAAGCTTGGCTCGGATGTTGCTTGGGTTGCTTATCCAACCAGTTGAACGCCATGGATTTCCACATTCCCACCGCGATGCAGTTGACCGCAACCATGACCATGATCATTGGTCTTGCGCTCGCCTTCACCATCACCGGATATCCGCGATTCCTGCAATATCCCATGCGCCTGTGGGTGCGCGGTTTGCTCATCCAGCCGTTTTCCTACGCGCTCTTCTCGCTGCGCGGGCAAATTCCCGACTGGCTCTCGATCATCGTCGCCAACACCTTGCTGAGCATCTCCTTCGTGCACCTGGTCCTCGCCCTGTACGTGTACAACCGCAAGCCGGCGAAATTGCCGTTGATGATCGCGATCGTCGCCATGACCTTCATCGGCGAAACCTTGCTCACCTATGTCTGGCCGAGCCTGTACGGGCGCATCTGCCTGATGTCGCTGCTGCTGGCGCTGATGTGCGGGCTGGGCATCAAGGCGATCTACCAGCGGGTCGAGGTGATCACGCGACCGGAACACCTGGTCGCCATCATGCTGCTGGTCGGCGGCCTCATCATGCTGGCGCGGATCCTCAGGGTTCCGGACGTCGGCATGCTCAGCCTGACTGCCTCCACGGCAATGCAGGGTATCGTCTTCACCTACGCCTCGCTGCTGCCGGTGATCGCGACGTCGGGTTTCCTGCTCATGTGCGGCGAACGCCTGAACAAGCATCTGACGCAACTGGCCACGCTGGATCCGCTGACCGGGGTGTACAACCGGCGCACGATGACCGAGCTGGCCAGCAAGGCGGTCGCGGCGAGCAAGCGCCATGGCGGCGCCTTGTCCCTGCTGATCATCGATATCGACCATTTCAAGCGCATCAACGACCAGTTTGGCCACGAAGCGGGCGACCTGGCCCTGTGTCGCTTTGTCGAACTGGTTGGCGAGGTGCTGCGCGAAAGTGACGTCTTTGCCCGCCTTGGCGGCGAGGAGTTCGTCGTCATCCTGCCCGACTCCGACGAACGCGCCGCCATCGAGATTGCCGAGCGCATCCGCCAGCGGCTTGCTGACTCCGACTTTTCCGTCAGCGGCTGGCAGGTGCCGCTGCGCGTCTCGATCGGCGTCGGCATGCTGGGCCCGGCCATCAGCGACCTTGAAACCCTGCTGCGCATGACCGACCACGCCATGTACGAGGCCAAGCGCAACGGCCGCAATCGCGTCGTCCCGGTTTCGGCGATGCATTCGCAATCGGCACTCGACTTCGGCACCCGCGAATCACCGCAATGACGTCAATCGGTCCGCGGCAGGAGACGGCTGGCCACCAGCGAGGCACCGATCAACAAGGCCACCATGCCCAGTGACAAGCCGATCGGCACCTTCCAGACATCGGCGATCAGCATCTTCACGCCGATGAAGACAAGCACGCCGGCGAGTCCGTAATTGAGCAGGTGGAAGCGATCGGCCATGCCGGCGATGAGGAAGAACAAGGCGCGCAGGCCAAGCACGGCAAACACGTTCGAGGTCAGCACGACGAACGGGTCCTCGGTGATGGCGAAGATCGCCGGGATCGAGTCGACGGCGAAGATCACATCGGTCACCGCAAGCAGGACGATGACCATGAACATCGGCGTGTACCAGCGCACTCTATCCTTGACCACGCTCAGCTTCGCCCCGCTGTATTCCTTGGTCAGGCGCAGGTGGCCGCGCATCCAGCGCATCAGCGGATTGGACTCGAAATCGCCTTCGTCATTGGGCGCGCGCACCATCTGGATGCCGGTGTAGATGAGGAATGCGCCGAAGAAATAAAGAATCCAGTGGTAGCGCTGGATCAATGCCGCGCCCACGAAGATGAGGATTGCGCGCAGCACGATCGCGCCGAGGATGCCGATCATCAGCGCGTGCTTCTGCAACTCCGCGCTGACGCCGAAACGCGAGAAGATGAGCAGGAAGACGAAGATGTTGTCGACCGCCAGCGCCTTTTCGACGAGATAGCCGGCAAGAAACTGCAGCGCGGTCTCGTTGGCGACCTCGGCACTGACGTGTCCACCCAGCCAGTACCACAAGCCGAGGTTGAACAGCATGGCCAGGGCAATCCAGGCCACGCTCCACAAGGCCGCTTCCTTGAAGGCGACCTTGTGCGTGCCGCCGGCACGCAGGACGACGAAATCGATGACCAGGGCGATGACGACAATCAGTCCGAAAACGAACCAGAGCGCCGGTGTTGCGATGGTGTGCATTGCCTGAACTCCGCAAACGAGTGCCCCGCGCCGGGTTGCGCGAATCGGGCCACGGTGGATTCCGGGCACAGCTTCGCCGTTGTTCGGCGAAGGTCTTGCTCGCAAACAGCGCAGTTTCGCGGAATTTGCCTGCCGGACCGGGACCGGCGGGGCGGTCCGTGCTGACGATCGCGGCAACGGGAGAGCTACTCCCCTTCGTTTACACCGGCGACTCTAGCGGAATGCCTGCTGAAAGTCATGGTTGACGGGGTAACAGATGGTGTCGGGGGTTGCGGCCGGGAATGGGGAATGGGGAATGGGCGAGCTTGTGGGTCAGCGCTGCGCGCTGACGCTCTTTCTCCAGGCCAGCCGGCGGGGAAGCGCATTGAACCCGCAGGCGTCCTGGAATCGTCGCTTTCATCGCCATCGCTTATCATTCCCGCATGAACAACCATCCACCGGGGCCGCTGCCCGTCGTCCAGCTGAAGATCGAACGCCGCTCGAACCATCCCTGGATCTACCAGAAGATGGTGGAACGCCCCGAGCCAAAACCGAAACCCGGCAGCATCGTCGAGATCGTCGACCGCAATGGCGACTATGCCGGACGCGGCTTCTACAACGGCCACTCGCGGATCACCTTGCGCGTGCTGACCGCCGACGTCGAGGAACAAGTCGACGAGGCGTTTTTCGAGCGCAAGATCGCCGCTGCCGTCAGCCTGCGTCGTGATCTGCTGAAACTGGACGCGGTCACCGACGCCTATCGCCTGATCCATTCCGAAGGCGACGGCCTGTCCGGGCTGGTGGTCGACCGCTTTGCCAATACCCTGGTCATCGAGTTCTTTGCCGCCGGCATGTACAAGCAGCGCGAGGTGATCCGCCGTTGCCTGCTCGAACACTTCCCTGATGCGGCAATCTACGCCTACGCCGAATCGCATGTGCAGAAACAGGAAAGTTTCGACTGCGCGGTGCCGCCAATGCCGGCACCGACCGTCATCCACGAACACGGCGTGCAGTTCCACGCCGCACCGGGCAGCAAGCACAAGACCGGTTTCTTCGTCGACCAGCGCGACAATCGCAAGACCCTCGCCGAGTTTTGCGCCGGCAAGCGCGTCCTCGACCTGTGCTGCAATTCGGGCGGCTTCGGCATCACCGCGAAGACGATTGGTGGCGCCAGCGAAGTGGTCGGCGTCGATCTCGACGAAGGCATCCTCGAGATCGCCGAGAAAAATGCCTATCTGAACAAGGCAAAGGTCCGCTTCGTGCAGGCCGACATCTTCCACTGGCTGCGCGATTTCCCGAACAACCGCGCCGAGAAGTTCGACGTTGTCATCCTCGATCCGGCAAAGATGACGCGCGATCGCGAACAGGTGATCCCGGCGCTGAAGAAATACCTCGACATGAACAAGCTGGCCATGGGCGCGCTCAAGCCCGGCGGCATCCTGCTGACCTGTTCCTGCACCGGCCTGGTCAGCGAAGACCAGTTCCTCGACATGCTGCGCCGCGCAGCGTTCTACGCCGGGCGCAGCGCGCAGATCCTCAAGGTGACCGGTGCCGGTGCCGATCATCCCTGGCTCGCCCACGTGCCGGAAAGCCGTTACCTGAAGGCCGTGTTCTGCCGCGTGGATTGAGTGGATGCGGCGGCGCGATCCCCTGGTCGGGCCAGGGGATCGGCGTTCTTCACGACGAAACCTTGACCGCCAAGTCCGCCACGGCGATTTCGTTTCGCATCATGGTTTGCTGCTGATGAAGGTGGACGGGATGCGATCGGCGAGAACGAGCGTCGCTGACTTCTCCATGCTTCCACGCCGATAGCCAATCTGCAGCCTTGTTGCGGCGGGCGTTTCGCGGAGGAGCTTGCGCCATGCATCGAGTGTTCGTGCGGCAACCGGCTGCTTGTTGATCGTGACGATGCGGTCGTCGACGTGCAGACCCGCGGCCGCCGCGGCACTTTCCCTGGCGACATCGGCGACCCTGAGTGCCTCGTCATCGCCCATCAGCCAGAGGCCGCTGCGATCATGCGCGTCTGCCCTCGCGAATGCCGCGTTTGGCGCGAGGTACATGCGCTTGGCCGAGTAATCAAAGGCCACGGTGAAGCGCTTGAGCACGCCGCCACCCAGGTTGCCCGAAACATCCGGATCGGCGAATGCGCCCTTTTCACCAGTGAAGAGATCGCCTGCGATGTCATGGATCTCGATGTCGCCGAGCTTGAGCGTGCCAAGACGCACCGGTCGTCCACGCGCGGGACCACCCACGCCCCAACCCGTCACGGCATCCGGCGCTGCATGGTACTTCTCGACAAGCACCTGCTCGCGCACGAATGGCGAGTGCAGGGTCAGGGATACACGCGATCCGGTGTCGACACTGATGCGCACGGGCACGCCATCCAACTCGCCGGCGATGATCGGAATGCGGCTCGCCAGTTCGAACGGAATCGATTTCGACCCGGCTGGCACGGTGAATTTCGCCGGCTCGGCCAGTATCAGCTCGCTGTTTGCGTAGTCGATGGTGATGCCGAAGCGGCGAAACATCTCGTAACCCACGAGCCCGTCCGAGGCGAATCCTTCAACCTTCGGAATATCGCCCAGGTCCATGATGTAGAACACCGGATTCGCCAGCATTGCGTCGCCCAGACGAACTTCCCTGGCGTGCGCCAACGCGACATCGACGATCTCGTCGCCAACGCCACGACCGGCCATCTTGCCCTCGCCCTGCAGGGCGAATTTCTTCGCTGACGCCGGCGTCAGCACGTTGGCACCGCCGGTGTCGACGAGGAAGCGCGCGGGCATGCCATTGATCGATCCATCGGCATAGATATGGTTGTTGACGAGCTTGAACGGAACGCGGGTGATGCCCGCGGCATTGTCGATGCGCGCGGTGGCAGCCATTGCTGGCTTGGCGAAATCGGCGTCGCTGATCACGGCGTTGGCAACGTACCGGGTGATTCGAGCTTCGGTGCGATTGCGTGGATCGACATGTCCACTGCTGTCGGAGAGATCGATGGTGAAATGAAATGGCAGGCGCAGGCCATCCACTTCGCGCCAGTCATCGAAGCGCGTCGTGGCCAGATCCTGGCCTTGTTTCTGCTCGACCAGCGTGAGCAGGTGGGATTGCGCATCGAACCAGAGGGTCAGCGGATCGCCACCGCGCGGTGTGGCGACGATGACTTCGTAGCTGCGCCCGTCACGCTCGCGGGATTCCGGCTTGCCGATTTGCGCCGGCAAGCGCGCCGGATACCAGTAACCGCGCGCATCAAGCCAGGCCTGGGTTGCCGCGCTGCGCTTGGCCTCGGGCGCATCCAGCTGCGTCACCTCACCCCCGGGATCGCGTGACCAGCCGACGCTGCCATCGAAACCCTGCGCGCCTTCGACCGAACCAAGCTTGTAGTGACTCGATGAGCGGCCGCTGCGGGTATCCGTGATTGCCTCGAAATCACCAGCCAGTCCGCCAACCGCCAATGTCCCGGTGGACTTCTGGCTGTTGATTGCATCCCAGTGGGCAGCACCGCTGGCCTCCTTGTAGCGGGCAAATACCGCGTCCGCCTCCGTGGCGGCGGCATGCGTCGCGCAGAACATCAGGACCAGCGCGAACAATCCGAATCTATGCAGCATGACTGTCTCCATTTCCGTTGATTGGCACTTGCGGGAAGCTGCCTTAGATTGAATAATCCGCCTTAATTTCAAACCAGGCAAGCCAACCAATGGCACAGAGGAAGCGCGGCGCAATCGAGAATGCCGCCGAGATCAAGTTGCTGGCGTCGCCAACGCGCATCGAGATCGTCGACACGCTGGAGTCACTTGGCGAATTCGTCAGCGTCGCCGAACTGGCCGCGCAAATGGGGCGGCCGGCTGATGGCCTTTACTACCATTTGCGCCAGCTCGCCGAAGGCGGCCTGATCGTCGAGGAAGTGGCGGCGGATGGTCGCCGCTATCGCACGCGCAGCCGCGGCGGGGACCGTTTGCGCCTTCGCTACCAGCCTGGCGAAACGGCCAATGCCGAGGCGGTCAAACGGGTCGCTTCGAGCGTGCTGCGCGTTGCCGAGCGCGATTTCCATCGCGCCATCGCCGATCCTGCCAGCAAGGTCTCGGGGCCGCAGCGCGAACTCTGGGCCGCACGCGGCAAGGGCTGGGTCGGCCCGGGGGAACTCGCCGAAATCAATGAGCTCTTGTCACGCCTCATGGATTTGCTGCAACAGCCACGTTCACCCGGCAAGGGCAGGCTTGTTGCGCTTTCCTGGGTACTGACGCCATTGCAGAGGCGCGTTTCCCACGCGGCGGCGAAGCCCGCCAAGGCAGCAAGGACACGGCGACCATGAGGCGTCGTTGCGCAGCCGGCAATCCTGACCCTGATCGTTGGCTGATAGAATCTCGCGTTGATCATTCAGCGTTACGGATCCCGCATGGCCAGTCCCCGCAAGAAACCCGGCAAACCCCGGAAACCCGCCGTCACGCGCGAGCAGGCCGAGGAGGCCGTGCGTACCTTGCTGCGATGGGCGGGCGACGACCCGGCCCGCGAAGGATTGCTGGATACGCCCAAGCGCGTGGTCAATGCCTATGGCGACTGGTTTTCCGGTTATGCGATCGACCCGGCTGATTACCTGCGCCGCACTTTCGAGGAGGTCGCCGGCTACGACGAGATGATCGTCCTGCGCGACATCGAGTTCGAGTCTTACTGCGAACACCACATGGCACCGATCATCGGGCGCGCGCACATCGGTTATCTGCCGACCGACAAGGTGGTCGGCATCAGCAAGCTCGCCCGCGTGGTCGACGCCTTCTCGCGACGCTTCCAGGTGCAGGAGAAACTGACGGCGCAGATCGCCCACTGCATCGAGGATGTACTCAAGCCGCGCGGTGTCGGCGTGGTCATCGATGCCGTGCACCAATGCATGACCACGCGCGGCGTGCACAAGCGCGGCGTGTCGATGATCACCAGCCAGATGCTTGGTGGTTTCCGCGAGGATGCGCGCACCCGCGCCGAATTCCTGCGCTTCATCAACATCCATTCAAAGTGAGGAACTTTGCCGGGTCACGCCTGATCGGAGTGGGCCCGATGCGCTGGCAAGCGCTGCCGGCCCAGGCGGCACCGGTGCCTGCCATGACTTGTCGATTCGCAGACACGCTGCCGAGATGACGTTCGAACACAGCCATACACCGGTGCGCAAGGCCGCCGTCATCTTCATCTTTGTCACGGTGATGATCGACATGCTGGCCTTCGGCATCATCATCCCGGTGTTTCCGCACCTCGTGCAGCACATGACTGGCGGCGACATCGCCACGGCGGTGCGCTGGACCGGCATCATGGGCGCGTTGTTCGGCTTCATGCAGTTCGTCTTTTCACCGGTGCAGGGCGCACTGTCGGATCGCTTCGGGCGACGCCCGGTGGTCCTTGCATCGAACCTTGCCCTCGGTCTCGATTTCATCCTCATGGCGATGGCGCAGACGCTGCCGATCCTGTTCATCGGCCGGGTCATCTCGGGCATGGCCAGCGCCAGTATTTCCACGGCGAATGCCTATATTGCCGATGTCACGCCCAAGGAAAAACGCGCGGGTGCTTATGGCCTGCTGGGTGCCGCGTTCGGCATCGGCTTCATCGTCGGCCCGGCCCTCGGCGGTTTCCTTGGCGGCATCTCGGTGCGTGCGCCGTTCTGGGTTGCGGCAGCGCTGGCCCTGGCCAATTTCCTCTACGGCCTGCTGGTACTGCCGGAGTCGCTGCCGAAGGAACGACGCAGTGCCCGCTTTGACCTGAAGAATGCCAATCCGCTCGGTGCCTTGCGCATGCTGCGCCGGCATCCACAGGTGTTTGCATTGGCGGTGGTGTTCTTCCTCGTCGCCTTTGCCCAGTACTCGCTCAACTCGACCTTCGTCCTTTACACCGATTTCCGCTTTCAATGGGGACCACGCGAAGTCGGCTATGCGCTGGCCCTGGTCGGCGTTTGCAGCGGCATCGTGCAGGCCGGGCTGGTGCGCCGCCTGGTGCCCCGCTTTGGCGAGCGCCCGGTCATGCTCGCCGGCCTGTTGTTTGGCCTCAGTGGTTTCATCACCCTTGGCCTGGCCAGCAGCAGCACGATCTTCCTGCTCGGCATCCCGCTGCTGGCGCTGGCCGGCCTCGGTGGGCCGACCACGCAATCGATCATCACCCGCCAGGTCGATCCGACCGAACAGGGACGCCTGCAAGGAGCGATAACCAGCCTGTCGAGCCTGGCGACGATTTTCGGGCCGGTCGTGTTCAGCCAGACCTTCGCCTGGTTCATCGATGCCTCGGCACCGGTGCACCTGCCCGGTGCCGCCTTCCTGCTTTCCGCCTCGCTCATCCTGCTCGGCTTTGTCCTTGGCTGGCGCGCGACGATCGGGCTGCAGCCGCTCACGGCGGAATTGCCGAGGCCCGTCGACAGCGAAGCGCCTGCCCTGGCGGATGCCGAGATGAAGGGATGAACCCCTCGTCAGGGAAACCGTTCGCGCCTTCCTGCGAGCGCAACCGCGATCCCATTCTCGGCATTCTTCGCGAGGCCTTTGCGGATCGCCGCAACGTGCTCGAAATCGGCAGCGGCAGCGGCCAGCACGCGGTGTATTTCGCTGCGGCGCTGCCGCATCTGCAGTGGCAGGCTTCCGAGCGCAGCGAATCGGTGAACGGCGTGCAAAGCTGGCTGGACGAAGCGGCCCTGGCCAACACGCCGCCGGCGATCGTCCTCGACGTCGGCCAGGAAGACTGGCCGAGCACAAGGTTTGACGCCATCTTCACCGCCAACACGCTGCACATCATGGCCTGGCCGGAAGTGCAACGATTGTTTGCACGATTGCCCGCGATCATGGACGCGGATTGCATCTTCGTCGTCTACGGCCCGTTCAAGGTGGCTGGCGAGTTCACCAGCGCAAGCAATGCCGCATTCGATGCCTGGCTGCATGAGCAAGCCGCGCACATGGGCATTCGCGATCTCGCCGATGTCGATGCCCTGGCCGCCGGCGCAGGCCTCCAGCGCGTTGCCTTGCATTCGATGCCGGCGAACAATTTCTGCGTGGTCTGGAAGCGCGGCGCCGCCTAGTGGTTTGCGGCAGCGGTCAAGGCCGCGCCAAATGCGTCGCAATGAACGCCGCCATGGCCTCGCCGAATTCGGCGTAGCTCGCTTCCGACGGATGAAAGCCATCCGCGCAAAAACTGCCCTCGCGCAGGTTGAAGACGACACTGACGTGGAAGACTCCGGCGCGCTCGCGCAGCGCATCTCGGCTGGCTGCATCGATGCTGTCACCGCGCAGGCCGATGAGGCGGCGCAAGGGCTCGGGAATCAACGGGAACGACCGCAACGGCGGCAAGCCGGCGACGACGATGACCGCCGCCGGCGAATGCTCTTGCAGCGCGGCGACCAAGGCAAGCAGGTTTGCCCGCCAGGCGCGGATTGTCGACAACGCCGTGACATCGTTGACGCCGACCGAGACGACGATGGCGTCGGCCGGACGCGGATCGATCAGTGGAAGCAGCTCGCTCAGCACTTCGGCCGCAGTCGCACCACTGCGGCCGCGCGCTTCCCATTCAACGGCTGCGTCCATGGTCTCGGCAAGTGCGCGGGCGGTGCAGCCGACCAAGGCCCGATCGAGGGTCGCGGCACCGACTCCGGCAACGATCGAATCACCAATGGCAAGCACGCGCAGGGCGCGACCCGAGCCAACGCGACCGCACGACTCGCCCGCCGCCGCCGCAAGGCGTGGCGCGGTGCGGCGCAGACGCAAACCCTGCGCGGCGACTACGGGCAGGAATGTCCAGAACAAGACGCTTCGCGCCAACGCCGTGATCCGGGTCATGGCCGCAGCGCCGTGTGCGCAGCGCAGGCGGTGGCAATGCCGCTACCCATCAGGGAAATGTGCAATGCGGGAGACTGTGTCGTGTACCAGGGCCGAGGCCGGCTGTCATGATCATGCATCGCTGCGAGCGGAATGCGCATGCGCCCAGTGTACGACCGTTTCGCCATTGAACCTGCACGCATCGGCGCAGCAAGGACGCATCACGAAAGTTCGACGCACACCACGCAAGACTGTGCCGCACTCCATGGCGTGACGAGCGGGACATGCGCGAGATCCAGGCAGCAGCAGCCAGCAAGGTCCCGGAAGTGACCGCCGTGTTCTGGATCATCAAGATCCTCGCCACCACGCTGGGCGAAACGGCGGGCGATGCGGTTTCCATGTCGCTGGGACTGGGCTATCTCCTTGGCAGCGTGATTTTCGCCGCCATCTTCGTGGTGGTCGTGCTGGCACAGATTGCCGCGCGCGAATTCCGGCCGTGGCTGTACTGGTTGACGATCATCGCCACGACCACGGTCGGCACGACCCTGGCCGACTTTGCCACGCGCTCGCTCGGCATCGGCTATGCCGGTGGTTCGGCGATCCTGCTGGCCTTGCTGCTTGGATCATTGTGGATCTGGTATCGCGACACCGGATCGCTCGCGATCGATTCGGTGCGCTCGGTGCGCAGCGAGATGCACTACTGGGTGACGATCATGTTTTCGCAGACACTCGGTACCGCGCTGGGCGACTGGACGGCGAAGACGGCGGGGCTCGGCTTCAGCGGGGGTGCGCTGATCTTCAGCGCGCTGCTCATTGCCATCGCCGCCGCCTGGCGATGGACGCGCATCTCACGCACGACATTGTTCTGGTCGGCCTTCATCCTGACCCGCCCGCTGGGTGCGGTGGTCGGCGACCTGCTCGACAAACCGCTGGCCGAAGGCGGCCTTGCGCTCAGCCGCTACACGGCATCGCTGGTGATCCTGGCGGTGATCGCCTTGCTCATCCATTTCGTGCCGCAGCGTGCCGCGCGCCACGCGCATTGATGCAAGCACTCGCTTGAGGGCTCACCACGGCACGGCATTGCCGCTGTTGCCCAGGAAATGCCCGATGTTGTCTGCATCAAAGTGCAAGGCGTCGATGACCTTGAGCATGTTGGCCACCGATTGCGCCGGCTCCAGGTCCGCACCGGCACCGCCCATCTCGGTCTTGACCCAGCCGGGACTCAAGGCAAGCACGGCGATGCGGCGCTCGGCAAGGGCGAATCCAAGCATGCGCACGACCATGTTGAGGGCAGCCTTGCTGATGTTGTAGCTCGGCGTGCCGAAGCGCGCGGCGCGCGCGATCGAACCGAGCCCGGAACTGATGGCGATGACCTTGGCCGCATCCGCCAATCGCGGTGCCAGCGCCTGGGTCAGCAGGAACGGGCCCGCGGCATTGGTGGCGAAGGCCTGGTCCAGGGATTTCGCTTCGACGGCACCGAATGCCTCGCCCGGCGTCAACACGCCGGCGTTGTTGATCAAGGTGTCGATGCGCACATCGAGCATGTCGATTTCCCGCGCCAGCTCGCCGATCGAGCGCGGTTCGGCGACATCCAGCGGCAGCACCTTGAGGTGTCCCGGATACTCGCCGCTGAGGCGGTTCAATTCGGAGGCACGCGCCACATGCCGGCAACAGGCAATGACGCGATCGCCGCGGGCAAGCAACTGACGCACGAACTCGATACCCAGGCCACGATTGGCGCCGGTCACCAGAAACTGGGCCATGTCATCCTCCTCGATTCGCCATGCAGAACTTCCTGCACAGGCGGCAGTCTACCCGGCAGCGCGGATCGGGGCCGGCCCGATCGTTGCGTCGCGTGCGCAGCACCGTTAGCCTGCCCGGCTCATCCAGCCACTCGAAGGACTCCCCATGCACAAGCTCTACCTGGCGACCGTGCTGTCGATGCAATTGTTCGCCGCGTCCGCGCTGGCCAGCGAAGGCGCCACCGCCTTCAGCGTGGAGGACGCACCGGCAAAGGCGACGGCACCTGCCGCGGCCGCGGCGAGTCAAACGCAGCGTGCCGAGGATGGCATCGATATTCCGTTCACGCGTTTCACCTTGCCGAATGGACTGACCGCCGTCGTCCACGAGGACCACAAGGCGCCGGTGGTCGCGGTGAGCATCTGGTATCACGTCGGCTCCGCCGATGAGCCCGCTGGCAAGACCGGCTTCGCGCACCTGTTCGAGCATCTGATGTTCTCCGGCTCGGAGAATCGCAAGGGCACTTTCTTCGAACCCTTCGAGCAGGTCGGTGCCACCGACATGAACGGCACGACCTGGTTTGATCGCACCAACTATTTCGAGACCGTGCCCACCACGGCGCTCGACATGGCCTTGTGGATGGAATCCGATCGCATGGGCCACCTGCTCGGCGCGATCGGCCAGAAGGAGCTCGATACGCAGCGCGGCGTCGTGCAGAACGAGAAGCGCCAGGGCGAGAATCGTCCCTACGGGCGCACCGACGAGAACATCCTCGCCAATGCGTTTCCGGCCAATCATCCGTATCAGCACGACACCATCGGCTCGATGGCCGACCTCGAGGCCGCCTCGCTGGCCGACGTGAAGCAGTGGTTCAACGACTACTACGGCGCCGCCAACACCACCATCGTGCTGGCCGGCGACATCACTCCGGAAATCGCCCGCGAAAAACTGCAGAAATACTTTGGTGATATTCCGGCCGGCCCCGCAGTGCCGCGCCAGCAGCCGTGGGTTGCCGCCCGCGAGACCTCGACCCGCGGCGAGCAGAAAGACCATGTCGCGCAAACCCGCATCATCCGCGAGTGGAACGTGGCCCAGTTCGGCCATGCCGATGAACCCCTGCTCGAACTCGCCGCCAATGCCCTTGGCGGTGGCAAGACCTCGCGCCTTTACCAGCGCCTGGTCTACAAGGACAAGCTGGTCGACAGCATCTCCGTCGAAGTGCAGCCGTTCGCGCTGGCCAGCCAGTTCGTCCTCACCGCCGACGTCAAGCAGGGCATCGATCCGGCGACGGTGGAAATGGCAATCGCCGAGGAATGGGCGAACTTCCTCGAGCACGGTCCGACCGATGAGGAACTCGAGCGCTCACGCATGTCCAGCCGCGCCGGTTTCATCCGTGGCCTGGAAAAGGTCGGCGGCTTCAGCGGCAAGGCCACCGTGCTTGCCGAATCGCAGGTCTATCGCGGCGATCCGGCTGCCTACAAGCTTGATCTCGCACGCATCCAGCAGGCCACGCCGGAATCGGTCAAGGCAGCGGCCAATCGCTGGATCGCCCGTGGTGACTACACCTTGACCGTGCTTCCGGCGGCTGCCGGCGAAGCGCTGGATGAGAGCTCGCCGAAGGGCTTGCCGGTTGCCGATGGCAAGCCTGCCGCGGTCGTGCCGGCGAAGGCCGACTACAGCACCAGCAAGAGCGATCTCGATCGCAGCAAGGGCATTCCGAAGGTCAGTGATTTTCCCGACCTGAGCTTCCCGGAAATCCAGCGTGGCACGCTCAAGAACGGCATCGAGATCGCACTCGCCGAACGCCACACCATTCCGGTGGTGCAGATGCAGCTGCAATTTGACGCCGGCTATGCCAGCGACCAGGGTCGCAAGCTCGGCACCTCGTCGTTCGCCATGGCCTTGCTCGACGAAGGCACGCTGACGCTTGATTCAGTGGAGATCGCGCGGCGCAGCGAACTGCTGGGCGCGCGCATCAGTGCCGGCTCCGGGCTGGACAGTTCATCGGTCAGCCTGAATGCGCTGAACTCGCAGTTGGCACCGTCACTGGCCCTGTTCGCCGACATCGTGCGCAATCCCGCCTTCCGCGAAGCCGACATCGAGCGCATCCGTGGCCAGTGGCTGGCCGACATTGCCCAGGAAAAGACCGAGCCGACCGGCATTGCCCTGCGCACCCTGCCGCCGCTGCTCTATGGCGACAAGCACGCCTACGGAATCCCGTTCACCGGCAGCGGCACCGAGGCCTCGATCAAGTCGCTGAAGGTCACCGACCTGCGCCGCTTCCATCGCGAATTCATCCGTCCCGACAACGTCAAGATCCTGATTGCCGGAGACACCACCCTCGCCGAGATCACGCGCCAGCTCGATGCGGTGTTCGGCGATTGGCAGGCCACCGAAACTCCGGTGCCGACGAAGACCATCGCCAACGTCGAAGCGCCGAAGCAGGCGCGCGTATACCTGATCGATCGTCCGGATTCGCCGCAGTCGCTGATCCTCAGCGGCTCGCTCGCGCCATCGACGCGGGCGGCCAACAACATCGAGATCCAGACCATGAACAGCGTCTTTGGTGGCACCTTCACCTCGCGCCTGAACATGAACCTGCGCGAGGACAAGCGCTGGGCCTATGGCGCATCGAGCTTCCTGCAGGATGCGATCGGGCAACGCCCGTTCATGACCTATGCCTCGGTACAGACCGACAAGACCGCCGAATCTGCTGCCGAAGTGCTCAAGGAAGCGCGCGCGATAAACGCCGACAGGCCGATCACGGACGAGGAGATCGCCAAGATCAAGGCACAGCGCATCCGCGCCCTGCCCGGCAGCTTCGAAACCACCGGCTCGGTGCTCGGCATCCTCTCCGGCAACGCCTTGTACGGGCGACCGGATGACTACGTGCAGACGCTCAAGGCGCGCATGCAGGGCCAGAAGAAGGCCGACATCGAAGCCGCCGCCCGCGAAGTGATCAAACCCGACGCCCTGACCTGGGTCATCGTCGGTGACCTGAAGAAGATCGAAGCGCCAGTACGCGCGCTCAAGCTCGGCGAGGTCAAGGTGGTGGATGCCGATGGCAAGCTGATCCGCTGAGGCGGCCCATCCACGTTTTCCCGGAGTGGGCTGACAACGGCCCACTCCGTTTCGGTCGTTGAACCGCAGTGGCTTTTCAACTCCTGCTCCGGCGCGCAGGCGAGAGCATGCATTCCCTGGGAGCGCCGGCGTCCCGCCGGCAATGCTGCAAGAGCCGACGAGAACGTCGGCGTTTCCGGCAACGGCCCTCCCAGCGGTATTCGCAAGGCCATATTCCGCACCTCAACCTGCGGCATCACTCCAATCCATCTCCTTCGGGCTCTGCGAGAGCTTGCCGCTGGCAAATGTCTCGCCGGTCGGCAGTCGAACGAGTGACACGCCGGAGTCGTTGGCGTCATTGTTGTGCTCTGTCGAGCGGAGCGCGGGTCGGCCACCCAATTGGATTGAAATATCCTGATGTGCGCGCTTTGCCATTTATCGCTCTTGCTGTCCTGCAATGATTCGTCCATATTTGCATCCCCCGATTCACCCGGTTGCGTGTTGCAGCCGAGCCCCTTGGAAATCGGTTCATGGAGGATTGCATGCGCGCGTTTTTCTTTTTCTTGTTGGTGTTGATTCCCTTTCTGGGCGGTTGCGCGGCATCCGCGGACCGGATTGACCATCAGGCGCAAAGCCTGCGCGCACCAACCATCCCGGAAGCGGAGGACTGCCTTAGTCGGGTTGAAACAACCTACGCCCCTCGCTATCCGCGAAAGGCACTTGAACTGCGGATCCAGGGTTGGGTTGTCGTGGATATCGAGCTTTCAAGCGACGGCAAGATCCTCTCACGCAGGATCGAGTCGGAAAATCCGCCCGGCGTATTCGGACAATCCGCGCTGGATTCAGTCGACAGGATCATCTATAGCAAAGCGGTCGACACACAAAATTGCCGATCGCTGTATATGTTTACCGTCAATTGACGTTAATTTGCAGAGCGCGTGTGATTTGTTGTCGCAGTGCTTGTTGGCAAGCAACATGTCGACGGTATTCGCATCCTCATGAGACTGCCTGACTGCATACGGCAGATGCGTGTTTCAAAAGCCCTTTTCTGGAGAAATGCATGCGCGTTCTTTTCTTGTCATTGTTGTTGACGCCCTTTCTTTTCGGTTGCGCGGGCGTGAACGACAGATCCGAATACCAGGCGGAAAGGCTGGGCGCGCCGGTGATTGCGGATGCCGACAAATGTCCAGATGGGATCGACGCGCAGAGCATGCCGCGCTATCCGGAAGAAGCGTATCGGTCGAATATCGAGGGCTGGGTTGTCGTGGACATCGAGTTGTCCGCCGAGGGCGCGCTGCTCTCGCGCCGGATCGAAGCGGAACAGCCAAACGGCATCTTCGGCCAGGCCGCCCTGGATTCCGTTGACAACAACGCCTTCAAGGGAACGGGCAAGGCGCGAAAATGCAAGATGTTGTACACCTTTGGCCTGAATTCCTGAGGCGGGTTCCAAACGCCAGCCTTTGCTGCACGCTGACCGGATCGCCTTCGATAAGGAATGATTCCCCTGCTCGCGATCCGGCAAGCTGCCCCATCTTGTTTGACTCGCACTGTGATCACGGAGTCCCTTGTCATGAAGATTGTCTTTCTGGTTTTTACTGCGTTGCTTGCTGTTGTTTGTTCGACGGCATCCTTGGCAGGCCGCGAAACGGTTTCGCTGTATTGCGATGGATATCTTTCCGCGAAGGGCGAAATCCCCTCCCGGCCCGGGGTCGCGGCACTGCTGCAGATATCCGCCAACGATTTCAGGCTTGATATTGAAGGCTTCGGCCACGGCGAGGCGAAAGGCAAGCTCAAGCGCAAAAATGCGTTTGACCTGAACGGCACCATCCTGTTTGCGCCCTCGACGCCCGGGATTGATTCGTTCGAAGCGTCGCTTGTCCTCCAGAAATACTCTGGCGTGCTGGTCTTTCGCTTTCTTGGGGCTCCCCTTTCAACTGGGCCCGTCTATTCAGGACAGTGCGCAGAAAAACAGCCAATTGTCGACAGTGCGGATTGACGATGGAACCGTTGCAGCGGGAGCGTGCTCGGCGCACCCCCCGCCCGCCGTTCATCCTCGATCGCCTAGACTCGCATCCGCCTCCGCCACCGATATCGAGTCCGCGATGAAACATGTGCTTGCCGTTGCAACCCTGCTTTTGCTTGGCGCCTGCAGTTGGGGCATCAAGCTTGATTCCGCCGGGCGCGATGTACGCGTGGCCTGGAACGATGACGTCAGCCAGTGCCGGGCGGTCGGATCGATCACGGTCTCGGTGCTCGACAAGGTCGGGCCGGTGCGTCGCGGCGGGCTCAAGGTCAGCGACGAGCTGGAAGTGATGGCGCGCAACCAGGCCGGGTCGATGCCTGCGGACACGATCAAGCCGGTCGGCCCGCCGCGCAATGGCGAGCAGCAGTGGAACGCCTATGTCTGCGGTGGCAATGGCGCACGCTCGCCGTCTCGATCGCAACGCGCTCCGGAATCGGGCGTGGAAACCTATCCGATCAAGGATCACTGAGCGCAGGAACGCCGCGCCCGGCAATCCACCGCGACCGCGCAGGCAACTGCCAGCGCCGGCAATGCGCTGAAACACTCGATATTGGCGATCCGCTGCGGCACACTCGGATGCAGGGGATGCCGCGTTGCGGCGCTATCGAGAGTGACAGGCAGACATGCAGATCTTGCTGACCGGCGCGACTGGATTTCTCGGTCAGGCTATCGCCGCCGCGCTCAAGGAGCATGGGCACGAGGTTCGCGCGATCGTTCGCCACGAAAGCCGCCAGCTTGCCGCGCTGGGCATTGAACAACGCCACGGCCAGGTCACCGCCTTCGAGGATGTCTGCGCGGCGGCCGAGGGTTGCGAGGCGATTGTCCACGCCGCCGGTTGCAGCGATGCGCTGGCCAGCATCGAGCAATTGCATGATGCCAATGTGCGCTCCACCGAATGCATGCTCGGTGCCTGTGAACTGGTCGGCGTGCCGCGACTGCTGCTGACCTCATGCGCGAATGTCGTGATCGGCCAGGGCGATCTCGAGAATGCCGACGAGCGCCAGCCCTATCCGGCGCAATGGAGCTCGGCCTACCCGCACACCAAGGCGCTGGCCGAGCAACGCGTGCTTGCCGCCAACAGCGCGAGCCTTGCCACCTGCGTCCTGCGTCCGCACCTGCTCTGGGGTGCCGGCGAATCCCGCTTGTTGCCGGGACTCCTCGATCTCGCCCGACGCGGCAAGCTGCGCCTGTTTGGCGAACCCGATCGCAAGATCGACCCCTGCCATATCGACAATGCCGCGCATGCCCACGCGCTGGCACTGGCCCGCCTCGAACCCGGCGCGGCCATTGCCGGCAAGGCCTATTTCATCAGCCAGGGCGAGCCGATGACGATCGAGGCATTCCTCAACGCCTTGCTGCGCGCCGGCGGCTTCCCGCCCGAGCAGCGGCGCATGAACTCGATCGCCGCACGCGCCTTGGCCACTGCCGCGCGTCCGGCCAGCGATGGCACGCCGCCGATGCTGACGGCCTACCTGCTCGACCTGTTCAGCCATGCCAGCTGGTTCAATCTCACCGCCGCCAAGCGGGATCTCGGCTACGCGCCCAAACTCAGCACGGCCGAGGGCATGAGCCGACTGTTCACGGCGCTGACCCGCGTGCGCATGCAAACCCGCGCGCCCTGAGCGCGATCAAGGCAGCGCGGGCATTCAGAACTTCACCATTTCCTTGAAGCCGCCGAAAAACATGCGCTTGCCGTCGAACGGCATGGCTTGCGGAGTCATCAAGTCCTGCAGCCTCGGATCGGCCATGACCAGTTTGTTGATCCGATCGCGCTCGCGGCGCGATGCGTAGACGATCCACGAGAACACCACGACCTCGCCTTCCTTCAATTTCACGCTCTGCGGAAACGAGGTGTGCTTGCCGACCGGCACGTCGTCGGCGACGCATTCGGTATAGGCAAGCGCACCGTGCTCCATCCACACCTTGCCGGCCCTGCGGGCGATCTTCTTGTACTCGGCCAGCTTGTCTTTCGGTACCGGAATGACCATTCCATCGACATAGTTCATGGCGCTCTCCTCGCGGTTTGTGGGAATCTGCATTCGACCACGATCGGCCGGATCCTGCATGAACTGGCCAGGGGTCCGGCAACGGCCCGATCGTCGCCCTGGTGCCACCCTGAAACACACGACCACGGAGTTTGCATGGCCGCCATTCCATCCCTTGCCTCGCACCCAGCGGAAACGCCCGCTGCCATCGTCTCCATCCGCGGCGTCGGCAAGACCTACAAGGGTGGCTTCGAGGCGCTCAAGCAGATCAATCTGGATATCCGCCGCGGCGAGATCCTTGCCCTGCTCGGACCCAACGGTGCCGGCAAGACCACCCTGATCAGCATCATCTGCGGCATCGTCAATGCCAGCACGGGCACGATAACCGCCGACGGCCATGACATCGTCCGCGACTACCGCGCCGCGCGCGCCGCGATCGGCCTCGTGCCTCAGGAGTTGCACACCGATGCCTTCGAGTCGGTGCTGTCGACGCTCAGGTTCAGTCGCGGCCTGTTCGGCAAGCCCCCGCATCCGGCGCATCTGGAAAACATCCTGCGCGAGCTGTCGCTGTGGGACAAGCGCAACAACAAGATCATGACCCTCTCCGGCGGCATGAAGCGTCGCGTGATGATCGCCAAGGCGCTGGCGCACGAGCCAAAAGTGCTGTTTCTCGACGAGCCCAGTGCCGGCGTCGATGTCGAGCTGCGCCACGACATGTGGCAGATGGTGCGCCGCCTGCGCGAAAGCGGCACCACGATCATCCTGACCACGCACTACATCGAGGAGGCCGAGGAAATGGCCGATCGCATCGGCGTCATCAACAAGGGCGAGCTGATCCTCGTCGAGGACAAGCACACGCTGATGCGCAAGCTCGGCAAGAAACAACTGACCCTGAGCCTGCAGCAAACCATGCGGGAGATCCCGCCGGGCCTGGCGGGGTTGCAGCTGGAACTCTCGACGGATGGCGCGACCCTGGTCTACACCTTCGACACGCAGTCCGAGGAAACCGGCATCGCCAGCCTGCTGCGCCGACTTGGCGAGCACGGCATCGACTTCAAGGACCTGCAATCAAGCGAAAGTTCGCTCGAGGAGATTTTCGTCAGCCTTGTGCACAAGCCGAAGGGGGATCGCGCATGAACATCCATGGCATTCGCGCGATCTACCGCTTCGAGATGGCACGCACCTTCCGCACGCTGATGCAATCGATCGCTTCGCCGGTGCTGTCGACCTCGCTCTATTTCATCGTCTTCGGTGCGGCGATCGGATCGCGCATGGGCGACATCGACGGCACCAGCTACGGCGCCTTCATCATTCCCGGCCTGATCATGCTGTCCCTGCTTGGCGAGAGCATCTCCAACGCCTCGTTCGGCATCTACATGCCGAAGTGGGCAGGCACGATCTACGAGCTGCTGTCGGCACCGGTTTCGTGGATCGAGGTGGTCATCGGCTATGTCGGCGCAGCGGCAAGCAAATCGGTGATGCTCGGCCTGCTCATCCTGATCACCGCGCGATTCTTCGTCGACTACGAGATTCTCCATCCGCTGTGGATGTTCGGCTTCCTCGTGCTGACCTCGGTCACCTTCAGCCTGTTTGGTTTCATCATCGGCCTGTGGGCGGATGACTTCCAGAAGCTGCAGGTGATCCCGCTGATGGTGATCACGCCGCTGACCTTCCTCGGCGGCGCGTTCTACTCGATCAACATGCTGCCACCGTTCTGGCAAAAGGTGACCTTGTTCAATCCGGTCGTCTACCTGATCAGCGGATTCCGCTGGAGCTTCACCGGCCGCGCCGACGTGCACATCGCCGTCAGCGCGGGCATGACCCTCGGCTTCCTCCTCATCTGCCTGGCCATCGTCTGGTGGATCTTCCGCAGCGGCTGGAAGCTCAGGGCCTGAGCAACCCGCTGCGGCCCGCGCGAATCGCTCAGGCAGGAAGCGCCTTGTTGCCGAGTCCGGCCCCCGCCCGCTACAACGGCGCAAACAACTCGGCGAGATCATCCTCGTCGAAACGCAATGACTGCGTGCTGCCGCCTTCGAGCACGGCGGCGGCGAGCTCGGCCTTGCGCAGCTGCAGGGCCTGGATCTTTTCCTCGACGGTGCCGCTGCAAATCAACTTGTAGACAAAAACCGGCTTGTCCTGGCCGATGCGATGGGCGCGATCCGTGGCTTGCGCCTCTACCGCCGGATTCCACCACGGGTCGTAATGGATCACGGTGTCGGCGGCGGTCAGGTTGAGGCCGACGCCACCGGCCTTGAGGCTGATCAGGAAGATCGGCACCTGCTCGGCCTGGAAACGCGCCACCAGTTCGGCGCGTTGCGCGCTGGGCGTCTGTCCGGTGAGCATCTGGAATTTCTGCTTGCGCAGGGTCAGCGCCTTGGCGATCAGGTCGAGCATCTCGGCGAACTGGCTGAAGACGAGGATGCGACGACCCTCGGCAACGAGGCTGTCGGTCAGCTCAAGCAGGAGTTCGAGCTTCGCTGATTCCTTGATCCGCCTGGCTCCTTCGAGTTTGACCAGGCGCGGGTCGCAACAGGCCTGGCGCAACTTGAGCAGGGCATCGAGGACGATGATGCCGCTTTGTGCAAGACCTCGCTTCTGCACTTCGGCGAGCACGCGCTCGTGCTGGGCCAGGCGCAGGGTTTCGTAGAGTTCGCGCTGCGCGCCATCGAGTTCGACGTTGCGCGGGATGAAGGTCTTCTCGGGCAGGTCGGCGAGCACGTCCTCCTTGCGCCGGCGCAACAGCAGGGGCGCGATGCGCCGGCTCAGGCGCTCGCGGCGGTCGACATCGTCATGCTTCTCGATTGGCGTGCGGTAAAAGCGCGTGAAGTGGCGATCGGTTCCAAGCAGGCCCGGTTCGACCGCATCGAACTGCGCCCACAATTCGCCAAGATGGTTTTCCAGTGGCGTGCCGGTCATGGCCAGGCGCCGTCGCGCGGAAATCTCGCGCACGATCCTGGCCGCCTGGCTCTTGGCGTTCTTCACCACCTGTGACTCGTCGAGCACGAGCAAGGCGTATTCATGCGCAAGCAACTCGTCGCGATCGCGTGCAAGCAAGGGGTAAGTGGTGATGACGAGATCATGATGCGGAATGGCCTCATGCAGGCCGCCGCGCGCGGGCCCGTGCAGGACCAGCACGGACAGGTCCGGGGCAAAGCGCTGCGCCTCGTCGCGCCAGTTCGAGACCAGGCTGGTCGGGGCGACGATCAGCACCGGCCGATCGAGATGCCCACGCTGCTTTTCGGCGAGCAGGTGGGCGAGCACTTGCACGGTCTTGCCGAGGCCCATGTCGTCGGCAAGCACGCCGCCAAGTCCGGCATCGGCGAGAAAGCCCAGCCAGGCCAGGCCATCGCGCTGGTAGGCGCGCAAGGTTGCCTTGAAACCTGGCGGCTCCAGCGCCGGCTCGCGCGCTTCACGCAAGCGCGCCAGTTGCTGGCGCAGATTTTCGCCGCCGCGCCAGGGCATCGCGCTGCGCGCCGACAGCTCGTCGAGCACGCTGGCCTGCGAGCGGCGCAAGCGCAGCGCGCCTTGTTCGGCATCACGCTCGGGCATGTCCTGCAACCACTCGAGCAATGGCCCCATCAGCTCACGCAGGCGCGACAACGGCAGCGGCACGCGACGGCGGTCGTCGATCGGCACCAGCCACAAGGCATCCGCATCCTCGCCCTTGCGCGGACTCAGCGGGAAATTCGGATCACCAAGCAGGCGACGCAGGATCGGCAGCAGATCGACGCGCTCGCCGGCAATCTCGATGCCGAGGCTGAGGTCGAACCAGGCCGTGCCGGATTCCTCGACCTCGGCATACCAGTCATCCGGTTCTTCAAGCAGCTCGAATGGAAATCCGGAATCGGTCTCGAGGCGGAACCCGTGATCGCGCAGGCGCGGTGCCAGGGCGAACAGATGCTCGGCGGCAATCAGCAGGCCGCGCCTTGGTTCGAGCACGAAATCTCCGTCGGCAAACACGTCGCGCGGCAGGTTCGGCATGCGCGGCAACAGGTCGATGTCGATCAGGCCCAACTCCTCAAGCTGTTCGCAGGCGGCGATCTCGGCCGAGCGATCGCGCACGATGTCGAGCAGGCGGCCCTCGTGCATGCGCCGCTCGCGTGGCTTGATCGGCGCGAACGGCAGGCGCGGGCCGTCGTAGTCGAAACTCAGGCGCACGCAGCCGGCCTGGTAGCGATTGGGCACACCATTGACATAGGTCAGCACGGGAAACGCGCGCAGGGTCAGCACCGGCGTTGGCAGCACTTGATGGGTCTGCGGCGCAACTGCCTTGGCCGGCTTCGGCAAGCCTTCAAGCTGACGCGTCTTGTGCCAGCGCTCGACGACGAAATCGGCATGTTCGGGGAGCAGGGCGGGCGCGCGCAAGGCCGCGTCGATGACCTGCGCGTCACCTTCAACACGTCCGATCGCCGGCTTGGCCGGATCGAAATACCAGATCTGCGCGATGCGCAGCAGGCGCGTGTTGGCATCGGTTTGCGTCAGTTGCGGAACCAGCTTCTGGTTGCCGTCCTCGGACAACTGCCAGCCCCAGTCGAGGGTGCGCTTGTCACCGAGACTGACCTGCCCGCGCGAGGGCTTTTCCACAAAACACGGATATTCGCGGATGAGGATCTCGAGCAAGGCCTCGTCGCGCTCGCCACTGAGCGGATACCAGGCACTTGAGGCGAAATGCGGACTGGCCATGCGCAGGCGCGCGACATGCTCGAACTGGCGCGGGGTCAGGCGCTGCCAGGGGTCGGCGCCAAACTGGAATTGCCCGACCGGCTGCGGCGAACCGAGGCCACCGCGCTTGGTCGGCTTGAGCCAGACAGGCTGCGCCTGCAGGCCGGGCAAGGTGCCGTCGCCAATGCGCAGGAGGATGCCGAAGACCAGCGCCGGATCCACGACCGGCTTGCGCAACGGTGGCCTGGGATCGGCGTTGAGCGCATCGAACCAGGGCTTCCAGGCCGCCGGACCGGTGCCTGCCACGGCCATCGGCTTGCCCGGCTCGAAGGCCGAGGCGCGCGCGCCGAGCATTTTCAGGGCGACCGCGGCGACGTGCTTGCACTCGCCTTCAAGCGGGCAGGTGCACTGCGTATCGAACTTCGGCTTGCCGCCGTTGAGACCAATCATGATCGCCGCGGTGTAGGGCTCGTGCTCGCGGCCCTGCACGGCTCCGAACAGGGTGCCGGAATCGCCCGCACTCTCATACCAGATCTCGCGCACACGGCTGTGGCGCAGATAATCCGCACCCTTGGCGAGCGTGGGCTGATCGAGCACCGCATGGGTGCTGCGCGACAGCAACTGGCGAAACAGCGACTCGTCCATGCGCTTGCGAAGATCCGGAGAACAAAATCGAACAGGCAATCGTGCCTGCCGCGGCCGCATTCGTCCAGCGCTGGGCGCATGGACAGGACTGCGGGTGTTCTCAGGAAGGGGCTGTGCCAGCAGCCAGCGCCGTATCCGGTGTGCCGGTGAATGGCTGCAAGCGGGCGCGTATTTCCGCTATCGAGTACGAACGCTGGGCAGGTATCTGCAGCAGCGGCAGATTGATCGCCAGGCAGACATTGGCGACAAAGTTGTCGCGGGCTTGCGCCCGCTGGGACGCATGCGAGCTGTCATTGAGCTCGATTGCACACAGCACGGACAGGTCACTGGCTCGGCAGAGGACGAAGTCAAAGTGCTTGGAGGCAATGCGATTGAGAGCCCCTTGGCGCGCCGACTTCCCCAGACCCGGCTTGATCACGGCGATATCCGCGATGCGAATCTTTCCAAAGACTCGATGCTCCGGGCCCACAGCTTGATCCAACACGCCGAGAAACGATCGCTCCGCGGCGGAGAACAGCGCTTTGCCCGGCTGATACGGAAACCCGACAGATGCCCCGCGAGCATTTCCAGCCTTGCCAGCAGCGACGACAGTCAAAACCACAAACACCAGAACGACAACCAGCAGAACCCAAAACATGCCAACTCTCCCGTTGCTCCGTAACGAGATTATTGCAAACGTACTCAGAAACGGAAATTCATGAACTTCGAAAAACTCTCGATAAAGCAATCCGCCTTGTGACTGCGCTCTCCCGTGATCCGGGTTGTGCAGGCCGAGTCGATATCTGAACCGTCGAACTAGCCGAGCAGTTCTTCCGCATGTGCGCTGAATTCCGCGACGCGACTGGCATCGAGGCTTTTCCGCAACAGGCGGCGGAATTCCGGCAGCAGCTCGCGCAGGGCTTCGGCGGAATCGCTCTTGTCGACTTTCTGGGTGAACAGGAAGGCGCGCAGGCCGACCTTGGCGCTGAGCACGCGGCTCATGTATTCACGCGCCTGCACATAACCATCGTTGCTGGCCGCATGCGCTGCCACGACCGGCTTGGCGGCGGGCTTTTCGACAGGCTTGGCAACCGCCTGGGCAACCGGGCTGCCGGGCGGGCTGAAATCCGGCAACGCGGCAGCGGCACCGGTCTCCAGGGCGAGCGTGGCGTCGGCAATCTCGACCAGGCCGAGCCCCATCAGCTCGTCCAGCAGGGCACCGATGTCGTTGATGGCGATGAACTGGGTGCGGATGCTTTCAATCGTGCGCTCGCCGTTGATCGAGATCAGCACCATGCGCTGGCGCGCCCCGATCTTCAGCTTGCGTTCGTCGATTTCGAGTCGGCCGGCTGCCGTCTTGACCAGGATGGTGTTGTCGAGCATGTGATCTCCCTCGTTTCCTCGACCCATGCCAGGTAATGGATCGATCTGTGAAAGTGTTATGACAGCCAGTGGCCGATTTGTACACCGGCACGAAGGCTCAACGCCGAGGGCGCTCGTCCTCGTCGACCGGCAGCTCGAACCGGTAACCGACGCCGTAAACGGCCGAAATCGGGTCGATCCCCGCTTCGATCAGCTTGCGCCGGAGGTTCTTGACGTGACTGTCCACCGTGCGATCGCTGACCACGCGATGATCTGCATAAAGCGCGCCAATCAGTTGTTCGCGGGAGAAAACACGACCGGGCTGGCTGCTCAGTTTGCCGAGCAGGCGAAACTCGACCGGGGTCAGGCTCAGCGCATGGCCATGCACGCGCGCCTCGAAGCGCTCCTCGTCCAGCACCACCGCCGGCTCGAGCGGCGCATCCGGCGGGCGGCTGCGACGCAGCACGGCGCGAATCCGCGCGACGACCTCGCGCGGGCTGAACGGTTTGCAGATGTAATCGTCGGCACCGAGTTCGAGGCCAAGCAGGCGGTCGATCTCCTCGACCCGCGCGGTGAGCATGAGGATGGGCACCGCGGAAAAGGCGCGGATCTGCCGACACAGGGTGAGGCCGTCGACGCCGGGCAGGTTGATGTCGAGAAGGATCGCGTCGGGCCGCTGCTGGTGGATCCAGTCCAGCGCTAGACTGCCGTTGTCGAGGATGCTGGTGCGGAAACCGGCAGCGAGCAGATAGTCGCTCATCAAGGCCGACAACTTCGGCTCGTCCTCGATGATCAGCACATGGGCAGCTGCATTCATGCGCCGGCCCCGATGGCCGGCAGGCGCACCTCGATGCGCAGGCCGCCGAGTGCGGACGCGGAGGCTGCGATGTGGCCGCCGTGGGCCAGCACGATGGCGCGACAGATGGCGAGGCCGAGGCCGGCGCCACCGGCGGCGCGATTGCGCGAGGCATCGACCCGGTACAGGCGATCGAACAACAGCTCCAGCGAATCTGGCGGCACGCCGGGCGCGCTGTCCTCGAGGACAAGAATGACTTCGCCGGCCACGGCACTGAGCTCGATGCGCAGGCGGCCCGGGGCATCGGTGTAGCGGCGCGTGTTCATCAGCAGGTTGTCGATGAGCTGGCCAAGGCGACGCGCATCGCCACGGATGGTTGGAACCGGGGCGATCGCCGTTGCCACGGCCAGTCCGGATTCTTCCAGGCTGGGCAACTGCGTTTCCAGCGCCTCGGCAAGCACTTCGCCCATGTCCAGCGGTTCAAAGCGGTATTCAAGCGCACCGGCATCGGCCAGCGACAACTGGTACAGATCCTCGATCAGGCCGCCCATGCGCTCGCATTCGGCGTGCAAGGAATTGAGTGCCGCCGGCGTCGCCGTGCGCACGCCATCCTGCAGGGCCTGGATCTCGCCGCGCAAAATGCTCAGCGGGGTGCGCAACTCATGCGCGATATCCGCACCCCAGCGGCGGCGCGCTTCGCGGTGTTGCTCGAGGGTGCGCGCCAGATGATTGAAGTCTGCGGCCAGCGCACCGAGTTCATCGCGGCGACGGTCGCCCATGCGCCGGCTGTAGTCGCCCGCGGCCAGCGCGCGCGTGCCGGCAGCCAGTTCGCGCACCGGCGTCAGCAGCCAGCGCGCCAGGGCAAAGGCCAGCAGCAGGGCCAGGGCAAGGATGGCAACACCGGCGATCAGCGCATTGCGCAACTGCTCGCGGGCAAAGGCCAGGTCGGCAGCACTGCGTATCCTCGGCAGCGCCGCCAGCAACAGGCTGCCGACGCGCTCGCCATCGAGCATGATCGGCACACTGGCGGAACCGCGGGCAATCGCCGGATCTCCAACCACCGGCGCTCCCTGCGCATCGACCAGCAGCAAGCGCGACAACAGGTTGCCCTCGAGCACGCGTCGGCGTCCCTCGCGCTCACGCTCGTGTTCGCGCCATGCCGGGGATGGATGCCGGTGCGCGGCGTCGGCCTGTGCATCCTGCGCAGGCGGCAGCGCCTCGCGCAGGCGCTCGACCTGCTTCGACTGGCGTTGCGCGCGGTGGCGCTCGGGCAGGATCAACTCGCCAAACTGGCGCGTGTCGTTGCGCAGAAAATCCCAATTGCCATTTTCGTCATACGCCTCGGCAAGGCGGTCACTGACCGGTTGCAGGCGCTCCAGCGCAGCCTGGTCTAGATAGGCAAGGAAGCCCCTGCGGAACGCCTGCTGCTGCCAGATCACGAAGCCGGCCAGGGCAATGCTGGCCAGGGCGGCAAAGGTGAGGAACAGGCGTTGCCACAGACGCAGATTCATGGGGATGGCTGCGGGCCTTCAAGCCGGGATGTCATGCGGCACGATAGCGCGAGCCGGCTGTGTCCGCGCAATCTGCGCAGAATATCCACGATTTCTCTGCGTTGCCTGCGCAATCGCGGGGCAAGCTTGGATCACGCGACGATGCGGCAGGCGACGACACCGACCCGAATGGCAGCACCCCCGCTGCCTGACCCTTCCCGCAAGCATGTCCTTGCATCACCCACCCAGGCTTGCCGGCATCGGCGCGTATCCCCACCCACTGAAGGAAACGTCCATGAACACATTCAAAGCCAGGACTCTAGCGGCCTCCCTGCTGGTCACCCTGCTGGCGAGCGCCGCCTACGCCGGATCGGGGCCACGCGTCGATGCGGATCCGCAAGCCCGCGCGGAAAAGCTCGCGACGATTCCGGGCCTGACCCAGACCCAGCGTGATGCCATCGTCCGCATCGAGGATGAGAGCCGCGCCGCCCAGCGCGCGCTGATGGAAAAGACGCGCGCCGAGCGCGAGAAGCTGCGTGACGAGTCGCGGCAGAAACTGCGCAGCGCGCTGGGTGACAAGGCCTATGCGGATTACATGACCTGGCGCCTTGAGCAGCGTGGCGAGCATCGCCGTGACCGTCGCGAGCATCGTCACCAGCGCATGGACAAGCGCGGGCACGGCGAAAGCGGCACGGACATGCAGGCACCTGCGGGCGAGTAAGCCCCTTGCCGGGCAGCGAGCGGGGCAGCAGCCCCGTTCGCGATCAGGAATGCGGATCGGCCACTGCGGCCACCACATAGCGCAGTGGCCCACCGGCAGCGAGCGCATCAAACGGATAGCAGGTGACCAGCAGCAGCACGTCGACATCCGTCGCGGTTTCGATGCGCTCGTGCCGCGAATCGACGATGCGCAGGCTGGCGATACGCAGCGAGCGCGGGCCTTGCCCGCCATCTATTTCGATGCGATCACCAACCTGCATATCGCGCAGAAAGGCAAAATGCGTGTCGCGGTGCGCACTGACCACGCTGAACCCGGGCCCTCCGGGCATGGCGCTTGATTCCGCCCAGCCCGGCCCGAAAGCCAGCGTGCGCCCGGAATCACCACTGAGGATGATCTCGTCGACACCCAGGCGGGCGACCCGCAGGCGCGCGACCGGCACGGTATCGGCCCACGGCCAGGGTTTCACCGCAACCCCGCTCTGCTCGCGCTGCTGCCAGGCACGCTGCAAGAGGATCTGCGCGAGTTCGGCCTTGGCGTTGATGTAGGCGGCGTGCCCGAGCGGGGCGCAGGCGCACAAGGCCAGCAGCAAGGCGACGCGGCGCAGTGTCGTGGATTTCATGGCACGCATCCTCGTTGTCTCACCTGCAATCGGCAGTGGTCGGTTTTGCTCAGAGCGGAATCCAGTCATTGCCCGGATCCTCGGCGCGGGGCGCGTCGATGGCGGCGAAGCATTCGGCGGCAAAGGGTTGCGGGGTGACCCAGGCCTCACCGCCAAGCCAGTCGCCGGCATCGTCGTCGGCGTTGTCGGCATGAGGCGACAGCAGTGGATTCCAGGTGAGCTGCGAAAAGTCCATGTCGATGCTCCAGGTTCAGGCGGGCGAAGTGGGCGTGGCGCGGCACCGTGCGGCCCCGGCGAGCAGCGCGGCCATGAGCAACAGGATCAGCCCGACCAGTTCCAGCAGCGGTGCCGATGTCGCGGTCGCGGCGTAGGCCAGAGAGCCGGCCGGCAGGCCATTGGCGATGCGTCGGGAAGCCAGGTCATCGGCACCGTCACGCGCCGGCGCTTGTTCGACCGCGATCAGGCTGGTGTAGGCGCTGATCAGGTGATGGTCGATGGCCAGTTGCAGCACTTGCTCGCGCACGTCTGCAGGCTTCGCACCGCGATCGATTGATTGTTCGAGACTCTCGATCCTGCGTTGCGCCCACAAGCGCGCAATGCCGGGCATGCTGGCGGCACGATCCAGTGGCAGCGATTTGCTCCAGGTCGTTGCCTTGTTGGCGGCGCGTGCTTCGAGCGTGCCATGCAGGTTCGACAGCCTGGCGACGACCATCAGCGGCTCACCGGCATAGAGATCGGGCAGGCGCTGCGGATAGCTGTCGGCAACGCCGGGCCAGCTCAGGGCAAGGTCGCGCAGAGCCGGACGATCCAGCTTGGCGAACAGTTCACGCATGCGCTCGCCGACTTCGCCCGCACCACGAATGACCACGGATGAGCCACGCCCCGAGGTTGCCGCGCGTTCGATGAACTGCGCATTCGGCGCGCTGCCAATGCCGATCGGGAACAGGCGCGACTGGCCGAGATCGTGATCGATCAGTCGATAGAGACCGGCTGCGTCATCGACCGCGCCATCGGTGGCAAAGACGACCTGGCGCACATGGCCTGCAGGTGGCGTGCCGCGCAGCGCGGTACGCAGGGCATCGAGCATCTCGGTGCCGCCGTTGGCACGCAAGCCGGCTACCCATTCACGCGCCAGCGCCACGTCGGCAGGCGTCGCCGCGACGGCATCGGGGAACAGCGCTTCGGTCACCGAGTTGAACTGGATGACGTTGAAGCGATCGCCTGGGCGCAGCGACGACAGGGCCAGATCGAGCGCCGCGCGCGCCTGCTTGATCGACTCGCCCTCCATCGATCCCGAGGTGTCGATGACAAGGATCAGCTCGCGCGGCAGCGGATTTGCCAGCTGGCTGTCCGGCAACATCATGACCATCGCATAGGTCTCGCCATCGACCGTTTCGGCAAGCACGGCCGAGGCCGGTGATGCGCCCAGCACGGGGGCCCATTCGAGGACGAAATCGCGATCGGCACCGACGTTGCCATCGGCCAGGGCAATGGCATAACGCGTGCCGCTGCGGGTCACTTTCAAGGCATGGCTGGGACTCTCGACGCGGCGCAGCGGCAAGCCGGGATCGAGATCGATGCTGACGGCGACGCGCGGGGCGACGGCGCTGTGCAGGTCGTCGCGGGTGGTCGCCGGCCTGGCGGGATCTGCGGCGATCGTCTCCTCGCCATCTCCGCTGGCCCGGGCGACATAGCGCGGGGTGTAGGTCAGCGGCAAGGTCAGCACGAAGCGGTCATCGCGATAGGCGATCTGCTGCCACCAGCGCACCTCGACCTCGATCGTCTCGCCGGGGGCGATATTGGCCACGGCGGTGCGAAACAGGTTGGCCCGATCCGACTCGACCAGAGCGGCGCGCTTGCCGCTTGCCGCGGCTTCGACGTACTCGCTGCGCGCCTGTTCCTTTTCGCGGATCTCGCCGACGATGACGCGCTCGCCGACGCGCAGGGTCATGTCGTGCACGGCGGCACCTTCGGGCAGCGGCAGCAGGTACTGCGCCTCGACCCATTCGCTGCTTGAATTGCTGAAGCGTTGGCGGATGCTGGCTTCGGCGACGAGTCCGCCGATTGTGTAGTGGACATCGCTGGCCAGCGCAACGAGCTCGAATGGTTGGCCGTCCCTGGCCGTTGCCTTGATCGTGCCGAAACCGGTTTCCGCACGCGCCGCGGCGGCGAAGCCGAGGAGCAGGATGAGGACGGCGAAGATCGTGCGCAGCGGCTCGAAGCCGCGTTGCAGATCGGTGTTGGTTTCATCTCTTTTCGCTTTCATCGCACGCTCCTGCCGGGGTCGATGCCATTGCAGCGGGCGGCGCGGGCCGATGCGCGGCGGCGCGCTGGCCGCATCACGATCAGTTGTGGCGTTTTGCGGGCAATCGCGTCTGACGCATTGCGGCGCAGGCATGGCGCTGCGTAAGCTCGCTGCACCGAAAAGGAGTCCTCCCATGCCGCGCAGCATCGCCATCGTCGAAGACGAGCCGCTGATCCGGGCCAACTATGTCGAAGCACTGACCCGCGCCGGATATGAAGTGCGCGGCTATGCCGGTCGTGTCGAAGCCGAGAGCGCCTTTGCCCAGCGCATGCCGGAACTGGTCATCATCGATGTCGGCCTCGGCGACGAACCCGAAGGCGGCTTTGACCTGTGCCGCAACCTGCGCGCCAAGGCGGCAACGCTGCCGATCATCTTCCTGACTGCACGCGATTCGGATTTCGATGTGATTTCCGGCCTGCGCCTCGGTGCCGATGACTACCTGGCCAAGGATGTCTCCTTCCATCAACTGGCCGCTCGCATCAGCGCCCTGTTCCGGCGCATGGAAGCCATGCGCAAGCCGACGGCTGCCGACAGCATCCACGAGGAAGGCCGCTTGCGCATCGAATCCGAGCGCATGCGCGTGAGCTGGAACGGCGAGGAAGTGCCGCTGACCGTCACCGAGTTCTGGATGGTGCACACCCTGGTGCGCTTTCCCGGCCACGTGAAAAGCCGCGAGCAACTGATGCGCGATGCCCAGGTCGTCGTCGACGACGCCACCATCACCTCGCACATCAAGCGCATCCGCCGCAAGTTCATCGCCATCGACCCCGCCTTCGACGCCATCGATACCGTGCATGGCGCGGGGTACAGGTGGGTTTGCCGGGAATAGGGAATCGGGAATGGGTTGGCGCGGGCCGGCTCTTCCCATTCCCGATTCCCGACTCCCTATTCCCGGCTCCCCACCCATGTCCCTGCGCCTGAAACTCCTCATCGTCGCCTTGTCCACGCTGACCTTGCCCTGGGCGGGCTGGCAGTTCGTGCGGCAGACCGAGGCGGTGTTGCGGCAAGGCCAGGAACAGACCTTGCTGGCCTCGGCAAGCACTCTGGCGCGGGCGCTCGATGTGCTTGGCGTCGAGGCACCGTTGCCGGATGCGGCGCTTTATGTGCACGAGCGCAGCGCGGTCCTTCGCGTCGATGGCTATGCCGATGACTGGCAGACGTTCCGGCCCTACGCGCAGACGTTCGCCGCCGATGGCGACAACGCCAAACTGCTGCTCATGCTTGCCGAGGATGCAGAGTGGTTGTATTTGTTTGCACAAGTACGCGATGCAACCCGGCAGCGCGTCGATGCACGGGATTTCACGGCGGCACGCAGCGATCACCTGGACTTGACCCTGGTCCGCGCCGGGAAATCACGCCGCTACCGCATAGCCAGTGCCGCGCCCGGCAATTTCGATGCGCCGGCGATCGACGGTGATGGCCCGTTTCCCGAGCGCCTGACCGGCGAGTGGCAGGAGGATGGCTCCGGTTACAGCATCGAATTGCGCCTTGCCCGCGCCGATGCCCCCGATCACATGGCCTTCGACGTGCACGATTCCGCGGTGGCCGACACGCCCGCGCCGGCCGCGCTGGCCTTGCTTGGCTACAACCCGGTCAACGCGCGCACCCTGGCCAGGCTGGCGCCCGATCATGTCCGCGTGCGCATGGTTTCCGCCGACGGCTGGCTGGTCGCTGCCGGCGGTTCGCTCGATCTGGATATTCCGGCAAGCGAGGAACAAGGCTGGCTGGCCGCGTTCATCTATCGCCATCTGCTGGCCCCGGATTCGACCGAGGGCACGTCATCGCCGCGCTACGTGAATGCCTTTGGTGCCATCGATCCGCGCCTGCAGGGCGATGACCTGTGGCAGGCGCTGTCGGGCATTCCGGCAACCGCCTGGCGCGCAACCGAGAACGGCGGCGTGTTGCTCGTCGCCGCCGTGCCCTTGCGCAGCCATGATGCCTTGCGTGGCGCGCTGGTCCTCGAACAGGCCAATCCCGCCCTGCCCTTGCTGGCCAATCGCGCCTTGTCGAGCCTGCTTGGCGCGAGCCTGCTGGCCTTGCTGGTGACGGCGGCGCTGCTGTTGCTGTTTGGCGGTTTGCTGAGTTGGCGCATCCGCCGCCTGCGCAATGCCACGGAACGCGCGACGCGTGCCGGCGGTCGCCTCGCCGGACCGCTGCCGCTGATCGATTCCCGCGACGAGCTCGGCGATCTCGCGCGCAGCTTCGGACGCCTGTTCGACGAGGTCGGCAGCTATACCGAGTACCTGCAGACACTGGCCTCGAAACTCTCGCACGAACTCAACACGCCGCTGGCGATCGTCAAGTCCTCGCTCGACAACCTCGATCACCAGGGCCTGCCGGCGGATGCGCAACCTTACCTCGACCGCGCCCGCGATGGTGCCGCCCGCCTCGGTGGCATCGTCCGCGCGATGAGCGAATCGAGTCGCGTCGAACGCGCGATCGCCTCGGCAGAAGCCGAGGATTTTGACTTGCGCGCCCTCGTCGCCGGCTGCACCGAGGGTTATCGCGCGCTGGCCGCATCACGCGAGATCCGTACCGATCTGCCAGTTTTGCCGCTGCCGTTCCACGGCGCGCCCGACCTGATTGCGCAGGCGCTCGACAAGCTCTTCGACAATGCGCGTTCGTTCAGTGCCGAGGATGGCTGGATCCGCATCAGCCTCGACAGCAATGAATCCGGTATCGACCTGCGCATGGCCAACAGCGGCCCGCTGTTGCCGAGCGCGATGCAGGAGCGCTTGTTCGATTCGCTGGTCAGCCTGCGTGAACGCAGCACCCGTGCCGCCGGCGAAGCCCCGCATCTCGGCCTCGGCCTGCATGTCGTGCGCCTCGTCGCCGAACTGCACAACGGCCACGCCAGCGCCCGCAATCTCGATGACGGCAGCGGCGTCGAATTCAGCCTGCACCTCGCCGGCATGACGCGGCGGCGACTGGCCTGAGGTGATGGCGCTGCGCGCCGCCGGGGTGGTGTCCCGTGTTCCCGGCATGTCATTGCAACAGCGACGCTCCTTCGGAGCACGGCATCCATGCCGATTCTTCACTCGCCTTCCGGTGAACGAGTCACTTCCCCTTGCGTGGCCAGGAGAAAGTAGCCACTGCGCCGCAGGAGCGGCGCAAACCGCGCAGCTGGCCCGAAGGGCGCAGGGCAGGAGCCCGGAGTCAAGAGTAGGCCACCCCGATGCAGCGGTCTCCGCGCATCCCGCGCAGCAAAGCCCGGGCAGACTCGCGCACGCGCAGATCCGGCTCTGAACGTTCCTTCTCCCCATGCGGGAGAAGGTGCCGAAGGCGGATGACGACTGCATGGGTGCAGGAGGTAGAGCAATGCCGGAGCCAATGCCGAGGGGCGCTTTGGCTTGGCCAGCGTGCAGCACCCGCAACACGTGCGCGGCTGTCGCCACCGGCCATGCCCTGTTATCTTCGCGGGCCGATTTCTCGCCAATGGCCGTACCGTGATCACCCAGCAGGAGTTCGATAGCTACGCCGCCCAGGGCTACAACCGCATTCCGGTGGCGCGCGAGGTTTTGTCGGATCTGGATACGCCCTTGTCGGTGTACCTGAAACTGGCTGACGGGCCGTATGCGTATCTGTTTGAATCGGTGCAGGGCGGCGAGAACTGGGGACGCCATTCGATCATCGGCTTGCCATGCCGGCGCGTGTATTCGCTGCGTGGACATACCCTCGGCATCGAGGAACTTGGCGAAGTCATCGAGACGCGCGAGCTGTCCGACCCGCTGGCGGAAATCGATGCATTGCGCCAGCAGTTCCGCGTGCCGGTGCTGCCCGACATGCCGGCGTTTTCCGGCGGCCTGGTCGGTTATTTCGGTTTCGAGACGATTGGCTGGATCGAGCCGCGCTTCGCCAGGGTCGACAAACCGGATCAACTGGGAACGCCGGATGCGCTGCTCATGCTCAGCGAAGAAGTCGCCGTGTTCGACAACCTCAAGGGTCGCCTGTACCTGATCGTGCATGCGGATCCGGCGCAGCCGCAGGCCTATGCGCAGGCCTGCCGACGCCTCGATCAACTGGCCTTCCGCCTGCGCCATTCCGGATCGAGCTATCCGGAGACACTTGATCCGAAACCGCTCGACGAGGCCGATTTTGTCTCCGGCTTCACCCGCGAAGGCTTCGAGGCGGCCGTGCGCCAGGCCCAGGAATACATCCGCGCCGGTGACATTTTCCAGGTCGTTCTTTCGCAGCGACTCAGCGTGCCGTTCCGCGCGCGCCCGGTCGATGTCTATCGCGCGCTGCGTTCGCTGAATCCGTCGCCGTACATGTATTTCATCGATCTTGGCAGCAGCCAGATCGTCGGTTCCTCGCCCGAGATTCTCGTCCGCCAGCAGCACGGCAAGGTCACCCTGCGCCCACTGGCTGGCACGCGCCCACGCGGCGAAACGGCGGAGCAGGATCTCGCCCTCGAAGCCGAACTGCTGGCAGATCCCAAGGAGCGCGCCGAGCACCTGATGCTGATCGACCTTGGCCGCAACGATGTCGGCCGGGTCAGCAGGGTCGGCAGCGTCAAGCTCAGCGAAAGCTTCGTCGTCGAACGCTATTCGCACGTCATGCACATCGTCAGCCAGGTCGAAGGCGATCTCGATGACGGCCTGACCAGCATGGACGTGCTGCGCGCCGCGTTTCCGGCCGGCACGGTCAGTGGCGCGCCGAAGATCCGCGCGCTGGAAGTCATCCGCGAGCTGGAACCGATCAAGCGCAACATCTACGCCGGCTCGATCGGCTACATCGGCTGGTCCGGCGACACCGACATGGCCATCGCCATCCGCACCGCGGTGATCCAGGATGGCCGCCTGCATGTGCAGGCCGGTGCCGGCATCGTCCACGACTCCGACCCCGCCACCGAATGGGCGGAGACGATGAACAAGGGCCGCGCCTTGTTCCGCGCGGTGGCGCGGGCGGCGAAGGGGCTTTAGGCAAGGCCGGGATTTGGGATGACCAGCCGTTCGGCTGTTGAAAGCCGTAAAAGCAGATGTTTCGCATGGACAACATTTTGCTGGAACGTCAGTACTTCCTCACTGTCATCCCGGCGAAGGCCGGGATGACGGTGAGGGCAGTCGAGTCGCCTGGCTCGACCCGCCACCTCACGTCGAAATCGCCAGTCGCTCGCCCTTGTAGATGCGCGAGGTGATCAGGTAGACGACCACGGCGGCAATCGCCGTACTGGCGAAACACAGGGCAATCTCGGCCGCGCTGACGGCCTCCCCGCGCATCAGCCGGGTGATCGTGACTTGCTGGCCGACCAGGGGCACGGCGTACATCCAGGTCTCGACCTTGAACGGAAAGATCGACATCAGCATGGTCGGTACCGCCGGCACGAACATGAGCAGGGACAGGTAGGTCTGCGCCTCGCGGAAAGTCTTGGCAAAGGCCGCGGCGAGCGTCTGCAAAGAGGCAATCAGGAACACCAGCGGCAGCATCGTGAGCAGGGTCAGCAGGGCGAAGCGCGGGCCGATCGAGAGGGTCATGCCGAGTTTTTCGGTGGGCATGAACTGCCCGGCAAACGAGAAGGCGATGATGCTGAGCAGGAGGGTGGTCAGGGCAAACGCTGCGGTCGCGCCGAGCTTGCCAAGGAGGATCTTCGAGCGCGCCACCGGGTTGGCGAACAGCGGCTCCAGCGACTGCCGCTCGCGTTCGCCGGCGGTGGTGTCGATGGCCAGGGCCATGCCACCGATGAAGGCACCGAGGATGAAGAAGTACGGCAGCATCGAGAACATCATGCCGCCGCGTGCCTGGGCGGTGGACTGGTCACGGTCGGCGATGACCAGCGGCCGCGCTATCGTCGGCGAGATGCCGCGGGCGACCAGGCGCAAGGTACTCGTGCGCTGCGCATAGCCATCGATGATGCTGCGCAGCCGCTCGACCGAGCTTTTCGCATCGCGCTGCGAATCATCGAAGATCAGCTCGACCTGGGCCGGTTCGCCCTTGTTCCACGCCTCGCCATAGCTTGGCGGAATGCGCAGCACGAGATCGGCAGTCTGCTCGCGCACGGCCTGCTCGGGAGCGCTGATCGCCGGCTTGATGATGACGCCGCGTTGCTTCAGTGCATCGATCAGGTTCGGCGCGTTTTCGGCACCGATGACCGGGACCGGCAGCGGCTTCTCGGCCTTGTCGAGTTCGCGCGAAACGATGCCGTTGATGAGCAGCACGAAGATCAACGGCGCCATCAGCGGCCCGGTCAGCAGGGTATTCATGACGGTGCGGCGATCACGCAGATTCTCGCGCACCTCTTTGAGGAAAACGGTGATGATCGATCTCATGCGGCGAGTCCTTCTGCGGATCCGATGACCTTGACGAAGGCATCTTCGAGATTGCTGGTGCCGGCCTGCTCGCGCAGTTCGTCGGGCGAGGCGTCGGCGACAACATGGCCGTGGGCGATGACGACGATGCGGTCACACAGCGCGCCGACCTCCTGCATGATGTGGCTGGAAAACAGCACGCAGCGGCCTTCGGCTTTCAGATGACGCAGGAAATCGCGCATGGCGCGCGTGGCCATGACATCGAGGCCATTGGTCGGCTCATCGAGAATGCAGTTTTTCGGATCGTGGATGAGGGCGCGGGCGATCGCGGTCTTCACGCGCTGCCCTTGCGAAAATCCGTCGGTGCGCCGATCGATGATCTCGCCCATGTCGAGCGCCTGGCACAAGCCATCGATGCGCGCGGCGATGGTCGCTTCGTCCATGCCTTGCAGGCGACCGAAGTACTCGATGTTCTCGCGCGAGGTCAGGCGCTTGTACAGGCCGCGCGCATCAGGCAACACGCCGAGCCTGCGCCGCACGGCAATCGGATCGACGGCGGCATCGATGCCATCGACAAGTACCTGGCCGCTGTCCGGCTTCATCAAGGTGTAGAGCATGCGCAGGGTGGTGGTCTTGCCGGCGCCATTGGGACCGAGCAGGCCGGTGATTTCGCCGTTGCGCGCAGTGAACGAAACGCCATCGACCGCCTTGACCGTACCGAACGCCTTGTTCAACGCCTTCAATTCGATCATGGGGCGGCTCCGTTGAAATCGATGAAGTGGGGGATCGGACCGAGCTCGTCGACGCAACCTGCATCGAGCGCTTTCGCATCGAGCGTGTCCATGAAGTTGCCGACCAGTTTCGGCAGGCAGCCGCGACCGATGATGTTGTGACCCTGGCCCCTGGCCACGATCAGCTTGGCGTTGGCGAGAGTCTTCAGCACCTGTTCGCCATAGCGCGGCGGCGTCACCGGATCGAGTTCTCCTTCGAGAACGAGGATCGGCGTGGCGCCCGTGACGGGCTCGTTGAAATCGGGCGGACGCGTGCCATGCGGCCAGACCTGGCACTGGCGCTTGGACACCTCGACCAGTCGGTTGCCGAGCAGGCTGTCGGCAGTGGAGGGTTCCGGGCCGAGTCGATCCGCATCCTCGCTGCAGATCACCGAAAGCTGCATGCCGCTGCCGACGAGTTCCTCGATGCCCTGGCTGAGAATGCCGATCTGGCCGAGCAGGGGCGCGTCATCGCCGGCAAGCGATTGCTTGATCGTGTTCGGAATCAGGGCTGCGGTTTCCGGCGCGTAGGCGAACATGCGCACCAGACTGACCATGGATTCCGCATCCAGGGTTTCCGTCGTCTGCTTGAAAGTGACCGGATCGGCGTAGCGGATCTCGCGCGGAGATTTGGCCAGGGCGGCACGCAATCGGATCAGGTCGGCGTACGGATCGGGGAACGCTTTCGCGCAAGCAGGGCTTTTCGCACAATTGGCGAATTGTGCCTTGAGCGCGTCATCCAGGTTATCGGCAAACTCGGCACCGAGCACCAGTTCGTTCGGCACGACACTGTCGAGGACGATGCTGCGCACGCCTTCGGGATGGCGCTTGAGGTATTGCTGGGCAACGCGCGTGCCATACGAAACACCGACCAGGTCGAACTTCGGCGCGCCGAGCGCCTGGCGCAATGCTTCGAGATCCTCGACCGCGTCGCTGGTCGTGTAGAAACGCGGATCGGCGAACCTTGCAACCTCGTCGAGGCAGCGTTGCGTCGAGACGGCAGCGCGTTCCAGATCAAACGGCAGCGCATCCTCATCCTCCGCGCTTTTGCACTTGAGTGGGTTCGAAGCACCGGTACCACGCTGATCGAGCAGCAGTACATGCCGACGCTTGCGCGCCGGGCCCAGCGCATCGGCCATCTGCGGCCAGGTATCGATGGCCGATTGGCCGGGACCGCCGGCCAGATAGACGATGAAATCATCATCGGCGGCTTGCGCGCTGGCGATCAGGGCAAACTTCAGGTCCAGCTTGCGGCCGTTTGCATCGGCACGGTTTTCCGGAACCTGGAAGGGCGCACACCAGGCCTTGATGGTGGCCGCCGAATGCTCGCGCTCGAGTTCGCAGGCGCTGAAATCGAGCGTGCCGAAGCGGAACGCGTCGGCATTGGCGGCAATGCGGTACTGGCCACGCGTGGTTTGCGCGGTATCCGCAGCGGCGGGCTTGTCGCGGAATTTCCAGTAGCCAAGCGCCACCAGGGCGAGGGCTGCAGCGATGGCAATCCGGGTGTTCCTGTTCATGCAAACCTCGTCGTTTCCGCACGGCGCAATGGCAATCCGCCGCGCCGTCTAGTGCTCGGGAGTGAAAATGCTTTCAATCGACGCGCCAAACAGGCGCGCGATGGCAAAGGCAAGCGGCAAGCTGGGATCGTATTTGCCGGTTTCGATCGCGTTGATGGTCTGCCGCGAGACATCCAGGCGCTCGGCCAGTTCGGCCTGCGACCAGCCCTGGTTTCCGCGCAACTCGCGAATGCGGTTGTTCATTCGCGACCGTAACGCCGGGCGTTCCAGCAACGCAGGGCACCAAACAGTCCGGCCAGCGCGGGAAACACCCAGAACAACACCGTACCGTCGAGCGTGACCACCTTCGCCGCGACGAGGAAGGCCGCTGTCGTGCTGAGCAGGCTCACCACCACCGCCGAAATCGCCAGTGCCTCCAGATGCAGGCGGCGCTGGAACTCGTCGCTGTCACGCACGTGGCGGATGATCGCGCGCAATGCGGCGGCGAACGGCAGCACCGGGGCGAGCGCAACCAGTGCCCGCCAGAATGGCGCCTCGACCTGCCTGGCCAGCGGATAGATCAGCAGCATGACGACCACGTAGGCGGCCATCGCCAGGAACAGTTCGCGGCGGTAGCGTTTTTCGAGCGCGCGCATGGAGATTCCGTGTCAAGCAAACTTGACACGACGATAACGGCAGGTCCAGCCCTGTGTCAAGCGTCCTTTACATCATTCTGCTGCTGGTCGCCCACGGCGCGCACCGGCAGGCGCACGCTAGCGTGATGAAATATACTTTTCCCGGCGGATCTGCGACACCGCGAAACCGGCATCCTTGAGCAGGGCGAAACTCTGGTCGACCATGTCGGGATTGCCGCACAGGTAGAACACATCGGTTGCTGCATCGGGCTGCAGCGCCTCGATGGCGACCTGCACGCGACCGGCGTAATCGCCGGGCCGCGGCACGGCTCGCGGCTCGCGGCTGAAACACGGATGAAAGCCGAAACCCGGCGTTGCTTCGGCAAAAGCGGCGAATTCGTCGCCGTACAGCAGCTCGGCTTCGTTGCGCGCCCCCTGGATCAACTCGAAGCGGCAACCGCGCTCGGCAATCAGCCTGCGCATCAATGGCAGCATGGCGCGATACGGAGTGATGCCGGTGCCGGTGGCGACCAGCACGTAACGCGCGTTGCTGTCGCCCGGCAACAGGCAGAAGCGCCCGTACGGGCCGCTGGCATCGACCGTGCCGCCAACGGCGAGGCCGCCAAGCAGCTCGGTCGCCGCGCCGCCATCGACATAGGACACGGCAATCTCGATCTGCACGATCGGGCTGGCAGCATCCGCGGCCACCGTGCCAATCGAATAACTGCGCTTGGTCGCCTGGCCATCGGCATAGCTGAAATGGACCTGGATGAACTGCCCGGGGATGAAGGCGAACGGCTGCCCGTCGGCGCGCTCGAACACCATGTGGCGCACGGCGGGAGCGATCATGCGTGCGGCGACGAGACGAAGCGGAAACTGGATGATGGCCAAGGCGGGAGGAGTCGTTGCGGGTAGCCGGCTATACTATCAGCCCCCCGTGCCGACCTCGCCGCCCATGCCCATGAGCCAGATTCCCGCGCTTGAAATCCATGATCTGCGCAAGGTCTACGCCGGCGGCGTCGAGGCCCTCAAGGGCATTTCCCTGGATGTGCAGCCCGGCGATTTCTTTGCCCTGCTCGGCCCCAACGGAGCTGGGAAATCGACCCTCATCGGCATCGTCAGTTCGCTGGTCAATGCCACCTCGGGATCGGTCAAGGTCTTCGGCACCGACATCAGCACGGATCGCGAAACAGCCATGCGCCAGTTGGGCCTGGTTCCGCAGGAAGTGAATTTCAACTTCTTCGAGAAGCCCTTCGACATCCTCTGCAACTACGCCGGTTTCTACGGCATTCCGCGCGCCGAAGCGAGTAGGCGCGCCGAGCAGGAGTTGCGCCGGGCCCAGCTCTGGGAAAAGGCCCATGCGACATCGCGCACGCTGTCCGGTGGCATGAAGCGCCGCCTGATGATCGCCCGCGCCATGATGACGCAGCCGCAGTTGCTGATCCTCGACGAGCCCACCGCCGGCGTCGACATCGAGATCCGCCGCGGCATGTGGCGCACGCTGAAAGAGGTCAACGCCGCCGGCACCACGGTGATCCTGACCACGCATTACCTTGAGGAAGCCGAGAGCCTGTGCCGCAACCTGGCCATCATCGATGGCGGCCGCATCATCGAGAACGGGCCGATGAAGGCCCTGCTGGCCAAGCTCGATGTCGAGGGCTTCCTGCTCGATATCGAAGGCGAACTGCCGGCCTCGCTGCCGCATGTCGAGGGCGTCGACTTGCGCGCCGCGGATCGCTTCACCCTCGACCTGGAAATGCCGCGCTCAATGAATCTCAACAGCGTGTTTGCCCGCCTCGATGGCGCCGGCATCCGCGTGCGCTCGATGCGCACCAAGACCAATCGCCTCGAAGAACTCTTCGTGCGCCTGACCGGCAACAAGGAGCACGCGGCATGAACAACGCGCCGGCAAGACATCCCAACCTGATCGCCCTGTACACCATTGCACGCCGCGAGGTCATGCGCATCCTGCGCATCTGGGCGCAGACCCTGGTGCCGCCGGCAATCACCATGACCCTGTATTTCCTGATCTTCGGCAGCCTCATTGGCAGCCGCATCGGCGACATGGGCGGCTACGATTACATGGATTTCATCGTTCCCGGCCTGGTCATGATGTCGATCATCCAGAACAGCTACGGCAACATCTCCTCGAGTTTCTTCGGCGCGAAGTTTGGCCGGCACATCGAGGAAATGCTGGTCAGCCCGATGCCGAACTGGGTCATCCTTGGAGGCTATGTGGCGGGTGCGGTGCTGCGCGGCGTGCTCGTCGGCATCATCGTGCTGGTCATCGCCATGCTCTTCACCAAGGTGCGCATCCCGCATCCGCTGGTGACCATCAGCACGGTCCTGCTCGGCGCGACGATTTTTTCGCTGGCCGGGTTCATCAACGCCGTGTATGCGAAGAAGTTCGACGATGTCGCCATCGTGCCGACCTTCATCCTCACCCCGCTCACCTATCTCGGCGGCGTGTTCTATTCGGTCACGATGCTGCCCGACTGGGCACAGGCGATGACCCATGCCAACCCGGTGTTCTACATGGTCAATGCCTTCCGCTACGGCCTCCTCGGCAGCAGCGACATTCCGCTGGCCATCGCCTATGCGCTGATGATCGGCTTTGTCATCGTGCTCGGCGCACTGAGTCTGTGGCTGCTCAAGCGCGGCGTCGGCTTGCGCAGTTGATTGGGGGCCGGAATAACCAGCCATTCGGCTGTCTAGAGCCGGGATGACCCGCCGTTCGGCTGTTGAAAGCGGGGAAGCGAAAAGCGCTGCATCGGGTCGCAGCCGGAATGCCGATGGGGCCCAAACGAAACAAGCCCGGATCTGTCCGGGCTTGTTGGTTCACGAAGACCGATGGATCTCAGTCGACGTTGAACGACTGCAGCGTCACCGGTACCGTGGCATCGCCATACAGGATCACCCCGAATGCCGCATCCGTGATGCCTGTGAACGTGCGCAAATCCGAACTCAGGAAGTTGTAGTCGGGGCGATTGCTGGCGTTGCGGAAGAATCCGTTGCCGCCATTCAGGACATAGGTGCCGACCGAAACTGCGCCGTCGTAGGTGATCAGACTCGTCATGGCGTCGGTGACAGCCAAACCTGAGCCGGTATCGACCTGATAGCTGACAGCAATGCCTTTGTTGGCAAGGCTGTTCAGCCTGACAGGAACGGGCAGGGTCAGGGAGACTGGTGAAAATGTATTGGCGGTAAATTGCACCGGGCCCAGATCCGCTGTGATCAGCGCACCGGCCGGGGACGAGAATACCGGGACGCCGGCAGCTGTATAGATATCCCACAACTGGATATTGACGCGGACATTCGTGTAGCTCGCCGTCGCCGTACTGGCTGCGTAGACGTCGATTGCCGTGATGTCCACCTCGGGGCCGGCACCACTGGTGGTCACGACGCCACCCATGACCGTGCGGGGCGTGCCGGTAGTGGTGGTCAGGCCAGCAGCGGTGGTGAAGCTGTCGAAGACAACGGGGTCGACACCCGCCCCCCGGAGAGGTCCGTTTGACAGATTGACGCTGAAGGAAGGGCCGCGCTGGAGCGAGGTTGTGGAGGCGGCATCATTTGCCGCCGAGGCGGGCGAGGCGGCAATCATGCCAGCGACGGCGACGGCCAAGGTGGTGATAAGGATTGTGCGCATGGCGGATTGATCTCGGGATGGACTGACAGGATGGATCAGTGGTGGATCGTCAACATCTCTGCCTGGGGGCAGACAGTCCGTTGAATTTATCAGGAATCACGTCCGCGGATGCCCATTTCAGCAGATGTTTGAACGTTTTTCGTGGCGACGGGTGCAAGCCAGCCTGGACGGGACCGGTCGCGGGTCCGAAATGCGCATTGCCGTTGAAAATCCGTCCTCGCGCAGATTTCTCGCTTTGACAATCAAGGCCGACAGGCCAGGGCAAAAAACGCCTTTGTCGTCGCCGTGGCATTGGCCGCCGTCACTTCGACATCCTCGCCGCGATCACGCGCCAGTTCCTCGACGATGTGCCTGAGATACATCGGCTCGTTGCGCCGGTGCGAGGGCTTTGGCGTGACCGTGCGCGGCAGCAGGTAAGGTGAATCGGTTTCGATCATCAGGCGCTCGGCCGGAATGTCGCGCACGAGTTCGCGCAGATGGGTACCGCGGCGCTCGTCGCAGAGCCAGCCGGTGATGCCGATGTGCCAGCCGGCATCCAGGTAGTCGACCATCTCCTCGCGCGTGCCGGTGAAGCAATGCACGACGATCCTGCCGAGGCGATCGCGGAAATTGCGCAACACGGCCATGAAATCCGCATGCGCCTCGCGCTGGTGCAGGAACAGCGGTTTGCCGCAGTCGACGGCAATCTGCAACTGGCGCTCGAAGGCCTCGATCTGCGCTGCGGGCGATGAATGGTTGCGGTGGTAATCGAGGCCGGTCTCACCGACCGCCTTGACTTCCCCGGCCTGCAGATGTGCACGCAATTCGGCATCGGTGGCATCGTCGTAGTCGATCGCGTGATGCGGATGCACGCCGGCCGTGGCGTACAGCACGCCTGGATAAGCCTGCGCCAGGGCGAGGGCCATGCGGCTGCCGGCCGCACTCGCCCCGGTGACGATCATCTGCGTCACGCCGTGGGCATGTGCCCGTTGCAGCACCTGGTCGAAATCGGGCCGGAACGATTCATGGCCGAGGTTGGCGCCAATATCGATGAGCTGCACGGTCACTCCGGGCGAAAAGGGCAATTATGGCCGGCTTGCGCGGGGCTGCACAGAACCGATCGTTCCAACCTGCGCTGCTTTCAAAGTTCACAACCGATTCACCCCCGGATTGCGAGTATTCTTGCCCGCTCATTCCCCTGGAGTTCGCCATGCTCGCTCATACCCGATTGCTTCTTGGCGCAGCGCTGGCTTTTGCGGCCTGTTCCATCACCGCCGCCAACGCGGCTGATGTGGGTGTCGATGCAAGCCGTGCGGCACGCGTCACCGCCGAACAACTCGGCCATCGCAAGCTGCTGCTCGAACGCGGCACCATGGCCGGACCGAAATCGGCCAGCAGTGTCACTTCGGCCACGCCGGCATTGCCGCGCATCAACCTGCTCGCCGCCTATCCGCCGAGCTGCATGGCCGATCCGCTGCCGGACCAGATCAGCGGCCCGAGCTACAGCCGCAATGTCACCCTGGCTGCCTACAACGGCAATACCGGCCAGGTCGATTCCACCGAAATCGTCACCATCACCATCTGGCGCGTGGCCTGCAGCAGCTCGGAGTTCTACAACTCGGCGACGCTCATGCGCATCCGTCGCAACAGCACCAGCCAGACCGTCTACCCGCTGTTCCCGGCCATTCGCGTCAGCCAGGGTTCGATCGGCTATGGCGACAACGACTATCCGGCGAACATCGCCCGCGTCGCCATCGAGCCGAACACGGTGCTCTCCGACACCCTGGTCGATACACCGATCATCAATGACATGACCTTCGTCCTCGAGAACTACGACAGCACGCAGACCAGCGTGTTCGATTTCAACCTGCCGTTCGGCCTGCGCTTCGACAACCTGTTTGCCACCAACAACCAGTTCTTCATCGATGTGCCCCTGTACAACCCGACCAGCGGCACCTATCCGGCCGCGTTCCAGGATCTGCCGATCTCGGGATACATGACCAGCAACTGGTACAGCCCGGCAGCCAGTGGTGAAGGCATCGTGTTGCAGGTGTATGAGCGCCTGAACGAGCCGCAGACCATTGTCGTTTCGTTTTCCTGGCTGGCCTACGATCCGAGCGGCGTTCCGTTCTGGCTGATCGGCCAGACAGACATCAGTCGCGGCGCCAAGGTCGCAACCGCAACCATGGTCTATACAACCGGCGGCGGATTTGCCGGCAGCGCCGGCTCGGCGGATGCTCCGGTCATCTGGGGTTCGGCCACGGTCAGTTTCCCGGACTGCAACAGCATGGTCCTGGGGTACGCCTCGAATCCGGGCCTCCCTGCCAGTGTTCCGCAGGGCAGTGGCACGCGGAACTGGATCCGCCTCGGTCGCGTGAATGGCCTGAACTGCGAATGATCCGATTCGCCGGTTGAGTCCGAAAACGGCGCGATTGCTTCGCGCCGTTTTCTTTTGCGCAACAGGCAATCGGTGACAATCCGCACACGGCAGCCAGGATTGATCCGTTTGAACGCCACTGCTTTCCCGATCCAGCAGATCCTGCCCGCGCTGCGCGAACGGCTCGCGGCACATCCGCGCCTCGTCCTGGAAGCACCGCCCGGTGCCGGCAAGACCACCCAGGTGCCGCCGGCCCTGCTCGAAGAGCCGTGGCTGGCCGGCCGCCGCATCCTCATGCTGGAACCGCGCCGCATTGCCGCACGCGCGGCCGCCGAGTTCATGGCCGCGGCGCGCGGCGAGCCGGTCGGGCAAGGCATCGGTTACCGCATCCGCCACGAGTCCAGGGTTTCCGCGGCGACACGCATCGAGGTCATCACCGAAGGCATCCTCACCCGCGTGCTGCAGGATGATCCGGAGTTGCCCGGCGTTGGTGCGATCCTCTTCGACGAGTTCCACGAACGCCACCTGCATGGCGATCTCGGCGTGGCGCTGGCGCGAGACGTGCAGGCAACCCTGCGGCCCGACCTGCGTCTTGTCATCATGTCGGCCACGCTGGATGGCGAACGCATCGCACGCTGGTTCGACGCGCCGCGCCTGAGCAGTGCCGGGCGCAGTTTCCCGGTACGCATCGAACATCCGCCGGCACGCCCGGGCGAACAGTGGCCCGAACGTGGCTGGACCGCGCATCTGGCCCGCGTCGTTGCCCAGGCGCTTGGCGAAAGCGAAGGCGACATCCTCGTCTTCCTGCCCGGCCGCCGCGAAATCGAGACCGCCCGCCGCGCCCTCGATGACCGCGCCGTCGACATCGTCAGCCTGCATGGCGAACTGGCGCTGGCCGAACAACACGCCGCCCTTGCCGCATCGACCAGCGGCCGTCGACGCATCGTGCTGGCGACCAATGTCGCCGAATCGAGCCTGACCCTGCCCGGCATCCGCGCGGTCATCGATTGCGGCCTCGCCCGTGAACCGCGCTTTGATGCGAACTCGGGATTCTCGCGCCTGCAGACGGTGAACATCTCGCAGGCATCGGCCGACCAGCGTGCCGGGCGCAGTGGCCGCCTCGGTCCCGGTGTCGCGTATCGGCTGTGGCCGCAGAGCCGTCGACTGGAACCCTCGCGCAGCCCGGAAATCGCCCAGGTGGAGTTGTCCCAGCTGGTCCTCGAACTGAAAGCCTGGGGTTCGGAAAACCTCGACTGGCTGGATCCGCCGCCAGCCGGCGCGTACGCCCAAGGGCAGGAACTGCTGATCGCGCTTGGTGCGCTGGATGCGCAGGGCACGATCAACGCGTTTGGCCGCCAGTTGCTCGCATTTGCCGCGCATCCGCGCATGGCCGCCGCCGTGTTGCGCGCGGATACCGCCAATCAAGCGCTGGCTTGCGATCTGCTGGCCTTGATCGAGGCGCGCAATCCGCTGCGCGGAGCGGGCGCGCGCGATGATGATTTTCGCCAGCGCGCACAAGCGCTGGCGGCCTGGCGCGGCGGCGATGCGCGGGTGGCGGGCGAACCCGGTGCGGATCGCGTTGCCCTGGCCAGCATCCGGCAATCCGCCGATGCCTGGCGCCGGCGGGCGCGACTGGCGCCTTCGCATGCGGCGCCGGCCGGGCCGACCACGGTGGGTGACATCCTCGTCCACGCCTTTCCCGATCGCATCGCCCGGCAGGACAGCGGCAATCCGCGTCGCTACCAGCTGGCCAATGGACGTGGCGCGCGCCTGCTCGATGACAGCAGCTTGTTTGGCGAGCCCTGGCTGGTCGTCATCGATCTGCGTTTCGACGAACGCGACAGCCTCATCCTTGCCGCCGCGCCGTTCGACGAAGGCGTGCTGCAACGCGACTTCGCTTCGGCGTTCCGCACGCAGCGCACGGTGCAGTGGAATCGCGGCAACCGCGCCGTCGAGGTCTTCGAGGAGCGCCGCTTCGCCGCGATCACGCTCGATCGGCGCAGCGTTCCTGCAACTCCCGAAGACACCGTGCCGGCGCTGCTGGCCGCCGTGCGCGAACTCGGTCTGGAAGCACTGCCATGGAGCGAAGCGGCGATCGGCTTGCGCCAGCGCGTCGAGTTCCTGCGTCGGCATGCAGCGGGTGCCACCCTGCCGGATTTTTCCGATGCGCGGCTACTGGCGACGCTGGAAACCTGGCTGGCACCGGCGCTTGTCGGCAAGCGTCGCCTTGATGCCCTGCGTGCCGAGGAGCTGTCGAATGCGCTGGCCGCGCAACTGGATCATGCGCAACGCCGCCTGCTCGATGCGCAGGCACCGACAACGATCAAGGTGCCGAGCGGGCTCGATCGGCCGATCAGCTACCCCGGCGATGCCGCACCCGTACTCGCGGTGAAACTGCAGGAATTGTTCGGCCTCGCCGAATCTCCGCGCGTCGCCAACGGTCGCGTGCCGATCACCCTGCACCTGCTGTCGCCAGCCGGACGCCCGATCCAGGTCACCCAGGACCTGCACGGATTCTGGGAACGCACCTACCCGGAAGTGAAAAAGGAACTCAAGGGTCGCTATCCGAAACACCCGTGGCCGGATGACCCGTGGAGCGCCGTCGCCACGCATCGGGTCAAGCCGCGACACTGAACCAACCCGCAACGGCACGGGTCGAACGCAGGGATTCGTGCCGACCTTGCGCCGGGCGCATGGCATGGTACGGATGGCGAGGACGGCAACCCGCTTGTCCACGCAATCATTCACGCACGAAGCACCGAGGCCCCAAGCATGACCCGATTCAATCGCACGCTGATCTGGATGGCCGCCTTTCTGGCCCTGGTTGCCGCCCTTGGCAGTCTGGTCGGCGTGCGCCTGCTGGAGATCTTCCAGGCCAACCCGTTCTTCAATGGCGTGATCCTGATCGTGCTTGCCGCCGGCATCGTCGTCAACGTGCGCCAGGTGGTGTTGCTCTCGGGCGAGGCGCAGTGGATCGATTCGTTCCGGCGTTCCAATCCCGAGCGCGGCGCGCCCGGCAAGCCGCGCCTGCTGGCACCGATGGCGCGCATGCTCGGCAATCGCGAACGCGGCAAGGCGGCCCTGTCGGCGCCGTCGATGCGCACCATCCTCGACAGCGTGCAATTGCGTCTTGAGGAATCACGCGATCTTTCGCGCTACCTGATTGGCCTGGCCATCTTCCTCGGCCTGCTCGGCACCTTCTGGGGACTGCTGGTGACGATCCGCTCGGTATCGGAAACCATCGGCACGCTGAATGTCGGCAACGACGCGCTGAGCATGTTCAGCATGCTCAAGGAGAATCTCAAGGAGCCGCTTGGCGGAATGTCGACGAGTTTCTCGACCTCGCTGTTCGGCCTCGCCAGTTCCCTGGTGATCGGCTTTCTCGATCTGCAGGCCGGGCATGCGCAGAACCGTTTCTACAACGATCTCGAGGAATGGCTCTCAGGCATGACGCACTTGTCCTCGGGCAACGCACTGGAAGGCGATGCCTCGGTGCCGGCCTATGTGCAGGCCTTGCTCGAACAGACCGCCGATGGCCTCGAGCGCATGCAGCGCGCGATTGTCGAGAACGAACGCGAACGCCGCGGCAGCAATGAGCAATTCGCGGAAATTTCCAGCCAGCTCGGTCGCCTCAACGACCTGCTTGCCCGCGATGCACGCGAACGCCAAGGCGCGGCGCAGGTGCAGGAGGAGCTGAAAACCGTGCTGCGCCAGATCGCCAGCCACGCGCCAGCCGAATCGCGCTTGTCCGACGAGTTGCGCGCCGAGCTGCGCCTGCTCTCGCGCACGATTGCGGTGGCGGTCGGCGGCGGACGCGAGCCGCGCGCATGAGTGGCCTGGGCCGCCGGCGACGGCGCGCATTCGACATCTGGCCGGGCTTCGTCGATGCGCTGACTTCGCTGATCATGGTCATGATCTTCGTCCTGCTGATCTTCGCCATCGGCCAGTTCGTGCTATCCGATACGCTGGCCGGCAAGAACAAGGCGCTGGATGCGCTGCATGCGCAGGTCGCCGAACTCGCGCGCACGCTGTCCTTGAACGAGGAGCAGAAGCGCCTGCTCGACGCCCGCGTCGCCGAATTGAGTGTCTCGCTGGGTGCAACGCAGGCCGAGCGCGACAAGTTGGGCAGCGACCTCGGCGCGGCGACTTCGCAGGCGGCCAACCTGACCGCCGACATTGCCGCGCTCAACGAACTCAAGGCGCAGCTTGAAGCCGAGGTTGCACGCCTGGCCAGCGATCTCGATGCCACGCGCGGCGACCTGGTCAAGCAGACCGAGCTGGGCAATGCGGCCACGGCACAGGTTGAATTGCTCAACCGGCAGATGGCTGCGATCCGCGAGCAACTTGCCCGGCTCGAAGCCGCGCTGGGTGTCGCCAAGGCGGATCTGGCCGGCAAGGATGCCCAGCTCGCCGATCTTGGCCAGCGCCTGAACATTGCCCTGGCCAATCGCGTCGGCGAACTGGAACGTTATCGCTCGGAATTCTTCGGCAAGTTGCGTGAGGCGCTGGGCCAGCGCAGCGACGTGCAGGTGGTCGGCGATCGCTTCATCGTGCCCACCGACATCCTCTTTGATTCGGGTTCCGCGGAACTTGGCCCGCTCGCGCAGCAGCGCCTGGAGTCACTCGCGACGACCGTGCGCGAAGTGTCCGCGGAAATCCCTTCGTCGATCGACTGGGTGCTGCGCATCGACGGGCATACCGACAAGCGGCCGATCCATACCGAGCGCTTCCCCTCGAACTGGGAGTTGTCCTCGGCGCGCGCGCTGGCCATCGTCAAGTACCTGGTCGTGCAGGGCATTCCCGCCCATCGCCTTTCGGCCAACGGCTTCGGCCAGTTCCAGCCACTGGACAACGGCGACAGCGCCGATGCCTACGCCAGGAATCGGCGCATAGAATTGCAATTGACCAATCGTTGAGGCGATTGGCAGGCGCACGGATGGATGTGCAACCGGGAGCAACCTCCGGGTATCCAGTGATGCCGCCATTCACACATTCCGGAGTCTTGCCATGATGCTTTCACCTCGAAAGTTCCCGATCACTCTGCTCGCGATCACCCTGATCGGCACAAACTCTCTGTGCGCCGCAAACGAAGTCCAGGGCATCAAATTGCCCGAGACGGCAGCAGCGAAACTGATGTCGGACTGGGCCAGCTTGTGCAGAAAGCCGGACCTTGCGCAGATGACCACATGGATGGACAAGCATCTCTCGGCCGAAGGTGCCAAGCGCATGTCCGCGCAAGCGCGCGCGAAGGATGGCTATGCGTTGTGCGCAGACAACGGCGGCCTCGCCGTGGTCGAAGTGGCGAACTCGGATGCAGCGTCAATCTCGTTGACCATGAAAGGTGTGAAAACCGGTCGCTGGTTCGAGATGCTGGTGATCGCCAACGCCGCTGGCGAGCTCGATCGCGGTGGAAACCGCCCAACCCTTGCACCCGAGAATTCGCTCCCCGCGTCGCTCAGTGATGCGCTCATCGCCAGCGAGGTCAAGCGTGTCGTTGATGACTTGTCGAAGGCCGAACAGTTTTCCGGAATCGTCGTCGTGGCGCGCGGATCCAGAGTCATTGCCAGCGCCAGTGGAGGCCATGCAAATCGCGCAGAAAAGACGCCGATCACCGAAGCGAGCCGTTTCACTCTCGGATCGATGGGCAAGATGTTCACAGCGGTCGCGATCGGCCAACTGGTCGATCAGCACAAGCTGAAGCTCGATGATACGGTCGGCACATTCTTCCCCGATTATCGGAATCCCACGATTCGCGACCAGGCCACCGTGGCGATGCTGCTGTCGCATTCCTCCGGCATGGGCGATTTCCTCGACAAGCGCACACCCGCGATGATGAGCAAGGGCGTTCAGCGCGCCTCGGAATTCATGCCGCTCTACGACGCCGATGAGCCGCAGTTTGCGCCGGGAAGCGATCGCGCCTACAGCAACGCGGGCCTGGCCCTTGCGGGTGCGATCGTCGAAAAAGTGTCGGGCGAGAACTACCCCGACTATCTCAGGAAACATGTCTTCGAACCTGCCCGCATGCTGCACAGTTCAGCGAACAATATCCCGCTCGCGATCGATGGCCTGGTCACCCCGTACACGCGCGAAAAATCACCCGATTGGCAGATCGCTGAAGCCGATATCGGCAGCCCGGCTGGCGGCGCGATCTCGACTGCAGCCGACCTCATCCATTTTGCCGACGCCCTGCGTGATGGCGGTCTGGTCAGCAAGGCCTGGCTGGCGGACATGGCGACGCCTCACGGCCCACCCGCACCGGGTGGTGCCTACGGCTACGCGATGGAAATCGAGGACATCTATGGCGAGACCGTGGTCGGCCACAGCGGAGGATTCCCCGGCGTCAGCACCCACCTCTTCCTTGTGCTCGGCTCGCCCTATACGGTCGTCGTGCTCTCGAATCAGGATCCGCCCGCCGAAGCCGCGGTCGGTCTTCCGGTCATTGCGCTGGTTGCCGAACGGGCGAAGCGCGACAAATCGCATTGAGCCACCCTGTCCCCGCGCAATTCCGTTTACGCGACCGGGTCGAGCATCACGCGCGACCTGGAGCCCGGCAAGAATGCTGCTTCAGTCCTTGCGCGTGATGTCGGGCAGGCCGCTGCTCAGCAGCCAGAGCTTGGCCTTGCGGTCGTATTTCCAGACCTGGCGATCGATGAAGCTGCGCGCTTCCTGGGTGTGCACGTTGACGACGCCGATTTCGACGGTCTGGTTGACTTCATCGTCGTTGACCGGCACCGGCGCGCTGTCGTTGTAGTTGGTGAAACGCACCTGCTTGTAGCGGTCGAGATCGAGCTGGGTCAGCGGATGCGCGGCGCGATAAGCCGGATCGACAAACGATTCGGCCTGCTCGATCGTGCCCCAACGGATTGTCGCGGCATAGGTGCGCAGGGTTTCGGTGAGGATCTTCTCGCGCGACTTCGCCAGTACCGGCATGGCAGCCAGCAGCAACGCCAGCGTGCTCAGCGCAATCGCCAACCAGCGGCAGGAACAAGGGCGTGCGTTCATCGGGCGACTCCTCGGCTTTGGCCTGCAATGGCCGATTGTGCCGCATCGGCGCCCGCGGCAGTAGCGTCGCGGCGCAGCGCCACGAAGCGCGCCTCCAGCGTGCTGGCGATGCTGCCATCGGCGAGGAGGATCTCGCAGTGCGCCGACAGGCGTGACTTGCCGCGCGCCTGCAGCGCCTTGAAGAAGGCCGGCCAGGATTGCCCGTCGGCAAGTCGTGCATCCGCGCTGAAATCATTCCAGACCGGCGCCAGATAGCGCACGGTGCTGTCTTGCACATAGATGTCACAGTCCTCGCCAGCCTGTTCCACTGCCAGTCGGATCAACGACCAGCAGGCCAGGGTCATCACGCTGACCAGGCTGCCGCCAAAAGCGCAACCCTTGTCATTGACGTTGGCGGCCAGTGGCGCGCTCATGTGCAGGGAGTCGCCATTCCAGCTGTCGATGCGCAACTGCATGGCGCGCGCCAGCGGGATATCGGCGAGCAGCTGGCGTTCGACGTTGGCGCGCAAGGCATCGCGCTCGGCAACAGGATCAAGCGGTGCGGGACGAGCTGGAATCATGCGTGTCTCTGCCGGCAAGGGGGCGCGAGTGTGCGCATGGTGCACGGATCGATTCAAGCGGCCTATGATCTGTACGTCACCGTATCGAGTGCGCCGATGGCCGCCTCAGCCCACCCGCATCTGCCGCCGCTGGCCGGAGCCAGCATCATCGTCACCCGCCCGGCGACGGATGCGACGGCGCTGATGCGTGCGGCACGCGCGCGGGGTGCGCTTGCCGTGCGCCTGCCCGGCGTGAGCATCCGCGGCGTCGACAATGCGGACGTGGCACGCCGCGCCCTGCTGGCGGCGCGATCGGCGCAGTTCTGGATCTTCACCAGTCCGAATGCCGTTCGTCATTGCTTGCGCTTGCTGGGTGCAGCGGCGGCGGCGCACTTGCCCGCCGCGCTCGCCGTCGGCGCGGGCACGCAGCGGGCGCTGGCACGGCACGGCATTGCCGCATTCGCCCCCCGCGGCGCGCAGAACAGCGAAGGCCTGCTCGCCGAGGCCGAACTGGGCGCGCTTGAGGGGCGCTCGATCGCCATCATCGATGCCCCGGGCGGTGCCGACTTGCTGGCCCCGGCCTTGCGCGAGCGCGGCGCGCGCGTCGAGCGCATTGCCGTCTACCAGCGCCTGCCGCCGCGCCTGACCGCACGTCATTTCGCGACCCTGGCCAATGCCCCGCGACCCTGGATCAGCCTGGTTTCCAGCCGCGCCATCCTCAATCATCTTTGCAGCGCCTTGCCCGCCGAGCTGCGCGCACGCTGGCAGCGCGAGGCGCTGGTGGTGAGCAGCGAACGCCTGGTCGCCGAGGCGCAGGCCCTGGGTTTCAGCGATGTCCACCTGGCACGCTCGGCACTGGCCACGGATCTGCTTGATTGCGCCGGGCACGTCTTGTCCAGGCATCGGATCTAGCAGGCTGTCGAAGTCGATCAGGCGAGTGCGGGACAAGGCGAAACGCGCCGAAGAAGCGCAGTTTACATGCGGCAAATGAGCATTTTGAGGCCTGTCTTGCCGCCGAATCGTGGCGACCGTGTAGAACTTCAACAGCCTGCCAGTCCCGGCGCAAGCCTGGTCCCAGGGCACTGACAGCGCTTGACCAGCTTCTCCTTGTGAAACGCCTTGCGTCGATCGCCTCGACTCGGCCCGGCTCGCCCCCGGCCACGCGGACTCGCCGGGCCTTGCGCCCGACGCAAGATGACTCGCCATCATCCGTACCCTTCACGAATAATCCGGGCTAGCATGTACAACATGGAAACCGAAACCCCCGCGAAGCTGCCTGCCCCGGCTGTTCGCGACAAGGAAAAGCAGGGCACCAGCGCCTCCCGCCGCCGCGGACCGGGAATCCTCATCTTTGTCGTCGTGTTGCCGGCGCTTGCCGTGCTTGCCTGGTGGTATTTCAACCGCCAGCTGCGCGAGCGTGACGACGCGCGCATCGACGAACTGGCGACGCAGGTCAGCGACCTCGGTCGTGCCAACGAGCAGTTGCGGCGTGACATCGACAGCATGCGTGCGCGCGCCAATGACGCCGAATCGATGAATCGCGGCATCCGCGAGGAAGTGCTCTCCTTTGCCGAACGCTCGCGCTCGCTCGAGGATGCGGTGGCCCACCTTGCCGAGCAGCGCCTCAACAACCGTGATGCGATGGCGCTGAACGAGGCCGAGTTCATCCTGCAGCTGGCTGGCGAGCGACTCACCCTGTTCCGCGATGCAAATGGCGCGATGGCCGCCTATCGGCTTGCCGACAGCGCACTCGCGGCGGCCGAGGATCCCTTGTTCGCCAGCGTGCGCCAGACCATCAGCGCCGAGATGCAGGCGCTTGATGCGGCAAAGCCGCTGCAGACCCGCGCCACCCTGAAGAGCCTGGCCGATCTGCGCGTCGGCCTGCTTGGGCTGCCGATGAAATCCGCCGCCGAGCGCGTGACTGCGGCGACTCCTGCCGAGCGCTCGCGCCTGCGCGAAATCCTCGACCAGTTCGTGCGCATCAGCCATGACGACGGTGCACCGGCGCTGGCCGCGCGCGACGAGAAATTGTCACGCTCGCTGATCGCGATCGATTTGCGTGCGGCCGAAGCTGCCTTGTTTGCGCGCGACCAGGAAGCCTTCGACGATGCCGTGAAGCGCGCCCATGCCGGCGTCGAGGCAACCTTCGATGACACTGCACCGGCCGTGCGCACGACCCTGGCCACGCTGGAACATCTGGCGGCGACGCCGCTGGCTCCGGCCCTGCCCGAGCTTGGAACCGCGCTGAACGAGTTGCGCAACCTGCGCACGACAAGGGCGCTGGCGCATCCCATGAAGCCCGCGCCGACCCCGCTTGAGGCGTCGCCCGGCGAGGAGCCGAAGCCGTGAGGATCTGGGTCACCGTGCTGCTCGTGCTCGCGGTTGCCGTGGCCGCCGCGTTCGGCTGGCAATGGGTGGTCGAGGACCCGGGCTACGTGCTGGTGCGCCTGCGCGGTACCTCGATTGAAACGACCCTGGTGTTCAGCGTCGTCGCCTTGCTGCTGGCCTGGGCCATCTTCAGCATGCTCTGGCGCATGCTGCGCTGGCCGGCACGCGCCTGGATCCGCTCGCAGCGCAAGCGTGCGCGGGAAAACCTCGCCAATGGCCTCGCCGCGTTTGCCGAAGGCCGTTATCTGCTGGCCGAACGGCAACTGGCCAAGGCGGCCCGGCAACCTGCGGTGCGTGGCCCCGCCCTGCTGGCCATGGCACGTGCCGCGCATTCGCGTGGCGATGATGCCGCCGCCGCCAAGGCACTGGATGAGGCAGCCAGCGACGTCGAAGCGGCTGCCCTGGCGCAACGCGCACGCTTCCTCAACGAACGCTTGCGGCACGCCGACGCGCTGGCCTTGCTCAAGCCGAAGGCCGCTCTCGGCAAGCTGTCGCCGGTCGCCTGGCAGGTGTTGATCGAAGCCGCGCTGGCGCAGAACGATGCACAAAGCGCGTTGGAAGCCTTGCCGGCACTGGCAAAGACACAATCCCTCTCCGCGACCACCATGAGCGCGCTGGAAACCCGCGTGCTGGTCGCCGCACTGGCTTCTGCGCCCTCGCAGGCGCGCCTGAACAGCCTGTGGAGTTCGGTCAGCCGCCAACATCGCAAGCAGGCCGAAATCATCGTCGCCTTTGCCCGGCGTGCGGCGCATTTCGGCCAGATCCTGGCGGCAATGGATGAAATCGAATCGGCACTGCGTCGCGAATGGAGCGATCCCCTGGCCCTCGCCTACAGCGACCTTGGCCCGGCCGAACTCGCGGTGCGCACCAAGCATGCCGAAGCCTGGCTTTCGATTGCGCCAAACAGCACCTCGCTGCTGACCACGCTCGGACGCCTGTGTCGCGACCAGAAGCTCTGGGGCAAGGCGATCCAGTATCTCGATCGCGCGGTTGGCATCACCGATTCACCGATTGCCTGGGAAACCCTCGGCGATTGCCACGCCGGTGCCGGCGATGAGGCACTGGCCAATCGCTGCTACCGCAACGCCCTGCTCAATCGTCGCGGCCAGGCGGCGATTCCCCTCGATGGTCGCGCCTCGACCCGCGTCGACACGCAGGCCCTGGTGGTCGAGGAACGCGATGCCCACGGCGTTCCGCGCCTGCCAAGGACCGGCTGAGGCCCGCACTGCCTAGGGCAACGCGCAGACAGCGATCGTCTGCGCGGCATGACGATCAGCTGATTTCCGCGCTAACCTCTGCATCCTGCCGCTGCGCAGCGCGCCAGCTTGCCGCGTTGCTGACGGCGCGGCGGCATGCTCCGCAACGCGTTTCCACTCCAGGGGATTTTCGTGCAACCACTTCGCCCATCCGGATCGGCGAGCACCCTCTTGCTCGCCATGCTCCTGCTGTTCACCTCCATTGCTGCATCTGCCGCCACGGATGAATCCGACGCCGGCGGGGTGCGCAATGAAGGCTGGCAGATCGAACAACGCCAGCAGTGGTTCGTGCGTTCGCGCGGCCTGCTCGAGCAGGCCGATGCCGCGCAGCTGCGTGCCGCCGCGGCACAGGAACAAAAGCGGCAACGCGCCCTCGTCGATGCCCGGCACGTCGCGCTTGGCGAGGTCTGGCAGGAAGCCGGGCCATCCTCGATGAACATGAGCGACTGGATCATGGGCCGTGTTTCCGGGCGCGTGAACGCGATCACGCCCAAACCCGGCAATGACGACATCCTCTATCTCGGCAGCGCCGCCGGCGGCGTCTGGAAGACGACCAATGCCGGAGTCAGCTGAACACCGGTTTTCGACCAGGTCGGCACCCTGCCGATTGGTGCCATCAGCATCGACGCCAGCGCGCCGGACACGGTCTGGGTCGGCACTGGCGACAAGAACAGTTCGTGCGGCGACTACTTTGGCCAGGGCGTGTATCTCAGCGAAGACGCCGGTGCCACCTGGCAGGCGCGCAACGGCAGCGGCATCAACAACATGCCGCTGTCGATCGTCAACGCCGTGGCCATCCAGCCGACCGACAGCAACGTCATCCTCGTCGGCGGCAGCGGCACCTGCAACAGCAATGGCGGACTCTCCGGTGCCGGCATCTACCGCTCGACCGACAAGGGCCTGAGCTGGACCAAGGTGCGCAACAACAATGTCGAGGACATCGTCTTCGTGCCCGGCAGCGCGACCGTGTATGCCGCGTTGATCGGACTCGGCGTGCAGAAATCCACCGACGGCGGCGCCACCTGGGTCGACGCCAATTCCGGCGTGACGGTGAGCGGGATGTCGCGCATGCGCCTGGCCATGGCACCGAGCAACAGCAACATCCTCTACCTCCTGACCGGATCGAATTCGGCCTCGCGGATTTACCGCAGCGACAACGGTGGCGGCAGCTGGACGCAGAAGAACGCCTCCGCCTGCGAGGGCCAGTGCTGGTACAACCAGGCCATCGCCGTGCATCCGACCAATGCGGATACCGTGCTGCTCGGCACCATCCGCATTGCCCGCTCGACCAATGCCGGGGCCAACTTCAGCTATCTGGTCAGCGGTTGGGGCAGCAGCCAGAAGGTGCACCAGGACACCCATGTCGTGCGCTATTCGCAGCTTGATCCGAATCGGATGTGGATCGGCAGCGACGGCGGCATCTGGCGCAGTGATGACAGCGCGGCGACCTTCCGCAACATGAATGCGAACATCAACATCACCCAGTTCTACGACATCGCGGTCCATCCCGAAGATGCCAACATCATCTTCGGCGGCGCGCAGGACAACAGCTCGTCGGGCCGACGCACCAACCTGCTGTGGAACCTGACCTATGCCAGTGGCGATGGCTTCATGAACGCCTTCGACCAGAACGATCCGGCCATCGTCTTCCAGACCAGTTACCCGAGCGGCAGCCTGCCGAGCATCGTGCGCTCGATGGTTGGCGGTTCGCCGGGCAGCTTCCAGAGCATGCCGCGCTCCGGCCTCGCCGCTTCGAGCAACTTCGGCTGGGTGACGCCGCTGGCCACGGCCGGCAGTCAATTGTTCGTCGCCTCGGATGTGCTGTATCGCGCCAGCACCACCGGCAGCAACTGGACGGCGATCAGCGGCAACCTCGGCAGTTCGGTGGTGGTGATCACGCCGCAGACACTCGGCGCGCTGACGCCGACCTATGTCGGCACATCGAACGGCAGGATCTAGAGCAGTGCCGATGCCGGCATTCCGACGCCGCTGTTCAGCGATGTCACCGGCAATTATCCCGGTGGCCGCGTCTCCGATGTGGCCATGGATCGCGTCGATCCGCAGCGCGTCTTCATCACCCGCGCAGGCTTTGGCGCGGCGCGCCTGTACCGCTCGACAAGCGGTGGCACGAACTGGCTCGCGGTCGGTGCCGGCTTGCCGAACGTGCCGGCCAACGCGGTCGCCATCGATCCGCTGAACAGCTTGCGCATCTTCGTCGCCACCGATATCGGCGTCTACGAAAGCACCGACAACGGCGACAACTTCCTGCCGTTCTCGGCCGGGCTGCCGCTCGGCATCGTCGTCGTCGATCTGGAAATCGACGACTACCCGCACGTGCTGACCGCCGGCACCTACAGCCGTGGCGCCTGGCGCGTCGTCCTCGATGGCAGCGTCGGCAACTCGCCGCCCACCGCCGATTTCGCAGTCGCCAGCAACGGCCTCGATGCAAGCTTCACAGATTCCTCGATCGACCTCGATGGCAGCATCGTCAGCCAGCTTTGGGATTTCGGCGACGGCAGTCCCACCTCCAGCGACAGCAACCCGCAGCACACCTATCCGGCACCCGGCAACTACACCGTGGCGCTCAGCGTCACCGACGACGGCGGCTTGAACGGAAGCTATGCCCGCATCGTGCGCTTTGCCGCGCCGCCGATCGCGCTGGTCAACGGAGTGGCCATGACCAACCAGAATGCCGCGCAGGGCGATCAGGTGCACTACACGCTGGAGGTTCCGGCAAATGCGCTCAATCTGCACTTTGAAACCAGCAGTCCGGTCGGTGGTGCCGATGCCGACCTGACCATCCTGCTTGGCGGCGAGCGGCTTTGCCAGTCCGCCGGCCCCAGCTCGGCGGAGCATTGCGATTTCCCGCTGCCGGCACCCGGCACCTACACCGCCATCGTCGATGCCTACACGGCGCTGACCAACTACAGCATCCTCGGCAGCTTCAGCGCACCGCCTGATCTGATTTTCGCCAACGGCTTCGATTGATGCCGAAGCGGCGGAATCGCGCGCGCGATTCCGCCGCTTGCGCCGACCAAGATGGCGGATTGCCGCCGCGCATCCTCGCATGCACTCCGCAACATGCCGGCGCCGACCGTGCCAAACGGCTCTTGCATCGCCAGCGCGGCCACCCCATCTTGTGCGCGGAACACGCCTGACGGCGGTGCCCGCACCGCGAGTGCGCCGTCGCCAACTGCGGGGGTGTTCCGTTTCCTGACTCACGCGGAGGTTGAAGGCGATGCGCGCACTGCTTGTCCTGCTGCTCTGGGCCATCCTGCTGGTGCTTGCCTGGCCGGTCGCCCTGGTCCTGCTGGTGCTCTGGCCCATCCTCTGGCTGCTGTCGATCCCCTTTCGCATTGTCGGCGCGCTAATGGAAGGCATCCTCGCCCTGATCAAGGCCATCTTCCTCCTCCCCGCCCGCCTCCTCGGCTACAAGCCACCCGCCGCCAGCCCGTAGCGACCCGTAAATAGTCGTTATTGAATGCTTCTCCCGCTGGCGGGAGAAGCTGCCGACAGGCTGATGAGGGTGGACGGGCGAATCAATAGCAGGCTGTTGCCCTTGATACCGACCCCGCACACGTAGGGTCGCGATGCGGGAAACACGTTCCAGGCTTCTGAAACCGTGCGGCTATCGCGCGGCTTTCCGTGCGGATCGCTTGCGACGCGCCACGAACCACCGCGCCATTCGTCATAATCGCCCTGCACCTTCGCTTGCCTTCCCGGGATCACCCACACCGCATGTTTGAAAACGCCTTCAACAACATGGACCGCGTCATGCGCAATGACGAGGGCCTCGCCTCCGAGCTTGACTACGCCGAACAGACCTCCTGGCTGCTGTTCCTCAAGTACCTCGACGACATGGAGAAGGAATGGGAGGACGAGGCCGGGCTGGAAGGCCGCGACTACTCGCCCATCCTCGACGAGCCCTACCGCTGGCAATCCTGGGCCGCGCCGAAGACCAAGGACGGCGCGCCCGACCTCAACGCCGCACGCACCGGCAAGGACTTGATCGAGTTCGTCAACGGCGAGCTGTTCCCCTACCTGCAGACCTTCCGCGAAACCACCGAGGATCCGGATTCGCTGGAATACAAGATCGGCGAGATCTTCGCCGAAATCGCCAACCGCTTCCGCTCCGGCTACTCGCTGCGCGACGCGCTGGAGATCATCGACCAGCTCAATTTCGGCAGCCACCAGGCCAAGCACGAGCTCTCGGATCTCTACGAAACCCGCATCAAGCGCATGGGCAACGCCGGCCGCAACGGCGGCGAGTACTACACGCCGCGCCCGCTGATCCGCGCCATGATCCAGGTGGTCAAACCGGAGATCGGCGAAACCATTTACGACGGTGCCTGCGGCTCGGCGGGCTTCCTCTGCGAAGCCTGGGAATACCTGCGCCACGATGATCTCTCCGCGGCCAACTGGGACACGCTGCAGCGGCGCAGCTTCTACGGGCAGGAGAAGAAATCGCTGGCCTACGTGCTGGGCGTGATGAACATGATCCTGCACGGCATCGGCGCACCCAACATCCGGCATGCCAATACGCTCAGCGAAAACGTGATGGACATCCAGCAGAAGGATCGCCATGACATCGTGCTGGCCAATCCGCCGTTCGGCGGCGGCGAGCGCAAGGAGGTGCAGCAGAACTTCCCGATCAAGTCCGGCGAAACCGCCTACCTGTTCCTGCAGCACTTCATCCGCAAGCTGAAAGCCGGCGGCCGCGGCGCGGTGGTGATCAAGAACACCTTCCTCAGCAACACCGACAACGCCAGCGTCGCGCTGCGCAAGGAGCTACTGGAAACCTGCAACCTGCACAGCGTGCTGGATTGTCCCGGCGGCACCTTCCAGGGCGCCGGCGTGAAAACCGTGGTGCTGTTCTTCGACAAGGGCGCCAAGACGCGCAAGGTCTGGTACTACCAGCTCGATCCGGGCCGCTCGCTGGGCAAGACCAATCCGCTCAACGACGAGGATCTTGTCGAGTTCGTGAAACTGCAGGCGGACAAGACCGACAGCGCGAAAAGCTGGACGGTGGCGGTGAAGGAACTGGACACCGCGACGTGGGATTTGTCGGTGAAGAACCCCAACGCGCCGGAAGCCGAAGCGCTACGCAGCCCGGAGCAGATCATTGCGGACATGCTGGCGCGGGATGCGGAGACGGCGGAGATTCTGGAAGAGATTCGGGGAACGTTGTGTCGCGAGTGATCAGGGAAGCTAAGCAATCCAAAACATCGTGGCAAACAGTGCCGCTATCTGAAGTATGTGATTTCAAACCGTCCAAGGATATTCCGCGCGGCACGGTTGCTGACGATGCTGATGTTTCATTCGTTCCGATGAATGATCTAGGCGAGCTCGTGAAATATTTTGAGCCAAAAGAAGTTCGCAAATTCGCCGATGTCGTGAAGAACTACACCTATTTCGCGGATGGCGATGTCCTTTGCGCCAAAATTACGCCATGTTTTGAGAACGGGAAGCTTGGTGTCGTGAGCAACTTGGAATGCGGAGTTGGCTTCGGCTCAAGCGAGTTTGTAGTGATGCGACCCACGCCTGCACTGTCAGCTGAGTTTCTGTATTACTACCTATCGCGAGACGCGTTCCGTGAAGCTGGCGCGCGAGTCATGTCAGGCGCTGTCGGGCACAAGCGCGTACCGAAAGAATATTTCGAAGATCTGCCGATTCCACTTCCTCCGCCGGACGAGCAAAAGCGGATCGTTGCGGTGCTCGATCAGGCCTTCGCTGCCCTCGACCGGGCCCGCGCCCATGCCGAGGCCAATCTGGCGAATGCTGCTGAAATGCAGGTTGCCCTGCTTTCTGCCGCAATTCGTGACGCAACTTTGGGAGAAACGGAGTCGATCAAATTGGGAGCCCTATGCAACATTGCACGAGGAGGCTCGCCAAGGCCGATCAAGAAATTCTTGACCGCCGATGAAAACGGAGTCAACTGGATCAAGATTTCGGATGCCACCGCAAGCGGAAAATTCATTGATGTGACAAGGGAGCGGATCATCAAGGAGGGGGTTTCAAGATCCAGGTTCGTGGCTTCTGGTTCTTTCCTGCTGACAAACTCCATGAGCTTTGGTCGCCCCTACATCCTTCGGACGAATGGCTGCATCCACGATGGTTGGCTGGTTCTGGAGCCAAACTACGCCAAGGTCGACCAAGACTATCTGTATCACCTACTTGGTTCGAAGCAGATTTTTTCGGAGTTTGATTGTCTGGCCGCCGGCTCTACGGTGAGAAATCTTAATATCAACTTGGTCTCTAACGTCACCGTCAATCTGCCTTCGCTCCAGAAGCAGCGAGAAGCTGCCAAGAGAGTGGAATCTGGTATCGAGAAATGCTCGTACGTTGCATTGCGCTATCACAGCCAGTTGGAAGACCTCGCCGCCCTCCGCCAATCCCTCCTGCAAAAAGCCTTCTCCGGCGAACTGGCATGAGCGAGCAAACACCCGCCAAGCTGGCTGACCTCGAAGAAGCCTTGCTGTTCCTTGACGCGGGCGGCGATGCGGAGGCCTGGCTGTGCCGGGACACGGGCGTGGTGCACTGGCACTGCGACGACGCCGACGATTTCGAACCGCTGCCGGATGACATCGATGACGCGGAGCGCTACGTGGCGTTGCCGAGCAAGCATGACCTCGACCTGGGCAAGCCGCTGGCGCTGGAGTTCGCCCGCACGCAGCTGCCGGATTGCTACGAGCAGGTGTACGCGATGTTCTCGCACCGCAGCGCCTACGCCCGCTTCAAGGATCTGCTGGATCGCCACGACAGCCTCGACACCTGGCACCAGTGGGAGACGGAACAAAGCCGCCAGGCGCTGCGCGAATGGTGCGCGGACAACAACATCACGTTGGCCGAGTAATCGACGGCACCACCCTCCGCCAATCGCTTCTGCAAAAGGCCTTCCCGGCAATCTGGTGTAACGCGGCCTATGGCGAAAGCCGTTCGCGCCAATAGCCTGGTCTGCGTGACTGATGCGCCACCGCAATCACGATCAGCTCCGCCGCATGTTCGACGATCACGATGTCGTACGGAAAGCGTTTCAGGATGACTCTTCGGGCACCCGCAGCTCCGGCTCTGCCGGGACACCGCGTAAGCGGTACAAGCTGTTGTTCGAGAAGATCGACAGCGGCGTCGAACGCACTGAAGAAGTCTGTGCCAAGGCCCGGGCGCTGCTGTTCGTACCATGCGGCCGCTTCAATGGCTTCCTCGGCGGCGTCTCCCAGTATCCGTACCGTTCGCACCACTCAGTTCCCCATGCGACTGCGCACTCTTTGGCGTAACTCGTCGCGCGTCAGGAGCTCGGCCTGACCGGTCTCTACCTGTGCCATGCGGCGCAGTATCTCGTCGTCCCACGCCTGCTCGACAGTGTCGTCACGAGCTCCGTCGAGGTCAGCAATGATTTCACGGGCGAGCGCGGCGCGCTCCGACTTGGACAGCGTCAAAATCTGCGTGCGCAGCCGATTTAGTGTCTCCGCGGTCATGGAGCCCCCGAGACTCATGAGTTCGTTTATCTTATTCTGCGTGGGTGGCTCCAACAAGCCGGGGGAACACATGCAACTGACAAGGAATTTCAAACAGACCGTGGTGGATCGCGTGTACAGCGCGAGCCCGCCTTTGCCCATGCGCTGCTGGACGAGGCCGGATCATTGTTTCTCAATGGCGACCTGGCGACGGCCCGCGTGATCCTGCGCGAACTGGTCAACGCCACCATCGGCTTCGCAGGGCTGGCCGTGGCCACCGAGCGGCCGAGCAAGAGCCTGCACCGCATGCTGTCCGCCACCGGCAATCCCGGCATGGACAACCTGGCCGCCATCTTCGATGTGCTGCGCCGAAACCTGCAGGTGGACATCGAGGTTCGTGCCGCGTGACGGTGGAAACCGAAGCCGACACCCGCGCCAACCGTATCGACCCGGTGCTGCGCGAGGCCGGCTGGGGCGTGGTCGAGGGCGCGCGCGTGCATCGGGAGCTGATCTGCCCCGGCCGCATCACCGGCGGTGGCGGGCGGGCCAATCCGCTGTCGGCCGATTACGTGCTGAGCTACCGCGACCGCAAGCTGGCGGTGATCGAGGCCAAGCGTGCCGGCCTCGGCCACACCGATGGCGTGGGCCAGGCCAAGGACTACGCCACGCGGCTCAGGGCGCGCTTTGCCTACGCCAGCAACGGCATCGGCTGGTATGCGATCGACATGACCACCGGCGCGGAAGGCGATATCGCCTTGCCGTTTCCCTCGCCGCAGGAACTGTGGGCGCGCTGCTTCCCCGAAGGCAACGACTGGCGCGACCGTTTCGGTGCGGTGCCGTTCGAGACCGGCGGCGGCAAGTGGCAGCCGCGCTACTACCAGCACAACGCGATCACCGCGGTGCTGGAGGCGATCGCAAAAAGCGAGCAGCGCATCCTGCTGACCCTGGCCACCGGCACCGGCAAGACCTCCATCGCGTTCCAGATCGCCTGGAAGCTGTTCGAGTCGAGCTGGAATTTGAGCCGCGACCCGGTGCGCCGTCCGCGCATCCTGTTCCTGGCCGACCGCAACATCCTGGCCGACCAGGCCTACAACGCGTTCAGCGCGTTTGCGCCCGATGCGCTGTGCCGCATCAGCCCGGACGAGATCCGCAAGCAGGGCCGGATTCCGAAGAACGCCAGCGTGTTCTTCACCATTTTTCAAACCTTCATGACCGGCACCGACAAGGACGGCGAACCGCAGTTCACCTTCGAAGGCTATCCGCCGGACTTCTTCGACTTCATCGTCATCGACGAATGCCATCGCGGTGGCGCACGGGACGAGAGCAGCTGGCGCGGCATCCTCGAATACTTTGCGCCCGCCGTGCAGCTGGGCATGACCGCCACGCCCAAGCGCGATGCGAACACTGACACCTATCGCTATTTCGGCGATCCCGTTTACACCTACGCCCTGAAGGAAGGCATCGGCGACGGCTTCCTCACCCCGTTCAAGGTGCGCCAGATGGCCAGCACGCTGGACAGCTACACGTACTCGGACGAAGACGAGGTGATCGGCGGCGAGATCGACCCGGACAAGGAGTACACCGAGGCCGACTTCAACACGAAGATCATCATCGATGCACGCGAGGAAAGCCGCGTGCACGAGTTCATGGACCAGATCGACCAGCGCCAGAAGACCCTGGTGTTCTGCGCCACACAGGACCACGCCGCGCGCGTGCGCAATGCCATCAACCAGATCAAGGACAACCCCGACCCGCATTACTGCGAGCGGGTGACCGCCGACGACGGCAAGCTCGGCGAACAGCATCTGCGCGAGTTCCAGGACAACGAGAAGACGCTGCCGACGATCCTCACCACGTCGCACAAGCTTTCCACCGGCGTCGACGCGCGCAACGTGCGCAACATCGTGCTGCTGCGCCCGATCAGGTCGATGATCGAGTTCAAGCAGATCATCGGCCGCGGCACCCGCACATTCGACGGCAAGGACTTCTTCATCATCTACGATTTCGTGAAGGGCTACGAGCACTTCAACGATCCGGAATGGGATGGCGAGCCACTGCCGCCGGACGAGCCGGGCAAACCACGCGGAAACCGGGCTGAAGGCGATCCGCCGGAACCCCCGCGTATTGAGGATGACCCGCCGCCACCGATGCCGAAGATCATCGTGAAGCTGGCCGACGGCAAGGAACGCGCCATCCGCTATATCGCCGCCACCACGTACTGGCACGAAGGTCGGCAGATCACCGCGCAGGAATTCATGCAGCAGTTGTTCGGCGACCTTGGCAAGCTGGTCGCCAGCGAAGACGAGTTGCGCGCGGTGTGGAGCGACCCCGATCGCCGCGAAGCATTCCAGCAACGACTGAAGGACCTCGGTTACGACGCCGAGCGGCTGGACGACATGCGCCGCCTCATCGATGCGCCGCATAGCGACATCTTCGACGTGCTGGCCTACGTGCGTTTTACCCTGGCGCCCTTGTCGCGCAAGGACCGCGCAGATAGCGTGAAGGCAACCGGCCTTGGCGGTTACCAGCGTGAGATGCGCAGCTTCCTCGAATATGTGCTGGAAGCCTACGAGCGCCACGGAGTCGACGAGCTGGCCTCACGCAAAATCGCCGATTTTCTGCGCATACGCTACGGCGGAATCAATGACGCCAAGCACGCATTGGGCCCGGTGCCAGCGATCCGTGAAGCCTTCGTGTCGATCCAGGCACATCTGTATCAGGGCTGAGGAACGGCGGGGCAGCAGGTACTGCGTAGCGAGGGCGCCGATAAATGCTCCTGCGTTGCTCTCGACGGCCGTTCCCGACGCCGTTCTACCGCATCCATCCATGGATGCGTACCTCCTGCATCCGTGCAGTCGTCCTGCGTTGCAGGCATACAGGCCATCCATGGCATCGCCTGCAACTGCTCCTGCGTTGCAGGCATACAGGCCATCCATGGCCATAACAAAACGGGTGGGCCTTGCGACCCACCCGTTTCAGGGATTCATTGCCTGCCAGCGATCAGGGTTCGACCGGCAGGTAGACCTTGTAGGTGTTCTCGCCTTCTTCACTGGTCGCGCTGATCTCGTCCCAGAAGCGGCCGCCGTTCATCTCGCTGTAGAGATAGCCGTGGGTCTCGGCAAAGGCCTTCTCCTGCAGGCGCAGCAGCGGCAGCGCAGCCGGACTGCCGGCGTACTCGGTCACCAGCGCAAGACCACTGTAGCTGAGCCTGGCCTTGACCTTGCCATCGACGATCAGGTTGCCGTCCTCGTCGTGGTCACCGGTCTTCAATTCCGCTGCAGGCTCGGCATCGGACAACTCCTCGACGGTTTCGGAAACCACCGGCGTGGTGATCGTGTAGGTGTTTCCGTCCAGCGTGAATTCGGCCGCGCTGACCGGGATGGCGACATCAAACACGTAGTTCTCGTCACCCCAGTTGGTCGTGATCGTGCGCACCGGCCCAGCCTGGGTCAGACCGGTCTTCTTCATCACTTCTTCGATCTGGGTCACCGCGGTGAGGGTGACATCGGCAACCTCGTCCAGCGTGCGTGGCGATTTTGTTGACACGAACAGGAGCGGAACGCCTGTCACCTCGACCGGCTGGATGTCCTGGTCCTTGTAATCCACGTTTGGGAACGAGGCGAGCATGTTGGCGAAGTTCGACACGGCGGTCTGCACATTGGCGTCCGGCTTGCCGTGGATGTACAGCCCTGCATAGCGCGACTTCAGATCCCAGCCGTAATCGACGTCGTAGGCCCAGACGATCTTCGTGGTCTTGCCGTTCTCGGACGGGTTCAAGGTGATCGTGTAGAACTTGTTGGTCCCGGTGAAGTCGTTCTCGACGGCCATCTTGACCTGGCTGTCCTCGTCGGAAGAGACGATCTCCAGCTTGCCCTTGCCCACGGTTTCATTGCCATTCCAGTTGACGACCGCACCCGGACCGTTGCGCTTGCCGTCATAGGTCATGTTCAACTGCGGGTCGAGTCGGCGCTCGGGCGACCATTCCGGGAATCGACGCAGGGTATTGGCCGCATCGAAGATCTGGCGCACGGGGCTGGACACCTCGACCGTCCGCTCAACATGCCCATGGTCAGGCAACAACGCACCGACCCCGACGACCAGCGCGGCGACGATCAGCAAGGAAACCAGCAATTCGAGAACACGCGTCATTCCGGACCTCTCCAGCGTTTGATAGACAACCGGTGCAACTTCCAGCCGGCCCAACGCCTGCAACGCGATGGATCGCCCGGCCCGGCGGTTAGGTGCCCACGGATCGATCCTCCCCGATCCGCATGGCTCAGACCGGCCATGGTACTTGAGTCTTGGCCCCGATGGCTACGACCCGAACCACGATTCCGGCCTGAACGGGATGCTCAGACTATGCCGAGCTCAAAGGCCTTGAGGACGGCGCGGGTACGGTCGCGCACGCCCAGTTTCGAGAGGATGTTGGAGACATGATTCTTCACCGTGCCCTCGGCAACCCCAAGCGAATTGGCGATTTCCTTGTTGCTGTAACCGCCGGCCATCAGGCGCAGGATCTCGGTTTCCCGCTCGGTCAGCGGATCCGGGCGGTCAAGGCTGGTGAAATCGTTGTGCATGCGCTCGAGCCCGGACAGCAGGCGCTGGGTCACCATGGGGGCGACCAGCGAGCCGCCGCCGGCAACCACCTTGACCGCATCAACCAGTTGATCGAGTGAAACATCCTTGAGCAGGTAACCACGTGCGCCGGCTTTCAGGCCGGACAGGACCAGTTGCTCGTCATCGAACGTGGTCAGGATGATCGTCGGCGGCAACTTGCCGCTGCTGCCGAGGGCATTGAGGACATCGAGGCCGGACATGCCGGGCATGCGCATGTCCAGCAGGACAACGTCCGGCGCGACTTCAGGGATCAGCTGCACGGCCTGGGCACCATCAACCGCCTCGGCGACGACCCGGATGGAGTCGGACAATTCAAGCAGCGAGCGAATGCCCTGGCGAACCAGGGTCTGGTCATCGACCAGGCATACGGAAATCATGGTGTTGCCTCCAGGGGCAGCCAGGCATCAAGGGCGAATCCCTGATCGCGTGAAGTGACGATATCGAGTTGGCCGCCGAACTGCGAAAGGCGTTCGCGCATGCCGGTCAAGCCATTGCCCGGCTTGAGTTGGATCACACCGCGACCATCGTCGCGGGCATGGATGGCGAGCCGGCTGTCCTCGGTACGCTCGAAGCTCAGCCAGAGATTGCGTGCATTGGCGTGACGCACCGCGTTGGTGATGATCTCCTGCGCGCAGCGCAACAGGAGTTGCGCGCGGCGCGGATCATCGACGGTGAAGCGCGGCGGCAACTGCAGGTGGATGTCGAGCCCGGGCACACCCTCGGTAAGTGCTTCCAGCGCGGCCGTCAAATCGATGCTGTCGTGCTCGCGAAGCTGGCTGACGACCTCGCGCACATCACTGAGCAGCAGGCGCGCCACCGACTGCGCCTGGCGCACATGCTCGTGCGCCTGGCCACTGACCAGATGGCTGGCGACTTCCAGGTTGAGGCTCAGCGCGGTCAAATGGTGGCCGACCAGATCGTGCAGTTCGCGTGAAATGCGCATGCGCTCGCCCAGTCGGCTGGATTCCGCCAGCAGGGCGCGGGTTGCACGCAATTCGGCATTCAGCCGGCGCTGATCCTCGCGCGCCTCGGCTTGTTGCCTGGCAATCAGCGAAGTCACGAACGTCGTCGCGGAAATGCCGAGGTACATGATCGCCTGCCAGGCAGCCAGGCTCACCGAATAGTTCGGCCAGCTCGCAAACAACGGCAGCAACGAGAAATTCTGCAGGATCATCCAGGCCACGCCGACACGCAGGCTGAGGATCCACGGCAAGGCGACAGACACCACGACCAGCAGCAAGGCGCACAAGCCGCTCTGGCTGAGCCAGCCTACGGCAATAGCGAGGAGATTGAGCAGGAGCAAGGAGGCGACCTGCACGAGTCGGCGCAATCCCGAAGCATTGCGCGAACCCAGGTCGTGGGTGAGAAACCAGAAGACCAGGCCGAATGCCAGGTAGCTGCCCAGCCAGACATCGTAGAACCAGGCCGGTCGCCCCCGATCGAGCATGTCGGCGACCACCGTGTCGTACTGCAACAGCGGGATACCCACGCAGGCGTAGGTGAACAGGCTGGCATAGCGCAACAGGCGGATATGATTGAAATGCGGCGTCGGCATGACCTCATCATAAGCTGGCCGGGCACGCCCGCAACCTGCCCGAAGTCATTGCCAGCGCTGGCGATTGGCGCTGCCCGACAGGGCACAGGACGGCTGCAGGCAGGACCCCTACGCTTATTTAATGGTTCGTGGATCGACCGCATGCGATAATCCACGCTCCGTGCCGAATGAATCGGCAAGGTCAGATTATTCCGCTGGAGTGGTTCAAGGCATGACCCTAGTCATTCGCGACGTGCGCGAGCACGAGCTCGATTCCGTGCTCGCACTCAACAACGCCGTCGGTCCGCGCATCCTGGCCCTGGATTCCAGTCGCATGCGCTGGTTCTTCACCCATGCATCCTATTTCCGCGTGGCCGAAGTCGATGGCGTGATTGCCGGGTTCCTCATTGCCTTGCGTGAAACGGCGGCCTACGCAAGCCCGAACTTCCTCTGGTTTCGCGAGCGCTATCCGGAGTTCGTCTACATCGATCGCATCGTCATCGCCGAACCGTATCGCGGCCTTGGCCTGGGCCGGATCTTCTATTGCGACGTGACCAGCTACGCCGAAGTGCGCGTTCCGCTGCTTGCCTGCGAGGTTTTCCTGGAGCCACGTGACGATGTCGCCGTGCTTTTCCATGGCACCTACGGCTTCAACGAAGTCGGCCAGCAAGTCATGCCTGGCGTCGGCCGCACGGTCAGCCTGCTGGCCAAGGCGCTGTGCAGCCACGAATTCGTGCGGGATACCTACCTGACGGCCGGTACCGGCGAATTGCCCGACCTGCCCTGGCTTGCCGAGCGCACCGAAGCACGGGCCAGCGAGCGCGGTGCGCGTGCCACCGGCAGTTGACCGCGACCGATGAGCGAATCCGCGAAGTCCATCGAACCGGCATCCGAACTCAAGTTCGGCCAGGTCGGCGTCGCCAACCTGCGCCTGAAGCGTCTGCATGCGGATGCGATGTCCGCCGAACTGCAGGCCAAGTTGAACAGTGCGCCGCAGCTCTTCCTGCGCACGCCGGTAATCCTCGACCTGAGCCACCTGCCCAGCCTGCCGACGGCGGACGAAGTGCGCGGCCTGTTTGAACGGATCCGTGCCGCCGGCATGCTGCCGGTCGGCCTGTCTTATGGAACAACCGAGAACGAGGAACTCGCGCGCGCGCTCGACCTGCCGCTGTTCGCGAAATTCCGCGCCGCATTCGAGCGTGCCGGCGAACCTATGGTCACACCGCCATCCGCATCGGCAGCAGAGCCGACGCCCGTGCCGGTGGACACGCCGACACCCGTCCCGGCAAGCCGTGCGCGTGCATCGAGCCTGCACCAGGACAGCCCGGTGCGCTCAGGCCAGCAGATCTATGCCCGCGGCGGCGACCTGGTGGTGACCAAACTGGTCGCCAACGGCGCCGAAGTGATCGCGGACGGCTCGATACACATCTACGGTGCCCTGCGCGGTCGCGCCCTGGCCGGCGCACAAGGCGATGAAAGCGCGCGCATCTATTGTCAGGAATTCCATGCCGAGCTGGTTTCCATTGCCGGCCGGTACCGGGTATTCGAGGATCTTCCGGAAGACTTGCGCGGCAAACCCGTGCAGGCCTGGCTGGAGGGGGAAAAACTGCTGCTGGCCAGGCTCGGCTGACGGCGGAATCAACAAGAGCCATGGGAGTTGGGACATTGACTGAGATCATCGTTGTCACATCCGGCAAGGGCGGAGTGGGCAAAACCACGACGAGCGCGTCGCTGGCCGTCGGCCTGGCCAAGCGCGGAAAGAAAGTCGCCGTCATCGATTTCGATGTCGGCTTGCGCAATCTCGACCTGATCATGGGTTGCGAACGCCGTGTCGTCTATGACTTCGTCAACGTCATCAATGGCGAATGCACGCTCAAGCAGGCGCTGATCAAGGACAAGCGTTACGACTCGCTGTTCATCCTTGCGGCATCGCAGACACGCGACAAGGATGCCCTGTCCAGGGACGGCGTCGACAAGGTGCTCAAGGAACTTGCCGAAGACGGTTTTGATTTCGTCATCTGCGATTCGCCGGCGGGCATCGAAAAAGGCGCGGCCCTGGCCATGTACTTTGCGGATCGCGCCGTGGTCGTGGTCAATCCCGAGGTTTCCAGCGTTCGCGATTCCGACCGCATCCTCGGCCTGCTCGCAAGCAAGACCCGACGCGCCGAACTCGGCAACGGCGCCGTCGAACAAAATCTCCTGCTGACCCGCTACAACCCGAACCGGGTCGAGTCGGGCGACATGATGAGCATCGCCGACGTGCAGGAAATCCTCGGCATCGAGGTGGTCGGCGTGATTCCCGAATCCGAAGGCGTGCTCGCCGCATCGAATGCGGGCATCCCGGTCATTCTCGATGAGACTTCGAACGCCGGTCTCGCCTATGACGATGCGGTCGCGCGCCTGCTCGGTGAAAACAGGCCGCTGCGCTTCATCGATGCGCAGAAGAAGAGCCTGCTGTCACGACTTTTCAGGAGCTGAGCATGGGAATCCTCGACTTCTTCAAGAACAAGCCGAAGAACACCGCCAACGTCGCCAAGGAACGCCTGCGCATCATCGTTGCCCAGGAGCGCGCCCAGCGCGACAGCCCGGATTACCTGCCGACACTGCGCCGTGAAATCCTCGAAGTCATCAAGAAATACGTCAACGTCGATCCCGATGCCGTGCTGATCAGTGTCGAACGGGATGGCGAACACGAGGTGCTGGAACTCTCGGTCGCCCTGCCGGAAAAAGCCAATGCCGCACTCGGCAATGGCTGAGCATCGATGCTGCGCCTTGCCGATGTCGATGAGCAGGTCATCCGCGACCTGCTCGGTCGATACGCCTTGCAGCTCGAACACGTTGCCGAGGGCGAAACCATCCCGGGCAGCTACTGGGGCGAGACCGAGGCCGGCCTGATCGGCTCGACGGTGTTCGCGCGCAGCGACACGCCGCTGCATTCCTTGCTGCATGAAGCCTGTCACCTGATCGTGCTGCCGGTGGAACGGCGTGCGCAGGTGCATACCGATGCCACCGACTCGATCGCCGAAGAGGATGCCGCCTGCTATCTGCAGATCATCCTTGCCGATTCCCTGCCCGGTGTCGGCCGCGACCGCCTGATGACGGACATGGATGCATGGGGCTACACCTTCCGCCTCGGCTCCGCGCGCGCCTGGTTCGAGAACGATGCGGGCGACGCGCGCGATTGGCTTGAGGCGCGCTCACTGCTGCCGGCGTCATGAACCAGGACTCGCGCGTCCGCCATGGCCCGTGCAATCAGCGCAACTCCTTGCGCACCGACCAGCCGTGATGGATCTGGCGGCGCGCTGCAGATGTCGCTTCAGGGCACCTCGAATCCATCGCGGAAAATCAGGTCGATCGGGCCACTCGGCAACGGCCAGGCCCAGGCACCACGCCCGCGGGTGAACACGGCCAGGGTGCTGAAACCCCGATCAATCGCCATGTCCCAGATCATCACGCGGGGCAGACCGTTCTCGAACCGATACCAGACGGGTGAAGCCGCGCTGACATCATCGGTGTAGTAAAGGCCCCAGTCGCTGCCGGCAAACACCTGGTTCGGCATGTTCGGATTGACCGCGATCGCGTTCACCGGAATATTTGGCAAGTTGCCACTGACATTGCGCCAGCTGAATGTCGCACAGCTGTTCTGGCAACTGACCTGGTAGACGTGACCGGGCGTCGCCGGCGTGTTCTGGTCGAATCCGCCGAGCGCCGCATAACCGGTCGCGCTCGCCGCCGGGTTGGCGGCATCGGCGACGTCGATCGCCACATCCATGACCGGACGATTCGGCAACACGGCATTGGCCGCAGTGAGGTTGACCCAGCTTGCCGAACCCGCCGTGCCCTGGTTCATGCCGAAACCGACCTGGACATTGCCGTCGTTTGTTCCGGCAATGACCACGCTGGGAGTCTTCGTCGCATGCGCAAGCTGATTGATGAAGGATCGATCACTCAGCGTGCCCTTGGTCAGGTTCGGGCTGTTCGCATACCAGCTGCTGCTGGGGATTCCGCCAAGCAGCGTTTCCCAGACGCGGTTGGTCCCACCCAGCATGTAGCTGCAACCGATGGACGAGGAACAACCGCTGCCAGCGACATCGAGGGCACCGTAGCGATAGATCTCGATCGGCATGACGAAACTCAGCGTGTCGCCACCCCAGCCGGAATTTGCCGATGTCGTCGAGCCAGTGGGGCCGGTCTGTGAAACAACAAGATTTCCATTCTGTGATGAAAAATACCAGCGCTGCTCGTTGACCGGCTCGATGCGCGTGTAGATGCCATCGCCGCCGAGCCTGACGTTCCATTGCACGGCGGCAGGATCGGTATTGCTCCAGCGCACCGCATCGCTGCCATTGTCCTGCGCGCCGGCGCTGGCACCCGGCGAGGGCGCGGTGGCGAAATTCGCCGTGATGTCGCCGGAGTAGAGCTCGATCGAACCGATCGTCTGGTTGAGCGAAATGAAGGTTGGCCGGTTGGCGGTCGACGAACCACCGCTGCCAAACTGCGCATTCGCGGTATAGAAGACGCCGCCATCGCTGCCGCTGAGCACCTTGTTGGCGTCATAGCCGCCAAATGCATTGGGCAGGAACGCGCGGGCATGGTGATCGACATGCACGTTGCCATTGCCGTAACCGCAGGTGATGTCCTGGAATGTCGTGCCGCCGTTGATGGAGCGATACATGTCGACGCCGCTGAGCAGGACGATCTCGGGATTGCCCGGATATACCGTCAGGCCGGCGTCGTACCACATCTGGCTGCCACCACCGGAAGCATTGCTGCAGCCCCCCGATTGCACGCCGGAACTGGTCGCGCGCTGCACCCAGGTATCGCCGCCATCATTGCTTCGCCAGACACCCAGCACGGCGCTGGTGGAAGCATTCGAGCCCATCGCGTAGAGGATGTCCGGATTGCTCGCGGAATCGGCCAGTTCGAGGCGACCCAGGTTCTTGCCGGCAGGGTTGCCATTGCCGGTTCCGGCTGGCCAGCCGTTGTCGAGCAGGGTCCAATCGGCCGTCGCCGGGCAACCACTGGCCGGCAAGATTGCCCGGTACACGCCATTGGCGCCGAGGTTGGCCAGGTCGGGCTGCACGGTCGTCGGATTGCCACGCGTGCCGACGGCAGCGAAGACCCGCGTCGCACCGCCACCGGCATCCTGCACGATCAAGCCGGTGATGTCCTGGCGCTGGTCGAGGTGGTTGTTCGTGTAGCACGGCCCGGTCCAGTCGACGCCGGCATTGTTGGAGACAAACAGGCCGGTCTTGGTGCCGACGATGATCGTGTCAAGATCGTTCGGATTGGTCCTGATCTTGCCGACCGCCTGGTATTGCGGGAAGCCAAGCCCCGCGGATGGCGGATAGTGCGGATTGAACACGTCCTCGCCAAGCACGCTCCAGGTCTCGCCCTTGTCCACGCTTTTGAGCACGCCGGACGAACCAAACGAGAACGAACCGTAGCGAAGATCGCCGGTACCGAGGTAAATCACATTCGGATCGCTCGGCACGATATGGATTTCGCCAATCGCCGTGCTGGCGATGGCACGATCGTCGGTGACATTGCGCCAGGTCGTGTTGGCGCTGCAGCAATTGGTCGATTTCCACAGCCCGCCGCCGTCGGAAGCCGCGTAAACCGTGTACAGGCCATCGATGTCCGGACCATCCGGATCAACGGCGATGACATTGACCCGGCCTGCGACCTTGGTTCCCGCGTTGAGCAAGGGCGACGGACCGAGAAAGGTCCAGCCCTCCGGGGTCAGGGTCAATGGCGACTGCACCGAACGCTGGTAGCTCTTGTCGCCAGCGGGGACCCGGGCAGTCATCTGCCGGTCGGCCGGCTTCGCCTCCTCATACCAGGCAGGACTGAAATTCATGGTCGGATAGGCAACGCGATGCGCCCAATAATCCCCGGCGACGGGCTTGGCCCATGGGCCAACGCTGTCGGAATCCTGTTCTTCGTGCGAGGACAAGGCGAACAATCCGCCCGCCACCGCCAATGCCAAGGTGATAACGCTCGCAACGTATGCAGATTTCATCTTGATCCCCGGAAGATCCACCGAATGGCGAATCACGTTGATGGTAATTGCGGCCCGACGTTCCGTCCATGTGCCGATTGACCTCTCCGTCGGGAGCCGGATGATTACTGCCCGATGAAGTACCGGATCGCCGCTTGGATGCGACGATCCGGCACGCAATCAGGACATGCGCTGCCTTATCGAGCGCGAACTCAACAGCAACATCAACGCAGCCAGCAGCAACAGCGCCCAGGTCGAATTGACATCGACTGCAATGACGATGGTCTCCCCAAACAATGCCGAGTCTTCATCCTGGTTGTTGAACGGCGTGTCGTCGCCACCGCCGGCAACGACTGCTTCATTGACCAGGGGTGACGTCGCCGTCAATGCGATATCGACGATCAAGGTGATTGGCGGATAGCTTGCACCCGGGTTCAACACATCCGAGCGGGTGCAGGTCAAGGTCGCGAGGACGCAGTTCCAACCCGGCCCGTAAATGGCCGACGGCACCAGGTCGCTTGGCGGCATGTCGGTCACGCTCACCGGAGCGCTGGTCGCGCCCAGTCCGATATTGCTCACGACCAGGGTATAGGCCGCACCAACCTGCCCCTGGCTGAAACTGCCGGCATGCGACTTGGCGATGGTGAGATCCGGCAACTGGCCCACCGGCACGATCACCGTATCACTGCAGCGCTGGGCTGCCGGGCATTGCGGATCACCACCACCCACAACCGTTGCCGTGTTGTCGCCATTGACTGCCGCGGCCGCCACATCGACATCGAGTGTCAACACCGTGCTTTCCGTCGGCGCAAGGACACCACTGAACGTGCAGGACAGCGTCGTGGTTCCCGTGCAAGCCCAGTCCGTGCCGCTGGCAGCAATCAAGGTGATGCCCGCAGGCAGCATATCGGCAATCACCAGATTGCCACTGGTGCTCGCCGTGCCGCTGTTTGTCAGCGTGATCGAATAACTCGCCGGCTGTCCGACCGTGAACCCGGTTGGGGTCGCCGACTTGATTACCGTAAGCACCGGCACGCGATCGAGTGGCGTGGTCGTCGTGCCGCTGCAGGTCGAACCTGCTGTGGTCGGGTTGCAGATGTTCGTGCCGCCCGTTGTCGCGGTGTTGGCCACCGACCCCGTGCTGATGTCGCTGGCCTGCAAGGTGTAGGTGCCCGAGCAGACCAGGCTTGCACCGGCCGCCAGCGACGTCGGCAACGTCACCGGGTTGCCCGCAATCGTGCAGGTCAGCGCAACGAGGGGATCGTTGACGGTTACGCCAGTTGCTGCACCGTTGCCCGAGTTGGCCACCGTCACCGTATAGGCAATCGTGTCGCCCGGATTGCTCTGGTCGTTCGGCGCAACGATGGTGTTGTCGAGCACGCCGGACTTGGTGGTCGTCAGCACCGGTGCATTCACCGGCGTCGGACCTTCGCTGTCGCTGCAATGGCCTGCCGCGGGACAGGTCGGATCTCCGCCGCCACTCACCGTTGCCGTGTTGGTCACGCTCGGCTGTGCCGCATTGGTCGGCGTGACCGGGATCACGAAGCTGGCCGTCGCCGAGACCGCCAGGCCGCTCGGGATCGTGCAGGTCACGACCTGACCGGCCGCGCTGCAACCGGCCGGCAGGGTGCCGAGGGTCAGGCTCGCCGGAATCGTGTCGCTGATCGTCGCCGCAGCATTCGTCGCTGCAGTGCCGGTGTTCTGCACGCTCAAGGTGTAGCTCGCCGCTACGCCCACCGTCCACGGAATCGTGCTCGCGGTCTTGGTGATCGTCAACAGAGGTAGCGGATCCACGATTGTCGTGGTTACCGTCGAGGAGTTGTTTCCAGGTGTGGTATCGACCGTCCCACTCGGGGCGTTTACGGTTGCCGTATTCGGGATTGCATTGCCTGCAGTCGACGCGATGCCTGAAATGACAATGTCGCAGGTCGCACCATTTGGCAGCGATGGAATGGTTCCAGTCAGCAAGTTGCCGGACAGCGACACGTTCGCGGCACCGCAGATCGCACCAGCCGCAGGCGTTACCGCGACGACGCCAAGGGCGGTGAAGTTGCCGGGAACAGCATCGCTGATCGTCGCATTGACGACGCCGGAGGGCCCGGCATTCGAGACGCGCAAGAAGAAGCGCACCTGGGTTCCGACAAGCACGGGGGCAATGGATGCCGCGTAGTTGCCGATCGCCACACCGCAGGCACCACCCTGGCATTGCAGCTTGCCGATGCCGATATTGGCATTGAGCGGAACCGGATCAATCGCGCAACCAAGGCTCGGCGAGCCGTTGCCGTTGCATTGTGCTGCCGAGGCAGCCGTGGGAATTGTCCCGTTCTGCGGATCGCCGCCGCCGCCAACCTCGGCGCGGTTGATGAGGGGATTCGAAACCGGATTGTTGATGGTGACGCTGTAACTGATGGTTGCGCTGGCGCCTGCATTCAACGACGCGATGGTGCAGGTGATGAACCCCGGTGCCGGTGCGGCGGTGAACAAGCAATTGAATCCGCCGCTGGTGAAGGATGCCGATCCCGAGTACGTCACTCCGGGAGGAAGAACATCGACGACGACAATGCTGGCCGAGGAGTTGGATGCACCGCTGTTGCTGACGCGGAGGTTGAAGGCAACCACGTCGCCCGGATTGCGCGCTTGTGGATTCGCATGGGATTTGCCCAGGCGGATCTGTGGCGCGTCCTGGCCGACGTTGATGTCGAGCGCGCAACCCGGGGCGACGTTGTTGCCCGTGCATGCGGTCACTTGGGCAGGCGTGGGCATGCCGGGCAGCAGATCCGGATCGCCGCCTCCGGCAATGCGTGCCTTGTTTGTGTAATTTGTTCCATCCGTCAGGATCCCGCCAACGTTGGCGATCAGACTGAACGTGCTGCTGCCACCAGCCGCGATCGATGCGGCAGAACTGCAGGTCACGCTATTGGCATCGAGGAGCACGCAACTCCAGTTCGCCGCATTCGGGCCACCGAGCGTGAGCACAGCCGGCCAGGTCATCGGGGCAGGCAATTCGTCGGCCAGAGAAATGGTGCCGATCGAGGCTGCATTGCCGGAGTTGCTGACAGTCAACTGGTAGGTTGTCTGGCCATTGACCGGCATGAAATTCTGCCCGTCGGTCTTGGCCAACGACAGATTCACGCTGCGCACCGGATCGGTAACGGCGGCGCAACCGCTCAGGGCATTGGCGACGGATGTGGCAGGAGGAACCGGTGCCGGGCAAGTCGTCGTCGTGCTGCCGTCATTCGCCGGCAAGCCTGGCTTGGTCGGATCGCCGCCGCCACCGACGCGGGCACGGTTGGTCAGCGAACTCGGTGCCGCAGCCGCCACGTTGACATTGATCGTGATCGTGGCAGTCGCGCCAACCGGGATGGCCGTGGTGCTCGAACAGACCACGTTCGGTGGAGTCGATGTACAGGTGAAGCCATTGGGCGAGCTGGAGCTGACATAGGTCATGCCCACCGGCAGCACGTCGACAACACGGATCGTGCCGCTGCTCGGCTGCGAACCGATGTTTCCGACCGTCAAGGTGTAGCTGCCGCTGTTGCCCGCAACGAACCCGGAACTGGACTTCGCCAGGACCAGGAACGGCGCATTGGTGACATCGGCATCGATCGCGCAACCGGCAGGGACATTGTCGGCCGTGCAAGTCGCGGTATTTGCCGGCGTTGGTGGCGCATTGTCGGGATCGCCACCGCCGCCGACCCGGCCACGATTGACGATTGCCGAGCCATCGGCGGCGGAAATGCTTGCGGCAAACGCGAAGGTGCTCGCCGAACTCGAGGCAATGACGGTGCTCGACGTGCAGGTGATGACGTTGCTTGCGGCGCTGCAGCTCCAGTTGGCCGCCTGTGCGCCCGACAGGGCAACCGCTCCATTGGCCACGCTCAATTGGGCAGGCAGCACATCGACGACGGTGATCAAGCCGCTGGTCGGCACGGCGGCCATGTTGGATACGGTCAGGGAATAAGTCGTGGTCCCCGATGTGAGCAGGACATCGAGGCCATTGCTCTTGGCAAGGCGCAAGTCGGGATAGCAGAGCGCGCCAGGAACAACGCCGGGAACATCGGGCGTGAGGAAGGTGCTGAGGCCGCCATTCAGCCCACTGGCCTCGTAGGTATCGCCGGGGCCATTGGTAGTCCTGCCGGGTGTGCCGCCGGCGAGATCGGCGGTGATCGCAAGGGCCGCCGGACTGAAGGCAATGAAGCCGCCACTGCCGCCACCACCCGGGCCATGCCGGCACGAGACCTTGTCGGTGCCGACGGCATCCCCACAAGCCGAGGTATCAGTCCTGCCCGCCCAGGCATTGCCGCCATCACCGCCACGCGCACTGATCGTGGCCGCACCGCCATCGATGACATGCAGGACGGCCGCACCTGCGGCACCGCCACCGCCACCGGCATCGTTTCCGACGTTGTAAGCATGGCTGCCACGGACATCGATGATGCCGCTACCGGTGACCGACCGGGCCCGCAGGATCGCGATGCCACCGCCCGCCGCACCCGATGAACATTTGGCGCTGATCGTGTCGCCATTGCCGCTGTCGGGAATGTTGCAGGCTATCGCCTGGTTTTCGTAGGCCGCATTTTCAGGTTTGGCGTTGTTGGTTCCACCACCACCGCCGCCACCGCCGAGGAAGACACGCTTGAAATCCAGGACGCTCGCATAGGCCGCACCACCACGTCCGTTGCTGTCGATCAAGGGTCGATTGAACGGACGTCCGCCGAGACCGCCTTCGGCGTAATTGCTACCACCACCGCCACCGGCGTTGTATTGGTTGTTGTTCGAGCCTCCATCCGTACCGCCACCTCCCGCATTGCCGGGTGCGCCACGGGCACGATCACCATTCGGATAGCCATTGGTGCCGTTGTCGATCCGCAGCAGGGTGGTATTGGTGACGACGCCGGTGGTCTGGAATCCCCAGCCATTGTTCTTGACGGCGACATAGCGCGGCGTACCGGCGATACCTTCCGCCTTGCCACCATGTGCGTGGCTGGTGCTGTCGGAAAGCACCCAATCGGTGTTCGGGCTGTTGCCAGCGGAGCCATAACCCACCGCTCCACGGAAACCCTTGCCACCCAGGAAAACCGCGCGATTGGTCTGGCCTTCCACGGTGGCGCTGCCGAGCGTGAGGACCTGGCTCGAATCGATGACGACCACACCGCCCGCCAATCCGTCCCAGGCCGGCGCGGTGACGCCGCTGAGGGTGACGGCTGCGTACTGGGGAACCCGGATGACCTGATAGCGACGCTGGCCGAGCGTCGCCGTCGCTGCCGCCTGGCTGTAGCTATTGGTCAGCGCGGGCGTGAAATTGATGATGGCATTGGCACCACCAGAGCTGGTGGCGCGAACGAATTCGTACAGGCCGGCGTTGCCGATGCTGGTTGTTCCCTTGCCGTTGCCGGTTCCGCTGCCATAGTTGGCGCTGTTGCTGCCGTTGACGACACCATCCTGCATCTGCATGACGATCAGCAGATCGCCCGTGGCAATGGTGCTGGTGGCGCTGCCGGCGCGCACGGCACCGAGGCGCAGCGAGGTCGCCGCTGTTGCCAGGGTCGCCTGGTTGGAACCATCGAAGTAGCTGTTGACGATTCCACTCGCGGTGGAGCCGGGGTCGTTGCCCGGCAGCCCGCAGACTTGCTGCGCGTGCGCGAGAGGCGACAGCAGCATCACTGTGAGCAGCAGTACTGACGCCAGAAAACGGTACGGCGTTGCGAGCAAACCCGCAGCCATGGACGAGTCCGGCATGACGCGGTCAGGAGCCGGGCTCATCGCCAGGTCCGAATGGAACAAATTACCGGAATTGTCTTCGCGACGATGCGGCACCCCATTGAGATGGATGCGCCTGCGTCCGCTGAAGAAGTTGATGCGAGAAATTTTTTGCGCGACGAAATGAATCGCCCGCGACGGCGAGTGGCAAAGCATGATGTTTCCCCCTTGTGGCACAACGCAAATGCAACTATCAGGCCACCGCTGGAACTCCTGTTCCGGCCATGGCGAGCATTCACGTCTCGATGCCACACCCCTGGTATGGCACATCCTGCTGGCTGCCTGATCCGGCACTCGATGAAATCAGTGCACCGGCACCTTGGCACGTTGCCTGGGCAACGCTCAGCTGCGGCCGGGAACACTACTTCATCGAGGCCATAATCTCCAGCGACGGCAGCCGCACGGGCCCTTGATTCCGCGTGTTCGACACGGCTCAAGCCGGAATCCAGGCCCAGTCTGTTCGTGCATGAATCGTCGGCGGATCATTGCGAATCAATGCCATAAACCGCTTTTCACGGACCAAGGCGCGCCGACATGGGTCCTTTCCGCGACGAGTTAGAAATTTTGTGTCCATCGTGGATCTACTGCAATCCATCACGGTTTTATCCTGCAACTCCACCTAGGCAATCACGCGATCAGCATCGCCGGCGCATACCGGCAGGCGATCGCGGAATCAACGCTGGCCCTGGCATTTCCGAAGGGATCGACCACGGGTCGGTTGCGTCGGCGCCACGGCCAAGGCTAGCCTCCGCTTTCGATTCGTGGAGATGCCTGATGAAACTTGCCGTGCTTGTGCCAGCCGTTGTTGGCAGCTTGATCCTGCTGGGCTGCAGCGCCCAGCCACCACGTACTGAAACGACCGCGCCGGCAGCAAAGGAAGCGGTGCACGCAGCCGACGCCGACGCATTCGTCGCCGGCGTGAACCAGGAAATCCGCAATCACTATGTCGAGGATGCCGCCGCGCAGTGGGTGGCGGCGACGTACATCACGGCGGATACCGGCGTGCTTGAGGCCAAGTCCAGCGAACGCAGCCTGATCCGCCTGAAAAACGCCATCGATGCTTCGCACCGCTTCGATGGCGTGAGCGGAATCAGCGCCGAAAGCGCGCGCGGCATTGAGATGCTCAAGCGCCAGAGCGCGATGCCGACGCCAAAGGATCCGGCGCATCTGGCCGAGATGGCCACCCTCGCCTCCAGACTCGGTGCGGCCTACGGCTCCGGCAAATCCTGCAAGGACCCTGCGGATCCCGCCACCTGCAGGAACCTCAACCAGTTGTCCGAGGTTCTCGCGGAAAGCCGTGACTGGAACGCGGATCTGGAAGCCTGGCAGGGTTGGCATTCGGTCGGACGCGGGATGCGCGCGGACTATCAGCGCTTCGCGGAATTGCTCAACGAAGGCGCACGCGACACCGGCTATGCCGATGCCGGCCAGGCCTGGCGATCCGGCTACGACATGGATCCCGCCGCCCTGCGCGCGGAAACCGATCGCCTGTGGGGCCAGGTCAAGCCGCTGTACTCGCAACTGCAGTGCTATGTGCGCGGCAAGCTCGAGGACAAGTATCCGGGCAAGATGCCCAAGGACGGCACGATCCCGGCACATGTCACCGGCAACATGTGGGCGCAGGACTGGTCGGCGCTGTATCCGCTGGTACAACCCTATCCCGGCATCAGCGGTGTCGATGTGACCAAGGCGCTGAAGAAGCAGAAATACACGCCGGAAAAAATGGTTCGCAGTGCCGAGGATTTCTACCGGTCACTCGGCATGCCGGCCCTGCCCGCCTCGTTCTTCGAGCGCTCGCAATTCGTGCGCCCGCGCGATCGCGACGTCGTCTGTCACGCCAGCGCATGGGACACCAATCTCGAAGGCGATGTGCGCATCAAGATGTGCATCACGCCGACGGAAGAGGATTTCCGCACGATCTACCACGAGCTGGGGCACATCTATTACTACCTCGCCTACAACAACCTGCCGCCACTGTTCCAGACCGGCGCGCATGATGGCTTCCACGAAGCCATCGGCGACACCGTGCAACTCAACCTGACCCCGGCTTACCTGCATCAAATTGGCCTGGCAGGCACACCCAGGGACAACGAGAAGGCGGTGATCAATGCACAGATGCAACTGGCGCTGGAGAAGATCGCCTTCCTGCCCTTCGGCAAGCTGATCGACGAATGGCGCTGGGGCGTCTTCGACGGCTCGATCGCCGCGCAGGACTACAACGCCGCATGGTGGCAACTGCGCCAGAAATACCAGGGCGTCTCCTCGCCGGTGCCGCGCACGGAAGAGGATTTCGATCCCGGCGCGAAGTACCACGTGCCGGCAAATACCCCCTACATGCGCTACTTCCTCGCCCACATCCTGCAATTCCAGTTCCAGCGCTCCTTGTGCGAGGCGGCGGGATTCAACGGGCCTCTGCATGAGTGCTCGGTCTATGGCAACAAGCAGGCCGGCGAAAAGTTCTGGGCCATGCTCGGCAAGGGCGGCAGCCAGCCGTGGCCGCAGACGCTGAAGGAACTGACTGGCAGCGAAGAAATGGATGCGAGCGCGATCATCGACTACTTCGCGCCGCTCAACAGCTGGCTGCAACGGCAAAACGCCGGCAAGGACTGCGGCTGGCAAGGCTGATGTGGCATCATCGCCAGCCATCCGGCCGTATTCCGGGGTGGCTGGCGATTCCGACCCAAACGCACAGGTGACCGCATGCAACGCTGGGTAAAGATTCCCGATGGACGCTTCCTCGATGCCAATCGCATCGCTTATGTCGGCAAGATCGAAACCTTCAACCGGATCGACGAAGACGGCACCGAGCTGGGCCTCGCTTATGCAGTCAACCTCGGCACGGATTTCCCGCGTGAAGCGCAGATCAACGTGATCGGCACCAAGGACGAGATCTTCAGCCTGCTGCGCGGAATCCTTGGCGGCACCAGCGCGCCGCCCGCCGATCAGGCCTGAACTTCGACCTGCGGCGGGATCCGGCGCTCGAAGACACGGCACAAGCGCCAGGCGACAAAGCCCGTCGCGGTGATCGCGGCGGCACTCAGGGCGAGCTTCAACGAACTGTCCGAAACCAGGGGTGAAACCACGCCGGCGAGGATCGCGCTCATCACCAGGCTGAAAAACGCCTGCATCGACGAAGCGCCACCGCGATGGCGCGGAAAGCGGTCGAGCAGATTCAGGGTCAGGGTTGGAAAGGCGATGCCGATGCCGATCGCGTGCAGGCCGATCGGCAACACCGACCACGGCACGCTCGGCCTTGCCAGCAGCAACGCCGTTGCGATGTTGAGCGCCGATGCGCCAAGCATGATCGAATAGCCAAGGCGGATCGTCGCCGTGCCGCTGACGCGGCCAGCGAGCCTGCCGGAGGTGAACGAGCCAAGCATGAGGCCGCCAATCGCCGGAATGAACAACCAGGCGAACTGCTGCGCATCGAGTCCAAGCAGGCCGATGACGAACGCCGGTGCCGAGGAAATATAGACGAACAACGCGTTGAAACCGAGCGTGCCGGCAAACACCAGTGGCAGGAATACCGGATCGCGCAGGATCAGCGCATAGGTTTTCGCCATCGCCCGCAGCGAGAGCGCATTGCGCCGTTCACGTGAATGGGTTTCCGGCAGCAAGGCCAGGCAGGCGATACCGAGCAGGCCAGCGAATCCGGCGAGAAACCAGAAGATCATCGACCAATGGGCAAAGGCGATGATCCAGCCGCCGATGATCGGCGCGATCGCCGGGGCAATGCCGAAAATCATCGAGACGCTGGACATCAGCCGCTGTGCCGCGGCGCCGTCGAAACAATCGCGGATGATGGCGCGCCCGACAATCATGCCGGCACCCGCGGACATGCCCTGCAAGGCGCGGTATGCGAGCAGCTCGGTGATGCTCGTTGACAGCGCGCAGCCCACCGAGGCGGCGGTGAAGACGGCGACGCCGGCAAGGATCACCCGGCGCCGTCCAAGCGAATCCGACAGCGGACCGTGCAGCAGCGACATCAGTGCGTAGGCGATCATGTACACGCTCAAGGTCTGCTGCATCGCCACCGGACTGGTCTGCAACTGCGCGCCGATCGCCGGAAATGCCGGGAACATGGTGTCGATCGCGAACGGCCCGAACATCGCCAGGGCAGCGAGCAAGGGGGCGAGGCGTCGAATGCTGGGTGTGGTTGCGGCCATCTCGGCAGCGCTTGGCGTCGTCAACGGGAGCAGATCGCGCATGCTACGGACTGCGCCGCGGCAAGTCATGCGGATTGAGCGCCCGTGCGCATTGCTCGGCATAATGCGCCCTGTGCGGTGCGCATCCTGGGGGCGCCAATGAATCTGCTTTCACCGATCGCGGTTGCAGGCGGTGCCGGTATCGGTGCCTTGCTCCGCTGGATCCTCGGCCTCGGCTTCGATGCCGTGTTCCCGGCCATCCCGCTCGGCACCCTCCTCGCCAATGTGCTTGGCGGTTTCCTCATGGGCCTGGTCATTGGTTCCATCGATCAATTCCAGACCCTGCCGCTGGAGTGGCGGCTTGCGCTCACCACCGGCTTCCTCGGCGGATTGACCACGTTCTCGACATTCAGCGGCGAGACCCTCAACCATTTGCTGCGCCAGCAATGGGGCTGGGCGGGTGCGCTGGTCTTCGTGCATGTCGCCGGTTCTATACTGGCGGCATTGCTCGGCGTCGTCGCCATCCGCACGATCGTGCACCAATGAGGACAGCACAATGCCTCGTGCCAGCCTTAAGGACCGCGTCATCTCCCTGCTGGCCGATTGCAGGGTGGAAATCAATGGCGATGCGCCCTGGGACATCCAGGTGCATGATGAAGACTTTTATGCACGCGTGATCGCGCACGGCTCGCTCGGCCTCGGCGAGTCCTATATGGACGGGCAATGGGATGCCGTGGCACTCGATGCCTTCCTCTTCCGCCTGCTCAATGCGCACATCGACGAACGCAGCGCAAAAATCGACGACGCGCGCCTCTGGCTCAAGGCCGAGCTGCGCAACCTGCAACGCGGACGCCGTGCCTTCGAGGTTGGCGAACGCCACTACGATCTCGGCAACGACCTGTTCCATGCCATGCTGGGCCAACGCCTTGTCTACAGTTGTGGTTATTGGAAATCGGCGCAAACACTGGATACCGCGCAGGTCGCCAAACTTGACCTGGTCTGCCGCAAGCTCGGCTTGCGCGCCGGCATGCACGTGCTCGACATCGGTTGCGGCTGGGGTGAAGCGCTGAAATTCGCTGCCGAACGCTACGGCGTCAGTGGCGTCGGCGTCACCGTTTCCCTTGAGCAGGCGGAATTCGCCCGCGAACTCTGCCGCGGCTTGCCGATCGAGATCCGCGTGCAGGATTACCGCGAACTCGATGAGCGCTTCGACCGGATCTTTTCTGTCGGCATGTTCGAGCATGTCGGTGTCAAGAACCACGCCAGCTATTTCGCGGTGCTGCGGCGTTGCCTGGCCGACGATGGCCTGACCCTGTTGCATTCAATCGGTGCCAACACCTCGTCGAACCACACCGACCCGTGGATCGCAAAATACATTTTCCCGAACTCCATGATTCCTTCGGCGAGCCAGATCAGCAAGGCCGCGGAAAAGGACTTCGTGATCGAGGACTGGCATGGCTTCGGCCCCGACTACGACCGCACGCTGATGGCGTGGATCGCCAATTTCGACCATGCCTGGCCGCAACTTTCGGCCCGTTACGGCGAACGCTTCCAACGCATGTGGCGCTTCTACCTCTCGGTTTCCGCCGCGGCATTCCGCGCGCGCCGCGACCAGCTCTGGCAATGGGTCTTCAGTCCGCGTGGCGTCCCGGGGGGTTACATCGTCCAGCGTTGAAGGGCCGGGTCAAACGCATGTCCTGATTTCAGCCGTCCCGTTCGCGCGACGGCTGCAGGCTCTTGTCATGAAATCCGAGGCGCGGGAGCCCGGTCGCTGGCGACGTGCAGTTGGCTCATGATCCCTTCGTCGAACCACTGCCGCAGGAAACCCACGGCGGTCGCCGGGACTTCCGCGGCAGGCATCACGCGTGCGAGCTGCTCGCACAGGGTGGCGAAGTCTTCCTGCTGCGAAAACACGGCCCGCAAGGCAATGTGTTCCGCCGCATCGACAGGGCGGAACCGCGAAACCCGCTCTGCGTCTCGCCAGAGCAGGCGTGCCGGCGTTGCCGAGGGGCCGGCCGCCGGTGGTGGCTGCGCCTCTTTCAAGGTGCGCCAGATCTCGACGGCATTGGTTTGCGTCGGCAGCAGGCGCACGCTCGGATGGAAGCCGAGGCGCACGCCGGGCCAGGCATCGGGATCCAGCGCCTGCAACGCCGACCAGGCGATGCGCCCGCCATCCGCCGCATCGAAGACATCCAGCAAACAGCGCTCGAATTCGGCAAGTTCGGCGATTGCCGCGTGTTCGGCAAAGGGCATGTGCTGCGTGAGCCAGGCGGGAACCTGCACGCCGAAATGGCGCAGCGAACGCACCCGCGATGGATGCGCCCCGATATAACCGGTGCAGAACTCGCTCCAGAGCGTGTCGCCAAGATACGCCGCCAGTTGCGGGTGGTCGGATTCGAGCGCCTCGCGCAGGCGCGAGTGGTAGGCATTGGCGTAGATGGAGAGCCCGACATCGCTGTCGACCCGCCCTTGCGCGCACCATTCGCGCGGAAATTCCGGGCCATTGCGCAGATGCGCAAGCAGGCGTTGTTCGAGGATATGCAGGGCGATCATGCGCAGACCGCCAGCGTGGATGGCGCGACTGCATCGCCGATGCGTCGCGCGTGATCCAGCTCGGCAAGGAGTTCGGCCAGCGGCGGGATATGGTCATCGCGCTCGATCATCGTCGTGACCGCGCCGATCCGCGCCAGCGTGCGCGCATACAAGGCCCAGACCTCGTCGCACACCGGGTGATCATGCGTATCGATCACGTAATCGCCGTAATCACTGTGACCGGCCAGATGGATCTGCCAGATTTTTTCCGCCGGCAGTGCGGCGACATAGGCATCGGCATCAAAGCCATGATTGCGCGAGCTGACATAGATGTTGTTCACATCAAGCAGGATGCGGCAGCCGCTGCGGCGCGCAATCTCGCCGAGGAATGCCGCTTCGTCCATCTCGGCATTGGCGAAGCCGACATAAGTCGAGACATTCTCGACGAGGATCTCGCGGCCGAGGAATTCCTGCACCTGCTGCAGTCGTGCAACGACATGCGCGATCGCTTCACCGGTGTAGGGAAGTGGCAGCAGGTCGTGACTGTTGATTCCGCCGTTTCCCGTCCAGCACAGATGATCGGAAATCCAGATCGGCTCGACATGCCGGGCAAGCTGCTTCAATTCGCGCAGATAGTGCAGGTCAAGCGGATCGGTGCTGCCGATCGACAGGGACACGCCATGCATGGCCAGCGGATAGCGCGAACGCACCTGATCGAGGTAGTGGCGCGGCTTGCCCCCGGCGACCATGAAGTTTTCCGAGATGATCTCGAACCAGTCGACCGCGGGATGCTCATCCAGCACGGCATCGAAGTGCTCGGTGCGCAAGCCCAGGCCATAGCCATGCCACGGTCGAACGCCCGAAGCACGAGCCTCGGGCGTCGACACGCGCGCGATTCCGTCGCGCTCGATCATTACTGCTTGGTCGTGCCGCCGACATCGGCACAGGTGCCAGCGGGAATCGCGACAAAGCCCTGGCCCTTGCAACTGCCCATGCCCTTGCAATCGTTGGCAGCCGTCTTGCAGTCGTTGTGGCCCTTGCAGGCGTTGACGCCCCAACATTTCACGTTTTCGGCCTTCTCGCTCGCCATCATCATGCCGCCGGCACTGTCCATCTTGCCGCCCAGATTCGCACATGCGCCGGCGCTGGTCGCGACGAAGCCCTGGCCCTTGCAGCCACCATGGCCCTTGCAGGCGTTGGCGGCAGTCTTGCAGCCGTTGTGACCCTTGCAGGCATTCACGCCCATGCAGTGGCCCGTTTCGGCCTTGGCCGCTGCCTCAGGCGAGGCGTTGGCATGTCCGGAAAGACTGGCCAGGCTTGCCGCGACCAAAGCCAGGCTGAACCCTGAAATTCCTGCACTGATGGTATTCATGTAGTTGTTCTCCAAGAGGTTGGATTGAGTTGAGCTGTTGCGTTGTCCTGGCACGTGCCCGTGGAATCAGAGGTGGCAACGTGCCGGACAAGAGACCCCGCCGGCCACATCCTCCTTTCAATGGCAGGGGTGTTTCCGGATTCCGTCATTGGCGACGGCGCCCGAAGTGATGCTGCAGCAGGTGATCCAGCGAGGCCGCGCCCGCACCCGCCGTTGCCAGCCAGAGGAAGACCGCCAGATAGGCAAACTCGCTCAAGCCGAGCAGATATTCCAGCGAATCGACCTGATCCCAGAATGCCGATTTGATCGCCACGATCATGACCACGATCAGCGGCGCGGAGAAGATGCGCGTGAACAAGCCAAGCAGCAACATGATGCCGCCGACGAATTCCAGGCCGGAGACGAAGGGCGCGAGGATTTCCGGCATCGGCACACCCCAATCCCGGAAATTCCCGATCACCTGCGGCAGCGCGCCAAGCTTGCCCCAACCCGCCCAGAGGAAGACCCAGCCGACGGTGATGCGGGCGAGCAGTGGCCCCAGCCACGCCAGGTGTTCTGCAAGCTGTTCGGGCCAGTCGATCAACGCGGCGACGATTGCTTTCATGCGGCACTCCTGTTGGCTGATGCTGCGGCTGCAACGACGCGCCCCGCGTAGCGGGTTTCATGGTGCCGCGACGCGGCTTCGACCTTGCAGCAATCCTGCTTGCGGAACCGCGGGTCCGGCAAGGCGGGCTTGCGCGACGCCGGCCTCGGCAACACCCGACCCCAGCGCCGATTTCCAGGCATCCTCGATGGCATCGAAGCCCTGCCTGCTGCTGCCGAGCATGACCAGGGTGCCGCCGCCCATCGGCACCTCACGGCCAAAGGTGCCGTCGTGGCGGAAATCGGCGCGCGACTGTGGCGGTGCGTCGACGACATACACAACGCTCACCGCACTGCCGTTCCGCGGCATGACCATGTGCACGGTCTTGTAAGGGCCCGCTGGACACTTGTGCACATAGTTCACTCCGGCCGGGACCTCGGCCAGGGTCACTCCGCGCTGTGCAAACATGTCGATGACATCCTGCCTGGGCACGGCCACGCGCATTTCCCCGGCGCTGACAATGTGCTCGTGCAGGTGATCATTGACCATGGCGGCGAGCACCGGCATTTCCGCTGCGGGCCGGTTCAGCGCAACAACGGCAATGACGATCGATGCCGCTGCCGCCAGGATCAGCGCGGAAAACCCGCGCCGGCGATTGCGCACATCGAGGCGCAACGTGGTGGTTTGCGCGAGCAGGATGCGATCGGCCAGGTTGGCCGGCAGCGGAACGCCCACGGCACGACGCAGACGCATCTCGAATTCATCCGCCCGCGACTGCGCGGCCGCGCAGCCGATGCATTCGGCGCGATGGGCGACATACGCATCAAGCGTGCACGCAGGCTCACTGCCCAGTCGGCGGCGGAACTCAAGGCAGTTCATGGCTCACTCACTCCGGCGACCTGGTCTGCAAAGCCCAGCTGCCCCTTCAATTTCTGCCGCGCCCGGAACAGCTGGGTCATGACGGCGGCTTCGCCGAGGCCAAGCAGCGCGGCAATTTCGGTACAGGAAAATCCGCCAATCACCTGCAGCACCAGCGGTTCCCGGTACTTTGCCTCGAGGCGGGCGATTGCCGCCCGCAGCGCCGATTCCTCAGTGCGGTGCTCGGGCATTGCCTGCGGATCGGGCAGTTCGAAATCATCGATGTCATCGGCCGGCATCGCCTTGCGCTCGAACAGGCGCGCGTGCTCGCGACGCAGGATGGTGATCAGCCAGGCCTTCACCGCGCCGACCTCGCGCAAGGTATCGAGTGCGCGCCAGGCACGCAGGAACGTGTCCTGGACGAGATCCTGGGCCAGCGCATCCTGCCCGCACAGCCAATAGGCGTAGCGGTACAGGTCGGTGGAGTGTCCGCGGACCAGGGCTTCGAATTGATGTTGGCGATTGCTCACGGGCGAATTGACCGGCATCGATTCGATTTCCTTTCAAGCACGGCTGCACCGCCTTTGCCGCAACCACGCCCAGCGTGGGCCAGGCAGCGCACACCATCAGGCCCGAGACAGGAACAGCGCCAGGCGCGAAGCATACTCCCTGCCCGGACGGTGCGGGATCGCGTCCGATCCGGCACAATTCACGGTTCGCGTCGGCCTTCTGCCGCTGCCTGGATACCCCGGAACACGATGACCCTGCAAGGCAACTGTGAACAGATCGCGCTCAAGGACTATGCCGAGCGCGCCTACCTCGATTACTCCATGTACGTCGTGCTTGATCGCGCCTTGCCGTTCATCGGCGATGGCCTCAAGCCGGTGCAACGGCGAATCATCTATTCGATGAGCGAGCTTGGCCTGGATGCCACGGCCAAGCCGAAGAAATCCGCGCGCACGATCGGTGACGTGATCGGCAAGTTCCACCCGCACGGCGACAGCGCCTGTTACGAGGCGATGGTGCTGATGGCGCAGCCGTTCTCGTATCGCTATCCGCTGGTCGGCGGCCAGGGCAATTTCGGCTCGCAGGATGATCCGAAATCGTTCGCGGCAATGCGCTACACCGAATCCAGGCTGACCCCGATTGCCGACGCTCTGCTGGAGGAGCTTGGCCACGGCACTGTCGACTGGGTTCCGAATTTCGATGGCACGCTGAAGGAACCGGCGTGGATGCCTGCCCGCATTCCGCACGTGCTGATCAATGGCACCACCGGCATCGCGGTTGGCATGGCCACCGACATCCCGCCGCACAACCTGCGCGAGATCGTCAACGCCTGCATCCATCTGCTCGACCACCCGGATGCAAGCATCGCCGAGCTGTGCGAGCACGTGCCTGGCCCGGATTTCCCGACCGAAGCCGAGATCATCACGTCGAAGAGTGACCTGCTCAACATGTACTCGACCGGCAACGGCAGCCTGCGCGCCCGCGCCGTGTACGTGCGCGAGGATGGCAATATCGTCATCACCGCGCTGCCGCACCAGGTCTCGCCATCGAAGATCGTCGAGCAGCTCGCCGCGCAGATGCGCGCGAAGAAGTTGCCGATGATCGAGGACATCCGCGACGAGTCCGATCACGCCAATCCAATCCGCCTGGTCCTCATTCCGCGTTCGAGTCGCGTCGATGCCGACGAGATCATGCCGCACCTGTTCGCCACCACCGACCTGGAAAAGAGCTACCGGGTCAACCTCAACATGATCGGCCTGGATGGACGCCCGCAGGTCAAGAACCTCAAGCACATCCTCGGCGAATGGTTGCGCTTCCGCACCGACACGGTGACGCGTCGCCTGCAGCATCGCCTGGAGAAGGTCGAACGCCGCCTGCACCTGCTCGAAGGCCTGCGCATCGCCTACCTCAATCTCGACGAGGTGATCCGCATCGTGCGCAGCGAGGATGAGCCGAAGCCGGTGCTGATGAAGCGCTTCGGACTCAGCGAGGAGCAGACCGATTACATCCTCGAGACCCGGCTGCGGCAGCTGGCACGCCTCGAGGAAATGAAGATCAATGCCGAGAGCGACGCCCTCGAAGAGGAGCGCGCGAAGATCAACGTGCTGCTCAACTCGAAGGCGCGCCTGAAAACCCTGATCAAGGACGAGTTGCGCGAGGATGCGAAGAAATTCGGCGACGCACGGCGCTCACCGCTGGTTGCGCGCGCCGCCGCGCAGGCCCTCGACGAAGCGGCGCTGGTGGCCAGCGAGCCAACCACGATCGTGCTTTCGGCCAAGGGCTGGATCCGCGCAGCCAAGGGCCACGACATCGATGCCGCCGCCCTGAACTACCGCGAAGGCGACGGTTTCCTCGCCGCGGTCAGGGGACGCACGACGCAGCAGGTCGCTTTCATCGATTCCAGCGGCCGCAGCTATTCGACCGCCGCGCACTCGCTGCCTTCGGCTCGCGGCAATGGCGAGCCGGTCAGCGGCCGCTTCAGCCTGCCTGCCGGTGCGCAGATCGACACCCTGGCAATTGGCGATGCCGCCAGTCGACTCGTGCTTGCCTCGGATTTCGGCTATGGCTTCGTCACCCGATTCGAGGCCTTGCTTGGCAACAAGAAGGCCGGCAAGCAGCTGATCAATCTCGACGCCAAGGCGCATGTGCTCAATCCGGCCATGGTCGAGGACAGCGCGCGCGATCGCATTGTCGTCGCCACCAGCAGCGGTCATCTGTTGATGTTCTCGGTCGCCGAATTGCCGGAACTCGACAACGGCGGCAAGGGCAACAAGCTGATCGAGATCCCGAAAGCAAGGCTGGCTGGCGGCGAGCGCGTTGTCGGCATCGCCGTGGTCAGCGAGAGCAAGGGCGAAGTCACCCTGTTTGCCGGCCAGCGCAAGCTGATCCTGAAATGGGCCGATCTCGTCGAGTACGGCGGCAACCGCGCCACGCGCGGGTCGCTGCTGCCACGCGGCTTCCAGCGCGTCGAACGCATCGAAACCACCGGCTAGTCCAAGCGCAACCTTGCGCACTCCGACGGCAAGAACTTCCGGACCAATAGCGCAGCCAGCACCGCGATCCCGGAAACAAGAAGGGGGCCTTGCGGCCCCCTTCCTGCGAAACACATGCTGTGCAATTACACGCGGCGTGCGCGACGACGCAGGCCGAAGGCACCCAGGCCGAGGACCAGGAAGCCGAGGGCCAGCTTGCTCCAGGTTGCCAGCGTCGGCAGATCAATGACCGGCTGAAGCGGGCCAGGGCCACCGCCAGCGACGCAAACCGTGCAGATTCCCTGCAGGCCAGGGGTCGGTACGAGGCTCCAGTCGATGATCTGGCCGGTATCGCCACCCGCGGAGTCGGAGACCGTGAGCGTCCAGGTGCCGAGCGTGCTTTCGCCGTCAAACGCGGACAGCGGGGAGGCCGGCAGCACCGGGCCACTCAGCCACGGCGTCGTGCCGGGGCAGGACGTCTCGGGATTGACGCTGGCGGCATCGGAGAAGACCACATCCATGTTGTCGTTGCTGCAGCCGAAGGTACTGGATGGGACACCAGGTCGATCCAGCAGGCTGACCGTGGTGCCGCCCGGGCTGGTCAGGCTGATCGACACATCGCCAACCCAGGTGTGATCGATCGCCACAGCAACTTCGAGGTCGGTCAGGGTGATGTCCTGCCCCACGGTGATCGTCGAGGTAACACCGGCCGGGGAGTTGTCCGTGATCGCAATCGGCAAGGTCTCGTTTGGTGCGATCGCACCGCTTTCGCCAATCTGCGAGGCAACCGAGCCGCTCGCAGTCGCACCTTCGGTGCTGGTCACATTGATCGGCAGGGTGAAGGCGCTGACGCAGGTTGCAGCCTGGTCGGCAGTGACGACAAAGGTGGCCGTGGCACTCGAGCCATCGGCAATCGAACCCAGGTTCGCGGTCGAGGTGACATAGGTGATACCGGCTGGCGCTGGCAAGCCCAGCGAAGCGACGACACCGGTGAAGCTCCCGCCGGCGGCACTGACGGGCACCTGCACGGTCACGGATTCACCCGGCTCGATCACGCCATTGGCCTGGGCCGGATTGCTGGAACACTGGTCGACGATGCTTGCCGAAGCGGAACCGACCGACAAGGTCGGGCCACCCGGATTGCCGACCACGTTCATGACGATCTGCATTTGCGGGAAGCCGATGCTTGCAGTCGTTGCCGGCGCGGTGAGACCGCAACCCGCCGCAGCCAGATAACTGGGAGCAGTTTCGCCGGCGGCATTTGAGCCGATGAAGAACGAGTTGCCTGCGGTCTGCCCGTCCGGCGTGAAGACTTCCACGACGAGATTGGATCCAGCCGTTGCCAGGCCGCTGATCGCTGCCGGGAAGATCGATGCCGCCTGATCGGGGACGCTGATCGCGCTGCTGGCAATCTGCGTATAGGAGCCGAATGTTCCCGGGAATGCGCCGGTTCCGGTGTAGAGGTTGACCGTTACCGGTTGCGTGCCGCCCGCACCCGCCGCAGTTTCAATGCCAAACTGGACCTCGCAGACATTGATGTCGGCGCTGAGCGGAAATGACCGGTAGTAGGAATTGTCGGTATGCAGGCCGCCGGCGTTGCAGGAGACTGAATTCCCCGAGGTGATCGTCTGTGAACTGGATTGGGTCAGCGTGATCGAACCGCAGGCAGTTCCCAGCGGCAAGACCGTAGGACGCAGTGGCTTGGGCAATTCAGAGGTGGCATGCGAAAGAGCGTTTTGCGCGAGCGCGCCGGACGAGCCCATGGCCAGGGCCATGACAATCGGAACGGCGGTAAAACGGGATAGCTTCAACATGGTTGATTCCCCAGGGTAGTCCCTTGAAAAGCACGATTCTTGGTGGATTGGCAACACAGATCCCTGCTGCCTGCAAATCCCGCGACCGTCCTGGAGACAGCCCGCGCGACCGCAGATCAGGATCTGAAGTTCCAACCCTATCACCGAACAAGGGCGAAACAAAGCAAGAATCCGGCAAATCAAATCGTTCAGGATCAATTCGATACGTGCAGCCGGCTAAGCCACCCGGGCCGACCACCATCGCCCGCACATCGCAGCCACGCGCAGATTGCCAGCCGATATGGAATCATCGCCATGACTGCGCTGGCCGGGCGATGCCGAAAATCCGCATCCATCGGGCCCGATTCGGCTGTCACCACCCTTTGCCATCCTCTCCTGGAGCCTCCTCGTGCGAGTCTTGTTGCGCCGCATCATCCTCTTCGTTCTCGTCCTGCTCGCCGCCAGCGTGCTCCTGGCATGGCTGGCCTTGCGCGGCAGCCTGCCGCAACTGGACGGGTCCGTGCCGTCGAATGCAATTGGCGCGACCACGACGATCGAGCGGGATGCGCTCGGCACCGTGACCATCAGCGGCAGCAGCCGCCGTGACGTGACCTGGGCACTCGGCTATGTGCATGCGCAGGAGCGCTTCTTCGAGATGGACCTGATGCGCCGCAGCGCAGCCGGTGAGCTGGCCGAACTGTTTGGTGCAGCGGCCTTGCCGCTTGACCGGCGCGCCCGCGTGCATCGCATGCGCGCACGCGCCGAAGCGAGCCTCGCCAAGGCCAGCAGCACGGATCGCGAATTCATTGGCAGCTATACCGAGGGCATCAATGCCGGACTCGCCGCGTTGCAGGTGCGACCGTTTGCCTATCTGCTGACCCGCAACACGCCGCGCCCGTGGACCAGCGCCGATTCGCTGCTCGTCATCGATGCCATGTATTTCTCGCTGAACGATGCCGGCAACAAGCGGGAGCTGGCCTTCGCCCGCATGAAGGCCGCCCTGTCCGACGCGGCCTATCGATTCCTCACTGCCAGCGGCGGCTGGTGGGATGCGCCGCTGAGTGGCCCGGCCATGCGCTGGCCGGATCCGCCGGGTCCGGCCGATCTCGATTTGCGCAACCTCGACAAGTCCCTGCTGCAGGATGCCGAGCCTGCGGCCGATGTCGCTCCCGGCAGCAACAGTTTTGCCGTCAGCGGCGCCTTGACCGGTGGCCCCGCGCTGATCGCCAATGACATGCACCTGGAATTGCGCGTGCCGGACATCTGGTTCCGTGCCCGCCTGATCTATCCGGATCCACGCCGCCCCGGTGCGCGCATCGATGTCAGTGGCGCCAGCCTGCCCGGCACGCCGGCCATCGTCGCCGGCAGCAATCGCTCGATCGCCTGGGGATTCACCAACAGCTATGGCGATTTCGCCGACTGGGTGCGCGTGCTGCCCGATCCGGCCGCGGCCGACCACTACCTCACCGCCGAAGGCAGTGCGGCCATCGACACTCATGTCGAATCAATCGCCGTGCATGGCGCGGATGCGCAATCGCTTGTCGTGCGCGAAACGCGCTGGGGGCCGATCATGGCCGAAGACGTCGACGGCACGCCGCTCGCCCTGGCCTGGACCGCCACGCAGGACGGTGCGGTCAACCTGGAACTGCTGAAGCTGGAAACCGCGGAAACGGCCGACGAGGCCATTGCCATAGCCCACCAGGCCGGCATGCCGGCGCAGAATTTCCTCGTTGCCGACCGCTTCGGCAGCATTGCCTGGACCATTGCCGGACGCATGCCGCTGCGCGTCGGCGGTTTCGATCCGCTACTGCCTGCGGATTGGAGCAAGCCCGATACCGGCTGGAAGGGTTGGGTCGCGGCCAGCGACTATCCGCAAATCTCCAACCCGCCATGGCAGCGACTGTGGACGGCGAATGCGCGCATCGTCGACGAGGGCCGCCACCTGGAGCTGATTGGCGACGGCGGCTACGAACTCGGGGCGCGCCAGAAGCAGATTCGCGATGGCCTGCGCGCGAGGGAGCATTTCACCGCCGCCGACATGCTCGACATCCAGCTCGATGACCGTGCCTTGTTCCTCGATCCCTGGCGCAAACGCCTGCTTGCCTTGCTCGACAAGGGCGTGGCCGGCACCGGGCGCGACGCGATGCGCAAGGCCCTGGATGACTGGGATGGCCACGCATCGATCAATTCCGTCAGCTATCGCATCGTCCGCGCCTGGCGCAACGAAGTGCGGGATACGGTGCTGGATGCCTTCGCCGGCGCGGTTCGCGGCAAATATGCGGATTTCAGATTGCCCAAGTTGTCGCAAGCCGAACATGCCGTGTGGTCGCTGCTCGAACTGAAGCCGGCCCATCTGCTGCCACCCGGTTACGCCAGTTGGGAGGAGCTGCAACTCGCCTGCCTGGATCGCGTCGCGGCCAATCTGCAAAAGCAGCCTGGCGGCATCGCCGCGCGAACCTGGGGCGAGCGCAATACCGCGCGCATTGCTCATCCGCTGTCGCGCGCCCTGCCCGGCTTTGTCGCCCGTTGGCTCGACATGCCGGCCGATGCGCTGGCCGGGGACAGCAACATGCCGCGCGTGCAGAGTCCTGATTTTGGCGCCTCGGAACGGTTTGCCGTGGCACCGGGCGATGAGGAGCATGGCTATTTCGAGCTGCCGGGCGGGCAGAGCGGGCATCCGCTGTCACCGTTCCACGGTGCCGGCCACCGCGATTGGGTTGAAGGCAAGCCCACGCCATTCCTGCCCGGGCCGGCAATCCATCAACTCCGGCTGGAACCGGCGGCGCGGTGAGTGTCCGCCTGGCCGGGCTGCGTCAGTCGGCGACTGGCTGACCTGTCCCAGCCCGGGGCAACCGGGATGCGCGATTGCTCGCGTATCCCGGTGGCAGTCCGATCAGTGCAGGGACATTGCCAATCAGAAGCAAGATGTCCGCTGTAACGCTCTTGCCTCAGGGTGTTTCAAACCCGTCCTGGAAAATGATGTCGGAACCCGGCACCAGGATCGGCACGGAGAAGCTCGATTGCAGCCCGGCCGTGGCTGGCCTGAGCTCGCTGCTGCCCGGTGCCGGTGCGCCGTTTGTGGTCACCGAGAACGAATACAGCGAGCCCCAGTCGAGCGATGCACCGGCAGGTGCGGTCCAGGTCAGGAATCCACCCGCCGAACTGAAGGTCCAGTCATTGCTGCTGGTCAGGTCGCCATCACTGAATTTGCTGGAGATGACACTGACCCCGGCCGGCAGGGCAATGCGGAAACGGTCGAAGCCCTTGTTGCTCAACACATCGAGATTCGGCTCCGCACCGGCGGTCTGCGCACGCGAGAAATCGAGATTGTGCACGGCATAGTGATAGGTCGTCTGGCCATTGCCGAGATCGACCGCACGCACGGCAACCTTGGTGTGGCCTTCGGCAACCGCCAGCTCCGAGTTCTGCGCAACGGTATTCGCCGGCAGGTTTTCGACCCAGCGATCGGTGACCGAACCCAGCTTGAAGTTGCTGACGCCGGCGAACACCCAGTTGCCCGCTGAATAGGTGGGCGTGCCGGTCACCGTGGCCATCGAGTTGTAGATGTTGATGTCCTGGCGCGCCAGATACCAGGAATCAAAGAGGTAGCTGGCACCGGGATTGACCGTGTTGCTGATCTGCGTTTCGTTGACCACCATGCGCCGCACATAGCCATCATCCGACGGGAAGGAATTGGTGTTGCTGCCGATGCAGCCCGGGTCGAACAGCGAATGGCAGCGCCCCCACTGGCCGGTTGCCGGAATGATCTCCGAGCGGAACGAGAGATCCTGGTTGGCGTCGTTGTTGCCCGTGCTGTAGGTGTCGCTGCAGGAACGGCCGAGGATGTGACTGTCGAAATTCTCGCCACTGGCACAGCCGCCGTTGGTGGTCAGCCAGGCATGCTTGACCCCGGAGCGACCGATCTGCTCGATGCTGCCATCGGCATTGACGCGGTACATGTTCCAGATCAGGTACGGATGCTGGTCGTTGTTGTAGGGAGCGAAGGTTCCGCTGAATTTTCCATGCCAGGGAATCCAGGCTGTCCACAGCGCGCTGCTGGTGCCCAGCGCGCCCTGGCCCGGAACCGACACCGCCGCCGTGCCGGCGTTGACGTTGTTCTTCAGGGTCGAACTCGGGGCAAAGACGACGTTGCCGCTGCCGCCATGGCCGGTCGTGCCGGTGGAGCGCATCCTGGAAACCGAGATGTTCTGCATGAACAAGTCGGCCTCGTAGACGACGCCAGGCGGCTGGCCCGCCACTTGCTCGCCATGGTAGTGCGAGGGTGAAGGAGTGCCCAGGGCATCCTTGGCACCGCCGCCGCCCTGTCGGGTCACCTGAGTAAGGATTTCCATATCGCCAATCGGTGCGTTGACCATTTCCGGATGGCCGCTGCGTCGCGCCAACTCGGGCGCAACGCGCATGTCCGCCGTGTAAACCGCCAACACGCGATTGTCGCGGACCAGCTCGTACATCAGCTTGTCGATGTAGAACCAGACCTTGCCGTCACCGCTGACCACATCGAGGTACAGCGGATCCCTGGCATTCGGACGCAGGCGGAAATCCACCAGCGGGATCGTGCTGCCATCTTCCAGCGCAAGCACGTAGCCGCCTCGCGCTTGCAGCGATCCACCGAGGAAACCGACAAAGGAGCCGCGTTCGGCGCGGAATTGCAGGCTGCCGCTTTCACGCAGGGCGAACAGTTCCGAGCCGAGCGCCTGTCGCGCATTCAGGCCATCGGTCAGGCGTGCTGCATCGGCGGGCAATTTCCCGGCGCGGCTCTGGATCGACATGCCCATGCTGCCGAGCAGGTTTTCGTTGAGACGCAGGGCGACGGTTCCGCCCCAGGCAGCCCAATCACTGGAGGTTTCACTTGCAGGGGTCGCTGCAGCCTGTTCGGCCCCGGCGATCATCGGACACAACGCAAGCGCGAGCGCGAAGGGCAACATCTTGAGAGTCATGGGTTCAGCCTCGAAGGTTGGATGGTGGATGGTGGATTGCAGCAAACCGCCGCGCGCATGAATGCGCAATGCGGCAAGACCTGGAAACATTGCCGGTCATGGCGTGAAAGCACTGCCGGAGGCGATGGCCTCGGGTGGCGACTTGCCATAACCCTGCTGGAAAACCGTGTTGTCGAAACTGTTGGCGAAAATGCGATCGCCGGGCTCGGGACCGTTCCACAGCTGCCACATGTACTCGCCGCGGGAACGATCCTTGGCACCGACCACGGCCGGCCGGTTGGCCTCGCCGGCACACATCTGGTTCTCGCCCGGAATCGAGCGCTCGATGGCCTGGCTGCGCAGGAACTCGAGATATTCGCGACTGGATGTCTGGTAGTAGAGCCGCGCCGTGACGGTCATCGGCCCCGGCGTCCCGGGTGGAATGACCACCGCATAATCGACCTCGTCGTAATTGACCAGGATGCCGCTGCCGGGCGCGGTTTCCGCATAACTTGCGGCAACCGGGCGCAACTCGTAGCCATTCGGGTCGGCGGCTGTCGCCGGGTGGAAGCCGAGCGGCGGAATGCGGTTGTCCTTGGCGATGCAATCGCTGAGGACAAAATGAAAGGCCTTGCGACCGAGGCTGTCGACGACATCGCAGCTGTTGTTGCCATGCCGGTTCCAGATCCCCTGCAGCACCTCGTAGACGCGCAATTGCGGATCGCTGGCGAGCACGGCGCTGGCGTTGTCATATTGGCCGCTCTCGAACACCAGCGCACCGTTGAAGTCACGCAGTTGCACGTTCAGCCACATGCGCCGCCCTTCCGAGTAGCCGCTCGGCAGCTTGTGCCCGCTGTTGTTGGTGACCTTGACCCGCGCACTCAGCGAGCCCGCAGTCGCACCGCCCGGTGCGCTGTAGGCAAGCAAGCTGACATCGACATCGGCAGCCGTCTGCAGCAGGTCCCGCGCCGCCTGGATGGTCTGCTCGAAGGCGCTTGCCCGGCCGATGCCGCCGGCCGAGCCCGCAATCGCGCTGGTGTCGCTGAACTCGCCCTTGATGATCTTCGGCACCCAGGTGTTGCCGCCGACAAAATCATGCACCGGCAGATTGCCGGTGCGAACGGGCCCGCCGGCGCAGGCAGTCGCGTTCGGATCCTGGCTGTCGGGCATGTGGCAGGCCTGGCAGGCCTGCCCGCCGGGGCCGGCATGTGTGCTTTGCTTCCACTCGCTGTAGGTGCGCTCGATCGGGAACGGGATGGAGGTGTCCGTGCCATCGGCGAGGATCAGGGTTTTCAGCGGCCCGCCATCGGTATCCGGCGTGGTCACGTCGTGGCAGGTGCCGCAGATGGCGCTGTCTTCGTGGTAGGTCGATTTTGCCCAGGGATGGGGTGGCGAAAAGCTGCCGGGATAGGTGTAGGGGCCACGGCGACAGGGGGCACCGGCGTTGCCGTTGCACTCGGTGTCATCCAGCCAGATGTTGGCGTTGCCGATCATGCCGGGCTCGCCCAACGGCCCGCTGGGCATCATGCGATGGCAGGCATGGCAGCCGACGCCGCTGTAGTCATTCGAGAAATCCGGCGCATCCTGCGCGCCTTCCAGCAGGCAGCCATTGGCACCCTTGACCGGATCATTCGGTGCGCCGAAGCCGGACTTGACCACGCGTCCGCCATACCAGCCCGCCGACGTATGGCAGCGCAGGCAAAAATCACCGGCTCCCGGGACATCCTTGTTGGCGACATCGACCGCCGCCCAGAACAGCGGATCGCGCGTGGCATTGGCCATCATCGATCCACTCCAGGTGCTGTGCGGGCGGATCCCGGGATCGTTGCCGACAAAGCCGCCGTGACAGCCACTGCAGGAATCCGAAGGTTCCAGCGAAAAGAGCAGGCCGGGCTGCGTGCCGTGCGGCGTGAAATCCAGCGCAAGGACGTGCCCGCAGGCCAGCAGCAAGGCCAGCGCCAGGCCCGCACGCAGCCACATACCCGATCGCAATTGCCCCGCACCGAAATCAAATCGCAAAACAGTCACCTCACCCGACCTGAAGTCACGCGCGATGGCGTGATGTTGGTGCGATCCCTTGCGCGCACCCGGTTGCCCTGGGTGATTGGATGCCGGAAGGCGAGGACGCCACCCGAGCGGGGGCAGCATCAATGCCAACATTCCGGCAGACTGACAAACGCCGGACGGCGAACCGGCAGATATTTATCACGAACCGGCCGCGCATGACACAGTCCATTGCGTTTGCACGTGCCGATTTTGCGCGAAAACGCACACTCGGGCGTGCCCGGCGCATCATTCAGGCCATTGGCGCAACGCCCAGCAAGCGTTCGGCGACACCGAGATACAGCCCCGGCAGCCGTTCAAGATCCTGCAGCGACACGCATTCATCGATCTTGTGGATGCTGGCATTGCGCGGCCCGAGTTCAACCACTTCGGCACCAAGTGGCGCGATGAAACGGCCATCCGAGGTACCGCCGCCGGTGCTTGCCGTTGGCGTGACGGCGCAGATCGACTTGACCGTCGCGGTAACGGCATCGCGCAATGGTCCTTCCCGGGTGAGGAAGGCTTCGCCGGAAAGATTCCAGTCGACGCTGAAATCCAGCGCATGGCGGGTGAGGCAGGCTTCGAGGCGTTGCCGCAGGCCAGCGGCCGTGCTCGCCGTGCCGAAGCGGAAGTTGAAGGTCACGTCGAGGCTGCCCGGGATGATGTTGCTGGCGCCGGTGCCGGCATGGATGTTGGAAATCTGCAGACTCGTCGGCGGGAAATCGGCGTTGCCTTCATCCCAGCGCGTCGCCGCCAATTCGGCCAGGGCGGGGGCCGCGGCATGGATCGGGTTCAAGGCCATCTCCGCATAGGCGACATGCCCCTGCACGCCGCGCACCGTCAACTGGCCATGCAGCGAGCCGCGACGGCCGACGCGGATCAGATCGCCGAGCCGATCCTGCGAGGATGGCTCGCCAACCAGGCACCAATCAATGCGCTGGCCACGACGACGGAACTCCTCGGCGACGCGAGCCACGCCGTCGATTGACGGGCCTTCCTCGTCGCTGGTCAGCAACAGGGCGAGCGTTCCATGGTGGTCGGGATGGCGACGCACGAACTCCTCCAGGGCGAGCGTCATCGCGGCGACGCCGGATTTCATGTCCGCGGCACCGCGGCCATGCAGATGGCCATCGCGCAGGGCCGGCTCGAACGGCGGGCTCGACCATTGCTCGACCGGGCCACTGGGCACGACATCGGTATGCCCGAGAAAAACCAGCACCGGCGCGGCGCTTCCGTGCGTTGCCCAAAGGTTGTCGACTTCACCGTAGCGCAGGTGTTCGACGACGAAACCGGCCCTCTTTAGTCGCTCGCCCAGCAACGCCTGGCATCCGGCGTCCACGGGCGTCACCGAGGCACGGCGGATCAGTTCGCAAGTGAGATCAAGAATGTCAGACATGGGATGCGAGCCAGGATCGGGGAATTGGGAATTGGGAATTGGGAATTGGGAATTGGGAATTGGGAATTGAGGATTGCGGATTGCGGATTGCGAGGTGCACGTGCGATATCCGCCTGCCGACGCACTCACGGCTCTGCTCCCCTCTCCCCTCGCGGGAGAGGGGCTGGGGGAGAGGGGGAGGCGCGCAGCGCCTGCCAGATCATTTCCAATACCGCGTCGCTGCGCAAAAGGATATCGTCATTCCAGAACCTCAATATGTTGAAACCTTGCGAGCGCAACCAGGCATCACGCTGAAGATCGTGTACCGATTGCAGATGCTGTCCGCCATCCGCTTCAACGATCAGGCGAGCGCCGAAGTGCACGAAATCGACGATGTACGGCCCAATCGGCTGCTGGCGACGGAATTTCCGTCCGTCCAGGCGATGGTTGCGCAGATGACGCCAAAGCAGGGTCTCGGCGTCGGTCATCTGTCTGCGTAGCTTTTTGGCGAATTCCAGTTGCTTCAAAAGCTTCCCCTCATCCGCCCTTCGGGCACCTTCTCCCGCAAGGGGAGAAGGAAAGGCTGTTGCGATTCCCTATTCCCTATTCCCTATTCCCTATTCCCTATTCCCTATTCCCTATTCCCTATTCCCTATTCCCTATTCCCTATTCACGCCTCAGTTCAAACAATCCAGAATACAATTTGTCGTTGAATCCAAGATGCACGGATCCGTCGGCCGTTACAAGCACGGGGCGTTTGACCAGGGCTGGATACTCGCGGATCAGCAGCGTCCACTCTGCCGCCGAACCGGGCGCTTTGCGTGATGGCGCGAGATTGCGCCAGGTTGTGCTGCTGCGATTGACCAGCGCATCGAAGCCACCGACCGCCTCGGCCCAGGCCTTGAGCGTGGCCGGCGGCACGGGTACCTCGCGATAGTCGATGAAACGATGGTCGACGCCGTGGCGATCCAGCCACTTGCGCGCCTTGCCGCAGGTATCGCATTTGTTCAAGCCGTGGACTTCGATGCTCATGCGCGCAGCAACTCGTTGATGGCGGTTTTCGAGCGCGTCTTTTCATCGACGCGCTTGACGATGATTGCCGCATACAGGCTGTGGCTGCCATCGCTTGCCGGCAGCGAACCGGCGACGACGACGCTGCCCGCCGGCACGCGTCCGTAGCTGGTCTCGCCCGTGGCGCGGTCGTGGATCCTGGTCGACTGGCCAAGGAACACGCCCATGCCGATCACGCTGCCGCGTTCGACGATGACCCCTTCGACGACTTCCGAGCGCGCGCCGATGAAGCAGTCGTCCTCGATGATGGTCGGCCCGGCCTGCAGCGGTTCGAGCACGCCGCCGATGCCGACACCGCCGGACAGGTGCACGCGTGCGCCAATCTGCGCGCAGGAACCGACCGTGGCCCAGGTGTCGACCATGGTTCCCGCACCGACATGGGCACCGATGTTGACGTAGCTCGGCATGACTACGGCGTCGGCGGCGACATGCGCGCCGCGGCGCACCAGCGCACCCGGAACCACGCGCGCACCCACGCTCGCGAACGTCGCCGCATCGGCATCGACGAAGCGCAGCGGCACCTTGTCCCAGGCCTGCATCGGGCCGCCATCCATGAGGCGGTTGTCGTTGAGGCGGAAATACAGCAAGACCGCCTTCTTCAACCATTGATGGACCTTCCAGGTTCCGTCGCCTTGCTGTTCGGCGACGCGCGCCGTGCCGCTTTCGAGCTGGTCGAGCGCGGCCTCGACGGCACCACGCAGTTCCGCTTCGATTGCGGCGGGATGCAGTTCGCCGCGACGTTCCCACGCGGCATCGATGATTGCTTCAAGGGCTGGCATGCATGGCCTTTCGGGTTTCGGGTTGGCTCAGGTCGAGTTGCTCGAGCAAGGCAGCGCGCAGGGCATCCTGGCCAGTCTCGTCGAGCAACTGGTCATTGTCGTCGCTGATGCTGAAAAAATCTTCCACGCGCTCGCCAAAGGTGGCGATGCGCGCATCATGCACGCGCACGCCAAGCGAGCGGAAGGTCTGCGCGACCGAGGCGAGCAGGCCCGGGCGATCGGTGCAGACGAGCCCCAGGCGCGTGCGCCCTTCGACGACGCTGAAGACAATGCGCGGCACGATATGGAAATGGCGCAAGGTTCGCGGCAACACGCGGCGCACCGGCTGCGCGCTCAGTTCGACCTGCGCAAGCGCCGAACGCAGGGCCTGCTCGAGGGCACCAACCTGTTCCGCATCGAGCAGCGGCTTGCCGGTGGCATCGAGGACGAAAAACGTATCCAGAACGCGATCCGAATGCGCCGGAATCACGCGCGCCTCGACGACATTGAGCTGGGCGCGATCAAGCACGGCGGTGATCGTCGCAAACAAGCCATCGCGATCCGCCGAATAGACGAAAACCTCGCTGGTACCGCGCACGCCCAGGGGATTGACGCGGACCAGCGCATCGCGGGCATCACCGTGCGCGGCGATGGCGGCCGTCTGCCAGGCAATCTGCTCGGGCCGGTAACGCAGGAAACTTTCCTCGGGAAAATCCGCCCAGATTCGCGTGATGGCGTCGCTGTCGATGCCCTTGCCTTCGAGCATCAGCGCGGCGCGCATGCGCGTTTCGGCGACGCGCTCGCCGGTCTTCGGCAACTCGCCGGATTCCTCGCGCAACACGTAACGCGTCGCCGCATAGAGATCCGACAGCAGGCGGTCACGCCAGGTATTCCACAGTTTCGGGCTGGTGCCGTTGATGTCGGCGACGGTCAGCAGGTACAGGTAATCCAGGCGCTCCCAGTCATCGACCTGCGCGGCAAAGCGATGCACGACTGCCGGATCGGTGATGTCCTGGCGTTGCGCGGTGACACTCATGACCAGATGGTTGCGCACCAGCCAGGCGACCAAGTTGATTGCCTCGGGCCGCAAGCCGAGGCGCGAACAGAACGCGCGCGCATCCTCCTCACCAAGCACCGAATGATCGCCGCCGCGACCCTTGGCAATGTCGTGGAACAAGCCGGCAAGCAGGAGCAGCGCCGGTTGCGGTATGCGCTGATACAGGGAATGCGCAAGCTTGAAATCGCGCGCGCCGTCCTCACCGGCGAAGCGCGCAATGAAACGCAGCACGCGCATGGTGTGTTCATCAACCGTATAAACGTGGAAAAGATCGTATTGCATGCGCCCGCTGACCCTGGCAAAACCCGGGATCAGCCTGGCCAGCACGCCGTGGCGGGCCATGGCCGCCAAAGCCTCCACCGCCGCTGCGCCGTGCTCGAACAATTCCCGCAGCGATGCAAACACCTCGGCCTGGTCGAAATCGAGCACCGCATTGGCCAGTGCCAGGCGCACCTGGCGCAGGGCATTGGCACGCAAGCCACGGATGCCGGGCTGGGTCGCCATCAACGCATACAACTGGATCAGGGCCTGCGGCTCCTCGCCGAGCCGATGACTGGCATCGACATCGAGGCGATCGCCAATGCGCAGGAAGCCGTTGCCGAGGTCTTCCACGGCGCTGGCCGGAGTCGCCAGCATTTCGCTGCAGCGGGCGAGCAGTTCCTCGTTGGTGCCGGCGATGATCCGCGCGGCGCGGTAGTAGTCCTGCATGCATTGTTCGACGCCGAGGTTGTCGGCGTGCTCGTCGCGATAACCGAGGCTCCTCGCAAGCTCGCGCTGGTAATCGAACAACAGGCGTTCCTCGGCGCGACCGGCCAGCAAATGCAGGGCGTGGCGGATGCGGAACAGGGTCGCCCTTGCCGAAAGCAGGGCTTCGGCTTCGGTGGCATCGAGCAGACCGCTCTCGACCATCAACGCCAGGTTGCCGGCACCGGCGATGGCGCGGCCGAGCCAGCCGATCATTTGCAGGTCACGCAAGCCGCCGGGGCCTTCCTTGAGTTGCGGCTCCAGGTTGTAGGCGGTATCGCCAAAGCGCAGGTGGCGTGCCGCCTGCTCGGCTTTCTTGGCCTGCAGGAAGCGCCCGGGCATCCACAATGATTGATCGGGCAGGCGCGCGATCAAGCGTTCGGCAAGCGCCTGCGCACCGCTCAGGAAGCGCGCTTCGAGCAGACTGGTATAGACGCCGACATCCGTGGCCGCCAGTGCGCGGCACCCGGCCAGGTCGCGCACCGCCAGGCCAGGCTTGATGCCGAGATCCCACAGGCAGGCGCAAAATGCCTCGATTGCGCGCAACACCCGAGGTTCGGGGGCATCGACGGTGAGGACGAGAAGGTCGACATCCGAGTACGGGAACTGCTCGCCGCGGCCAAAGCCGCCCACTGCGATCAACACGGCATCGGTGCTGTCGCCAAGCCACGCATGCCAGGCGTAGGCAAGCACGCGTTCGATCGCGGCCGTGCGCGCGGCGATGATTTCCCCGGCGTCGGCACCATCACGAAAGGCACCGGCAAGATCTCGATCGTAGTCGACGAGGTACTGGCGCAAGGCCAATCGGGCGGGGCCTACCACGCCAGCACGTGGCACCGGCCTGGCCAGCCGTGGCAACGGCGGTACACGCGTCACGGCATGCTCGGACGCGATCATGCAAGACGGCTAGGCCGCGTTCGGCCAGGGCGTGAGGATCTCGAATCCGTCGTCGGTCACCGCGATCGTGTGTTCCCATTGCGCCGACAGCGAATGATCGCGCGTGACCACGGTCCAGCCGTCCGGCAGCAGGCGCGTATGCGGCTTGCCGGCATTGATCATCGGCTCGATGGTGAACGTCATGCCCTTCTTCAGGGTCAGCCCGGTGCCGGCGTGGCCGTAATGCAGCACCTGCGGATCCTCGTGGTAGATGCGGCCGATGCCGTGGCCGCAATACTCGCGCACCACCGAGAAATTGCGCGCCTCGACGAACTTCTGGATGGTTTCGCCGATATCGCCGAGGGTGGCGCCGGGACGCACGATCGAAATTGCCGCGAGCATGGCGTCGCGCGTCGTCTCGACCAGGCGCCGGGCCAGCACCGAGGGTTCACCGACGTAGTACATGCGACTGGTGTCGCCATGCCAGCCATCCTTGATCACGGTGACATCGATGTTGATGATGTCGCCATCCTTGAGCACCTTGGTCGGCGACGGGATGCCGTGGCAGATCACGTGGTTGACCGAAGTGCACAGGGTCTTGGTGAAGCCCTTGTAGCCGACATTGGCCGGGATCGCCTTCTGCACCTCGACAATGTGCTCATGGCAGATCCTGTCGAGCTCCTCGGTGGTCACGCCGGCCTTGACATGCGGCGCGATCATTTCCAGCACTTCGGCGGCCAGACGGCCGGCAACGCGCATTTTCTCGATGTCTTCAGGGGTCTTGATGGTGACGGACATGGCTACTCTGGGTTCGGGGCGCTTGTCGCAAGCGCCTTGGGCGGGCTACAATTCTACGGATAACTCGGTCGGCTTGCTCGCTGCATGCCATCCGCGTCATCGGCCCCGCGGCTGCAATCGCGAGGCCAACACTGGCGAACAAGGGTAATCAACTGCCCGCGTTTGACCAAATCCGCACACGTATCGTCACCGTTTTCGGGGTGCCTCTCCGGAGGTCGCAGACGGCGGATACGTGGAGGTCTCAACCCCGGGCAACCACCGCACACCACACAAAGCCGTGCGGCTGCCCAAGATCTGGAGTTCCACCATGCCACAAGTCACCATGCGCCAGATGCTCGAAGCGGGCGTCCATTTCGGCCATCAGACCCGTTACTGGAATCCCCGCATGGCACCGTACATCTTCGGTGCCCGCGGACGCATCCACATCATCAATCTCGAAAAGACCCTGCCGCTGTTCAACGATGCGATGAACTTCGTGTCCGGCCTTGCGCAGAAGCGCGGCACCCTGCTTTTCGTCGGCACCAAGCGCTCGGCGCGCGATGCGATCAAGGAAGATGCCGCCCGTTGCGGCCAGCCTTACGTCGCCGCACGCTGGCTCGGCGGCATGCTGACCAACTTCCGCACGGTCAAGCAGTCGATTGCCCGCCTCAAGGAAATCGAAGCCATGTCGACCGACGGCCGCTTCGAGAAGCTGGTCAAGCACGAAGTCCTGCAGCTCAACCGTGAGCGCGAGAAGCTGGAACGCTCGCTCGGCGGCATCAAGGACATGGGCCGCCTGCCCGACGCGCTGTTCGTGATCGACATCGGCCACGAGGACATCGCCATCCAGGAAGCCAAGAAGCTCGGCATCCCGGTCATCGCCGTGGTCGATACCAACTACGACCCGAGCCTGGTCGACTACGCCATTCCGGGCAACGATGACGCCATCCGCGCCGTCCAGCTCTACACCAGCGCCGTCGCCGATGCCGTGCTCGAAGGCAAGGCCGCCGCACCGACCGTCGCCATCAACAACGACGAGTTCGTCGAGATGGATGCCGAAGGCAACCCGATCGCCAAGGATGATCGTCGCAAGCAGGCTCCGCGCGGCAAGCCGCCGGCCAAGCGTGGTGCGCCGCCGTCCGGCGCGCGTCGCAATGGCCCGGGCAAGCCCAAGTCGCAAGCCGCCGCCGAAACGCCTGCCGCCGAGTAAGTCACACCGCTGCCTTGCGCGTCCGGCAAGGTGGCCCGCGTTCCTTCGCCCACGCCTCGTGTCGGGCGAAGGAACAACAGATGCCGCACGCTGGCGACGACACGCATCCCCCGGCAATCGATGCCTGCGCGGGATGGCGAAACGAATCGCGGCGCCTGCATCCGTCCTTTTTCGCGCGGCCTCCCGGTCGCGCCAAGCTTGAGAGGTTCAAAGCGATGGAAATCACCGCACAGATGGTCAAGGAGCTGCGCGAGCGTTCCGGTGCCGGCATGATGGAATGCAAGAAGGCGTTGACGCAGAACGACGGCAACATCGAAGCCGCGATCGAGTGGCTGCGCAAGCAGGGCCTGGCCAAGGCCGACAAGAAATCCGACCGCGTTGCCGCCGAAGGCCGCATCGTGCTCGCCCAGGTCGGCCACAAGGCCGCCCTCGTCGAGATCAACAGCGAAACCGACTTCGTGGCCAAGGACGAGAACTTCCTCGTCTTTGCCGACCAGGTCGCCACCGCCGCGCTCGAGGCGACGAACATCGATGCACTCAAGGCTGCCCCGTTCCCGGGTGGCGGCACGGTCGAGGAAGCGCGTGCGGCGGTGATCGCCAAGATCGGCGAGAACGTGCAGATCCGCCGCATGGTGCACATCGAGAGCCCGAATGAGGTCGCCGGCTACCTGCATGGCGGGCGCATCGGCGTGCTGGTCGAGGTCAAGGGCGGCTCGGCCGAGCTGGCCCGCGGCCTGGCCATGCACATTGCCGCGATGAATCCACCGCATATCGCCGAAAAGGACGTGCCCGCCGAGTTCATCGCCAAGGAAAAGGAAATCGAGCTGGCCAAGATGTCCGACAAGGACAAGTCCAAGCCACCGGAAATCCTCGAGAAGATCATCAGCGGCAAGATCAACAAGATCATCAACGACGTCACCCTGTACGGCCAGCCCTACGTGCTCGATACCAACGAGACCGTCGGCAACGTGCTGAAGAAGGAAGGCGCCGAGGTGCTCCGCTTCCACCGCCTGATGGTCGGCGAAGGCATCGAGAAAGTGGTCGAGGACTACGCCGCCGAAGTGATGAAGCAGGCCGGCCTGGCCTGAGTCGGGACTTCAGCAACACTGGGAAGGCCGCGAATTTCGCGGCCTTCTTGTTTGCGCCGGCTTCAGGGCACCGGCGTCGACTCGCCCGCATCCGGTTCGGCGGGTGCCAGGGCGTGCGCCCTGACCACGGTCACCGTGCAGTTCGCCTCGGCAACCACGCGCGAGGACACGCTGCCCAGCATGCGCCGCACACCGGTGACGCCGCGCGCGCCCATCAGCAGATGGTCGATCGCGTTGCTGCGCGCATAGTCGATCAAGGCATCGGCCGCCTCGGTTCCTTCGAGCACGTGATAGGTGATGCGTCGCTCCGCCAGATCCAGCGAACGCGCCCAGTGACGCAGGGCAACGAGGCGCTTGACGTGGCGGCTGCGGCCTTCGGCATCGAGGTTTGGCTCGATGCCGATGCGCGCAACACGCAACACGGTGACGCAGGCAAGCCGCGCATCGGTGGCCGTCTGCATGGCGCGCCGGGTCATTTCGCGCAAGGCCTCGTCCAGCGCCGGGTTGGATTGCTTCAAGTCGATCGCGACCATGATCAGCGGTGCACGCGAGACGGGTAGCGCCTTGTGCTCATCTGCTTCGACGCGACTGCCAAGGGTGAGCAGCCAACGGCGAAAGGCCATCAGGCGACCGCCCTGGCGAAGATCGGCACGTGCGGTCAGTGCGACCTGTTCCGGGTGCATCAGGTCGAAGGCAAGTTGTGCCGCAGTCGGATGGCGCAGGTTCGGATCGACCTCGAGGCAGCGCAGGATGATTTCCTGCAGCCAGCGCGGCAACTGCGGATTGAGGCTGCGCGGTGCCGCCGGCTCCTGGTAGAGACGCCGCTTCATGCCGTTGTTGCTGATCGGCGTGCCAAAAGGCAATTTTCCGGTGGCCAGTTGATAGAGGGTGACGCCCAGTGCGAAAAGATCGCTGCGCGGATCGTTGCGCACGCCCAGCACCTGCTCGGGCGCGATATAGGCTGCAGTGCCCATCGGCACGTTGAATTGCTCGGCAAGCAGGTCGGGCAGGTCGGCATGGTGCGACAGGCCGAAATCAAGCAGGACGATGCGCTCCTGCTGGTTCAGCGGATCGACATGCAGCAGCAGGTTGCCCGGTTTCACATCGAGATGGACGACCCGTTGCCGATGCAGGTCGTCCAGCGCCAGCGCCGCCAGCGCACCGAGTCGGGCGACGCGCAGCGGGGCCAGCGGCGTGCTGCCGAGCAGGGTCTCGAGGGTCTCGCCGTGCAGCCGCTGCATGACCAGCCATGGCTGATCCTCGAACTCGCCGCTGGCGAAGAAACGTGGCACATGCGCGCCGCCGAGCAGCGGCATGAGCATGCGTTCCACTTCGAAACTGACCACCTGCGAAACCGTTTCGCCATAGTCGATGCGCGGCAGTTTCATCAGCAGCGGCACGTCGATCTGCGCATGGCTGACGCCCCACAGTCGCGACATGCCTCCCTCATGCAGCAACTCGACCAGGCTGAATTCGCCGATCCTGAGGCCGGCTTGCAGTTTCACGGGCATCTCAGCGTCCCTCGCCCAGGCGTTGCGCGAACACCGGCGGCAGGCCAGCCGCGCGGATCTTCTGCGCACTCAGTTCATGGTCATAGGGCACGCGCAGGAATCCAAGCTGGCGGCTGTCGGTATCGAACCAGGCGCAGGCGGCCGCCGGATTGCCGTCGCGCGGCTGGCCACACGAACCGGGAATCGCCAGCCAGTGCCGTTGCGAGGACAGCGGGATGGCGACACCGCCGGTCGGCGCGAAATGACTGGCCGCTCCGGCCTGCAGGTGGTACAGCGCCGGTTCGTGCACATGTCCACAAAAAGTCAGCCACGCCGGCGTGGCGAGCAGGCTGCGGGCCGCCGCCAGGCGATTGGAGACATACGCCCATTCGCCTGGCGCCCAGGCATTCGCGTGCACATAGAGGCGGTCCTCGTCGACGACCTGCAAAGGCAGCGCGCGCAGGAATTCGAGTTGTCCCGCGTCGAGCTCCGAGCGCGTCCAGGCGGTGGCCGCGCCGATCGCGGGGCTCATCGAGAGCAGATCCCCGGCGATGACCGCCTGATCATGGTTGCCGAGCACGGCGATGGCGCCAGCCGCAACCTGCTCGCCCGCCCAGTCGACAACCCAGGCGGGATCCGCGCCGTAGCCGACCAGGTCGCCGAGGACGACCCAGCGCCGACAGGCAAGCGCCTGCAGTGCCTCGACGCAGGCCTCGACCGCTTCGCGATTGGCGTGCAGATCCGCCAGCAATCCGATACGCATGCAGCACCTCTTTCGATCCATGTTAAGGCAACGCTGATCAAGTGGCGCAACCGTCACGATACCTGTCTGCGTGCAGATCGCGGCGCGCTGACGCAGATGGACCTACTGTCCTTCTTGAGGCAAGGATCGCCCATGCCGCGCAGCCGGCGGCCGCAACAAGGCGACAAATCCGCACGCATGTGCAAAAGGATTTTCCAGCATGCCCTCGGCACTGGCATAATTGCGCTCCTTTTGTCGCGGACCCCCGGCGTGCCCAAGCAAGTCCCCGTGTGGCACCTCTATGTGCCCAAGCTGGTCACGACCCTGCGCCAGGGTTACGGGCTGGATGACTTGCGCAGCGACCTGATCGCCGGCCTGACCGTTTCGATTGTCGCCCTGCCCTTGTCCATGGCACTGGCCATCGCCTCCGGCGCGTCGCCGGCCGTCGGTTTGCATACGGCAATCATCGCCGGGTTCCTGATTTCGCTGCTCGGTGGTTCGCGCGTGCAGATTGGCGGACCAACCGCCGCTTTCATTCCAGTCGTCTTCGGCGTCATCGCCACCTACGGTTACGATGGCCTGGTCATGGCCACCTTGATGGCCGCCGTCATGCTCATCCTGGCTGGCCTGATGCGCCTTGGCACGATGGTCCGCTACATGCCGCAACCGGTCATCACCGGCTTCACCGCCGGCATTGGCGTGAGCATTTTCAGCAGCCAGATCAAGGACCTTTTCGGCCTCGACATTGCCACCCTGCCGGCCGAGTTCTTCGCCCGCTGGGAGACGTATTTCGCCCATTTCGACAGCATCAATCCGGCCGCCGCCGGACTTGCCCTCTGCACGCTCGCCTTGCTCATCGCCTTGCGTCGCTACCGGCCGAAATGGCCGGCATTCCTGATTGCCGTGGTGCTGGCCACGCTCGCCACACTGCTGCTCAAGCTGCCGGTGGAAACCATTGTTTCGCACTTCGGCCCGATCCCGCGCGAGTTCCCGCTGCCGCACCTGCCCACGTTCGACCTCGCCCGCATGCGCGAGCTGCTGCCGAGCGCCTTCACCATCGCCTTCCTCGGCGGTGTCGAATCGCTGCTCTCGGCAGTTGTTTCCGACGGCATGATCGATGGCCGCCATCGCTCCAATTGCGAACTGGTCGCCCAGGGCGTGGCCAATGGCGCCTCGGCCCTGATTGGCGGATTGCCTGCCACTGGCGCGATCGTGCGCACGGCGACCAATGTGCGCGCAGGTGCACGCTCGCCCATTGCCGGCATGGCGCACGCGGTGTTCATCCTCATCTTCGTCGTCATCGCCGCGCCGCTGGCCAATCAGGTGCCGTTGCCGGCAATGGCGGCGTTGCTGCTCATCGTCGCCTGGAACATGAGCGAGATCGAACGCATCCGCCAGTTGATGCGCTCGCCGGTTGGTGATCGCATGGTGCTGATCGTGACGTTCATCCTCACCGTGACGGTCGACCTGACCGTGGCCGTGGAAGTCGGCGTGGTGCTGGCGGCCTTCCTCTTCATGTACCGCATGAGCGAGATCGTCGCCCTCGAATCGCATGTCGACCTGGTCGAACGCGATGTGGACGATTTCAATACTGCACCACGCACCGACCAGCGCCCTTCCCTGCCCGAAGGCGTCGAGGCCTACCGCGTCTCCGGCCCGCTTTTCTTTGCCGTGGCCAATCGCATCGACGATGTCCTGCGCGCCTTTGGCCGTCCGCCGCGTGTGTTCATCCTGCGGCTGCGCCAGGTGCCGATGATCGACGCCTCCGGTGCCACCGCCATCGGCAACCTCGTCGCGCGCTGCCGCCGCGATGGCATTGCCCTGATCTTCACCGGCCTGCAGCCGCAACCGGCACGCATCCTTTCCGACATGGGCGTGGTCGCCGACGGCACCACGCTGCGTTACGCCGAGGATTTCGCCCATGCCCTCAGCATGCTCGCCGAGGCGGATCCGCAAACCACGCAGGCAAGCGCCTCCTGAATCCCGCGCCGGTCATCAGCCTTCGCCACGACGAATTGCATGACGCACGTTGCAAGGCGTGGCGATCGATGCAGGAAATCGACCGAGACATGAGGCCGGTTCCCTCGCGCCGGATCATGCTCTAGGCTTTGCGGTCATGGTGGTGCCAGACGGCAGCTGCCGCCCTTGATCGATTCCGGAATTCCCCATGCACAACCGCCAATCCAGCCGGGCGATCGCCCGCCTGTTCAAGTTTCTTGCGATCACCACGATTCTCGCCCTCGGCACATCCGCCTGGGCAGGCCCGGCGGTGCCGCCCCTGGAACTGCTGTTTGCCCCCGAGTCGCGCCTGGTCATGGGCACCCTGGTGGAAATCAACCCGGCCGGGCGCCTCGTCTTCAAGCGTGAAAAAGTCTTTGGCACGCACAAGGACGTGCCGGAACTGGTTGATGCCGCCGTCACCAGCAATGCGCTGGAGGATGCGCGGCTCCAAAAGCGCTACATCGTCGGTTACACGACCTTCCAGAACGATCGCCAATACCCGGCCGGCATCACCCCGCCGCGCAAGGCCACCAATGTCATATCCAGCAGCGGCCTCGACCCGGCGGTTTTCCGCGATTCGCCCGAACTGCGCCGGATTCTCGACCGGGCCGCCAGCGAACGCGGCCGTGAATCGCGCGCCTTGCGCCGACTCCTGCTGCAGACATTTGCCACGGATGATGCCGCCCTGCAACGCCTGGCCGCAGCCCAGTTCGCGCTCGATGCCAGTATGAGCGGCAAGCTCGATGCCGCCGACAGGGCCATCCTGCAGCGCGCCGCCTTGAGCGACAAGACCAACCCGACCACGCGCTCGCTGCTGATCACCGCCGCTGCCGATCGACCGGATGATTTTGGTCCATGGGCTGCCGAGGCCATCAACAAGGTGCTGGAAATTACGCCTGTGGACGGATACCCTTCCGAGACCAGGGGTCCGGCAGGACTGGTACTTCTGGCCTTCGACGAGGCCAGTGACCGGGGAGTCCACGTTCCATTCGCATCACTGACGCGCTGGCTTCGCAGCCCGCAAAGGCTGTATCTGGAGCGCGCGTCCGGCTTGATCGAATCGATGTATCGAGGTCGCGCCAAGGCGGCCTACGAGGAAGTGCTGGGGGATGCAGGTGCCGATCCCGCAGCGCGTCAATTCCTTGAAGCCAGGCTGCACGACACCGAACGATTCAACGCTGCACCCGAAACACCCAGCAACTGATCAGGACGATCGACCACGCGCCGCGGGCGGAGGTTGCAACCTCCCGTTGCCAGACAACCAGATACCGTCGATTTGAAGAGGAACCGACACATGCGTATGCGAGTTCGATTGATCACCCTGGGGACGGCGATTCTTCTCGCGTCCGGGGCCAACGCGGCTTCCACCGCTCCCAAGGTCATGCATGCCGAGCGATTCGATGTCTCGCCGCCGATGCGCGACATCATCCGCAACCTGCCGCAGACACCGACCGTTCCGGAAAGCGAGGACGGCTACATCCCCAACATCTTCATCAAGCCGATCACGCGGGTGAATGTCTGGCAGGTGCCCGACTATTCGCGCATGCAGAATGCGCCGACCGGTACGCCAGCCCCGGCGCTGGGCGTCAGCTTCGACGGCATCGGCAATCCGACCGCCTGCGGTAGCTGCATTCCGCCGGACACCAATGGCGACGTCAGCGACCAGCACTTCGTGCAGTGGGTCAATCTCAAGTGGGCCGTGTACAACAAGAACACCGGTGCCGTCGTGCAGGCACCCTTGGCCGGCAACTCGCTGTTCGCCGGCTTCGGCGGCAAGTGCCAGACGACAAACTCCGGTGATCCGCTGGCCGTCTGGGATGCACAAGCCAAGCGCTGGGTGATGAGCCAGTTCGTGACCTCGGCACCGTTTGCACAATGCGTGGCGGTATCGGTCACTTCCGATCCGCTCGGTGCCTACTACCGCTACGAGTTCAACTGGCCGAATTTCGGCGACTACCCGCACATGGGCATCTGGACCGAGGAAAATCATCGGCAGAACGCCTACCTGCTGACGACGCATGAGTTTGGCGGTTCGCCGCAGACTTTCCAGGGCGCAGCGATGATCGCCATGGAGCGCGACAAGATGCTGGTCGGCGATCCCACCGCGGCCATGGTTCGCTTCGGCGGCTTTGATGCCTACGGCTTGCAGGCCATCCACCTGACCGGCCCGAACGAGGCTCCCGGCGGCAGCTGCCCGACCTTCGTCCATTTCGATTTCGCCGCCAGCAATTACCAGTTCTGGGACATGTGCCTGGACTGGACGACACCGGCCAACTCGACCCTTTCCGCGCCGAACACGGTCGATTCGGCGCCGTTCTTCCCGTTCTTCGACAGCGTGCCGACGCCTGCCGGTGGTGCCAACTACCTCGACTCGTTCGGCTCCAACACCATGTACCGCGCCACGGCGCGCGCATTCTCGAAAGATGCGCCGACGCGCATCTCGCTGGTCATCAACCATGTCGTCCAGGGCAGCAACCTGCAGGCTGGCATCAAGTGGCTGCAGTTCAACCTGAAACCCGCCGTTGAGCCGGTCGGCGTCACCGATCGCATCTTCGGCGATGGCTACGAGGGCAGCCCGCTGCAGGTGGTCGTGCCCAAGACGGTGCTGACCAAGACCCTGCTCGATGAAGGCACCTACGCCCCGGACAGCGACCATCGCTGGATGGGCGGCATCGCCATCGACGGCAGCGGCAACATCGGACTCGGCTTCTCGAAATCCAGCGCCGTACTCAACCCGCAAGTTCAGTACACGGCGCGACGCGCAACCGATCCGCCGGGTGTCATGCGTGACGAGCAGACCTGCAGCGCCGGCATTGCCAATGGCGCACAGACCGACTCGGCTGGACGCTGGGGCGACTACTCGTCGATGAGCGTCGATCCGGTCGATCAATGCACGTTCTATTTCACCACCGAGTACTACGCCACTTCCTCGGCACGCAATTTCAGCACGCGCATCTGCTCGTTCACCTTCCCTGATTGCGGAACGCCCGACTACCAGTTGGTCAGCGAGACGCCGAAGCGGATCGAGCTTTGCGGCGCAACCGCCAGCGATCCGACCTGGGGCCTGCGTGCTGGTGTCCTCAATGGCTTCACCGGCCCGGTCACCCTTGCTGGTGTCACCACACCGGTTGCCACCACGGCCATGTTCTCGGCCAACCCGATCAACGCACCGGGCACCAGCACGCTCACGCTTTCCGGCGGCGCAGCCCTGGCCAGCGGCGAGTACGCCTTCAGCGTGCTCGGCACGAGTGGTGCGCTGAACCGCAGCATCGCGCTTGAACTCGGCGTCTCCTCGAGCACCTCGTCTGCACCGACGCTGTTCGCCCCGGCCAACAACGCCACCCAGGTCAGCGTCTTGCCGACCTTGAGCTGGAGCGCGATGCCTGGCGCACTCAAGTACAAGGTGGAAATCGCCACCGACGTCGGCTTCAGCAACATCGTGGCCACGGCCACGGTGGCGACGACCAGCTACAAGGTCAGCGCGATCCTTGCCGAATCGACCCAGTACTACTGGCGCGTCACCCCGCAGAACTACTGCGGCAACGGTGCGGTATCGAACACGTTTGCCTTCACCACCGGCCTGATCGGCCAGTGCCCGGGCGGCACCACGCGTTCAACGGTCTACAGCACCGATTTCCAGACCATTCCGGCGGCGGGCTGGACCACGGACGGCACAGGTGCAACCAACTGGACCCAGCAGACACCCAATGCGGGCACCGGCATGAGCACCACCGTCTTCGGTATTCCGAACAACCTCACCACCAGCGATCGCGGCCTCATTTCTCCTGTGGTCTCGATTCCGGCGGGTGCCCAGGCGGCGTTCCTGACCTTCGACACCTACCACAGCTTCGAGATTGACGGACCGACCGGCTGCTGGGACAACGGCACCCTCGGCATCAAGGTCGGTGCCGGCGCGTTCACCTACGTCGACAACAGCAGCCTGTTCACCGACCCGTATGACGGCGTCGTTTCCGCAGGTGAAGCCAACGCCGGCGAACGCGGCTGGTGCCACAAGCCCAACCCGGTACCCGCCGGCGGCAAGGCATCGATCGTCGATCTCGGTGGCTACGCAGGACAGTCGGTACAGGTGCGCTTCCGCGCCGTCACCGATTCCAATACCGGCGGTACCGCCCCAACCGGCATGTACATCGACAACTTCAAGGTTGATGTCTGCCAGTAGTCGTCACGTGTAATCGGAAAGAAAAAGAACGGGCCGCATTGCGGCCCGTTCTTTTTGGCCGGCGGCAAAACCCGGTTCGTGCACGCCCCATGCAAGGCGCGCGGCATTGCACATTGCAGGAAGTCCGCTCGCGAGCAACGCCTTGGGTTGAATTTACCGGAAGGCACCAAGGCCATCCCCGCCATCGCAGGATAGGAAGAATAAAACCTGAATGCCCTTCCCGCGACAGGATTTGCGCACGGGCCAAAGCATTTCATCGATCATTTTCGTCACGTTAGAATTCCCGCCATCGCAACCAACCGCACCTCGTCATGTCCCGCTGGAAAGCCGCCTCGATCCACCTGTCGATCAGCATTGCCGTCGGCCTGCTGGTCTTCGCCCTGCTCTTCCTGGTCTGGTTCCCGCAACCGTATTTCGATGCCGCCGGCGGCCAGCATCTGATCCTCGTCCTGCTCGGCGTCGATCTCGTGCTTGGCCCCATGCTCACGCTGATCCTGTTCAAATCCGGCAAGAAAGGCATGCTCTTTGACCTGTACTTGATCGGCCTCGTGCAAAGTGCAGCCTTGGTCTATGGCATGCATGTCATCGTCCAGGCCCGCCCGGCGTTCATCGTTGCGGCGATAGACCGGTTCAATGTTGTAGCGGCGAATGAACTGGAGCCCGCCGATTTGGCCAAGGCCAGCAGGCCGGAGTTCCGCTCCATATCCTGGACGGGGCCTCGGCTCGTTGCCGCACGATTGCCCACCGATCCCGAGAAATCCCTTGCCTTGATGAACTCGGGCCTTGCTGGCAAGGACATCGAGAAATTCCCCGAGTACTACGTGCCATACGCAGAAGAAGCCAACGGACTGCTCGCTCACGCCAAGAAGATTGATGGTCTCAGGCACTCCTCGCCCGCAGCCGAGGTTGCCGTCAGTGCGTGGCTCGACAAACATCACCGTGACAGCGACAGTGTCGTGTGGCTGCCAATCGTTGCCCGGCAGGCAAGTTCGACCATGCTGCTGGATGCACACAGCGGTGAAGTGCTCGACGCATTGTCGATCAACCCGTGGTAGCAAATTCCAGGGTCAAGTGGCGGCGCGGGTTTCCCGGGTGCTACCCGCATTGCCGCTTCGTTGCTGGAAGCCGCTTCAGCCGCACAAAAAGCAAGTTCCCTGCGGTCCAGCGCGATTCTTGACGCGATGTCCCGATATGCATCGGACATGGATGCATTTTCCGTCAAACATGTGCACGGAAAACCGGCCAGCGCGGCAACGCGGCAAGGCACTTCACTGCCCTCAAGTTCCTGCAACAGGGCATCCACTTGTGCCACCCCGCGCCCTGCCTGACATTGAATGTCACTTTCTGACTCAATTGGGCAAGGTGCTTTCAGGGGGCTGATCGTCGCATCCGCAGTCTGCATCGCTGTCCTTGCCGCGCAGAGCGTGACAGCGGCCACAATTCCCCCCGGCAAAAAGAGGGCCCCTGTTCAGCAACGTGACCGCCGTCAAGGTAATTTTCGGCACCTGTTCCGGGCCGCGCAGTTGGCATGGATGCTGCTACGTCTACCCACCCTTCCGATGTTTGTTGATGCGGGCGGGCAGGATCGCTACACCTGCTTCGACCGGTATCGGGGGCCAAGGGGCAATCCGGATTACTTTTTTACGAGGAACACACCATGAACATGAACAACAAAGGCTTCACCTTGATCGAATTGATGATCGTTGTCGCGATCATCGCCATCTTGGCCGCAATTGCACTGCCGGCGTACCAGGATTACACGGTCCGCTCGCGCGTTTCCGGCTTGGCCGTCATCGGCGACGGCATGAAGTCGACCGTTGCGGAAAACATTGCGTCGATGGGCCTGCCCACCGGTGCTGTCACCAGCGCCTCCGCTTGCTTGGGTGTGTCGGTTGGTGCCATCGCCGGCGATGCCAACGTTGCAAACACCGCTTGCGCTTTGGGCACAATCACCGTTACGGGCACGGCCGCAACCAGGGGCACGATCCTGACGTTCGTGCCAACCAACATCAACACGGCCTCCGTGGGTACATCTTGGGTGTGCACGGGCAGCGGCAGCGCGCCCAAGTACTACCCGTCGACTTGCCGTTGATTTTTGACGAGAGTCAGCTCCAAGAAACCAAGGAAAACCCCGCGCAAGCGGGGTTTTTTTGTAGGGACACGAGCTAGCAGGCAACTGGCTTGACGGCGATCCAATGACAGGCCGCGCGGAACGATGCCGCCAAACGGCGCTCACACATGGAGCTCGACACAACAGCTAATATGTTGGGTTTGAGGAGCGACACAATGCGCAGTGCAAGATGGGTGTTCGCCGTGGCGCTGCTGGGGACAGTGCTCGCCTACTGGATCGGCCTTCATGGCCCGTACGTGCTGGACGACATCAACAACCTGACGCCCATTGCCGAATGGCTGCACGGCGACAACACCTGGCAGCATGTGGTACTGAGCAACGGAGCGGGCATGTTCGGGCGCTCGTTGTCGATGGCGACGCTGATGCTGAGCGCCTGGGTCGCTGGCTTCACTCCTTTTGCATTCAAACTCGGCAACCTGTTCACGCATTTGCTTTGCGGGTTCGCCGGCTGGCAATTGTTGCGCCATGCGATCGCGCGCGACCCCCATTTGCGCAGGCACGCGGATATTGCCGCAGCGTTGCTTGCAGCCTTGTGGTTGCTGCACCCCCTCAACCTGAGCACCGTGTTGTATGCCGTGCAACGCATGGCGCAGATGAGCGCGCTGTTCACGCTGGCGGCGCTATGGGCCTACTTTTTGTCACGCACGGCGCTGCAACAAGGACACACGCGCCGAGCCGCCTGCGGGCTGTTCGTGCTGTTTCCGATGTTCCTGCTAGCCGGCCTTCTGAGCAAGGAAAATGCGGCCGTGGCACCGGCATTGTGCCTCGTCTTCGAACTGGCCTACTTTCGACAACCCCGCAACGAGCATCAACCCGCCGTAGCCAAGCGCATCCTTGCCTTCTTCTATGGCGGGTTCCTGCTCGTACCGACTATCCTCGCCGCAGCCGTTTTTGCCCTGCGTCCGAACCGCTTTTTCGGCGGCTACGCCGTTCGCGATTTCACCTTGCCTGAACGCCTGCTTTCGGAAGGTCGGGCGGTAATGGACTATGTTGGCGCACTGCTGCTGCCGCGCGGGCGGGCGATGGGCGTGTTCAATGACGATTTCGCTGTCTCCACCGGGTTGATGTCGCCGCCTTCCACCGCGATCGCGGTGTTTGCACTGGTCGCGATCAGTGCACTCGCGATCGCCCTGCGCAAACGCGCGCCCAGTGTTTTCGCCGGGTGGTTTTTCTTCCTAGTCGCGCACTCGATCGAATCGAGTGTTTTGCCGCTCGAGCTCTATTTTGAACATCGCAACTACCTGCCCGCTTTCGGCCTGCTGCTGGCTGTGGCCGGCATGGCGGAATTCCTGACGCGGCGGATCGAGCCTGGCGCAATGCCACGCTGGAAACTGGGGGTGTTGGCTGCAGGTGGCTATGCGTTGGCGCTGGGCGTGGCCACGCACGCGCGGGCGTTCGTGTGGGCCGACGAGGGACGTTTCCTGCTTCAGGAAGCCGTGCATCATCCAGGCTCCGTGCGCGCGAACACCGCACTGGCATACTACGAAATCCGCCAGGGCAACGTGATACTCGCGCGCGCAGCCATCGATGGCTTGCTGCAAAGCCCCAATCCACGCGTTCGCGAACTGGCCTATTTGCATCGCGTACTTTCCGACTGCGTCGTCTCGGGTGACGCCACGGCGAACGACCTGCACCAAGCCATCGCGCTGGCTCGCCCGAAGGTCACCCTCGATGAAATGTACGTGTTCGCGGATCTGGCCTCGATCAACGATCAGCGCGCCTGCAACGGCGCCAGTCCGGCGATGCTGGCAGATACGATCGTGGCCATGTTGGCCGTCGCGCACAGCCAACCCGACGGCATCTTGCCAAAGTGGAAGCTGCGCAATACTGCGGCACAGCTCTACGCGGCGGCCGGAGACTGGAATCTTGCGATGGCACAGGCGGAACTGGCCTGGCAACCTACCGCCGATGCACCAGTCGGCGCCTTTCTGGTGCGCACGTACGCCAGAAATGGAATGCGGGAAAAAGCCGAACGAACATTTGATGAAGTTGCCCGGCGCGTGAATCGCAACGATTTCAAAGACCGCAACGGACTCATCGAGCTGAGGCAATTTCTCGATCGGGCGGCAGCGGACCAAACCGACTGAACCGCACCACGCCAATTCGCAGGTCGCAATCCCCGCAACGATCCCAAGAGAGTCCTCATGGCTTTTTACACACCCGTTACCACCGATCCAGGTTCAGGCGCATGAACTCCGCAAAAGCAAATCGCCGGATGTGGGTTGGATTGGCTATGGCATTCGCGCTCGCGGTCATCGCATATTGGCCATCTCTGCGTGGCGGCTACGTGTTCGACGACCATATCAATATCGCGTTGAATACCAATGTTCATGTCCAATCGCTCGATTGGGAGTCGTTGCACAACGCAACATTGGGGCAGCCTTCGGCTGCGAACCGCCCTCTAGCCATGATCAGCTTTGCCATCGACTGGTATCTGGGCGGCGGCGATCCGTTTCGCATGAAAGTCACGAACCTGATCATTCACTTGATCAACGGCCTGCTGCTGCTCGGTCTGCTGCGCACGCTGTTGCGAGCGTGCCCACGTGCGTCCGCTATCCAACATGCCGACAGTGTGGCCCTGTGCGTAACGGCCGCATGGTTGCTGGCACCAATCAACTTCACTGCGGTGGCCTACATCGTCCAGAGGATGGAAAGCCTGTCCCAACTGTTTGTTCTCGCAGGATTGTGGGGCTACCTCGCCGCGCGCGAGCGCATGCGCGAAGGGAAACCCGGCATTCTGCGCGCTGTGGCGAGCATCCTGCTGGGCACGGCCATTGGCGGACTCTCCAAGGAATCTGCAGTATTGCTGCCGTTGTACGCATTGATTGCCGAATGGATCATTTTCGGGTTCAAGCACGCGGATGGCCGAATTGATCGCCGCCTGCTCACGATGTATCTCCTGGTGCTCGTGCTGCCCGCCTGCGCGGCGCTGTACTGGGTTGCAGGCCATGCCCTGCCAGCTGCAGCGTGGGAGGGCCGCCCGTTCACACTCGGCGAACGTCTGCTCACGGAACCGCGCGTTCTGTGGGACTACGTGCAATGGGCCGTGCTGCCCCTACCCACCCAGATGTCGCTTTTCCACGACGGCATCGCGATTTCGCACGGATGGTTCGACCCGCCTACCACGACGCTGGCGATTCTCGCTCTGGCAATTGCACTTTTTGCGGGCGTACGGCTGCGTCGCACTCGACCGCTGGTTGCCCTGGGCATCGGCTGGTTTTTTGCTGCGCACCTGCTCACGGCCACCGTGATTCCACTGGAAATCGCTTTCGAGCACCGAAATTATTTCGCCAGCTTCGGCTTGTATCTGGCAGTGTTTTCCGTCCTCGTGCCGCCAAGCGCAGCGCCACTGATGCTGGTGCGCATCGGCGCTTGCGTCGCGCTCGTCTTGTTTTTCGCCACCGTCACCTGGATCCGTGCGCTGAACTGGGGTAACCCGTTGCTGTTCGCACTCAGCGAAGCGCAGATGAATCCTCACTCGCCGCGCGCCGCCTACGAGCTGGCGAGGAACTACATGGACCTGGTACAGACACGGGATCGCGCCGATTCGCGCCTGGTTTCCGAGGCATTCAAGACAATGCAGCACGCCGCCACCATGCCCGGAGCGAATATCCTGCCCGATCAAGGCCTGCTGCTGCTCTCCGCGCACCTGCATCGCGAGACTCCGGAGGGTACGTGGGCGCGCATGCAGCACAAACTCGCCACGCAACCGCTGACCGTGCAAGACGTCGAAGCGCTCAACAAGCTCAACAGTTGCATGCTGCAAGGCGCGTGCGAATTCCCGGCCAATGAAATGGTGCAGAGCTTTCTGTCGGCCCTGCAACACACACCACCTGATACGCGCATCCTTTCGATTTATGCAAGCTACGCTTTCAATGTATTGCACGATTCCACCTTGGCATTGGATCTCGCGCGTGATGCCGTCAAGGAGAAGCCCACCGACATGCAGGTGCGCGCGAACATGTTGGTGCTGCTGGTGGCCAGCGGTCGGCGCGAACAAGCGGAAGCATTTTATGCACAGACGTTGCAGGATTTGCCGCAAGCACGACATAACGAAAAATTTCGGGCCTTGCTACACACGCCGTCACCTGAAAAGTGATGCTGCGTGGTTACCAACCGAATAGCCGAATCCAACGTCGGGGTCGGGGTTGAGCCGCTATGCGCACCTCAACGTGGCACGTCGGACGGATTCGATTACGCGCAGTTGCATGCCGCAGCCTGATTCGATACATGTTACGCGAAGTCGGCCCTGATACCGCCAAACCCGAGATCGCTGAACTTTCCAAGGTACTACCATGCCAACAGACAGCAGCGCCGCGAAAATCCCACGCACCGGGCTCCCTCTGGTCAGCATCGGTTTGCCCGTCTACAACGAAGCACGATTCATCGAAGCCAGTCTGGCTTCATTGCGCAACCAGGACTATCCGAATCTCGAGATCATCATTTCGGACAATGCCTCCACAGACAACTCACTTGAAATCTGCAAGCGACATGGGGCCGAGGACGATCGAATCCGCATCGAAACGCTTGCAGTGAACCACGGGGCGATCGCCAATTTCCGGCGCACCCTGGATCTCGCGAATGGCGAGTTCTTCATGTGGGCTTCGGGTCACGACCTGTGGTCGCCAGACCTGGTATCCAGCTGCGTTGCCGAGCTGCAGGAAAATGGCAATGCTTGCCTGGCCTTTGCAAGTTCGCATTGGATTGGAGCGCAAGGCGAAGCACTCATGCGCTCATCCGGCTGGACGGATACCCGCGGACTTTCTGCCGTGGCGCGCCTGTTCACGATCTTTTGGGGCAACATGCATCCCATACTCGGCGTGATGCGCATGTCTCAATTGCGTGCCTGCAGGCCACTGCTGAACATCACCGGCAGCGACCTCGTGCTGCTTTCGGACATGGTGCTGCGTGGCGATTTTGTGCACGCCTTGCAGCCGTCGTGGTACCGGCGCGAGTTTCGCGAGGAAACCGAATACCAGGCAAAGCTGGATCGATATGCTTCGCCCAGCGTTGCAATATCGAAATCCAGGCTTCAACGCATTTTCCCGCTTTTGCAGCTTCCTTTTGCGTTGAATGGCGTGGTGATGCGTTCCACGCTTCCAGCAACGGACAAGATCGCCACGTTGATCGCGCTCTGGTCTTCGTTCCTGCCGCGCTATCTGGTTGGTCGGCGCAAGAATTTCCCTTGAGCTGATGAATCCCGAATCCGCCAGCCGTATTGCCAGGAAGGTCATTGCCATGTCCCGCTGGCTATACGCGCCGGCGGCGATTGTCTTTCTTGCGCTCGCCATATGGCATTCGCAAGGAATATTTCTTGCAGTGGTCAAGCAAGCCGAGATCTGGCCATTGCTGCTGGCCGTATTGCTCTGGTCCGGCCTGCACCTGTTGACACCGGTATTCAGCTGGATACTGTTGCGCGATGTTGATTCCGCAGTCACCTATCAGGTGTTGCTGCGCATCCATGCTGGCCGGTTGCCGGCACGCTATCTGCCTGGCGGGATCTGGCATACCGTATCAAGGGTGATGGATTTGCACGCACTCGGCGTCGGTCGTCAGTCGCTCTCTCGAATGGTGATCGCAGAAAATATCCTGCCGGTTGCGGTTGCGCTGATTCTCGGTGGGCTCTTTCTCAATCTGGCCGGCAATGCCCACTGGCTGGCTGCAGTTGCCATTGTCACCGGCATGGCGTCCTTCGCGGGCGGCTTCGTGTTCCTGAGGAGATTGGGAACGCCGACAATTCCGCCATTGCTTGCGGTGCGATACATGAAGCTCACCGGAGTGACGGCTGCATTCTGGATCATCGCCGCGACCGCATTCTACTCATACTGGTCCGCCTTTCCCGCCGCGCGCGAGGCCGTCTCAGGTCTCCAGGTCTATGGCATCTACCTCCTGTCCTGGGCGGCAGGCTTTGTCAGTGTATTTGCTCCACAAGGCATTGGCGTCTTTGAGTCGGTTGCGGGCGTGTTTCTGCATGGTGCGTTGACCTTCAGTGGCGCGGTGGTCCTGGTTGCCGGATTCCGCGTGGCTGTCCTGGTCGCCGACCTGTTCGTCTATGGCCTTTTCCTGATCCTGCGCTGGCACTACGCCACCGCTTGCCGTACACGTTGACACGAACTTTGACGGTCGGCTCTAATCGAGATTGCATTGTGGCGGCGTGCCAGGTGCATACGCTTGCCACAATCCCGCCGCAGCCCAGAACCTTGACTCCAGAGGATATGCAGGAATGAAAGCGGTGATCCTCGCGGGGGGGCTTGGCACTCGCATCAGCGAGGAGACATCGGTGCGTCCGAAGCCGATGATCGAGATCGGCGGCATGCCCGTTCTCTGGCACATACTGAAGATCTATTCGCATCACGGCATCAATGATTTCGTGATCTGCCTTGGCTACAAGGGCTACCTGATCAAGGAGTACTTCGCCAATTATTTCCTGCACATGTCCGATGTCACCTTCGATTTGCGCAACAACAGCATGGATGTCCACCAGAAGCACGCTGAACCGTGGCGAATCACGCTTGTCGATACCGGCATCGAAACCCAGACCGGCGGCCGCCTAAAGCGGGTTGCCAAATACCTGGGTGGCGAAACGTTCTGTTTCACCTATGGTGACGGGGTATCGAATGTTGACGTTTCGGCGTTGATTGCATTTCATCGCCAGAAAAAGACGCTGGCCACGGTATGCGCCGTGCAGCCACCGGGGCGGTTTGGTGCTCTTGATATCAACGAAGATCGCATTACCCGTTTCGAGGAAAAGCCCTCGGGTGACGGAAGCTGGATCAACGGCGGTTTTTTTGTCCTTGAACACGGTGCGCTTGACTATATCGAAGGCGATGGAACGATCTGGGAGCGATCGCCGCTCGAATCGCTCGCCCGCGACGGTCAACTTTCCGCCTATACCCATCATGGGTTCTGGCAACCCATGGACACCTTGCGCGACAAGACCCGGCTTGAAGAACTGTGGCAAACCGGCACAGCGCCGTGGAAGGTTTGGTCTTGAAGCACTTGTTCCAGGGTGCCTATGCCGGTACCCGCGTGCTGGTGACCGGCCATACGGGTTTCAAGGGTTCATGGTTGTGCCTGTGGCTGCAAGCACTCGGCGCCGAGGTCAGCGCGCTCGCGTTGCCGCCGGAAGGGGAAGCTGCGCACTGGCCGCTGCTGCACCTTGAAGGCGTGCGCGAACGCCTGATCGACCTTCGTGATGCCGCCGGCGTGCGCGCCACGCTGAAAGAACTGCAGCCACAGATCGTCTTTCATCTCGCTGCCCAATCGTTGGTCAGACGCAGCTACCACGAACCATCGCAGACCTTTGCCATTAACGTCACCGGTCTGGTCAATCTGCTCGAGGCGGTACGCGAAATCACTTCGGTCTGCGCGCTGGTCAATGCCACAACCGACAAGGTCTACCGAGAGCCACCACCAGTCGATGGATACGGTGAAGATCATCCGCTGGGCGGACATGACCCTTACAGCACCTCGAAAGCCTGCGCCGAACTGGTCATGGACAGCTATCGCAAGAGCTATTTCAGCGGTGCCGGTCGACCCACCCCGCTACTCGCCACCGCGCGAGCGGGAAACGTGATCGGAGGCGGTGATTGGGCTGACGAACGACTCGTGCCTGACCTCGTCCGTGCGGCGATGGCTGACACACCACTGCGCCTGCGCAATCCGGATGCAGTACGCCCGTGGCAACATGTGCTCGAATCCCTGTCGGGCTACCTTCATCTCGGTCAGCGCCTGCTCGCCGGCGAATCAGTCGAAGGTGCGTGGAACTTCGGCCCCACAAACGCGGCAACACTCTCGGTCCGTGACATGGTCAAGGCCATCCAGAGGCATTGGTCCGGGATCGCGGTAGAGACAGTGCCCGGGCCGCACCCACACGAGGCGGCAATACTCACGCTTGACTGCAGCAAGGCTGCCCTGCAACTCGACTGGCACCCGGTTTGGGATGCCGAGACTACGATCCGGCACACGATCGATTGGTATCGCGCATTCCACCTGCACGGCGAAGTGCGCAGCCATGTCGACCTGCACGCCTATGTCGACGCTGCACGCGCTGCCGGTTGCCAATGGGCACGACCGGCATGATGCACCTGCATGCGACGGCGCTCGCGGGTCTGACCATCATCGAAACTCAATCGATTGGTGACGAGCGCGGCTGCTTCGAACGCCTGTTTTGCGAGGATGAACTCGCGACCTTGCGGGCTGACCTGCATATTGCCCAGATCAATCTCTCGACTACATTCGCACGTGGCACCTTGCGAGGCATGCACTACCAGCGCGCACCGGCAGCGGAGGCCAAACTGATTCGCTGCCTTCGTGGCCGCGTATTTGATGTCGCCGTGGATGTGCGCAAGGGCTCGCCAACGTTCCTGAAGTGGCATGCAGTCGAACTTGATGCAAGTGTGATGCGGCAAGTATTCATTCCCGAAGGTTTCGCACATGGCTTCCAGGCCCTGACCGACGACGTGCAATTGCTGTACCTGCACACGGCACGCTGGGAATCCGGCTGCGAAGGAACGCTCCGGCATGATGATCCGGTGCTTGCGATCCACTGGCCACTACCGGTGGCCTGCATCTCGGACAAGGACCGTCTGGCTCCACTTCTCAATGCCGGCTTTACGGGAATCGAAGTATGAAATGCCGCTTCTGTGACACGCTGCTGGATGACCCCGAGCTCGACAACGTATTCCTTGATCTTGGCACCGCACCGCCGTCCAACGCCTACCTCAGCCGCGAGATGCTCTCGGCCCCGGAATTGTACTTTCCGCTCAAGCTGCACACCTGTCCGCAATGTTTGTTGGTGCAAATTGACGAATTGCAGGCACATACCGCCTTGTTTTCTGCCGATTACGCTTATTTTTCGTCGTACTCGCGCTCCTGGCTCGAACATGCCGAGCGTTATGTGGCAGACGCCACGACACGACTCGGTCTCGACGGCGACAGCTTCGTCGTCGAGATCGCCTCCAACGATGGCTACCTGCTGCAATACATGGCTGCGCGTGGAATTCCTTGCCTGGGTGTCGAGCCTGCCGCCGGCACCGCCGAAGTCGCGCGCGCACGTGGCATCGAAACGATCGTTGAATTCTTCGGTGCCGGATTAGCACATCGCCTGTCCCGACAACGTCGGCGTGCCGATCTCATCATTGCCAACAATGTGCTGGCACACGTACCGGACCTAAACGACTTTGTCGCCGGCATCGCCGAATTGCTTGATGGACAAGGCATCGCAACCATCGAGTTTCCCCACCTGCAACAGCTTGTCACGCAGAGACAATTCGATACCGTCTACCACGAACATTTTTCATACTTCTCGCTGCATGTTTTGCGAGCCGTCCTTGCGGCCCACGGACTGCGCATCTGTGACGTAGAGACCTTGTCCACTCATGGCGGTTCACTGCGGGGATGGGCAGCGCACAATGCCAGTCACCACAGGGCAACCCCCGCCGTTGCCGCCATACTGGCTGGCGAAGCCTCGGCCGGCATGCTCGAAATGGACTACTACCGCGGCTTCCAGTTGCAGGCCGATGCTGTGAAGAACGACCTCTTGGCATTCCTGCTGCAGGCGCGTCGGGATGGCCTCAAGGTAGGCGGCTACGGTGCAGCGGCCAAGGGCAATACATTGCTCAACTATGCCGGCGTGCGTCCGGACCTGCTGTCCTACGTGGTTGACGCATCCCCCCACAAGCAGGGTCGGTACTTGCCTGGCTCGCGGATTCCGATCGTGGCCGAGCAGCACTTGCGTGCCCAACAACCCGATCTCGTGCTGATCTTGCCGTGGAATCTGCGAGAGGAAATCACGACACAGCTTTCTTATGTGCGCACATGGGGCGGACGCTTCGCCACTGCAATCCCAAACATGGAAATCGACTGATCATGCGCGTGACTGTTACCGGCGCAAGTGGATTCATCGGTCGACACGTCGTTCGTGAATTGCGCAAGCGTGGCGCACAAGTGATCGCTGTGTCACGCCATCCTGATCAGCCACTTGACAGCGGGGTGACTCCCTGTGCAAGGGATATCAAGGTAATGGACAGATCCACGCTTGACCGAATTGGCAAGAGCGATGTCCTGTTGCACCTGGCCTGGGGTGGTTTGCCGAACTACCGCTCAGCGCACCATCTCGAGAGCGAGATGCCAATGCATGCGGAGTTTCTCGAATCCTGCATCATTGGCGGAACAGATCGCGTGGTTGTTGTGGGCACCTGCTTCGAATACGGACTTCAGTCAGGTGAGCTCGATGAAACAGCGCCTGCCCAGCCAATTACTGCCTACGGCCAGGCAAAGCACTCCTTGCATCGTCACTTGCTGCATTTGCGCGAGCGCCATGAATTCGGCCTCGGCTGGTTTCGACCGTTCTATTTGTACGGAGATGGGCAAGCCGCGACCTCCCTGTATGCACAATTGCGCACCGCAATTGACTCCGGGAGCCCCGACTTCGACATGTCGCATGGCGACCAAGTGCGTGACTTCCTCCCGATCGAACTGGCAGCGTCGCGAATCGCGGCACTGGCGTTGACACATGCCGACATGGGAACCGTTAACCTATGCAGCGGAAAGCCGACTCGAGTCATCGACATCGTGCGCGAATGGTTGCAAGAATGGAATGCGGATATCGTCTTGAATCGTGGCGTACATCCTGTTCCTGACTACGAACCTTTTGCATTCTGGGGCAACGCACGTCGTCAGAATGCTTTGTTGGAGTCAACATGATCGAGCGTGAGTTGTTGCGCATGAATGCAGTACCGGTCTACCAGAACAAGATGTTTGGCAGCGCGGAAGCAGCTCGTTCATGTCCCAGTGGCGACCTAGTGCTGACGCAGAACGAGCAAAGTGGCCTGGTCCACAATGCCGCCTTCAATCCTGCTTTGATCCAGTATGACAGCAGCTATCAGAACGAGCAGGTTCATTCGAGTGCATTCCGCGCCCATATCGACCAGGTCATCGAACTGGTCGGACGCCATTTCGAGGCGATGTCAATTCTCGAAATCGGTTGCGGCAAGGGCGCGTTCCTCAATCTTCTGCTCGCCGCCGGCCATGAAGCACGCGGCATCGATCCCGCTTATGAAGGGGATTCGCCGCATATCGTTCCTCGCGCTTTTGAGCCAGGATTGGGCATTCGCGCAAACGCAATCATCATGCGTCACGTGCTTGAGCACATCCCGTCGCCTGTCGAATTTCTGCAACAGGTGCGCACGGCGAACGGTGGCGTCGGCAGAATCTACATCGAGGTTCCGTGCCTTGACTGGATAATGCAACAAAGAGCATGGTTCGACATTTTCTATGAGCATGTGAATTATTTTCGTATCGATGACTTTGCGCGCATCTTCGGAAACGTGATCGAGGCGGGACATCTGTTTGGCGGCCAATACCTTTATGCAGTCGCCGAGCTCGAATCCTTGCGTGATCCCGCAATCGTGAATGGCATAAGCAATCCAGTCACGCTGCCGATCGATTTCTTCGCCAGACTCGACCGCTGCGCGGCTGCCGTGCGTTCAAGCACTGCTTGTGCGATCTGGGGCGCTGCCGCCAAGGGCGTCATGTTTTCGCATCATTTGCAGTTGCGCGGCGTCATGCCGTCAATCGCGATCGACATCAATCCGGCGAAGCAAGGTTGCTTCCTGGCCGGCACCGGGCTACCTGTGTTGCCTCCGTCGGAAGCGATTGCCAGGTTGGGTGCAACACCTGACATCTTCGTCATGAATTCCAACTATCTTTCCGAGATTCGTGCATTGGGTGGCGCGGGTCCCAACTACATTGCGGTGGACCATACATGAACGACTTCCAGGACGAAATCCGCAGGCGATTGCACGATGCGCGCACCAACCAACGCCTGCTCGACGATGCGAGCGCATTCACCGAATCCTCCGTCGCGGCGAAGTACTCCTACAATTTCCAGTGGCAGGGGCGCCCGATCATCCAGTACCCGCAAGACATTGTTGCGATGCAGGAACTAGTCTGGGCAACACGCCCGGATCTAATCATCGAAACAGGCATTGCACATGGCGGCTCGCTGATCCTGAGCGCCTCGCTGCTTGCACTGCTCGACTATTCCGATGCAATCAACAAGGGCGAGCTCCTCGATCCGCGCAAGCCTCGTCGGCGTGTGCTCGGCATCGACATTGACATCCGTGAACACAACCGAGAGGCGATCCTCGCACATCCACTGGCCAGCCACATCGACATGCTGCAAGGATCGTCGATAGAGCCGACCATCGTCGCTAAGGTGCAACATGCCGCGCGCGGCTACGATCGCGTGATGGTCTGTCTGGATTCGAATCACACCCATGCGCATGTGCTGGCCGAGCTGCATTCCTATGCACCGCTGGTGACTCCGGGCAACTACTGCATCGTGTATGACACGATAATCGAGGACTTGCCTGCTGGCATGTACCCCGATCGCCCATGGGATGTCGGCAACAATCCAAAGACCGCAGTTCAGGCATTCCTTGCCGAGCATCCGGAATTTGCCGTCGATCGCGACATCGAAGCCAAGATCCAGATCACGGTCGCGCCGGGCGGCTATCTGCGCCGCATGAGTTGAATGCCGGATATGCGCTCACACCCGAATTGCCTCAAGTATCGCGCCGGTACGTCAATGCGGTGATCTGCTCGGAAATCAAACCGATCAGGAATATGATCACCGCGGCGCTGAAGAGCAGCAGACTCATGTTCGTGAATCGGTGCTGGGTTGCGAAGGTGAAGCCGTAGTACGCGAGTCCAAGAACGAAGAACAGCGTACTGATTGGCACAAACAGCCGCAGGGGTGAGTACAACGTTGCAATCTTGAAAATGATGAGCAGAAAACGCAACCCATCACGAATCGGCTTGATATGGCTTTTGCCGACACGCTTGGCAACAGGAATCGGCTCATAGGCGACGGCATAGGCACTTCGGAAGAAGGCCATGGTGCAGGTCGTCGGGTACGAGAACCCGTTTGGCAACAGATGCAGGAACTCGCGGAACTTGTCGGCGCGGACAGCGCGAAACCCGGAAGTCAGGTCCTTGACCTCGAATCCGGTCATGTGGCTGGCAAGCCAGTTGTAGAGCGCATTGGCCAATCCCCGGCTGACGCCAGCCTGGCCGGACCAGTCACGGGCGCCGACGACCATGTCGAAGCCTTCGTCAATACGGCTTAGCAATCGACTGATGAGGGCGGGGTCATGCTGGCCATCCGCATCCATGAAAACAATCGTTTCGCCGCTGGCCGCCCTGGCACCCCGCTTGATGGCAGCGCCATTGCCCATTGAATACGGCTGGCGCAGCGACTTGACGCCATTTTGGTGGCAAATTTCGGCTGTATCGTCGGTCGAGCCATCATCGACGACGATGATTTCGGCTTCTGGATGGGAGCTCCGCAAAGCCGGCAATACGTGAGTCAGTGCCGCGGCTTCATTCTTTGCCGGCAGGACAATGCTGATCATGGATACCCCGGAATTCGCGGCCCTGGGTCGAAGCGGCCGGAAATTGTGTGGATTGGGCCACTATACTGCCCGGCAGGTGTTCTTTCGGCAATGTATTTGCGGTAGATTCGCAGTATCAACAGGGGTTTACGCGGACTTCTTATGGCAACACAGATGAATCCGGCAGCGCTGGCCGGCCTGTCCGGCATCAGTCGGCGACTGGTCGCGGAAGGCTTGCTTGGCGAAACCGATGCGCGCAAGGCGGTCGAGGACGCCAACAAGCAGAAGATCCCGATTGGTGCCTGGTTGTCCGAAAATGGCCTGGTTTCAAGCGCCCAGGTCGCCCTGGCATCCGCATTCGAGTTTGGTATTCCGGTTTTTGATGTCACCGCGCTGGATCTGAGCCAGATCCCGATCAAGCTTGTCAAGGAAGAACTGATCAACAAGCACAAGGCGCTGCCGTTGTTCAAGCGCGGCAATCGCCTGTTTGTCGGCGTATCCGATCCGACCAACTTGCGTGCCCTGGATGACATCAAGTTCCAGTCCAACCACATCATCGAGCCGATCCTGGTCGATGAGCAGCAGCTTGAGCGCGCCATTGAACAAGCGCATGCCGCCACGAGCACCACGATCGACGACATGGATGATTCCGAGGGCCTGGAAAACCTCGATCTCGGTGATGTCGGCGAGGAGGAAGGCGGTGCCGGTGTCGATGCCAACAGTGCCGATGACGCGCCGGTCGTGCGTTTCGTCAACAAGGTACTGGTGGATGCAATCAAGCGCGGCGCCTCGGACATCCATTTCGAACCCTACGAGACATCCTATCGCGTGCGACTGCGCATGGATGGCATGCTCAAGCATGTCGCCTCGCCACCCACGCGCCTGACCCCGCGCATTTCCTCGCGCATCAAGGTCATGGCAGGCCTCGATATCGCCGAGCGCCGCGTGCCCCAGGATGGACGCATCAAGCTCAATCTGTCGAAGACCAAATCCATCGACTTCCGCGTCAGTACCTGCCCCACCTTGTTTGGTGAAAAGATCGTTCTGCGTATCCTCGATGCTTCGGCGGCGAAGATGGGTATTGATAAGCTCGGCTATGAAGATGCCCAGCGCGACCTGTTCCTCTCCGCCATCCAGAAACCATATGGCATGGTGCTGGTGACCGGCCCCACCGGCTCGGGCAAGACCGTTTCACTTTATACGGCGCTGAACATCCTCAACACCGAAGGACGCAATATTTCCACGGTCGAGGATCCGGTCGAAATCCGCGTTCCCGGCATCAACCAGGTGCAGCAGAACGCCAAGCGCGGCATGACCTTTGCCGCGGCTCTGCGCTCGTTTCTGCGCCAGGATCCGGATGTGGTGATGGTCGGCGAAATCCGCGATCTGGAGACCGCCGAAATCGCGATCAAGGCGGCACAGACCGGTCACATGGTGCTCTCGACCCTGCACACCAACGATGCGCCGCAGACTGTGGCGCGCTTGATGAACATGGGTATCGCGCCCTACAACATCACCTCATCCGTCACTCTGATCATTGCCCAGCGCCTCGCCCGTCGCCTGCACACCTGCAAGCGTCCACTTGAATTGCCGGCGGCCGCCCTGCTTGCCGAAGGCTTTACCCAAGCCGATATCGATTCCGGCATACAGTTGCAGGAGGCCGTCGGCTGCTCGGGTTGCAACGAAGGCTACAAGGGTCGAACCGGCATCTACCAGGTCATGCCAATCACCGAATCGATAGCAAAGATCATCCTTTCCGGCGGATCAGCCATGCAAATTGCCGAGCAGGCCAAGGCCGACGGGATTCCTGACCTGCGCGTATCGGCGCTTTTGAAAGCAAAGAACGGCATCACCAGCCTCGCAGAAATCAACCGCGTGACCAAGGATTAAGCCATGGCAACTACGACCGCAACCGCCAAAGCCGGCGTCAAGGCCAACGTCGGGAAATCGCGCGCTTCCCTGAGCCAGATGGATACCTACATCTGGGTTGGCCTCGACAAGCGTGGCCAGCGCATGAAAGGCGAGATGACGACCAAGTCCGCCAGTCTGGTCAAGGCCGAATTGCGTCGCCAAGGGATCAATCCGCAAAGCGTCAAGGCCAAGCCAAAGCCCCTTTTTGGCAAGACCGGCAAGTCCGTAAAATCGCGGGATATTTCGGTTTTCAGCCGTCAGCTCGCGACCATGATGGCGGCTGGCGTCCCGATGGTGCAGGGTTTCGAGATTGTCGCCGGAGGTCAGAACAACCCGCGCTTCAAGGACATGCTGGTCGATATCAAGACTGAAATCGAAGGAGGATCCGCATTGAATGAGTCACTGGGCAAGTATCCAGTGCAGTTCGACGAGCTTTACCGCAACCTGGTCAAGGCCGGTGAATCGGCCGGTGTGCTCGATACCATCCTCGACACGATCGCGAATTATCAGGAGAACATCGAAGCCATCAAAGGCAAGATCAAGAAAGCCATGTTTTATCCGGCCATGGTGCTTTCAGTTGCTGTTTTGGTCTCATGCATCTTGCTGATCTTTGTGATTCCCCAGTTTGAATCAGTATTCAAGGGCTTTGGCGCTGACCTTCCGGCATTCACACTGATGCTCGTGGGCATGTCGCGTTTCATGGTTTCGTATTGGTGGTTGTTGCTGCTTTGGCTTGTCGGCAGCATCTTCGCCTTCATTACGGTGTACAAGCGATCGACCAAGTTCCAGCATTTTATCGGCCGTGCAGTACTCAAGCTGCCCGTCATTGGCGAAATTCTTCGCCAATCGGCAATGGCACGCTTCGCCCGCACCTTGGGGGTGACCTTCAAGGCCGGCGTGCCGCTGGTCGAGGCACTGGATTCGGTGGCGGGCGCAACTGGCAGCGTGGTTTACAACGAAGCGGTCAAGCAAATTCGTGAAGATGTATCTGTGGGCCACCAACTCCAGCTCGCAATTCGCCAGACCAACCTGTTCCCGAACATGGTGGTGCAGATGGTCGCGATCGGTGAGGAATCCGGTGCGCTCGATACCATGTTGTTCAAGATTGCAGAGTTCTACGAGCAGGAAGTCAACAACGCGGTCGACGCCCTCGCCAGCCTGTTGGAGCCTTTCATCATGATCATCATCGGCGTAATCGTCGGCGGCATGGTCATAGGCATGTACCTGCCGATCTTCAAGCTTGGCGCGGTGGTGGGTTGATTCCTATCGGCAGGGCTTATGGTTGCTGGAAGTCTAGGGAAGGGCATTCATGCCCGAAGCTCAATCGCAGTTTGCGAAGAACCATCGCCCGTAACTGGGCTTCCTGCTAAGCGCGCCCAAGGAAACGGTATTCCAGGGGAGCCTTCCCGAGGCCAGCGGCGGCTCCTCCTGGGACGGCGGAAACCACTCCTTTGACAAGACGACAACGTCGGGAGCCACTCGAACGCCCTTGCTGCTCCGGGAATAATGCGTCACAGCCTGTTCGCTCAATCCTGTCTCGTGGCAAGTGAAAGCTGGTATTTTGACAGCTTGATCGAGCGGAGCTTCGTTGATGGATTGGTCGTGGCTTGAACAACCGAGTGCGCTGATTCCACTCGCGGGGGTGCTGGGACTGCTAGTGGGCAGCTTCTTGAATGTCGTGATCCTGCGTCTGCCACGTCGCCTTGAACATGACTGGATGTCACAGGCTCGCGAGTTTCTCGGCCACACGGAACCCGCAGCAGAGGAAGCGCCGCCAGATCTGGTGTTCAAGGGTTCACATTGCCCGCACTGCAAGCATGAGCTGTCGCCTCTCGACAACATCCCTCTGCTGAGCTTTCTCATCCTGCGCGGGCGCTGCCGCTACTGCAGGACGGCCATTTCCTGGCAATACCCGATGGTGGAACTCATCACTGCCACAGCCAGTGCAGTCGTTGCCTGGAAGTTTGGTTTTGGCTGGCAACTGCTTGCCGCCCTGGCGTTCACCTGGATCCTCATTGCGGCATCGGGAATTGACGCACGCACGCAATTGCTGCCTGATCAGCTGACCTTGCCCCTGCTCTGGCTTGGCCTGCTGATTTCCCTGCTGCCAGTGTTTGTTGCGCCCGCCGAAGCCATTCTCGGTGCGATCATTGGCTGGCTCAGCCTGTGGTCGGTGTTCTGGCTGTTCAAGCTGATGACCGGCAAGGAGGGCATGGGCTACGGCGATTTCAAACTGCTCGCAGCCCTTGGTGCATGGATGGGCGCGGCGGCCCTGCTGCCGATCATCCTGCTGTCATCGCTGATCGGCGCGATCGTCGGCAGCATCGTGCTGGCGGCAAAAGGAAAGGATCGAAGCACACCCATTCCGTTTGGACCATTCATTGCCGCCGCGGGATGGGTCTGGTTCGTCTTTGGCAGCCAGCTGCTCGTCCTGTATCAGGAATGGTTTCTGGTCAGCGGTGGTTGACTGGCATTGCTGTGCCCAACCCTTGGCAACCCGAAAGGACGCAGGCAGGGGCTCGACTGCTTGAATTGACTGGTGAGGACGCGCCCTGGCAGTAAGCCGATCGCTGGAAAAGGGGCGAACCAACTCGCAAACAATGACGTCGACGTCAATCGAATGGCATGCCGGTGGTTAACCGGACTGGGCCAACATCCAGTTGATCAGCGCAGATCCTCGCGCATCAGCGTGTACAGGTAGTCACCGGATAACACGACAAGGGATTTCCCAGCTTCGTGGTAGTCGACCGATTCGCCATTGCCACAGGTCACCCGCAACGTTTTGGAATTGTCGGATATACCGGCCGATTCAGCGGCATGCTCGGCATAGGTTCCTGCCCTGCCCTGGAAGATCTCATTGGGACGGATATTGAGGATCTGGTAGACCGCACTCCTGCAAGCCAACGCACCGTTGGACACAACCTCGGACGATCGGAAATCCACCGTTCCACCTTCGAAACCCGGACCTGGTGCCGGCTTCACGGCTGCGGGGTTACCAGCCCAATCCGGGCTGTGGACATCAACGATGATCCATTCACCTCTGAACGATCCTTGTGCAAGGGCCTCGCCCGAAATGGCAAGGAATAGCAATGCCAGAAAGAAGATCCTGACGGCGGAAAAGGATTTGCTGATCATGAGCGTTCCACTCCTGACGGGAGCGGCCAGATTGCCTCAAGCGCGGCTGCCTGACCAGCACGCTGGTCGGAAGGCTCCGACCGTACATCCGAAGCCTGGACAGGCCAAGGCGCGGAACATGACCGCTCGCAATGGCCGTGTGCGTGATCGTCTGGTGGGCGGTGCAGGGTTCGAACCTGCGACCCTTGCCGTGTGAAGGCAATGCTCTACCGCTGAGCTAACCGCCCAATGACCTGAAAAGGTGGTGCCGGAAATAGGAATCGAACCTACGACCTCATCATTACGAATGACGCGCTCTACCAACTGAGCTATTCCGGCACAGAAGGGACGCGGATTATAGTGATTCGATCAACGCCTAACAAGGCTTGGCACCCACAGGCTATCTGCTCGAAATATGGCAAGCAAGCCATCGTGGCGTGATGGAACCGGCAAGCCGGTTGTTGCCGAATAGTGGTTGCATCAAACAACTGTTGCGCTTCGACTCCGGGCCAACTCTACCAACACGCGCCATTGGTTCCCGTATCGCTTGGTGCAGCCTTGAGGCCAGTGTTGTTTATCGTCAATTCATGGCAGGCATCATTCGCCTGCGCTCCCTGAGGCGTCGCCGTCAGGACATAGGTCTGATCGCTCCCCCCGACAAATGCAGCGGCAATGGAGTAGTAGCCTTTCTCGGAGTTTGTGCCCAATCCGAGACCCGCCGTCACATCAGTACTGTACCGGTTTCTGTTGGTGTAAAAACGCTCTTGCGCGGCGGCAACGCGCATCAATGCTTCGCGACCGTCCGCACGGCGCGTGCGTTGCACATATCGATCGTAGCTGGGCAATGCAACGGCCGCGATAATCGCGACTATTGCTACGACAATCAGCAATTCGATCAGGGTAAACCCTTTGCCATTGGTTTGCAGGTTCATCAGATACCCCTGGGAAACATGCTCCGACTGCGCTGTGAGCCGTACAGCCGGAGACTTCGGATTGGTCGGACCAAATGGATCCTGCCTTGCATGCTTAGAAAATATTCAACAGCTCTCGCCAGGCATTCCTGTGCCACACGTCATCGGCACCCGTCAGCGCTTCTTCGACAGCCTCTGCCACATTGATCGGCAGGGTAGTCTTGTCGATTCCGGGGATTTCCACCGCACCACCACCTGGCGGAACCACTGGCGTACCTATCGGTCGCGGGGTCGGCAGCAAGACGCCGACATCGGCAGACGTAGCCAATGGACTGCTGGGCGCGTTGAATGATCCCGATGCCGCGTTGACAATGACGAAACCATAGTCATTGCCGGGCGAACACGGATCCTGGTTCCTCGGGACAAGCGTGAACAGCATTGCCAGATTGGCCGAATAGAATGGATACGCTCGCCGCTGCGCGCGTTCGCCCGCAGACGCGGTCATCCCGGAGTTCGGATTTGTAGTACTTCCTAGTCGGATTTTCCAGCCCTTTGCACCCAGCATGGGCGTTGCGGTCTTGGTGATCCTCCGGACCTGATAAAGCTTGCCATCGCCACCCGTGGTTGAAGTCTGGGACATTACTTGCTCCTCCAGACTCGCCGGTGTAATCGGATAAACCGAGCAAGCCGGGCTGCCCGACCTGCAGGTTCCATAATCCCGAACCCCATAATAATACTGTTGCGGGATATTGTTGGTCCGATCGGGCTTGCCCAGATACTTGCCGGTGCCGAAGACAAACATCGGTACACGCGCCACGGGATCACGCATGGCGGTGGGGTTGAAGGAAAGCGGTTGGTCACCGACCGCAACCCCGCCACCGTAGGAGGTGAACATCAGGTCGGCTTTCCAGGTGGACGGGTCGCCAGTCAAGTCAAATCGCCACAGGTTGCCGGCGAGATCGCCAGCGACGGCGATATCATCAATCTGGTTGGAGCCGAAGTCGTAGACCGTGGCCGTCGAAAGGCCATAGCTCACGCCCGAGGTGGGAGCTGGCGTGCGTATTTCCTTGATCAGGATCCCGGTTTCAAGGTCAATGACAAGCAACGAGGTGCGCTTGGCAGCGGGATCCTTGCTTGCCGGATCAGCGGTGTCCTCCGGGAAATAGCCGCTCGACACGATTGCGGCCCATTTGTTCTGGTATTCAAGTCGGGCAATGCTTACCGAATCGTAGGTGTAACCCAGCGATGAACAGAAGCGCGCACCGGGCTGGCAGTCCGTTCCGCCACCGCTGGTCGGCGCAACATTCGTGAACTCCCACCTTGGCACGGCGCTTGCGGCAGCGGTCTCGCTACCCGGGTTAGGATTGGAAACATCCAGCGCATAGACGCCGCGTCCGCCGAGCCGCAATGAACCAACCAGGTAGGTCCTCCATTGGCCACCGATGAACGCATCGATCTGTTGCGGCGCATCATCCACGGTGGAAACGAAGCTTGCGGACTGCTGGGTTGATTTGGTCAAACGCAAATTCTCGATGATGGCATTGGGCACGTACGCCCATTGCTCCAGCCCGGAAGAAGCGGAGAACGCGTGCAGCATGCCATCGTTCGAACCGACATAGACATTGGGGCTGCGCGCACGATTGTCAAATTGGAACTTGGCATACGAGTTGCCCGCCACATTGGCGGCCTGTTCGGGCGTCCCCACCGGAAAAATATCCCGGAAGCCGCTGGTCGGTGATGAGACATAAACGGGTTCACCCTTGATCACCGCCCCCATCAACGAACCGCGTGTCCGGAAACGTGGCGTGCCAATGCTCTCTCTTGTGCGATCGCCACGGAGATAGTCGACGCGATCCGAACCAAGACCATCCGTGGTAAAGGGAAGCGCGGGTGGAACAGCGTTCAAGTTGATGCTGGCGGGATCGGCATTGAGTTTGTTCATCTGCGATGCGGAGAGCGAACTCCAGCGGAATGCCTTGCCGGTGCCCGGTTTGCCGTCCGACGTGAATATCCTGCGCGCTGTAGGTGCCAGGGCCTGAGTGACCGTGGTTCCGGTGCTGCTGCATGAACCACCCGTCAACAGGCACGCTGCATCCCATACCGGGGGAATAACAGGTTCAGAGTTCGAGTCCAGATTATGTCGGGTCAGTGATCCCGACCAATCCGAACTTTGATAGCTTGCTGCGTACCCGGTCGTCCCGGCGGTGATCAGGGGCAAGGAAATCGCGATTGGTGTCGACGCCGCGCTTTGCGCGAGGATGGCCGACAGGATATCGGTCAACGTCTGCACCAGCTGCTGTGGATTGCTTGCGCTGAAATACGCGCCGCGTCCGTTGACCGCGGCATGCCAGGTGTCATCAACGCCGGGTGGGGCGTTGTTGGTGGGCATCGGCCAGCCTGTCGACAATGCACTGGTATTCGTGCCCTTGCGCAGAGGCAGAAGATCTCCAGGAAAATCCAGGCTACCGGCGACACCCAGCGTCACCATGAACTGGGAAAGATGCTGCCAGGTTGCCGGATCGTTGACTGGATTCCAGTAGATTTCCTTGTTGTCCAGCGGGCCCTGACCAGCCAGCAGGGGCACCGAACCGGTGACGCCGGTGGATCGATCGGGAATATACGGCGTTACATTGTTGTTGAGGCTTGGCTGCAGATCCTTGGCCCAATAATGGAAACCGATATTCGCCATTGACAAGGATACTTTGGTTCCTTGCACATCCCAGATTATTCGACTTTCGGCATCGTTCGTGGCAAATGCCCTGCCATCGGGCAGCGTGCGAGCCGTCTGTCCATCGAAATACCCCGCCGGTGCAACGGGACTCAGTGCTGTCGTATTGTCATTCCAGTAACCGTCCGTAACCTGCATGTTGAAATTCTTTCGGCAGGACAGGTTCTGGCCCACTTCAGGCCCATCCGGCGTGAATTCCCAATACGGATTCATGTTGTTTGTGGTGAGCGAACGCTCGAAGAACTTTCCCACCGCGATCATGGCGCGACGATTGGGGGTACTGCCTGTACTGACCGTGTTGTAGATCCAGTTGTAGAAGTTGTTGCGCCAGGCCCCGACGTTCTTCTGGATCGCGCGGGTCGACAGTGCCGGACTGGCAAGGGAATATGGACTTGAAAAATCCGAATTGATCGTCTGCCAAGCGACGCGAACATCACCACTGATGCTTCCATACGCCCGCGTCAGTGCCGTACGCGACAGCAAGTTGCGGGTACGGTAATAGGAATACCAGTTGGCAAAGTTCTGCTGTACCGCGGCAGTTTCGTCATTGATGTAGGTCGCGGTGCAGCCCGTGTTGCTGAACGGTGTCGGACAAGTGTAGTAGAAGCCACCATTGTACTTGCCGCTGCTTCCGCCGCGGACCGTGCTGCTGATGTCAACGCCGGTCAGCGCATTGGGTGCGTCACCCGTACTGGTGACCTTGCTGAAATCCTGATAGAACCTCGTCGACAGATTCAACGTGTTGGCGGAGCCATAGCAATAGCTGCCAGTTGCGTTGGCACACAAACCATCACGCCAGGCACCGGTATAGCTGGCATTCGGGAACGAACTTCCATCGGCCTTGAGTGGCGGCGGATAGCTTTTGCTCGGATCAAAATAAATCAAGTTGGTGTCGGGTGAAAAATAATACTTGTTTCCGTAGCTTCCACTCAATGAATCAGGCAGGGATGTTGCCATCATCGAACCCGAATCGTCGAAGGTAACGACGACGTTGGGATCCACCGTGGTGGTGAGCTCGGGAGGCGTTGCCAGGAGGTCGACCGTACCCGCCGCCGGTGACGCCTGGACGACGGTTGAAAACGTGCCCATGCCGGCAAGGAATGAAATAGCTGCCGAAAGCAGACTCAGCTGCACGCTGTTCCTTAATGGAGATGCGCTCATGTTGAAACTCCTCGCGGTACGACTCATGGCCCGCCCGGGGGCGCATTGAAGCCGGTATTAGTGAGATCAATGGCGGAATAGACGCTTTCAGCGACGCGCACGACGGCATCGCTGCCGCCAACGCTACGTGCCGTTATCCGATACCACTCATGCCTGCCGACCAGCGAAGTCAGTTCGCGGTCACGAGTGCCAAGTTGTTGTCCTGCGCCTGGCGGTACGGCAGGGCCCATGTCTTCAATGATCAAACGCGGCTCCTCGCCGAGCGCCGCTGTTTCGGCACTCCCGGAAAGCCCCGTCATCGCATACGCGTAGGTGAACCAGCCTGAAAGCGGTGTTGCCGGCTCCCACTCCTTTTCGCTGCGAAAGCGCTGGACATTATCCATCAGCAAACCCGATGGCAGGGGTCGGTACACGCAATTCACTGAAGCGCTCGCATCGATGCAAGGCGGTAGCGGTTGCGAACCGACATAACTCAATTGCCACAAGGAGGCTTCTGCGCCACGCAAGACGCTTTCGGCCCCGGAAAGGCTCAGTTGGCGATTGCGCATGCCGCCAGTCATCTTCTCCTGCAAGATGGACGTGCTCGTTGCTGTCAACGCAAGCAAGGTCAGGAGAATCAGGAAGATCAGGGCAACAAACAGTACCGCGCCGCGCTGATCTCGCGGAACACGGAAGACAAAGGGAGCTTTCGAAATCATCGGCTTGCCTTCCAATCAGGGAATGTAGTTGCGATTGGCGGTCTGCGCGATGAACTCCCTGCGCAGCATGCTGGAAAGATTGAGTCCCGACGGCAAGATGGTCTGGTCGACCGCAGCCCCCGCGGCACCCCCTGTCGCATTGAAGGTGTATCTATAGGAACGACTGGCGGGATCAAGCCCTGGCACGTCGTTGACCGAATTCATCAAGAGATGTGTCTCGACGACGCGAACAGATCGCCACAGACATCCAGGCTCGTTGCTGGTCGGAACGGTCGGGTTCGGCGCAACACCCTCAGGCTTGTTGGGACAGGTGACCGTCCCGCCATTCCGATTCTCGACTTTATCTGCACTGAGGAAGCGGGTATTGCCCGTGATGTCCTGGACGCCGAAACGGAAATCAAGCCGATCCACGCCTTGCACGAGTTCCTGATCAACCCCGTTTTCGCGCCGGATAAGAGTGGGGATCAAGCGCTTGGCAGCAGGGCTGTTGCGTCGCGCATCCGGATTGTCGTCGTTGCGGAAACCGAGATAATAAGTCACCGTGACGAAATCCTCGGAGAAATTGAATACCCGCACGTCACGCAATGCCGTTGCCGTGCAGGTAGGCGAGCCAGGCAACATGGCCCCGATGTTTATTGTGTTTCCGGAGAAACCGCTGACCGGCACGATGCTCGGATTCTGGCAATCGGATATCAATGCGAGCCCCGCACCCGGCGCAAACGCAACCGGATCGTCTCCGGTTTGTGGACTGACCGTGACAGAACCGCCTGAGCTGCAGTTGCCATTGACGATCATCGGCCATCCACTGCCGCGCTGGTAGCGAATCGTCAATACATCGCTATTGGGTACGCGCGAACCTGCCGCGAGTCCCGCTGCCGGCACCTGGCCTGCGCCGCTTGGCAAGGCTGGAGTGCAAGTACCTGAAACGCATCGGTATCCCTGCATGAAATACCGTGGGCTCAAGACATAAGCGGCAGTCGGCGTCGCGTTGCTCAGGTTGCCGCTGCCATCAACACTGACATTGTTGCTGCCCACATCTGGCAGATTGAGATTCGCGGCAAATACCATCGGCCCGCGCCCACTCCATGTCGGCACGCTGCCGCCGGTTGTGGCATTTCCGGACGTATTGCTGCAGAACTGCCCCCTGCTCACGCGCAGATCGGATTCGATTCGCGCTACCCCGTAGCGACCGTTTTCCTGCAGTCGGGCAAGACCATCCTGCACTCTGTTGGTATGACTCGTGCCAGAGAACAAACCCAGGATGCCGATGCTGAGCAACAAGCCCAAGGCCAGGGCAATCATGATTTCCAGCAGGGTAAAGCCGCCTTGTCCCTGCGATTGGATGCCGGACGCGAAAGCGGATCCAGCCTGCGCGCGACGGGAAGCCGCTCCACGGCAACGCCTGGTCAACACTACCGCAGGCAAATGCAGGTCAGCCCTGTCCGCCGAATCCAACTGAGGCAGTGCAGTTTTGTCATTCATTCGTGCCATTCCTCAGGGCTGAAAAACCCAGGCAAAGGTCTGGGTGTCAGGCGCGCCGGTGCTGTCTCGATCAAGAGTCGATTCGCTCCATTGAATCGTCATCGTGCATTGCCCGTTGTAGGGTGCCGCGCCGACCTGGAGGCCGGACCCAAGCAAGGCGCCATTGCATCGGATCTGGGCAGCTGCATTTGGAAGCGAATCGACCAGTTGCGTACTCCAAAGAGCTATATCGTGAGCTGCGATATTCGCCGGGTTGCACACCGCACCGCCAGCGCACGGATCGCTGCCAGTGGCTGGATAAGTGATTGCATACGTTGAAATCTGACCGAGATTCGACCGCATGCGATCCATCATCGACTGCGCAAGGAAGGTGGCTTGTGTACGCAGGAACGCGCTCTGGTTGGTTCTCACGGAAAGCACCATGAGCCCAGCCATGCCAAGCAGGCCGAGACTGAAAATAAGCAAGGCAATCAACACTTCGAGTAGCGTAAAGCCCCGATCAAGCGGCTTCGCGGTCATCAAGGAGAAGATTTTCATCAGCAACCACCTGCCGGTGAACCGGTAATGTCCCGTCGACTGGAAATCACGCCGCTGCCGAGCACGCTGATACGCCGGGATTGGCTGCTGTCGGCTCTCGCGGTCGGCCGGCATACATTGAGATCGAACGCGGTGGCACCGAGCAGGCTTCCGGTTGCCCGAAATGTGATCGTGTCGTCTGCCCCGCCGCCGGAGGATTTGGATTGAATGGTGTATTGGGGGTCAATCGCGGCGTGCGTGCTGATCTCCTCGCTGCCGAACTTGACTGACCAACCATTGCTCCAACTGGAATTGGCCTTGACAACGACATCACGTCCGCGTTTTACGGCCTCGGTCCGGGCCATCGTCAGGTCGTGCACAAGCTCATTGGTCAACTGGGTGACCTGCGTGCGGATGTTGAATTCACGAAAGCTGGGCAGCGCCATCGCGACAAGTACGCCAACGACCGCTACCGCAATCAGCAATTCCAACAAGGTGAAACCGGGACTTCGGGTGAATCCCCTGAACCGGTGCGGATACTTCGGTACCGACATGACTCCCCCTGCGCGGAATCGGGCAACTATCATGCGGCAACACTACGGGACGCCCGAAAGCCGGGCAAGCAGGCTGCGCGCGCGAGGTAGGAATTGGCGGATGAGCGGTGGAGCCGGGATTGCGGTCCGGACCGCCTGCGAACGAGGCCAGGCGCGCCCGGGCGCCGGGTCGGCCAGGATCAGCCGACAACCTTGATGCGCAGTTCCTTCGGCAGGGCGAAGGTCATGGTTTCGCGCTGGCCAGCAAGTTCTCGAACTTCGCCCACGCCCCAGGCCTTGAGGCGTTCGATGACCTCGATCACCAGGCTCTCGGGAGCAGAGGCGCCGGCGGTCAGGCCGACGCGCTGGCGGTCAGCCAGCCACTCGCGCTGGATGTCATCGGCGCCATCGATCAGGTAGGCCGGGACGCCCTGCTTCTCGGCAAGCTCGCGCAGGCGGTTGGAGTTGGAACTGTTGGGCGAACCGACCACGAACACGATGTCGCATTGCTGGCCGAGCTCGCGCACGGCATCCTGGCGATTTTGCGTGGCGTAGCAGATGTCGTCGTGGCGCGGCCCGAGAATATTCGGGAAGCGTGCGCGCAGGGTGTCGATCACCGTGCGGGTGTCATCGACGGAAAGCGTGGTCTGGCTGACATAAGCGAGTTTGGCAGGATTGCGGGGCTCGAGGCGGGCCACGCATTCCGGGGTTTCGACGAGGTGGATGCGGCCCTTGTTCAAGGGGCTCCACTGGCCCATCGTGCCCTCCACTTCCGGATGCCCGGCGTGGCCGATCAGGACCACATCACGCCCGGCCTTGCCATGGCGGGCGACCTCGATATGCACCTTGGTCACCAGCGGACAGGTCGCATCGAACACGTTCAGGCCGCGCCTGTCGGCTTCGATCCTGACCTCCTGCGATACGCCATGCGCGCTGAAGATCACCGTGGCACCGTCCGGCACCTCGTCAAGCTCCTCGACAAACACGGCTCCACGCTTGCGCAGGGAATCGACGACAAAGCGATTGTGCACGACTTCGTGACGCACGTAGATCGGCGCGCCGAACGATTCGAGCGCGCGCTCGACGATCTCGATGGCGCGATCGACGCCGGCACAGAATCCACGTGGGTTGGCGAGCAGCACTTGCATGGCCGGCATTATCGCGCAGAGTCGGGCTTGCTGGCGAACAATCCAAATGCGATCAGCATGACGGCTCCGACACTGATCGCCGAATCGGCAATGTTGAAGGCCGGCCACGACCAGGTGCCGTAATGGACATCGATGAAATCAACGACATGGCCAAGGCGGATGCGATCGATCACGTTGCCGATGGCGCCGCCAATGATCAGGGCCAACGGCATCGCGGTGCGCCAGTCCGCGCGATTCGTGCGCTTGAGCCAGACCACGAGGATGGCCGAGACAATCACCGCCAGCGCTGTGAAGAACCAGCGCTGCCAGCCGCCGGCGTCAGAGAGGAAACTGAAGGCCGCGCCCTCGTTGTAGGCCAGGGTCCAGTTCAGCAATCCGGCAATGACGGGCAGCGAATCGTGCAGCTGGAAATGCTGCAGCACGACCCATTTGCTGACCTGGTCGGCGACGATGATGAGTACTGACAGCAGCAGCCAGCTCAGGGCATTGGTTTGCTTCGACATGAATTCCGCGCGGATCCGTTGGAACCGTGAATGGTACATGGCCGCGCGCGTCCTGGCCCGCCAAGGCAGGTGATGTGCAGCGTGGCGGCCTGCGCCAGGCGAAATTCCAGGGCTGGAATCGCTATGCTTGGCCATTGCCCGTGCGCTGCCCGAGAGCCTGATGATTGCCGCCCCGCGTTGTGACCGCGCTGATGCGTGGAAGGTCCTGAAAACCCTGTTTGAAACGAGTGCTGCGAGATTCGATCTGCGCGAGGCGTTCGCGGCCGATGCGCAGCGATTCGATTCGCTCTCGTTCGAGGCAGCCGGCGTGTTTGCCGATCTTTCCAAGAACCTGATCGACCGCACGGTGATGGCCGCCCTGGCCGACCTGGCCCGCGAATGCCGCATCGAGCAGCGCCGCGATGCGATGTTTGCCGGGGCGGCGATCAATGCGACTGAAAATCGGGCCGTCCTGCATACCGCGCTGCGTGCGCCGCGCGAGTCGGCGCTGCATGGCGAGGAAGTCCATGAAGTCCTCGAGCGCATGCTCGCCTTCGCCGAGCGCGTGCGCGACACGCGCGCCAGCGGCATCCGGCACATCGTCAACATCGGCATCGGCGGCTCCGATCTCGGTCCGCAAATGGTGGTTCCGGCCCTTGAAGCCTGGTGCCAACGCGACCTCACCCTGCATTTCGTCTCCAATGTCGACGGCCATGACATCAATTCCGCGCTACGCGGCCTGCAGCCGTCGGCAACCCTGTTCTTGATTGCCTCGAAGACCTTCACGACCCAGGAAACCATGAGCAATGCGCGGATTGCTCGGGATTGGTTTGTCGCCAATGGTGGCACCGATACACGCAGGCATTTCGTCGCCGCGACGACGAACATCAAGGCCGCCGCGGAATTCGGCATCGACACGACGTTTGGATTCTGGGACTGGGTGGGCGGACGCTATTCGCTGTGGTCGGCGATTGGCTTGCCGATTGCACTGGCCATTGGCGCGCAGAACTTCCGCGACCTGCTTGGCGGTGCGCAGGCGATGGACCGGCATTTCCGCGAGTCGCCGATCGAGCGCAACCTGCCGATCCAGCTCGGCCTGCTGGATGTCTGGTACCGGAATTTCCACGGTTTCACGAGCCGCAGCATCGCTCCCTACCACCAGGGCCTGCGCCGCCTTCCGGCCTATCTGCAACAACTGGAAATGGAGAGCAACGGCAAGCGCGTCGACATGGATGGCGAGCTGCTGCCCTTCGCGACCAGCCCGGTGATCTGGGGCGAGGCCGGCACCAATAGCCAGCACGCCTATTTCCAGATGCTGCACCAGGGCAGCGACGTGATCCCGGTCGAGTTCATCCTCGAACGCGATCCAGCGCATGCGCATGCCGATGCGCACCGCAAGCTGCTTGCCAATGGCCTGGCCCAGGCACAGGCATTGATGCTTGGCAGGAGTGCAGCCGAGGCAATCAAGGACAAGGTGCCGACGGCATCGGCATTGATGGATGCCGAGGTGCTGGCGCGGCATCGCACCTTCCCCGGCAATCGCCCGAGCAGCACCTTCCTCATCGATCGACTGACGCCTGCCGCGCTCGGCGCACTGGTCGCCATGTACGAGCATCGCGTCTTCGTCAGCGGCGCGCTGTGGAACATCAACAGCTTCGATCAGTGGGGCGTCGAACTCGGCAAGATGTTGTGCAACGACCTGCTGCCCCGGTTCGATTCTGGCGACACTGACGGGCTGGATGGTTCCACGGCAGGCCTGCTCAAGCGCCTGCGACACTGATGGCGGGTCACCGCCGTCAGTCACGCTGACCAATCACGGCTTGGCAGCGGGCGGAAACCTTTGTGCGGCTTCCGCCCCCATGCAGGCACCTGCGATCGAATCAGTCTTCAGCCGCCGGTGCGGCCGCCTCGTCGGCAACCGCATCGTGCTTGCTGCCTGCGCCAATGTTGCGGTCAAGGAACGCCAGCATCTTGCTGTACATGTCGGTCACGTTGGCCTCATCGTAGAAGCCGTGTGCCTCGGTCCGCTGGTAGATCCATTCGACGTTCTTGCCGCGCTTGAGCATGGCATTGCGCATGGTTTCACCCTGCACCGGCGGCACGCGCTTGTCCTGGCCGCCGACAATCAGCATGACATTGGCCTTGATGTGCTCGACCTGGTTGACCGGCGAGCGTTGCGCAAGCAGTGCATCGTCCTTGCCGAGCACCATGTCGAGATAGCCGCTACCCATTGCGGATTGCGGGATATCGCCGCGGGACTTCATCAGACGCAGGTCGTAAACACCTGAATCCCCGATCGCGCAACGATAAAGATCCGGCTCGCGGACTGCACCCTGCAGTGCCGCGTACCCACCATAACTCGTGCCGGCGATGCAGATGCGCTTCGGATCGGCGATGCCTTCGGCAATCGCCCACTTCGTCGCATCGGTGATGTCGTCCTGCATCCTGCCGCCCCACTCCTGATATCCGGCCTTCTCGAAAGCGAAGCCATAACCACCCGAACCGCGGAAGTTGACCTGCAGCACGGCATAGCCGCGATTGGTGAGGACCTGTGCCGTGCGGACATAACCCCAGGTGTCGCGCACCCCGTACGGACCGCCATGCACGAGCACGACGAGCGGCAGATTTTTCGCTTCCTCCTTGCCGACCGGCTTGCTGAGATAGCCGTGCAGCGAGGTGCCGTCGCGCGCCTTGAGCGAAATAGGCTCCATTGTCGCCAGATCATCGGCCTTCAGCCACGGCGCGCGTGCGAGCAAGGCCGTCAGCTTCCTGTTCGCGACGTCGTACAGGTGGAACGTGCCTGGATTGAGATCGCTGCTGACTTCGAGGACGATCTTCTTGCCATCTGCACTGCGCGACGCAATGCGCACGTCTTCACCGGGGAACTGCTGCATCAGTTCGACGAGCAGCTTCGCTTCAGGCGCGGCCTTGTCGAGCAGGCTGACTGCGACGCGGCCCGGCATCGAGCGCACGGCGAAGGCATCGCGCTCATCGAGCGTCATGACGAGTTCGATCGGATCGGCGCCATTCGCGCTCCAGACCGTTTCCATCTTGCGTGTGGCGACATCCCAGCGGCACACGCCGCCGCATGAGAAATACACCGCCGTGCCGGCACGATTGAACATGATCGGCGTCACGCGCCCGCTGCTGGAGACCTCGTCGACGAGCAGCTCCCACGGCTTGTCGTCACCTTCGCGGTAATAGACCTTGCGCTTCTGGGTTACGTCGTCACCGTATGCAAAACGCACGACGCCATCGTGGTCGGTGAGGAATTCGGCAATGCGTATCGGCGCGGTCGCGACGACGCGCGTCTTGCCGTCGCGCAGGTTGATGCGCCGGGCTTCGGCGAACAGTCCGTCGCTGCCGGCCACGGCGACACGGCTTACGTTCCACGGCCGCACCGTGATCAGCGCGGAATTGTCGTCATCGCGCAGCTTGTCGAGCAACCACGCACTCGCGAGTTCGCCTTCCTTGCGCTGGATGCGCGTACCGGTCGTGCCGGCACCAGCGCGATAGCCGAACAACAGGTCGTTGCCACTGCCATCGGCATTGACGACATGCAGTTCACCGTTCGCCACCGGCGCCTCGAGCCCGCCAACTGCCTCGCCGACGGTGTACATGACGCGTTGCGGACCGACCCACCACAACTGGATGACCTGCGCATTCTCCCGCGGGCGGATGTTGACCGCCTTGTTGTCGGCGAGGTTGATCAGCGAAAGCGATCGCTGACCATCGATCTGCGCCATCGCGGCGAGGTACTTGCCGTCAGGAGAAATCTGCACTTCGCCGAACTTCATGTGCCTGGCGAAATCCGCCAGCGGTACCGGCTCGGCGGCTTGCGCGCTGGCACATGCCAGGATCAACCCGGCCAGAAACATCCCTTTCCCGCGCATTGCAACTCTCCCGTGATTGGCAAAAGTCTAATCTACATTGTTTCATGCCCTGATGGTACCTGCGCTTTCGTGGGCACTCGGCCGTAGCGGTCTTCCAGGCGGACAATGTCGTCTTCGCCGAAGTAGTCGCCACACTGCACCTCGATCAGGTGGATGTCGCGCCCGGTCGGATTCTCCAGCCGGTGCACGGTGTTCATCGGGATGTAGGCGGATTCATTGGCATTGAGCAGGAACTCGCGCTCGCCGATGCGCACCTTGGCGGTGCCATCGACGACAGTCCAGTGCTCGCTGCGGCGATTGTGCAATTGCAGCGAAAGCACATGGCCGGGCTTTACCGTGAGGCGCTTGACCTTGCAGTCCTCGCGGTCCTCGAGGATCGTGTAGCTGCCCCACGGCCGATGCACGGTGTTGTGCAGCGCGGCGGCCGGATGGTTGCTCTCGCGCAGGCGCTCCACCACGGTCTTGACCTGCTGGGCGCGATCGCGATCGGCGACGAGCACGGCGTCGCCGGTGTCGATGATGATGAGGTTCTCGACGCCGACCGCGGCGACCATGCGCGCATCGGACTGGATGTAGCAGTTGCGGCTCTCGACGACGACGGCATCGCCCTGCACGCGATTGCCGTCGGCATCGGCTTCGACTTCAATCTCGCTGATTGCCTTCCACGAGCCGATGTCGCTCCAGTCAAAGCGCGCCGGCACGACGGCAACCCGCTCGGCACGTTCCATGATCGCGTAGTCGATCGAGATGTCGGGCTGGGCAATGAAGGCCTCGCGGGAGAATTCGACCGGGCTGGCCTGACCGCTCTCGCTGGCATGGCAGGCGCGCGCGGCCGCAAGCACGTCCGGGCAGGCCTTCTGTGCAGCGGCAATCAGGGCATCGGCGCGGAAACAGAACATGCCCGAGTTCCAGGTGTAATCGCCGGACAGCAGGTAACTTTCCGCCGTGGCCTGGTCGGGTTTTTCGACGAAGGCGGCGACTTCGCGGCCTTCGCTGCCCTCGACCTCGGTGCCCATACGGATATAGCCAAAGCCGGTTTCCGGTGCGCTTGGCTGGATGCCGAAAGTGACCAGCCAGCCATCGGCGGCGATCTTCGCGGCGCGGCGCACATCGGCGGCAAAGGCCTCGACGTCGCGGATCAAGTGATCCGACGGCAGGATCAGCAAGGTCGCATCACTGGCGCACTGGTCGAGCACGTACAGCGCGGCGAGCAGGATCGCCGGCGCGGTATTGCGCCCGACCGGCTCCAGCAGGAATGGCAGGCGATCGAGGTCGGCATCGGCGTGGGTCGCGTACTCGTCGCGGGTGAGGAAGTAGTAGTCCCGCCCGGTCACGGTCAGCACGGTGCCGCCATCGGCGAGCCTGAGGGCGCGATCGAGCGTCTTGTAGAGCAGCGAGCGGCCATCCGCCATGCGCATGAACGGCTTTGGATAGGCGCTGCGCGATACCGGCCAGAGACGGGTGCCGGCTCCGCCGGAAAGGATTACCGGAACGATCATGCTGTTACTCCACGGTCTTGAAGGGCGGCGAGTTCGCCGATCACCTCGCGCAGCCCGGATTCCCAGGGCGGCAAGTGTTGTCCGAATACAAGGGCAAGCCTGGTGTTGTCGAGCACTGAAAACGCCGGGCGTTGCGCGCGCGTCGGGTAATCGATGCTGGCAATCGGCGTCAGTTCTGGAATCCTTGCAAGCAGGCCGGCGCGCTGCGCCTCGCGCATGATGGCGCTGGCGAATCCAAACCAGCTGCAACGCTGGGACGCAGTCAGGTGATACGTGCCACAAGCTGTTTCGCGTTCGCGCCTGTCCATCGCCAACCAGCGCTGCAAGACACTGCCAGTCGTCCGCGCGATCCAGCTTGCCGGTGTTGGTGCGCCAATCTGGTCGTCGACTACGCGCAACTCTTCGCGCTCGGCTGCCAGGCGCAACATCGTACGCAGGAAGTTCTGCCCGCGCGCCGCATACACCCAGGCCGTGCGCAGGATCAGGTGTTGCGCGCCGCTGTCGCGCAAGGCCTGCTCGCCGGCGAGCTTGCTGCGACCGTAGACGCCCAGCGGCGCGGTTTCATCGTTCTCGTGCCACGGGCGATCGCTGCGCCCATCGAACACATAATCGGTCGAATAGTGGACGACGAGCGCATCGTGACCTGCCGCCCAGGTGCCGATCTCCGCCAGTGCAAGATGATTGATCCGATCGGCCAGAGCCGGCTCGTCTTCGGCCCGATCGACGGCGGTATAGGCCGCCGCATTGACGATGATCCTGGCCTCGCTCGCATCGAGCACGCGTGCCAGTGCAGCGGCATCGGCGAGATCGACTTGCAGGCAGTCGCTGCCATCCTCGAGCCGACCCATTCGCGTCGCACACGTCAGCCGGCCGAGCGCCGCGAGTGGTTCGCGCAAGGCGTGGCCGACCTGGCCATTGGCACCGAGCAGCAGGATGTTCACGCGTAGACCGGCAGCTTGTCCGCTGCCACATCGGCGAGAAAAGGCGCCTTCTCGTCCTTTTCCGACAGCGATGGACGCGCCAGCGGCCAATCGATCGCCAGCGCAGCATCATTCCAGCGGATGCCGGCATCGGCCGCGGCGTCGTAGTGCGCCGTGCACTGGTAGACAAACGTCGCCGGCCCGGTCAACACGGCGAAACCATGGGCAAATCCTTCAGGAATCCAGAAATGGCGTTTGTTCTCGGCACTGAGGATCGCCGCCGCCCATTGGCCACGGGTCGGCGAACCAGTCCGGATATCCACGGCGACATCGTAAACCTCGCCTTCGAGCACGCTGACCAGCTTGCCCTGCGGATTCGGCCACTGGTAATGCAGGCCGCGCAAAACGCCCTGCTCCGAGCGCGAGACATTGGTCTGCACGAAATGCAGATCAAGCCCTGCCTCGGCAAACCGATTGGCATTGAAACTCTCGTAGAAAAATCCGCGCGCATCACCATGAACCTTTGGCTCGATGACGAGACAACCCTCCAGCGCGGTCTTGATCAGCTTCATGCCGGACGCCCTTCCCGCACCAGCTCCTGCAGGTACTGGCCGTAGGCGTTCTTCGCCAGGGGTGCGGCAAGTCGGAGCACCTGCTCGGCATCGATCCAGCGATTCAGGAAGGCGATTTCCTCGGGGCAGCAGATCTTCAGGCCCTGGCGGTTCTCGATGGTCTGCACATAGCTCGATGCCTCGACCAGGGATTCGTGCGTGCCGGTATCAAGCCAGGCGAAGCCCCGGCCCATGCGTTCGAGCATCAGCGAATCATCGGCCAGGTAACAGCGGTTGAGATCGGTGATTTCCAGCTCGCCACGCGGCGAAGGTTTCAGCTCGCGGGCAAAATCGGCGGCACGGCCATCGTAGAAATAAAGCCCGGTGACCGCCCAGTTCGATCGTGGATGGGCAGGCTTTTCCTCAAGTCCGATGACGCGAGCGTTGCCATCGAATTCGGCGACGCCGTAGCGCTCCGGATCGCGCACCCAGTAACCGAAAACCGTGGCCCCGTTCGTACGCGCATCGGCAGCGCGCAACAAGCGCGTCAGGCCATCGCCATAGAAGATGTTGTCGCCGAGAATCAGGCAACTTGGATCATTGCCGACGAAATCACGACCGATCAGATAGGCCTGCGCAAGTCCATCCGGTGAATCCTGCACGGCGTAGCGGATCGAAAGGCCCCATTGCGATCCGTCGCCAAGCAGGCGCTGGAACAAGGCCTGCTCATGCGGCGTGTTGATGATCAGCACATCGCGGATTCCGGCCAGCATCAGGGTGCTCAGCGGGTAATAGATCATCGGCTTGTCGTAAACCGGCAGCAGTTGCTTGCTGACCGATTGCGTCAGCGGATACAGGCGCGTGCCGGAGCCGCCGGCGAGGATGATGCCGCGTCGTTTTGTCACCGGATGACCTCAAGACCAGGATTCGGACCGACCATTGTAGATTGCCCCGCCCAAAGACGCCCACCGGTCAAGGCGGAATGCTGCAAGCCATTGATTGGTATCAGGGAATATGGAACAAGATTACGACCACAGCGGCGCAAGGCTGACGCTGTTGGAGCATCGCCGGGGCCAGGCAGCCTGTTTCCCGCTTCCGGATGTCGCAATGGCGGCAAACCGCTTTGCGAAGGACGCGCGTCCTGCGCCTCCGCAAATCAAGGGCATCGCGGCTGTAGCCGCTTCCTGCGACGAAGCAGCGATGCTGGTAAGACTACCGAGGCCCGCGTCGTCTGCACGCATCTCCCTATTCCCCATCAAAGGGGGCACCGTTTCGACTACTCCCCCTCCGGTGGGGCGGGAAGCGGCATCCAATGGGTGGGTGAATACATTTGACTAGTCGCATTGCACCGCCACGCTTTTCTTGCTGAGGCGTAGTTCTTCCAAGAAACAATCGACTCCGATCGCCAACTGCCAACAAACGTAAGCTTCAACGGCGCAACATAGAGCAAAAGATTCACTCCCTTCGGCGCAGTCTCAATTGAGTACCACGAGCCTTGTTCCTTCATAGCGAACTTTTTGTCCAGTTAAATTTATCAACAGACGCCCTAGCAAATTACTCGTGGATTTCGACAATAGAGAGTAGGGAGAATGGTCGTGCCAATTCGTGGTGATTCGCGCCCATGAGCTGCCTAGGGAATTTCGGAGTCTCGTTGATGTGAGGCTCGTCGCGATGGCTTCGCTGTTGGTTCCGACCTCCTATCTGCACAGACCTATTCCAAATTCCCGGCCTCCGCAGCAAATCGCTCGGCGAGGAAGGCGCGCATCATGCGGTAGGCGCGTTTTGCGGCGCGTTCGTTGTAGAGGCAGCCGGGCGGACTGTTTGCGTCGGCTTCGGCGAAGCAATGCACGGCACCGCTGAAGTTGACGAACTGCCAATCGGCTCCGGCTGCATCCATTTCCTCGTTGAACTTGCCGATGTCCTCCAACGAAGTGCCCTGGTCATCGGCGCCATTGAGCACGAGTATCGGCGTCTTGATGGAATGCTCTGCCGCCGGCATCGATGTCGACAGGCCGCCATGGAAACTGACCACGCCGGCAAGATCCGCGCCGCTGCGGGCGAGTTCGAGGACGGTGGAACCACCGAAACAGAATCCGATCGCGGCAATCCTGTCCGCCTGCAGGGGCACCTTGCCAACCTGTGCGCGCAAGGTGGCGACGGCTTCGCTGATGCGGGAGCGCAAGATCGCCCGATCCGCATAAAGCACACCGACTTGCGCACGTGCCTCCTTGGCATCCTTCGGCCGCACGCCTTCGCCATACATGTCGGCGACGAGGATCACGTAATCACTTGCGGCTACTTCCTTCGCACGCTCGATGGCCGATTCGGTCTCGCCCATCCAGTTCGGCACCATGACCAGACCGGGACGCAAGGCCTTGCTCGCGTCGTCATAGACCAGGTGCCCGGCGAAGCGGGTCTTGTCGACCGTGTAACTGATCGGCTTGACCACCATTGCGGCCTCGACCGAGGTCACGGCAAGCAAAAACAAGACTGAAGCTAGCAAGGCGCGCATGGTCTTCTCCGTCGGGATTTGCGCCGATGATAGTCCCATGCCAGGCAAAACTCAGGCGTTCGCGGCCTGATGCACGCCGGCCACGGCACGACCGGAGGGATCGGCGGCCAGGGCAAAAGCGGGATCCCAGGCAATGGCAGCCGCCGAGGAGCAGGCGATCGACTTGCCGCCGGGAATGGTCTGCGCGCAGGCATCGCCAGGGAAATGCTGCTCGAAGATGCGCCGATAGAAATATCCCTCCTTGGTGGTCGGCGGATTGAGTGGAAAGCGCCTGGCCGCCGCGGCAAATTCGCGATCGCTGACCTGGGCTTCGGCATGCGCCTTGAGGCCATCGATCCAGCCATAGCCGACGCCATCGCTGAACTGCTCCTTCTGCCGCCAGAGGATCGATTCCGGCAGCGCACCGGCAAAGGCTTCGCGCAATACCGCCTTCTCGATGCGCCCGTTGCCGGCCATCTTGAATTTCGCGTCCATGCCCATGGCGACATCGAGGAACTCCAGGTCGAGGAACGGCACGCGCGCCTCGACGCCCCAGGCCATCATCGACTTGTTGGCGCGGGCGCAGTCGTAGAGATGCAGGGCATCGATCTTGCGCACGGTTTCAGCGTGGAATTCACGCGCGTCCGGTGCCTTGTGGAAATAGAGATAGCCGCCGAAGATCTCGTCGGATCCTTCACCGGAGAGCACCATCTTCACGCCCATGGCCTTGATGCGGCGCGCCAGCAGGTACATGGGTGTCGATGCGCGGATCGTCGTCACATCGCAGGTCTCCACATGGCGGATCACCTCGGGCAAGGCATCGAGGCCTTCCTCGAAGGTGTAGCGGAAGCCGTGATGGACGGTGCCGAGCGCCTCGGCGGCGACTTCCGCGGCGGCCAGATCGGGCGAGCCTTCAAGACCAATGGCAAACGAATGCAGGCGCGGCCACCAGGCTTCGGCGGAATCATCCTCCTCGACACGCCGACGCGCGAAGCGCGCCGCACAGGCCGCGACCAGGGAGGAATCAAGTCCACCGGAGAGCAGCACGCCGTAAGGAACATCGGTCATCATCTGCCGGTGCACGGCCGCTTCAAAGGCGACGCGCAGCGCCTGTGCCGTCACTTCAACTCCTTCGGTCGCAGCGTAACTGCGCCACGGTTTTTCGTAGTAGCGCTGCAGCTCGCCAACCGCGCTGTCGAAGACATGCCCCGGCGGAAACGCGGCGACATCGGCACAGATCCCGACCAGGGCCTTCATTTCCGAGGCGACACAGATGCGTCCCTGGCCATCGTGTCCCCAGTACAGGGGGCAGACGCCAATCGGGTCACGGGCGATGACAAAGCGCCTGGCGGCACGATCCCACAACGCAAACGCGAAGATGCCGTTGAGCTTGCGCACGCCCTGCGCACCGTGTTCGCGATAGAGGGCATTGATCACCTCGCAATCGGATCCGGTCTGGAAATCATAGGCCTGGGTCAAACCCTGCTCGAGTTCGCGATGGTTGTAGATCTCGCCATTGACCGCGAGCACCAGCTCGCCATCGGCGGAACGGATCGGCTGGGCACCGCCAGCAGGATCGACGATCGCCAGCCGCTCATGGACGAGGATCGCCGCTTCATCGACATGCACCCCGCTCCAGTCCGGGCCGCGATGACGCTGGCGCTGGGACAGCTCCAGGGCGAGCCGGCGCAGGCTGACCAGATCGTCGCCAGCCTGCAGGCCAAACATTCCGAATATCGAGCACATGTTGATGATTCCTGAGTTGATCGAAAGCCCAATGCCTGCGTGTCCTGCATTTCATGCATACGTGCCATCCGTGGCCTCGCCTGAAACTGCTCCTGCGTTTCAGGCATACGTGTCATCCATGGCACCAAAACGCAGAAGGCCCGCTCATTGGCGGGCCTTCTGCGTGTAATTGGTTGTGTAACCGTCAGTGCACGCCAGCCCCGGATGTCGAGCGCGGATTATTGCGACCGTTGCAATTGGCGGCGGCGGCGAAGAAAGTCGGCTTGCTGGTCACGGAGTACATGGACATCAATAGAGCAGAAGCCATCGGCCAAGGCAAGCATTTGTTCGTCCGACTTTGCTTGCATGCGAAACCATTGGGGCTGATGCTTTTGCTGGCCACAAGCGGCATCGCGCATGCGCAAGGCGCACGCGTGCATCGCTGCATTGGCGAAAATGGCGAGCCCACCTTCAGTGACCGCAAATGCGCCGCACTGAAGGCCACCCCCGCTCCGGCACAGGCTGCCAATGCACCCGCACAACCCGGCAGCACGGGCGCAGCCAGCGCCGCGATCACGCAAACCTGCGCGGTTTCGCCGCAGGATCTGCGCGAGCGGGTTGCCGCCACGTTTGCCGCGACGAATGCGGTCGGTTTTTCCGGCCTGTTCCTGTGGGATGGATTTGGCCAGGGTTCGGCGATTGCGCCGCTGCGCGAGCTTGCCGTGCTGATCCATGAGCCACTGCTTGCCATCGACCTGGAGTCTTCGCCCCGATCCCAGCCCCGAGATCGCTACCGCTACGGCGAAGCCCGCAACGATGACGACGCGCTTTACGAACTCGTCATCCGCACGGTTGGCGAAGAGGAACGCAACGTCCCGTTCGAGTCGATCCGCCACTACGAATTGACGGAATTGCGGGGCTGCTGGTGGCTGCTGATGCCCTAGGGCAACGCTGATCAAGTAGCACAACCGTCATGGCGTTCGGAAGGTTCGCCATGCGTGCTGCGTGGCGAAGCGAAGGCTGGTTGCCTTGGCAAGCTGCGCGGTGCGCGTGGCGGACCTTCCGAGCGCCACCGTTCTTGATAAGAATCAATGGGTTCGGCGACACCTGTCTGCGCGCGGATCTTTGTTGCGCTGCCTTGAAGGACGGCCAGTCCATCTGCGTCAGCGCGCCGCGATCTGCACGCAGACAGGTGTCGTGACGGTTGCGCTACTTGATCAGCGTTGCCCTAGGAGCCTGCGCGGCAGAAGTGATCGAGGCGGACGTGTGGCTGCGCCAGGGCGCAGTTTCGACGATTCGCCGGCCTGTAGTGGTTCCACAGGCCAGGGAGTGGCGGAAATGCGAACCGCGCAGACGCGCTTGCAGCCGGTCGCCTTCTGCCGCGCAAGCTCCTCAAGATCGCCCGATCGGCGCCGCGCGGTTATCATGGCAGGCTACCCAACGAGGATTTGCATCATGGCGGCGACCTATCCCGAGTACATCTGGCAGAACGGCAGGATCAAGCCCTGGGCTGAAGCCACCGTGCATGTGATGGCGCATGCGCTGCATTACGGCTCGTCGGTATTCGAGGGCATCCGCAGCTACGAGACGCCGCAGGGACCGGCGATCTTCCGCCTCGGCGATCACCTCAAGCGCCTGTACATGTCGGCAAAGATCTACGACATCGCCATCCCGTACACGATCGACGAACTCGCCGCGGCCTGTCGCGAAGTCATTCTCAAGAACGGCCTGACGAAGGCCTATCTGCGCCCGGTCGCCTTCCGCGGCCTGGGCGGTTTCGGACTATCCGCCGAAACACCCACCGATGTCGCCGTGGCGACCTGGGAAATGGGCCCTTATCTTGGCCCGGGCGTGCTCGAAGCCGGTATCGATGCCTGCGTATCCACCTGGAACCGCATGGCTCCCAACACCATCCCGACCGGCGCCAAGGCAGGCGGCAATTACCTTTCCGGGCAACTGATCGCACGCGAAGCGCGTCGCCTCGGTTTTGGCGAAGGCATCGCGCTGGCCTCGAACGGCCTGCTCAGCGAAGGTGCCGGCGAAAACCTGTTCCTCGTCTTTAACGGCCAGCTGCACACGACGCCGGCCAGCGCCGCGATCCTCAATGGCATCACCAGGCACACGCTGATGACGCTCGCCCGCGCCAACGGCATCGAGGTGGTCGAGCGCGACATGCCACGCGAATACCTCTACCTGGCCGACGAGATCTTCATGTGCGGCACCGCTGCCGAAGTCACGCCAATCCGCACGGTTGATGCCAAGCAGGTCGGCGCAGGCAAGGCCGGACCGATCACGCGCAAGATGCAGGAGCTGTACTTCGGCCTGTTCAGCGGCAAGACCGAGGATCGCTGGAACTGGCTCGACCCGGTCGCCTGATCAGGATTGCCGGTCAAACTGCAGGGTGGCCACCGCGCCACCTTGCGGACGTGGTGCCAGAGTCACCTGCCAACCGTACAGCTCGCAAAGTCGACGCACGATCGCCAGTCCAAGTCCGGCGCCCTTGACCAGGGTCGTGCCGCGTTCGCCACGTTCGAACAGGCGCTCGGCATCCTCGGCGGCAAAGCCGGGACCGGTGTCCTCGACCGCGACCCGACCATGGCCGACGATCACCGCGACCTCGCCCTCCTGGGTGTACTTGAAGGCATTGCTGATCAGGTTGGTCAGGGCCACGGCAACCACCGAGGACGGGGCGACGGTCGACAGCGGCTGCTCGAGCTCCAGGCGAACATCGACCGGCTTGTTGCCGAGATGCGGGCGACTGATATCGATGACCTGCTCGACGACCTTGGCGACATCGGTGGTCTCGCCATCGGTCGGGGCCTGGCGCTCGCTGCGTGAGAGCAGCAGCAGGGCATCGGTCAGTTCGGTCGACTGGCGCACCGCGCGCTCGATGCGGCGCAGGCGCTCGTGCGTCTTCGCGGAAAGATCCTGCTGCCCAAGCATGAGCTCGGTGGTCGATGCAATCACCGCCAGCGGCGTGCGCAGCTCGTGGCTGACATCGGCATTGAACTCGCGGTCACGCTCGACCAGATGGGTCAGGCGCGCGGCATAGTCGTCCAGCGCAAGGGCCAGCTCGCCCACTTCGTCGTTGGCAAAGCGCGGCGCCATCGGCGCGTAGTTTCCCGACTTGCGCAGTTCACGCAGGCGCCGGGCCAGCTCGGTGACCGGGCTCATCACCCGCGAGGACAACCACAGGCCCATGAACAGGGAAAACACCGCAAACAGGATCACCGTGGCGATCAGGGCAATCAGCAGCTGGCGTTCGCTGAGTTTCTGCGCGCTGACATCCTGCTGCAGGAAGGCCCACAGGTCGTCCGACTTCGACACCGCGAGCTTGTAGGGACGCAAGTGGCCCTTGTCATCGTAGTCGGCAAGGTCGTAGACGCCGCTGTCGAATTTCTGCCAGGCCAATGGAACATTGGAAAAACGCCTGGCACTGAAAATGCGCGCCTGATACAGGGAGAGTTGCCATGGCGCATCCGGCGAAGGATTCTCGCGCTTGAAATCGGCGAAGCTCTGCACTTCGCGAGCCAGGGTGCTGTTGATGAACTGGTCTTCGAGGCGTGCCCGCACGTAAATCGTGGCAACCGCAAACAGGGCCGTGAGGCCCAGCCCGAACAGCGCAAACGAGATGATGATCCGGCTGCGCAGCCTACGCCGGTACTGCATCCGGATCGACCATGCGATAGCCGATGCCGTGACGCGTCTGGATCAGCGGCTTGTCAAAGGGCTTGTCGATTGCGGCGCGCAAGCCGTGGATATGCACGCGCAGGGAATCACTGTCAGGCAATTCCTCGCCCCAGACGCGGGTCTCGAGCTCCTGCCGGGTGACCACCGATGGCGCCGAATCCATCAAGGCCTGCAACAGCTTCAGGCCGATCGGATTGAGCTGGATCGACTTGCCATCGCGGATGACGACCAGGGTATCGAGGTTGTAGGTGAGATCGGCGAGTTGCAGGATGCGGCTCTTGATGCCCTTGCCGCGACGGCCCAGCACTTCGACGCGGGCGGCCAGTTCCTGCAGGGCGAACGGCTTGACCATGTAGTCATCGGCACCGGAGTCGAAGCCGGAGAGTTTCTGTTCAAGGGCATCGCGGGCAGTCAGCATCAGCACCGGAGTCTGCCGGCGCGCATCCTGGCGCAGCTTGCGACAGACTTCGAGCCCGTCCATGCCGGGCAGGCCCAGATCGAGCACGATGGCGTCGAATTCGTTGACCACGGCCAGGTGCAGGCCAGTCACGCCGTCACCGGCAAAATCGACCACGTGACCACGGTCGGCGAGGAAATCGCCGATATTGGCAGCGATATCGCTGTTGTCTTCAATGACGAGTATGCGCATGGGGCGATAGCTTAACGCGGAACCCCCGATCAGGAATGCACGGATGAGGAATTCGGCGAAGGGTGGGAAGGTCGGATTGCAGCGCAATAAAATGGCCCAAGGAGGTGCCTTTGGGGGAACACACCTCGCTTGGGCCAAAAGCTACTGCCCCGATTACCGTAATCTGCCGGTCACCTTGCCAAAAACTTAGGAGTGTCGAGCAGAACCTACAGTGGCTGGGACTATAGGGATCAAAGGCTTAAATCAAGGTTAAGCGGCACTGATGCTTCCGTTAATTCACGCCTGGCCGCGTTTCTTCCTCGGCGGCACCTGCGGCTTGCGCACCTCGACCGCGTTTTCCAGATAGGCGACGATCTCGCCGGCAATGTCCTCGCCGCTGGCCTTTTCGATGCCTTCCAGACCTGGCGAGGCGTTCACCTCAAGCACCAGTGGTCCGCGCCGCGAGCGCAACAGGTCGACGCCGGCAATGCCGAGGCCCATGGTCGCCGCCGCGCGCAGCGCAACTTCGGTTTCCAGCTCGCTCAGCTTGACGCCGCTGGCAACGCCGCCACGGTGCAGGTTGGCGCGAAAATCACCATCTGGCGCCTGCCGGTGCATCGCTGCTGCAACCCGATTGCCGATGACGAAACAGCGAAGATCGCCGCCGCCCGCCTCGCCAATGAACTCCTGCACGACGAAATTGGCATACAGGCCGCGAAACGCCTCGATCATGCCTTGCGAGGATGCACGCTTTTCGGCGAGCAGAACGCCCTGTCCCTGGGTTCCCTCGTTGAGCTTGATGACATGCGGTGGATCGCCAAGCATCTGCAGCAGGTCGGCGGTGTCATCGGGGTAATCGCCAAATACGGTCCTTGGCAGATCCATGCCCTCGCGGGCCAGCAACTGCAACGAGCGCAACTTGTCGCGCGCGCGCAGCACGGCGTCCGAACAGTTCGGCGTGTACACGCCCATCATCTCGAACTGGCGCAGCACCGCCGTCCCGTAGAACGTGATGGATGAGCCTATGCGCGGAATCACCGCATCGAAGCCGCTCAGCGCGCGCCCCTTGTAGTGCATGGCGAATCCGTTCTGCGCGATGCGCATGTAGCAGCGCAGCGGATCGAGCACGCGCACGCGGTGTCCGCGGCTGCGGCCGGCCTCGACCAGTCGGCTCGTCGAGTACAACGAGGAGTTGCGGGAGAGGATCGCGATCTTCATGGTGGATGCGGACTCGAGCGAAGCATCATGGCGGGCTGCGCTGCGCTCCGCAGGACGGATCGCCGATCAGGTTGGAGCGGGTGAAGGGAATCGAACCCTCGTCAGTAGTCGGGTGAGGAGGCGGCCTCGCGGCCACCCCCTCCCCTAAGAACCGTACGTGAGACTTTCGCCTCATACGGCTCAAGCAGCCAAGAACTCTACCGACACCCGCGTCGGTAGAGCGGCAGCCTATTCCTTCGCAGCACGCGCGTGCAACTGCATGTGGCACGTAGGGTGGAGCAATTGCAGGTTGGACAACCGATCCGAACCCCCAAAGACCCGCCAGACCATGTGATGGACATGCCATCCCGTAGCTTTCGTGATCTTGGAGGCGCAAACCGGGCAAAGTCCTTCCTGTTGATTCCAAAGCCAAAACAACTTCCTGCGTCCTTGCAGGCTAGACCCCATCCGACGAGTCATCCTCACGTCGAAGTAGGTTTCATCCTTGGGATCGTACGGGCTCGCGTCGGATCGCACCTTGATGTAGTTGCCCACGGAAATACTGGACAACCGCACCAGAGGATACTTCTCAGCCTGAAAGAGCCAGTCGCGTGAACCATTCGAGCGGAAGTACCGCCGTTTGATCCAGCGCTTGCCCTTCGTCGGATGCCTACGCACTGACCAGCGCCAAAGTGCCCGCCATATCTGGTGATCCATCTTCGCGAACGGACGGGATGCATGCACGACCCGGTGATAGTTGCCCCAACCCCGGATAATCGGATTCAGGGCAAAAATCACGTCGTCCTGCCTGACACCTCGCAGCTCACTCAGTCGACTCCTGAGTTTGGCATAGAACGCTTTGGCATTTCGCTTCGACGGCACGATGCGCAGGAAGTCCTTTTTCTTGGCGTTTCCCTTGAGGTGTTTCTGCACATGCCACCCAAGAAAATCAAACCCCTCCGTCACAGGGGTGATCTTCGTTTTCTCAACCGATAGCTGTAACCCGCGCTCGGCAAGAAACCCCACGATCAACGGTTTGACTCGTGTTTCCAAAACCTCTTTCGAGGCCCCAGTCACAATGAAGTCATCCGCATAACGGACAAAGTTTATCTTGGCACAACGAGGAAGACTGTCTTTCAACAATCGTTCCATGCCGTCTAGCACCAAATTCGCCAAGGTCGGAGAAATGATTCCTCCCTGTGGCGTTCCGGCGGCCGTCGGGAACAACGTACGACCCTCGACATACCCGGCCTTGAGCCATCTCAACAACACGCACTTATCCATAGGCACGTGCTGCACCAGCCAATCGTGACTGATGTTGTCGAAACAGCCCTTGATGTCAGCCTCCAGTACCCATTCCGGGGAATGCTTCCTCGCCAGTCCGTTGTGGCACTGAGCGATTGCGTCCGCAGTAGAGCGTCCGGAGCGAAAACCATAGGAGTTCAAATCCCCTCGAGTCTCCGCGACAGGATCGAGCGCAAGCCAATAGAGCGCCTGCATTGCCCGGTCCTTCATTGTCGGAATCCCAAGTGGGCGCTTTCCTCCATTGGCTTTCGGGATATGCACCCGGCGGAGGGGCTTTGGACGATAGCGCCGCGTCTCCAGCTCCGCTATTGCTCGCCCCTTCTCCGTGGACGTCGACCAAGTAACACCGTCTACGCCCGAGGTCTTACGGCCCTGGTTCTCCGTAACTCGACGCACCGCGACTGCTTTTGCGGTGGTCGAGCGGACGAGTAACCGTTGCAGGAAACGGACCCTGCGCCAGTCTTCGTCCTTTGCTGCCTTCGCTATGCGGATCTGCAACCTCCGAACACTCTGGAATGCCATGGCCCACGGGATCGTGTGCCAGTCAGCCCATCGTGTGGAGGCAATATCACCATCAATGATGGCGTCCATATCAGTCCTCCAAAGTTGGAGCGGGTGAAGGGAATCGAACCCTCGTCAGCGGCTTGGGAAGCCGCAGCTCTACCATTGAGCTACACCCGCCCATGAACCCTTTGGGGATGGACGTTCCCCTGATGGGGTTCGTCACCCCATCGGGAGTTGGTTGTCAGACCTGTCTAGCGACAGGCCACCACGCGGAAGTCTGCACCCTTTCGGGTCGGGGCGATCTTTACATCCCCTATCCCGGCCATTACAGCCGGGCTTTCGCTTTCTCCGCGATCCTGTTCCCGCTAAGCCTTCAATGACCCTTGCGGGCACCTAGTCGGCACGGTGCGCCGACAGCTTAACGAGGTTACCGTCTTCCGGACAAGAAACAGAAACGGGAGGGTTCTACCTATTTCGCCGAGGACCGTGATGTCGACGTGTGCCCACCAAGCAGGGGCACAACCAGTCCTATACCTTTTGGTACGAGGCCCGAACGCTTTGGCCTCTACTGCTTGACGACGATTACGACGGTAGTTTGCTTTCGCTAACCCTTCGTTCCAGCCTAGCGCCTCTCCGAGTGCGTTTACCCAGATACACGCATGCCCCCTCGCGGAGTCAGCGTACCCCGTAAGGTGGCTACATTGTCAGATCGCTCAATACCGGGCAGTTACCCACCCCGCATCGATCCTAGGCTACAGACGGTCGAACGTCTGGTCGGATTGGAATGCACTCACTCCATCCGACAATTTCTTGTACGGCCTTCGCCGCGAAACGTCGTGACCACGTACTGCTTGTGGACACGACTCTCCCTTGCTGCGTCCAGACAGAAACATCCTGTCCAAACCAACCGGCAATCGGTGCCGGGTGCCGCCTCTGTTTACGATGAGGAATCGACTGCTACAGCAAAGGCGTGTGACTCGCAGCTGACGTCGCACGCTTGGGAAGCTACAGCTCTACCATTGAGCTACACCCGCGCAAGCGACAGATTATCCGTCATTGCAGGCAGGCGGCAAGCAAAAACCGGCACCCGATCCGGCCAGGCAAGAGCTGCGAATGTTGAATTTTTGCAGGCCTGGCGGGCGGACGGTTCACGTTCAGCCATGATCCGGTCAGATAAGCGTGCGCGTACCCCGCCTGCATGCTCCATGCAGGCATGGCGGTGCCGTAATCACCTTTCGAGGAGAGCACCATGTTCAATCGTCAATTGTCCCGACTTGCCACCTGGCTGGTGCCGGTGCTGCTGCTGTGCGCAGCCGCCGGACAAGCCCTGGCAGACCCACCGGGCCGGGTCGCCCGCCTGAGCTATGTCGGCGGCGATGTCAGCATGCAGCCAGCCGGTTTCGAGGAATGGGCGGAAGCGCGCATCAATCGCCCGTTGGTCACCGGTGACAGCCTCTACTCCGATCGTGCCTCGCGCGTGGAAATGGAAGTTGGTGCCGCGACCTTGCGCCTCGACGAGCGCACCGCGTTCCGCCTGCTCAATCTCGATGACGACAACGCGCAGATCGAGCTGACCGCCGGCACCTTGAACCTGACGGTCCGCCACGTCTTCGAAGGCCAGACCTACGAGATCGATACTCCGACCCTGGCCCTGGTCATCCAGACCCCGGGCCAGTACCGCGTTGACGTTGCCCCCGATGGCGACTCGACCATGGTTTCGGTGATCGATGGCAATGGCGATGTCTACGGCCGCGACAATGCCAGCTTCCGCGTGCGTGACGGCGAGTCCTATCGTTTCTACGATTCGCAGCTGCAGGACTACGAAGTATTCGACCTGCCGCGCCAGGACGATTTCGACCGCTGGTGCTACGAACGCGCCGACCGCTACGAGCGTTCGCCCTCGCGTCGCTATGTCTCCGAAGAGGTCATCGGCTATGCCGATCTCGACGCGTACGGAAGCTGGAGCACGGCCGCAACCTACGGTTCGATCTGGTACCCGTCTCGCGTCAGTGCGGGCTGGGCACCGTACCGCGATGGCCACTGGTCGTGGATCGATCCGTGGGGCTGGACGTGGGTCGACAACACGCCATGGGGTTTTGCGCCGTCGCATTACGGGCGCTGGGCTTATGTCGGCAGCCGTTGGGGCTGGGTGCCGGGACCGCGCCATGTGCGGCCGATCTACGCGCCGGCCCTGGTCGCCTTTGTCGGTGGCGGCGGCTTCAGCGTGAGCATTTCCAGCGGTGGCCCGATCGGCTGGTTCCCGCTTGGCCCGCGTGACGTCTATGTGCCGTGGTACCGCGGCTCGCGCAGCTATTTCAACGACATCAACGTGCGCAACACGACGATCATCAACAATACCTATATCACCAATGTCTACAACAACTATTCGCGTGGTCAGCCGATCACCAATTTCAACTACGCCTATCGCAACGATCATCGCGCCTACACCGCGGTCCCGCGCGATGCCTTCATCAATGCGCGCTCGGTCAACAGCGCGCGCGTGCAGGTTGCGCAGTCGCAATTGAGCCAGGGTCGCGTGGTCAGTCGCATCGACATGGCTCCGACTGCACGCAGTTTTGCCGGCGGCACTGCATTGCCGGAGACTCGGCGCAACAGCCAGGCTGCCACCGCGTTTGACCGCGGGGTCATCGCGCGCACGGCTCCGCCGATGCGTCGCCTTGATGCGCAGGAACGCATCCGTGCGATTTCGCGCAACGACAACCAGCCACTCGCGGTCGGCCAGATGCGCGATCTGGCGACAACCCAGCCGCGCTCGGATGAACGCCAGACGCGCCGCATCCAGGTTGTCGGTGGCGAGCGTCCCGCGGCAACGGCGGTGCCTTCACGCAATGCGGCCGACGGCCAGTCACGCATCCAGCGGCAAACCCGCCCGGACGCAACGAGGCGCGAAGACAACGCGCGCGATCGGACACCGGCCAACACGCGCATCGAGCGCAATCGTGATGCCGCTCCTGCGGAAACCATCCGCGCGCCGCGCAATGAGCGCATCGAGCGCAATCCGCCCGCCAGCCAGCCGCGGCAGGCGATTGATCGCGACCAGCAATCGAACCGCCAGGTGACGCCGCGCGCGACCATCGAACGCGATGCGCCGGCACGCACGATAAACGCCCCCGAGCAACGCAGGCCGTCAACGATTCGTGCCAATCCCGAGGCGGTCGAGCGCAATCGCGGCAATGCCACGCGCGACCAGGGCATCGCCCTGCCTGCGCCCCGCAGCATCGAGCAACGCCAGCCGGTGCAGCGCGAGCAACCGGCGCGACGCGAGGCGCAGCCAATGCAGGAGCGTCGCGTCGCCCCGCAGCCGGAACCGCGCAACATGCCGCAACAGGAACGTCGTGAGGTGTCGCCGCGCAATGTGCCGCAACAGCGCAGCCAGCCCGAGCCGAGGCGCGAGGTTGCACCAGTCGAGCGTCGCCAGGTGCAGCCACGCAATGTGCCGCAGCCCGAGCAACGTCAGGCGGTGCAACCCCGCCAGCCGGCGCAGAACCAGCCTGCGCCACAGTCACAAGAGCGCAAGAGCAAGAAGAACGACGACTCCAGCGATGACAACAAGGACAACCAGCGCAAGCGCCGGGAATGACCATGCTGTCAACGACCTTGCCCCGGTGAGGGGTTTGCCACGGAAAACGCCGCAGACATCTGCGGCGTTTTCGCATGTATCCGCCGGTCCAGTCTCGCGCGCGGATGCGCCGGTGGCAGACGCTCGGGCCGGCGTTCGGGCTGGCGTTCGGGATAGAATGCACGCATGAAAATCACCCTCAATGGCGAAGTCCATGACATCGCCGAACAATCGACGCTGGAACACCTGCTGGCGGCGAACGGTTTTGCCGACAAGCGCGTGGCGGTGGAGATCAATCGCCAGATCATCCCGCGCAGCGTGTACCGCGAACGCGAGATCAAGGCTGGCGACCGCATCGAGATCGTGCATGCCATTGGCGGTGGCTGAAGCGGATCGAACGAGTGCCGCCATGCCCTGCCCCGTTGCCAGTTGCAAAAAGGAATACTGAACAAGCCAATGACCCAGATCGCAGACGACACCCTGGTTATCGCCGGCCGCCACTACCGCTCGCGCCTGCTCACCGGTACCGGAAAATTCAAGGATCTCGAGGAGACGCGCCTGGCCACCGAAGCCGCGGCAGCCGAGATCGTCACCGTCGCCATCCGCCGCACGAACATTGGCCAGGATCCTGCACAGCCCAATCTCCTCGACGTGCTGCCGCCCGATCGCTACACCATCCTGCCGAACACCGCCGGCTGCTACACGGCCGATGATGCCGTGCGCACGCTGCAGCTTGCGCGCGAGCTGCTTGATGGCCACAAGCTGGTCAAGCTGGAAGTGCTGGGCGACCCGCGCACCCTGTTCCCGGATGTCGTGCAGACGCTTGCCGCGGCCGAGCGCCTGGTCGCCGACGGTTTCGAGGTGATGGTCTACACCAGCGACGACCCCTTGCTGGCGCGTCGACTCGAACAGATCGGCTGCGTCGCGATCATGCCGCTGGCCGCGCCAATCGGTTCGGGCCTGGGCATCCAGAACCGCTACAACCTGCTCGAGATTGTCGAGAACGCCAAGGTTCCGGTGCTTGTCGATGCCGGCGTCGGCACCGCTTCGGATGCGGCGATCGCCATGGAACTGGGCTGTGATGGCGTGCTCATGAACACGGCCATTGCCGGTGCGCGGGATCCGCTGCTGATGGCCCATGCGATGAAACTGGCCATCCAGGCCGGACGTGCCGCATTCCGCGCCGGACGCATCCCGCGCAAACGCTATGCCTCGGCATCGAGCCCGATCGACGGCACGATCGGCTGAGGCGATGACTGATCCCCGCCACGCCGATCGCCAATCCGCAGAACCCGGCGGGCAACGCCGCGTGCGCAGTTTCGTCTTGCGCCAGGGCCGCATCACCCCGGCGCAAGCTCAGGCCTTCGATGCGCACTGGTCGCGTTACGGCCTCGACTACAGCGACCAGCGCCTCGACCTGCAAGTGCTTTTCGCGCGACCCGCACCGGTGGTTCTCGAGATCGGCTTCGGCAATGGCGAACAACTCCTGCACGCCGCCGTCAACGAGCCTGCGCGCAATTTCATCGGCATCGAAGTCCACCGCCCCGGCGTCGGCCGCCTGATGAATGGCCTCGCCGAGGCGAATGTCGACAACATCCGCATCAGCAACCACGATGCCGTGGAAGTCATCGAGCATCAGCTCGCGCCCGATTCGCTCGATGAAGTACGCATCTATTTCCCGGATCCGTGGCCGAAGAAGCGCCATCACAAGCGACGCCTGATCCAGCCGGAGTTCGTCGAACTCCTCGCCGGGCGCGTTCGCAGCGGCGGCCTGCTGCATCTCGCCACCGACTGGGCCGAGTATGCCGAGCACATGCTGGCGGTGGTCGATGCCTCAAGCCGATGGCGCAACCGGGCCGGACTCGGGGCATACTCCGAGGCACCCGGCTGGCGCATCAACACCCATTTCGAAAAGCGCGGCGTGCGTCTTGGCCATGGTGTCTGGGACCTGATTTTCGAGCGCGTCTGAAGCATCCTCCTGTCCGCCAACTCGACAAGAAACGGATTGACAAAGAAACACGATGGAAATGAGCCTGACCCTGACCACCGACATGGCCCTCGTCCTCGGCCTGCTGGTGTTCACCGTGATCATGCTCGTGCTCGAATGGGTGCGCGGGGACCTGGTCGCCCTGCTCGTCCTCGTCGTCATCGGCGTGACGCGCCTGATGCCGGTGGAGCAACTGTTTGACGGGTTTGCCGGCAACGCGGTGATGTCGCTGATCGCGGTGATGATCATGGGCGCGGGCCTCGATCGCACCGGCATGCTCGGCAAGGCGGCGAACTTCATCCTGAAGATCGCCGGCGGCGTCGAGACGCGCGTCTCCAACCTGATCAACGCCATGGTCGGCAGCATGTCGGGGATCATGCAGAGCCAGGCGCTGGCGGCCCTGTTCATGCCCGTGGTCAGCCGCATCAGCTCACGCACCGGCATCCCCCTGAAGCGCCTGCTGCTGCCGATGGCCTTCTGCATCCTCGCCGGCACCAACATCACGATGATTTCCAATTCACCGTTGATCCTGCTCAACGACCTGGTCGCCAGTGCCAACCGCAACCTGCCGCCGGGGGCGCAGAGCATCGAGCCGTTCTCGCTGTTCGCGATCACCCCGATCGGCATTCCCCTGCTGCTGGTCGGACTTGCCTATTTCGCCTACCTCACCCCGCGCCTGTGGCCCAGCGAGGAGGAGAAGCAGAAAGTCACGCCCGGGCGCACCGAGACCTATTTCGCCGAGATGTACGGCATCGATGGCGAGGTCATGGAGCTGACCGTGACCGCGGAAAGTCCGATGGTCGGCATGAGCATCGTCGAGGCCGAGCGACTGCATGGCGCACCGCTGATCCTTGCCCTGAAGACCGGCAACGAAGCGCGCCTGGCACCGCCGGGCGACCAGATGATCTGGGTCGGCAGCGTGCTCGGCGTGCTCGGCAAGCGCGAGGACATCAGCGCCTTCGCCAACAACCAGTTGTGCCGGATGCAATCGCGACTGCGCAACTTTGGCGACATGTTCAATCCGACCCGCGCCGGCATCGCCGAGGCGGTGGTTGTCCCGAACTCGCGCTGGGTCAAGCAACTGGTCGGCGACCTGCGCATGCGCAAGCGCTTCGGCATCAGCGTGCTGGCAGTGACCCGCGGCGAGCAGGTCTTCCGCGAGGACGTGCGCGAAGTCTCGCTGCGCCCCGGCGACACCCTGATCATCCACGGCCTGTGGCGCGACCTGACCCTGGCCGCCGAATCACGCGATTTCGTGGTCGTCACCGATTTCCCGCAGGAGGAGCAGCGGCCAAGCAAGATCTGGCATGCGGCGATCTTCTTCGCGCTGGCCATGGGCCTTGGCCTGTTCAGCAACCTCACCCTGGCCGTGTCGATGCTGGTTGGCGCGGTCGGCATGTTGCTGGCTGGCGTGCTCAGCATGGACGAGGCCTACCACGCGATCAACTGGAAGACGATCTTCATCCTTGCCTGCCTGATCCCGCTTGGCGGCGCGATGGATTCCACCGGCACGGCGGCCTGGATTGCCCAGGAAGCCATGGTCTATCTCGATGGCCTGCCGCAATGGATGATCCAGGCTTTCCTCGCCGTACTCGCCCTCGGTTTCTCGCAGGTCATCTCGAACGTTGGCGCGGCGGTCATGATGGTGCCGATGGCGATCAACATCGCCCTGGCTTCGGGCGGCAATCCGGCGGCCTATGCGTTGATCGTCGCCATTTCGACGTCCAACACCTTCCTGCTGCCAAGTGCCAATCCGGTGCTGCTTGTCGTCGCCGGCCCCGGCGGCTACAAGACCCGGGATTTCCTGCGCGTCGGCCTGCCGCTGACCGTGCTGATCCTGGTGACCACGCTGATCTCGGTCAACCTGGTCTTCAATCGCGGCTGAGCGCCAGCATCCGCCGATAGTTGTCCGCCCAAGCGCAGCGGTACTGCATCGGCTGCAACCATGTCACCCGCAGGTTTGGACTTGATTCGCAGGCGGCGGTGCTGCGCCGCCCTCTGCACTGACTGGCAGCGGTCAGTTCGTGCCGCCGGCCAGAAAACCTGTTTCCTTCAAGGTCGGCCCGAGCTCGGGCTCTCTTGGTGCCGGGCCACTGACGTCAAGCGGACGACAGACATGCGATCCGATTTCCGGAATGCAGTAATCCATGGCCACGGCCTTGCCGGCATCCAGGCGAACCGCTTGCGCAATCGGCGCGGCTCGCTCGTCGGTCCTGCGCGCCTGGCCAAGCGGGTGCCCGGCGCGACAGACATGGGAACCCATCGGTATCGCACAGGAGCCCTCGTCGGCGACGCCGGCGACCTTGGCATCGCCGACAAACTCGAAGTCCTGGTGGAATTTCTCCGCACCGCTCGGGTCCAGCGATTGTGCATCGAATCGCCATTGACGCAGGGCGTTGCGCGCGGCAACCACGAACGGGCTCTGCAAATCACCGCTGATGGTGCGGATGTTGCGCACGCGTCCGCCGCGATCGATGGAAAATTCAAAGCTGACTTTCGCATGCGGGCGGCTGAATCCGCGATCCGGATATTCCGGCGCCACCATGCGCACGATCTTCGGCGTGGCCTGCGCAGGGCCGGCATCTGCCGTCGCGACCATCTCGATCGGGGCGTGCCGGATGGCGCTGTCCGCTGCATCGACCGGCGCCACGGCAAGCGATTCGGCGGCTGTGCTCGGGGCGGCGGCGAGCGCCTCGACTGGCTTCGCGTCAACGCGCGGCATGACCGCTGTGACTGCCAACGCCTCTGCCTTGGCCACGTCGACGCTGTCGTCGGCTGTGGCGAGCGGCACGCCTTCGCTTGGCATCGAGACACTGGCGAGCTCGACCTGCAGCGACGCAATTTCGTGCGCAAGCGTGAGCGCTGGCTTGGCAGGGGCGAAATCCACCGAGCGAGGCTGCAGGAACACCTCCGGCTGCGGGTCTGCGCTGGTGTGCGAAAGGACGACAGCGGTGACCACGATCGAGCCGCAACCTGCCGCGACCAGCCACACCGCAAGGCGCGAGCGGCGCACGCGCGCGTGCGGGTGAACCGGGCCGACAATGCGCCGCACGCGATCCAGCAACATGCCGCCGCTCGCGGCAACGGCAAGCTGCGGGGTCAGTTGGCGCAGGTTTTCCAGTGCCGCCAGGGTGCGTGCATATTCGCGGGGTTCGCTATCGGTGAGGTGCAACACCAGGTTGTCGCAGCAGACCTCGCGCTCATGGCGAACCTCGCGCGAAATCCAGTGCACCACCGGATGATAGAAAAGCAGGGTTTCGACAATGGCCTGGGCCAGGTTGACGAGGTGGTCGTAGCGGCGCAGATGGCCGAGCTCATGGGCCAGGATCAGTTCAAGTTGCTGGCGCGGGAGCTTGGCGACCACTGCCACGGGCAGCAGGACCACCGGCTTCAGCCAGCCAATCAGGGTCGGCGTATCGATGTTTGCCGAGACCAGGACGCGCACGCCCGGCAGCGTGCCAAAACGCTCGGCCACCTGCGCCAGCAAGCGCTCGATGGCGAGGTCGCGCCAGGCCAGTCGGCGGGCAATCTGATCCAGCGAATGCCATTGCTGCGCGGCGCGGCCAATCATCAGCAGGACACCGGCCAACCAGGCCGCGACAAGCAGTGCCAGCAGGCTGTCGAATGCCGGTGCGCCAGGCGACAGGGTTGTCGTGGTGGCCAGGCTGGCACTGACAGTGCCACTGGCATGGGCATGCGTGGTTTCCATTGCCGCGGATGGCCACAGCAGCGCGAGCGTCAGGATCGGCGCGAGCAGCAGGGCCAGCAAGGAAAACAGGCCAAACGCGTAGCGCAACGAACTCTGCTCGGCAGGAACAAGGCGCCGAATCAGTGCATGAACGATACCGATGATCAGGCCCTGCCAGAGGAAATGGACCAGGGTCCAGCCCAGTGCCTGCATCCAGGCGAGGTCGGAAATGGCCGCAATCATGGCTGCTGGCCTGATTCGATGCTGTCGAGCAGGGCGCGGATCTCGTCGAGTTCCTGCTGGCTGGCCTTGGGTTGACCGCCCAATGCCTGCAGCACAAGCCGGGATGGCGAGCCATCGAAGACGCGCTGCACCATGTCGCTGAGAAACCGCTGCTGATTGGATTCCTTGCTGATCACGGCGCGATAAACGTGCGCGCGTTGCGAATCGTCGCGCTCGACCAGGCCCTTGGCATGCATGATCTGCAGCATCTTCAGGGAAGTCGTGTAGCCGGTTCCATCATCGCGATAGTGCGCCTCGTGCAGTTCGCGCACGGTCATCGGGCCATGCTGCCAAAGCACGTTGAGGATGCCGAGTTCGGCTTCGGTCGGTTTCGGGGTTTGCGGAATCCTGCTGCGCATTGGAACCTCGGCGAGGAATCATCGGGGCAGCCGCAAGGGCGGCCTAGAAACGCAACGAGCCTAGACATTCCCGCACGGGCTGTCAACGAGAGCCATCGTAGACACAGGGCGCCGCGCTCAGGCCGAGAACACCTCGGCACCCTCGATGCGCACCGGGACGCGGACCAGGCCGGTACTGCACGGCCCGGCGACCCGCTCGCCCGAATGCACCTTGAACAGCGCACCGTGGGCGGCGCACATGATGCAACCCTCCTTGACGAGGAATTTGCCGGGCACGTAATCAAGCTGGCGGCCCTGGTGCGGACACTCGTTGTGGTAGCCGAAAACCGCCTCACCCTGGCGCATGAGGATGATGTCGAAGCCGCCAGTCGACGAATCCACATGCACGGCAATCGCCCCGTTGTCCGGGATATCTTCAACGCGGCAAAGGGCGCGGGACTCGCTCATGCAAACCCTGGACACTTGTGGGAGAGGGATTCTGCCCCAAGAATACCCGTCCGGATGCGCTGCCCCCAGCATGATCCGCGCCGAGGAGTGCCAGATGTTTGTTTTCCAGTCCAACCTGCGCCCGCGCAATCCCTTGCTGCGACTGCTTGGCGGCATCCTCGGCCTGTTCGCGGTGATTGGCGTGCTGGCCATTGGTTTCCTGGCCTTCCTCGCCCTGACGGTGGGCGCGGCAATCTGGTATCTGGTCCACCTGCTGCGCTTGAAAGGGCGACCTGTTGCGTCATCCCCGGCCTCCGCGGCGGCCAGCGGCATCATCGATGGCGAGTTCATCGTGGTCAGCAACCACGAGCAACCGGCACGTCTCGAACACGGCGGCAGCGGCCGACCGCACTGAAGCAGCGTCCGTGCCGGCACGGGTCCACCTGCTGCCAGCAATCATCGGGCGACAGCAAGCAGCGACACCGTCAATTCAGCGCCTCGGCGCATCAGGGCAATCCCATGGTCAGTTTGTGCGTTGCCGAATCCCTTGCGTGGCGATCACTGCAGTGAACAAGGCCGATTCGCGCAAGACCGGGGAAAGCCTCGACGCCACTGAGCCGACACCTGGCAGCATGCGCCTGCTGGTTCCATTGGCCTTGTTCGCCGTGTATGTGGTCTGGGGCTCGACTTACCTGGCCATTCGCGTGGCGCTGGACAGCTGGCCTCCGTTCCTGCTTGGCGCGGTGCGCTTCCTCGCCGCCGGCGGTGCGCTCTACGCGTTCCTGCGCCTGCGTGGCATGCCAGCGCCGACGCGACTGCAATGGCGCAATGCCGCCATCAGCGGAACCTTGTTGCTTGGCATAGGCAACGGCCTGGTCTGCTACGCCGAACAAACCGTCGCCTCCGGCCTGGCGGCGATCGCGGTCGCCAGCATGCCGTTGTTTGCCGCCGCGTTCGGCACGCTCTATCGGGATTGGCCGAGTCGGCTGGAATGGCTCGGGCTGGTGATCGGATTCGGCGGTGTCATCCTGCTCAATCTCGGCAGCGGCATGAGTGGATCGCCGCTTGGCGCAATCGCCCTGGTCGTCGCCGCGATCGCCTGGGCCTTCGGCTCGGTGTGGAGCCGACGCCGCGACATGCCGCCGGCATCGATGAACACGGCCGCGCAGATGATCTGTGGCGGTGCGGCGCTCAGCCTCTTCTCGATCCTGCAGGGCGAGCGCATGCATGCCCTGCCCGGCCTTCAGGCCACCCTGGCCTTGCTCTACCTGATCGTGTTCGGCTCGCTGGTCGCATTCACCGCCTACCTGTTCCTGCTGAAGAACGTGCGCCCCTTGCTCGCCACCAGTTACGCCTACGTCAATCCTCCGGTCGCCGTCCTGCTCGGCGCCATCATTCTCGGCGAAGTCGTCCACGCCAGCGACGTCGCCGCCATGGCCGTCATCCTCGCTGGCGTGGCGATGATCACGTTGGGCAAGAGCCGGGATTAGGGATTCGTAAAGCAATTCGCGCGCGGAATGCCGCTTTCCCGAATCCCCAATCCCGAATCCCCAATCCCGGCTTTCAGGACTCCCGCAAGGCGGTCGTCACTGGCAAGCGGGCGGCGCGTACGGCGGGCAGGAGGCCGCCGACGAAGCCGATGGCGAGGGCCCATTTCACGCCGGCCCAGAGCAGCGCCGGCGAAATCGAGAACTGGAACACGACCTGGCTGAAGTTGGAGCCCAGCGTCGACACCGTGTAGTTGTTGAACAACAGCCAGGCGATGCTGGCACCCAGCAAACCGCCAATCAGTGCCAGCAGCATGGTCTCCAGCATCACCGAGATGATCACCGGCGGCGAGCGGAAGCCGATCGCGCGCAAGGTGGCGATTTCGCGGGCGCGCGTAGCCACTGCCGCATACATCGAGTTGAGTGCGCCGAAGATCGCGCCAATCGCCATGATCACGGCGATGGTGATGCCGACGACACGAATGACCTTGCTCAATCCTTCCGATTGCGCGGTGTAGTAATCGAGCGTGGTCTTGGCCTCGACCTTGAGCCGTGGATCGCTGGCCAGCGAGGCCTTCAAGGCATCCAGCGCCTCGGGCGAGGTCAACCTCACCGTGACCGACTGGAATCCCTGGCGCCGGTAGGCCGCCGAGACCGTATCGACATCGCCTTCCAGTTCCGATTCGTGCGCGTCGCCGGATTCGAAGACGCCGACGATCGTCCATTGCTGGTTGTTGAGATTGATCGTCGAGCCCGGATCGAGGCCAACGAACTGCTGGCGCGCCCCCTTGCCGACGATCATCTCGCGCAGGCCCGGGGTGAACCTGCGCCCCTCGACGATGCGGATGTTCGGACGCAGCGCCCAGACCTGCGGGCCGACCCCGCGCACCTCGACATTGGCATCGGTGCCGGTCGATTTCTTTGGCAGGTTGGCGACCACCACGAGTTCGGCGGAAACGATCGGCTTGCCCTCGGCGTCACGCAGGATGCCGGGCGACTGCGCGATCAGGGTCGCGTGTTCGCGGGTGACTCCCGAGCTCAGCTCGGCCGTCGCGCCACCGCGCAGGATGATGGCGGTTTCGTTGTCGCCGGTGCTCTTCAGCGTCTTCTGCAAGCCGTCGCCCATGGCCAGCAGGGCGACCAGCACGCCGACCACGCCGGCGATGCCGACAATGATCACCGACGAGGCACCGAGGCGCTGGCGCAGGGTCGAGACACCGACCCAGGTGACCGAGGCGGCCTGGCGGCCCATTCGCGTGAACGCCATCCACGCCGCCAGCAGCACGGCCAGGCCCAGCAGGACCACGCCCGGCAACATGACCCACAGGGCCACCGAGGCAAGGATGACGAGGAACAGGCCGGAGCCGAAAAGAAAGGATTTGAACTTGCGCATGTCGGGATCCTCAGCGACCAGCCAGTGCATCGACGATATTCAGGCGCATCGCCCGCAATGCCGGCAACACGCCGACCAGCAGGCCGATGCCGATCATCATCAGCAGGCCAGTCAGCCAGGTGCCGGCGCCAACCGGCGGCAATTGCAGCATGCCGCCACTCGCCGCACCGATCACCGGCAGCAGCAGCGAGACCAGGCCAAGACCGAGACTGCCGCCAATCACGATCAGCAGCACGGCCTCGGCAAACACCAGCAGCAACAAGCTGACATCGGAAAAGCCGATGGTCTTCAACGTGGCCAGCTCGGGCACGCGCTCGCGCACGGCCTGGGCCATGGTGTTGCCGGTGAGCAGCAACAAGGTGAAGAACACCGCGCCCATGATCGCGCTGACGATCAGCCCGATGTCGCCAAGCTGCTTGGCAAAGGAAAGCTGGAAGGCCTGTTCGGTCTGCGTGCGGGTTTCATGATCCGAGTTTGCCGAAATCGCATCGATGGCCTTGGCCACCTCGTCGGACTTTTGCGGATCGGCCACCTGCACGATCAACCAGCCGACTTCGCGAGCGCCATAGCTGTTGGCCTCGTCGAAATAATCCCAGCGAAAGAACAACTGCTGTTCGGCGCCACGCTGCTTCTCGTCCCTGGCCTTGAAGATGCCGACCAGGTCAAAGCTCCAGTTGGTGTCGCCGCTGGCCTTGTTTGGATAGATCGCGCCACTGATCGGGATCTTGTCACCGATCTTCCAGCCCCAGCGCCTGGCCAGGCTCTCGCCGACCAGCGCGCCAGTGCGGGTTTCCCTGAATTTCTGCAGTTGTTCGGGCGGGATGCTGAACTCGGGATAGATGTCGAAGTAGTTCGGATCGATGGCGATGTTGACCATCTGGTTCTTGCGATCCTGGTAGTAGCCGCCGAACCAGTTCGCCCAGGTCAGGTTCTTCACGCCCGGTGTCGCCTGCACGCGCGCAACGAGGCTCTGCGGCAATCCCTGGATGATCGAGTACTTCGACGAGACGACCATGCGGTCGACCCCGGCGGCATCGCCACCCGAGTTGAAGGCGACGCGCACGGCATCGAGCATGCCGAACAGCAGGAATGCGGCAAGCACCGACATCAGGGTGAGGATGGTGCGGGTCTTGCGCCGGAACAGCGCCGCCCAGATCAAATGGAAATATTTCATTGCCCTGCCTCCCCTCAAGCGGTCGCGGGTTCGACCAGGGTGCCCTTGTCCAGATGCAGGGTATGCCTGGCGTATTCGGCCGCTTTCGGATCATGCGTGACCATGATGATGGTCTTGCCCTGTTCGCGATTGAGCATCTGCAGCAGGCCGAGCACTTCCTCGGCCGACTGGCGATCAAGATCGCCGGTCGGCTCGTCGCAGACCAGCAGGGTCGGATCCGAAACGATCGCGCGGGCAATGGCGACACGCTGTTGCTGGCCACCGGACAGTTCGTTCGGCTTGTGGCTGGCACGATCGGACAGGCCAACCAGTTGCAGGGCGATCGAGGCGTTGCGCTTGCGTTCGGCCGCCGAAAGCCGGGTCAGCAGCAGCGGCACTTCGACATTCTTCTGCGCCGACAGCATCGGCAGCAGGTTGTAGAACTGGAAGATGAAACCGACATTGGCCGCACGCCACTTGGCCAGCGCGCCGCCGCCGAGCTTGTCGATGCGCTGGCCGCCAACGCTGATTGAACCGCCGCTGGGCGAATCGAGCCCGCCAATCAGGTTGAGCAGGGTGGTCTTGCCGGAACCGGACGGCCCCATCAGGGCAAGGAAGTCGCCCTTGGCGATATCCAGGTCGATATGGTGCAGGACTTCGACCTTCTGCTTGCCGCGCTCGTAGGTCTTGCTGGCTTCGCGGATTTCCACAAGAGTTGTCATGACAGATCCTCGCTTTCCGATTTGTTCCGGATTCGACCCGGGATGGTTATTTCTTCACGCTGATGCGGGAAGCGTCCTGCATTTCCGCAGGAGGCTCGCGAACGATTTGCGCGGAGGCGGCAATGCCTTCGACCAGGCGCAGCTCGCCCATGTTCTGCCCGGGCACGACCGCCTTCAGCACGGCGCGATCGCCCTCGATGACGAAGACCACGCTCTTGCCGTTGCGCTGGACGATGGCCGATGCGGGCAGCAACACGCCCTTGGGTGGCTCGGCCGTGGCTGATGCCGCCGCCTTTTCTTCCATGAACGACACGCGCGCGCCCATGTCCGGGAGGATGCGCGGATCCTTCTGCTCGAGGCCGACACGCACCTTGACCGTGGCCTTGCCGCGGTCGGCAGTCGGGATGATGGCAATGACCCTGGCTGGTATCGTCCAGTCCTGGTAGGCATCGAGCACGGCTTCGGCCGGCGCATCGGGCACGACCCGATTGATGTATGACTCGTTCACATCGACTTCGATTTCGAGCGAGTCCATGTCGACGATGGTGCCGACACCGGTGCGCGTGAAGCCGCCACCCGCCGAAAGCGGCGAGACGATTTCGCCGACCTGGGCAGCCTTGGCGATGATCACCCCGGCAAACGGCGCGCGCACGGTCGTGTAGTCGAGCTGCACCTGGGCGCTGCGTGCCTGCGCGGAAGCAAGATCGACGCTGCGCTGCTGCGCCGTCAGCTGCGCGGCCAGCGTGTCCACTTCGGTCTGTGCAGCCTCCACGGCCTGTTTCGACACCAGCTTGCGGCCAACGAGATCCTGCTGGCGCAGCAGGTCGCGGCGCGCCTGATCGAGTCGCGCCTGGAACTGGCCGACTTGCGCGCGTGCCTGTGCCACCTGGGCCTGGGCCTGGGCGAGGTTCGCCTGCTGCGCGGTGTCTTCAAGGCGAGCGAGCACTTGCCCGGCCTCGACATGCTCGCCTTCCTCGATCAGCACTTCGGAGAGGGTTCCGGTGATCTGCGCCGACACCGTGGCCTGGCGGCGCGCCGTGACATAGCCGGTCGCCTGCAGGACCGCCGCCGAAGAGCCGCCGGCACTTGGCGCAATGGCGGTCACCGCCGACACCTCGAAGCTGCGTTGCGTCGACATCCACCACCATGCCGCGGCGATGGCGACCAGCACGAGCGCAATCACCGCGACGATCCACGGCGCACGTGATGGCGGCTCGACCTTGTTCCGATCGATCCGCAACTGGTTGAGCAATTCACCCTTGTTCTCCATCCATCCTGTCCTGAGCGCCCGTGGGGGCGCAGAGTCTGCCACAGGTTGCCGGGTCGACCGATAATGAACAACCGGCCTTCATCACCAGTTGGTGGTGACGCCTGTCATGCTCGCCGTCAGCGCCGTCCGATCCTCGACACCGACACGCGCAAACGCACAGAATCCAGTTGCCCAGACCCGCCGAGGATCTCCTTCCATGACATTCGCCATCGCACCCCATGCCATCGCTGCCATTCCGGTCAGCGCCACCGACATGCGCTTTCCGCTGCATCGCATCTATTGCATCGGTCGCAACTATGCCGATCACGCCAGGGAAATGGGCTCCGAGGTCGATCGCGCGCAGCCGATATTCTTCAGCAAGCCGGCGGATGCGATCGTCATCGACAACGGCGATGTGCCCTATCCCCCGGCAACGCGAGAGCTGCACCACGAGGTCGAGATGGTCGTCGCCCTTGCCACCGGCGGTCGCGACATAGCCGTCGCCCACGCGCTGGAACATGTGTATGCCTATGGCATCGGCCTCGATCTGACCCGACGCGACCTGCAGGCAGTGGCAAAGAGCAAGGGCAATCCCTGGGATGTCGCCAAGGGCTTCGACTGCTCCGCACCGGTCTCCGACCTGCGTCGGGTCAGCGAGATCGGTCACCCGCAACACCTGCAGCTCAGCCTGGATGTGAACGGCGAACGGCGCCAGCAAACCGACATCGGCGAGATGATCTTCAGCGTTGCCGAAATCATCCATGAGCTGTCGAAACTCTACGACCTGCAATCAGGCGACTTGATCTTCACCGGCACCCCAGCCGGCGTTGCAGCCCTGGTCAAGGGCGACCGCTTCCGCGCCGAGCTGGAAGGCGTGGCGGTGCTGGAAGGCCGCATCGTCTGAGCCCGATGTTCTTCCCGCTGCGGTGCTGGAAGCCGCTTCAGCCGCGATGCGTTTGCCGCTCGTGATTTGAAGGCGCGAACGGGTGTACATGACTTTGATGGCTTTTTGGCCGTTATTGCTTCGATGTTGGCAAAACTTCGCAACGGGGCTGCGTCAGCGGAATTATCGGGATAGAGTGCGTCGGCGGCCCTCGCCGTCGCCACCATCATTCCACCCTGAAGGAGTCAACATGAGCATGATGTCGGAGTTCAAGGCGTTCGCCATGCGCGGCAATGTCATCGATCTGGCTGTCGGTGTCGTTATCGGTGCCGCATTCGGCAAGATCGTCACTTCGCTGGTCAATGACGTGATCATGCCGCCCATCGGCAATCTGATCGGCGGCATCGATTTCTCGGCGTACAAATTCGTGCTGACTCCCGCCGCCGCGGACGGCACTGGCGAAGTCGCCATCCAGTACGGTGCCTTCATCAACACGATGATCCAGTTCGCCATCGTCGCCTTTGCAATCTTCATGGTGGTCAAGGCAATCAACCGCCTCAGCAAGAAGGCCGAGGAAACACCGGCCGCGCCACCCGCCGATGTCGTCCTGCTGACGGAAATCCGCGATCTGCTGAAACAGGGCAAGTGATCAAGCCGGCGAGGTCTCAAGCCGCTGCGGGAGGCACCGGATGACCTTCGCCACAGTTGCTCCAAGCGTGGCTCTGGCATGATCGGGGGCTTGCCTCCAGGTGGAATCCGATCATGCCTCGCCTCGCCTCGCTTGCCCTTGCCCTGCTGCTGATGCAGACCGCTGCCCAGGCGGCGGATGCGACCAGTGCCACCGTGATTCCGCAGGCCGCCATCGACAAGGCCGCCGAGTTGCGCGAGCGTGCGCTGAAAAATGATGTCGCCTATGCCATCGTCGAAGGCCTGACCACCGAGATCGGGCCGCGCCTGGCCGCCAGCGAGAATGACCAGAAGGCGCGGGACTGGATGGTTGCGCGCTTCAAGGCGCTGGGTTTCGACAAGGTCTGGACCGAGCCGGTCAGCTACCCGAAATGGGTACGCCGCAGCGAGAGCGCAGCCATTGTTTCGCCTTTCCCGCAGTCCCTCGCGGTGACCGCTCTCGGCGGATCGGCCGGCACGCCGACCGGCGGGCTGGATGCCGAAGTGATCGCCTTTGCATCGCTGGAGGCGATGAAGGCGGCAGCGGATTACCTGGTCAAGGGCAAGATCGTCTATCTGGCCATCCCGCGCATGCATGCGCTGAGCGATGGCCACGATTACGGAAGCGGTTCGGCGGTCCGCGTGCGCGGGCCGGAGCTGGCCGCCGCCAAGGGCGCAAGGGCATTCCTGCTGCGCTCGGTCGGTTCCGACTCCAATCGTCTCGCGCATACCGGCATGACGCGTTTTTCGGATCCGGCCAAGGCGATCCCGGCGGCGGCGCTCTCCAATCCCGATGCCGACCTGCTCGACGCCATGCTCAAGCGCGGCAAGCCGGTGAAACTGCATCTCGCCCTCGATTGCGGCACCGAAGGCACCTACATCGGTGCCAACGTGATTGCCGAAATCACCGGCAGCTCGCGGCCAAACGAGTATTTCCTGAGCGGCGGACATCTTGATTCCTGGGATCTCGGCACCGGCGCAATCGATGATGCCTCCGGTATCGCCATCACCACCGCGGCCGCGCATCTGATCAGCCAATTGCCCGAGCGTCCGGCACGCAGCATTCGCGTGGTCGCCTTCGCCAACGAGGAATCCGGCCTGTATGGCGGCAAGGCCTATGCCGCCGAGCATCACCTGCAGATCGGCAAGGCCATCCTCGGCGCGGAATCCGATGCCGGTGCCGATCGCATCGTCAAGGTCACCGCGACGGTAAAACCCGAGGCGCGCGGCGCCATCGACCAGATCGCCAGCGCCCTCAAGCCGCTCGGCATCGAATATGACGCCAAGGCTGCCGGCAGCGGCGGCTCGGACCTGTCCGCCGTGCATGCAGTCGGCATGGCCGGGCTTTCCCTGCACCAGGACGCGGCACGCTACTTCGATTGGCACCACACCGCCAACGACACGCTCGACAAGATCGATCCCGAGCAGTTGCGCCAGAACGTCGCCGCCTATGCCGTGGCCATGTTCCTGGCCGCTTCCGCCGAAGGTGATTTCGGTTCCGCCGCGGGTGCGTTCGCGGAAGACGCCGACGAGCACTGATTGTTCGTCTGCGCAATCGCCGGCTTTCCTGCAACCTGCCGGATTATCGATGCCGTGCAGGCCGGGGGCTCAATGGTGCAAGCCCCGGTGTCGTGACACATCGAGACCTCCACGGCACATGCGATTGACACCCCGGACTCGCCGGGGCAGTCTGCGCAGCTTGCACTTGTCGCTTCGATCGGGTGACAAGGCTGTCGACATGGGGCCGTCCTCGATCTTCGATGACGGCACTCATGATCAGGGTCAACACGAGGGAAACCCATGTACAACAAGCAATTGTCCAATCGAATCGTACTTGCCACGCTCGCCGCGGTCGGCAGCATGACCGTCGGCACAACGAGTGCCTATGCCGCCGTGGTCTGCGCCTCGCCGTCCATTGCCGTTCCGCAGAACATCGACGGCATGTACATCAATCTCGTCACCGGAGCGACGGGCACAACAGGCAGTTCGGTCGCCGGCTGGGATTTCAATCCTTATGCGAGCAACACTGCCACGCTGCTTTCGTTCAATGCCGCCACTGGTTCCGGCTATGTATCCAGCGGCGGCGTCATCACGCCGCTGGCCGGCGGAACGCCGGTGGGAGCATCGAGCACCTATCTGACCGGTATCCAGACATCGCCGACGGCCATGGGCTCATATCGGGCCGGTGTATCCGGCCAATACCTCGGATTCCGCTTCACCGAAGGCGGCAATACGTACTATGGGTGGATTAATTTGACCAGCGTCGGACCCAACGGGTTTCCCGCAAGCCTGAACAACTACTGTTACGAAAACACACCGAACACCGAAATCACCGCCGGAACCACGCCGGTTTCGTTGCAGCAGTTTTCAATCGAATGACGCCAGGCGACTCGCGTTGGTGAACGCCTGATCGCCACGGGCGGGTCCGCTTGCACAGTGGACCCGCCGGTTCGTCGCATCAACGACGCATCGCACCCGCGTGCAACTGGCGCCAGTATTCGCCAAGCACGACCGCCGCGCTGACCGAGATGTTGAGACTTTCGACGACGCCGCTTCCGGGTATGGAAACCTTGTGGTCGGCTGCCTCGACCAGGGACTTGCTCATGCCCTCGCCTTCCGCGCCGAACACCAGCACCTTGCGCGGTTCCAGGCGCGTCGCGTAGAGGTCTTCGCCGCCGCGCGGCAGGGTCGCGGTGATCCGGTAGCCAGCCGCGCGCAGGCTGGCCAGGGCAAGCATGTCATCCTCGACGCGCACCAATGGCACCACTTCCGCCCCGCCTTCGGCGACGCGTGCAGCGGCACCTGACAGATCAAGCGACGATGTCGCCGGCACGATCACCCCGGAGACTCCGAAATGCGCGGCACTGCGCAGCAGTGCGCCAAGGTTGTGCGGATTGCCGACGCCATCGAGCCAGATCAGCAGGGATGGCGCTGGTGCCTTTGGCTGCGCCGCCAGCAGATCATCCAGCGACAGTGCAGGCGGACGCAGCATCTCGAAACAGATGCCCTCGTGGTGGCGGGAACCGGTCAGCTTGTCCAGGTCCGGGCTTTCGACCACGCGATAGCCGAGCCGATGCTTGACGCACCAGGCCAATACCGGCTTCAGCTCGGCAATGCGCGACTCCAGCAGGTAGACCTTGCGCAATTGCTGCGGACGCCGGGCGAATGCGGCGAGGCAGGCATTGATCCCGTACAGGCGCATCTCGCCGCTCGGACGCTGCGGCCTCGCTTCGGCTTCGTCCGCTTCCGGCATCTGCTCCCGCTGCCGTCGCACAGGCGGACGCGCAGGTGCGTCGGCGCGCTTCTTCCACGGTGAGTCACTTGCCTTCTTGCTGGCTTTCCACTTGTCTTCAGTCATCTCGGGCGGATTGCTTGCTGTTGGTCGGCGCGGATCGCAGCATCGCATACATCCACAGATCGAGGATCCTGCCGTGCTTGATCACGGCGCGACGCAGGATGCCCTCGCGCTGGAAACCGGCTTTTTCCAGCACGCGCGCCGAACCCGGGTTGTTCGCGAATACCGCCGCCTGCAAGCGCTCGAAGCCGTGCTCGGCGAAAAGATACCGGCACCAGCAAGCAACGACACGGCTCATGATGCCGCGGCCCCAGTAACGGCGGGCCAGCCAGTAGCCGATTTCGCCGCCGATCCTGAACTCGGCGGCGCCGGGTCGCACGTCGATGCCGCCGACGGCCACGCCATCGATTTCAATGGCAAGCACGATTGCCGGCGGCTTCGCCGGTTCGTGCAGGAACTCCTCGGCATCCTGCTTCGTGTACGGAAACGGAAAGCGATCGGAGACCGTGCGCGAAACGGCTTCGTCGTTCGCGTGCAGAACCAGCGAATCGAGATCCGCAGCCTGCCACGGGCGCAGCACGAATCCTTCGCCCTCGATGCGCGGCAGCGCGGCCATCAGGCATGCCCGCCAACCGCCGGCGTTTCCGCATCGAGCTTGTCGATCCTGCGGGCCAGCGCATCGGGCGAGCGCGTGAACGGCGCCAGCAGCGTGTAGAACGAGGGCACCACGAACAACGACAACAATGTCGAGAAGGCGACACCAAAGATCACCACCACGCCGATTGCCGCGCGGCTGGCCGAACCCGGGCCGCCGGCCACGACCAGCGGCACGGCACCGGCAATCGTCGCCACCGAGGTCATCAGGATCGGACGCAGGCGCACCGATGCGGACTCGGCGATGGCATCGGCAATGCTCCTGCCCTCGTCGCGCAACTGGTTGGCGAATTCGACAATCAGGATGCCGTTCTTTGCCGCCAGTCCAATCAGCATGACGATGCCGATCTGGCTGAACAGGTTGAGGCTGTTGCCGGTCAGCCAGAGACCGATCAAGGCCCCGAGCACGGCCAGCGGCACGGTCAGCATGATGACGAAGGGATGCACGAAACTCTCGAACTGCGCGGCCAGCACGAGGTAGACGACGAGCAAGGCCAGGGCAAAGGTCAGCACCACCGCGCCACCCGCCTTGAGGTACTCGCGCGAATCGCCCTTGTAATCGAGTTGCGCTGTGGGCGGCAGTTCCTCGGCAACCGTCTTCTGCGCCCAGCTCAGCGCCTCGCCCAGCGTGTAGCCTGGAGCCAGTCCCGCCGAGATGGTGATCCCGCGCAGGCGGTTGAAGCGGTTCAGGCGACCGGGTTCGGCAAGTTCCTTGAGGCTTACGAGGTTGGCCAGGGGAATCAGTTCGCCGCTGCGTGCCGAGCGCACATAGAGATTGTCGAGATCGGCCGGTGCCGCGCGATCGCTGCGCTGCGCCTGCATGATCACATCGTATTCCTCGCCGCCGTCGACATAGGTCGTCACCCGCCGCCCGCCCATCATCGTTTCCAGCGTGCGGCCGATTTCCTGCGCCGACACGCCAAGGTCCGCGGCGCGCGCATGATCGATCTCGACGCGCATCTGCGGTTGGGTTTCCTTGTAATCCGAATCGGCGCCGAACAGGCCCGGGTTCTCCTCCATGCGCGCCAGGATGCGATCGCGCCAGCTTGCCAGCTCCTTGTAGTCGGGGCCGCCGAGGACAATGCTCAGCGGTTGGCCGCCACCACGAACCAGGCCAGTGCGATACGAAGGCACCGCGCGCACACCCGGCAGGCTGGCCAGGTCCTTGCGCAGTTGCTCGGTCACCTGCGGTGTCGTTTCCTTGCGCTTTGTCCAATCCTTGAGGAATACCGTGATGCGACCGGTATGCATCTCCTGGCTCGAACCATAGCTGCCGGGAACGCGCGAATTGAAGCGCTCGATCGGGCCGCCTTCACCGATCAAGCCGAAGAACTTCTCCTCGACCTGCTGCATCTGCCCGACCGTGTAGTCGAAGCCGGCGCCTTCCGGGCCGGTGACCGAGACATGCAGCACGCCGCGATCCTCGGTCGGTGCCAGTTCGGAAGGCACGAATCGCAGGAGCACGGCACTGGCGCCGAAAGCCGCCAGCAGGACGAGGATGAAGATGACCGGCTTGCCGCTGCTGCGCACGACGCCACGCCGGTACAGCGCGGTCAGCCGTTCGAGCCGCGCATGCACGAAACCGTTGAAACCCGATTTGTGCACATGCGGCCGCACCAGCTTGGAGGCCATCATCGGGGTCAGGGTCAGGGCGACGAACGCCGACAGCGCGACGGCACCGGCCAGGGTCACCGAGAGCTCGCGGAACAGGCGTCCGGTATTGCCTTCCATGAAGCCGATGGGCAGGAACACGGCGACGAGGACGGCGGTCGTGGCAATCACCGCGAACGCCACCTGGCGCGTGCCGCGCTTGGCGGCAATCAGCGCCGGTTCACCGAGATCGGCGCGGCGCTGGATGTTTTCGAGCACGACAATCGCGTCATCGACGACCAGGCCGATGCACAGCACCAGTGCCAGCAGGGTCAGCAGGTTTATCGAGTAGCCGAAGGCGTAGAGGCCGATGAAGGCGGCAATCAGGCAGACCGGCACGGTCACGGCGGGAATCAGGGCCGAACGCGCGCTGCCGAGGAAGAGGAAGATGACGAGGACAACGAGGATGCCGCCTTCGATCAAGGTCGCGTAGACGCGCTCGACCGCCGATTCGATGAACAAGGTGGAATCATAGGCAACAAAGATCTCGGTGCCTTCCGGCAGCGATTGCTGCACGCGCTCGGCTTCGGCGCGGGCGGCGCGGGCGACATCGAGGCTGTTGGCCGTGGAAGTCTTGACGATGCCGAGGCCGACGTTCGGCTGGCCGTTGCTGCGCAGGTAGGAACGCCGTTCCTCGGCCGCGCGCTCGACCTTGGCGACATCGCCCAGACGCACGACATAGCCGTCACTGCCCTTGGCCAGCGCGAGCTTGGCGAAATCCTCGGCCTTGCGGTAGTTGCGCTGCACGCGCAGGGTGAAATCGCGGTTTTCCGATTCGATGCGCCCTGCCGGAAGCTCGACGTTTTCCCGGCGCAGGGCGGCTTCGATATCCGAGACCGCCAGCCCGCGCGCGGCGAGCGCTTCGCGATCGAGCCAGATGCGCATCGCGTAGCGCTGGCCGCCACCGACGATGACGCGGGCCACACCTTCGATTGCCGACAGCCGATCCGAGACATAGCGTTCGGCGTAGTCGCTCAATTCCAGCGAATCCATGCGATCCGAACGCATGTTGAGCCAGACAATCGCGTCGGAATCACTTTCGACCTTGGAGATTTCCGGCGGATCGGCCTCTTCGGGCAGGCGATCCTGGACGCGGCTGACCGCATCACGCACATCATTGGTGGCCGCCTCGATATCGCGGCTCAACTTGAATTCCATCGACACATCGGCGCTGCCGTTGCGGCTGCTCGATTCAACCGTCTCCACGCCTTCGATGCCGGCCAGGGCATCTTCGAGCACCTGGGTGATGCGCGTTTCGACAACTGCGGCCGAGGCCCCCGGATAATTCACCTCGACGGAAACGATCGGTGGATCGATCGCCGGCAACTCGCGCAGGGTCAGGCGCGAAAACGACATCACGCCGAGCACGACCAGCAGCAGGCTGATGACGGCCGCAAACACCGGGCGCCGGATCGAGATTTCGGAAAGATTCATTGCGGAGCCACCGCTGCCGGCGTCGCATCGCTGATCAACGAGCCATCACGCAACTTGACCGTGCCATCGACGACGATGCGCGTGCCGGCATCGATGCCGTGGATGACCTCGACCTTGCCGTCCTTGCGCGCGCCCAGTTCGACCGCGACGCGTTCCACGCGCATGTCCGGCTTGACCCGGTACGCGAACGAGCCGGTACCGACCTGCTCGATGGCGATCTCGGGCAGCGCCAGCACCTCGCGCCCGGGTTGCAGGACGCGAACCGTCATCAGCATCCCGGCACGCAAGGCGTGATCGGGATTCGGCAATTCGGCGCGCACGAGAATGGCGCGGGTAATCGGATCGACGCGGGAATCGATCGAGGTGATGCGCCCGCTGAAGTGGCGGCCCGGATAGGCGACGCTGCTGGCGGTCAACTCGAGGCCCGGCTGCAGTCGCGCCAGATTGCGTTCGGCGAGGGCGAAATCGAGCTTGATCGTGTCGATGTCATCCAGCGTGGTGATGATCGTGCCCGGCGTGACCAGCGCGCCATCGCTCACCTGACGCAGGCCGAGCACGCCCGAAAAGGGTGCCGTGACCACGCGATCGGCCAGTTGCGCACGCAGCAAGGCCACGCGCGCCTGGCTCGAATCATGCGTCGCGCGCGCGGTGTCGGCGACCTGTTTCGAGACGGTGCCCTGGCGCACCAGGTCGTCGTTGCGCTTCATCAGGCGCTCGGCATCCTTGAATGTCGCCTGCGCCTCGGCGAGCGCGGCAACTTGCTGGCCCGACGTCATCTCGACCAGCACGTCACCGGCATCGACCTGCTGGCCGTCGCTGAAATTCACCTTGCGCACGGTCTCGGTGATCTTTGCGGTCAGGGTGATGGATTCGCGCGCCTTGGTCGTGCCGACCGCCTCGATCGTGTCGACCCAGGTCGACGGCTCGATGACGGCCGTGGTCACCGGGATCGCGGGATTGGCTGACGCTTGCCCTGACGGCTCCTTGCTCGAGCAAGCGGCCAGCCCGAGCAGGCAGGTGGCGAGAACAGTGGTAGCGAGAGGTTTCAGCATGTTGTCGGTGTGGTCATCGAATCGGATAAGGGCGCGCTTGCGTGACTGCAAAGGGATCGGCAGCGCGGCTTGCCTGCACGATGACCACGCTGCCAGGAGCTTGTGCGGTCGCCAGTTCAGTGCTCGGCGACTGGCAGCGGCGCGCGGGCCGCGGCTCCGGTCCGGCGCGGAATACGGAACAGAAGCAGGAAGGGTAACGCAATCAGGGTCATCCACATCATCAGCCAAAAGTCATTGATATAGGCAATAGCTGCCGCCTGCCGCGTCACTTCGGCATTCAACATGGCCAGGCCCTGTGCGGAATTGATGTCGAATGCGCCCGCTGGCAGGTTCAGCGAGTACGGCGTCAGGCGCGCGGCGATTTCGGCATGATTGATCTGCGTATTGCGCGCGACCAGGGCAAACATGATCGAAATGCCGATGCTCGATCCGATATTGCGCGCCAGGCTGAAGATGCCGGCGGCCTCGGTTCGTGCCGGCCCCGGCAGGGTCGCGTAGGCCAGGGTCGACACCGGCACGAAGACCAGGCCGAGGCCAAGGCCCTGCAGGATGCCGACATTGATGATTGGCCACATCGGCACATCGGGGCCGAATTGCGCGCTCATGCCGAGTGAAAGCGCAATCAGCAGGATGCCGATGGCCATGGGTTTGCGTGGATCGATGCCCGCCTGCAGCAAGCGTCCGACGATGGTCATCGCAACCAGCGTGCCGACGCCGCGCGGAGCCAGCAGCACGCCGGTGGTGACGACCGGATAGTTCATCAGGTTTTGCAGGTACGGCGGCATCAAGGCCATGGTCGCGAACAGCAGCACGCCAACGATGAAGATGAACAACGTGGCGACACCGAAATTGCGATCCTTGAGCAGGGAGAGATCAACGAAGCTGCGCGCGCTGCTGCGCCAGTGCACCCAGTACAGATAGAAGCCGAGCAAGGCCAGGGCCAGGTAGATCTGGATCTCGACGGCGGAGAACCAGTCCTTCTCGTTGCCGCGATCGAGCATGAGCTGCAGCGCGGCGATGCCGATGGCAAGGAAGGCGAAGCCGCGCCAGTCGAAACGGTTCGTGTGCGTCTCGTCCCTGGGCACGCTGGCCAGCACGCCGAGCAAGGCCACGATGCCGACCGGCACATTGATCAGGAACACCCAATGCCAGCTGTAGTTGTCGGTCAACCAGCCACCCAGCGGTGGTCCGACAATCGGCCCGACCATCACGCCCATGCCCCACAAGGCCATGGCCGCGCCATGTCGTTCCGGCGGAAAGGCATCGAGAAGGGAAGATTGTGAAATGGGTACAAGGGCAGCACCAAAAAGGCCCTGCAGCACGCGGAAAGCGACCATTTCGCTGATGTTGGTGGCAATGCCGCAGAGCACCGAGGCAATCGTGAATCCGCTGATGGCGACGATCAGCAGATGGCGGCGACCAAAGCGCGCGGCCAGCCAGCCGGTTGCCGGCGTGGCGATTGCCGCGGCAACGATGTACGAGGTGAGGATCCACGCCGCCTGGTCCTGGGTTGCCGACAGCGACCCCTGCATGTCCGGCAAGGCGACGTTGGCGATCGTCGAATCGATCACCTGCATCAGCGTCGCCAGCATGATCGAAACGACCAGCAGCGGCAGATTGGCAACCTCACGATGCGAGGCGATGGGGGTCATGGCGACAGAGGACAGAGATTGGAGATTCGGGATGACCAGCCATTCGGCTGTTGAAAGCGGGGATTCGGAAGGTCAAAAGCAGGGAATCACAGTACGGAGTGCACTGCGGCTTTTGCTTTACCCACTCCCGAATCCCGAATCCCGATTCCCGGCCACCAAGGTCCAACGACCAAGCACGGAGTTCTCCTTGCCGGTGTCGATTTTGACATCGGCGCTCATGCCCGCCCGCAGGATCAGGCCTTGCTGGCTGCTGGCATCGATCGACAGATGCACCGGAATGCGCTGCACGATCTTCACCCAGTTGCCGGTGGCGTTCTGCGCCGGCAGGATGGAAAACTGCGAACCCGAGGCCGGACTGATCGATGCCACGGTGGCCTTCCACTTGTACCCTGGATAAGTATCCACCTCGATCTCGGCCGATTGGCCGACGTGGACATTGGTGAGGTCGGTTTCCTTGAAATTGCCTTCGACCCACATGCTGCTGGAAACCAGCGGCATGGCCGCTTGCCCGACATTCAGGTAATCGCCAGGCTGCAGATGCATCTTGCCGATCGTGCCATCGATGGGTGCGCGGATTTCCGCATGCGACAAATCAAGCCTGGCCTTGGCCAGTTGCGCCATGACCACCTTGTAGCCGGACAACTGCGCAAGCGGCGTATCCACCGCCCCGCCAAGCATGGTCTTGGCCTTGGCCAGGTTTGCGGCATCGCTGTCGCGGCTGCCGCGGGCCGTGGTCACATCGTTGATGGCATCGTCGAGGGTCTTCTGCGCGACCAGGCCCTTGCTGCGCAATTCGCGGATGCGCTTGAGCTGTGCCTCGTGGTTGCGCAAGGTTGCATCCGAGGAGCGCAGGTCGGCACTGGCCGAACGATAGTTGTCGCGCGAGGCGTTGAGGTAATCCGCAGCGGCCTCGATCTGCGCTTCCATCTGGGTCACCGCGAGCTGCAGCGGCTCGGCATCGAGGCGGAAGAGCAGATCGCCCTTGCGTACCTGCTGGTTCTCATGCACGGCGACTTCGACGACGCGACCGGCGATCTGCGGCGCAATGGTGACCTGGTCGGCTTGCACATAGGCATTGTCGGTCGAAGTGTAGCGTCCCGAGGTGACGTAGAAATATCCGGCGACCAGGCCCACCACGAGCGGGCCGCCAAGCCACAGCATGCGGTTGCCGCGCTTTCGCGCAGGCGTGCCGGGTTCGCCGGCAGCGACGGTTTCATTGCCTTGTTTGCTGGTCATTGCATGCTCGGTATCAGGATTCGGATGATTCGGTGTTGCCATCAATGGCGAGGAGGTTGCTGCGGATCCGTTCCAGGACACGCTCGAAGGCTTCGAAATCCGCCTGGCCAACACCGACCAGCGCTTCCTGGCGCAACTCGGAGGCAAGCACTTCCATGTCGTCGGTGACCTCGTGCGCCCTGGCGGTCAGGTGCAGGCGCCAGCGTCGCCGATCGTTCGGATCGGCACGGCGCTCGACAAAATCCGCCGCGACCAGGCGATCGAGCACGCGACCGACGGCAATCGGCTCCATTTCAAGAAGTTCGGCCAGCTCGCTCTGGCTGAGCCCTTCACGGCGCCGGATCGACTTCAGCGCCCGCCATTGCGCGCGGGTCAGGCCAAAACGGATTGCACGGCGGTCGAAATGCTTGCGCAACAGGCAAGTGACGTTGTGCAGGCTGTAGGTGAAGGAGCGATCAATGCTGTTCATGGCAGCCAGGGATATTATGTCCTAGGCAGCTAATTTTCAAGGGCACGCCCATGACGCGACGCACTCTCCATCACGAATATCCATTGAATCAACATGTTGGAGTCAACCTGCTGGAACGGCGAAGGATTCGATGCCGGCGGCTCGCGCGCCTTGGCAGGGGACTTGTTTCCTCATTGTCCTAGGGCAACGCTGATCAAGTGGCACAACCGTCACGACACCTGTCTGCGTGCAGATCGCGGCGCGCTGACGCAGATGGACTGGCCGTCCTTCAAGGCAGCGCAACAAAGATCCGCGCGCAGACAGGTGTCGCCGAACCCATTGATTCATATCTAAAACGGTGGCTCTCGGAAGGTCCGCCACGCGCACCGCGCGGCTTGCCAAGGCAACCAGCCTTCGCTGCGCCACGCAGCACGCGTGGCGAACCTTCCGAACGCCATGACGGTTGCGCCACTTGATCAGCGTTGCCCTAGACTTGAACCCGGGCAAGCCGGGGAACCCTCGCCGCGATGATCCGCATCCTTGACTGCAATATCACCGAGCTCCGCGTCGACGCCATCGTCAACGCCGCCAACGAGACCCTGCTTGGTGGCGGCGGTGTCGACGGTGCCATCCATCGTGCCGCCGGCCCGGGCCTGCTCGCCGCCTGCCGTGCCCTGCCCCTGCTGCGACCCGGTGTGCGTTGCCCGACTGGCGAAGCACGCCTGACCGGGGGATTTGCCCTGCCCGCGCGCTTCATCATCCACACCGTTGGGCCAGTCTGGGAAGGCGGCGAGGATGGCGAGCCGGCATTGCTGGCGGCCTGCTATCGCAACGTGCTGGCCATTGCCACGGCGCAGTCGCTGGATTCAATTGCCTTCCCGGCAATCAGTTGCGGCGTATTCGGCTACCCGCCCGAAAAGGCCGCAATGATCGCCCTCGGCGAAATCGGCAAACCCGCCCACGCCAGGTTCAAGGTGACCCTTTGCTGCCGCGGCGAGCGCATCCTGCACAGTTATCGCGACGCTGCCGCCAAACTCGGCATCGAGATCCAGTTGTAGGCGTTCTCTCGCACTTCCATTCGACAGGACTTGCAGTTCGTGGAAGCGACGACCCTTGTTCGCACGACATCCCTGCATTTTCCGGCGCATGTCCTTGCAGAAGGCGGCTTCAGCCGTCCCGAGCAGGGGACTCCCTATTGGTCGCGATGCCCTGGTTCCTGCGCTCCGAAGGAGCGTGAACAATCAATGAGAAAAGCATCATGCTTGATGCCACATCCTGCCGAGGATGGCCGACTCAGGACGACGGAGCGATGAATCCGGGCGGTGCCGACGAACCCTCGCCAAAGAAATACTTTTCCATTTCAGCGGAAAGGAAACTGCGCGTCGATGCATCCAGGGGATTCAGGCGGTTTTCGTTGATGAGCATGGTCTGATGCGCCATCCATTCGGCCCAGGCCTTTTTCGACACGTTTTCGTAGATGCGCTTGCCAAGTTCGCCGGGCCAGGGCGCAAAGGCGAGGCCTTCGGCTTCAAAGCCGAGTTTCACGCAGTGGACGGTACGCATGGTTTGGATTCCTCAAGAAGAATGCCCAACAGTTTACGCACTGGTGCGGGCAGGCCAAGTTCGCCGAGTTCTCCGGGAAGGAACCAGCCTTGCTCGGCATCATCCGCAACCCGCTCTGCCGCGCTGGAGACTTCGAGCAAGACCGGGGTAATGCGCAACTGGAAATGACTGAAGCGATGCAGCAGTTCGGGCAGCACGCGAATCGACGCCGCCTGGTTGTTCCGCAGCGCGGGAATGGCAAGCCTGGCCTGCTCGACATCGATGCCTTCGGGAAGGCTCCAGAGACGTGCCCAGACTCCGACCGGCGGCCGCCGTTCGAGGAGGGTGCGGCCCTCGCCGTCACGGGCGATCAACATGGTCGTCGTGCGCAGCGGAACCTGCCTTGCCGGTTTCGCCTGCGGCAACACGCTTGTCAGGCCGTCGCGCAAGGCAATGCAATCACCGCGCAACGGACATGCAGCGCATCGCGGCTTGCTGCGCGTGCACGCCAGCGCACCAAGATCCATGATTGCCTGGGTGTAGTCGGCGACACGCGAGCGCGGCGTATGCGCTTCGGCCAGTTGCCACAACTGCTTCTGCACGGCGCTGCTGCCCGGCCAGCCGTGCACGCCATGGAAGCGCGCCAGCACGCGCCGCACATTGCCATCGAGGATGGCCAGGGGTTGCGCGTGCGCCTGGGCGAGGATGGCCGCGGCGGTCGAACGGCCAATGCCGGGCAAGGCCGCAAGCATTTCGATTGACTCGGGCAATTCGCCGGCATGGCGGGCGACGCACAGCCGCGCGCAACGATGCAGGTTGCGTGCGCGGCTGTAGTAGCCAAGCCCCGACCACAAGGCCAGCACGCGATCCTCGGACGCCGCGGCAAGCTCGCCCAGGCTCGGCAGCGCGTACACGAAGCGCTCGAAATAAGGAATCACCGTGCGCACCTGGGTCTGCTGCAGCATGATCTCGCTGAGCCAGACCCGGTACGGAGTGCGTGGATGCTGCCAAGGCAGGTTTTGCCGCCCGTGCCGGTCGAACCAGCCGAGCAGATGTCTGGCGAACGCGTCCATTCCGGTTCCTGTCGTGCTCAGGCGCCGCCGCCGGATCCTGAAAGCGAAGCCGGCAACAGGCCGTCGACAAATGCCTGCGCCTCGAACACGCGCAGATCCTCAAGGCCTTCGCCAAGGCCGACAAAGCGGATCGGCAGGCCGAATTCACGGGCAAGGGCAAATACCACGCCGCCCTTGGCGGTGCCATCGAGCTTGGTCACGACAAGGCCGCTGACGCCGATCGCCTCGCGGAAATGCCTGACCTGGTGGATCGCGTTCTGGCCGGTGGTGCCATCGATGACCATGAGCACCTCGTGCGGTGCGCCGGCGTCGATCTTGGCCAGCACGCGACGCACCTTGGACAGTTCATCCATGAGGCCGGACTGGGTATGCAGGCGCCCGGCCGTGTCGGCGATGAGCACGTCCACCCGACGCGATCTTGCCGCCTGCAAGGCATCGAAAATCACGCTGGCGGAATCGGCACCGGAAGATTGCGCAATCACCGGCACGCCGTTGCGCTGGCCCCAGCTCTGCAACTGCTCGACGGCGGCGGCGCGGAAAGTGTCGCCGGCGGCAAGCATGAGGCTGCGCTTCTCGCCGAGGAAGCGGTGCGCGAGCTTGCCGATGGTGGTGGTCTTGCCGACGCCGTTGACACCGACCATGAGGATCACGAACGGTTGATGTCCGCCGACATCGAGCGGCTGCTCGACTGGCTGCAGCAATTCGACGAGGCGCTTGCGCAAGGCGTCGAGCAAGGCTGCGGCATCGGCAAACTCGCGCCTGGACACGCGCCTGCGCAAATCCTCGACGATCGCGGTCGCCGCGCCGACGCCGACATCGGCGCTGATCAGGCAGGTTTCCAGTTCCTCGAGCAGATCGTCATCGAGCTTCGGATTGCGTGCAAAGAGGCCGCCGAGGCCCTTGGCAAAGCCGCTTCCGGCAAGGCGTTGCCGCCAGCTTTTCCGTGCCGGGATCCCGTTTTCCGCCGACGCCGCTGCTTCGATGAGCCGCGAATCGACCGGGTGTTCCTCGGTGATGTCGAGGTCGATGCGCGTCGGCTCATCCGCCATTTCCGGATGCGCCAGCAGCGATCCGGCAAGGGTGACCGGTCCGCTGCGCGCGAGCAGTGCAGCCGCTGGAACCTCCTCGGTTATCGAATGCGCTGTTGCCGGCGCCTTGTACAGCAAGGCTTCGTTGGCTTTCTCCACAGCCGGCTTGTCGACAGCCGGCTTCTTCTTCCAGAACTTGAGCATTGCGGGGTGACACGTCGAAAGGATGCGCGGCATGCTATCACTCCCTACTCGTGCTCCTGAACGGATGATCCCCGTGAAGCGTCCTGCCCAAGGCAACGCCGGCAAGCTGCGCATCGTCGCCGGCACGCTGCGCGGCAGCCGCATCGATGTGATCGAGCGTGACGGCTTGCGCCCGACCAGCGACCGCGTGCGCGAGACGCTGTTCAACTGGCTGGCGCCGATGATCGCGGGCACGAGATGCCTGGACCTGTTTGCCGGAACCGGCGCACTCGGCATCGAGGCGATTTCACGGGGTGCCGGCTCCTGCACCTTCATCGAGCGTGATCGCGATCTCGCCCGTCACCTGCAGGCGACATTGGATCGCCTGAAGATCGACAACGCCCACGTCGTCAATGCCGACGCAATGAACTGGCTGAGCGGACCGGCACAAGCGTTCGATCTGGTCTTTCTCGATCCACCGTTCAGCGCCGGCTTGTGGAGCGATGCCGCTGCCCGACTTGAAAGCGGAGGCTGGCTGGCGGACGCGGCGATGATCCATGTCGAATCGGCAGTCGGCAGCAGCCTTGCCCTGCCGGCGAACTGGCACCTGCACCGTGAAACCCGGGCGGGTGCCGTGCAGTTCGCGCTCTATCGTCGTACTCCGACGATTCCGCTAAGCTAGAGCGGATTTCCGCAGCAATCCAGGTGGATTGATGTCCGTTCCTCCATCGCGCGCACGTGTCGCCGTCTATCCCGGCACCTTCGACCCGATCACCAATGGCCACATCGACCTGGTGACGCGGGCGGCACCGCTGTTCGATCGCCTGGTCGTTGCCATCGCCGACAGCCAGAGCAAGGGCCCGTGCTTCAGCCTCGAGGCGCGGCTGGACATGGCGAAGAAGGCGCTGGCCGGGATCGGCAACGTCGAGGTGCGCGGGTTTTCCAGCCTGCTCGCCAGCTTTGTCAACGAAATCGAGGCCGGCGTCATCCTGCGCGGCTTGCGCGCGGTGTCGGATTTCGAATACGAGTTCCAGCTGGCCAGCATGAATCGGCACCTGATCCCGCAGGCCGAGACCATGTTCCTGACTCCGGCCGAGCAATACAGCTTCATTTCCTCGTCGCTGGTGCGCGAGATCGCGCGGCTTGGCGGCGATGTCTCCGGATTCGTCCATCCGGTCGTCCAGCAAGCGCTCGCGCAACGCTGGGCCGATTGATCCCTTTCCCTCAAGGAGTTGCAGTGATGTTCAAGAAATCCCTTTTCCTCGTGTTCGCCGCGTGCGCGGTGACCCTGGCCCTGTCTGCCTGCGACAAGAAGGAAGAAGCAGCCGCGCCAACCGAGCAGGCTGTCGAAACCGTGGCCCTGCCGGCGCCCACCGCTGCACCGGCCGAGTGGAAGAAGTATCTCGCCGCCGTGGTCATGCAGAACATGCAGGGCGTCAAGAGCAATCGTCCATACATGTACTTTGTCCCGGGCGGCGATGACGGCAAGGCGGTGATCGATCGCAGCAACCAGCTCGACAACGTCAGCCTCGCCGTCTCCCGCGGCGTCCTGCCTGGCAACATGCTGGCGTTCGGCGGCCCGGATTCGGCGATCACCGCGGACCTCATCATCGACTCGTTCAAGGATGCCGGTGCCGGCACGTTCAAGGACGTGACCGTGCTCTTCGTCGGCGCCCAGGCCGATTCGGACCGGGTCAAGGAAGCCTTGACCAGTTCCGGCGCGACCTACCGCTTCGCTGAAATGAAGTAAGGCAATCCGGCGCGCCGTTCATGCGGCGCGCCGCAGCCGCGCAATGGCACTCAAGATCACCGACCAATGCATCAACTGTGATGTCTGCGAACCGGTCTGCCCGAACACCGCGATAACCCCGGGACGCGAGATCTACGAAATCGCGCCATCCAGTTGTACTGAATGCGTGGGGCATTTCGACGTACCGCAGTGCGTCGAGGTCTGCCCGGTCGAGTGCATCGTGCTCGATCCGCAATTCCCTGAATCGCGCGAGCAACTGCAGGCGAAATACGCCGCGCTGACCCGCGAGGAAATCACATGAAACACCATGGATTCTTGCTGATCGCCGCCTTGCTGGCGACGCCATGCCTGGCCACGCAGGCAACGCCGGCAACCGCGGCGGATGCAGCGGCGCAGGCTGCGCGCCCGGGCAAGGCCGCGATCGCCAGTTCGCACCGCCTTGCCACCGATGCCGGTTTCGAGATCCTCGGCAAGGGTGGCAACGCCTTTGACGCGGCCATTGCGGTGGGCGCAACCCTCGCCGTGATCGAACCGCAAAGCTCCGGAATCGGCGGCGGCGGATTCTTCCTGCTGCATCGTGTCAGCAATGGCAAGGATTTCTTCGTCGATGCCCGCGAGCGCGCGCCCGCGCAAAGCCGCGGCGAACTCTGGGCCGATGCCGAGGGCAAGCTCGACAAGGACAAGTCGATCAATGGCCCGCTCTCGGCCGGCATTCCGGGCGAACCGGCAGCCTATGCCTGGCTGGCCGCGCGTTACGGCAAGCTGCCGTTGTCGGCATCACTGGCACCGGCCATCCGCATTGCCCGCGAAGGCTTTGCCGTCTATCCGCGCCTGCAGTCGTCCATCGAGCGACGCAAGCCCGTGCTCGAACGCTGGCCGGCCTCGGCCAAGCTCTATCTCGACGATGGCAAGGCACCGGCGAGCGGTGCCATCTGGAAGAATCCCGATATCGCCGACACCCTCGAGCGCATTGCCCGCGAAGGCAATGACGGTTTCTACAAGGGCGAATTCGCCGAGCGCATGGTCGCCGCGGTACGCGCGGCAGGCGGCATCTGGAGCCGCGAGGACCTCGCCGACTACACGGTCAAGGAGCGCGAACCGATCAGCCTCGATTACCGCGGCTGGCGCATCGTCACCGCGCCGCCACCGTCATCGGGCGGCATTGCCCTTGGCGAGATGTTCAACATCATCGCCGGCTACGATCCTGCCCGCTACGATCGCGTGCAGCGCATCCATTTCAACATCGAGGCGATGCGCCGCGCCTATCGCGATCGCGCCGAGTATCTTGGCGATCCCGATTACGTGGGCATGCCTCTCGCCGAACTGCTCAGCCCGCTGTATGCGGCCGGCTTGCGCGCCTCGATCCATCCGCAAAAGGCGACGCCCAGCGACATGCTGCCCGGTTACATGTCACCGGCCGAATCCGAGCACACCACGCATTACTCGATAATCGATGTCGACGGCAACATGGCCGCGGTGACGAAGACGGTCAACCTCACCCTCGGCTCGGGTTTTGTCGTCGAAGGCACGGGGTTCGTGCTGAACAACGAAATGGACGATTTCGCCCTGTTGCCCGGCCAGCCAAATGCATTCGGCCTGGTCGGTGGCGATGCCAATGCGCCGAAACCCGGACACCGTCCTCTGTCGTCGATGACACCGAGTTTCGTCATCGGCAAGGATCGCGTCGGCGTCATCGGCACGCCCGGCGGCAGCCGCATCATCACCATGGTCTTCGAGGGCATCCTCGCCTTCATCGATGGCGAACTGCCGCAGCAGGTCGTCGGCAATCCGCGCTACCACCACCAGTACCAGCCGGATGTCGTCTCCGCCGAGCCGGACGCATTCACGGCGGAGGAAACCCGGGCACTGCAGGCAATGGGCCATATCGTCAACGCCGGCGAGCGCCGTTGGGGCCTGATGAACATGGTTGGCTGGGATCGCCAGTCCAACACCTTGCATGCGGGTGCGGATCCGCGCGAGGAAATGAGCAGCGGCAAGGTGCAATGATCCGATGAAACTCTGGTCGCTGCTGGGCAATTCCCAGCGTCTCGATGGGGGCGCGATGTTCGGCAATGCGCCGAAGGCGGTCTGGCAGAAATGGATTGCCGCCGATGCCGACAACGCCATTCCACTGGCCTGCCGCTGCCTGCTGGCCGAGGGCCTGGCGGGAAAGACGGTGCTCTTTGAAACCGGCATCGGCGCGTTCTTCGAGCCGAAATTGCGCGCCCGCTTCGGCGTCGCCGAGGACCGCCACGTACTTCTTGATTCACTCGCTGCAGCCGGCTTTGCGCATGCCGATATCGATGTGGTCGTGCTTTCGCACCTGCATTTCGATCATGCCGGCGGCCTGCTTGCCGCCTGGCGCGAAGGCCATGCTCCGGAATTGCTGTTTCCAAATGCGACCTTCGTCGTCGGTGCCGAACACTGGCAGCGCGCGCTCAATCCGCATTCGCGCGACCGCGCCTCGTTCATCGCCGGATTGCCGCAACTGCTGGTTGACAGCGGCCGCCTGGAAATCGTCGAAGGCACGCATGCGAAGGTGCTCGGCGATGCCGTGCGCTTCACGATTTCCAATGGCCACACGCCAGGCCTGATGCTCGCCGAGATCGTCTCACCCGAGGGCGGCGTGGTGTTCTGCGCCGACCTGATTCCCGGCCGACCGTGGGTGCATCTGCCAATCACCATGGGCTACGATCGCTTCCCGGAAATGCTGATCGACGAGAAACGTGCATTTCTTGCCGACAAGCTGGCGCGCAAGGTCAGGCTGTTTTTCACGCATGACAGCGAATGCGCGATGGCCTCGGTGCAATGCGACGACAATGGCCGTTACAGTACCTTCGACGAGATGCCCGCCCTGGCTGCATGGTCGCTGGCAGGCTGAGCAAGGCGGCAGATTTTCCACGGACCCACCCCGGAGCAATTCACCATGCGTAGTGCCTTCCTGTTTTCGCTGCTGATCTGCGGCAGCGCATTTGCGGCCAAGGATGCCGACCACCACGAAAGGAAATTCGCCCCGGCAACGCCGGTCGAGACCACCGCGGCCGGTGCGGTCTATGGGGCACGCCTGCCGGCAACGATGCCGGCGGCGGTCGATCTGGACACTGCCGCCGCGCATCTCGAGGATCATGCCGGCAAGCCCGCCGCCTTCAGCGGCCGCATCACCGAGGTCTGCCAGAAGATGGGCTGCTGGGTCGTGCTGAGCAGCGAACAAGGCACGCTGGCGCGCGTGAACATGCACGAGCATGCGTTTGGCGTGCCGAAGGACGCCAGCGGCCCGGCCATCGTCTACGGCACGATAAGCAAGAAAACCGCCAGTGCCGAGGAAATCGAACATCTGAAGAAGGACGGAGCCAGCGCGCCACAAGACGCCGGGCTGCAGATTGATGCGGTCTCCGTGATCATTCCCGATTCGGTCTGAGCCGCCGCCACACTCTTCCGGAAAGCGATCCGTTGAGCCCTCGCCCACGCCAGCGCCGCGCCGTTTTCCTGCTGGCCGGCGCGCTCGCGCTGCTGTTGCTTGCACTCGGTGTCTGGATCAACCGGGAGGTCTCCGCTCCGTCGTCGCCAACCACCGCGATCCCGGTTGCGGCAGATTCGGTCGATGCCGAAAATGAAGGTCGCCTGGTCAACGTGACCGGACGATTGTCGGTCGAGCAGCCGGCGACGGATCCGCAGCTCGGCCTGCGGGCAGCCGATGCCATCGTCCTCATTCGCGAAGTCGAGATGTTGCAGTGGCAGGAACACTGCAGCGCGGGCACGTGCACGCTGGCGACGACCTGGTCGCCGACCCTGATCGACTCGACGCGATTCAGCACATCCGCCGGGCAGCGCAATCCGGACCGTTTTCCGCTGCAGGGCGAGCGCTTTGCCGGCAAGGGCATCCGCCTTGGCGCCTTCGTCCCGGATGTGGATCTGCTGCTCGCGAGCCTCGAATCGACACCGCGCCCGGTCAGCCTGGACGAGTTTCCCGAGAACCTCGCAGCCAGTTTCAGTGCCGTCGACGGTGCGCTCGTCTCCGGCAATGACCGCGAACATCCGGCAGTCGGCGATCTGCGCATCCGTTACCGCATTGTCCCGGCTGCACAAGTCACCCTCAGCGGCATCCAGCAGTCGTCGCGATTGCTTGATCCCGCGCGCATCCAGCAACCCTGAGATCCCGCCATGTACATCACTGCAGTCTATGCCGCCATTTCGGCACTGTTGGTCGTCGCACTCTCATTCCGCGTGATCCGCCTGCGCCTGTCGACGAGAACCGGCATCGGCGATGGCGGCCATCAGGATCTGGCCCGCTGCATCCGCGCCCACGCCAATGCGGTCGAGTACCTGCCGCTGGCCTTGTTGCTGCTGTTGCTGGTCGAGTGGAGCCAGACCCTGCCGGTGATCGTGCATGGTTTCGGCATCGCCCTGGTGCTCGGTCGCCTGCTGCATGCGATCGGCTTGTCGCGCTCGGCCGGGGCGAGCCTGCCGCGCTTCATCGGCATGCTGCTGACCTTGCTCTGCCTGCTTGGCATGGCCTCGTTGCTGCTTTGGCAGGCCGTGGTGCTGACCAGCACCTGAGCTGTCGCGGCGCGGCCGTTGGAAAACCGCGATGCGCAACGCCGTGGCCGCCGCTCAAATCCCGCGCATGAGCTTGTCGTGCTCGAGGAAATACAGGCCGGCAAAGATCTTCGGATCGACCGAGAAGCCATCCGCCATCTTGCGCACCAGCCATTGCGCCGCCTGCGCGCAGGCGACCTCATGCACGATGATGTCTTCGGTTGCATCGCCACCACCCTCTTCGACGCGATGCAGATCATGCGCATGCACGAACGCCAGGATCTCGTTGCTCATGCCGGCCGAGGTCGGCCCGGCCATGATGAAATCAATGCGCCCAGCGGCATAGCCGGTTTCCTCGATCAACTCGCGATGGGCCGCCTCGATGGCGCTTTCCGCGGCACTTTCCGGAATGTCGCCGACCAGGCCGGCGGGCATCTCGATGGTCATGCATTCCAGTGCCGGTCGATATTGCTCGACAAACAGCAGCTTGTCGCCGGGGGTTACGGCAATGATCATCACGCCGCCGCCGGGGTTGGTGCGTTCGGCATATTCCCAGCGTCCGCGCCGCTGCAAGCGCAGCCAGGTTCCATTGCAAAGCGTGACTGTTTCGGTCATCGTTATCGGCTCCAAGAAACTTTCGCGGGAGCGGCGTGGTCTGTCTCCGCCTCCAATCCCGTAAGCATCCAAGGTTGTCCCGATGAATATCAAGCGATTGCTTTGCTGTCTGGCTTTGCTGCTGCCTGCACCGATGGTCCTGGCCGACACTCCGGCGGCAAAGCCTCCAGCGCAACGCGACGCCACGACGTTCACCGAGGCACAGATCAACGAGATCACCTCGCCGGCGGTGCTCAACCGCATGATCACCGGCTATGAACGGCTGGATGACCAGCAGCGCCTCGCCTGGACCCTGGCACGCATGAGCGCGCTGCATCCGGATTCCGGCGATCTGCGCATGCTGCTGGCCCTGACCTATGCCAAGCAGGGCGACAAGAGCAAGACTTATGACCTGCTGCTGAAAATGAAGGCCCAGGGCTATGGCGTCGACCTCAAGGACGATCCCCGCTTCGAGAAAGTCACCGGCACCGAAGCCTGGGACTACGTGGTACAGAACCTGCAGCTGAACCTGCAGCCGTTTGGCGAAGGCAAGGTCGCCTTCGAGCTGCCCAAGGGCGACACCCTGTTCGAGTCCATTGCCTGGGATCCGAAGCGGCAGAAGTTCCTCGTTGGCAGTGTCCGCGACGGCCAGGTGCGCATCGCCGACAAGAACGGCAAGCTGAGCGAGTTCATCACCCCGGCCGACGGCAGCGGCCTGTGGAGCGTCTACTCGATCGCCGTCGATGCGCCGCGCGACCTGCTTTACGTCACCTCGTCCTCGACGCTCTATTTCAAGGGATTCCGCAAGGAGGACTTCAACAAGACCGGCTTGTTCAAGTTCAAGCTGTCGACCGGCAAGCTGCTCGGCAAGATCCTCATGCCGTCGAATGAACGTACGCACACGCTTTCCAGCATCACCATCGGCAAGGACGGCAAGGTCTTTGTCGCCGACGGCCTGCTCAACGAGATCTACACCGTCGAGGGTGATGCCCTCAAGCTCGTTGTCGCCAATCCGAAGCTGACCAGCATCCGCGGCATGGCCATCAGTGACGATGGCAACACCCTGTATTTTGCCGACTATGCGCTGGGCATCTTTGGCGCGGACCTGAAGGCCGGCAGCGGCTTTCCACTTGCGCATGACACGACCACCCTGGTCCTTGGTGGCATCGAAGGCCTGTACTGGCATGATGGCACCCTGGTCGCGATCGAGAACGGCATGTCGCCCAATCGCGTCATCCGCCTGCACCTGAGCAAGGACGGCAAGAGCGTGGTGAAAATGATGCCGATCGATGCGGCCAATCCGGCGTTCGACCTGCCAACCTATGGAACCGTCGTCGGCAACGATCTGTATTTCATCGCCAACAGCCAGAAAAACCACTACGGCCAGTATGGCGATCTCAAGGACAAGGATGCGCTGGAAGCCGTGCGCATCTTCCGCAGCAACATGCATTTCGCCTGGAACGAGAAGGGCATTTCCACGGGCAATGCGGTGCCGATTCGCCAGGCATCGCCGGAGGAAGGGCGCAAGATGCTCCAGCAGGGACCGTCCATGCAGCCCAACCCGCAAGCGCCCGCGCCTGCGGAAAAGAAGGGCGACTGACCCGCAAGTGGAAAACATCCGGCTTGACCGGGTGTTTTTATTGCCATGGACGGCATGTAGGCCTGCAACGCAGGACGACTGCACGGATGCAGGAGGTACGCATCCATGGATGGATGCGGTAGAACGGCGTCGGGAACAGCCGTCGAGAGCAACGCAGGAGCAGTTGCCGAGCAGTTGCAGGCGGTGGTTTCGCCAACTTCCGGATCAGCCCTGGTCGGCAATCCGGCGCAAGGCGTCTGCGAAGACTTCGACCGGCTGGCCGCCGGAAATCAGATGCCGGTTGTTGATGATCACCGCCGGCACCGAATTGATGCCGTTGCCGGTGTAATGCTGTTCGCGCTCGTAGACTTCCTGGGCAAACTCGTCGGATTCGAGGATCTTCGCTGCGCGTCCGGCGTCGAGTCCGACCGCACCGACGATGCGTACCAGCTCGGCATGCGCGGAAACATCCACGGCATCGGTGAAATAGGCCGCCAGCAAGGCATGCTTGAGCGCTGCCTGCTTGCCGCTGCCCTCGATTCCGGCCCAGTGCAGCAGGCGATGCGCATCGAAGGTGTTGTAGATCCGCTCACGCTGGTTGAAGGTGAAGCCGAGGGCAGCACCGCGCTCGCGGATCATTTCGCGGGTCGCCGCCAATTGCGCCGGCGTCGAGCCGTACTTGCGCACCAGGTGCTCGGCGATGTCCTCGCCCTCGACGGCCATCTGCGGATTCAGCTCGAAAGGCTGGAAATGCAGGTCGACCTCGATGGCCGCGCCAAGCTGCGCGATTGCCTGCTCCAGTGAATGCAGTCCGATTGCGCACCACGGACAGGAAACATCCGAGACGAAATCGATACGCATTGCCACCGCTTGCTTGCTTGAATTCATCACCCCTCCCGATCAATGCGGATTGTCTGCGCGCTCCAGCGCCGCCCGCGCGAGCGCAAGATGGCTGGGCAGGACCAGCAGGATCCAGTGCAGGTTGGCCTGCGGGAAATTCGCCAGGATCTTGCTGAACAGGGCGAACGCGGCAAGTACCGCAATTGCCAGCGCCAGCACGCGCGAGAACCTAGACATGCCCATGCCGGGCCTTGCCGAGCGCCAGCATGCGCCGAGCATGAGCAGGCACAGCGGACTGAAAACCAGCAGGTTCTCGTTGCGCCAGGCCGCCTGGTGCTCGGTGAAACCCCACAGCCCGAGCAGGACCAGGCCGATCAGGCCGCAGAGCAGCGAAAACGTGAAGGCAAGCACGGCGAAGGCACGCCGCGCGGCTGCGGACTGGCGGCGCGAGGACAACACCAGCAGCAGCACGCCAAGGGCAAGGCCGATGCCAAGAAACGGCCAGCGCAAGTCAGGTGGCAAGGCCGGCGCGGCGGGCAGGCGTGATTTCGCGATGACCTGCTCGGATTTGACCAGGGGCTGCAGTTCACCGTGCTCGTCGGCAACCTTCATCTCGCGCAGGTGATCCATCAACTGCATCGGCACGAAGCTGTCATTCCAGTACGACAGGCGCTGGTCGGCAAACGGGCCGAGGCCAATGTCGATCACCGCCATCAGCCAGGACTGCGGGGTCATCAGCGCATCGGCCAGCAGGCGATAACTGAAGCCGCGCGAAGGCGAGACCATCTGCCGATGCAAGGCTCCGCCGAGCACCGAGTCGAGGGCATCGCGAACGCGGGTCGAGCAGTTTGCCGTGAAATAGTCGTAGCGGTAGCGGCGGTTTTCAGGAAGCAGGTTGTTTTCCAGATAGGCCTGCAAGGCGCTGGCCTGGGCCGCGGACAGGCGCAGATCCTGGCGCGTGATCGAGCGCCCTTCGCCGGTGTACCAGGCAATCTCCTCGGCAGGATCCTCGGCGCTGATCTGGTAGGTCATGCGTCCGCGCAGGAAATTGACGAAGAAGTTGGCTTCCTCGAAGTCAAACATGCCGTAGTTGTAACTGACCGCCTGGCCACGCACCGGGTCATGGATGACGATGGCGTTGTGGCCGAACCGCTGCCAGTAGATCTCGCCCGGCCCGACGGTGAGCAGGCTGACCTCAAGGGCCGCTGCACTGGACGCAGCCGCGTCGGCGGCCTGCGCCAGCGCGCGGCCGCCAACGAGCAGGAGACAGGCAAGCGCAGCCAGCGCCAGCAGCCGGTTCATGCCTCCTGGATCCGCACGGCAAGCTGCTGCAGGCGACGGCTGTCACCCTTGGTCACGCGGAACATGAAACCGCCCAACTGGATCTCCTCGCCCGGCTGCGGCAAATGGCCGAATTCGGCGGCCACCATGGCGCCGATCGTGTCGTATTCCTCCAGGGCAAAGCGCGACTCGAAGCGATCGTTGAAATTCTCGATCGGCGTCATCGCATTGACCAGGAAGCGTCCGTCCGGAAGCGGCTGGATCAGGTTCGGCGTTTCCTCCTCGTCGTGCTCGTCGTCGATGTCGCCAACGATCTGCTCGAGCACGTCCTCGATCGTCACCAGGCCGGCAACACCGCCGTATTCATCGACGACCACGGCCATGTGGTTGTGGGCGAGGCGGAACTCCTTGAGCAGGATGTTCAGCCGCTTCGCCTCCGGAATCAGGGCGACCGGGCGCAGCAGCCGGCGAATGTCGTCGGCACCGTGCTCGGCGAAACAGCGCAGCAGGTCCTTGGCCAGCAGGATGCCGACAATCTCGTCGTGGTCGTCACCGTGCACCGGGAAACGCGAATGACCCGATTCAATGACGATGGCGAGCACCTCCTGCAAGGAGTGCTCGGCCGGGATCGAGACCATTTCCGAACGCGGCACCATGATGTCGCCGACGGTCAGGTCGGTTACCCTGATTGCCCCTTCGATCATCGACAAGGTGTCGTTGGACAACAGGCCATTGGCCTGGGCGAGGCGCAATTCCTCGATCAGCTCCTCGCGGCTGCTGACTTCACCGGAAAGTGCGTGGGTAAGGCGTCCAAACCATGAACGCTGGGTACTACTGGGGGGGTCCTCGCTCATCGTCCACAAACGCATGCCCGGGCGGGCGGAACGCCGGAGTGTAGCAAAATCGGCTTTCACATCGGCCTGAGCGGAAAGCGACGCTGAATCAGCGCATTGGCGGATGCGGTTTGACCGCAGGGGCGCAAGCCGCTATCATCGCGCGCCCCATTTCAGGCCATGGCCCAGGTCAGACCCGCAATCGGGGTCGTTCCCAGAATAACTACATAGGCAAATCAACAATGTACGCAGTCGTACTCATCTCCGGCAAACAGTACCGGGTGACCCAGGGTGAAACCCTGCGCGTCGAAAAACTCGTCGGCGACGTCGACAGCACGGTCGATTTCGACCAGGTGCTGATGGTCGGTTCCGGCGAAGGCGTCAGCATCGGTGCCCCGCTCGTCGCGGGAGCCGTGGTTGGGGCGAAGATCAAGTCGCACGGCCGTGCCGACAAGATCCGCATCATCAAATTCCGCCGCCGCAAGCACCACATGAAGCAGCAGGGGCATCGGCAGCATTACACCGAAATCGAGATCACCGGCATCAATGGTGCTTCGAGCAAGAAGAAAGCGACCCAGGAGTAAGTCATGGCACACAAGAAAGCAGGCGGCTCAACCCGCAACGGTCGCGACTCGAATCCGAAGTACCTCGGTGTGAAGATGTCCGGCGGCCAGGCATGCAATGCCGGCAACATCATCATTCGCCAGCGCGGCACCAAGTACCGTCCGGGTACCGGCGTCGGCGTCGGTCGCGACCACACGATCTTCGCCATCGTCGATGGCGTGGTCGAGTTCAAGACCAAGGGCGTGGACAAGCGCAAGCACGTCAGCGTGGTGCCGAATTCGGTCAACTGACATCGTTTCGCCCGATTGATGACAGAGCCCCGCCCAGCGCGGGGCTTTTCATTTGCCTTCAATCGATTGATTGAAGCTTCAATGCTTTTCACAGGATGCGGCTTCAGCCGCGTCCTACATGGCCGGGTTATTGCGTTACGCTTTCCCCTATTCCCGATTCTCCATTCCCTATTCCCGGCCCCAAACATGCAATTCGTCGACGAAGCCACCATACGAGTCCAGGCCGGCAACGGCGGCAACGGCTGCGTCAGCTTCCGCCGCGAGAAATTCATCCCCTTTGGCGGTCCCGACGGCGGTGACGGTGCCGACGGCGGCAGCGTCTGGCTGCTTGCCGATGAAGGCCTCAACACCCTTGTCGATTTCCGCCATCAACGCATGTTCCGCGCCATGCGCGGCGAAAACGGCATGGGTCGGCAGATGGCCGGCAAGAGCGGCGAGGACATCACCATCCGCGTGCCGGTAGGCACCGTGGTTTCCAACATCGATACCGACGAGCAGATCGGCGACCTCACCGAGCACGGCCAGCGCCTGCTGGTCGCCCAGGGCGGACGTGGCGGACAGGGCAACATCCACTTCAAGAGTTCAACCAATCGGTCGCCACGCAAAGCCACCCAGGGCACGCACGGCGAGGAGCGCGAGTTGCGCCTGGAGCTCAAGGTGCTGGCCGATGTCGGCATGCTCGGCTTTCCCAACGCCGGCAAGTCCACCTTCATCCGCGCCGTCTCGGCGGCAACGCCGAAAGTGGCCGATTATCCGTTCACCACGCTGCAGCCCCATCTTGGCGTGGTCCGCATCGAGACCGACAAGAGTTTCGTCATTGCCGATATTCCCGGCCTGATCGAAGGTGCCGCGGATGGCGCCGGGCTCGGCGTGCAGTTCCTCAAGCATGTCGCCCGCACGCGCCTGCTCCTGCACATGGTCGATATCGCGCCGTTGGATGGCGAAACCGACCCGGTCGAGCAGATCCGGGTCATCGAGAACGAGCTCAAGGGCTTCGATCCGGAATTGCTCAAGCGCGAACGCTGGCTGGTCTTCAACAAGATCGACCTGCTTGCGCCCGAGGAGCGCGAAAAGACCGCCAAGGCGATCATCAAGAAGCTCAAGTGGAAGCAACCCTGGTATCTGGTTTCCGCGATCAGCCGCGAAAACACCTGGCCGATCTGCCTCGACATCCAGCGCTTTTTCGACGAGCAACGTCGCGCTGCGGCCGAGGCTGCCTTTGCGGCGGGTGAGGGCTGAGGCGCCGATGCGCAAGCACGTCGCCAATTGCGGCGCGCACGCCGCAGCAGCAACAAAAAAGCCGGCTTGCGCCGGCTTTTTGCGTCGAGCACGGGCGACTGGCTCAGGCCAGCGCGCGGATGCTCGCGTTCAGGCGGCTCTTGTGGCGGGCAGCCTTGTTCTTGTGGATCAGGCCACGCGCCGCATAGCGGTCAACGATCGGCGTGGCGCTCTTGAAGGCAGCTTCGGCACCAGCCTTGTCCTTCGCGTCAATTGCCTTGATCACTTTCTTGATCGCGGTACGAACCATGGAACGGGCGCTGACGTTGCGCTGACGAGCCTTTTCAGACTGACGCGCACGCTTCTTCGCGGACTTGATGTTGGCCAAGGTAAAACTCCAAAAGCGGGGGGCGGAAAAAGGGGCGGAATTATGCCGCTGCAGGCCCCCCGAGTCAAACGGTGCGGTCGATGAAGGCCCCGAGCATGCTGCGCTCGCTGCTTACGTTCAGCGGCGGCACCCTGGTATCGCGCATTCTCGGCCTGTTCCGCGAGATGGCGATCGCCTGGGCGTTCGGCGCCTCGGCCGCCACCGACGCCTTCTGGGTTGCCTTCCGCATACCCAACTTCATGCGCCGCCTGTTTGCCGAAGGCTCGTTCTCGGTCGCCTTCGTGCCGGTGCTGACCGAGGTCAAGGAAACCCGTCCGCACGCCGAATTGAAGGAACTGGTATCGCGCACCGCCGGCACGCTGGGCTTGATCCTGCTGATTGTCACCGCCCTCGGCATGATCGGCGCCGGCTGGGTCACGCGTGGATTTGCCCCAGGCTCCATCGACGAGCCGGAAAAATTCGCCCTGACCACCGACTTGCTGCGGCTCACCTTTCCGTTCCTGCTGTTTGTCTCGCTGACCGCCTTGTCCGGCGGAATCCTCAACAGTTTCAACAAGTTCGCCTTGCCGGCCGTGACCCCGGTGGTCCTCAACCTGTGCATGATCGCCGGTGCGCTGTGGCTGTCGCCGCATCTGGATGTGCCGATCATGGCCATGGGCTGGGCCATCCTGGCGGCCGGCATCCTGCAGTTGCTGATCCAGTTTCCGGCCTTGCGCAAGCTTGATTTGCTGACCTTGCCGCGCTGGGGTTGGCGCCACCAAGGCGTGCGCAAGATCCTGCGCCTGATGGTGCCGACGCTGTTCGGCTCCTCGGTTGCCCAGGTCAACCTGCTCCTCGATACCCTGATTGCCTCGTTCCTCATCACCGGCTCGCAAACCTGGCTTGCGCAGAGCGATCGCCTGCTCGAGTTTCCGCTTGGCATCTTCGGCGTGGCGCTGGGCACGGTGATCCTGCCGACGCTGTCGCGCCATCATGTGGCAACCGATCGGCAGGGCTTCTCCAAGGCACTCGACTGGGGTCTGCGCACGACCTTGCTGATTGCCGTGCCGGCCATGCTCGCCCTGGTGCTGCTGGCCAAGCCGCTGCTGTTCACCTTGTTCCAGCATGGTGCCTTCACCGCGCACGATGTCGAGATGGCCTCGATGTCGCTGTCGGCGCTGGCCCTCGGCTTGCCCGCGTTCGCACTCGTCAAGGTCGTCGCGCCGGCGTTCTATGCCCGCCAGAACACCCGCACGCCGGTGCGTGCCGGCATCATCGCCATGCTCGCGAGCATGTTCCTCAACGTGGTGTTCCTCGCCGCCCTGTTGCTGTTCTGGGACAAGGCGGAAATGGCGGGCAGCGGATGGTTCGCGCGCCTGTCGGCGATCCCGGGCCTGCACATGGCCCTGGCCCTGGCCAGCGCCTGCGCCAGCTATCTCAACCTGTCGCTGCTCTGGCGCGCGCTGAAACGTGACGGCATCTACCAGGCGCAACCGGGGTGGGCGCGGCACCTGGCCCGCCTCATCCTTGCCTGCCTGGTCATGTCGGGCATCCTCTGGCTGGGGCTTGAACACTGGTCGGACTGGGCCAGCGCCTCGGCCTCGTCGCGGGCTATCCGCCTGTCCGCCCTGGTCGCCGCGGGCGGTGGCAGTTTTGTCATCGCGCTGTTTGTCGCCGGATTCCGCCTGCGCGATCTGCGCGCGCCGTGAGGCGGATCGGCCGAAACCATAGCCCCGGCAAGCAGTGCCGTTCACAGCGGACGAATCCGCCGACACAGCATCCCGCCAGGCCGACCTCGCCCCGCGCAAGGCGCAGCCAGCCGTTATACTTCGCCAATGTTCCGGCTCTTTCGCGATAGCCTGGGTGCCTGTCTGGCGCCGCAAGGCAGTGTTGTCTGCATTGGTGCTTTCGATGGCGTGCATTGCGGCCATCGCGCCTTGCTCGGGCGCGTGCGTGAACGCGCCGATGCGCTGGACATGCAGGCGATCGCGGTCAGTTTCGAGCCGGTCCCGCGCGAGTTCTTTGCCCGCTCGACACCGCTGCCGCGCCTGGACAGTGCCCGCGGCAAGATCGAGCAGATCCGCGAATGCGGCATCGATGACCTGCTGCTGATGCGCTTCAACGCCGCGCTCGCGGCCATGCCGGCCGAGGAGTTCGTCGAACAGATCCTCATCAACCGGCTCGAAGCGCGCGAAGTCTGGGTCGGTGCCGATTTCCGTTTCGGCCATGGGCGACGCGGCGACATCGACTTGTTGCGCGAAATGGGCGAAGCCCACGGCTTCCGCGCCGAGGTCTTCGCCGAATTCTCCCTGGGCGATTTGCGCGTGCGCAGCAGCGAGATCCGCGAACTCCTCGCAGCCGGCGAATTCGCCATCGCCGCACGCCTGCTTGGACATCCGTTCCGCATTGGCGGCCATGTCGTCCATGGCCGGCAGCTTGGACGCAAACTCGGCTATCCAACCGCCAATATCCGCCTGGGTCGACGCACCTCGCCAATCAACGGCATCTTTGCCGTGCGCGTGCATGGCGTGGCCGCGCAGGCCTTGCCGGCCGTCGCCAGCCTTGGCGTGCGACCGACCGTGGACGGCGTCGAGCCCTTGCTCGAAGCGCATCTGTTCAACTTCGATGGCGATCTGTACGGCCGCCGCATCGATGTCGAATTCGTCGCCAAATTGCGCGACGAGGAGAAATTCAGCACGCTGGAGGCGATGGTCGAACAAATCGATCGCGATGCCGCCGAGGCGCGCAAGGTGCTGGCAGCATCCCAACCCGATTCCCCACCCGATGCGGGCGCGCACCCCGTTCGCATCCGTTCCAGCGGAGTTCTCGCGTGAGCAAGGATTACAAGAACACGATCAACCTGCCGAAAACCGATTTCGCGATGAAGGCGAACCTCGCCGCGCGCGAGCCGGGCATTCTCGCCGACTGGTACGCGAAGAACCGCTACGAGGAAATCCAGAAGCACAGCGCCGGACGCAAGCACGCCTTCATCCTGCATGACGGCCCGCCGTATGCGAACGGCGTGATCCATATCGGCCACGCGGTCAACAAGGTGCTCAAGGACATCGTCGTCAAATCCAAGCTCATGGCCGGTTTCCGCGCGCCCTATGTGCCGGGCTGGGATTGCCACGGCCTGCCGATCGAGATCGCCGTGGAAAAGGAATTCGGCAAGGTCGGGCAGAAGCTCGATGCCGCCCAGTTCCGCCAGAAATGTCGCGAATACGCAGCGAAACAGATCGATTTGCAACGCGCCGATTTCAAGCGTCTCGGCGTGCTCGGCGACTGGGATCATCCCTACCGCACGATGGATGCACAGTTCGAAGCCGACATGCTGCGCGCACTGGCGAAGATCTACGCCAATGGCCACATCACGCGCGGCTTCAAGCCGGTGCACTGGTGTTTCGACTGCGCCTCGGCACTGGCCGAGGCCGAGATTGAATACGCGGACAAGGTATCGCCCGCCGTCGATGTCGCCTATGACGCCATTGACCCGCAAGCGCTGGCGGCAAGGTTCGGCGTCAAACTGGATGCGGGCACGCTTGTCGCCGTGCCGATCTGGACGACGACGCCGTGGACGCTGCCGGCCAGCCTCGCCGTGTCGCTGGGCCCGGATCTGGAATACGTGCTGGTCGAAGGCCCGCCACGCGAGGGCCGGCGCATGTTGCTGGTGATTGCCGAGGCACTCGCGGCAAAGGCGCTGGCCCGCTATGGGGTCGAGTCCGTCAAAGTGCTTGGACGCGCCAAGGGTTCCGCCCTGCCCTCCCTGCCAACCCTGGCGGAAGGCGGCCAGCAGGCGGATGCGGCAAGCGGCTCGACCCTGCTGCGCCATCCGTTCTACGAGCGTGATATCCCGCTCCTCGTTGGCGACCACGTCACTGCCGAAGACGGCACCGGTGCCGTGCATACCGCGCCGGGCCACGGCGTGGAGGATTTCACGGTTTCCAGGCTGTACGGCTTGATCGAGAAATACAGCGCGGCGGAACTCAACCCGGTCGGCGCCAATGGCGTCTACCTGCCCGGCACGCCGATCGTCGAGGGCCAGTTCATCTGGAAGGCCAACGATTCGATCAGCGAACTGCTGCGCGCGAATGGCCATCTGCTTGCGCATGCGAAGTTCGAGCACAGCTATCCGCATTGCTGGCGGCACAAGACGCCGGTCGCCTTCCGCGCCACGCCGCAGTGGTTCATGAGCATGGAAAAGGAAGGCCTGCGCGCGAGCGCATTGAAATCGATCAAGGATGTGCGCTGGATTCCCGCGTGGGGCGAAGAGCGCATCACCGGCATGATCGCCGGGCGACCGGACTGGTGCATCTCGCGCCAGCGCACCTGGGGCGTGCCGATCGCATTGTTTGTCGACAAGGCCACGCAATTGCCGCATCCACGCAGCGGGGAGTTTTTCGAGCAAGTCGCCAGGCGCGTCGAGAAGGATGGCATCGATGCCTGGTTTTCGCTCGATGCCGCCGACCTGCTCGGCGACGATGCCGACAATTATGAAAAAGTCTCCGACGTGCTCGATGTCTGGTTTGATTCCGGCGTCACCCACTTTGCCGTGCTCGACCAGCGCGACGAGCTCGCGCGCAAGCCCGGCGACAAGGTCATGTACCTGGAAGGCTCCGACCAGCACCGTGGCTGGTTCCATTCCTCGCTGCTGACTTCATCGGCGATGCACGGCCGTGCCCCGTATGACGAGGTGCTCACGCACGGTTTCGCGGTCGACCAGAACGGCCGCAAGATGTCGAAATCGCTGGGCAATGTCGTCGCGCCGCAGAAAGTGGTCGATTCGCTCGGTGCCGACGTGCTGCGCCTGTGGGTCGCCTCGACCGATTACCGCAACGAGATGACCGTCTCCGGCGAAATCCTCAAGCGCGTTTCCGATGCCTACCGGCGTATCCGCAATACCGCACGCTTCCTGCTCGGCAACCTCGATGGCTTCGATCCGGCCCGCCACCTGCTGCCACCGGAGCAATGCCTGTTGCTCGATCAATGGGCGGTGCAGCAGGCGCATGACGTGCAGACCGCCGTGATCGCCGCCTACGAGCGCTACGATTTCCCCGAGATCATCCAGCGCGTGCAGAATTTCTGCACCAACGAGATGGGCTCGCTGTATCTCGATATCACCAAGGATCGCCTGTACACGATGCCGACCGACAGCATCGGCAGACGCAGTGCGCAAAGTGCAATGTTCCGCATCCTCGAAGCGCTCGTGCGCTGGCTGGCGCCGATCACCAGCTTCACGGCCGAGGAAATCTGGCCGCTGCTGCCCGGCACGCGCGGCGAATCGGTGCTGTTCGAGACCTGGTACGAGGGGCTGGCCGCGCTGCAGGCTGCGCCGGCTGAGCGCCAATCCTGGAACGAGTTGCTGGAAATCCGCACCACGGCATCGAAGGTGCTTGAAGGCATGCGCGCGGGCGGTTCGATCGGCGCCTCGCTGCAGGCGGAAGTCACCCTTTATCTCGATGCGGCGCTGCGCGAGCGTCATGCCAGGGTTGCCGAGGAGCTGCGCTTCTTCTTCATCACCTCCGAGCTGAAGATCGCCGACATCGCCGACAAGCCCGCCGAAGCGGTGCGCGTGGAAGGCCTCGATGCCTGGGTCATGGCCAGGCCGAGCACGGCGGCGAAATGCGTGCGCTGCTGGCATTACCGCGACGACGTCGGCAGTCACGCCGACGACCCCGAGCTGTGTGGCCGCTGCGTGGAGAACATCGAAGGCCCTGGCGAAACCCGCCGCTGGTTCTGAGCGGCTGACCCACAAGCTTCCGTTCGTCGTGGGCGCAGGCCGCAGTCGAAGGGCCGCAACGCGCACGCTTCGACTCCGCGGACTTCGCCCGCTGCACTCAATGCAAACGGTTGTGGATGCCCGGTGCAAACGGATCAAGGTGACGCCCGGCACGGCGAAACCCCAGCCAGGACGCCTTCCAACACAGCCCGCCAGCGCCGATAGGCGGTGACTCCCTGACCGCGGAAGACACCGCCGCTTGCGCAATGGCCCCGAACTTGCTTTATGCTGCCGCTCGCGCAACGCAGAATGCCGGCGGCGGCTTCGTCGGTGACCCATCTCTCCACGGGAGCGAGGAATGCTGGCGGAAGTGCGAACGATAGGAACCATCCACGGCACCCGCGTGCTGTCGCTCGATGCGAGCGGCCGCATCATGGACTGGATCTCCTGGCAGGACGCAACCTGCCTGTATGTGCGCGGGGCGATTGCCTGGACGCTTGGCGATCCCTGCCTGACCATCCATGGCGGCACCAATCGCCACTCCGGCGCGCAAAGCACGCTCGACCTGCACCCGATCATCGCCACCACCGGCCATGCCCGGATCGGCTCGATCGACCCCGCGCCCGCCCTGACCAATGTCGCCCTGTTCGCCCGTGACCGCATGATCTGCATGTATTGCGGCAATCATTACTCGCGCGGCGAGCTGACCCGCGACCATGTCATCCCGATTTCCAAAGGCGGTCGGGACAACTGGCAGAACGTCGTCACCGCCTGCCTGCACTGCAATGTCAAAAAGGGTTCCCGCACGCCGCAGCAAGCGCACATGCCGCTGCTCGCGGTGCCTTACCGGCCCAGCTGGGTCGAACACCTGATTCTTTCCAATCGCAACATCCTCGCCGACCAGATGGAGTTCCTCGTCAACCATCTGCCACGCGACCGGCGACCGCATTGAGGCCACCGAGGCGATTCACCGGCGCCAGCGCCGCGAGCCACGCTCGATGACAAGCAAGGACCCCGCTCCCGACACCCCGCCGGTCAGCGCCGAGCGCATCGCGCGCCTGCGCTGGCGCGTCACCCTGACCCGCCACCCGTCGGCAATCCTGTTGCTGGTGCAATTGTCCGGCCTGCTGCTGTACCCGTTCATTGAAGGCCAGCCCGCCGGCAGCATCCTCTTCGGCGTGTTCAGCGTGCTGGTGTTGTGCCTGACCATCGCCATGGTCCACCGAACCTCCGGGCATGCCTGGTTCAGCGTCGCCCTAGCGGTGCCGGCAATCACCCTCAACGTGCTGCATGCCACGCATGACTCCACCGCCCTGCAGGCCTGGGCCGCCGCGCTGGAAGCAGTCTTCTATTTCTATGCGGCCGGCAGCCTGATCGTCTACATGCTCGCCGATCGCCGCGCGACCACCGACGAGCTGTACGCGGCCGGTGCCACCTTCACCTTGCTGGCGTGGGCGTTCACCTATGTCTTCGTGCTCTGCCAGGTGCTGCAGCCGGGTTGCTTTGCCGCGACCGTTGATCCGCAGGCGCCACGCGCGTGGACCGAGTTGATGTTCCTCAGTTTCGCCCTGCTCTCGAGCACCGGCATCGGCGATGTGATCCCGATCACCGTGCACACGCGCGCGGTGGCGAGCCTGGAAATGTTCGTCGGCGTCATGTACCTGACCCTGGTCGTCTCGCGCCTCATCGGACTCACCCTGCTCGAACGCAAACCGCGCTGAATGCGATTCACGCGACAGTCCGGCACAGCGACTCGATGTCGTCTGTTCGGATTTGCGGGTTGCCGATGAGCGGAGCCGCAGTCCCGACTCCTTTGCCCGACTATTCGCGCTTGAGCCAACGCTGCTGGTAGAGATCGTGACGGCGATCCTTGAGGTTCTGCACGGTGCCGTTGTTGCGGGCGCGGGCGAGATCTTCCAGGCGCAGGTCGGCCCACAGCACCATCTCGGTATTCGGCGTCGAATCGGCGGCAACGCCATCGCGCGCGAATGGAAAATCGCAGGGCGTCAGGATGCAGCTCTGCGCGTACTGGATGTCGAAATTGTTGACCCCGGGCAAGTTGCCGACATTGCCTGAAAGCACGACATAACACTGGTTCTCCACCGCTCGCGCCTGCGCGCAGTAGCGCACGCGCAGGTAACTCTGGCGCTCGTCCGTGCAGAACGGCACAAACAGGATCAGCGCGCCCTGGTCGACCAGATGACGGGCGATCTCCGGGAATTCCGCGTCATAGCAGATCATCACGCCGATCGGACCGCAGTCGGTCTGGATCGTCGCGGCCTGGTTGCCACCCCGGATGCCCCACCAGGCGCGCTCGTTCGGGGTTGCGTGGATCTTCTCCTGCTGGTGCACCGAGCCGTCGCGCAGGCAGACGTAACAGATATTGCGCATGGCACCGCTTTCAATGAGGGTCGGATGCGAGCCGCCGATGATGTTGATGTTGTAGCGAACGGCGAGCCGGCTGAACATGTCCTTGAGCGCCACCGTGTAATCGGTGAGCCGCCGGATTGCTTCCACCGACGGCAATGGCGAGTTCTCGATCGAGAGCAGTTGCAGGGTCATCATCTCGGGAAACACGACAAAATCCGACTCGTAGCCGGCGGCGATATCGACGAAATATTCGACTTGCCGAGCGAACTCGTCAAAGCTCGCGATGCGCCGTTGCTGGTACTGGATCGTGGCCACGCGCACGCGATCGGGTAATCGCGAGGCATTGCCCGGGGTCGGCGTCTTCGGCTGATCGTGGCGATTCGGATTGCGCCAGACCAGATGAGCGGCGTAGCCCAACGACTCGGCATCACCCGGTGCATAGCGTTCGAGGATGCCGATCATCTCGAAGCCGTTGCGCAACTGGAAACTCAGGGTGCCATCCCGATGCCGCCCTTCACGGACTGCGCGCACATATTCCTCGACCGAGGAAAATGCCTTGATGCGCTTGGCGAGGCCTGGCAGGCGCCCGCCAAAAACGATGCCACGCAGGCCGAGCTTCTGGCACAAGCGCTTGCGCGCTGCATACAGGCGTCGACCGATGCGCAGACCCCGAAACTCCGGATCGACGCTGACATCCATGCCGTACAACCAATCCCCTTGGGGGTCGTGGCGCGAGGCGTAGCCATTGCCGGTGATCTCGTTCCAGCCATGCGGCGTCATCGCCGCCGCTTCGTCGATGCGGAAGGTGGCGCAATAGCCAACGATCCGCCCATCGTATTCCGCGACAAACTGACCCGCCGGGAAATGCGCCTGCTGGCCACGCAGCATGTCGGCGGAGTGCCCCGACTCCGCGCCATATACCCGCGCAGTCAAATTGACCAGCTCATCGATATCGCCGGGAACTGCGTTGCGCAGGATCAGTTTTGCTTTCTTTTCGGCTGGCATGGGCCTCAATCCGGCGATTTCCTGGGTACAGTCTGACAAGTTTCGGGCCGACAAATCACATGAAGGGCAGATTTCGTCGGGACCCGTTCACACGCCGTTCCTTGCTAGGCCTCTCCCGGTAGCTGAAAATGGCGGCCTGTCCGCTGTATTGGCACCTGATGATCGATTCCAACCGCTATCCCCGCCTGTCACGCATCGAAAGCCCCACGCAATTGCGGGAGTTCCCGGAAAGCGAACTTGTCGCGATCGCAGACGAATTGCGCGCCTACCTGATCGAATCGGTGGCCAGCTCGGGCGGCCATTTCGGTGCCGGGCTTGGCGTGGTCGAGCTGACTGTGGCTTTGCATTACCTGTTCGACACACCCAACGATCGTCTGGTCTGGGATGTCGGCCACCAGTGCTATCCGCACAAGATCCTGACCGGTCGCCGCGACCGCATCACCACGGTCAAGCAGAAGGACGGCCTCGCCCCGTTTCCGCGCCGTGACGAAAGTGCATACGACACCTTCGGCGTCGGCCATTCCTCGACCTCGATCAGCGCCGCGCTTGGCATGGCCATCGCCGCGCAGCGCAAGGGTGACACACGCAAGATCGTTGCCGTGATCGGCGATGGCGCGATGACCGCCGGCATGGCTTTCGAGGCGCTCAACCACGGCGGTGATGTCAAACCCGACATGCTCGTCATCCTCAACGACAACCAGATGTCGATCAGCGAGAATGTCGGCGCACTGACGCAGATGCTGGCGCGGCTGATGGCCAGCCGCACGCTCAACCGCATGCGTGAGAGCGGCAAGAAGATGATGAAGCGCGAGGGCATCCTCTGGCGCTTCGCCAAGCGCTGGGAAGAACACGCCAAGGGCATGTTCATGCCGAGCACCTTGTTCGAGGAACTCGGTTTCCACTACACAGGACCCATCGACGGCCACGATATTCCGCAGCTCGTGCAGGCGCTGACCACGCTGAAGGAACTCAAGGGGCCGCAGTTCCTGCATGTGATCACGACCAAGGGCAAGGGCTATGCCCCGGCCGAACGCGCGCAGATCGACTACCACGCCGTCGGCCCGTTCGATCCCGACAAGGGCCTGGTGCGCAAGACTTCATCGAAACCCACCTATACCGAAATCTTCTGTGACTGGCTGTGTGATCAGGCAGCCAGCGATCCACGCCTGTTTGCGATCACCCCGGCCATGCGCGAAGGCTCGGGCCTGGTGCGATTCTCCAAGGAATATCCCGATCGCTACTTCGATGTCGGCATCGCCGAGCAGCATGCGGTGACCCTCGGTGCCGGCATGGCCTGCGAAGGTGCCAAGCCGGTCGTCGCGATCTATTCCACTTTTCTGCAACGTGCCTACGACCAGTTGATCCACGATGTCGCGCTGCAGAATCTCGACGTGCTGTTCGCCATCGATCGCGGTGGCCTGGTCGGCCCCGATGGCGCAACGCATTCGGGCAGTTTCGACCTGTCCTACCTGCGCTGCATCCCGAACATGGTGGTGATGGCGCCGGCCGACGAAAGGGAATGCAGGCAGATGCTCAGCACAGGCTTCGCCTACCCCGGCCCGGCCGCCGTACGCTATCCGCGCGGCAACGGCAGCGGTGTCGCCATCGACCAGGATCTCGCCACCCTGCCAATCGGCAAGGCCGAACTGCGTCGCAACGGCCAGCACATCGCCCTGCTTGCCTTTGGCGCGCTGGTGGCACCGGCAGCCAGGGTCGCCGAGACAATCGGCGCAAGCCTGGTCAACATGCGCTTCGTCAAGCCGCTCGACGCGGCGATGATCCTCGAACTCGCCCGCAGCCACGAGGCACTGGTGACCCTAGAGGACAACGCGATTGCCGGCGGTGCCGGCAGTGGCGTCGCCGAGTTGCTCGCCGCGCACGGCATCAGCATGCCGATCCTGCATCTGGGCCTGGCCGACAGCTATCTCGAACACGCCAGCCGCGAGGAATTGCTCACCGAATCCGGCCTCGATGCCGCCGGCATCGAAGCCGCCATCCGCAACCGCTTCGCCAGCCTGATCCCGGTCACCCCGATGCGCAGCACGGGTTGATCGACGCTGCAAGGATCCGAGTCGGAAGACCGCTCCTGCAGAAGCACTGCCGCTCAGGACGGCTCGGCATCCTTGGCAGCCTTCCGATCCGCCAGATACTTCTTGTAGTCGATCGGGCGGATTTCATTGATGCGGCACTTGTCCTTGCCGACCACCACCGAATCGAAGCGCCGGCTCACTGAATTCGCCGTCGAGGTCAGGCCGATCGTTTGCGCCCAACGCAGATCCTGGCAAGGTGCGTCGACGGTGAGCAGGTAGGCTTCGTTCAAACGTGGCCAGACGACAACCTTGTAGTCGCCGACCAGCTCCCAGCGCTGCAGATCCCAGAACCGGAATCGATCAATCGGCTCGCCGGCGTAGGGAAGGTAGGCGCTCAAGGCCTTGTCCTGCGTTTCGGCGGTCTGCGCGGAAGCCGACGTTGCCAGCAGCAACGCAAACAGTGCAATCAGGGGTTTCGACATGGTCATTCTCCAGCGAGGTGTGAGGATGAGACCCGGAAATGACGAATTCAACCAGCAAATCGTTGCAGTCCGGCGTCAACCGGTTGCTGCCGGTTTCGCGACTCGTACGCCAGCCGGCACTGCGCAGCACACCCGGAAAGCTCGCAACAACAGGCAAAACCACCCTTGCAGCCACGTCAAGGCTTGACGAATCCAGCCTCAATGGCTCTAATACGCGCCCCTTCGCCGCCGCCTTCAGCGCCCCGGCATGCAAGCACAAGGGCCGAGTAGCTCAGTTGGTAGAGCAGGGGATTGAAAATCCCCGTGTCGGCGGTTCGATTCCGTCCTCGGCCACCATCCTCTTCATGCCCCACCCGGTTTCCAGAGGCCGCTGATCCCACGCGCCACGGGAATCGCACCATAGATGAAGCGCGGTTCGATGACGAATGCCACCCATGGTATTCGCCTTGCGGGCCGGCTTCGCCGTTCGCTTCGGCATCCAGCCTGCCCAGCACATTCCGCATCTCAATCCCCGAGACCGCAATCGCGGGATAATGCGCACGTGAACACAGCGCCAAGCGTTTCCAATGACGTTCGCGGCCGCAACCCGCCCGCCTTGCAGGTGAACCCGCCCTGCCCCGACTTGCCGACACCTGGGCAACGCCCGTGATCGATGTCCTTGGTGCCACAAAGCCTTGCTTCACAGCACACGACTTCGGCGATCCATGGCCGTCTCCACGGCTGCAAAGAATCCATTTGCACCACATCGATCCGCAGCGCCTGCTGGCGAATCCCGACTGCTGCCATCACCCCAGCCGCCAACAATCCATCCCCGCACACCCGCTGAACCATCACATTCAAGAGGAAAGCGCATGACAGCCATCACCCAACGCTTCACCCACGCCCTCGACTACGCACGCATCGCGCACGCCGCGCAATTCCGCAAGGGCACCGAGATCCCCTACCTCTACCATCTGATGGGCGTCGCCAGCCTGGTACTCGAACACGGTGGCAACGAGGACCAGGCCATCGCCGGCCTCCTGCATGATCTGATCGAAGACTGCGGCGAACCGCACGCAGACATGATTCGCGCGCAATTCGGCGATGTGGTCGCCAATATCGTCCGCGATTGCACCGACGGCTCGGCCGAGCAGAAAAAGGAAAACACGAACGCACAATCAAGACGCGAGGACTGGATCCGCCGCAAGCTCCGCTACATCGCCCACCTGGAACACGCCGACAAGACAACCCTGCTGGTTTCCGGCTGCGACAAGCTGCACAACGCCCGCGCCATCCTCATCGACCTCGAAAACCCCGAAGTCGGCGAAAAAGTGTTCTCACGCTTCACCGGCGGCAAGGACGGCACGCTGCGCTACTACCACTCGCTGGCCGCAATATTCACAAAACACAACGTACGCATGGCGAACGAACTGGATCGCACGGTTGCGCGAATGCACGAATTGGCGGGTGCGACACAACGCGCCAATCTGACCGCTGCCGGAGAGATGAATTGATCATCACTCTGCCTGCAGATACTTAGTCGACCGGGTGGCGATTGACTGATAGCCATCAAGTAGCACTGCCCGTCAGGTCGTCGAGAAATTCCGACATCGGCTCGATGCCGGACACCCACAGATAGTCACGCGCCCGGGTGCAAGCGACGTAGAGCAGATGGCGTTCGGTGTTGTAGACCTCTTCGAGATCGGCATCATCGGCGACGGACTCGATGCGCGATTGCAGAGGTATGACTTCGTCATCGCAGGCCATGACGACGACCGCGCGGAATTCCAGGCCTTTGGCGAGATGCATCTCGCTGATGGAAACATGACCAGCGACTGCCTGGATTTGTCCGTCGAGCGGCCTGAAAGGCAGTCCGGCTGTCTCCACCGCTGAAATTGCACGATCCATTTCGGCCGCCGAGCGCACGAATACACCCATCTCGTTCGGTAACACGCCTTCAGCCGCACGTTCAGTCAGCCACGCTGCGACGCCCTGGACTTCGCTGCCGGCATCGGAGAACGCACGAATAACCGGAACCGCACCGTTGAACACCGACACCGTGCCGCGACGTTCCTCGCTGTTGCCATCGACATCCGAGACTTCCGGCCCCAGCAGACGATCCGCCTGCATGCGGATCTGATGCGAGGTCCGGTAGTTGATGTGCAAGGTCCGCGCTCGGCCGCGGATATCGACGCCAAGTGCCTTCCACGAGAAGGGCTGCTGGAAGATGCGTTGGCCAAGATCGCCGGCAAAGAACAGCGCATTCGATCGTTCCCCGCCAAGCGCAGCCAGGAAGCGCAATTGCGCCACGCTGATGTCTTGCGCCTCATCGATCACGGCAAAGTCGAACGGCGCGTGGGCGCGCTTCGCCAACTCCGCAGCAAGCCGATCGAAGATGCCGGCATGGGTCACCAGGCCTCGCTGCTTCAGCTCCAATCTCGTGCGCTCGAACACCGCCCACAAGACGCTGCGCTGTGCTTCCGGCAGGCGCGTCTTGCGACCGAGCCGGCGCACATCGCGATACGCCTCCCATGAATCGAGTTGCCATGCATCAACCACGTTTTCCCATTCCGCAAGCAGGAACGCAGGGCTGAACTTCTGCACTGCCCCTGCGGCGGCGGACGCATCGAGAATTTCGCGAATCTGCTCGCGCGTCGCGATTCCCGGACGGCCGAATTGTCGCTCATACAGCCGTTCGCCAACCGCATCCATCGCCTGCACGTCGATGCGTTCAGCCAGTTTGGGATTGCTGCTGATCAATCGGCGCAGCTTCGTATGCAACGCACGCGCGAGCGTTGGCGAAAACGTCGCCAGCAGAACGCGCGCATCCGGATTCACCCGCGCCAGGTGGACGGCGCGATGCAAGGCAACGATCGTCTTGCCTGTTCCCGCCGAACCCGACACGCGCGCTGGCCCGTTATAGTCGCGCTCGACCCACTCGCGCTGCGCAGGATGGAGGAAGGTCGTCCATTTCTCCCACGGATAGGCAAGCGCAGCCTCCAACTCTTCCACATTCGCCAGCGTGCGGAAACGCCGCTGCGCATCGGGGTGTTCGAAAGCTTCGTTGGAAACGACAAACGACGATTCGGCTGGGTCGGCTATGTGTCCATTGGATTCGTCAGTTGAGATTGTCGTTGTATCAGTTAGAACTGGGGTCGCGGGAGAACAAAAATCGGTGTCGTCCGGGGAAAGATCATACAAATCCATGGGTGCGCACAGCGCAGGTCGGTCCCACTCAGCCGTTGGCTCCCTCGGCCTGCCTCCTGTTGCCAACTCCAGCAGCGCTTCTGACGCCTCGGCTGGCAGGTGATCGGCCAGATCGAGCAGCGTGTCTTCGTTGGCTGCGTGCACATCCTGCAGCCATTCCACCGGCACGCCGTAACCGAGCAACTCGTCATCGCTGACGCCGACAAACAAGGCCGGCTTCGCCACAGGCTGCCGCGCCGGCACCGGCTGCTCCACCTCGATATAGCGCCGAACCGCAACCTCTTCGATCCGCTCGCGGATCTCTACCAGTTGCGCAGCACCGGTGCGCGGATGCGTTTCCAGCTTGCGGCGCTCGGCCCAGCGATACGCCTGATCGTGATGATCGACGTAACACAGCAGCAGGCTAGTCGCGGTTTTGTGCACGATCAGGCGGATATCGCTGCTGACCCGCACCGACCAGAAGTTCGGATCCTTCGCCCGATCGAGTTTGTGGAAGTTCATTCCCGGGTTTGTCGGGTTCAACTGCAGATCAAAGGCTGTGGTCTTCACCGATTTCTGCTCGTCGCCGGTGAGGCGGCCGAGGCTGTCGGTGAAGGTGTCGGCGATTCGGAAGTTCATTTATAAACGACGGATAGCCGCAATATTGGCACTAATGTCTTGGGCACTTAGCCCAGCACCTAGCCGCTCTTCCGTGATAAGCAGCGTCCCATTCTTTCCGCCGCCTTCCGCCAAAGGCAAAATTTCCTGCTGACGATACGCTTTCAGCTTGCGCTCCCAACGGTCGCGATAGTCGCTATTGCTGAGCATGCCGTTGTGCTCCCAATACCACGTTGAACCACTGTCATCATCGACAATCGTAAAATCCGGGAACCGCTCGACCCCTTGCAACATGAGAGGTTGCTCGTACTGGTAATCGATCCCAGCCGCGTGCAGCTTGTCGGCGATAATCCACTCCGATTTTGAACGCACAAGCTCGCCGTGATCAGTGCGATAAATGAGATTTCTGTCAAGGAACAGGGATCTGTTGCCCACCCGAACTTCGACCGGGTTCGAGCTCGTAAACAAATTCGTCATGCGGCGCAGCACCTCCGAAGCCTGGTCGGTACTGAATCGCTGTAGTTCCCGAAAATCCCCTTGATGCAAGATGACTACCTTGCCCTTGTGCCGAGTCAATGCTGTGTAGAGCATTTCACGCGACAGCAAGCGGCACGGATTCGGCACAACGACAAAAGTGATTCCAAACTCACTACCTTGCGTTTTGTGCACCGTCAGCGCGTATGCCAACTCCAACGGGGGAGAGCTCTCCTGTCCGTCAAATTCCCCTGATTTGTACTGATAGGTAAAGCCGGGCTGGCTGCATAGCTCTACCTCAAGGTCACGGGGAAATTGCTTTCGAAACTTCGTCTTCCGATGCCCAACGACGATTCCAATATCCCCATTCGCAACATATTTGTCATCTTTGCCTGGATACACGTATCGATACTTATCGTTCTTGATGTTGATGATCTTATCGCCATAGATGATTTCTTCCGGTCCGAATGGGCTCGGGATGACCCGAGCATACCCGTCGACATTCGCCATCTCGATAAACCGTTTGCGAAACCGCTGCTGAATCGCCCTATTTAGCGCCAGGACCCCTGCCTGGCCTTGCCTGAGCGGCGTCAAAATCTGCCACTCCTCAGCTTTCTCGGAAGCTCCCGGCCGGTCCTTGAATCGATTATTGAAGAACACATTGGTCTTGCCGTTGTACTCGGAAGGTAGGCCGCCGATCGACGTCTCAAATGCCACCTCTTCATCCTCACCATCCAACTTTAGCTCTGCGACAAGTTCATTGAGCAGCAGCTTCTGCAAGCCGTCGGGTTGGTTCCACTTAACAAGCTTTACGAATGGCGTACTTCCGGATGCGACGTCGTTCCATACCTCGTCGGCGCCTGCATCTAGTGCTCGACCGCTGAATGCGTTGGCGAGTAGCACGTCGGTACGTGCAAGCCCCTCTTCGCCTTGCTGGCGCATCACCACGGTGAGCTCCGCATATCCAGGGGCTACCCGCGGGAACAAGCTGTCTACCATTTCAGGTTTCAGCTGCTGCACGATGTCAACATAGGGTCGGCCTGCGCCAATCGGCGGTAGCTGACGTGCATCGCCCACCAGGATCAATCGATGGACACCCGTTAGCGCGTCCAACAATGCAGCGAACTGCTCCTCCGTCAACATGGAGCACTCATCGATGACAACCGTCCTGTGGGCAGACGAACGGGGCGCACCCTCGTTAATGTAGTAACGCCCGGTGGTTCCGTCGTATCGTTGAAGTCGAAGCAAGAACTGAGCGACAGTTTGTGCTTTCCCGTCAAACCCGCTGGCTCGCTCCAGTCGCACACGCGCTTTCCCGGTTGGCGCCAGCAACAAGATGCCAGTCTTCGAAACCGATTCGATACTACACAATGCCTTCAACAGGGTGCTTTTCCCCGTACCCGCTGGCCCCATAAGCACGCACACCCTGGAGCGATATATTTCCTCCAGTGCCGCGGCTTTCTCCTTTCGCGCCATCAAGTCGTCTGGAGTGACGATTGCCGTCTGGTTTCCGTCGTCAATTGCCGCATTTACCAAACCCAGCCAATCGGCCTCGCCTTCATTGCGTTTGCCTTTTTGTCGCTTGAGGACAGCGGTGCTGATCAGACTGGATGTCTCGACGTAGCGATCCAGTTGGAACGCGGCGCCCTGTTCTGCCAATGCCACGCTAGCGACTAACGGGGACAAGGCGTTACTCACCACGGAAAGGGTATCTGCGTCCAATGGACACATCGGCTTCATGGGCCGATCCCGCACACGTGCAATCAGCCAGCCCGCAGGCAAAAGGGTATGTCCCTCACCGGCAGCATCCTCGAGCGTCTGAATGACCACCGCACGCACACGTCTCTCGTCGATTGCCTCATGTACAAGACTTGGTTCAGGTATTGGGAATTCATTGCGCACGAAGTCGGGGGGAAACATGCCCCGGTCAATAACAGCAAAGGCGATCGGATCCATCTGCAAGCGATCTTCTTCGAAAATCGCGTAAGGATTCGCAAGAATTTCAATGTCGCTCAGCGCTATCCCGGCGTCCTCCCGTTCGGTCGGTTGATACCAGCGCAACGCTTGTTCATTCGTTAGATTAAAGCGCGCCAGGAGCTGGAGCAGGTTGCGACGTTCAGGTGGCAACTTCTCCCACTTCTGCTGCTGGGTCTTACCGATACCGCGTCGCAAGTAGTCCGGCAATTTGGAAGGACTTTTCAGCGCCTCACCTAAAAGCGGCCAAGGGTCAACGGACTTTCCCGCATCGTCAAGGAGATACCAAGCCAAGAGATTGCCGTGAGGCAGACCGAACGCATTCAAAGCAGCACCCAAGCCCGGATACGGACCACGAATGGACCACAACCTATTGAGCTCTCGATCGATCCATCGCAGATACTCGTCCCACGGCGCATCGAACAGACCACGCATCGCCTTGATCGCCTTCTCCAGCGCCAGAAGAGACGCGATTGCACCGTCTTGCTGGAGGAGCTCGCTAGCATAGGAGAATTGTTCGAAGTACTCCTGCGGCGCGTAAGCAGCACAGGCGGGTAAATCAATACCAGCATCCGCCTCCGCCAAGGCCATGAGTTCCTGATAGGGCAGGAGAAAACCGTCATCTCCCCCGGGCCGAATGGAGTGCTCGACGTTGCGCTCCCACAGGTATCCGCCAATCTTGTCCGCCGGACACGCGCCGCCGGCATAGCGATACTCGGTTGCCGCCCCCACCGTCTTGACTCGACCCACTCCCACAATTACACGACGCGGATCTTCAGCTAACGGTGTGCGCTTGGCATAGAAAAAGACCAGCGACTCGTCCGGCCTGACTGCACTGGCAAAAGTGTCGAGAAGAATGCGTTGTGTTGGCGCTCGTTGAAAACTGACCATCTCTGCTCGTTGAAAATTGACCAGGGATGGAAGCCGAGGGAAGGCTCCTTCGGCTTGGTCGGAGTGTAACTCCGAGCGTTGGGTCAATGGGATCAGAAG